>Ga0310345_10000024_pt1 | contig 430238 bp, 339 predicted proteins | sample HC15DNA20500_MG_FD_204667 | JGI IMG/M metagenome (GOLD analysis project Ga0310345, IMG submission 204667) | Marine microbial communities from station ALOHA, North Pacific Subtropical Gyre - HC15-DNA-20-500_MG | ecosystem: Environmental > Aquatic > Marine > Oceanic | place: Pacific Ocean...
GGACGACGCACCATGGAGAGCCTGTGGAACTACTGCGGCAAGGTGCTCGACGAGTTCACGCCTGCTGAATTCATCAACTACATCCGCCACAGCGGCTACCGCTACGCGTAAGTGCAATCTGCTCTAGTGCAATCGATTTCGATTGGACGGGCACTGGCGGGACGCCAGTGGCACCCCGGGAATCACGTGGAACCTGGGTGCCATGCTCACCTCGCGAAGCAGGGTGAGCATGCCGATTGAGTTTGAATTGAAGACTCGTGTGGAGGGAAGTGTCGTGAGCGAAGGCACTTCCCTTCAATGCGTTTTGAATCAACTCCACTGGCGTAGAGTCGCGGTTGAGGGCCCGTGACATTTCCCTCGACCGTTGGTGTGGTAGTCAACTGCAGGGGCATGCTTGCCCTGCTTCGCGATGCAAGCATGGCACCCGTCGTTGAGCGGGGACGTCAGCTGTTCAGTGCAATCGATCTCGAATGAACAGCCACTGGCGGGACGCCGGTGGCACCCTGCGGGGGGGGGGCGTGGGACGTCGTTTCGGCGATTACAGCAGATCGCTGAGGACGTGGGACTGGCGTTCGGAGATCTGGCGGATGCGGTCTTCGAGTTCTTCGGCCTGCTCGGGCTGGCCGGCTTTGCGGCAGACGTCAGCGGTCAGTTGCATCAGTTCGACGGCGAGGGGAGAGTCTTCGCCCAGTTCGGTGCTGCGAACGACCACGATTTTTCCGAGGCAGGCGGCGGCCTGATCGAACGACTCGGATTCCGCCAGTAGTCGGCCGAGCTGTTCCATCGTTTCGATCACAGCGGGGTGATCGGGATGGTACTCTTCGCTCAGCAGTTCGATACGGCGTTCGAGGAGTGAGATCTCGCGGTGCGTGTGCCCCACGGCTCGGGCGTGATCGAGTGCCTGTTCAACGAAGAAGTCTTCCATCATCGGCGGAAATTCGAGCTTCTTCTGCACCTGCTGAGCAGCCGCGAACGCGAACCACGAGGCCAGTCGGGGCTTGTTCAGGCCGTCGTAAGCCTGACTGAGCAATTCATAGATCCGGAGTTGCGTCAGATCGGGAACTGACCGGTGGCCTCGGAGCAGTCGCAGAGCTTTTCGCATCAGCTGACGCACGAGCCGGTACTGACCCTGGTCGATGCAGAGCTGTCCCAGCCGTGTCAGACCGTAAGCGGTGGCCAGGGAATCTTCGCCGAACGTGTTTTCGTAGATCGAGAGACCGCCAGCCGCCGTCTGAGTGCCACGTTGACCGCGATGCGTGACTTGGAACAGGTCGGCCAGATCGAAGATCGACTGAGCCATCAGCGGATGATTCCGGACGAGCCGCTTCCGGAAGATCTGCATCGAGGTCTGCAGGTGCGTTTCGCGATCGTTGGGCAGCGGACTGATGTCGATTTCACGCGGGATCCGTCCGATGAGCTGACTGAGCCGCCCTTCGTAAATGCTGCCGACAAGCTTGTTGTCGTCGATCATTCCCGGCAGCCGCTTCAGTTCGCTGTGAATGACACTTTCCTTGCCGAGCAGCACGGCAATATCGAGCCGCTGCAGGTGAAGCTCGACCATCAGGCGTCCCGAGGCCTGCTGATTGCGGGCGTGAACGCGGGCCAGATGATTGATCTCGGCTTCGGCGGTGAGGAATCGCCCCTGTTCCTTCAGGATGCGACAGCGAAAGATCTGACCTTTGAGACGTTCGGTTGTGTCTGGTTGATCGTCGGGAAACGAGGCCAGGTAAAGCTCGATCTGATCGCCGGCCGCGGCGAGCTCGCCGCATTCAACCTGAACCTGGGCCAGGTTGTATCGCGACTGGCGAACGAGCAGATTGTCTTCGGGAAACCGTTCCTGTCTCAGCTGCAGGGCCCGGGCATGATGCTGCCGAGCGTCCTGGAATTTGCACTGCAGCCGCAGCAGTTCCCCGAGATTGTTATGCAGTGTGGAAAGCGGAGCCGCACAACTCGATTCGGCTTTCGGATCGTAATCGGTGATCGCACACTGCCAGACATGAATCGCATCGTCGATCCGATTCTCAGCCAGGAGGGCTGAACCCAGATTGTTCAGCGTTCGAATTCGCATGTTCTGCGATTCGGTCGACTGATCGGAGATATTCTTCAACAGCAGTCGACTGATCGACTTAACCGCCGGCCAGCGGCGGGCGTTGCCGAGTGCCTCGCTGAGTTGAAGCAGATTCTGGAACCAGGCGGTCAGCTCGGCGGAACCGCGATGGGTGCTGGCGACCTGCTCGAATTCGTCCTGCAGGGTGGCCTGCGTCCATTCCACACTCAGTTCGTTACCGCTTTTGATGGCAATGAGAAAGAGATTGCCGATGGCCTCGAACCGTTCCGGGAGACGCGATGCGTCTGCGACCGGGATTTCGGTCAGGAAAGACTGACAGGATTCGCGGGCCTGATCGAACTTACGAGCGCCCAGCAGAAGCTGGACCTTCTGCGACAGCGGACCTTGCGGGATCGCCGAGAGAATCGGGTTCGCTACGTCAGTTTGCATGTGAGAATGATGCGGCGCTTGAGGCAAATCCATCCACAGCCGCCCGTGCGACTGATCTCTTCGCTGAATCACGACCTGTCTGCAGTCAGAGCGTAAAGTCAGCGCATCGGAAACGGCTTCAATGGCCTCGCGACAGCCTGACTCCGATGATCCAGCGGTCCATTGTGAAGAAGCGTCCGGGGAGACACAAGGAAATAATCACCCAGATTCCCTGACAAATGTATTCTGGCCTTCCAGCTTGTTTCAGCTTACCAGAGCTCTGCAGAACGTCTTTTTAAACATCCAGAGCCCAGCCTGCCTGATCGTCATCGTCCTCACCGGTGGATCTCGGCGAGGAAGAAGCGGCATCATCATTGTCTGTGAGACCAAGCTCTTTGCGTTCGAGTTGAGACATCTTGTCCCGCATCTTCCGCAGCTCCAGCCCGCGACGGTTTTCCATCAGTTGCCAGAGTTGATTCAGGTCGCTGCGAAGATGATCGAGCTGGTATTCGTTGGGGATCTTTTCTTCAAGCGTTTCCACCTGACGGGTCAGCCGCCCTGCTTCCAGAGTTGTGATGACATCGAGTTTGTGCGTCTCGGCGATCTTCTTTTTGAGCTGTTCAGCCAGCGAACGCAGCGACTCGGCATTGTCGCGGCGACGTTCTTCCAGCTGATCGGTCATGCGCTGTTTCTGGTCCGGCGTCCAGGCGTCCAGCTTGAGCAGCATGCGGGCCGAGCGATACGAGCCAGCTTCGATCTGCTGCTCAAACGCTTCTTCCCAGGTCACCTGTCCCTGCTGAAGCACGAGCAGAATCTGTTGTTCGAGCGTGGATGGTGTCAGCTTGCAGCGCCAGTCTTCTTCCAGCGTTATCCCCGGGATTTTGAGCAGGACGCCGTTCAGCAGACACTGCGGATCCTGCTCGGCGATGCGCGGTTCTTCTGTCGGATGGAACAGCTGGCTGATCCGGTCCATGCTTCGCCGGCACGCCGTGAGGGCGGAGCGATGGGCGTGATGGCCATACATTTTTTCGAGCTGCTGCATTTCCAGGAACACCGAGTTTTGCCGACGTTCGATTTCGTCACGCAGTTCATTAACTTCCTGCGGCACAAGGACGCTTTCGATGCCGGGGTAAGAAGCCGCGAGGACCAGCCAGTGTGAAGCGAACTCGATCGCTTCCTGCACGTGGTTGTACAACTCCCGACCTTCTACGGTCACGGCTTCCTGTTCCGAGAGGATGACCCGCGTGTTGCCATCGACCATGAGAACGCTGTGCGAAAGACGCCGGATTTCCGACTCCACAACCGCGCTCTGGTGCAGCTTGTTTTCGACAATCGATTTGAGCAATCGGGAGATGTGGGCCTGGAGAATCTGACGGGCCCGCCATTCATCGATGGCTTTCGGCTGCCGCACGGTCGTCGGAGCATGCACACTCCAGAACGCCCGGGAGAACAGGGGCGTGCTGATATGGTAGGGAAGGATTTCCTCGAACGCCCTCGGTTTCCAGGCGATGACTTGAGCTCGAATCGCCCGGGCATTCGATTCGATGGAAGCCGCTCCGGGACGATAGAAATACTGATCGAGTCGCAGCCCGTTGGAGCGTGAAGCGAACGACGCGACGCGGCTGCAGTAGTTGTAGAAGTGTGTCTGCGATGACTCAATCGTGAAGCTGCGGAGCAGATCGGTTGCGGCTCGGGAGCCAGTCGTCACCGCTCCACGAATGAGCGCTGCACGCAGCAGGAATGCTTCGGGCGAAGAGCCGTTCCGCACCAGTTCCTGAGCCTCCTTGCGATGCGTGTCGGTCAGCGTTTCGAACTCGCGGGCGATTCGTCCCGAAGACAACCTCACCCGATCGCCCATCACGAGAATCGCGATCAGCCACGGCGGGGGAGCCGGGATGGCGAGGTCCTTATCGACATTTCCGTAAAGACAGTTTGAAACCTGATACGCCCAGGCATACTCTCCCAACGTAATCAGTTCCCAGGTCAGCCGACTCAGGTACGACACGCGATCGAATCGGTTCTGAGCAGCGGCGGCACGCTCGGCATATTCGATCACCTGAGAGAAGTCGAGCTCCATCGGCTCCAGTTCAAGTGGAGGCGGGGGAGGGGGCGTTACCTCAGGTTCGGCGGAATACTTCAGCTCTTCCTGAACACTGACGGAACGAGCCCCGCGGATGACCTCTTCGGTGGAATCCCGCGGGTGGGGAGCCCGGTCGTCGAAGTCTCCGAAGATCAGCGATTCATCGACATCTTCCCCGACTGCAGCTTCTGTCTCCTGCGGCTGGGAGACCGCTTTCGAGCTTTCCTCAAGTTGAGCAAACCCGTTCTGGAGATCATGAGCGGTCAGGATTTTCTTCTCGCTTCCTCCGGCGTCAATGTCGTCGAAGATAAAGTCGCTCTCTTCTTCGTCAATGAGAGCCGGTCCATCTTCACGACTGGCGGCTGGCTCAACTGGAGTGGCTGAAGCGGAGTCGACCGCAGCTGCCTCTGGTTCGGAAGCCTGAGGAACGACCGGAGTTTCTCCGAAATCGAACAGGGCCTTGAACGCATTTTCAGCGTCGCTGTAGCGATCACGGATGGCGGGTGGCGGCGATTCCTCGGCAGGGGGTTCCGGTTCCGGGGTGATGATCGTCGAGTCCGAATCCGGAATCGCTTTGAGGTGCTCGATTCGTTCGCACAGTGCATGTGAACCGGCGGCGAGTTGGGCGAATTCTTCAGACAGCGGCAGAGATGGAGCCGCCAGATCCGCTTCAAGCCGTGAAAGTTCCTGTTCCAGAGAGGCGGAGGCATCGTCCTCTGTCCGATGTTCCTGGAAGTCGGAACGAAGCTCTGAAACTCGCGTGCGGGCCGCGGTGAGCGTCGAGAGAGTGTCCGCGTGGGACCGCAGTTCCAACCAGTTGGCAACGGCGATGAGTTCGGTGGGGAGTCCGGCGGACTGATAGCCTTCCTTAAGCGTCGTGCGGAGTGACTGTTCGAGCGCGAGGAAGGACTCGATGGACTGTTGAAGTTCATCACAGCCTTCGAGCCGATCCTGACGAAGGATCTCGGCCTGAGACTGCAGCTGCTGCGCGAGTGTCTCGGCAGTTGACTGCAGGCGATCCAGAAGTTCCGCTAACTCAGTATTCATGACCCCTCGATCTGCTTGGACAAGTTCCGACTGCGATGCCTCCGGAAGGACTGCCTTTCTCTGGTTAAAGGGCTTCGCTCACCACGCGGACGGCATGGGAAACGACAGCGCGTTACATGTCGGAATCGATGGCCGTATGGATGCTCTCGCCTTCAATCAGGTCATGAGCGACATCCTCAGTGCTTTTGGCAGCTGGTTTCGACTTCTCTGACGACGACGTTTCGTTGAACTCGGCCCGTTCTTCAAGCGCCGACATGAGTCGATCGAAGACTGCAATCTGCACCTGTTCCGACTGAAACGAATTCACGACCGAAGCCATCCCCGGCAGGTAGGACAGCAGAGTCTTGTATCTGGCACTGCTCATTCATCGTTCTCCTTAGGTAACCGAAATCACGGCCTGCAGCCGCATACGTCCGTCATTTTCCGATTTGTTTCAAGCGGCTTATCGAGCCCTTCCGCGAAGCACGGCCAGGGCGACGCTGCGTCCGAACGCTTCCGAAATCAACTTCTGGTTTTCGATCCAGCGGTCATCGGACAGCTCTTCCGGTCGATTCACCATTTCATAGACCGCCCGGAAGGGCGATTCGCCGCTATTGACCTGTTCCACGGCTGCCCGCCGCTCATCGCCGGATCCGCTCGTCAGCCGCTCCATGAGTTCATTGACGCGATTGGCCATCGACTGAAATGCATCGCGGTCGTTCTCGTCAAACGACTTGACCAGCTGCAGGCGTTTGAGCCGGTCAATGGCCTGCTGGCGGACTTCGATCTGCTGACAGGCGTCGACAATATCTTCAATCCGACCCGCATCATGTTCGGCCGGGGCGAGGAGAGGATGTTCTTTCAGTCTCGAGGACATTGAATCCATCAGCTCCTGAACCGTCCGGATTTCATCGGCGACGAATTGCAGTTCGACCGATTCTCCACGCTTCAGAGACTCCGATGTCCGCGACATCGTGTCGGCAAGCTCCTGCATCCGCATTCGCAGCATCTCTGCCGACTTCGGAGTGACATCCTGCGTGTAATTCATCTGTTGATACTCCTGATGCGCGAACGAGTCGTATTCCGCGGTCGAAATCTCCAGGGGGCGATCTTTCAGGATGTCGCCGTACAGGGGGCCATCGTGGACTCACCCACAGCGGAGACGACATCAACCGGACTCTGAGAATAAACCGGCGGTCTAACCAATGAAAAACGAATTCTGCCAACTTCGAGGGAGGTCTGATAACAGATTCCTGATTTGACGGTCGTGCGAGTTGAGGCGGTCGGAGGCCCTTCAGCCTCAGGCGTTTCGCCGACACGGCCACCGCGTCTCCCGATCCTTCCACCATACGGGAATCAGGCACGAATTCCACGAAGAATCGTCGCGCGGGCCGCCCTCATTCGGATCGACCCTGGCGATTCAGGCGCGAATCAGGCAGCGGCGGGCATCCAGGAGCCAGGCGAGGCAGAAGGCCGCGAGTACCGAACAGGCGATCCACGCCAGTGGACCCTGCCCGATCGTCCAGCGCCCGCCGGAGACGAGCTCGACCATCGAAGCGGCGTGCTTCATGAGCTCCGCTCCCAGCCAGGTCGTGGCCAGCAGAGAGGCGAGAAACATGACCAGGGAATTACGGCCGATCACTCGCACGGGATAAAACAACCCGCCCCCGGGCAGCACGTCGCAGAGAAGATGACACGCCGCGAACAGCATGAGGCTGTACCCGCTGGCGATCAACACCCAGGAGGGGCTCAGCAGACGTTCAATGGCCGGGCAAAGCCACTGGTCAGCTCCGACCCCGGCCAGAACGAGGCTGCCCCCCGCGATGGCAAAGCTGAGCGATCGAGTGAGCGGCTTGAGCTTTGTCAGGAACAGCAGCTGTCCGCAAAGACTGCCCATCATCATCAGGGCGATGGCGGGAATGAGATTGAAGGTCGTTCGCCCTTCCGCTCGATAGCGGGCATCGGGCTGACCGGGGAACCGCGAGAGGAGTTCGCGATCCCAGCGATCGGCAATGTTGTTCTGGTAGGCCCAGCGATCGGTCTCAGTCGGCGCGTTCGCGGAATCTTCGAGCACCACCGACTGCAGTTCCGGCGGATAAACCGGCGGCGCCGAGAACTGGAACCAGGCATAATGTCCGAACAGAAATCCGACCAGAATCAACAACTGCCACCAGACCGGTCCGCGAGCCAGCAGAAAGGTTCCCAATCCAGCCAGACCGATAATCGTGAGTGGATCGGTGAGAACCCAGCGCGTCGTTGCGGCTCCCATCGACTGCAGGAAAATCCCCGCGGCGATGAGTATCAGAGTTCTCCAGAGGACGCGGCCGAACATCGAAAGCGGTTTCCATTCCATCCGCGTCCGTCGCCTTCGCCAGCAAAACTGCGAAATGCCAGCCGCGAACAGAAATCCGCTCAGCAGGAAATCGCGAACCCGAATGACTCCACTCCCGTAGATGCTCCGCCATTCAGACGGCTCGGCATTGAACAGCAGGCGAGCCGAGCCTGGGAGGTTCGTTCGAATCTCTTCGGCCGTCATTCCCTGATCGAGTGCCTGCTCGATGCTCGCCAGAAAAGCCAGTCCAATAACGATGGCCAGCAGCAGAAGACCGCGATAGAGATCGAGGGCCTGCCACTGCTTCAGGTCCAGCAGGCTCGATGCGGCGTAAACGCCAGCCTGATTGGCCGATCGGTCCGGGCGCGATGACCGGCGCTGCAGCGCCGGGGCTGTTTCATCCGCTTCAGTCATCGGGTTGCGGCCGGCGAGGCGATAGGTTTCGGGCTCAGACATTGGATATTTTGGTAAATAAAAACTTGTGGATGCGTTGCAGAAACACGGTCATGTGCAGTAAACAGGTACTATCGGGCCGCCGCGCTCCGCCCGGTGTGAATCATGCGGAACTCATCGCTCGATGTTCCACCCTCCACGGACGCTCACAACTTTCACGACTTCAGGAGAATTCATCAATGAGGCGACTTTCCACGTTCGTCGGGCTCTGCCTATTGTCCCTGGCAATTCCGTCGGTGTCACGCGCCGACGTCGAACTGCCTAACGTTTTCACCGACCATATGGTCCTGCAGCGGAATCACGAGAACCCCGTCTGGGGTTGGGATGAGCCGGGGACCGAAGTCAAAGTATCGATCGCGGGGCAGTCGCATTCCGCGAAAGCCGGGAAAGACGGACGTTGGGAAGTGAAGCTCGACGCGTTGTCGGCCGGCGGCCCGCATGTGCTGAAGGTGACGGGCTCGAGTGAAAAAGAGATTAAGGATGTGCTCGTCGGTGAAGTCTGGGTCTGTTCCGGGCAGTCCAATATGGCCTGGAACGTCGCCAATGCCAACGATCCGGATCTCGAACAGCTGACCGCCAAGTACCCGCAGATCCGTCTGCTCTCCGTCCCGAATCGCGCTTCGCAGGACTCCGAGAAGAACTTCGACGGTTCCTGGTCGGTCTGTTCTCCGGAAACGGTAAAGGACTTCTCGGCTGTCGGATACTTCTTCGGCCGTCAGCTCCATCAGACGCTTGATGTGCCCATCGGTCTGATCGACAACGCCTGGGGCGGTTCCGCTGCGGAAGCGTGGATTCAGCGCGATGTGATCGAACAGGACGAGCGCTTCACGGAACTGCTCGATCAGTGGAAGCAGACGGAAGCCAACTACGATCACGAAGCAACCATGGCCCGTTTCAACGAAACGCTGAGCAAATGGGAGGAAGCGGTCAAGAAGGCCAGAGCGGAAGGGAAAACCCCACCGAGTCGGCCACGCAGTCCCCGCAATCCACTGACCGGTAATCAACGGCCCGGCAACCTGTATGGTGGCTGTCTGCATCCGATTGTCGGATACGGCATCAAGGGAGCGATCTGGTATCAGGGAGAATCGAACGCGAATCGGGCGTATCAGTACCGCGATCTGTTCCCGCTCATGATTCAGCACTGGCGAGACGTCTGGAATCAAGGCGACTTCTCATTCTACTGGGTGTCGCTGGCCGATTACCGTCGCGAAGTCGAGAGCCCGAGCGACAGCTCCTGGGCCGAACTGCGTGAAGCCCAGACCATGACCCTGGCTCTGCCGAACACCGGTGAGGCGATCATCACCGATCTTGGCGAAGCCGACGACATTCATCCGCGTAACAAGCAGGATGTCGCCAAGCGTCTGGCCCGTCTGGCTCTCAAGCACGATTACGATTACGACATCGTAGCCGGCAGCCCGCGGTACGAATCGCATGAGATCAACGATGGCAAAGTGACGATCACCTTCACCAATGTCGGCACGCAGCTCGATACCTTCGATGTCCGGGAGCCGATCGGGTTCACGATTGCGGGAGAAGATCGCGTCTTCGTCCCCGCCGAAGCCAGGGTCGTTGCCGGGAATAAGATCCAGGTCTGGAGCGACAACGTCCAGAAGCCAGTCGCTGTGCGTTATGCATGGGCCGATAACCCGGTCTGCAACGTGCAGAACACGCTCGGCCAGCCCCTTACGCCATTCCGCACCGATGACTGGGAAGGCGTCACCGCTCAGGCGAAGAAGTAACCGAGCCTAACGAATCATACGCAGGACCCGCCGCCGGCCTTCGGGCCGGCGGTTTCGTTTTGCGCGGAGAATCGCTTCACCGTCGCGGCCCACGTACAAGCAAGACGAAGTCAAAAGAGTTCACGCCATAACCCGAAACGTCAGTGAGGGACCCACAACCTAACACCGCACAAAGTACGATGTCGGGTGCCCTGCCCTCACTTGCGGGGCATGCCTGCCTTCGACGCTTTTCTTCCACGCAAACGAAGACCACAGAACCCGCATCCGGGCAGCGGTGCGGCAGTGTACCGGACTACGCCTGCCGGCTCTCCCAGCCAATCGCCCTTCGATCAGAGAATCGAACTCTCAACCCGAAACGTCAGTGAGGGACCCTAACGACAACGCCCGCGGTTCGGGGGACGATCTTTACAGAGAGCTCCAGGTCTGCCGGGCTCAGCTCCAGAGACCAGAGCGGGGTGACTGCGGAGTCAGTTCGGCGAACTGTTCGATGTGCTGGCGGGCTTCTTCGGAGACCGTTTTGGGAACCACGATCTTCACCACGATCATCTGATCGCCGCGGACTTTCGTCTTGTTGTCGAGAATTCCTTTGCCCTTCAGCCGAAGTTTGGCTCCGCTCGAAGTCCCCGGTGGGATGGTGACGGTCACTTCGCCATCGCTTAGAGTGGGGACGTCGATCTTCGCTCCCAGGATTGCTTCGCTGACGCTGACCGGAACATCGAGAGTGACGTTCGCCCCTTCCCGGCGGAAGTACGGGTGGTCGGCGACATGCACGCGAACGAGCAGGTCTCCAGCCGGACCGCCCGATACCGAGGGTTCGCCCTGACCGGCCAGACGGATAGTGGCGCCATCGTGAATGCCCGGAGGAATTTTGACTTCGAGATGCTCGACCCGTCCACCCCGGTTGAGTGCCAGATCGTATTTGCCTCCCTGAGCCGCGAGGTGAAATGGAATCGTCACCTGCGACTGCACATCCCGACCTTTGCGCGGTCGGGCAGAGCGGGGACCGGCACCGCCAGCTCCTCCCCCGAAGCCGCCTCCGAACAGGTCGCTGAAGTCAAAGCCTCCGCCTCGACCGCCGAAGATTTGTTCGATATCAATCGGACCGGCCCCGGCGTGACGCGAATAGCCGCCGCCCATGTTTTCAAAGGCCGACCCATACATGTCGTACTTCTGCCGCTTTTCCTTGTCGCCGAGGATATCGTAAGCGGTCTGGATCTCTTTGAACTTTTCGGCTGCATTCTTGTCATCGGGCCGTCGGTCGGGGTGGTACTCCCGCGCCAGACGGCGATAGGCCTTCTTGATTTCCTCTTCAGAGGCTCCCCGTTCGACTCCGAGTGTCTTGTAATAATCTTGGCTGGCCATGATGGACGTTTGGGCTGCTCTCACTAAAGGCTGTCGGTTCAAATGCGGTCGAAATGCCTCGGGAGGACGACGCGATCGTCTCCCGCTGCAAGCTGAATTGTACCGCTCCTCAATCGGAGTGAAAGAGTCTTCCCCAGGCCGCTCGTCTTCTGACTGTCGAACAACGCGGGGAAGCCGCCGAACCAAGGCTTCAGAGCTGTCGCACGCGGCTGTTAAAGCGGGGGGAATAGGCGGGCTCTTCCGGAAGTAGGAGATCCTCCTGATGTAGTGATTCTCCGAATGTCGAAGATGAAGACGGGGGAACGCGCGGCCTGTCTGCGCCTTAAGTCCCTTTGGAAAGTCCGCAATGTGCGGCTTCACGATTTTCGACACGACGCGGGACGACGGTTCGGACTCGAAGCTGGGGCTCCGATCCAACATTCCGGGTCGACTGAGGACAGGCGGTTGTCTGATGGATCAGACGCGGATCGAGGGAAAACAGGACGGATCCCGCAGGCTGGCAGCCAGTTGTCTGGCGGCTTCATTCTGTCTTTTGGCCATGGTCTCCGGATGTTCCCAGAGCTTCTGGCGAAAGCAGGCCGACAAGGACACCTACAACATCCTGCAGGAAAAGCAGTCCGATCCCCGCTGGGTCGCGCCGCGAACCAATCTCACACCGGATCCCCGCAGCCGTTTCTTCGATCCGTACGATCCCGACAAAGAACCGATGCCGCCCGACGATCCCGCCGCCGCAGCGGATATGGACTGCCCGAACGGTATTCCCGGCTATCACGGCTGGCACCAGTATGGTCGGGCCATGAGCGTGGAAAATCCGATCTGGCTCGCTCACTTCGAACACACTCCGGAGATGATCGACGAGAAAACCGGGGAATACATCTGCCCGGTTCCCGCGATTCGCAATCTGACCATTCTCGATGCCATCGAACTGACGTACCTCCACAATCGCGACTATCAGTTCCAGCTCGAGGAAACCTATTTCACCGCCCTGGCACTCACGCTGGAACGCTTTCAGTTCCAGGTGCGGTATCTGGGCATCGGCGGAGGAGAACCCGGAGCGGATCTTACTTACGAGAATGTCCCGGGTGTGCAGGACTCGCTGCGGCTGAACACGAATTTCGGCGTCAGTCAACTGCTGCCGACCGGTGGTCAGTGGGCGATGGAACTGGCCAACAACACGCTATGGCTCTTCTCCGGCCCCAATGCTGGAACCGATACCGCCAGCGTCTTTTCCTACCGACTCGTGCAACCTCTGCTGTTCAACGCGGGACGGAAAATTGCTCTGGAAGGTCTGACCCAGACCGAGCGTGATGTCCTGTATGCAGTTCGCGATCTGGCCCGATTTCGCAAAGAACTGTTTACCGATGTCGTCAGCTCTTACCTGAATCTGCTGCAACAGCTGCAGGGGATTCGCAACCAGGAGTACAACATCGAACAGCTGGAGCGTCAGGTTGTTGAACTGAGCGCTCTGGCCAAAGAGCCGCCGGGAGCCACTCCGGCAACGCTCGAAGAGTTTCCAGCCGGTGCGACGATTCCCGAATCCCTGAAAGAAAAAGTCGCCTACGATGCCGAACGCGGAGAGCTGATCTGGTTCCGCAACATGAGCCCGGAGAACGCCGCTGAACTGCTCGCGATCAGCGACGATCCTCAGTTTCAGGCCGCCGCCCGCGAGTTGATCGCTCTGCTGACCAGCAACACGACACCGCTCGATGTTCTGCAGCTCGAATCGCGTCTGGCTTCGGCCATCATCAACCTGCAGACCTCCGAACGGCGGTACCAGGACAGCCTCGATCAGTTCAAAATTCAGCTCGGTCTGCCGCCGGACATGGAAATGACGATCGATGACTCGGCTCTGAAGCAGTTCGAGCTGATCGATCCGGTCATGACGTCCCTCCGCGACGAGGCCGAAGAAGCAATTTTGATCGTCGGTGCTCTCGATACCGAGAATCCTGATGTCGATGAAGCGCGAGCCGCTCTGCTGCAGATTGAGGCTCTCTACAATCGCATCATGTCCGAAGGAGTTTCGCTGGTCGAAGGCGATTCTCGAAGTGTCTCAGCAAATCTCGACAGCCGACTGGAAGGGGTTACCGAAACAGCGGTGCGAGAACAGGTAATTGCCACCGTGGAGCGGGATCGGAATCAGCTCGATACGCTTGAGCTCGAATTGCGCAATCTCGGCAACAGCTTTGCGCGAATCCGGAAGTACCTCGAACAGGGAGAGTCGGACGAAGAATCGGTCAAGGCCGCGATCGTCGAACTGACCGATCTGCATCAGGATCTCCTCCAGCGTGCCCAGGGGTTGATTGTTGTTCAGGTTGGCATGCGTTCTGAGCTGATCAACGTCAATCGTTACGAACTCAGCCTGGACGATTCAATCGGGCTCGCGCTCGAGAATCGCCTTGATTTAATGAACCAGGAGGGGCTCGTCATGGACGCACGGCGTCAGGTCGATGTCGCCGCCAATGCCCTGAAATCCAACCTCGATGTGGTCGTGGCGGGGGACATTCGGACCGAGCCGGGGTCGGGGAATCCCTTCGATTTCAGCGGTCGAAGCAGCAGTCACCGGGTCGGTGTTCAGTTCACCGCTCCCCTGGATCAGATAAATGAGCGAAACATTTACCGGGCGGCGCAGGTTAATTACCAGAGAGAGCGCCGGGATTACATGGAATTTGAGGACACGGTGAAATTTCAGGTCCGCACTGCGTGGCGAAATTTGGCCGTTTTGGAGCAAAATCTGGAAACAGCCCGTCAATCTCTTCGTATCAATGTGTTACAATACGACCAGGCTGTGGAGGCATCTGCAGATCCTGAGGCTTCGAACCGTTCCGGCGTGAGCGGTCGAAACCTCGTCGATGCTCTCGACAGAATTCTGGATTCACAGGACCGGCTGGTGCAAATCTGGTCGGACTACGAGCAGACTCGTCTCGAGATCCACCGCGATATGGGGATCATGGAAATCGACGAGTTCGGCATGTGGATCGACCCTTACTATCAGGAAATGTACGAAACCCAATCCAGGGGAATCGCGTTTCCTGAAGTTTGCCCACCTTCCAAGACTACGGGTGATCTCGATATCACTCTCCTTCCTCCAGGACCGAACGATTATGGCAACGTCCGCCCCGGAACAGATGGACACGACCGTGCAGAGTCCGTCAGCCAACCAGGACTCCGCGACGACTTCGTACTCTTCCCCGTCCTCCCAGCCCCAGCCGAAACGCAAGCGCCGGCTCTGGTTGACCCTCTCGGTGGGGATTCTGGTGGTGGGGCTGGGAACGATCCTGGCCAACGCGATGTTCAACGTCGAGCCGTCAGCGGACCCGAATTCTACCGCCGCCTCGGCAACGGAGCCGGAGCAGGACGAGTCGAAAACATCGACCTTCTCCCAATCGGTGAAGAGCTGGATTAACTCCTGGTTCTCGAAAGGGCAGAAGCTTCCGTCCAATCTGATCACCAAGCAGGCCAACAAAGGTCGTTTCCGAATCACGATCAATGAGCGTGGTTTTCTCGACAGCCAGAATAACGCCACGCTGACCTGCGAAGTTCCCGGTTCGACCACGATTATCTCGATCGTGCCGGAAGGTGCCGCGGTTAAGCAGGGCGATATCGTCTGCGAACTCGATTCTTCGTCACTGGAAGAAAAGGCCCGTCAGGCCGAGATCGACGTGACCAAGGCCGAGGCCAGCTTCTCGGCTGCTCGTGAGAATCTCGAAATCCAGAAGACCCAGAACGCCAGCGATATCGCATTCGCTCAGCTCTCGCTCGAACTGGCTGAACTCGACTACAACAAGTTCATGGAAGGGGAGCTTCCCCAGCAGCGCGACCAGATTCTCGGCCAGATTCGCCTGAAGCAGGAAGAACTGGCCCGGAAGGAAGAGGCCTACGAGTTCACCAAACGCATGGCCAAAAAGGGATATCGCAGCCCTTCGGAACTGGAAGCCCAGCGGATCGCCATGACGCAGGCCGAGATTCAGCTGCGGGTCGAAGAAGAGAATATGCGTGTGCTCGACAAGTTCACGGCTCCTCGAACAATTCGTGAACTCGAAGCCAACGCCAAGGAACTGGTTCGCGAACTCGATCGCGTCAAACGTCAGGCTGCCGCCGCTCTGGCCAAGGCGGAAGCCGAGTTCGAATCGAGCAAGCTTACGCTCGAAGTTGAAAAGCAGAAATACAACGACTGGCTCAAGCATATTGGACTTTGCACTCTGCGGGCTCCGCAGGATGGTCAGATCGTTTATGCCAACTCGAACAACAACCGCCGTGGCGGTTCGGGGGAACCGGATATCATTGAAGGCGCAACCGTTCGTGAACGGCAGGCGATCGTGAAGATTCCGGATCTCACCAAAATGAAGATCGATGCTCGGATTCACGAGTCGATGATCAGTCAGCTTAACGTCGGGCAGCCGGTCATCATTCGTGCCGACGCTCAACCCGGCGAAGTCTATCACGGCGTCGTGGCGACGATTTCTTCCGTCCCCCTTTCCGGCTCTTTCCCCAACTATGACATCAAGGAATACCAGGTTGCTATCAACCTGACCGATCCGCCGGAGCGGGTTCGCATGCTTCGTCCGGGGCTTTCGGCTGAGTTTGAAGTCGTCGTCGAAGATCGCGAAGACGTCCTTCAGGTTCCGGTTCAGGCCGTCGTCCAGGTCGGCAAGGACTACTACATGTGGGTGGTCTCCGGCCAGAAATCGATCCAGCGACGTCAGGTGAAAGTCGGCAAGTCGAACCAGACCGACATCGAGATTCTCGATGGCGTGAAGCCGGGAGATTCCGTCGTGATGTCGCCGCGGACCATCTTCTCCGATGAGATTTCTGATCTGGAAGAAATCCTGACCGCGAAACTGGCGGCCGAGAAACTGGCTGCCGGGGAAGAGGCTGCAGAAGCCGTCGACGAAATACAGGAAGAATCTCCGAAGCCTCGGAAGTCTGATGACGGGGGAAAGCCCCAGGCACAAAAGCCGGGCGGCGGTGATCCCGCAGCATTCTTCAGCCGACTCGATAAGGACGGCAACGGCCTGATCAGTAAGGAAGAAGCCCCTCCCCAACTTCAGAATGCGTTCAGCACGGCCGATACCGACGGCGATGGCTCGCTCAGCCCGGCTGAACTCAAGGCCCACGCCGCCAACCGGCCTCAGTAATCAGCCCCTCTCCGTCGCGACTTCGTTGAGGCGGAGAGAGCTTTTTGACCCGGTTTGTTCCCCCGCTGATCGAACGTGAATCGTTATGGCTTACGCTGCCCGTCTTATTGAACTGACGAAACACTACCATCTCGGCGATGTTGTGGTGAAAGCACTTCGGGGCGTGAGCCTGGACATCCCGGAGGGGGATTTTCTGGCGATCATGGGATCGTCGGGAAGTGGCAAAAGTACGATGCTCAATCTGATGGGGGCTCTCGACCGCCCGACGTCCGGTTCCTATCTCCTCGCCGGTCGCGATGTCGCCGCCCTGGAAGACGACGAGCTCTCGCTGATTCGCAACGAACTGATTGGCTTCATCTTTCAGTCGTTCAACCTGATCCCGCAGTACACGGTGCTCGAGAACATTCTTCTGCCGTTTCAGTACCGTCGGAGTGGTGCTGACATCAGCTCCGAAGACGAAGCCAAGGCGGCTCGCATTGCCGAACTGGTCGGGTTGGGCGAACGTCTCGATCACAAGCCGTTCCAGCTTTCCGGCGGTCAACAGCAGCGTGTGGCCATCGCCCGAGCTTTGATCAACGACCCGCAGATCATCATGGCCGACGAACCGACCGGTAACCTCGACTCAGCCACCGGTGAAGAAATCATGCGGCTGCTTAAGCAACTCAACGAAGAAGGCCGCACGATCATCATGGTGACCCACGAACCGGAAGTCGCCTCGCAGACCCGCACCCAAATCTACATGAAAGACGGCGTCATCGCCGGCCACGGCATCTTTCCGGGGCATTCCGCGTAGAGCCGCTGCAGGCTTCACGGCCGTCACGCTCAGCCAGTGGCACAGACTTCCTGTCTGTGGAAGGAAAGCGTCGGAGCGGGATTCGGTTACACGTCTGCAAAGCAATAGCAGGACATACGGCTGGCCCCAAAAGATTCTTTCGGGGCGGGGCAGTCGCTGGCGAAGTGGTATCGAACGTTGAATCGAACGACAGGATCGCCGCCAGTAAACGGGCGGAAGTGCGCACATTGAGGCACGCGGCAGTTGCATATTCCTGCGGCTTCGCCGCCCTGATAGCACAGCTATCAGGGCTACCCATGAATACAGCTATGAGGCATTCTGAAAGCTGAGTTTTCTCCATGAAAACTCGAACGCTTCGTAGCACCAGTGAGGGTGGATCTACATTGCCGTCACCCGCTGCGACGCTGCTCTTCCACAGACAGGAATGTCTGTGCCACCAATTGAAGTTGACGGGCTCACTGAGCGGCTACTGCGTCGTCAACAGGGTGCCACTGCTGGCTTGCCCAGCAGTGTTTCTTGCCATCTGCAGAAGATCCGAAAGCTCCAAACTACGATCGGGTCGAGATCATCGTCGGGACGTCGTAGGTGCGCTGGCTCTGGACGAGTTCGGGGTTGTTGTTGTACTGCAGAGCGAGCTGGTACATCTCTTCGCCGCATTCGGTCGGGTATTCGCCGGTGACGCAGGCGCGGCAGAGTGATTTTTCTGAGATACCGATGCTTTCGTGAAGCGTATCGATCGGCAGATAACGGAGAGAATCGGCTCCCAGCGTGGCCGCCATCTTCGCTTCGTGCTCGGCGGTCAGCGGTTCGCCCTTCATAAATTTGGGGGCGAACAACTCTCCGATGTTCGACATGTCGATCCCATAGAAGCAGGGAGCGATAATCGGCGGGCAAGCGACGCGGACGTGAATCTCTTTTGCTTCGCCTCGGGTGCGAATTTGATCGATCAGGCCCTTCATCGTGGTTGAGCGAACGATCGAGTCCTCCACGAGCAGCACCTTTCGACCGCGGAAAACTTCCGGCAGCGGCGTGAACTTGGTGCGGACTTTGTCGGCCCGGTCTTTGGATTCAATAAACGTCCGACCGACATATCGATTCCGCATCAGCCCTTCGAGGCAGGGGACGCCGAGTTCGTACGCCATCGCGGAGGCGGCCGACTTGGCGGTATCGGGAACGGGGACGACGATTGTCTCATCGTCAATCTCGATCTTTTCCTGCTTGGCCAGATGGACGCCGAGCTGCGTGCGGGACAGGTAGACGCTGCGTTCATCGAGCGTGCTGGCCGCGTTGGCGAAGTAAATCCATTCGAAGAAGCAGTGGGCTTTCTTCGGACTCTCGGCGAAGCGGGTCTTTTCAATTCGTCCGTTCTGAACGAGAACCATCTCGCCCGGTTCCAGCGTACGAATGCTGCTGCTTTCGAAGCCCAGGTTCCACAACGCCACCGATTCACTGGCCGCGGCGAACATCGGCCCCTCAACGGCGTAGCACATCGGGCGGATGCCGAGGGGGTCGCGAGCGATGAACATGTCGCCGCGAGCATTCAGGAAAACAATGTTGTAGGCGCCGTCGAGCTTCTTGCTGAGGCGGGACATGGTTCCGACCAGATCGCCCCGGCCGTGGATCGAGAAATCCTGCGAAAGCAGGTGCATGATGATTTCGGTATCGGTCTCGCGGGCCAGATGGAAATCGTCCTGCTCCTCGATCTGCTCGCGAAGCTTCTGGTAGTTGGCCAGCTGGCCGTTGAAGCCGAAGCTGAACCACTTGGACTTCTGCACGTGCGACCGTTCGAACGGCTGGGCGTAGCTGCGATCGTCAGTACCGCAGGTGGCGTAGCGGACATGGCCGATTGCTGCCTGTCCGTTGTATTCCCGCATGAGCTGTTCGGCTTTTTCCCGGCGTCCCAGACGGAAAACTTCGTTCACTCCGCCGACATCTTTGTGAGTGCGAATCAGCTGCTTGCGGTCGGAGTTGTAGCTCGTGATCCCGGCCGCGAGCTGGCCGCGATTCTGAATATCGAGCAGCAGTCGCGGAATCAGCGACGCCGTCTGTCGCGGATCGTCCTTGGGCGCGAGAGGGGAGACCTCGTCCTGCGCGTAGTGATAGACCGCTGCGACACCGCATTCGTGGTAGAGTTCAGACATCGGACGCTGTTCCGAGAGAAAGTTAATCTGGTCGGAGAGGAGTCGGAGGGAGGATGCCCCTGATCGCGATTCGAGGTCGACTGAAGTCGAATCCGTCTTCACGCGGAATTCATCTCGCCTGCTTACGCGATCAAACGAGCTCAGTTTGATTTGGCCTGCACGTCAATCATACCCGTCACGGGATATGAATCCAATTGCTGCCAGCGGATCGGCGTTAAATCGCCAGCTTTTCCCCGTGAAGGCCTGATTTTGCAGGTTGAGTTCAGTCTCAGTCCTCAATAAGTGTCGAGGACATTGCGGGCGAAACTTCCCTGAAACGCCAGATCGTTTCAATCGCTATTCCGGAACGTCAGTGAGTTGCCGCTCTTGTGAGCCCGCAGGCCTGGCGGGCCCGGTCCAGGACTTCCCGTCCTTTCGCGCGAGCGGCCTCGGCTCCCTGTCGCAGAACATCCTGCACGTAATCGGGATCGGATTCCAGCTGAGCTCTCCGCTCACGAGCCGGTCCGAAGTATTCCAGGGCGGCTTCGAGGACCAGCTTTTTTGCTTCCCCGTAACCCATGCCCCCAGCTCGATAACGATCGGCCAGTTCGGCCTGCTGCTCGCTCGATGCGAACAGTTTGTACAGCGAAAAAACCGGGCAGGTGTCGGGATTCTTGGGGTCTTCGACGGCCAGCGAGTCGGTTTTGATCGAGTTGATCTTCTTTTTCAGCTTCTTTTCGGGAAGGAAGATCTCGATCGTGTTGTTGTAACTCTTCGACATCTTTTCGCCGTCGGTCCCCGGCACTTTCGCCGTCTGATCGAGCACGTGCGCTTCCGGCAGTACGAAGACTTCAGTGTTGTACAGATGATTGAACCGCTGGCCCAGGTCCCGGGTCACTTCGATGTGCTGAATCTGATCGTTCCCGACCGGAACCAGATCGCTGTCATACAGCATGATGTCGGCGGCCATGAGGACCGGATACGTAAACAGCCCGGCATCGGCGGCGATTCCGCGGGCCTTTTTGTCCTTGTAAGCGTGGCATTTCTCAAGCAGATGCATCTGCGTGATGGTCATCAGCAGCCAGGTCAGTTCGGTCACTTCCGGCACATCGGACTGAACGAACAGCTTCGCCTGAGCAGGATCGAGCCCGAGGGCAAGCAAATCGATGGCGGCATCGCGAACATACTCCCGGAGCTGATCCGGTTCGCGAACGGTCGTGAGAGCATGCAGATCGGCAATGAAATAGAACGCCTGCTCGTTACTCTGCAGGGCGATGTACTGGTGGATGGCACCGAAGTAATTTCCCCAGTGGAACCGTCCTGTGGGCTGGATGCCGGAAAGCACTCGCATGATGGGATTCGCTGTCGTTGCGGTAAGGCTTAGAGGGTCTCTGGAATCGACGTCTTCTGCAGCGTCGGCGATTTCGGCTGGGCGTCGAGCCGCAGAGAGCCGATCACCTCATTGACATCCGAAATGCCTTCCTCGTTCAGGAGAGAGGCCAGCTGCTGGGAAAGTGTTCCGGAAGCACCCGGATTGTAGAACGAGGCCGTGCCGACCTGCACGGCGGAAGCTCCGGTGACGAGGAAGTCCATGACATCGTCGACCGTGGAAATTCCTCCGATGCCGATGATCGGGACATCGACCGCACGGGCGACCTGATGGACGATTCGCAAAGCGACCGGCTTGATGGCCGGGCCACTGAGGCCGCCCAGTACGTTACCGAGAATCGGTTTGCGGGCCCGCCAGTTTACGGCCATGCCCTGCAGCGTGTTGATCAGGGAGACGGCATCTGCCCCGCCTTGTTTCGCCGCTTCTGCAACCGGAATGATGTTCGTCACATTCGGCGTGAGCTTGGCGATGATCGGCAGATCGCAGGCATTGCGACAGGCGGCAACGACTTTCTCCGTCGATTCCGGATTGGTCCCGAAGTCGACGCCTCCGCTCACGTTGGGGCAGGAGATGTTGAGTTCGACGGCGGCCAGATCGGTGTAAGGGGCCAGCTTCCCGGCCATCACGCTGTATTCTTCGATCGTCCGCCCGGCAATGTTCGCAACGACAGCTGTGTCGAGTTCTACGAGATACGGCAAATGCTTTTCGATGAACGTATCGAGCCCGTCGTTATCGAGCCCGATGGAATTCAGCATGCCGGATGCGGTTTCGACGGTTCGCGGCGGCGGATTGCCGATACGCGGTTCGAGCGTCACGGTTTTGGGAATGACGCCCCCCAACGTCGAAAAATCGACATAGGAGGTCATTTCACGGGCGTAGCCAAACGTCCCGGAGGCCGTCAGGATGGGGTTACGCAGCGAGAGTCGCCCCAGACGCACTTGCAGAGTTAAATCAGACACGGAATCGGCGGGCAGGTCGCAAAAAGAGGAATTCGCCGACGCGGAAGGCGCGCCTGGCGAAGTCAGTAAGCATTCGACTGCCGCAGTTTATCGCCGACTCGGAGTCGAGACAATGCAGCCCGAAAGAACTGCACGTCTCGCCTGGTTCAGGGATTGAATTATCCGCCGATCGGATCGTTAAATCACGCCACCGTGAGTCCGGTACGGTGTCGCCAGGTCTGGCATGTCCAGACCCCAGATCCGTTCCCAGATATTGGGAATGTGCCGGAATGATTCTGATTGAAAGATCAGCTGGCGAGCCCGGCGATCCCGTTCAGCGGACCAGATGGGCACGAAGCAACCAACCTGGGTTCCGGTGATCGCAACCAGAAGAAGGATGCAAATGAATCTCCGCATTGTCGCCTCCATGCAACACACAGGCGAGTCAATTCGCCTGCACACGAACGGTCATGAATCTTGAGAGGTCGTTATAGGAATCGCGACAGGAAGGGCCGGGACGTACTCGGTATGCGTCGCGACAAGATCTGTCTCTAGGGAATGTATCGGCGGGATCGGGACTGCTGATGAATCAATTCAGGTAAGATATTCCGATTTTTCCGCGTTTGAGGAGAATCGAAGGAGTGGTGTGCACATAAGGACATGCACGGAAGGAAGGGGAGCCGGTTTGATAACGGATCGGCTGCAAAAGACAAAGGCCGGCTTAAAGCCGGCCTTCGATTGTATTTTCAGGTTCCGCAGAGCGAATCAATGGCTGTCCATCGGGCTCGAAGAGGAGTATTCCGGCGGACGCGACGGTGTAACGTCCTGCTGAGCAGGCGGTTGCGGCGTCGATGGAGCGGCCGGCGACGGCGATGCTTCTGCAGACGGGGCTGGCGCGGCGGCTCCTGAAGATGCCTCGCTTTCCCGTTTTTCCCGGTCAAGCATCAACTGGCGAACCCGCTCTTCCATCTCTTTGCCGGGCTTAAACGTGACGACGTACTTGGCGTCGACATCGACCCGCTCGTTCGTCCGGGGATTTCGGGCCTTGCGGGCGGCTCGCTTCTTGACCTCGAAGACGCCGAAGTTCCGCAGCTCGATCCGGTGCTTGGGATCTTCGACCAGCGTGTCGATGATCGACTCGAAGGTCTTCTGCACGATCGCTTTGGTCTGTAATTGTGTCAGGCCGAGTTCTTCGGAAATCGCCTTCACAATCTCTTTCTTAGTCACGGTCAAAATCCCTTAAAAGTCACACCAGCAGTCGGACGCATTTACCATGCGAGCGTTCTAAGTGTATTCACTGTTAGGATTTACTGTCAACCCGGCAGCTACGGTCTCCGTCCGATAATTCGCAGGTTCGCTGAGCGAAGAACCACGAGAGCTGATTGTACTCCCAGGGGCGATTATGCCGCTCGTGGATCTGTTTCAGTCGGCTGATCGCCTCTTCGGTAATCTCGCAACAGCGTTCGTCGAAGTTCGGATCGCAGAAATAAATCCGACATCCGAGCGGGCGCTTTTCGCGGCCGGTACACAAACCGTTGAGCTGATACGGACAAACCTGATCCACGGCAGTGGTGCTGGTGTGGGTCGGCGTATTGTGTACTTCTGGTAAAGGCTGGCGAAACAGGATCTCTGCTTCGATCCGGGTGAGGTAGAGTCGGTGTCCGTAGTCTCGAAATCGGCAACAGCGTCCACTGATCTCACATCGTGGTTCAGCTGCGGCGACTTCCCCATCGACCCAGTCGTAGACAGACTGCACGTCCTGTTCAAACTGTGACTGAGTCATGAGGCCGGCCAGGGCAAGGGGTGAGAATGGTGCAGAGCCATTTGGAGGAGCGTTCCGCGAGGGACGATCATACTCGATCCGGGCCAGATGCAAACAGCGCATCGCACTCCGCTTCCAGAATCCCGCCTTTTAGTGTGCAATCCGCAAACTCGGTCACGGCAATGACTTCCCGAGCTCGAATCGGAATCTGTCGATAGCCTGATCGCACCAGGGTCGGGATGGAGGTGCCATACACGACACCTCGAATTCCGGTCCAGAGAATCGCCGACATGCACATCGGACACGGTTCAGCCGTGGTGTAAAGAACAAGGTGATTCCATTCGACCTCCGGCTGCTCGGCGGCACAGCGATTGATGACATCGATTTCACCATGCCACGTCGGGTTCTCGCTGCCCCGATTACGTCCTCGTGCCACAATCGAACCATTCATGTCATCAACAAGGACGGAATCGAATGGGAAAGCGGGGTTGTGACGTGCCTCTGCAATTGCCGCGTTCATGAAGTCTGCGTGATCGGGCATGAATGCTCTCTTCGGTTATAACCGTGCAAAGCGATAAGCGGCAGGTCCGTTGGAAGCAGGGGCGAAGACGTCAGCTCGCAGACGTAGTCTTCGCTTCGGCAGGGGCCGTCAGTCCAGCGGCTTGCGCGACTTCATTGAGATGATTCCGCATGACTCGCAGCGCCATGGGCTGCTGCAGAATCTGCAGGGTTTTCTCACTGCCAGCGGGGACGACGTGGGTGATCTCCGCATCCGGCACCATAATAACGCTCGGGATCTGCCGGCTCGCCGCGACGTTAATCAGTTCCTGATAAACCTCTGGCAACTCTTCTTCGCCGTGAACCGTTGCCATACAGAGAAATAGATCGGGCGGATTCGTAGCAAGCCGCCCCAGAGCGCGATCGGGATCGGAAATCATCAACACTCGAAAACCGTGCCGCGTGAAGTAGTCTCGCAGAATGTCCTGCTCCCGCGTCCGCCGCTCCACGCAAAGCAGAGAAAGCTCCTTGCTGCCATTGCCGCTGATCCGATTCATCGGCGACGGTTTGCCGGCCGATTCCTGCATCAGTTTTGCCTTCGCCGCGTTCAGGTCTTTCAGAAGTTCGGTCGGCGACTGGTAGCGGTCGTTGGGATTGATCGTCAGCATTCGTTCCACGATGAAACAGACGTCGCGAGGACAGCTCGGTAGAGCCTCGTGAAGCGGGCGGATGTTTCGGTAGCGTGTCAGCTGTTTCCGCTCTTCGCGGCTCTTGGTGCGCGGATAGGGGGGCTGTCCCAGCAGCATTTCGTAAAGGATCGTTCCGAGGAAGAACAGATCGCTGCGAGGGTCGTTTCGCGGGGCTCCCGTTCCTTTTTCGAGCGTCGAATATTCCAGGGCCGTCTGGACCCCGCCTTCGCCAACTTTCTCAAGAAGATCGTCATCGGTGGCCAGGCCAAAATCGATCAGCCGGGCCGTGCCATCGACGGTGAAAACGACGTTGGTCATTTTCAGGTCGCGATGCGTGACACCCAGAGTGAGGGCATACTCAAGGCCCCGGGCGATATCGATTGTGTACTTGACTGCTTCGAGTGGTTCAATCTGCTTGCGGATCTGCACGAAGTCCTTGAGGTTACCCCCCTCGATAAACTCCATGACGAAGAAGTGATGGCCCGCTTCTTCGCCAATTTCATAGATCGGCACGATGTTGGGATGCTTGAGCTTCTGGCCGAGTTCGGCTTCCCGGCGGAACAGATCGATCGTTTCGGGATCATTATTCCAGCGATGTCGCAGTAGCTTCACGGCGACGGTCTTACCGGTTTCAAGATTTTCGGCCCGGAAGACGCGGGCGAAGCTGCCGGCTGCATTGGGGTAGAGCAGTTTGTTGCCGCCGAGAACCAGAATATCGGTATCGAGCCGCTTGATGCTCTCGGCCTGAAATGGGGTCAGCGTCGAGGTCTCGACCAGAATATCGAGTAGTTCGGAACCGGTTCGGTTCTTGCCGCCCAGCTTACGCAGGCACGCATTCGCCTGATCTTTAGTGATCAGCCGCATGCGGACGAGTTCTTTAGCCAGTCCCTTCGACGAACTAAAATCCATTTGCCAGCTTCGCTTTTCTTCGTCTGCCTCTTGTTGCTCTCAGCTGAAAGTCGTGAGTTGAAATCTGGCTGAGTTCAGCCCTGTCTGCAATGGTCTCTGCTCCCGCAATGCCGACAGGCGAAGAGGTTCTCCCGAAAATCGGGAGTCTGTTCATCATGTGGAGCCATGTGGGGACATGGCCTTGAAAATCATCGTATCTCGCTCGGGGAGCCTCCGAAAGAGTCTCCCCATCAAACTTCTCAGTTTCGTGGATCTGTTATCAGGGCGAACATGATTTTGGGTCGTTATTTCGGTCCTCAAGCGGTTATGATGACGGGGAATTGATTTCTTATTTTGCGCGAATGGTTCAGGGAACGCTCATGTACTTCAGGCTGGCAAAACGACTGCTGACCGAAAGCGACAAACGGCTGCTGTGGAAACTCTCCTACAACATGGGCGTGAAAGCCGCCCTGTCGGTGCAGCGACACAAGCGGCGGATGAAACGGGGCGAGTACTTCCCGCCATTCCTCTATATCTCGGTGATCAACAGCTGCAATCTCCGTTGCCAGGGCTGCTGGGTCGATGTCGCCCACAAACAGCAGCGGATCGAGCCGGCCGCATTTCATCGGCTGATTAATGAATCCAAGGCCGAAGGCAACGTCTTCTTCGGAATCGTCGGCGGCGAGCCGTTCATGCACGGCGATCTGCTCGACATGCTGGCCGAGCATCCCGACTGCTATTTTCAGATTTTTACGAACGGCCATTTCATCACTCCGGATGTCGCCAAACGGATTCGGCAGCTCGGAAACATTACGCCGCTGATCAGTGTCGAAGGCAACGAGATCGTGAGCGATCAGCGTCGCGGACGCGCGGGCGTTTATGAGAAAACGCTCAATGGCATCCAAAACTGTCTCGACCAGAAAATTTTTACGGGTGTCTGCACAAGTCTCTGTCAAACAAATATCGATGACCTGCTCCAGGAACGCTGGGTCGACCGGCTCATCGAGATGGGCGTGATGTATACGTGGTTTCACGTCTATCGTCCCATGGGGCCACAGGCGTCGCCGGAACTCTGCCTCACTCCCGAACAGCAGCTGAGAGCCCGAAAGTTCGTCGTCGAAATGCGGGCGAAGAAGCCGATCATCATCGTCGATGCCTACTTCGACGGAGAAGGGGGAGCCCTTTGCCCGGCTGCGACCGGGATCACGCACCACATCAACCCCTGGGGCGATGTCGAGCCGTGTCCCATTATTCAGTTCAGCACCGATTCCATTCATGAAGAGGGCCGCACGATCAAAGAGAAGATCAATGGCTCAGCCTTCCTGAGGGAATTCCGTGAACTGGCCGCTGACACCACGCGCGGTTGCATCGTGCTCGAACGTCCCGATCTGCTGGCAAATCTGGTCGAGAAGCATGGGGCCAAAGATGTGACCGCCCGCAAAACGGCTCTGCCCGAACTGAAAGCGATGCGGGTTCGCACGTCGCAGTACAATCCGGGCTCGGAAGTTCCGGAGAAGAGCTGGGCCTATCGAATTGCCAAGCGGTTCTTCTTCAACGATTTTGGCGTCTATCGCAAACGGGATCACGGCAAGGCGTCCGCCCCAGCCGTGCTGGCCCGCGATGAAGCGACCGAACCGATGGGAACCGCGACGGATCTGGTTCAGCTCGAAACGACACACGTTTGATACGGAAGGAAAAGGGATGAACGTCCGCCTGCTGATCGCTCTGACGCTCTGTCTCGGCGTCGCAACGGAATCGGCCCTGGCTCAGGTCGGCTCACTCGGAAGCAGTTCTTCACTGGCCGACAAGATCAAGAAATCCTCGAAGCCGGAAACCAGCCCGCAACCCGAGCCAGCTGACCCGAAAGAGATGGAAGCTCCGGAGCGACGCGTCCCCCGCTCCCGTTCACGCCGTGGACGAACCAAGGCCGAAGAGCCGAATACGCCCGTGGAGATGAAACCTGCGGATGCAGCGACGGTGAAGCCCGACGACCTCGACCGGACCGACGCGAAGGCGGTCGCGGAAGCCTGTCTGGTCGCGTATCAGGACCTTAATCTTGATGTACTGGCTGAGTTAAGCACGGACGGTAACCGGGATTTCTTCAGCGAACTCGCGAAAGCGGGCAAGGATCATCCCCGCTACGACTCGATCACATCGGGCTTCCGCTGGGAATCGGTTTCGAAATGGAAGGCGACTGACCCGTTGACCGTACGCTATCGCGGAGCGAACACGGCCGTCGTTGAGTTCGGTGCCAGCAGGGACGAATCGTTCGTAGTCATGCTCAACTGGGAAAATGACCGTTGGTGCTTCGAGGATATCAACAGCCCGAGTCGGGATGCGTTCCGGGAACTGCCCCGCCAGCGAGAATAGTCGTGTTGGCAGACCGGCTCGCTCACACTTCTGGTCTCAGGCGACGTCTTCATGACCGATCGACTGCGAGTTGAATCCGGACGACTTGTCCTGTGGACGGTTCTGATCTTTCTGGCCGTGAACGCCTTCAGCTGGTCTCCCGGGTACGGAGGCCGCAACGATCGTCAGCCGGGCCGCGAAGTAGAACGCTACTTCGGCTGGCCGGCCTGCTTCTACTGCGATCTGTGGCGGTCCGATCATGACCACCAAATCGCACTGGCAGCCTACTTCCCACCAATTCCGCTCACGCTTGAGATGGGCTATGTCTACTCGAGCTGGTCGCTGCTGGGGCTGGTCATCAACGTGTGTGTCGCTGGCGGTCTGCTCGGAGTTTGTCTGCTGCTGATTCGGATGGACGAGCAGGGAGCCAACTCCTGGCTGATCGGTGCGACCTGTCTGCTGGCCGGGATGAGTGGGGTGTTGATTCTCTTCGGGGAGGAGTTCAGTGCCTACCTGTGAAGGACCCTACGTGGGTGACTCAATCGTAGGGTGCGTCTTGACGCACCAGGTCACGTGGGGCGTCAATCGTCAATGTAACTATCACTCTCGTCGTGCCTCGAGCGAGTGTGCACTGCACCCGTATTGCATAGAGCCGATGTTAGTGGTGCCGCGATTTCGGGAGTCGGATCTTCGATCCGATGGTGCGTTGAAACGCACCCTACTGTTTCCCTGGTCCACTCGAGTGCATCAAGCGTCTTAACCCGAAGCGTCAGCGAGGGAGATGGACGTCGCTGGTCAATCAGCCCTCACTGACGTTTCGGGTTGAGATGCGGTTGGAGCGTGGTTCGCGGTTGTGCGTGGGATGCTCATTTCGCGTCCGCACAGCGGACCCTACGGTAGTGGACTATCGGGTGGCGGGGCGGGTGAAGCCCCAGCTGGCGGCGAGGGCGTCGGCGGCCTGTTCTTCGTCTTCGATTTCGCCCCAGCCGCCGTTTCGCAGGTAGGCGTGGGCGAACTCATGGGCGATCACGTAGCAGGCAAACTCTTCGGAACATTCGGCCAGTCGGGGGCGTAAAACCACGCAGCGGCTGCCGGAGCCGACCGGGCCCGGTTCTTCCATGAACAGCGACCAGCCTGAACCGGGGACGAATTTCTCCAGTGCGATGCGAAATCGCGGGTCGTGGACAAAGTCTTCCTGCACCACTCGCGGGATTGCGTGCAGCACTTTTTCAACCCGCTTCTGGAGCGGCTTGAGGTGTTCGAATTCCCGTAGATATGTCGTGAAAATGATCTCGCTCTCCCTGTCAGTCATCGACGATCAGCTGGTCTGAGCCGCAGCCGCCCGTTTGTCGGCCTGATCGCGGACGGTTGTCAGCTGGGCGGAGATGAGTGACCACGGAACATCGTGAGGCAGCGTATTATTCGCAGCCGAGACGGCTCCGGCAACACCCGCTGCTTCTCCCATGGCCACGGCATTGCCGGTCACGCGGTAGCTGGCGTGGGCAAAGAAATCGCCACTGATGCAGCGACCGGCCAGCAGCAGTCCGTCGACATCGGCTGCAATCAATGCTCGCAGTGGAATGTCGAATGGTTTGGCTTTCACGCCGCCGGAACTGTAGGCCGCTTTACGGTTGGCTTCCTGAGTGGCCGCGTGAATGTCGACGGAGAATGTCGAACGACACACGGCATCATCGTGACGGGCACCCTGAGCAACATCGTCGACGGTCACTTCATATCGTCCCTGAATCCGGCGGCCATCGCGGACACCGATCTGCTCGGCTGTGGCGACGAGTCGAGCCTGCGACCAGCCTCCGCCGATCTTCTTCATTGCTTCGACGATGTGATACAACTCGCGACGCGCGTTGACGGTTGCAGCCGTCACCTGGGCCGCGTCAAACGGCTCGACGCCGTATTCGTGATTGATCATCACCGCTGCAACACCGCTGCCGAAGTTCCAGAGCGTGGGCTTGGCATAGCTCGGCTCAATGCCCGCTTTCGCCATTTCCGCCAGCAGTCGATCCTTCGCGTCTTTCGCGCCGGCGTTATCGAACTCTTCGAGCACCTTGGGATCGGCGGCGATAATTCCCATCAGCGACATCGGCTGGCAGGGACAGGTCTTATCGTGACCGAATTGCCAGCGGCATCCGGCCAGGGCTCCCACATCGCCATCGCCAGTTGCATCGATGAAGACTGGAGCCGCCCAGGCCTGCCGGCCCGATTTTGATTCGGTGAAAATGGCCGTCATCCGGTTGTTGTCATCGGTATGCACGGCTGCGACGCGGGTATGCAGCTGGAAGGTGATGTTCTCTTCAGCGAACATCGTTTCGAGCAGATACTTCATCGCTTCGACATCGTAGACGTAGTTGTCGTAATTCTTCTTGCGGTGATCGGTCAGGCGAGCACCCATCGCATTGAGTCGCGAAGAGAGCTCTGCATTCAGGCCGGGCTTGCCGGCATCGATCACGTAGCTGAGCATCCCACTCGTCCAGACACCGCCCAGGCAGCCGTGGCATTCGAAGACGCGAACGCGAGCGCCGCTGCGAGCTGCGGAAATGGCGGCGGCAATTCCGGCGGGACCTCCACCGCAGACGATCACATCGCAGTCTTCGACCATCGGAATCGTGCGAGCCGATTCTTTGAGCGTTCCCGGTGCCGAATCCTTCGCCAGCAGATAAGGACCACTGCTGCCGAGGGTGACCAGTCCGAGGGTCGCGGCGGATTTGCCGAGCAGGCCTCTGCGAGTGAGATCGTTAAGCATACCAGCTGCCCTTTCTGTGGGATTGGCGCGTGTGCGGGTGGGCCGTTCACTATAAGTTGAAGTCGGTCGTGAAACAATTCGCGCTGCTCAGATCGGTTCGGAGAGGTTCCGATTTCTTCAAAGACGGCGTTGTGGACCCTCTTTCGGTCGTTAAGTTTAGGGGAGGTATCCAGGAAAACGCAGCAGGGAGAAATCTATATGGCAACGTCTGGCTCGAAGCTGGCGATTTACGGTGCGATTGTCGGGAACTTCCTCATCTCGGTGACGAAGTTCATCGCAGCCGGCATCACAGGAAGCTCGGCGATGCTGACCGAGGGAATTCACTCGCTGGTCGATACCGGCAACGGCTGGCTGCTGCTGTTCGGAATTAAACGCAGCGAGCAATCCGCCGACGATCGTCATCCGTTCGGCTACGGTCCGGAACTCTATTTCTGGACGTTGATCGTCGGCATTCTGATCTTCGGACTCGGGGGTGGCATTTCCATCTACGAGGGAATTCAGCACGTTCTGCATCCCGGTCATCTTTCCGATCCGACGGTTAACTACATCGTTCTGGGGCTGGCCGTGATCTTCGAATCGGGCGCCTGGTATCTGGCCCTGAAAGGGTTCCTGGAAGTCAAAGGAGCCAAGTCGTTCTGGCGGTCGGTTCGCGAGAGCAAAGACCCGACAACATTCGCCGTGCTGTTCGAAGACTCCGCGGCACTGGCCGGTCTGGTGGTCGCCTTTTTAGGGATTTTCTTCGGACACATGTTCGACATGCCCGTTCTCGATGGCGTCGCCTCGATCGTGATCGGCTTCATTCTCGCTGGGGTGGCGTTCGTATTGATCTACGAATCCCACGGTCTGCTGATTGGCGAAAGTGCTTCGCCGGCCACGGTGAAGAGCATTATGGAACTCGTACAGAACTTCGATGGCGTCGAACGCACACGGCGTCCGCTGACGCTGCACTTCGGTCCGAACCAGATCCTGCTTGCTCTGGAACTGAACTTCCGCGATGGACTTTCAACGGACCAGGTTGAGGAATTGATCGATTCCATCGAGCGGGCGATTCGGCACGCTCATCCTGAGATCCGGCATATCTTCCTGGAAGCGGACAAAATCATTACTCGAAACCGGATTTCGGACTGAGGCCGCCGGGGAGCATTCCCATACAAGTAGCAAAGGCGTCTTGAATGTTGCCTGTACATTTTGGTATGATCCCCGGGCTTTGATGACCAAAGTCCGGCACGCTCGCCGACGGAATGAGGACCAGCAGGGACGCGTTGTCTTTCCACGAAAGACTCGAGTCGTATATGCAGTCGGACCTTACGAAATCAGCAGTCACGGAGGCGTTTCGGCAGATCGCGGAAGCTTCGCCCTGTCCGACGGTCATTTTTAATGCTGAAGGTCACGTCCAGTTCTACTCACCGGAAGTTACGCGGCTCATCCGTCTCCGCCGCCTTCTCGAACCGGGAGCAGATCTTGAGGACCTGTTCGTTGAACGCGATCGAGCAGCGGGACGACAGTTTTTTCAGCTCTGTCTGAATCCCGCGATCGACCCGGCAGGGCAACGACCTCTTCTCGTGCGAATTCGGTCCAATCTCCGAAAATATCGCATCTGCGAGATTCACGGTCGCCGCATCCGCGATGGCGAACAGACCTTTGTCGTCTTTTATCTGCACGATCGCACCCGGGAACTTCGGCAGAAGCGCCGGGGACGCGAACTCAAGCTGATGCTCCGCAGCGTGCTCGAAAACGTCAGCGGTGTTGCTTTCCTGAAGAATCTGCGAGGGCAGTATCAGCTGGTCAATTCGAAGTTCGTTGAGCACTTCGATCTCAATCGAAAAGAGATTGATGGGCGAACTGACTTCGAAATCTTCGACAGCGAGCGTGCGGAACGCTTCCATTCCAACGATCACAAAATCTTTGCCAATGGCGAAACCCAGCATACCCAGGAAATAACTGCTGCCCGGGACGGTCCGCACACCTATGTCTCGGTGAAGTTTCCGGTGGTCGACCGCAAAGGGCGGGTCATGGGTGTCGGGGGGATCTCGACCGATATCACGGACCAGATGCGGCAGGAAGAAGAGATTCAGGCCGCCAAAGCGGTCCAGACAATTCTTTATCCGAGAGTCGCTCCCGATCTGCCCGGCTATGAAGTCGCCGGGGCCGTGCGAGCGGCCGAAACGGTTTCGGGCGATTATTACGATTACATTCCGATGGGGCCGGATCGGGTTTTCGTCGCCGTGGGAGATGTCAGCGGACATGGGCTGGCTCCGGCACTCGAAATGGTCGAAGTGCGATCGTATCTCCGTGCCATTCTGCGGACTGAGATCCGTCTCGATACGATCATGGAGCACCTTAACGACTGTCTCGTGCCCGATCTGCGGGACTTCGGATTTGTGACGCTGTTCCTGGCCGAACTCAACTTCCGCGAACATTATTTCCGCTACGTCGGAGCCGGGCATCGGGCCGATTTCCTGAAGGCGGACGGGCGTCATCTTTCGTTGCCAAGTACCGGATTGATGCTCGGAATCGAGAACAAGGTCCGCTATCGGTGTTCTCCCGATATCGCGATGGAACCGGGCGATCAGTTATTGCTCTCGACGGATGGGATCTGCGAAACGGTCAGTCCAGACGGTCAGGTCTTTGGTCGGGAACGAATGATCGACTGTATCCTCAAGTCGAAAGACTGCTCCGCCGAGAAAGCGATCCGGGATCTGCTCTCGGCCTGTCGGGAAATGACCGAATCGAGTCCGCCGGCTGACGACATGACTGCCGTGCTGGTGAGGCGCCTCGGGAAATCGAGGCAAAGCTGAGAACCTCCGAAACGTTGCGAGGGCAGAGTGTCCGGAGGCCTTCCGAGCGTCCACTACAACCGGTAAAACGGGTCTGGAGGCTGCAATTATCCACGTTCAATCCATTCCCCCACCCTTTGAAGGCGCTTCGGTCAATCGTGGTGTGGTATATGGACGATAGCCAATGGTAGAAGACTGGTATTGAGCTCCCTGGCGGACGGAATCGTCCGGGGTCGAGTTGCGCGAAAGACCGTGTGAGGGACGGGCAGGCTCTTGAATACGCCTTCGTTCCTCGTATCATGTTTTTGAGCGCATTTCTGCACCTTATCGCCTTTTTGCCGAGTATTCACTCAAGTTTCCGGTTCACTTAGCGTGCAGCTCCTCGAGGACGAAGCGAGTGAGCGCACCGCCGGTCGTTACAGCTTCGGAGAAGAGTTTCTTATGGCCAGCAAGTATATCAACATTGAAGACGCGGCCCGCCGACTCTCGATTTCGGTTGAAGAATTGAACCGGAAGCGGGAGAAGGGCGACATCCGAGCATTCTCTGATCGCGGTACCTGGAAATTCAAATCGGAAGATATCGAAGAGCTTGCTCGCAATCTCGAGCCAGATTCCGGCTTCGACATCCCGAGTTCAGATATCATTCGCGATAACGATCTCGTCCTCGATGAACCGACGACCGAGGGAAGTCAGGTCATTCTTGAAGAAGACATGGGCGAGATGCCGACCGTGATCAGCAAGCAGCCGCCCAACGAGCCCCCAAGCTCGGACAGCGATGTTCGCCTTGTGGTAGATCCCACGCTGGAGTCGGACTGGAAATCAGCGTCATCCGAAGACAAGGCGGGGCGTTCCGATGAAAGCTCTCTTGGAGAAGTCAGCGACAGCGACGTCCGGTTTGTCGATGCCAGCATGAGCGATGTCACCCCGACTCCCATCCGGATGTCGGACACGAGCGACGATGTTCTCGAAGGCGATGAATCGGACGACCGGTGGGCCGGAATCAGCGACAGCGATGTCCGTCTCGCTTCAATGGACGATCCTCAGGGGAACTCCGACTCGGATGTCACGCTCGAAGAGGACGAAGCCGTTCTCGAACTGCAGGAAGATCCCGACGAAGATGTTTTGATCGGCAATTCCGACAGCGATGTCACCCTGGTGGGCGCCGACGATGAGGACCCCGATTCCAGCGACTTCCGCATGTCGGGCGTCGACCTCGATGCGGATGGCCCCGGCAGCGACCTGACTCTGGCCCCGCCCGATGGCGACAGCAACATTCGCCTTGAAGAAGCTGGTGATGACGACGACGTCTCGATTCTGAGCGACGTGATGTCCGAACCGGACAGCGGTCTGTCGTTCTCCTCCGGTGACAGTGGGCTGTCTCTCGATCTGGCACTCGACAGCGGAATCTCGCTCGACGCCGGCGATGAAGACGACGAAGGGTTGACCTTGGGAGCAGACAGCGGAATTTCGCTCGTGCCCGACGACGGCTCGGGAATCACGCTGGCCGATGATCATCGCGATCGCGAAACGGGTGATGCCACGATCCCGATGATGGGAACGATTGGCGACGAAGACGACAACGACACTTCGTTCGATATGCCGCTGCTGGAAGACAGTAACGCCGAGATGGAAGGTGACGACACGACCGGCGTGGTCATGTTCGACGATGACGAGTCGGTCGAAACCATGGCCTTCGACTCTTCGGAAGTGACCGATGAAGGCGGCTTCGATGACTTCGACGACGAAGACAGCTTCGATGAGCTGAGCGACGGCGATCTGGATGTCTCCGACGACATGCTCGACGAAGACGTTCTCGAAGCCGACGACGATGCCTTCGAAGATGAATTCGAGTCCGGTGAAAGCGTGCCCGCCCTGGCTGCCCCCGGAATGCGTGGTGGAGCCGGCGTCGGTGCCGCAGCTGCGGAGTGGGACATGGTTTCTTTCAGCCTCGTGCTCGTCTCCACGGCCATGATGGGAATCTGCACCCTGCTGATGTTCGATCTCGTTCGCTCGATGTGGGGCTTTGCCGAGCCGAGCAGCGTGAACGGGATGATCCTCGAATCGCTTCAGGGATTGATCAAATAAAACAGACAGAGAGCCACCGAGGGTCGGAAGCGATTCGCTTCTGGCTCTCACCGAGTTCTCAACAGGTATAAAAAAAGCCGCCAGGGGTGTGCTCCCGGCGGCTTTTTTCGTTGAATCGATTTCAGACCAGCTCAGCCGGCCCGACGATTGGCATCCTGCTGCTGCAGCAACGGGACGACCTGGCCCATCACGCGGCACATATCGGCGATAATTCCCTGCTCAAGTTCTTCCGTCGAAATGCCTTCGCAGGCATTCAGACAGGCGTGGATCCGCCGTACGATCTCTCGGTTCTCGGGGTTGTCTTCCCCGAGAATGTCGCCTTCGTGTGTGATGACGAGCTGCGGCTGGACCTGAGAGTTTTTCGGATCCATGTGAGCGACCTCATTCCGATAACTTAGAGCAGTTGACTTAATCGTGTACCCGTTCGCCCGCAGAAGTTTCCCCGCCTGAGGTGAGGACTCGATCAAATTGCGAACATCCGGTAGAGCGATCCGCTCTAGACATCTTCCGATGCAAGATCTGCGGAAGAGACCGATGATTCTCAGTCTCAAGATGTTGTGGGGAGAGTTCGTGCGCAGATGCAATGTGATCGCAATCTGCAGACGATGTATCCGCCATTAATAATTTCGGCAGATTTCCCGGTCCGGATTCAACGGATCGTGCGAGCTGTGTGAAGATCGGGACAATCCCGTATTGTTTCTTTCGAGTCGCTGGCGATCTGGGGGGAATGGGAGAGAGTTGCGGCCGCCGACGAGGCATTTGCCTTATCAGGCCGCCCGCTGATGCGTCTCGTCCGCAGAAGCTTCACGGGAACCGTGCAATGCTTCTTCACGGGAACGCACGTGCATCAGAAGTGCCAGGACTGCAGGAAGAACAACGATGGAAACGAACAGGCAGCTGGCAATCCCCGTGACAACCACGCGGCCCAGTCCGGCCAGTCCGCGATGAGCCGCAAACGCCAGTGAGCCGAAGCCGACGATCGAAGTCATTGAGGTCAACACCAGCGCTCGACAGGTGTTCCCTGACATGACGTAGCGTCCGCGACTTCGACGGAAGTCGTGGATCACATGAATTCCGTCGTCGATTCCGATGCCGAGAACCAGCGGCAGGGCGATCAGATTGGCCGGCGTGAAGTCGATGCCTGTCAGGGCCATGGTGCCGAGCAGCATTCCCGTCCCCAGGGCGGGAGGCAGAAGGGCCATCAACCCAACGACACATTCCCTTCGCTCGACGAGCAGGCTGCCGCCGACGACGGCTCCCACGAATGCGAGCAACAACCGAAGTGGAGTCAACTCGGGCGCGGTCTCGGAGCCGGTCACCTGCCGGGCACACAGAAGCAGGACGGTCAACAGCAGAGCGGCCGGCCAGACACGGGCGATCGTCCGCGGGCGACTCACATCGATCATCAGGATCAACACGATTGCCAGGGCGGCATACGCGGCCGCATTCAGATAGCTCTGCTTCAACTGACGCGACGCTTCATAATTCTGGATCGGGGTACCGGTCACTTCCGCATCAACCGTGCGGAGTTCGGTGACATATTTCGCCAGTCCGGCGTCGTTCCAGACATCGATTGACGGCCGAATCTGCAGCAGCCAGTCACCATCACTGCTGCGGAACCGTTCGGTGACGTTCTCCAGATACGCGTGTTGAGTCTCGATCGCGTTCCGGAGTTCGATCGCCATCCAGCGAATTTCCGACCACAGCGAACGAACCACTTCCCGCTCCGCTGCTGCCAGAATCTGAATCTGGACTTCGAACGGCTGGCGGGCAAAGATCTCCAGGAAGTGATCGACTTCGAGTCGCAGTTGCGTGTTGAGTACGGTATGCGAGTTGTTGAGTGTCACCAGGATTTGTTCGAGAAGGGCACCAACTTCAGCCGGGTTGTTCGGTAGGACCGCTAGGGGCGGAGCACCGGTTGCAATCGCGGCATCGAGAGCGTCGAGAACAGTCATTGCCTCGTCGGCAGACTGACCCGGAAGCTGCACTTTGCCGGTGAGGATGTCGAGGTCCTCGGGCGAATGCGAGGCCATTTCGATCACCTCGCCGACCGAATCGAGCTGGCGGAACTGCTCGGCGTAGTGCTGGGCTTCTTCCCGGGTGGGGTACCAGCTGACAGCATACAGAACGTTCGCGGTCTGTCCCCGCATCAACGCCTGTTGAGTCTGAATGGCAGGCAGATCGCGGGGTTGCATGTTAAGCAGATTGGAATCGTAAACGACTCGGCAGTTCAGGGTCCCGTTGTCCCAGGTCCACGCCAGCTGACACAGGGCGAGCATCGGGATGAGCACGAGAATAAGCGTGCGGACCGGACGCTGGCTCGTCCCCTGCAGCAGACGCATTAACGGTCGCTCGACGGCTGGTCCTGAACGGACCGCAAGCGGACCGCCGGTATTCAATGGCCCGATGCTCGAAGTCCGCAGACGCGACGTCAGCACGACCATGGCCGGGAAGATCATGAAGGTGGCAATCACCGCCAGCAGAACACCAACTCCGGCGATGATGCCGAGTTCTGCGACCCCGGGGAAGTCCGTCAATCCCGCACAAAGAAACGCGACGGAGGTTGTAAACGCAGCCGTAACGATGCCGCGTCCCACGGTATGGCCTGCCCGGGCGAGGGCTTCGGGAACATCGTCCCCAGCCTGGCGGAAGTCCTGGAAGGACGACAGCAGATGAATGCCGAAATCGATGCCGAGGCCGACGAGGATCGCCACAAAAGCCATTGAAAGAATGTTGAGGTGCCCGATGAGTACAGTCGTCGCCCCCAGCGTCCACACCAGACTGACGCCCACTGTCAGGCAGCAGACCGTCGGCAGGGAAATTCCCCGATAGCCGAAGATGAGCAGCAGGATAACGCCGGTCGACGACAGAAGGGTCGCCAGGGCCATGTCATCCTGCGACCGGACCATCTCCTCATGTTCGAGCTGAGGAATTCCGGTGACACCGATCTCCAATCCCGGAAAGCGTTGTCGGGCAGCAGCGACGATCTTGCCCAGTGCCTCGAGCGACTCGCCGTATTTCTCGCTGCCCGCCGTCGCGCTGGCGACCGGCACAACGCTGATGATACTGTGATCGCTCGGCTCGGCTCGCGGTGCGATATCTGGTGATTGAGTCTCGTCGCTGTTCTCTGTGTCCGGCCGGTAGACGACGTGGGGGTCGCCGACGTAGCGCTGCCAGAATTCCTGATCCGCGGTCACCTTTTCGGGGAAGTATCGATCATAGGACTGATCGATCGACTGCAGGGAGCGTTCGAGCGATCGGGCGATCCGATCGGTTACCAGCAGGGCATGTCCGGCCCGGTCTTCTTCGCCGGCAGTCAGTTCGTGCTGGGTCAGCCCGAGGAGTTGCAGGAGGGGCGCGTTATTCGAATGCGGTTCAGCGATCAGTTTCGCCAGCTGCACCTGGGTTTGCAGCTCGACGAACTTTTCCTGAAAGTCCTGAGTGGTCTCGGAGGAAAACTCGTCCTGACTGTGGACCAGCACATTCTGAAAGCGATCTTTGCGGGCGATGAGCTCCCGACTGATCCAGTCGACAGTCTGCAAACGGGGAGATTCCGCCCCTTCAACGAGGATCAGAAGCTCGTTCGTCTCCCGGAACCGCTCGCAGTATTCCATCCAGCGCTGATGGAAATCGGCTTTGGGACTGATCAGGTCCGATCGATCCGATTTGAACTTCAGACCGGTCGCCGCCGTCAGACCGCAAAGGAGGGTGATGAGCAGGCTGGTGAGCAGCATTGTCACCGGACGCGCGCAGACCGCTTCGACCAGGCGGCCGATTACGTTCAGACGATCCTTGTCCGGCGACACTGTCTGACTCAACGGGAGTCCCTTCCTCGATCCTGCAGGGATGTCTCCGAAAGGCGGGGATGGTCCGCTCACCTCGAATACGCAGGAGAACTCGCGGCTCAGCCGCGGTCAACGTTTAGAAACTGCGAAATCGCATGGACGAAACGCTGAACTCGACGTCTTCCGTGTGAACGAGAGGCGCCGGTTTCGCAGCCGCCTCACTCGCCGGGAGATCGAGACGAATGGGCTTCTTGCCGAACTTCTTCGCAGGTTTAGTTTCTTTCGCGGTCAGGGTAACACTCCGGGAAGGAGTTTGGCTATCCCGATCGGATTTCGGCTCGACATGATTAATCGCCGAGACCTCTTTCCGACGAGGAATCAGGTCGATTCCGATCCACGGGGAGCTCTGACCGCTGCTGTGCTGGAACATTGTCCGTCCGACTTCGCAGCCGGTCAATGTCAGGCAGCCAAGTGCCGCGCACAGCAGGCGAAGCGGCAGTCCAGTTTTCTGCGATGGCATCCATGCCATGAGTTCTGTTCCGTCGAGGAGGAGCGGTGAAGGGCGGGCAGGAGAGGACTATTCGAGATCGTTCTCGGACTTTTTGTCTTTGGCCACCTGGGCTTCGTAATCAACTTCCGGCTCCCATTGGCCGGAAATGCTGCGGTTGGGCATCAGATTCGAGAAGCTGGCCGGCATCCGGGACGACGTGCAGCCCGTGCCTGCCAGCACGAGACACAATGTCAGCCAGACTGCTTTCATGTTGCGATCCATGCTGTTCATGCAAAGTCTGAAGAGTCAATTCCGGTGAAAGACCCAGCCGAAGCCGTCCTGGCTACAGGCTGAGATTCCTGCGTCATGCAGGTCGGTTGCATAAGTCTGTAACAGGTATCCGGGTCTGTTAGAAGTCCGGAATCGGGATTCCCCGGACCCGTCGCCGAAAATCAACGCGATGCCGAAATGCATCATTGTCCTAAATGGAACAGGGGTAAGGGGATAGGGGTGGGTCAGGCCCGGGCGGCCGGATTGGGATGCCCGATTGCAACGTAGTGCCTGAAGGTGTTGAAGCGGTTTGGGAGTCGATTCTTTGAAAAAAATGCAAGAGCGTAAAGTATCTCTCCGTAAGGGTTTGAATCACGTTCTAGCATTTTGTTTTCCATCCTGCGCAGGCCCCCTGAATCCCCACTGGCACACCCGCTGCTTTACAGTCCGTCAACAACCTGACACACACTCAAGTCAATAAAACAACCTTCTGGAGACCACCCCCATGACGAACATCATCAACGCTCTGTACAACGACGAAGCTGGCTTCATCATCTCGGCTGAACTGGTCCTGGTCGCCACGATCTGTGTGCTCGGAATGGTTGTCGGACTTTCGGAAGTCGCTTTCAACGTCAATCAGGAACTCGAAGATGTCGGAGCCGCCTTCGGCAGCATCAACCAGAACTTCGCCTACAACGGCACCGCTGGCCACAAAGGCAGCATCGCCGGCAGCACTTACAACGACGAGTGGGATCACTGCGACGACAGCTGCGACGTGACCTGCGACGTCGGGCCGACCCCGGAAAGCTACTAAGACTCGAAGCCTGATCGAATTACAGCGAAGTCAGCCAACTTCTGCTCGGCGAAACCTTCTTCTCCTGTATGGGGGAAGAAGGTTTCTTTCGTTGGGAAGCGTCGATCGGAGTGAAGGGCGTGGGTTTCTTCCGAATCTCGTCCCCGAATTTTTTGGTTTCGACCCCGGGCTGACTCTCGAATTTTCTCGGAGGGAATCCTATAGTTCCGCGTCGGTCAGCCGGACAGGTCCGGGCCGGCGTACCTCCCTCCCGATCCGGGTAACGGATCACGCGAGTCACGAATGAAAATCGCCACGCTGGACGACCTTTCCTTCCTCGATCAGTTGGAGAGTCGTTGCTTTCCTGAGCACCGTCGCAGCAATCGGAGATCGCTGCGGGTGAGTATCACCAGTCCCGCCCAGATCGTCATGATTCTGGAAGCGAGTCCGGATGAAGGCCCGCCCCGTAACGTCGGCGCGGCCATTTTGCTCAACTACAAGAATTCGCTCCGCATCTATTCGCTCGCGGTCGATCCCGATTATCAGAAGCACGGCTATGGAGCCGAACTGATCGAGGGCATTATCACTCACGCCCGGGAGAACGGCTATCACCGTTTGACGCTTGAAGCGGATGCCGAGAACAAGAAGCTGATCGGCTGGTACGAGAAATTCGGCTTCGAGACCGTCGAGATGCTGCCCGACTACTATGCCGCTGGCGAACCGGCCGTGCGGATGCGGAAGGAACTGGTCAGTAACGAGGCCAACGACCCCGATCAGCGCAACAACGTCATCGTCGTCGACAATCCCAAGAGCTGGCCGCTCGACATTCCGGGAACGGAAGTCATTGCCGCCAAAACGTACCTGTCGTCGCAGAAGTATCAGAACTCGAATCTGTTCCGCATCTTCAACCTCTGCAAATCGTTCAAGCCGCATAAATTCGGCTACTACGTTTCGCTGCTCGCCTCGGCTCGCGATCAGAAGGTCATACCCAATGTCACCTCGCTTCGCGACCTGTCGAGTGTCACACTCGTTCAAAGCGTCGCCGACGATGTGCAGGATGCCATCCAGCAGCATCTGAAGGATGTTGAAGGGAAAGAGTTCGCACTCGACATCTACTTCGAGAACACGCCGAATCAGCCGTTTGCTCCGCTGGCTAAAATTCTGTCCCAACAGTTCGAGCTGCTGCTGTTCCGGGTCGTCTTCAACAAGGACGAGAACTGGGAAGTCCGAAAGGTCCAGCTGCTGCCATTGTCGAACGTGTTGAAAGAGCATCCCGAGGAATTCGAGAAGTTCGCCTCGAAGTACTTCCAGAAGAAGCGGTTCAGGCGGACTCGGTTCAAGTACTTCCATTACGATCTCGGCATCCTGATCAATCCCCAGGAGAAGACGCCTCCGTCGTGTCAGGAAGCCTTACATCGGATGCGGGATGCGGCTGAGAAGACCGGGTTTTACACCGAGTTCATCACCCGGCAGGACTACAACCGAATCTGCGAGTTCGACGCGATCTTCATTCGCGAAACAACCTCGGTGAACAATCACACGTACAAGTTCTCCCGACGGGCCTACGCTGAAGGGCTGATCGTGATTGACGATCCCTGGTCCATCCTCCGCTGCTCGAACAAGATGTACCTCTACGAGCGATTGTCCCGCAGCCGCGTGCGACAGCCCCGGTCCTGGCTCATTTGCAAAGAAGCTCTCGATGATCAGGCGCTGGTGAAATACAAGTTCCCCATCGTGCTGAAACTGCCCGACAGCTGCTTTTCGATCGGCGTCTTCAAGGTCAACGACCAGGACGAGATGAAGGAAAAGCTGGAGCTGCTGTTCAAGACGTCGGAAGTCGTCATTGCTCAGGAATTTATCCGCACGCCGTTCGACTGGCGGATCGGTGTTCTCGATGGCAGCCCGCTCTACGCCTGCAAGTACCACATGGCCGACGGTCACTGGCAGATCTACAACTGGAACACGGAAGAGAAGAACAACGTCAGTGGGGATGCCGAGACGCTGCCGCTGAATCAGGTCCCCAGCCACATTCTGCAGACTGCGATCAAAGGGTCGGCCGTCATTGGGGATGGGCTTTATGGCGTCGATCTGAAGGAAGTGCAGGGGAAAGCGTACATCATCGAAATCAACGACAACCCGAACATCGACGCCGGCATCGAGGACGCCATCTACCAGGAAGAGCTGTACCTGAAGTTGATGAATTCGTTCTGCAACCGGATTGAACGGGAACGCAAAGCACCCCACTTCATCTCCTTCCGGGAAGACTAAGCTGACGCATTGAACAGCAATACGACAGGCGGGCGGTCATCGGACGGCCCGCCTGTCTGCATTTCCGGAGGATCTCTCACGGCTCTGCGTGTCGTTTCTCGCTGGGGTTTAGCGATTTGCGGCCGCACCGGGGAGTTTTTCTCGGGGTTGGCACAACGTCTGCAATTCCCGCGTTCGGAGATGTCCACCCCCCTGTTTGCGCCTGGATGTGTCGAGCAGTCCGGTGGACGAAGATTGCTTTGCGGGAGAACAGGAACTGTCGACTATGACGCGTCGCATGGGGTTGGAACAGGAATTTTTTGTCGTCGAGCCCGGGGGCGAACCCTCTCAGCGAGCCGACGATCTTGTGCAGCGATGCTTCGAAATGGCGGAGTCGCGGGGACTCTCCCGGGGATTCTTTGCTACGGAGTGGGTCAAAAATATTCTGGAGTTGAACACGCCTCCGGCGGCGTCGCCTCGAGATCTGGCCGACAGCTATCGCGACATTCTGCAACTGGCGATCGATGCCGGACACGAGATTGGCGTCCGCCTGTACCCTTACTCCGCGTATCCCGTGCATCTGATTCCCGTAATTCGGGATGAGGTCAAGTACCACGTCCAGGTGCGAACCATCGGGCACGAGCGGTTTCTGAACGCCGGTAAGTGCGCAGGCACGCACCTGCATATCGAAGTTCCCCGCGGAACGATCGATGCGCGAGTCGGCGTTTCTTACGACGCTTCCCTCGAGGCCCGGAAGGAATTGCTGAACACGTACAATCTCGCAACCGCCCTCGATCCCGTGATGATCGCCCTGAGCCGGGCCTGTCCCTTCTATGAAGGGCAGTCCTCCGGGCTTGCCCATCGAACGGCACGGTATCGGGGCAATGAAGAGTATGGTTGGGAAGGCGTTTACACATTGCTGCCCGAAGTCGGTGGTCTGCGGCCCTACGCGGAGAGCATCGAGCATCTTGTGCAGCTGCAGTTTGAACGGCATCACGCCTGGCTGAATGCCCTGAAGGCGGCCCGCGTGGATCGGGATCTGTTCGAAGAAGCGGGCGGTAACCTGCTGACTTCCGCGTGGAATCCAGTCAGGCTCAATCTGCACGGAACGGTTGAGATGCGGAACGTCGACAGCAATCTTCCCGAGGTGGTACTCGGTGTCATGATGATGGTCTATGAACTGGCGCATCGGGTTCGGGAGGAACGCCTCGTGGTTACTCCCACCGAAGGGCTCAATGCGATGCAGGTGGAAGGCGATCGGCTGCTCGTTCCCGACTTCGATCATCTCCATCACCAGTTGCTCTTCGGAGCCGTGAATGAAGGGCTCTCCAGCGACATCGTAAGAGAATATGCCCAATCGACCATCGAAGTGGCGTCTGCCCATGAGCCCGACTGGCCGGGATTGAGTGAACTCGTTCCCCGGCCCGGCTCCTTTCGAACGACCGAATCGATTCTGCTCGAGAAGTACTATCCGCAGGGGGAAAGCCTCTCCCTGGAAAAGGGCCTAGAACTGGTTCGAGAAGGCTGCGATGTCCTCGAGGACTCCGTTCGTAAACTGCAGGAACCGATTCCAAGAGACGTTCTATCAACGCCATGACTGAAATCGAACTGACCAATCCGCTCACGTGTGTTCCATTCAAGGTCCAGCGCATTCTCGGGCAGCATTCTCAGGGGCGAGCCGGTCCGCTGCTCGTCGTTCTCGCCGGGATTCACGGGAATGAACCGTCCGGCGTGCAGGGGCTGGCTTCCGTGATCCGGAAACTCCAGGCCGACGATCCTCCGTTCTTTGGTACGATGGTCGGGATTGTGGGCAACCTGAAAGCCCTGGCCGCCAGCGTCCGCTACATCGATGAAGATCTCAATCGGATCTGGTTGCCAGAGCGGATCGACTCCATGCGCGACGGCCGCGAGCCCGACTCGAGCGAAGAGGCAGAGCTGCGTGAGATCATCAAGATCATCGACAATCTGCGGCATCCCGAGGACCGGAACTTCTTTCTCGATTGCCACACGACCAGCAGCGAAAGTGTGCCCTATATCAGTGTTCCGCTGGATGCCCCGAGCGTGAAGCTGGCGGGCGAATTCCCGGTTCACTCCGTCATTGGGAGCGGGGATAAGCTGACTGGGGTTTCCGATCGTTATCTGATTGACCATGGATTTCGCGGCTTTACGTTCGAAGCCGGTCAGCACGATCGTCTTGCTTCGATTGAAGCCCAGGAGGCGGCGATCTGGGTGGCCCTGCACCGGGTGGGCTGCCTCGCCGAGCAGCCGTACAGGGCTGAGGAGTGCTTAAAGAAAACTCAGATTGACGGCCATAAGTTCTACGAGATCGAGTACATTCACAAAGTGACTCCCGAGCAGGGGTTTCAGATGAAACCCGGTTACTGCAACTTCCAGCGAATCCATGAAGGAGACCTGCTGGCCTGGGAACACGAGCATCCCATCATTTCCGAATGGGACGCGCGGCTCTTCCTCCCACTTTACCAGCCGATGGGGGATGATGGCTTCTCGATAATCCGGGAAGCCAATCAGCCTCTGAAGAAGGCCTGATCGAACCGAAGCAGACTGGATTTGCTGCATCCGGCGGTGTTAGGTTATAACCTGCGCCGTCGATGAGCGACCAGTAATTCGTCTCGGCCCGCACCGTCGGTTTCGACCCTCAGCAAATATGCCTTCCTCGGAATCAGTTCCCAACGGCCCGCTCCTCGCCGTTTCTCTGGTTTCCATGTTCCTCAAGGACTCTTCTTCGTGACGCAGATTCCACGTACGTTCCCACCCCGCAACGGTAAAAAAGCACTCATCACTGGAATCACCGGACAGGATGGTTCTTATCTTTCCGAACTCCTGATCAGCAAGGGGTACGAAGTCTGGGGGGTGGTCCGTCGGTCATCGTCGTTCAACACGAGTCGTATCAATCACATCTATCAGGATCCCCACGAAGACGATGTTCGTCTGCACCTGACATTTGGGGACCTGGCCGATTCGTCCTCGATCAATCGTATTCTGAAAGTGGTGCGGCCCGATGAGATCTACAACTTGGGCGCTCAATCGCACGTAAAAGTCTCGTTCGATATTCCCGAATACACGGCCGATGTGACCGGCGTCGGAACGGTCCGGATTCTTGAAGCGATGCGGGAACTCGATCTCGACGCGCGGTTCTATCAGGCCTCGTCATCGGAACTCTACGGCAAGGTGGTGGAAACGCCGCAGACGGAGAAGACTCCCTTTTATCCCCGCAGTCCATACGCGGCTGCCAAGGCGTATGCGTTTCACATCACCCGCAACTACCGGGAGTCATACGGAATGTTCGCGGTGAATGGCATCCTCTTCAACCACGAATCCCCCCGCCGCGGCGAAACCTTCGTTACCCGCAAAATCACCCGGGGAGTCGCCGCCATTGTCCATGGTCATCAGGACTGTTTGTATCTCGGCAACCTCGATGCCTGTCGCGACTGGGGCTTCGCCGGCGACTACGTTGATGCCATGTATCGCATGCTGCAGGCCGAGACACCGGACGATTACGTGGTCGCCACCGGGCAACTGCACAGCGTGCGCGAGTTCTGTGAACTCGCCTTCCAACACGTAGATCTGCCTCTGGACTGGGAGGGAGAAGGATTGGACGAAAAAGGGATCGGTCCCGATGGCCGCGTGCTTGTGCGAATCGATCCCCGCTACTTCCGGCCCGCCGAAGTCGACCTGTTGCTCGGCGACAGCTCCCGCGCTCGAAAGGAACTCGGCTGGAAACCACAGATGATCTTCGAAGAACTCGTCCAGACCATGGTCGACGCCGACCTCGCCGCCGAAGAACATAAGCCCAGCCCCGTCACCATTAGCGAAATCTAACCGAATCGTGGTTCACTCCAGTAGGGTCCGCTACTCGGACGCGGAATGCGTATGCCACACAGAACCGACATTCTCTGCTTCAAAGAACGCCTCACAACGAACCACGTCCAATTCCCTCACTGACGTTTCGGGTTAAGATTCTCCAAATCCCAACCCGAAGCGTAAGCGAGGTGCCGAGCTCTGGTCCACTCCAGTAGGGTCCGCTGTGCGGACGTGGATTACGTTCCCCACACAGAACCAACATTCTGTGCTTCAGGAAACGCCCCACAACATACCGCGTCCTTTCCCGGTTGGGATGCCTATGGGGACGCGGGAATCCGTCGCAGAATCCGTTTGTTGATCTGGTACTTCGTGAACGCGGTCCAGTCTTTCACGAACTTCCGCGTGCCGTAATACCCTTGGTCGACCCAGCCCCACCCCAGATACCGGGCCAGTTCTTCCGGCTCACGACGGTTCTCCGCGCCCATCTCCTTGAGCCCCCACTCCACCGCGGTGACCGCCTGCCTGGGATGATCGACGAATCCCCAGGGGAATCGTTTCCGGGCAAAGTCTTCCCCCAGCAACGGTGCGATGTGATCCAGGATCTGCGGGTAGGTGCGATAAATCAGCGTGTCAGCAAGTTCCTCTTTGGTCCGGCTGTAGAACTCGCCCCAGAGACTCACCCGGCACCCGTCCCCGGTCGCGTAAGGAAGGTGTGAACCAGGGGAATTGGTCGTCATGAACTCAAAGCTGCGAAACAGCACCCGCAGCCGGTTGTGCGACTGCCGATCTTTCGCACCGGCCCCCTGAACCCAGGGGATGCCGTATCGGTCGAGATGGTCGGTCAACCGGGTTGAGCGAACGGTGTGTTCGTGAAGACAGAAGCAGATCGTTTCGAAATCCTTCTTCAAATCGAGAATCGCATCGACATACGTTCGTTGATCCTGGGAAAGTTCCCCCTGATCGATTCCATGCGTCGGCATCACCAGCAGTGTCCCGGGGCGTCGTTCGATGTCGGGACGATCAGCCGCGTAGAGGTACGGCATCCCCACGGCTTCGACATTCGTGTAGCCATGCTCCCGCAGCAGTTGTGCATTCTCATCCGTATGCACCAGATACGTTTTCCACCGCCGCTGCTGGCAGTCGGAATCAACGATCAGTTCCGGGTGAATGACCGGAAACATATTGATCCAGCCGTGCGTCCACTCCGCATAACTGTGCGGCACCCGTCTCCGTCCCAGCTGCGTCGCGATATTGAACGACGCCCCGTAATAATCAGCCTCATTCCGAGCCCGCCAGAACTCCACCGGCGGAACCTCCGCCCGCACCGGCAACTCAAGAAAGCTCGCCGAACAATAGGGCGGGGCGAGCAGGGGGGAAGGGGGAGGAGCCACCTTATTCCGCATTTTTGACGTGTTCATCAATGCCCAACTTCTTTGGGTCTGCCGGGCCAGGGCTTTCAAGTTCTGGAAATGGGGTTGAACGAAGCCATTCCTCGATAGGCATCTGATAGCGGATAACCGGCGTCGTGAGACGAAGTGCTCCGAGTCGAATGTCTGCCGATTCGGTGAGCACACCCGACTCCGTAGGAAGGTCGTAATGAATGGCGTAGTGAAGCAACGGTACGGAATCGCCCCCCCAGAGATTGACGTGCCAGAGGTAAATCTCCCCCGAGTCTACCTCGGGATCGATCGGAAAATTCAATTCCCATTTCCAGTCGTTTTCGACGGCTTTCAAGTTAACGCGGTCGGGGGCGGTGAGAAGTCCAGACAACTCATATTGCTCGGTCGCAAAAACCTGCTCCATGATTCGATCGGAGTAAAGAACATCGGCCGTAAACGGGGCTCGGATGATCGTCAAATGGACAAAGCATTGTTCTGGTCGACGTGATCCCTGGGCGACTGCATTTCCATGCTTGTCGACGACACCGACCTCGAAAGTGCACGTAAGATAATTCCCGCCGTTGAACAGATCGGGAGATCGTTCATCATTTCCCCGATAATACGTTTTGAACAATGCGGGACCGGAGTCAGAAGGAAACGGGGGCTCGGGAGGATTTCCGAAGTGATAGTGCATCTCCTGATGCATTCGAGCGGCCTGCGGTGAAACTCCAGCCTGTTTAGAGGTGAAACCGAGTCCCGAGTATGCCGCCGCGTTCTCATGCGAGATTTGCCGGTAAGCCATAGCAATCAACAGGCACTGAACGCTGAACGTCAGGAGCACCAGGTAAACAGTACAATGGGCGGCAGTTCTGACCTTGAGATAGCGACGATCAGTTCCCAGCTTCGACCCGATGGTGAAAGCCCAGAGCGTGACAAGGGCCACGAATAGAAGCAGAAACGGCCAGTAAGGAACGCCGGAAAAGTAATCAGCCGGCGACCAGATCGGCAGCGTATGAAAATGTCGCCACTTTAGAGCGAGACGAGATTGGTCAGGGGAGGCCGGCTTGCTGGTCTCAACTGATATGTCTTCCAAACTCGCTGGAAGGTTTCCAGCATAAAGCTTTGGATCGGATTCGAACTCCGCCCTGCAGATCTCGCAACAGAAGGAAATTTTCTTGCCATCGATCTCAATGAAAATGTCGGGATCGACTTTGCGATCGGTCATCACGGGGCACCTCTCGTTTGTCACGGGTTCCGCCATCAGAGATGACGTAAATCCCCCGACAAGCAGCAAACAGGTGAGGGCACCAGTTCGTAAAAGCGGAACGAAATCAACCATACCAGTGAAGCAAACGTTAAGACGAGATCATGGACCAGTCGAGGGGTGTGTTGGCGGCGACATCTACGCAGAGTGTCCGCCCCTCAATATCGTCCCAATACTTGGGCGCGAGACCGTTTGCCGGACGGATCGATCGAACATTCTCACGTGTGATCGTTTCGCCGGCCTTAACGTCTCTTACAACATAGAGAGAGCGGCGATACTTCTTTCCTGACTCTTCGTTAGCGGAAATGCCGTAATGAACCGTCCCGAAAGCAGCTTCTGCATCGCGAATTGCAGTGACCATCGCTTTAAACTGTTCCGGGACGAGCGCGAACGCGGCGTCGAGTTCGTCAGAATCGCGAGAAAGACAGATATGTTTTTCGACAATCCTCGCGCCAAGGGCCACGGCGATGATAGGGACGGTAATGTCGAGGGTGTGATCGGACAAACCAGGAACGACGTTGAACGTATCACGCAAGCTGGGGATTGTTCGCAAATTGGCTTCGGAAACTGGAGCAGGGTATGAGCTCGTACATTTCAGAAGCGCAATGTCCGTTGCTCCAGCATCACGAGCAGTATTCACCGCGAGTTCGATTTCCCCAAGTGTGGCCATGCCGGTCGACATGATAAGAGGCTTGCCGGTCTGAGCCACACGGCGGATTAGGGGTAAATCAACAAGTTCAAACGAAGCGATCTTATAGACTGGAATCCGAAGTTCTTCCAGGAATTCAACTGCAGTTGGATCAAAAGGCGTGCTGAAGAAATGCAAGCCGAGATTGGTTGCCTCTTCCTGAAGGCCAGCGTGCCACTCCCAGGGGGTGTGAGCCGCGTGATAAATCTTGTGCAGATTCCAACCGTCCCAGAGCCCTCCCTTAATCTGGAACTCCGGTCGATCAGAATTGACTGTTAATGTGTCAGCTGTGAATGTCTGAAGTTTGATACCATTGGCCCCGGCCTCTTTCGCGGCGTGGATCAAATCGACGGCCTGAGAGTAATCCTGGCCATGATTGGCTGACAACTCCGCGACGATGAATACGGTTTTATTGACATCGAGCGTTTCGTGTGGCGATTCAATTCTCATGCGTGTTTTCTCCGATCTTGCGGAGACTCTGGGATGGACGCCGCCCGTGTCGAATTGTCTTCAGTGCCGTTGCTCCCTGCGAGCATAGCAAGTCGACCACTGAAGCATACGGAATGAATGGGGCATATGCCTGCGTATAAACCGGGTGTTCATAGCAATGGACGAGAATTTCAATCCCCGTCCGCTCGAAGGGCTCGAGCTCCGACTCAAGGTAAGCGAGTGAACCCGGAGTCGTAAGATAGGTGTCACAATCGAGTTCCTTACACATCCCGGCCAAGCGAGTGGTTCGATCGCCGCAGACACGCAGTTCGCTGGCACTGATACACTCGGTCGAAATGGAAAGGTATCGCTTAATTCGATTGACGAGCATTCTGTTGAGTTCGTCGAGCGATTTCGGCGGATCAGCGAGTGGCTGTAACAGATCCAAGACCTCGGCACAATGCGGCAATCGTGAATAGGAGTGCTCAATGGCTCTGCGATGTCGTTTGCCGAATGTCGTGTCCGAAATCTCTGTTTCTTGAATCTTCTGGCCCATTCGACCCTTAGTTTGAACAGGGACCGTGAGCCATGTCAGGCCGTTAGCATTACGAATCCGATTCCGCTGTTGCCACGACTGCTTGACGAACTGGACATCATTGAGGAAGACAAAAACATCCGCTTGATCGATGAGATCGAAATAACCACACCACGGGAGATAAGTGGGCTGCATAACAACACAAGTACGGGTCATCCTCGCGACCCTGCTGAACATGCCGTCTCAAGTCGCGGCCGAGGTACAATCGCTGTCTTGTGCACGGTAACGACAGCCTCGAACGGTACGATCCCATCTCGAACACAGTAGCCGTGGTTTAACTCGACCAGTGGACTCAACTCCTCTTTGCAGAAACGGAATACCGTTTCGGGATGGAAGTAGACAAGCTGGTTGTCCTGGAAGTCCACGTACGTCGACATAAAGTTAAACGTCATGAACTTTGTCGTAACGCTGTACATATTTCGCAGCGACCGAAACATGAAGTCCGCCGCGTCGTCTCGATGATTGTTGAAGACACCGTTTAAAACGAGATACTCGGCACTCCATTCCGGGGGCGAGGATGAAATATCATGGACCGCGAACCGGGCCTTTGGGAATTTCGACTGACAGGCAGTCACAAAGTCAGGCGTAACGTCGATCCCACTGTAATTTACGTTCCGGCCAGACTCTGCGAAAAACTCGTTGAGATGCCCCAAGCCGCAACCGACGTCCATTACGGAGACGCGTTCCTTGCGAGGAATGTCCTTCGTTAACACTTCGAATCGGCGAAACTGGCTCGTGCGATCAGCAAGCTGAACGCTCTGCGGGCTGTCGCCATGTTCCTGAAAGAGCCGCGAGTAATGTTCTACGATATCCACAATCGTGATCTTCTATTCCTGATCGAACCGAGCCATGGCTTCGACAACCCTTCCGGCTCCATTTGCTGACACACGACGCCGAGCGTTCTCGCTAATCGCCGCCCGCCGACTGGCATCGTGCGCAAGGTGATGAATGAGTTCCCCAAGCTGCTGTTGACCACAATTGTACGGAACCAACTCCAGAATCCCAAGATCGTGCAGCGGTTTCATGAAGCGAAAGTGCTCTTCAGAGCGAGTGATGACCACCGCTGGAAGGCCCAGAGCCGCAGCTTCATAACAGACTCCACCGGCGGCAAGTACTCCTAAATCAGCTCTGCCCAGTTCGTGTTCAATTCCTCGGACCGGATGACGTGTTTCCATCTGGAAATTTGTGTCGATCGAATATTCCCTTCTTCTCTCAGGGGAAACCATCCAGCGGACACTTAAGTCTGTCCACGGTCGTGAATTCAGGGCTTCCAAGGCGCGACGGGCGAGATTGTCGGGATCTGTCCCTCCCATCGAGATAACGACGTTGGTTGCAATCTCGCATTGGGGCCGGGTAGTCCCGATCTCCCGAAACTCCATTCTTGCCAGGAAGTACTCCAATCCAAAAAGGGACACGGCAGCGTTCGTTCGGGGATACATTTCGCTCGATGCGTGATGATGGTAGTTCAGCAGAATGTCAACTTCCGATTCCGAATCATGCCCCAGATCATCGATTAACAGGACCTTTCGACCCTGACGAAGTTGCTTGACGTATTGTGCCGAGAACTGCTGCCCGTCGACGATGATCCAATCCGCGTTTTGCTGGCAGGCATGGTCAAGCAGAAGTTGAGCATCTTCCGTGCTTCCTGCTGGAGACGGCATGGGAAGGACGGGGATCCCTTCCGATTCGCTGAGCCGACTCTCGATCTCTTGAGGAAGTTGATGGCAGGCAAAGGAAACGCTACCGCCGGTCGCCCCGATATGCTGAGCCAGGGCGAGACACCGCATGACATGCCCGATTCCGATGAGATGGTGGGCGTCTGCTCGGATCAGGACTCTCATGCTATTCTTCGGACTGCAGTCGTTTTTGCTGGATGTGCCGGTTGATCTCGAGAAGCGAAGGGTTTGCCCGGCAGTAGGCGATGGCCGCACGCCAGGTGAATTCTTTGTTGCCGAAGTGCTCCGCAATCTTCGTGACCAGTTCGAAGTCTTCAGCCGTATCGACAGTCCAGCGGAGATCTGAGTTGTCCTGATCGGGCGTCAGAGAACAGAGTTTGAACTTAGCCGGATTCTGATAGATGAACGCCGTTACATGCTCACGGCTTTCTGATTCCGTGGCGTGGCTTAGCACAAACCGCAGTACATCATAGGAAAAGACTTCGACATCCAGTCCGGGCGGGTAGTGGTAACGATTGAGCGCATTCGACGCGTAATCACATTCCGGGCGGGCGTTGTGGTAGAGGTCGACGACTTCGTCGACGAGAGTCGGGTCGATCAGCGGGCAGTCGGAGGTGATGCGGACGATGGTTTCGGCCTGGAATTCGGTGGCCGCCTGATAATAGCGGTCGAGAACATCGTCCCGACTGCCGCGGTAGCAGGGGTAGTTGTGCAGCTGGCATTGGGCGACGATCGCGTCATCGTCCGGATCGGTGGTTGTGGCGATGACGATGTTGTCGAGCGTTCGGGCTCGTTTCAGGCGTTCGACGACCCAGCAGAGCATCGGCTCGCCGAGCAGCGGTTTGAGCACTTTGCCCGGCAGGCGGGTGCTGGTCATGCGGGACTGAATGATGGCGACGGTGTGCGGGCGGCCTTCCATTATGTTCCCTCCATCAGGCGGCGGACTTCCGTGATGACCGTGCTGACGTCGCCTTCGGTCATCGCCGGAAACAGCGGCAGACTCAACAGCTGTGGATAAGTCGCCTCAGCGGTCGGGCATTTGCCGGGGCCGTAGCCGTACGTTTCACGATACCACGGCTGGAGGTGAACCGGAATGTATAAAACCTGACTGCCGACGCCCCGCTCCCGGAGCTTCGTCATGAACTCGGTTCGCGTGGTCTGCAGAGCCGCGAAATCAATGCGAACCGTATACAGATGCCACGAGGTCAATGCGGCATCGGCCGGGTTTCTGGGAGCAGGAGTCTGCAGATGCGGAACATCGGCAAATGCTTCGTTGTAGCGGGCGACGATCTCCTGTCGGCGGGCGATAAAGGCATCGAGTCGCTGAAGTTGACTCAGGCCGAGTGCACACTGCACGTCGGTGATCCGGTAGTTGTAGCCGAGCGCCTGCATCTCGTAATACCATGGCCCCTGTTCGGCGAGAGTTCCGTCGGACCCGAGTCCGGTGAAGTCGTCGGGATTGCGGGTCATGCCGTGATTCCGCAGCAGCCGCAGTCGGGAGGCGAGAACGTCATCACTCGTGACGATCATGCCCCCTTCGCCGGTCGTCATCGTTTTGACGGGATGAAAGCTGTAGGTCGTCATGTCGGCCCAGGGGTGATTGCCAACCGGCCAGGTTTGCCCATCATGTTCGAAGCGTCCGCCGATGGCATGGCAGGCATCTTCGATGATCAATGCTCCATGCCGATGCGCGACCTCGGCGATGCCGGGCATGTCGGCGGTCTGTCCGGCATAGTCGACGGCGACCACGGCTCGGGTGTCCGGCTGCCACTGTTCGGCCAGAACGGCGGGATCGAGGCAGAGCGAGACGGGATCGATGTCGACGAAGTCGGGCGTCGCTCCCACGAACGCGGCGGCATTGGCGGAGGCGAGGAACGTGTTCGGCGTGGTGATGACTCGCTGGCCGGGGCCGATCTCAGCCGCCAGCATTGCCAGGTGCAAAGCCGCGGTTCCGTTCGCGACGGCGATGGCATGCTTCGCCCCGAGCCGAGCGGCGAACTGCTCTTCGAACTCGGCCACCATCGGCCCGGTCGTCAGCCAGTCTCCGGAGAGCGCATCGGCGGCGCGGGCGATGTCGTCTTCAGAAATCGACTGGCGGCCGTAGGGAATCATGGGGCGTTACTTGTGTCTTACAGCAAAAGTAGGGTGCGTCTTGACGCACCAGAATGAGACTCGGCCAAAGGGAGCCCCCGGTGCGTCAAGACGCACCCTGCATGTCTCAGTGCATGCCGGTGTCGATCAGTTCGCGGAGTTCCGCCACGCTCAGCCAGCGGTCGTTGCTGTCGGAGCGGTAGTGGAATCCTTCCGGGACCCGGCGGGCGTTGTGGTGCTCCTGAAAGCGGGCAATATTTTCTTCCTGAGACAAGAACGGCGATGTCGGTACCATGATGTAATTGTCGTCGGTTTCGATCGTCGAGAGCGAATCGGTTTCGGTGATCATCTCCTCGTGCAGTTTCTCTCCCGCACGGATGCCGACGATTTTCTGTTCGCAGTCAGGCCCGACGGCTTCGGCGACATCGACGATGCGATAGGACGGAATCTTCGGCACCCAGAGTTCGCCGCCGAGCGAGGCTTCCAACGCATGCAGAACGAGATCAACGCCGTGGCTGAGCAGGATGTTGAACCGTGTCATTCGCGGATCGGTGATCGGCAGCACGCCGGTTTCCTTCTGCTTAAGAAAGAACGGGATGACCGACCCGCGCGAGCCCATCACGTTGCCGTATCGAACGACGGACAGCCGCAGGTCGCGTTTCCCCTTCATGTTATTCGCCGCCAGAAACAGCTTGTCGGAGCAGAGCTTCGTTGCGCCGTACAGATTGATTGGGGCACAGGCTTTGTCGGTGGAGAGCGCCACGACCCGCTTCACGCTGGTATCGAGGGCGGCGGAGATCAGGTTCTCGGCTCCCATGACATTGGTCTGAATGCATTCGAACGGATTGTACTCAGCAGCGGGAACCTGTTTGAGGGCGGCGGCGTGAACGATGTAGTCGATGCCGGTGAGGGCCCGTCTCAGTCGCGGCTGGTCGCGGACATCGCCGATGAAGAACCGCAATTGGGGATAATCGGCCCGGGGGAACCGCTGCTGCATTTCGAACTGCTTGAGTTCGTCGCGCGAGTAGATGACGATCTTCGTGACTTCGGGATGATCGCTGAGCAGACGGCTGATCAATGCCTGCCCGAACGAGCCGGTGCCGCCGGTGACAAGGACTGAAGAATTGGGCGGGAAGTTCATAAATCTCAAGTTTCAGTTCTGGTCACTGTATTCGTTGCGGCTGCATGCTGATGGCGATGCGTTCGTTACGCTTCAATCGGTTTCCATTCCAGCAGGGTACTCACAACGCCGCCCCGGTTGTCGCCGCGGGCGGTCAGCAGATCGCTGACTCGGAATGCGAGCGTGTTGCCCGGCAGGTCGACCTGGAACTTATCCTCGCGACTGCTGGCGAACGAGAGATAAACACTGTATTCGCCGTGCCCGAGCACCCGTGGCGGCACCGTTATTCTGATCGTTCGCCGACCCGGCTGCAATGTCGTGAATGGATTGCTGGCCAGATCCTGGCTGTCCGAAACGAGGACCGTCAGCCCATCGGCCCGGACAAATTCGAGGTAGCCGTAAACGCCGGCGATATCGCGGCGGACTTCGAACTGCATATCGATCCCGATCGGCTCGTCGCAGCTGAACGACGTTGCCGGATCGCCGTTCTGGTTGTGGAGCGAAATGCGGGTCAGCTGGACCGGCTTCGATTCATCGAGTTCAAATTCGCGATACGTCTGATCGGCTTCGGGCCAGAAGCTGGTCAGGTACTTGTCGACGGCGGCGTTAACGTCGTCGTACATGGTCGCGGTGCCGTCTTCCAGCCAGAGGCATTTGTTGCACAGCCGCTGAATGGAAATCATGCTGTGAGAAACGATCAGAATTGTGTGGCCGCTGTGGGCGACATCGCTGATCTTCTGCAGGCATTTCCGCTGAAACTCGGCATCCCCCACAGCAAGGACTTCATCGACGATGAGGATTTCCGGTTGCAGATGGGCGGCGACCGCGAAGCCGAGCCGTACCTGCATGCCGCTGGAATAACGCTTAACGGGCGTGTCGAGAAACTTTTCAAGACCGGCGAACGCCACGATTTCGTCGAATCGAGCCGCGATCTCGTGCCGCTGCATGCCAAGCACGGTGCCGCTGAGATAGATGTTCTCCCGGCCGGTCAACTCCTGATGAAACCCGGTGCCGACTTCGAGCAGAGAGCCGACACGCCCTTTGATTCCGAACCGTCCCGAGGTCGGTTCCGTGATGCGGGACAGCACCTTGAGCAGCGTACTCTTGCCGGCTCCATTGCGTCCGATGATGCCGACGACATCACCCTTGTGGACTTCGAAGTTGACGTCTTTCAGAGCCCAGAAGGTCGTTTCGCTGGCGGAATCGCCGTCGCCGGTTCTGCGGAACGGGCCTGTCAGCCAGCCCATCAGCACTTCCGACAGCCGGCTGTGCGGTTGCTTCTTGCCAATGCGGAACTGCTTGCCGACCTGCTCGGCTCGGATCACGACGTCGCTCATCACACCCGATCCGTAAAGAGGCGTTCCATCCGGCCGAAATTGTAGACGCCGGAAATAAGCAGAATCGTGGTGCCGATTCCGGAGACAACGAGCGGCACCAGCGGCGGGAAGGGGGTGTCGAGAATCGACCAGCGTATCAGCGAGAGCAGTCCTACAAACGGATTCAGACAATAGACGAACTGCAGACTTGGCGACATGCGTTCGAGCACAGCCGTCAGTTCATAGGTCACCGGACTGACGAGCAGGCCGATGCTGATTAGAAAAGGCACTGTATATTGAACGTCCCGATAGAGGGCATTCATGGCCGAAAACCACAACGCAGCGGCAAGGGCCGTCAGGAACAGACCGGCGGCGATCAGCGGCAGCCAGAGAATCTGCAGCGACACGCCAATGCCATACCAGATCATCACGCCGCACAGCACCACGGCTGCGATGGCGAGGTCGACGAGCGGAGGAATCATCGAAGCGAGCGGCAGAATGATCTTGGGGAAGTAGACCTTCTGCACGAGCTGGGCGTTCATCGAAATCGACTGTGTCGCGGCGATGACCGAGGTAGCGACGAACTGCCAGAAGATCAGGGCACACAGCGAAGTGACTGGATAGGGCAGTCCGCTGGTTGTCGGGCGTCCGTCGAGTGTCGAGAACAGCACGCCGAAGACGATCATTGTGACGACCGGCTGGATGACCGCCCAGAGGGCTCCGATGAGCGTCTGCCGATAGCGGACTTTCAGATCCCGCAGCGCGAACTGCCAGATCAGGCTGCGGAAGCGTCCGATCTCCATCACATTGATGGAATCCCAGACGGTCCGTCGCCCGAACCAGGTCAGGTCTTCGGTGGAGGTGTTGGTCGACATGCGAGGAAATTCAACAGAGGCACGCGGCTGCGAGTCGACCCGCATGATAGTCGAGGGGCGATTCCGGCTGTACCGAGCAGACTATTTCGCCTGTTCGTAGAAGGCGGCCTTGGCTTCCGGATCTTCGAGAATGACGAACTCGCCGGTCTTGTCGTCGTAGGCATAGTTCTGGTAGTCGGGCAGGGCATTCAGTTCCAGATTGTGCTGCGCCATCATGGCCATGAACTCATCGTAGGTCGGATAGCGGTCATCGGCTGCTTTCATCAGATCGATCTGATGCTTCATGTTCATCACGTTGATCTGTGAAGCGGCGGAGATGTAGCCGGTAAGGACCGTCGTCAGCGGGTCATTCCCGGAAACGCGGTTTTCGGTGACCACGAGATTCGGGTTCTCCGACATGGCCTTGTTCTTGTCGAGGACGACTTTGGTTTTTCGTTTGACCAGGTTCGGTCGCTTTTCTTCCGCGGCCGGAGCCGGGGCGGCTTCTTCCTGAGCCGTCGGAGACTGAACGGCCGGGTCGTTGCAGCCGAGGAGCAGAAACGAGCCGAGAATGGAAAGGCTGAGCAGAGAACGGAAGCAGAGCATGGGAGCGAATCCTGACGGAATAACAGGAGAAGTGGACTGCAAGCAGTGTCTCGAAATCCTGACCCCGCTTCAAGCTTGACGCAATTTGCCATTTGACGGAGCGGTCAGAGACGATCACAATAATTTCACCCACTCGGTATTATCCCGATTGTCAGTTCAACTGGTTTGGGTAGCCTTTTAGAAGCTGCTGCAGACCGGTTTGCCCACGCTTCCTCACCTGTGCCTGCCTCCTGCTGAATGGAATGACCCCTTAGTTATGGCCAACGCAAAGATTCTCCTGCTCGCTGGTGATTTCGTCGAAGATTACGAGATCATGGTTCCGTTTCAGACGCTGCAGACCCTCGGGTTTCAGGTCGATGCCGTCTGTCCGGACAAGAAAGCGGGGGACAAGGTCCGCACCGCCATTCACGATTTCGAGGGCGATCAGACCTACACCGAGAAGCCGGGCCACAATTTCACACTGACCGCTGATTTCGACAGCGTGAATCCGGGCGACTACGCCGGGCTGCTGATTCCGGGCGGACGGGCCCCTGAGTACCTGCGGCTCAACGATCGTGTGCTGGAGATCGTGCGAACATTCATGAAGGACAACAAGCCGGTCGCGGCTGTCTGTCACGGGCTCCAGATTCTGGCTGCCGCAGGCGTGCTGGAAGGACGCAGCTGCACCGCATATCCCGCCTGTGCTCCGGAAGTGAAGGTCGCCGGCGGAACCTATGTCAGCACCGAGATTGATGCTTCGGTCGTTGATGGCAATCTGGTCACTTCGCCGGCCTGGCCGGCTCATCCCGCGTGGCTCCGCGATTTCGCGAAGCTGCTCGGCGTAACAATCACTCACTGAAAATGAATTGAATTCGATTCCGATTGCGGGCGTTTCTCTTTTTCAGGCGATGGTGCGAGCATGATCAAACTGGGCATTATCGGAGCGAGCGGAGCCGACTTCGCGAAGCTGTACGTGCCGGCTCTCGAAGCGTTGCAGAAACGGGTACGGGTCGAATGCATTTACGACTATGTCTCCCACTGTGCGGAACAGTCGGCTCGATTGATCAACTCCACCGTGGCGCACTCCTTTCGCTCGCTGATTCGCCGGAGTGATATCGACGCCGTGCTTGTTCTCGGCAGCGGCTGGCCGGGCGTGCTTCCGGTTGTCGAATGCCTGCGCGAAGAGAAGCCGGTTTATATCGCCAACTCGCTGGCGATCCCGGAAGACATCATGCCGGAGATCGCCCGCATGGTTGTTGAATCCGGTGCGATCACGGCCGTGGAAAACCGATTCTGCTATGCCCCGGCCGGACTGCGCACCCAGGAGTTGATGGCCAGCGAACTCGGCAAGCCGGTCACGCTGACCCGGTTCCTGTCGCGTGAAGCCGAGCTCGATACACAGCTGTCGACGATTGCTGAATCGATGGGCTGGTTTCATCATCTGTTGCCCGGCCACGAGTTCCAGATTGATTCCTCAACTGAGAATCCACTCGACGGTTTCACGCTGCAACGGGCCTCGCGAACGGGTGAAATCTCCAGCGTGAACGTGGAGTTTTCCATGCAGCAGGATGACCGCTGGTTCGAGCTGGCGACCGAAGGCGGAGCGATCTCGATTTATTCGGCGGAGAAGCTGACCTGGCAGCGGAACGACTCCGAGGAGTCAACTCTCGTGCAGGAAGTGCTGGAGCACGAACGGAACAGTATCTCCCGACAGATTGACTTCTTCTGCCGCCGCATCGTTGGCGGTCTGATTCCGGTGCATGACCTTTCGAATGGATTGTGGTCGCAGCAGCAGGCTCTGGCGGTGCTGCACCGCTTGTCGGGTTCTGCGGGCTGAGCGCGGTCGATCGGCACCTAGTTGGTCCCTCACTTACGTTTCGGGTTAAGAGGGCGAGGGCGGCGGCGTTTCTGCTTGAAATGGGATCGTTGTTTCTTGAGCGATCCAGGAAGCGACGATACTCCGCTCTGCGTTTCACGCGATTTCCGCGTCCGCACAGCGGCCCCTACGCTTTTCTCGCTTCGGCTATCTCAACCCGAAACGTCAGTGAGGGCGTTTGTCCCGGCGGCGTCCATGGCTCACGCTTCGGGGTAAGAAGTCAACTTCGGCACGATGCGTTCTACTTGAGTAGACCCTTGAGCAGTTCCAGTGGTTTGCTGGATTTTGAGGGTTCGTCGGGGGCTGGCTCGGCTGTGGCCAGCGGCGGGGTGTTGCCTCGGGGCAGCGGCAGGACCTGGACTTTCAGGTCGTCGATCGCGACGTCACCGAGGCCGTGGAGTTCGAGGACGAGCTTCAGGTCTTCCTGCTTCCAGATCGGGCGTAGCATCTGGAACTGATGCCAGTCGGTTTCCTCGGTCCACTGCAGTGCACAGCTTGCTCCGAACTGCGTGTCGTAAATGCGGAAGCCTTCGAGACTGTCGGTGATGTCCCGCGGAATCCTCACCCAGCCGGTCACGTGCAGCAGGTCCCCCGACTTCACGGAGATCGGCGGCGACTGATAACGGACCGATGCGTTCTCGGTATTGGTCACGTGCTGATTCTCGGCGGCCACGGCCACCATCCGCAGGCTATATTCCCCTTCGCGAACATTGCTCGGGTCGAGAGCATCGTAGACGACAATCTGATCGGAAGCTGTCAGGTCTCGCGTCCAGCCTTCGACACGCATGGCGCTGGCGTCTTCGAAGGAGGCGGAACGTATGAGCGAAGGGCTCGAAGGCATTTCCTGCTTGCCGAGACGCTGAATCAGATCCCAGTAATCGGGAAGCGTCTGAAAGCAGACCGTGTGCGGGACCGACGAAGGAGCCGAGACGTGCTGCACCGCATGCTGCCAGTGCAGACGCTGCAGGATTCGAGTCAGCTGGCAGGCCACTTCGGCATTGTCGCGGGCCTGATGGAAATGCTGCTTCTGCAGCGACAGCCGGGCTTCGTCGATCAGTCTGCGGCTCTGTTCGAGGAGCTGAGGAGCCTCCGGCAGTCCGACGCCAAGGTTCACGAGTTGCGAGTCGACTTCTGTGACGCGCGCCAGTTTTGCTTCCGCGAGCTGGACCGACAGTTCCGCACTGCGGGACTGAATCTTCTGAATCTTCCGCTCCATTTCCTGGGCAACCCCCTGATCGGTCGCGACCATGAGGGCGGTTGTCATATTAAACCGCGGGATGCGGATCTCCGTGCCGCCCGATTTGCGGGACGTTTCCAGCGGCCACAATCCGGTTGGCGTGATTTGCCACAGGAATGCCGATTCCGGCAGGCTGCGAACGAGGATCTTAAGATCGTTCGCTGCCAAGGGGCCGGGGACATACTGGGAATCGGCTTCTGCGGCTGAGATCAGAATGACAAGACCATGCTCGCTGCGAACAAGGGAGCAGGTCAGCTGTTCTTCGGTGGTCACCCCCGATTCGCTGCGGTTCAGGGCGTTTCGGTTGCCGCCCATCGCTCGCCCCATGGGCATTGTGAAGCGATCGATCACTTCTCCATTCGCCAGAAAGGGCTCGAGCAGATCGAGTTCGGTAATGAGCTGTTCCAGAACGAGCCGGCGTTCTTCCAGCCCCGGTCCCTCGGCATTGAGAGGCGTCCAGTTCCAGTACCCGAGTCCGCGGCATCCCGAGCAGAGGGCGGTGTAAGTCTGCAGACGGATCTGTTCCGGTTCAATCACCGCGGGGCGGAGACCGGAGTTCTCGCGGAAGTCGGCGATTTCACGAGAGGGCTCGGTCTGCAGCCAGGTCATCACAAATGTCCCGGGGCGGGCCCGGCGGATTCGTCGTTCAAAGTGTTGAGCATACCCCTGCATGCTGCAGGGCGTCTGCAGGATGTGTTTGCTGATTCCGAGCAGATCGACATCGCGGGAGAAAACCAGCTCTTCCGATGTGACATCGGCAAGCACCGGCCGATTCTGCCGGCGGTCACTCGACTTAACCTGATGCACCCAGTGCCGCAGCTGTTGATGAGCGTCCGGCTGGATGCGAACCCCCAGGTTCCAGAACAGGATGCCGTCCGTTTCCGGGCCAAAGGGGGCGAGGCTACCTTCAACCGCGTCGAGAATCTGTCCCTTTTCTGATTTCACACTCGGTGGCCAGGCAGTCGCCCAGATGCCGCGATTGTTGAGATCACGAATCAGGTCGCGATTCAGATAGTTATCGATCCAGACAACGTTGGCGCCGAGCCGGTCGAACATTTCGGTCGGCTCTTTCTGATAAGGAAGGATGACTGGAAACAGTTCGCGGCCATCCACGGAAAGCGAATCGAGCTGAAAATCGATCCGTGGGCCCTGAGGACGGGAACTGGTCGGCGTGACGACCTGTTGAACTTCGACATTGGGGCTCACGATCGGCGACATCTTCAATTCGTCGATCATGATCTCCGTCATCCCTTTGCCGAGAATCTGACGCAGATAGATTCGATCGACGTACATCCCGCGGGGATCGAGTTCCTGAGGCTTAAGCGAGGCTCGCCAGAGGATCAGATGCCTGGCGATAATACTGTCGCTCGTACTGCAGGACAGCTTCTGCCATTTGGTGGCTTCGGTGAGCGAGTCGCCAATGATCAGCCGTGTCACCGGTTGGCCCGTTTTCGGATCGATTTGATTCGGGAATACGATTCGAGCCGCCAGTTCGGTGCCGGGGCGGTTACTGTAGGCGGCGACTTCAATGCGGAGTTCGTCGAATACACGAGCCGGCTGCACCGGACATTCCAGAACCACGGAGACGTTCTGGTCCTGAGTCATGAACTGCAGCCGTTCCGCCCCCTGGCCGGAATAGGCGAGCGAGTTTGTCCGTTCGTGCAGACGCAGCTGGACCCGCTGCTCGTCGAAGAAGACTTTGCAGCTCACTTCTTCGTCTTCGAACTTGTTGACGTAGTCCTCGGCTGAAACGGACGTGCAGATTGCGAGCAGAGCACCGAAAATGTGGGCGGCGATTCGCAGACGACCAGCGGAACCGTAAGCGGTTCGGTCGCAGCAAGTTAAGAACCGTCGACTGATAAGCGGACGATAAGATTCCCGGAAACGCCGATTCACAACTGCTCGTCCCTGAGCTTGATATCTGACTCTCTGTCCAGCCGCAGAGATGTCAGAACAATCGTTAGATTCCGCAGAACAGACTGGACTTCGGTTATAACCGCATGCAGAATCGGTTTGATCTGTATAAACGGAACCGGGAGATCGGGGTGGGTTCGATCCGCCCCGGGGCGATGACGGGGAAACTTGCCGCGTTGTGTGTCGGATGGCAAGATCCGTCCTCGTGTCCATTCCGGACCGCGCGAAGTGTATCAGACATTGTCGAAAACCGACAACACCAGCCCACAGGCTGGAGGGTATCGGTTGACGTGAACGAATATACCTCGGGTTTCCGTGCAGAGCAAAAGACCCATTCGTTTCCCCAGCATTCAGGATCTGGTCCGACCGGCAACCTGAATTGAAGAGGATCAGTGCCATGCTGTCCCATCATTCCCGCTTCGAAGGCAAAAATACCGACGATCTCCCCCGGGAACTGGTAGAGCTCGGCCGGAATCTGCACAAAATGCCAGTTTCGGTGCAGAAGGAGCTGATGGACAGCTATGATCAGGTGGTGGACTGCGTCCGCCGCCGACGCCGGATTCTTAACCTCGTCCAGGAAGCGCTGGCGCAGCTGCGTCTGGACATTAAGTATCTGATGTTCGACCTGGAAGTGACCCGGCGCGAACGCGACGAACTCAAGGCTCAACTGGACGAGCTCGAGTAGCTCCCCCGGATCCATCGGAATTTCCCGATGCCTGTTCGGCTGCAGGTTTGCCTTCGCATCAGAACACGCGTATAAACGGAAGGGATGAGTCGTGCCGCCGCGCGGCCAGTCATTCTTCTCTGGTCCCACCTGCAGTCTTCTCCCTCCAGGAGTGTTTCGTGATTTCTCTGCGTCGAACCTTTGTCCCCGGTCTCCTCGCCGTTCTGCTTGTATTGCCGACACTGGCCGTCGGGCAGAATCCTTCGGTGGCTCCGATGATTCGTCTGCTCGACAGTGATCGACTGCCGGAAGCTCGCTATCCGTTTGTTGTCGAGTTGATCTGCAAACGGGGCGATGCCGAAGATTTGCAGGCAATTTTCGAGAAAGCCTGCACCGAATTCACCGGAGGCACGCGTCTCTCCGCATTCCAGACACTGGCTCAGACGACCCGCGATCGAAAGATCAAGCCAGCCGGCGATCTCTCGCAATTGTCGACTGTTCTCGATCAGGCGATTGCATCGAAAGATGTCTCCCTGCAGCGGCAGTTGATCCAACTCGTCGGACTCTGGCAGGTGAAGGGGCTGGCCGGGAATCTGGAGCAGCGTCTGCAGGATGGTTCCGCCAGGGGACTGACCGGGGTCATTCTCGATGCATTGGCCGACCTCGGTGGAGCGGAAGCTCGTGAGGTGATTCAGTCGCTGACATCGGAGAAACATTCCAAATCGGTTCGAGCCGAAGCGATTCAGTCACTGGCCGGACTCGATGTCGACGCGGCGGCTGTTGCTGCCGCTCAGTTTCTGGCCGATGCCAGTACGCGGGACAATTTGAACTCCGTGATTCAGCCGTTTCTGGATCGCAAAGGAGGTCCGGAGAAACTTGGAAAGGCAGTCGCCGAACAGAAGATCTCGGCGGATGTCGCCAAGCTGGCACTCCGCTCGATGCTGACAGCCGGTCGTAATGATGAAGCACTCTCGAATCCGCTCTCGGCTGCCGCCGGTCTGAATGCGACGACCGAGCCCATGACGAAAGAAGAACTGGCCGCACTTGCCGACGAAGTTCAGAAGCATGGCGATGCGGCTCGGGGGGAGAAGATTTTCCGTCGCGAAGAACTGAACTGTTACAAGTGCCACGCAATCGGGAAGGCAGGCGGAGAAATCGGCCCGGATCTGAGCGCAGTCGGCGGAAGTTCGCCGATCGACTATCTGGCCAACTCGCTGCTGTTCCCCAGTCAGGCCATCAAAGAAGCCTACAAGACACTGATGATTCTCGACATCGACGGGCTTCAGCACACCGGAATCGTGGTCGATCAGGATGACGACCGGATCATCCTTCGCGATGCCCAGGGCAAAGAGAAAACAATTGCTGTCGACGATATTGAGTTCGAGAAGGAAGGCGACTCGCTGATGCCTTCGGGACTGACGAAGTTTCTCACGCATCAGGAGTTTCTCGATCTGGTCCGCTACCTCTCGGCTCTTGGCAAAGACCCCGGCTACACGATGTCGGCGGATCCGACCGTGTATCGCTGGCGGATTTACCCCCGCCCGCCGGGGAAGGTGACCGGTGAGCTGTTCGATGACGATTCCGTCCGGAATATGCTGTTCGAGTACGCTCCCGAGAAGTGGGCACCGTTTTACGCCTATGCCTCCGGCGAGATTCCGGTGAGCGAAGCCAGGTCGATCGCGAAGAGCAGTGTTGTCTTCCTGATGGCCGAGTTCGACGTGACCGTGGCAGGGAATATCGCGATTGACCTGCCTGGTCAACAGGGGTTGACTGTGTGGGTTGATGATGATCGCGTGCCCGTGGAGCAGTTGCAGAACGTGAATGTTTCTCAGGGAAGTCATCGTTTGCTGCTGCGGGTCGATACCGCAAAGTACGAACCGTCTGCGATCAAAGCGGTGATCCGCAAAGGGAAAACCCCTGCAGCCGAGTACAGCATTAAAGTTGGTCTGTAATCAAACCTGATGCGATGAATGAAAACCGCGGGGTGTTGTGACTCGCCCCGCGGTTTTTCTATGCGCGAGCCGTGAAATGTTAACCTTGGCGCTCTGGTCGGTTTACGCTGGTATTGACGGTGAAGCTTGCTATTCTGACTGTACAACCTGCGCAGTTTATCAGGTATTGCGCGAACCCCTGAATTAACAGTCTGTAGAGCGAGGTCACAATGAGATTCAGAACTGCTGTCATGACAGGCGTGGTTGCCTGCATGCTTCTGGCAACCACATCGGCGGATGCGGGCAGGCGGCGGGCCTGTCGGCTGTGGAACTATGGATGCGGCGATTATGGTTGCTACGACGAGGCAACCTGCAGTCCCTGTGGCCTTCCGCTCGAATCGTGTTGCGAGCCGGCTTATCAGGACGTCGAGTGCACGGTGATGGTGCCCCAGACCGTGTATGAAACGCGTCGGGTCGTGACCACTCAGTACAAGCCGGAAGTTCGCCAGCGAACGGTGACGGTTTACCGGCAGGTACCCCGGGTGGTGACACGCCAGGTTCAGTACACGGTTTGCGATCGCGTGCAGCGGGAGCGGACTGTTCCCTATGTGACCTGCCGACCGGTCTACGAGGAAAAGCAGGTTCCCTACACCTATTGCGAGCCGGTCTACGAACAGCGGACGGCAACGCGCACCGTTCATCGTCCGGTTTACGAAGACGTTCAGCGGGAATACACGGTCATGGTGCCTCACACGGAATGGCACACGGGCGTTCGCAAGGTCTGCCAGATGCAGGAGGTCACTCAGACGCGTACGGTCTGCGTCGATCAGGGGCATTGGGAAGAGCAGTGTGTCTCATCTCCCTGCGGACCAGCCTGTGGTCCCGGTGGCGATTGCTGCCACATGGCGTGCCGTCCGATGACATGCCGCGTGTGGCGACCCAACCTGGTCGAAAAGCAGGTTCCCTACACGGTCTGCCGCCCGGTTTATGTCGATCAGGAATACCGTTACTGCACGACGAGCTACAAGCCGGAAACCCGGACCTGCACGCAGCGTGTCTGTCGTCATGTGCCGGAAGAAGTCGAGTACAACTACACGGTCTGCCGGATGGTTCAACGTCAGGCAGAACGGACTGTTCGAGTTTGCCGCTACGTGCAGGAAACTCATGAACGTGTCGTGCACTACACCGAACTGGTTCCCCGTACGGAAACTCGCGAAGAGCAGTACACGGTTTACGACTGCGTGCCGGAAGAGCGGACCGTCGACTACACCGTTTGCGTACCGGTTCCCGTCGAACGCGAAGTGAAAGTCGCCGTATGCAAGATGGTTCCGCAGACCGTGGTTCGCCGCGTGCCGGTTCCCTGCAATACGTGCAACACCGGCGGCTGCTATTAGAGCAGTTTACTTGATGGTGTAACCGTTCCGTCCGCAAAAGATACAGCGTTTCAGACCAATCTACGCTCATTCGCGGACATACGTTGGAGCGGTCCGCTCTAATCGAGAGTTCACTTCGCTTACCCGTGAGGTCTACTCCAGTGACTGAATGCAACAGGCCGCCCCGAGAAGGGGCGGCCTGTTCTCGTGATGGCATTGGGAACGCGAACCGGGGCGCGTCTCACTACTCAGCGGGTGGAAAGACACCGTAGGCGTAGCAGCCTTCCAGCACGCCGCTTGTCGCCCGCGCACTGGCGTGGTAAGCATGATCCTTCAGGCCGCGCCTTTGATGCTCATCGCGGACCTGCTGGACGATCTTCGCATCCGTGTTGTTAACGAGAATTGCGCGGAACCCGCTGATGAAGGCCGCGTAGTCATTCCCGGAATCGCCTGCGAACACTACTTTGGAGAGATCGATACCGAAGCGATCGGCCCACCATTGCAGGGCATGAGCCTTGGAAACGTCTCGCGGCAACAGGTCGATGAGTCCATCGCCGTTGAAGGGATCGATACTGGCAATCATCGTCCAGGGAATCGAATCTGTTTCCAGGCGTTCGCTGATGGCCTGCTCGGCTGACGGCATGACTTTCTGATCGACGTAGTAACTGAGTTTGAACGGACCCTGTTTCACTTCTTCCTGAAGCACGAGTCCATCAATCCCGGCGAACTCTGTCTGCAGGCGATCGCGGGGATACTCCTGCACGATCGTTTCCTGATAATCCATATATGCCTTAAGCGGCACGAACTCACAGTCATCGCGACGTTCGCAGATCGTGGTGCCGACATCGCAGACGATCCACTCGGGATGAGGGAGATCATGTTCCTGCTTTTTTTCGAGCAGAGATTCAAGATGTCGGCCGGTCACATAGACCAGCGGCACGCGATGCTCCTCGAGTCTTCGGCGCAACATTTGCAGATCCCGGACATTGTCCTGATCGTTCTCCAGGGGGATCAGGGTGCCATCGAGATCCGTCGCCAGAATGGCGGGAAGTTCCTCGTACATCGGTTTCCTGTTCTCAAGCGGTAATCGCAGGTGTCTTGAAGTTTCAAGGCGTCCACTCGATGATAGCAGTTGCTGCATACTGCCGCGACAGCCAGATGCAGGCTGCGGTAGCCCGGGCCAGTTGTGTTCACGATTCGGCCTGATTCCGCGGAAATTGAACAGTCGACCCGATCGATGAACGACCAGCGGCCTCGCCGAATGATGGCTGCCACAACATCGACGCAACACAACAGGGTGCCATGACACAGACGAAAATTTCTCACAATGCAAAGGTCACTCTAATTAGTCTGCACGGTTTAATCCGTGCCAATGATCCGGAACTGGGAAGGGACGCCGACACGGGAGGTCAGATCAAGTACGTGCTGGAACTGGCCCGTGAGCTCGGCAAGCACGACAACGTCGCCGAAGTGGAACTGCTAACGCGACAGATCTTCGATAACCGCGTCAGTTCAGATTACTCCCAGGTCGAAGAGCGTATCAGCGAGAACGTTAAGATCGTTCGCCTTCCTTTCGGCCCCAAACGCTATCTCCGTAAGGAAGCTCTCTGGCCGTTTATCGAAGTCTTCATCGATCAGGCTCTCAGCCACTTCCGCCGCAACGGGTTACCAGACATCATCCATGGCCATTACGCCGACGCTGGTTATGCCGGGGCTTATCTTTCCCGACTGCTGCACGTTCCCTTTGTCTTCACCGGACATTCCCTCGGTCGTGTGAAGCGTGAACGCCTGCTGGCTGGAAAAGCGAATCCTGAAACCATCGAAAAAACGTACAACCTGAATACGCGCATCGAAGCAGAAGAGTTCGCGCTTGAAACCGCGGCCATGGTTGTGACCAGTACGAATCAGGAAGTCGAGCAGCAATACGCCGTTTACGACCACTACATGCAGGACCGGATGGAGGTGATTCCCCCGGGAGTCGACCTCGATAAGTTCATGCCGGAGGGACCCTCGGGCGAGGATCGGCCAATCGTCGAGAGCGTGAATCGCTTTTATCGGGAGCCGGGCAAACCCATCATCCTCACGATGGCCCGTCCCGACGAACGAAAAAACCTCGACATGCTGGTTCGGGTTTATGGCGAAAGCCCGGAGCTGCAGAAGATTGCCAACCTTTGTCTGGTCATGGGATCCCGTGACGATTTGCGGGAGCTGCCGAAGAGTCAACGGAAGGTGATTTCCAATATCATCACGCTGATCGATGTCTACGATCTTTATGGGAAGGTTGCCTACCCGAAGAGTCATGCACCGTCGGACGTTCCGGATCTGTACCGGTATGCTCGAGAAACCGGGGGTGTGTTCGTCAATCCGGCGCTCACCGAACCGTTCGGGCTGACCCTGCTGGAAGCAGCTGCCACGGGATTACCCGTGCTGGCGACAAACGATGGGGGGCCCCGTGATATTATCGCAAACTGCCACAACGGCGTCCTGATCGACCCGCTCGACCAGAAGGCGATCGAGCATGCATTGCTGCGGGCATTGACCGAGCCGGATCAATGGAAAGAATGGTCCGAGCATGGAATCTCCGGAGCCCGCGAACATTATTCCTGGGCCACGCATGCCCGGCGTTATCTGCGCGATCTCAGCGATATTCTGCAGACTTCGCCTCCACCGGCGTTGACTGTGAATGCGCCGCGGCGACAGATTCCAAACTTCGACCGGTTGATCATTACCGATCTCGACAATACCCTGACCGGCGATGAGGAGGCCCTGAAGGACTTTGTTGAGCTGATCAAAGAGAACGAGCACGTTGGATTCGGGATCGCCACCGGCCGACCTCTTCACAGCGTGCTCAATATGGTTCGCGATCTCGACCTGCCGATGCCGGATCTGCTGGATACGGCTGTCGGGACCGAGTTGTACTACGGCAAAGGTCTCGTCCCCGATAAGAGCTGGCGGAATCAGATTGGTTATCAGTGGGATCGCAAAGCCGTTCGCGACTTACTCGACGAGCAGCCCGGCTTCTATCTCCAGTCCGATGATAACCAGACCGAATTCAAGGTCAGTTACGAAATCGATGCCGAGGTCGCGCCCAGCCTGATCGAAATCAAACGGCTGCTTCGGCAGGCCGGCATCAAGGCGAACGTCGTCATGTCGCTGGGAATGTACCTTGATGTCATTCCCGTTCGAGGCGGCAGCGAGTACAGCATGCGGCATCTGTTGTATCGATGGGGCTTCGCTCCGGAAAAAGTGCTCGTTGGCGGCGACTGCGGTAACGACGAGGGGATGCTTAAAGGGCGTACGCTCGGCGTGGTGGTCGGCAATCACAGTCCCGAATTGAACAAACTCAAAAAGTGGCCCCGAATCTATTTCGCCGAAGGTCAGCACGCCCGCGGTATTATTGAAGGGATCCAGTACTACCAGTTCCTGGACAACATTGTCATTCCGAACGACAGCATTGATGAGTAACCCCGGTATTTGATGAATAATCTCCTGGACGTTCCCACAGAAGCGCTGCTCACTCGCCGACGCCTTCAGCCCCGTCTCGATGCTCTCTGGCAATCGAGCGGTGCCGATGAAGTCATCGTTGAAGAGTTCGAATCCCGGCTGGAGGAAGTCTGGCCGCGACTCTTTCGGCTGCTCCTCGAACTGTACGGCGATCGGTACGACTTCTTCTACCATCTCGAACAGATTCTGATCACAGCCGCGGAGTCCTGGATCGAGCGGCCGGAAGATCTCAAAAAGCTCGATCGGCATCGAATCTACGAAGAGGACTGGTTCCGCTCCGAAAAGATGGTCGGAGGTGCCCTGTACGTCGATCTGTTCAGCGAGAACCTCGGCAAGCTGCGGCAGAGCATTTCCTACTTCAAAGACCTGGGGCTGTCGTATCTGCACTTAATGCCCCTGTTCGCCGTCCGGCCCGGCGACAACGATGGCGGCTACGCGATCAGCAATTATCGTTCGGTCGATCCTCGGCTGGGGACGATCGACGACCTGCGGGAACTGGGACGCGATCTTCGCGAGATCGGAATCTCGCTCGTGCTCGACTTCGTGTTCAACCACACGTCGGACGATCACGAATGGGCACAGAAAGCCCAGGGAGGCGATCCAGAGTTTCAGCAGTACTACTACATCTATCCGGACCGCACGATGCCGGATCAGTATGAACGTACGCTTCGCGAGATTTTTCCAACCGTCCGTCGAGGAAACTTCACCTGGCATGACGGCATGCAGCAATGGGTCTGGACGACATTCAACAGTTACCAGTGGGATCTGCGGTACACAAATCCCGCTGTGTTCCGGGCCATGCTGGGCGAGATGCTGTTTCTGGCAAACACCGGAGTGGACATTCTCCGGCTCGATGCGGTTGCCTTCATCTGGAAAAAGATGGGCACGAGTTGCGAGAACCTCCCCGAAGCGCACACCGTCATCCAGGCCTATAACGCTTTGGCCCGTCTGGCTGCTCCCGGATTGCTCTTCAAGTCGGAAGCGATCGTGCACCCGGACGATGTCGTGCGGTATGTCAGTCCCGAGGAGTGCCAGATCTCATACAACCCCACGCTGATGGCGCTGCTGTGGGAATCTTTGGCGACACGCGAGACCAAACTGATCCGTCAGTCCCTCAGCCATCGGCACCAGTTGCCGAAGCATACGATCTGGGTCAACTATCTGCGGTGTCACGACGATATCGGCTGGACCTTCGATGACAACGATGCCGCCCAGGTGGGCATCAACGGTTACGACCATCGCCAGTTTCTCAACCAGTTCTACACCGGACAGTTCCCGGGATCATTCGCGCATGGCGTTCCGTTTCAGCACAATATCGATACCGGCGACATGCGGATTTCCGGGACGATGGCCTCGCTGGCCGGCCTCGAACAGGCGATGCAGCTCGACGACGATCGGCTGAAGGACCTGGCAATTCGGCGCATCATTCTGCTGCACGGAATCACGCTCTCCATCGGCGGCATTCCGTTGCTTTACCTCGGCGAGGAATGGGGGATTCTGAACGATTACGACTTCGTTCGCGATCCGGCCAAGGCCAACGATACCCGCTGGATTCACCGCCCCAAAATGCGATGGGAATACCTGGAGGAACACCACGAGCACGTGACGCCGGAAGATCGGGCGATCCGCCGCAGGTTGTTCAATTCGATTCAGCGGATGATCAAAATTCGTAAGGAAGTTCCCGCAGTCGCCGGCCTCAACATGGAGCTGGTCCCCCTCCATAACCAGCACGTCCTCGGGTACTCGCGGTTTAATGATAGCGATCGTCTCATCGTGCTCGCGAACTTCTCGGATTATCCCCAGTTGGTGTCGGGCAACATCGTGCGGACGGCCGGCCTCGGACGCTTCTTCGAAGACCAGCTTTCGAACACCACCTACCAGACGTCGCACGACCTTGAACTGAAGCCATACGAGGTCGTCTGGCTGCGTCGGGTATAGTCGAATCGTGGCTCGGTCGCAGGGCATTGAAAGCCGGCGGGCTTCGAACACTCAGTCTCAGAATTGAGCAAATTCATAAGTCGACCGCAGGGGCAGCAGAAAAATGCTGTCAAGTCGGTGTCGGGCCAAGAGACGGGGTTTGCTCGGAAAGTTGGGGAATTCAGAAACCGGCTTTGACAAAATGATTTGGGCGTGCGTATAGTGTGCTCACGAGATTCGTTTCTTTTTTTGGTCCAGGTTGCGGCTCAAACGGATCTCAAGCTTTTTTTGATGATGGGAAGGTTATGGCTGAAGGCACGATTACACGGCTGACGGACAAGGGGTTCGGCTTCATTGCAACGGACTCCGGGAAGGATATTTTCTTCCACATGTCCAACCTGGAAGGATGTCGCTACGATGATCTCCAGGAAGGTCAGCAGGTCTCGTTCGAAAAGGGACAGGGACCAAAAGGACCGCGAGCAGAGCACGTTCGGTTGATCTGAGCTAAATCTGGAAATTGAATAATGGGCCGGCAGTGAGCCACTGTCGGCTTTTTGCATGCGCGGACGGAACTTCTGCAGTTCCCCGCTTTCACTCCACTCTTGTGTGCCACGGTCGACGGGGCGAGCGTTCAGGCGGGCGGTTGCCAGTCGCCCCAGTTCGTCAGGTAATGCTCGAACGCCGGGCGTTCGTCCCGCAGTGATTCCAGCGTGGCTTTGGCTTCGGCGACACAGCTCTGTTCCTGCTCGAGCGTGATCTCGCCGGTCAGGACGCGGGTTCGCAGAAACACGAAGTAGGTATCGAGCACGTCGCAGGTGCAGTATTCGTTGATCTGCCGAACTCCACCGGAGTTGTAAACATCCTGGACCTGCGAGCCATCGATGCCGGTTTTCCCCGGCTTGCCGATGATGTTGGCCAGCACGTTCAGCCCGCCGGCCATTCGCGTCGCCCCGAAGTTCGACAGCATATCCATCAGATCGAGATGGCTCTGAGCGTTGTAGCGGTTTCGGGGTTGCTCAAACGAACGGCCTGACACGGCAAACCAGTCGGGCAGCGAGATGCCGTACCGGTACGCTGAGAGCTCCATCAACGGCAAGTCGTAACCACGCCCGTTGAACGTCACGAAGGTCGGCCGTCGATAGGCCCGCCATCCCTGCCAGAAGAGATTCGTAATCACGGACGGGCGGAATTCGGGATCGTCCAGCACGACGACATCGACCAGGCGGAAGTCGGTCTGCACTTTGGCGATGGCGACCGAGATCGGCAGCATGTATGTGTACGGGATGAAATCGCTTCCCTTTTCGGCCATCAGCTCGGCTCGGAAGCGAGCGACCGCGTCGTCGCCGGTGAGGTCGAGTTCCGGGTACTTCAGTCGGGCGATCAGGTCGCCGTCTGCCACCGCTTCGACGTCGAAGACCAGCCAGCCAATGTCCGCCATCACGTCGCTTCCCTGCAGGAATTGAAAAAGGGGTTCCGCGCTGGATACTATATAACGCGACGGGACGGGATTCCACGAGGACATCCGCTCCGTCGCGGTCGCGTTTTCACTCTGCCGCTCACCCACTTCTTCTGCCGCTGGACCATGTCATGAGCAGCCCTGGATTTACTCCCGAACCGATCAACCTGGATGCTCAGAGCAAATCCAAGGAAGCGCAGGCCATAAAAGGGCTCGTGAACGCCTCGGCTCGCATGCGGGAAGAGATCGGCAAGGTCATTGTCGGTCAGCACGATGTCGTCGAGCAGTTATTGATCGCCCTTTTGTGCCGCGGTCATTGCCTGCTGGTCGGCGTGCCGGGGTTGGCCAAGACGTTGCTCGTCAGCACCGTGGCTCAACTGCTGCATCTCTCCTTCCGTCGCATTCAGTTCACGCCGGACCTGATGCCTTCGGATATCACTGGAACCGACATCCTGCAGGACGATCTCGAAACCGGCCGCAAGCAGTTTCAGTTCATGCCCGGCCCGCTGTTCTCGCATATCGTCCTGGCCGATGAAATTAACCGAACGCCTCCCAAGACGCAGGCGGCTCTGCTGGAAGCGATGCAGGAGCGGCACGTCACGGTCGGTTCGAGCACCTACCGTCTGCCGGCTCCCTTCTTTGTACTGGCGACTCAGAACCCGATCGAGCAGGAAGGGACCTATCCGCTGCCGGAAGCCCAGCTCGACCGATTCATGTTCAATACGATCGTGAAGTATCCGACGGCATCGGAAGAGCTCGAGATTCTGATGCGAACCACAGCCGATGCTCCACCGAAGTTGAACCCGATTCTCAATGACAAGCAGATTCTCGCCCTGCAGGATGTCGTACGGAAAGTCCCGGTCGCCGAGCATGTCTTCATGTATGCCCGCGATCTGGCCCGTGCGACGCGGCCGACGGAGTCAGAAGCATCACCTTACGTGAAAGAATACCTGAGCTGGGGAGCCGGTCCGCGGGCAGGGCAGAACCTGATCATGGGAGCCAAAGCCCGCGCCCTGCTGCACGGCCGCTTCCACGCGACCACCGAAGATGTCCGGGCCGTCGCCCATCCCGTGCTTCGCCATCGCATTGTGACCACCTTCCAGGCCGACAGCGAGGGCATCAACGCCGATGCTGTCATCTCAAAGCTGCTGAAGGAAGTCCGCATGCCGCTCGAAAAGTTGTCGGAGAAAGCGGTGACGTAGTCAAACCAAGGGACAGGAGTTTCACTGATGCCCCGCGCGATCCCAATTGAGATCTCGACCTTCCGATGGCTCCTGACCTCTGGTGGATTGCCGTTGCTCGTGACAGGTCTCGTGCTCGCGAATCTGGCGTTGTACTGCTGGTTCTTCCCGCACAGAAAACTCAGTCTGCTGACTGCGATCTTTTCCGTGGTCCCGGCCCTACTTGGAATCATCATCGTGTTCCTGGCCGCGATGGATTTTCAGTCATTAGCATCTGCTTCGACGGCTCCAAAGCCGAGAGTCATCGCCGAATTGGTCGGACGAACGTTCTCTTACGCGTTCTGCGGATTGCTCGGCTCCGCAATTGCGATGCCGACATCAATCGCTGCCCTCCGCCGCTCCTTCCTGACCCGAAACGTCGGTGAGGGACCGTAACCGACAGACGTCGTGTGAGTCGCGTTGGCACCATCCGCCGCTGCACTGCTGGGCAAGCCAGCAGTGGCACCCTTGGGGTCTGGCCGTTCTCTCAAGCAAGTGCGCTATGATGGGTAGCCCCGTTTGATCCAACCGGGGTGGCGAAGCCACAAGAGGTTACTCCGTCGCGAATTCCGAGGTGGCTTTCCGACCTCTTGCCGACTGCGTCGGCCCCGGTAGCGGAGCAACCGGGGCTACCCACTGTCCGCCTCCCTCCGCCGTCCCATCCTAACCCGAAACGTCAGTGAGGGACCGGAAACATCGGAAATCTGGTGACTCGCGTTGGCACCATCCGCCGCCGCACTGCTGGGCAAGCCAGCAGTGGCACCCATTCTTCGGGGGAGGCGGCGTACGAAAAAAGCCCGACGGAACATTGTTCCGCGCGGGCTTTTTTGCCGGATCCACTCCGGTTATTCGCGGGTGAAGTCGAACATCGGGGTCGACAGGTAGCGTTCGCCGGAGTCGGGGAGGACCACGACGATGGTCTTGCCTTTCGATTCCGGACGGGCGGCGACTTTCAGCGCGGCGGCCATGGCGGCTCCACAGCTGATGCCGCAGGTGATGCCTTCCATCGTGGCGATTTTGGGAGCCGTGTCGAAGGCTTCCTCATCGGTCACCTGCACGACTTCGTCAACGAGCGACATGTCGAGGATGTCGGGAACGAAGCCGGCTCCGATGCCCTGAATCTTGTGCTTGCCGGGAGATCCACCCGAGAGGACCGGGCTGCCGGTCGGTTCAACAGCGATGGAGTGGACCGGGTGGTTCTTCTCTTTCTTCAGATAACGGGTGACGCCGGTGATCGTTCCGCCAGTACCGACGCCTGCCACGAAGATGTCGACCTTGCCGTTGGTGTCTTCCCAGATTTCGGGACCGGTCGTCTTGAAGTGGATCTCAGGATTGGATGGGTTTTTGAACTGCTGGGGCATGTAGTATTCGGGGTTCTCGGCGATCTCGGTGGCGCGGCCGATGGCTCCCTTCATCCCTTCAGCTCCCGGAGTCAGCAGCAGTTTGGCTCCGAAGGAACGCAGCATCATCCGGCGTTCCATCGACATGGTATCCGGCATGCAGAGCGTGAGTTCGTAGCCCCGGGCGGCACAGACGAAGGCCAGAGCAATTCCGGTGTTACCGCTGGTCGGCTCGACGACTTTCATGCCCGGCTTGAGTTTGCCCGACTTCTCGGCTTCCCAGATCATGTTCGCGCCGATGCGGCACTTCACGCTGTAGGCCGGGTTTCGGCCTTCAATTTTTGCCAGAATCGTGGCATCGAGGCCCTCGGCGAGGCGATTGATGCGGACAAGAGGCGTGCGGCCGATGGTCAGCGAGTTGTCTTGAAAAACGGGCACTGTCGTTCCTCCATGGATTAGCCGTAAGTGCGGACGGTCCGAGCCTCAATCTGCATTCCTTGCAGCCTGCGCGGACGCTCATCGCATCAATCGAAGTATCAGCGGTTGTTCGGATTATCGGCATAATCGGCAGAAAAGGCAAATCTTTTCCAGATTTGCAGACTGCTTCCGTTCACTACTCGCCGACGAACGACTACTGGCGGACGCGACGGTATGGCTGAGCAGCCGAGAAATCGGTCGGCATCGTCTCAGAACGATCCTCCACACGCAGTTCACGTTTGATGGTCGGGGCGGCGTAAGCCTGAGGAGGCGTAACCATTTCCGTCGGAATGAACTCGGTCGCTGCGGGGCTGGAGTTGGCGACCACGGTTTGGGCGGAACCGAGTTCCCCGGTCAGATCGGCCAGCAGTCGCGGAGTTGCCGAAGGAACGACGACGACCTGCGGCTGTCCCGGATTCTGCGGGTTCTCGATGATGATCGTCAGCTTCGCGCCCTGAGCCGCCTGTAAAGCCTGGAGTGTCGCGGGATCCATTGCGGCCGGAGCAGCAGTCGGTGTAATCGAGACCGGAGCGGCTGCGGCGGTTTCAAACGGGCCCGGAGCCTGCGGAGCCGTCGGGGCGGCTTCGGGCATGGCTGGGACAGTGGCGTCGGTCTGAACCAGGATCTGGCTGTCTCCGGCCGGCGTCTGACGGCGAATCGTATGAGCCAGTCCGCATCCTTCGAGCAATTCAACGACCGGTTGGAGACCCGCATAAAGGCCCTGCTTTTCTTTCGGATCGGCCGCAATACAGACGCCGACGACTTCGTTATTCTCGTTGAACAGTCCGCCGCCGGAGCGTCCCTGGACAGGAACGCCGGTGCATTCGATGTTGTCTGGACCGGTGTAGCGGTTCAATGCGGTCACCGACAGATTCTCCACTGTCGGATTCTGACCGCCGCTGCAGCCAACGCTGATCACCGAGTCGCCTTCCGAAAGTTTCGAAGGAACCTGAGCCAGTCGGGCAACGGGCAGAGCTCCATCGGTCGGCAGGGAAATCAGCCCGACATCGGCATCCAGATCGTACTTCACGACAGTGCCGACGAAGCTTTCGAAGCGTTCGCCGACGAAGATGTCGATGTCGATTTTGGAGGCGTCCGTCACATTGCGGAAGATGTGTCCGCAGGTCAGGACATACGTGATTCCGGGTCGGGAATCGATCACAGTACCGGAGCCGTAGTTAATTCCCTTTTCATCGCGAATCCGGATACGGACGTTGGCGGCTCGGGAATCGATGTGCGGCGTCGGCTTGGTCACGTTCTCGCGTTCGTCAAACTGGGCACGGATGACGGGGGCACTCGGGTCAGCGGTCGTGGAGTTGCCGGCGAGAACGGTGTCTGCAGGGAACGGCTCAGGATTCGAAGGATACTGCTGAGGAGTCGCGGGAGCGGACGGCTGAGAGACGGGAGCGGCTGGAGTTGTCTGCGGCTGAGTGCTCGGGAAAGATGAAGGATTTCCCAGTCTCGGCTGTTCGTATCCTGTGTTCCCGCGGCCAATCACTTTAGGAGCGCCTGCCGGAACAGCCGTGTTGGCCATTAGCTGCTGCTGCGGCGGAGCGGACGGAGTGGCCGCCGGCTTCGGAATTGAGGCCAGCATCCGTCGCAGCTGGCCTTCCGTGGTACGTCCGACTTCGCGGGCGACTTCTTTTCCGTTAACCACCAGGACAAAGGCCGGAATCGAGGAGACATTGTATTGTCGGGCCAGATTCGGATTCTGGTCGATATCAACGACCTTCACCGGAAAGCCTTCCCGCTCAAGCTTGTGCACGATCGGCTTCATCTGCTGGCAGGGGCCGCACCAGCTGGCTGAAAAATCGTAGAGAACAGCCTGCTGAGCAGAGGCCAGATTTGCGGTAGCCGACAGGCAGACGATCGCGAGCGCGATCTGTTGCGCGACAGTTTTCATAAGTCTCTCCGGGAATCCATTCGCCAGGAGTGGCAGACGTGGGTTTCGTCACAAAGACAGGAACGAAGAAGCAACAGTCCTCTGAAGAAAAACGAGGCTTCTTGAAGTGATGTCCTGTTGATTCGGGTCTGGTTCCACACGACCGATGATCCATCACCGACGTGTAATCTTTACATCTCCGCGACGGACACTATTACAATTTGCCAGACGCGGAAAGGGGAATTTGTAATTCCGACAAAACGCCGTAGAATACATAACTCCCTGCAGTGAAACATCTTGTTGCCGAAAGTGCGAAAATAGTGGTTTCGTTTTTTTCGGAACACGAGGTAAGTATGCAGACCCGATGCCGAAGCGTCGTGAATTGCATCTGCCGGACGGTTTCTTCTGGAAATCGCGGGCAAAATCCTGTTCGGCAGCCTGTTTCTGCGATAGGATGCATCAATCCTTCCTGAAATGTCCGTGGCAAACCACGCGATCCACCCGAATCATCCTGCCCCGTTTGCCACGTCTGTTCCCCCAAGAGATATGGAGTCGATGCTGTGCAGAGCATCTTTACATTCCCGCGCGGAATTCTTTGCAATGCCCTTCTGCTTTCTGCCGTACTTTTCAGCCTGACCGGCTGTGGTGGCAGCGAAGAGATTCGTACGTATGAGACGCGGAAGCCTGACGACGTTTATGCGGAAAATCATGTGGAAGGGAGCAAGCCGCCCGAACGCGTCGCTCCGCCGATGATGTCTGCACCTTCAACCGAAGCCGTCGGTGAACCGGCCCGGATGTTCGGGGCGATGGTTCGCGTCGAGAATCAAACCTGGTTCTACAAACTGACCGGCCCGGTCGACGAAGTGACGGAGCTCGTTCCACAACTTCGTGAATACATCGTCTCCATGAAATACGAGGACGGCAAACCCGTGCTCACGAAGCCGGAAGGCTGGGAGCAGGTTCCAGGCAACCAGTTTCGATTCGCCACAATGAAGATTCCTGCTGAGCCCGGCCCACTGGAAATGTCGATTTCACCGCTGCCCAGCAATGAAGAAGAAGTGCTGGCCGCCGTGGCGAACATCAATCGCTGGCGGGGACAACTTGGGCTCGGCGAGATCAAATCGGCCGACGTCGAATCCGCCGGGGACGATCCGAAACTCGAGATCTCCAAGGCAAACCAGGACGGACGCACAATTTACTTTGTAAACATTGTCGGCGAGCAACAGGCGACCGGCATGCGTCCTCCCTTTGCCGGATAGATTCAGAGTGCGATTGGCCCGTCGGGATCCCGTTCAGGGAAACTTCGCCGGAGTTGTCGCACCTGAGCGAATTACAGCCCCGCGAGCAGAACGCGGCTTCTTATAATAGCCTGAATTGGAACGCCTGAATTTCGGCGGCGTTCCTTCGATCAATCGGAACTGGAAGAGATCCATGGCCAGCGTACAGGACAGAACCGAATCTTCAGAAGACAAGAGAATCCGACCAGCGAACAGTGAATCGCTGGCGTTTCTCCGCCCGCTGGCCTCGCTCAAACTGAGTGTGGTCCTGTTCGCCCTGGGGATCTTTCTGGTGCTGGCCGGGACGCTGGCCCAGTCGCATAAAGATATCTGGGACGTCGTTCACGGCTACTTCCGCTGCTGGATGGCCTGGATTGAGTTTCAGGTCTTCTTCCCCAAGTCCTGGGCACCGCAGTTTCAGAACATTAAGGGCGGCTTCTGGTTTCCCGGTGGCTGGACCATTGGCGGATTGATGACCCTCAACCTGCTGGCGGCCCACGCGCTGCGCTTCAAAGTGCAGGCAAAAGGCTCGCGGCTTCTATGGGGTAGTGTCGTCACGCTAATCGGGATTGCGCTCACCTGGGCCGTGATTGTCTTCGGAACCGAACGCGATTCGGTCTACGAAACCGCGAGCATCGACTGGTCCAAGTACTGGAACCTGATGTGTTACAGCCTGTTCATTCCGGCCATCGGTTGCGGAATCGCAGCCAGTAAGCATGCCGGAGACGCCGCGAAAAAAGTCGAGTTCTACACCTACTCCGTCCTGTCGCTTCTCTTCCTGGGAACGGGATGTTTTCTGGTCGCTGGCGGGGAATCGGTTCGGCTCGATAATTCCTCGATGCGAATTCTGTGGCAGCTGATTCAGGCCACCTTTGCCGGCGGGGTGCTGCTGGGCGGTTGCCTGCTGCTGTTCAGGAAGCGAGCTGGAATCGTGCTCCTGCATGCCGGGGTGCTGATGATCATGGCCAACGAAGTGGTGGTCTACTCGCTGCACGAAGAAGGGAACATGATTCTCTTTGAAGGGGAAACGACCAACTTCGTCCAGGATATTCGTTCGACCGAACTGGCCGTGGTCGATCGATCCGCGGCTGACAAAGACGTTCAGACAGTCGTGCCTTCCTCACTGTTGAAGAATCGAGCGGGAGACGAAGAACTGCTTCGCGACGAACAGTTGCCGTTCGCTTTGCGAGTCCGCGAGTTCTACCAGAACGCCGATCTGAAGCCACGTGCGGAGGGAGACGAGAACCCGGCCGATTTCGGGTTGGGGAAAACACATACCATCGAACCGCTCGCCGGGACAACCGGAACCGACAGCAATGCCGACTACCCGGCGGCGTATGTCGACATCGTCGATTCCGAATCGGGCGAGACGCTGCACACACTCCTTGTCTCGGCTCTGGCCAGTGCGGTTGATCGTCAGGACACGATCGAAATCGGCGACACCTCTTACGAGGTCTCGCTGCGGTTCAAGCGAGTCTACAAGCCGTACTCGATGCACCTGATCGATGTTCGCAAGGACGATTACGTCGGAACAAACACGCCGCGCAATTATTCCTCTGAAGTTCGTCTGGTCGACAAGACCCGGAATGAAGATCGGAAGATCAAGATCTGGATGAACAACCCGCTGCGGTTCGCGGGAGAAACGTTCTACCAGAGTGGATTCAACCAGCTTCCCCGCGGTGAAATGACGACGCTACAGGTCGTGACCAACGAAGGCTGGATGATTCCGTATGTTGCCTGCATGATTGTCGCGATCGGCATGCTGTATCAGTTCGGTCTGAGCCTGATGCGGTTCCTCAACCGTCTCGCGACAGGCAGAATCGGCGGAAATGCACTCGATACGCCCGAGTCGATTAAGGAATTCGATCCCGTAGGATTCGCCTTCAACGTGGTGCCGGCCGTGCTGCTGCTTGGCGTTTGTGGCTACTGGCTGCTCAGCCTCGCGAAGGTACCGGAGGCGTCGGGAGAAAAATTCAACTACTACGAATTCGGCAAGATCCCCGTCGTTTACGAAGGTCGCGTGAAGCCGATCGATACGCTGGTGCGGAACACACTGCGAATCACGAGCAATCGTGAAACGATCCGCATGGAAGAGAAAGAGGCGACGGACGACACGCCGGCTCAGGAGGCGGAAACGCTCGACGGAACCCAGTGGTTCCTGGAAATGATTGCCGGTTCGCGGAAGGCGCTGCAGAGGCCGATCGTGAAGATCGACAACGATGAGCTGCTTTCGACGCTCGGTCTCGAACGTCGCAAGTCGCACCGCTACACGCTGGGCGAACTCCAGCCGAAGCTGGCCGAACTGACCGCCGCAACGCGGGAGGCACGGGAGCTCAAGGAGAAATCGCCGGAGTCGCTATCGGTCTACCAGCGGAAGGTGCTTGAATTCGAACGGAAGTTCGGAGCAATCGATATTCTGGCCGCCGCGTTTATCTCGCCGCAGATTGATATCGAAGGGGAGAACGTGACCGAACAGTTTATGACGGCTCTGGCTCGTGCCCGTCAGCTCGATGAACGCCAACCGCCGCTGCTCGTGCCGCCCGTGGAAAAATCGATGGGCCCGGACGACGAGAGTCTTAAACGCGACGAATGGGAAACCTATTCGAAGGCCTTCCTCAACGACATCATCTATCCGACGGCATTCAAAGCGGAAGCAAATCCGTTCTCCGGCAAGTTCACCGAGATCATCAACGCCTATCAGGAAGGCGATGCGACGACCTTCAACAAGAAGGTCCGCGAGTATCAGGCGCTGCTGAAGACCGAGAAGGTGGCCGATGTTGACATGAGCCGCGTTGCTTTCGAGACCCGATTCAACAGCTTCGCTCCGTTCTTCTATCCCGGCTTCCTTTACATCCTGGCCTTCGTGATTGCCGTTGCCAGCTGGTTGATGCCGCGGGTAATCCTCCCGGCGAATTGGGCGGCGATCGGACTGATCCTGCTCACATTCGGTGTCCACACATGGGCCATCTGGGCTCGGATGGAAATCTCGGGGCGGCCGCCCGTGACCAACCTGTACTCGTCCGCCGTCTTCATCGGATGGGCTGGCGTGCTGTTCGGTATGGTGATGGAGTTCATCTTCAAACGCGGAATCGGCAATGTCCTGGCATCCGCGGCTGGATTTGCGTCCCTCTGGATTGCTCACGGACTTGCCGGCGATGGCGACACCTTTGTCGTACTTCAGGCCGTGCTCGATACGCAGTTCTGGCTGAGCACGCATGTGGTTTGTGTCACGCTTGGTTATGCCGCCACGTTTGTCGCCGGTGCTCTCGGAGTGATTTACATCTGCCGTCGAAATCCGATTGCACTGCTCGGAGTTTGCGCCGCCGTGGCCGCCGCAATCGGTCTGCAGGGGAGCGAGATTCCCGTGCTCGTCCGAAATATTGGTCCCTTTCTGCTCGCCATTCCGGTGAGTCTCATTCCGATGCACTTCCTGTTCGGAGCTCCGCAGGTGTCTCTTTCGGAAGGTATGGAGAAGGCTCTGGCCCGGATGATTTACGGCACACTCTGCTTCGCACTCTGGTTCAGCTTTGTCGGAACCGTGCTCGGCGGACTCTGGGCCGACGATTCCTGGGGCCGCTTCTGGGGCTGGGATCCGAAGGAAAACGGAGCCCTCATTATTGTCCTCTGGAACGCTCTCGTGCTGCACGCCCGCTGGGATCGCATGATTGGTACGCGAGGTCTGGCCGTGCTCGCCGTTGCCGGCAACATCACGACCGCCTGGAGCTGGTTCGGCGTGAATGAGCTGGGCGTCGGGCTGCATTCCTACGGCTTCACCGAAGGCGTGCTCTTCAACCTGATGCTGTTCGTCTTCAGTCAGCTCACGCTGATCGTCATCGGTCTGTGGGGGCAACCCGCCGACGAGACTCCAGCAGCGGAGCAGCAGACATTGGCGAACTCGACGGAGTCGATTTAGGACCTGCTCGCTGGTTGTCGTGCGGTTGCATCCATCGTGCCGAATTGTCGCAGCGCCTGATGGAGCAAACTGCTTATAATGCCGTGGACCATTAATCCTCGGCTCTTACGAATAGCAGTACGCCGCTACGAATAGCAGTACGCCGCATGACCACCGATCAGAACTATCTGGATCCTCACGCCCGCATTCGAACTGCGACCGGTTATGTCGTGGCCTGTTCGCTGCTGTTTCTGTTCGTTGTCGTTGTTACGGTGCTGAGCGTTTTAGCAATGCCGGCTTCCACGGATCAGGGAAATGCGCTCGTCGCCGAGTTCTCGGGCGTCGACGACGGGGAAGTGGGGCCGGTTCAGGTCGGCGATCAGTGGGAGTTTCGCTGGGAACATGAAGGGCATTTGAAACGCATCACTTGGACGCGGTCGGATGGCGAAGAAGATATGTTCATGGAGATGCCCGGAAAGCCAATTCGAGGACACGGCGGCATCAACTACAAAGAAGGAGGGGAGTACAGATTCCGCGTCGAGGGGACCGGCCCCTGGAAAATTCAGGTCTATCAGTTCGGCGATCAGTGATGTCGAAAAGCAGACCGAAATCACGTCCTGAATCTGTTCTGCGTGTCACTTCTGGTATACTCGCGGCATGAATTCCATGCCCCCGATCCGCACCATTGTTCTGGCCCGCAGTCCTCACGAACATGTTCGTACCGCCTGGGAGAAGCTGCAGCCCTGTCTGGCCTCTCGCCGAGAGATCGAAGTCGTCGGCGTTGCGATGACCGAAGATCTCGAGCACAAAGAACTCGACGCCGAGCTGGCGATCGTGCTCGGAGGCGACGGATCGATTTTGAGGGCCTGCCGACAATTCGGCGATCATCAGATTCCCATCCTGCCGATCAATCTGGGGCGTCTCGGTTTTCTGGCCGATCTTACGCTCGAAGATGTGCAGCGACATCTCGATCTGATTGCTCGTCGGGAGTTCAAGATTGCCGAGATGCTGATGTTCGAGGCGATCATCCGCAAGGAGGATGGCTCGGAAGAGCGGCACCTTGGGTTGAATGAGCTGGCGATTCGAGTCGGACAGGCGCCGCATATGTTCGATGTCCAACTCGCGATCGACGGCGAAGCGGTCACAACTTACAGCGGCGACGGACTCATCCTCGCCACGCCGATCGGTTCCACGGCTCACTCGCTCTCGGCCGGCGGGCCAATTCTCCGCCAGACGATTCGAGCGTTTGTCCTCACGCCAATCTGCCCCCATACGCTCACGATTCGTCCGATCGTGGATCGAGCCGACTGCTGCTATGAGCTGACTCTGCCGGAGCAGGGGGAAAAAGTGCTGGCCGTCATCGATGGGCATATCCATCGCGAGTTTTCCCACGGCGATTCAATCGTCTTTCGAGAAGCCGCGGTGAACTGCAAACTGGTCCGGTTTCCGAATCACAGCTATTACGAGACGCTGCATCGCAAACTCGGCTGGGAAGGTCAACTCTCGTACAAGACTTATCTGGAACAGCACTGAGGCCAGCCGCTGTCTCCTGGCTGAGAATTCCGGACGATTTTCCTGAATGGCAAAATCTCGTAATTGACGGTTTAAATCAGGGGTCGTATCCTCAAGATCAGCGAGAGTTGATCAGTGCGTTGCCGTCGACGGAGCGGCTCAGACAAAGGATGTTGAGAGCTGTTTCGGGACGAGGCAGCGTAGTCACGGAAGGGAACCGATAATGGACGATCAAGCGTGTCTGCAGGAGCATGCGCACCGCGTTGAACAGGCCATTCGGCAGATGACCGGCGGGCTGATTCGGGGATTGCAGGTCTCTTCTCACAACAATTCCCTGGTGGTGACCGGCACGACCGATCGCTACTACCACAAGCAACTCGCCACGCGGGCCGCGATGCAGGCGGTAAACGATCAGACGCTGAGAAACGATATCGTCGTTTCCTCGCGTTAGAGAGATTTGCTCGAACCCGTTTCGCCGGGCAGGGCGTTAACGGGGCTCCGGAGACTTTGCAGGCTCGGCCGACTCCTTCGGAGTGAACGCTTTCTCTTCCCCCTTGATCAGGCGGACGATATTGCTGCGATGCCGGTAGATAATCAGCCCCGGCACAAGCAGGCTGAAGAGTCCGAGAGCGCAGTTTTCCCTCGTGAAGGGATGCGGCTTGAGCAGCAGCAGTTCGGCCACGGCGAAGCTGATCGCTCCTATTAGCGAGCTGATCGAGACCGTTCGCCAGAGCAGCATTGTGAGAGCAAACGTCCCCGCGGCAATGGCAGAAGCGAGGGGAGCGAGAACGAAAACGACACCGAGTCCGGTCGCGACCCCTTTCCCCCCTCTGAATTTCAGGTAACAGGGGAACATATGCCCGATGATCGTCGCCGCCCCCACGATGGTCGGGCCGTGCATCGATTCGAGCGTGACCGGCTCGGAAGCCAGCATCAGTTTCGCAGCCAGAGTCGGCAGCAGACCTTTGAGGGCATCGAGTACAAAAACGACGATGAACCACTTGAAGCCCATCACGCGGCCCACGTTCGTCGCACCGATGTTTCCACTCCCCACGGTGCGGATATCGATCTTTCCAAAGACCCGGGCCACGAGCAGTCCGAAAGGAATGCTGCCGATAAGATAAGCCGCCAGGCTGAGGACGAAGATCAACACAGAGTACTCGCAATTCGGAAGGACGATGCACGATTGGACAGACCGGGACGGGAAAAGGAACTCACCCATCAACAGATGGGTTTGCGTCCGGGCCGACGAACCGGCAAAATAGGATAGTGAGTTCCCCGCGAATATTCCCGGGACTCTTCGTGAAAATCAACCGCGTCGCTCGAACTCTCCATCGAGCACCGAAGCTCCTTTAGCAGGGCCCGCCAGATGACTTGTCGATCCCTCACGTTTCTCTCCCTCGCCACCATCGTCTTCGCTGTCGTTCTCGCGACGCCGGGAGCCGCGGAAGAGCGGATTGACTTCAATCAGCAGATCCGGCCTTTGCTCTCCGACCGTTGCTTTGCCTGCCACGGCCCCGATGCCGAGCACCGCGAGGGGGGATTCCGTCTCGACGTCCAGGCCAGTGCGTTCGGTTCCGGAGACTCCGGCGATCCGATTATCGTGCCCGGCCATCCGGAACAAAGTGCGATGATCGAACGGATTACGACTGACGACACCGGTTTGCGGATGCCTCCGGAAGATGCTCCACGGCCGTTGACGGACGATGAAATCTCGTTGCTGAAAAAGTGGGTCGAACAGGGAGCCGAGTGGCAGGATCACTGGTCCTATCGTCCGCTCGAACGCCCGGAAGTCCCGCAACTGACGGGATCGGAACAGCCCGCCTCCCCCATCGATGCTTTCGTCCTCAAGCGACTTGAAGAGGAGAAAATGTCGCCGGCCGAAGAAGCGGCTCGCGAGACGCTGATCCGGCGTGTGACGCTCGATCTGACCGGACTGCCGCCGACGATTGAGGAAATCGATGCGTTTCTGGCGGATAAAGACCCGGATGCGTACGAGCGACTCGTCGATCGTCTGCTCGCTTCCCCGCGGTTCGGCGAACATCAGGCCCACTACTGGCTCGATGCGGTTCGTTACGGCGATACCCACGGGCTGCACCTCGACAACTATCGAGAAATGTGGCCGTACCGCGAATGGGTCATTAACGCCTTTAACCAGAATATGCCGTTCGACCAGTTCGTTCGCGAACAACTCGCGGGCGATCTGCTGGAGAACCCGACGCGGGATCAGCTCATCGCCAGCGGGTACAACCGCTGCCACGTCACGACCAGCGAAGGGGGATCAATCGCCGAGGAAGTCTATGTGCGGAATGTTGTGGAACGGGTCAACAACTTCGGGACCGTCTTTCTCGGCACGACCTTCGACTGTACCCGATGTCACGATCACAAGTTCGATCCGATTACGCAGCACGATTACTACTCGATGTTTGCGTACTTCAACAGCCTCGACGGCAATCCGCTCGATGGAAACCGGAAGGATCACGCTCCCGTTATCACGGTACCGACGCCCGAACAGGAAGACACGCTCGAAGAACTCGATCAGCAACTGGCCGGCATTCGTCAAAAGCTCAAGGGGCTGGAGCCGAAGCTGACAGAGGCGCAACTCGCCTGGGAGCAGGAAGCGGCTTCATCCGTCGAAGAACAAAGCGACTGGATGGTCCTCGTGCCGGAAGAATACATCTCCCAGGGGAAAGCCGATCTTCAGGTTTTGCCGGATCTCTCGATTCTTGCGTCCGGAGCCAACCCCGCTCGCGAGGTTTACGAGATCGTATCCACGGTCGCCAATGGGCCCAAGAAATCGGTTCGCCTGGAAGGTCTCATACACGAATCGCTGACCGACGGCGGAGCAGGGCGGAGCCAGAACAGTAACGTCGTGCTTAGTGAGTTTGAGTTGTATGTCGCCGCCAGCGATAAGCCTGGTGAATGGCAGCGGGTGAAGATTGAAGGTGCTCGAGCCGATCACGAACAATCCAATGGCGACTTCAAGATTGCCAATGCGATCGACGGCGAAGCCGGAACCGGCTGGGCCATTGAAGGTTTCAAACTTCGTGAAGATCGGACGGCGGAGTTTGTCGCCGCCGAACCGTTTGGTTCCGAAGACCCTTATCGGGTGAAAATCGTGCTGCGTCACGAGTCTCCGTACGGGCAGCATCAGTTCGGTCGCGTTCGATTGTCGGTCGCCGATTTTGATCCGATTGCCCGCAATGTGCCCGACGGGATTCGCAAGATCCTGATGACCGAGGCTGACAAGCGAACGCCTGCTCAATCGCAGGAGCTTCAGAAGCATTTTCGCACCAGCGTCGTCGATCTGCCTGAGTACAAACACCTGCAGGATCAATTGGCCGAGACCGAGAAACAGCGAAAGGAATTCGCGGACTCGATTCCGACAACAATGGTCTTCAAGGAACTGGCCAAACCGAAGCCGGCGTATTTGCTCAACCGGGGGGAGTATGATCAGAAAGGTGAGGAAGTCGCCCGGCGCACGCCCGAGGCCTTACCGCCCATGGATCCCTCGTGGCCGAACAATCGCCTTGGTCTGGCTCACTGGCTTGTGAGCGAACAGAATCCGTTAACCGCCCGCGTCGCCGTCAATCGCTTCTGGCAGCAACTGTTTGGAATCGGACTCGTGAAGACCTCTGAAGACTTCGGGGCTCAGGGAGAGCGGCCAAGTCATCCGCGGTTGCTCGACTGGCTGGCGGTGGAGTTCCGGGAATCGGGCTGGGATATGAAGCATATGATTCGAGAGATGGTTCTGTCTCAGACCTATCGGCAGCGATCGCATCTCGGTCCAGACGATCGCGAACGTGATCCGGAGAATCGTCTGCTTGCTCGCGGCCCCCGCTTTCGGCTCGATGCAGAAGTCCTTCGCGACCAGGCGTTGTTTGTTTCAGGCCTGCTGGTTGAAGAACTCGGCGGGCCCAGCGTGAAGCCACCTCAACCGGACGGACTGTGGTACGCGGTCGGCTACACGCGATCGAATACCGCTCGTTTTGTTGCCGACACCGATCCGGAGAAAACGCATCGTCGGACCCTTTACACGTTCATCAAACGAACGTCGCCCCCTCCGCAGCTGGCAACGTTCGATGGCCCGTCGCGGGAGTCGGGCTGCGTCCGCCGGGAGCGAACCAATACGCCGCTTCAGGCTCTGATGCTGTTCAACGATCCTCAGTATCTGGAGTGCGCTCGCGGACTGGCGGAACGCGGAATGACTGAAGGCGGCGAGACGCCGGAAGCGATTGCGACGTATCTCTATCGCACCTGTACAGGCTACAAACCGAACGAGAAAGAACTGTCTGTTCTGGTCTCGGGGTACAGAGAAGAATTGCAGCATTTTCAGGAGAAGCCGGAGAAGGCACAACAGTTGCTCCAAGCGATTGTGGTTCCTGAGGCAAACGAGTTGCCAGCGGAGGAACTGGCGGCATGGACGCTAACCGCGAACATTCTGCTGACTCTGGATGTCGTAGTGACTAAGAACTAGGCAGGTCGTCCTGTTTTTAAACGGTCGAACCGGACCCTGTCTTTTTTTCGTCACGGGCGAATCTTCAGAAGGCAGGCCTCAAGGAGAGCTGTTCAGAGGTTGTACTGCCGCGTATAATTAAGGAGATTTCCCTACGTTCTTCCAGAGAAAGATTTGCTCATGAACGCCACGATGCCACAACCTGATCTTTCCAAGAAGTATTACACTGTGGAAGAGGCAAACCGGGCTCTCCCGCTGGTCCGCGCGATTGTGCGGGATATTGTGGGGCTGTACGGGGAAGTGAGGACCCGCCGCGAACGACTTTCCGCAATCGAACGCTCGCACATGGCCGTTCCTGAACGCTCGGATGCATTCAGCGAAGAGGTTGAAGATATGGAAAATTCGCTGCTCGAGGACTTTGAGCAGCTCAAGGGATACGTCGACGAGCTGTCCCACCTGGGGCTCGAACTGAAAGATCCGGAAACCGGTCTGGTCGATTTCCCGTCTCTGCAGGAAGGACAGGAAGTTCGTCTTTGCTGGCAGTACGGAGAAGATCGGGTCGGACACGTTCACGATATTGAACAGGGATTCGACGATCGTCGGGCGATCTGATGCTCCGTTCAAGTTGCTCCGGATCGGTTTTCTTCCGGTCGAGGGCAGACCAATCTGACAGATATTGAACCGCGTGGCGAACATTCGCCACGCTTTTTTTGTGCGCTCCACAGAGAGTCCGCCTGTCTGAATTGCGACAACCTTCAAGCATATCCCTTAGCTCCGAGGCGGGCCTTCAAGCGTTCCTCTGCCCGATTGGGAATCGGGAACGATATAACAGGTTCAGCCGGTGGGGTGTAAACCGCACCCGCCGTTTCTTCGGGACACCCTTCCGTTCGTGAACAACCGTGGGGGCTATTCTTCATTCAGAATGTCACGACTTCTCCCGGACTGATTCCAGAACCACGAGATCATTCCCAATGGATTGCGAACACAGTATCCCGTTCATCCAGGCCACCAAGCTCGTTTGTCGTAACGTGCTGGCTATGGAAATCTATCCCCAGGCCCCCCTGGTGGTGAACTGCTTTGCTCCCAAACATTTCGTGACCGGAACGGTTGCCGTTCATGGCGATCGGCACGGGGTCATCGCCCTCGGCGTCGATCGGCTGTTTGCTCTGCGAGCAACTCAACTTCTGCTCGGACATAAGGCCAGTGGAGTCGATTCATTTGTCGTCGATGTCATGAGCGAGCTGACCAATCAGATCGCAGGGGCGGCTCGTCAGCGTTTGAACGGGATGGAGCTCGACGTCTCCATTCCCCGTGTTATCTGCGGCGTCACGCAGTCGATTGATTTTCCGAACGACTGCAAACGGGTCTCGTTTCCCTTCACTTCACTCTGGGGCAATATCTCGGTTGATTTCGGGTTCAACCGGGTCGAAGAGGTCGTGCTGGGGCCGCCCGCATTGAAATCCCGACTTCGCGCCTGAGGACGCTGCTTCGCTCGCCCGGAGTCCTTACGGGTCGCCAATTTATCTCTTGTGTTGCTTTCGCCTTTTCATTGAAACTGTAGACCGTATCATATACTGATGGCTACGGGCCGACGGAATGACATCCGAACAACCGCGGGCGAAAAGCAGCTTGAATATATGTTTGGCGAATTGATACCGAGTGGTGGCGGCGATCCGATTCCGCTTCTGAAGCAGCGGCTCGTTGTCGGACGACGACCGACGTGCGATATCTGTCTTCCTTTTCCGAACGTCTCTTCGCAACATTGCGAGCTTGAGTTCCGCAACGGCTACTGGCACGTTCAGGATCTCAACAGCAGCAACGGTATCAAGATCAACGGCGTGCGGGAAGAATCACGCTTTCTGCACCCCGGCGACGAACTGACAATTGCCAAGCACGCCTACGAAGTTTCCTACGAGCCCGCTGCCGATGCTCCGCCGCCTCCCGAGGAAGACAATCCTTTCTCGAAGAGCCTTCTCGAAAAAGCCGGCCTGATGTCGAAGAAACGCCGTCAGCGACCTTCGAGCAGTGGCGAAGAAGATCTGGTCGGCGATGCTTCCCGGGTCAATTTCAAAAAGGCGAAACCGAAGCCGACCAACAGTCCGGAAGAGGATCAGATCCTCGGATGGCTCGACGAGAGTTGAGCGACAGTTGTTTCAGTAAGAGCAGGCTGGAGCGGATCGGCTGATCCGAATCCCACAGAAACTGGGTTCCGTTATCGCACCGCGTAAACGAAAAATTCGAGTCGACTTCAAGAAGAACCGCGGCCGGCGCTCGCGCGCCGGACATGAATTGCGGGAAGCCATTCGGCAGGACGATGTCGAACATCTCACCTCCGACGAACGCATCTCCGGGAAAGGAGGACTGACCCGCCGGCGGACGGTGATCGCCGAAGAGAACGAAGACGGTGAATTGATCGCCAGCCTCGATGTCGATGAATCGGCCTGTCTGAAGGGGCGCGTTATTTCAATTGTCGGTGCCCATCAGTGTCGCGTCGAAACGCCCGATCATCGCGTTTATGTTTGTGCCGTCCGCAAGGTTCTCCGTGAACTGGCTCAGGACACACGAAATACGATCGTCGCTGGCGACGTCGTTCTGTTCGAACCACTCGGCGATGATCAGGGAATGATTCAGCGGATCGAGCCCCGCACCAGTACGCTGGCCCGCGGCACGCAGCGAAACCAGCAACTGCTGGTCGTGAATGTCGATCTGGCGGTGATCGTGATTGCTGCTGTTTCGCCCCATTTCAAGCCGAGTCTCATCGACCGGTTTCTCATCAGTTGCGAAAAAGGGAACGTTTCCCCGGTCATCTGCATTAACAAGTGCGATCTGGTCGATCTGCGGGACCTGCAGCCGATCATTGGGCAGTACGCCCGCCTCGGGTATCCCGTGCTCACAACCTCCGCGACCACGGGCCAGGGAATCGACGAACTTCGGGAGTTGATCGCCGGCAATCAGACCGTTTTCAGCGGACAGAGCGGTGTCGGCAAAACATCGCTGCTTAACGAAATCCAGTCCGGACTCGGGTTGAAGACGTCGACCGTTTCCGGCGACTCCGGCAAGGGGCGACACACGACACGCATGGCGATCCTCAAGCCGCTCGATGCCGGGGGCTGGGTAGTCGATACACCGGGCATCCGGCAATTGCGGCTCTGGGACCTGATGCGGGAAGAAACCGAAGGCTACTTCGTCGAGTTCCGGCCGTTCGTCCGTTACTGCAAATTCCCCGACTGCCTGCACGTTCACGAAGACCAGTGCGGCATTCGATCAGCCGTGGCAGCCGGTCTGATCTCCTCGCAGCGGTACGACAGTTACGTGAAGATCCTGACCGACGACGAATCATAAGCTTACTCGGCGGCGTTCTCCGCGGCTTCTTCGCTCTGCTCCTGCTTCGGATCCGCCTCTTTCTTGCTGGCCCGTTTTTCTTTCTCCGCTTTCCTGTCTTTCTTCACCTGCTTGTCGTCATCTTTGCTTTCAGCTTTGTCTGAACCGGCCGTGTCGTCTTTTTCGGGCAACTGTGCGACGTTGCGGACCCAGATGTTACGGAAGCGGACCGGGTTGCCGTGGTTCTGAATATGAATCGGCAGCGATTCCGGATGCTTGTTGTACTTCGGCGGGACATGCCAGGCCGTTTCCCCCTTAAGAGGGACGTGGTTCTGGATGAGCACGCCGTTGTGCAGGACGGTCAGGTACCCCGGCGTTTTGACCGTGCGATCGTCATTGAAACGGGGAGCGGTAAAAATGATGTCGTACGTCTGCCATTCTCCCGGAGGACGACAGGCGTTAACGAGGGGAGGATACTGCTTGTAGACCGCACCGGCCTGGCCGTCGAAATAGGTTTCATTCTGGTAGGAATCGAGAATCTGAACTTCGTATTTCCCCATCAGATAGACGCCGCTGTTGCCACGTCCCTGTCCCTTGCCGGTTGCTTCAGCTGGAGCGGCCCATTCCAGATGGACCTGGCAGTCGCCGAAGCTTTCTTTGGTCGTCAGGCCGTGCTTGCCGCCAGCGACAATCACACCGTCTTCCACGGACCAGCCATCAGTGCTCTGGAACGCGGAAAGATCGTTGCCGTCGAACAGCACGATCGCATCTTCAGGAGCCTGATCGGGACCGCCGGGCGCTATGACCGGGGGTTCTTTCCAGTTGATCCCGCTTTTCCATTCCTGGACCAGCGTGGCACCGGTGAAGACAGTAACTGACAGAACAATCAGGGCGAGCGAAGCAAATCGAGACATGAAACATCCTTCAGGTCCATGAGGCATTTGTAGAGGTAGAGGCTCATTTTAAATCCTCATTTCCACATGGCAAACCCGCTATCGTGTTCCACCGAAACCCGCTGCATATTTGAATGAGGAGTCGTGCCTGATACGGACGACTGCCGTAAGCGACTGGAGCGATCTACTCGGGCGGGTGAAAGCGAGCCTCGATGCATTTCATGATGTGTTCCAGGTGCGATTCCGCGACTTCGTAATAGGCCTTACGGCCTTCCTTCTCGCTTGTCAGGAACCCGGTTCGCTGCATCAACCTCAGGTGCTCAGAAGCCATGTGGCTGGGAATGTCGCAGGCAGCGGCCAGTTCTCCCACCGTGAAACGTCCCTGCAAAAGCATCTGAATGATCCGGAGACGATGGGGATGGGCCAGCGTCTTGAGACACTCCGCAGCTTTCTCCATCGCGGGCAGCGGGGTCAGGATCAGGGAATCTGTATTCTCGGTCATGACGGTCTCTCACTCATGATTGTTTCCACGATCAATCGTATCGGAAACTGTCGACATCTCAAATGAGCATGAGTCAATTTTTTTGAAATCTGCGTCATAAAATCCCTTCTGCCGGAACTAAAAAAGCCGCGGAGGTTGGACCTCCACGGCTTCATCAGAACGAGCGGTTGGGACGACTACAGATTGAAGTCCATCATGTTTTCGCCTTTGTTGACGGTCACCTTCTGTCCGCTGGAATCCGGCGAACGATACTTCTCGGGAATGACCGCCGAGGAATCGGGCGCCTTGTATTGTCCCGACGCGATCTGTTCCATCAGCCGATCAGGGTCCGTTTCCGGTTCGGCGTCTGCCCCTTGAGCCACGAAGCCGACGTTGTAGGACCCGACAATGGCTCTGGGGAACTTATAAGTCCCATCATCGCGGATCTGTGCAGACGTGGCGGCTCCATTGTCGGGATTGATCATCGTTACGACAGTTCCGGCCGGAGCCGGTTTCCCTTCCAGTGTCACCATCCCCGACAGCGATCCATATTCTCGGGGATCGCTGCCTCCGCAACCGCTGGCGATCGCAGTTGTGGTCAGCAGACAAAGTGAAAACATTATTCGAGACATCGGAATCTACTTCCTCGAATCTAGTACGTACAAAACAGGAGTCGGTAACGGGCGGGGACTGCCTGAAAGGGCCTAGTATTCGCCCACCGGCTGCCGGTCATCTCTCAATGCGAGACGCTTCAGCGTGACCAGATCGACGTTGTCGCTGATGAATGCGACGTGACCGTCGAGCAGGACGACCTGAACTCCTCCCGAATGGGCCGACATGAGGGGGTTGTTAACGCCGTGATTCTCCGCAACACCGGGCAGCGGATAGGTGCTGGTGTTGGGAGCGTAACGAATCGTTGTCAGGTTGAACTCCCGTCGGCGGTTGGCGTCGTGGTGCGTTCCCATCATCCAGCCGTGGGGATAACTGCCATCGACGGAGCGTGGGGTTCCGGTTGAGTCGAAGGCAAAATCAGACGACTCGCCGACGATAATCACATTCGACGTTCCATCCACCGCTTCGGCGAAGCGGCGTGAACGTCCCCCGGTGGCAACGGAAGTTTCCCCCGTGGATCCACCACCTGCCGGACCTACGAGCATGCCGCCGGTCGATTTGATTCCGGTATCAAAGAATCCACTTCCGGCTCCCCCGGCGCTGTTGCAGCATTGATTGTGATTGTTGCCCACAACTTTCGCCTGCACAGCCGAGATCGTGGAATCATCGGCCGCTCCAGAGATTCCGACGTAAGAGGCGCGCATCGAGTTCGCACAGGTCGAGGTCACGCGTTGTGGCAACGGGGAACTTGGACAGAGGAAGACAGGAATCAGCGTGCGTGCATCGGCTCCGAGGTTATTGCACTGCGTGCTGTACCCGCTGTTCACAAGTCCGAAATCGAATTTGTCGTACAGGGCGCTCTGTTCAACGTACGGAAGCAGGGCTGGCATCCAGGAGATTCCCCACCCGTTACGGCTGCTGTTCCCCATCGGGAGGACACTGTAAGTGTCGTGATAGTTGTGCAGGGCCAGGCCAATCTGTTTCAGGTTGTTCTTACAGGAGCTTCTCCGGGCGGCTTCGCGAGCCTGTTGAACTGCGGGCAGCAACAATGCGACCAGAATAGCGATGATCGCGATGACAACCAGAAGCTCGATCAGCGTGAATGCTGTTCGACGTCGAGATGAACGTGAGGGGACCATGACGAATTCCTTCCGAATAAGAATGAGAAAAGAGCGCTACTCCGCGAGATTAAAATCGATGGGGGCGTCCTGACCGGCAACGACTTCCGCTTTCAGGCCGGACGTGTCCGCGTTGCTGTAAACTTCAGGGACTTCCGACTTGATGGCTTCAAGGTCTTCAGTCGAATTGCTTTCCGGGATTGTTTGCTTCGAGATCGACACCCTGTGCTGACCGGGAACGGCTCCGTCGTTCGTTTCGAACGTCGTCAGCGTGTAGATCCCTTCGGCGTCGGTTCGTCCTGTCGCCGGACGACCGTTCTCGGGATAAAACGTAATACTCGCGTCGGCAACCGGCTCTCCGTCGAGAGTAACCAGTCCGGTGACCGGAACGGTTCTCGGCCGGGATTCCCCGCAGCCTGTCGCAAACAACAGAAGGGCCAGACCAAGGCTGAAAACAGGATGTCTCATCGTCGTTACTTGAACCAATTTCAGGGAGTAGAGGATTAAACGTTGTGCACAGATACGAACTGCTCGACCGGAGGTCTGTATGAGATGTCGCCTGAAGGGCGGTGACTCACGCGGACGGAATGGTCACTTTTTTGGAAAACGGCTCTAAAACTCGCCGATCGTTTCCCCACCGGAAATGGTGGCCAGCCCTCGATACAGGTCATAGTCGATGTTCTCGCTGACGAATTTCACCGAGCCGTCGACGAGCGTAAACTGGGCTCCACCCTTGTGTTCGCTGGCGAAGCTGTAGTTCCGGGGCCAGTCGCCGATGCCATATTTGTTCGGCGGGTAGTAGTAGTTGAGTGGAATACCGGCCGTCGCCGTCGTCGCATTGGGATTCCACCACCACGTGTGATTGCAGGCGCCGGGCAGGGCTTCGCCGATTGCCAGCGTGTTGCTCGTGCCGTCGGTCACATCTTTCATCAAGGTCACGGGCGATGCGGAGTGATATCCAGTCCGGCGTCCGATCAGTCCGTTCGGTCCGTCGAGTCCATTCGCCTGATTGGGATTGCGCCGACAGGTGACACAGACGACGCCGGTGTGATCACCCCAGGCCCAGTTGCCCCCGGCGACTGCTTTGTAGTTGTTCACGCCGTAGGCCGTCCCGCTGGAAGGAGCATTGGCACGATTCGGGAGAAGTCCGTTTTGCTTGAGAGGATCGGACGGGCAGAGGTAAGTGGGAATGGCCGTTTGGGAGGCGGCATTGTTCGCCGCATCGGTCAGATCGACATCGAAATTAATCGTGTCGTAGAGAGCTCCCTGTTCCATGAAGGGCAGGACGTACGCCATCCAGGAGAAGCCTTCGGTTGTTCCTTCATTGAAGTTGTGATTCACCGTCCAGTTGATGGGGAACATGCTATGCGTATCGTGATAGTTGTGGATTGCCAGCCCGAGTTGTTTCAGGTTGTTTTTACAACTGCTGCGACGAGCCGCCTCGCGGGCCTGTTGAACGGCGGGAAGCAACAGAGCCACCAGGATAGCGATAATCGCGATCACGACGAGAAGTTCGATGAGCGTAAAGGCAGAACGGCGCGGGGTAGCAGGACCATGTTTCATGGAAATCTCCTCTGCTGCGAAAGGACAATTTCGATGAATTAAGACGAGAGGAGAGCGCTCCAATACTGATGGTTAATCAGCAGGCAGGCGATGCATGCAACGAGCAGTTACGGGTATGGCGAAGAATCTCTTTCGACTTAAAACATCTCAGACCATGATGTTTCAGGAAGGAGTCCCGCGAACGGGGGCCATCCGGTCCTCACGGGTGTGAGTCCACAGCCGTGTGGTAGAAACAACAACGAAAATCAAAAAATAAGGTGACCGAAGTCGGCTTGATTAAAGTGCTGTTGTAATTCGTGGCGAGTGGCTGCCGCAGCTTCTGGAAACAGAGTTGAGAGAGTCGTGGGAGCCCACCGCAAATGACACGTTCAAAATGCCATCAACGCAGGATAATGTCAACCTCTGTTTATGCGTTTTTGAGAAAACGTCTCCTCGGTTTACAAAGAAACTAGGGCGTCGGCTCCGCGATGGAGTTCTGCAGGATGCGGAGCACCTGCTCCTCTTTGAGGATTTCGTTGAGCGAACGATTCCCGTTTTTCTGCTCGGCTCGCAACCATAAGTCTTTCGACTGCAGCGTATCGAAGTCGGGAATCAGGTAGCGGGTTTTTCGGGACTGCCCGCTGAGGAGTCCGGTCATGTTTCGCGTCAAACGGCGGCGGCCGCGGATGAGCAGATTGCACCGAAAATCAATGATCTCCGCCGGGTCCGTTTCGTTGGTCACGGTCTGTTCGACCATGACTCCGCCATCGGGCAGTCGGGTGAGCTGAATGTCCATATGGACGTCTCCGGTTCCCACCTGGTAATCGCGGTAGACGCGGAACGGGAAGCTCAACCCCGAACCACCAAGATCGAACTCGAAGGCCAGCATTTGCTCGCCGATCGCGGCCTGCGAGGGGAGCTTGATGGTGAGTGGGATCGCAATCTCTTCTTCACGTCCGGCACCCACGGTCACTTTCTGCGGTTGAATGTCCCAGCCGAAACCCGGGATGACGGTCATGGTTCCCTGAACGTTCCAGGAGAAGGTGTTCTTGACCTTCAGGAAATCTTCGTGCTCTGCCGACGAGCTGGCGATCTGACCTTTCTCGAACGACGTATTCATGCGCCATCGTGCCAGTTCGAGCGAGCAACCGGTCAGGATCGTCGGTACCGAGGTCACCTTAATGGTCTGCCGGCCGTGACGGGGCGAGCCGGGCATGGGAACCTGATCGCCCCAGACATCGTTGCGCACAACTTCGTCACCCAGATAGATCTCTTCCTCGACCGGTTCATCGTTCCAGACCACGATCGCAGCATCGTGCTCGCGGAGGAAAACGTGGTTCGTGCTTCGATTCGGCATCTGGAACGAACCAACGTACTGGCTGTGATTCAATGCGAGAGCCACAGTACGCCACGGTAGAAACAGATCAGTGGGCGATCCATCCGGGTTCAGCAGACCAAACTCCGGGTCGAACACCTCGTGGGCGAAGATGACATCGGCCCCGGTTCGTTTGGCGTCGATCATACGTCGCACCAGGTTGTTGGCCCGCTCGTTGGGATCGCCTTCTTCGGTACGCCGATCCGCTTTCACAACGACCCAGGCTTCATAACCCTGCCGCTGGACCTGTTGAACGTTCTCCCGAACGGTCTCGTAGCTCTGTTCTTCATCGAAGGTTAGCGTGAGAAAGTTCCGATTGATGGCAGTGTTTCGCGGGATCTCTGAGCCCACGTTCCACCGAACGCCCAGCTGGCGAATCTGTCCGATCCGCTGAAGTTCCTTGCGAATCGATTCGACGGTCCGCGTGAAGTCCGGCATACCGACGAAGCTCGAATCGCGATCATCGCCGAGTTGCCATCGGGTAACAGTCGGCGAATAGGTCGCCATGACCTGATTGGCGGCTTCTCGCCAGACGATCGGAGGGGCGGTAAACAGTTCGCTGATGCCGGTCCATTCCTCGGCAAACTTGGCTCGAATGGCAGCCGGGGGATCGACGAGCATTCCGATGGGAACAATCGACTGATTCCGAAGTCCGGTCAGCAGCTGGCCACGTTCACTGGCCAGCTGTGGCGTGCCATCACTCCAGACCGGAGTCTTCACCCAGTTAATCCCCGATTCCCGGGTAATCGCCAGCATGTCCTCCGGGCCGATGCGGTGCGGAGCTCCTGCCAGTGTCCAGCCGAATTCTCCCGACGTCGGCGAGGCTCCACGCAGGTTGAGAACGGCGAAGGAGGTGTAGCGGCTGACAATCTCATTGCCGTTTCGCAGCAGTGTTGCCCGTACGCGATAATACCCTGGCGGATAAACCGGAAGTTCCCAGAGAGTGCGTCCGCGTTTCTCGTCCTTCGTTTCCGTTGGTCGGGCCTCAATCTGCGTGCTGGTCTGATCGATGATCTGGCCGTAAACATCTTCGGAGTGAAGCCGAAGTTCGTATTCGTACGTTTGATCGTCGTGCTCCGCATCCAGTCCGGTGGCGTACGACTCGATGGTGATCTCGGCTTTGGCCTGTCGGAAGTGAGTTTCGAAGTTGCTGGCCAGGTTGAGGCGGGGAAGCTTGCCGATGTGGATCTCGTCGAACCACGCCGACCCGGCAATATCGTTCTGATCACTGGGAATCAGGTGACAGCCAACGACGACGAAGCAGACGTTCTCCGCCGGCATCACGGGATCGAGCTTGAGTGATTGCCACTCTCCGTGGCTGCCCGAAACCGGGGCCGAAAGCACACGATGAATTCTCTGCTTGCGATGGTTCAGGAACGAGAACGAGACGATCGCGGCACTGTGTCTCAGATCTCGTGTGAGTACGGATGCGCTCATCAGATAAGAATGCTCGGCATCGACCGGGAGCGGGGGCGAGTAGTAGGCGGCGCTGCTGCCGTTGGCGTCGATTCGGAGACTTCGGCTGCCCGCGCGGGCTTTTGCGTAGTCAATCTCTGCGTTCACGTAGCCGCGAAATTCGACCCCTTTGCGGCGAATCCAGTCATCGGGCTGGCGATCGAAGTCGCGATCCTCTTCCCGTTCGAAGGAGAAACTGGCGATCGGAATCGCCCCATCCACTTTGTGGCTCGCGGCTGTCGTCCTGTCATCGACCGATGCGCCCATTCCGCAGTCGCAGACGATGAGCATCGGCAGGACCAGACAGCAGGTCTGGAGCAGCCGTCGGCAGATCGTTTGCGGCAAGAGTGTGCGCATCGTGGCATTCTGTCGAGCCGGCCTCTGGTGTCAGAGACGTGAGCCGGCGATGACTTCCCTAAGAAGTGACTGTTTTCCTGTTCTTCGATCCTTTATAAAATCGTCGCATTCCGTGAGTCAGAATGGCCGAAGTCGAATCGAACCGCCTGTAACGGTTGTATCGATACCGGGTTCTGTCGGGATTGAGTGCGACGACCGTCGTAACGCTCATCCCGTCCCTCGTAACTTCAGAAATCTCCGAAATTCGTTCATGTCGACACGATTCTCTGTCAGCACCAGCTCTCTCGAAATGCCGTTGCGGCAGGCGATCCGTACCGCTGCGGAAATGAAGGTCTCCGCTATCCGCTGCGATGTGCGGACGGAACTCAAGCCGCGAGAACTGTCCCAGACCGGACGACGGGAGTTTCTGCATCTGCTCAAAGAGTTCGATCTGCAGCTGGCCGCTCTGAGCTTCACGGTGCGGCGGCCGTTCTACGAGCAGGACGATCTGGACGCCCGCGTTCAGGCGACGCGGGAAGCCCTGGAACTGGCAGGTTTGCTGAAAGTTCGGCACCTCTGCCTGCGAATTGGCGACATTCCGGCCGAAGACAGCCCCAACTACGGGGTCCTGCAGCAGGCGATCGAGGATCTGGCGCGGCACGGGAATCATGTCGGAGCGGTGCTCACTGTCATCCCCGTCGGCCGGACTCTCGATGGACTCCAGCAGTTTCTCTCCACAATTCGCTCCGGTCCCGTGGCCGTCGATTTCGATCCTTCGCGATTTCTTCTCGGCGGACAGGATCCGATTCAGGCGTTGCGAAACCTGCATCAATACGTCGAGCAGTTCACGGCTCGCGATGCGACACGCGACTTCGCCGGCGGTGGGGAAGAGGTGCCACTGGGTCGAGGAGAAGTGGTCTGGGACGAGACCATCGCCACGCTTTCCGAGATTGGATATCGGGGCCCGATCAACGTCCAGCGGACGACCGGCTCCAGTCGCCTCAAAGACCTGACCAATGCCATCGCCTATCTGACACGCGTCAGCGGCGAGATTTGGTAGTCATCGACAGGCGGTTTGCATTTTCTGCAACGCCCGGCTGACGTTGACGGATTTCCTCTGATCGCGGAATCTCCGCGTACCTTCCACTGCTTTTTACCGAAGTTCCCGTCACCGTACGCGCCGACATTTCCCGTCGACATCCAGCCCCCCTGTGTGCCGCCCATGAGAAATGGATTCTCTCTGCTCGCGCTGACCGTATTGATCGTCGTTCCGATGCTGCCTGGCTGCCAGCAGCTCGATGAATCCTGCGAGACGATGAGCGCTGCTCCGATCCGCGAACCGGAATCGAAGGCATACGATGTCGTCCGTGTCTTTTACGGCACGAACCGGGCTGCGACAGGGGACTCCCGCTGGAATCGATATTACGGCAGCGAGCCGGGCGATCTGGAATACGGCGTCTGCGAAGTGAGCATTCCGCGCTCGCACAAGTACGGAGAGATCGAGCGTCCCAGTATCTGGCGGCTTGAGTTCGAGGAGTCAGCCGACAAGCACATTATGCTGCAGAAGATCGAACCGCGATCGGAAGCTGACTTTGTCGCCGATCTCCGGCAGGACGTGGGACGTTCGCCACTGCGGGAGGCCTTCGTATTCATTCACGGCTACAACGTGACTTTCGCCCAGGCCAGTTATCGCACAGCTCAGATGGCCCACGACCTGCGGTTCTCGGGCCCGCCAATTCTTTACAGCTGGCCCTCGCGCGGCGAACTTTCGGGCTACGTCGCCGACATGAGCGCAGCTGATGGCTCGGCGGTGCATCTGAGAACATTTCTGGAACGGGTCGCTCGCGACTCGGGCGCGGACCGAGTTCATCTGATCGCGCACAGCATGGGGAATCGCGTGACGACCGAGGTTCTCAGTCGACTGGCCGAGGAAGCCGCTTTCGAACAGCTTCCGCGTTTCAATCAGATCATCCTGGCTGCACCGGACGTCGACGCCAAGACCTTCAAACGGAACATTGCTCCGCGGATCGTTCAGGCCGGACGCCGAGTCACGATCTACGCTTCGGCTCACGATCGGGCTCTGAGGGCCTCGCAGATTGTCCACCGGGGGCATCGACTGGGGCAGGGGGGGACGAACCTGACGACCTTCCCGGAACTGAACATGATCGAAATGGTCGACGCGACCGGAGTGGACTTTTCATTTTTTGAACTTGGACACGCCGAGTATGGCGACGCACTCCTGGCCGATGTTAAGCTGGCCCTCCGCGGGTATCACGCCGAACAACGGGGCCTCGAACCGCTGCCGATCGGTGCCGCCTGGCGGGTGCCGTCCAGCGAGCCGCTCGTTCCGAAGTCCGATCCTGGTGTAGTCGTTGTGGCGAAAATGGAAACGCCAGCCGAGGAGCCGGATTCCGTCGAACCCATGAGCTTCTGGACCTTCCTCAAAAGCTTCTGGCTCTTTCCGTAGAGATCGCGGAGATTATGACGGGGCCTGTCTGCCTCGCGAATTACGGAAGGCAGACCAGGCAGCACCTCGCAAGTCGATCGGGCTACCCTAAAGTCATTCTCGCAATGCCCCACTGAATCCCGCTTCCCTCGAGGCGATACAGGCGTGGCACCGACGGAGACGAATGAACGCTGTTCAACCTACCCAAGAATCGGTGAGAGCCATTTTCGGGCGTCGTCCAGCTCCATCCCCATGCGATCGGCGTAGCTGACGAGCTGGTCTTCGGTGATCTGCGTGACTGAGAAATACCGCGATGCCGGGTGGGCGAAGTAAAGCCCGCTCACCGAAGAAGCCGGCCACATCGCCAGCGAATCGGTCAGCGTGATGCCGGTGTTCTTCGTGGCATCGAGCAGTTCAAACAGTCGCGTTTTCGGCGTATGGTCCGGGCAGGCCGGATAACCGAAGGCCGGACGAATGCCGCGATACTTCTCGGCGATCAGCTGCTCGTTGTCGAGCCCTTCGTCCTTACCGTAGCCCCAGTCGCAACGGGCGACGGCGTGCAGTGCTTCGGCGAATGCTTCAGCCAGTCGGTCGGCCAGAGCCTTGAGCATGATCGACTGATAGTCATCGTGCTGGGCTTCAAACTTCGCGAGCTGGTCTTCGATGTTGATCCCCGTCGTGACGGCGAACGCGCCGAGATAATCGAGTCGTCCCGAATCGACTGGGGCGATGAAGTCTGACAGGGCGCGGAACTCGTTCTGTCCTTTGCGTTCCCACTGCTGGCGGAGCATCGGGAAGCGGGCAATCTCTTTACGCTCTTCGACAGCCGTCGGATCGTAAACGATGACATCGTCGCCATCGGAATTCGCGGGCCAGAATCCATAAACACCGTTCGCGGTCAGCCACTTCTCGGCCACGATTTTATCGAGCATCTCATTGGCTTCCGCAAACAGCTTGCGGGCTTCGGTGCCGACGACATCGTCATCGAGGATCTTCGGGTACTTGCCGTGCAGCGACCAGGTCTGGAAGAACGGGGACCAGTCGATGTAGGGACGGATCTTTTCGAGAGGATAATCCGGCAGCGTCTTCAGCCCCAGGAACTCAGGAGTTGGAATATCGACCTCGCTCCAGTCGGTTTCGAAGCGGCGTTTGTAAGCCTCTTCATAAGAAACCAGCTTCCGTTCCTGCAGCTTGCCGTAGGTGTTGCGATCCCGTTCCTGAGCGGCTCGGTTCTTCTCTTCGAAGGCTTTGCAGCGTTCTGGATCGATCAGCGATTCCACGACCGGCACTGACAGCGAAGCGTCTCCAACATGGGCCACAATCTGGCTGTAATTTGGGGCGATCTTCACCGCGGTATGCTTGGCCGAGGTCGTCGCCCCGCCGATGAGCAGCGGGGTCTTCATACCGCGACGTTCCATTTCCTTGGCAACGCTCACCATCTCGTCGAGCGACGGCGTAATCAGCCCGGAGAGCCCGATCACATCGGCTCCGACTTCGACCGCTTTGTCGAGGATTTTGTCGCCGGGGACCATTACGCCGAGGTCAATCACTTCGAAGTTGTTGCAGCGAAGCACGACCGCGACAATGTTCTTACCGATGTCGTGAACGTCACCTTTCACGGTGGCAATCAGAAAGACGCCGCGAGACGAAGCGCCCGATTCCGCCTTCTCTGCTTCCATGAACGGCGTGAGATAGGCGACCGATTTTTTCATCACGCGAGCCGACTTCACGACCTGCGGCAGGAACATTTTTCCCGCGCCGAACAGTTCGCCGACCACGCTCATCCCATCCATCAACGGGCCCTGGATCACGTTGAGCGGCCGCCCGTACTTCTGCCGGGCTTCTTCGGTGTCCTCATCAACGTAGTCCGTAATTCCCTTGAGCAGGGAATACGCGAGACGCTCTTCGACGGTGCCGTTTCGCCACTCCGCGGTTTTCTTCTCGGTCGAACCGCTCGCCTGATCTTTGATCTTCTCGGCGTAGTCGATCAGTCGTTCGGTGGCATCGTCGCGACGGTTCAGCAGCACGTCTTCGATATAGACGAGCAGCTCCTTATCGATCTCCTCGTAGACTTCGAGCTGACTGGCGTTAACGATCCCCATGTCGAGACCGGCGTTGATCGCGTGATACAGAAAGGCCGCATTCATCGCTTCGCGAACAACATTGTTGCCGCGGAAGGAGAATGAAACGTTACTCACGCCGCCGGATGTTTTCGCACCCGGGCACTCCTGCTTGATCCGACGGACCGCTTCGAAGAATTCAACCGCGTAGTTGTTGTGCTCTTCCATCCCCGTGGCGACGGTGAGGATGTTCGGGTCGAAGATGATGTCTTCCGGTGGAAAGCCGACTTCTTCCGTGAGGAGTTTGTAAGCCCGCTTGCAGATCTCGACCTTACGATCGGCGGTGTCGGCCTGGCCTTTTTCGTCGAAAGCCATCACGACAACGGCAGCTCCGTACTTGCGGATGAGCCGGGCCTGTTCGAGGAAGCGGTCGACATTGTCCTTAATGCTGATCGAGTTAACGATCGGCTTGCCCTGAACGCATTTCAGGCCGGTCTCGATGACGTCCCAGTTGGACGAGTCGATCATGATCGGCACGGGAATATCGCCATCGTCGCTGATCAGCCACAGGAACTTCTGCATGCAGGCGGCGGAGTCGAGCAGACCTTCGTCCATGTTAACGTCGACGACATTCGCACCCCCTTCAACCTGTTCCCGGGCGATACTCAGAGCTTCGTCGTATTTTTCTTCACGAATCAGTCGGGCAAACTTGCGGGAACCGGTCACGTTGGTCCGTTCGCCGATCATCAGGAAGTTGGAGTCTTCCCGGAGCTCACAGCGTTCGAGACCAGCGTAGGAAGAGATCGAGCCGACGCCGGACGTAATCCGGGGCTTCAGGCCCTTAGTCTGTTCGCCAATCTTGTGAATATATTCCGGCGTTGTGCCGCAGCAGCCGCCGACGAGATTCACCCAGCCATTCTCGGCATAAGCGCGGAGTGTCTCCGCGACTTCGTTCGGATTGGAATCGAAGCCGCCCATGCCGTCCGGCATCCCGGCGTTGGGGTAACAGCTGATCGGGCAGCTCGCGAGTTTCGACATCGCTTCGACATACGGCCGCATCTGCTTGGGACCGATGGCGCAGTTGAGTCCGATGCTGAAGAGCGGGAAATGGGCGACCGACGTGTAGAACGCTTCGACCGTTTGAGCCGTCAGCGAGCGGCCGGTGTCGAAGATCGTTCCGGACACCATCACCGGCAGCGTGATGCCTCGCTCTTCGAAGACCTGACGGATCGCGAACAGGCACGACTTCATATTCAGCGTGTCGAACGACGTTTCGGGCAGCAGAATGTCGGCGCCGCCATCGATCAGACCGCGGACCTGCTCGGCGTACGATTCGACCATCTGATCGAACGTAACAGGCCGCGTGCCGGGGTTGTCGGCGTTCATGGACAGCAGAAACTTTGTCGGCCCGATACTCCCCGCGACAAACCGGGGCTTATCCGGATTCTTGCGTGTGAACTCTTCGCAGGCCTGTTTCGCCAGCCGGGCCGAGGTCGCGTTAATCTCATGCGTGAGATGCCCGAGGCCGTATTCTTCCTGGTTGAGGATGTTTGCGTTGAACGAGTTTGTCTCGATGATATCGGAGCCGGCGTCGAGATAGCGGCGATGAATATCGAGAATCATCTCCGGCTGCGTCAGGCAGAGAATGTCGGTCGCGTTTTTCAGATCGGTCGGATGATTCTTGAACCGCTCGCCCCGGAAGTCGGCTTCCGTCGGTTTGGAATCGAGAATCAGGGCCCCCATCGAACCATCCAGCAGAAGGATTCGATCTTCGAGCAGATTATTAAGCAGGTCCTGAGTCGAATTGATACTCGTCGAAATCATAGGGGAATCAGCAACTCCGTAGGGGTTCGTCGATCGCGGATCTGCGACGGCGGGGGCCACTGCCGGCAGGTCCGGCAGTGCTGTTCAAACTCTGGCGTCTGGACGGGACGTCTGCCTATTGGCAATTGTTGGGCTATCAATGTCCCTTCGCCCCCTTCAGGGGGAGAAGGTGCCCGAAGAGCGGATGAGGGGGCGATCACCCAGCGACGTTCTTTTTCAGAGGCAAATCAGTGGCCTGTGAAGCAGATCACCCGCATTTCTCACCCTAACCCTCTCCCCCAGGGGGGGCGAGGGAATTCCAAATGACTGACAGTCATCCATCGCCAAAACACGACAGGGATTTTTATCCCGTTCGCCGGACAGCACACGATAACGAGTGCGGCTGCAGATGGAAACGGGTCTACAGCTTGAGTTCGGAGAGGATGCGCTGGCAGGCCTGCGACTTGTTCAGGGCGTAGAAGTGAATTCCCGGCACCCCGTTGTCGAGCAGTTCCTGACACTGTTCCACGGCGTGCTGAACTCCGATTTCGAGCTGGGCTTCCGTGTCTTCCTGAACGGCTTCCAGTTTGTGGGCGAGCCCTGCAGGGAAGTCTGAACCGCACATTTCTGAAATCCGGCGGATACGGGCGAATTCTGTAATCGGCATGATGCCCGGAACGAGCGGGATCGTGCAGCCCGAGGCTTCGTACCGCTCGCGGAAAGCGAAGAACCGGCTGTTGTCGAAGAACAGCTGCGTGAAGGCGGCGTCGGCTCCTGCGTCAATTTTTCGCTTCAGATTTTCCAGATCCAGATCGGCAGACAGGCACTCCGGGTGCTTTTCCGGATAGGCCGCCACGCCGATGCCCATTTCGGGATGATGTTCACGAATCAGGCTGACCAGTTCGTTGGCGTACGCCAGGCCACCCTCGGCGGCCTTGAACGTCTCTTCGCCTTTGGGGGCATCCCCCCGCAAGGCCATGATGTTTTGAATCCCAGCTTCCGAGGCACACTTCAGCCAGTCGACCAGTTCCTCCTTCGTGGAACCGACACAGGTGAAGTGAGCCGTGGTCGGCACGTTGTATCGCTGCTGAATCTGCTGACACAGATCGATGGTTCGAGTTCGCGTGCTTCCGCCCGCTCCATACGTGCAGGAAATGAATGCCGGCTCGAATTCTCGCAAAGTGTCCAGTGTTTCGATGAGCAGTTCGTCCCCGCGTGGCGTCTTGGGCGGGAAGATCTCAATCGAGATGACAGGTTTATCGGACTGGAAGAGCTTGGGAAGGGGAATCATACGGGCAACTCAGTGCGACGTTCCGCCGCATCTTGATGGTACTTAATGTTTTACCGACAACCGATTCGCGAAAAACCCCCGGGGAAAATCGTGAATCCGACTTGTTAAGCCGATCGCGATCTTCTATCGTTACGCGGGTTCAGAAAATTCTGGAAGAGTGTATCAATTCCTCGTGCTGAGACGAGAGACACGCCGGGCCAATCGTTGCGGTTTTGACAGTTTTCGACAAGTGATAGTCGCCCGCCCTTCTGAGAACAATGGCATTCCGTCGGACTTCGCCCTGCTGGTGAATGTCCTGCTCGAGATGCCCTGATTCCCTTTCCGGGACGTCGCAGAGTCGTCGTCCCGACCCCATGGACCTGAATTCTGACTGCCCATTTCCCGACAGGAACATTCCTCATGTCAACAATCGAACTTCTTCCCTATAAGGTCAAGGATCTGGCCAAAGCCGAAACCGGACGCAAGGACATCTCTCTGGCAGAAACCGAAATGCCGGGCCTGATGTCTCTCCGCCAGAAGTACGGGGAATCGAAGCCGCTCGCCGGAGCCCGCATTGCCGGTTGCCTCCATATGACGACTCAGACCGCCGTGCTGATCGAAACGCTGGTCGCCCTGGGCGCAGAAGTTCGCTGGTCGAGCTGTAACATCTTCTCGACCCAGGATCACGCCGCCGCCGCCATCGCCGCCGCTGGAATCCCTGTCTTTGCCTGGAAGGGCATGAGCGAAGAAGAATTCGACTGGTGCATTGAACAGACTCTGTTCTGGCCGGATGGCAAAGCTCTGAACATGATTCTGGACGACGGCGGCGACCTGACCGCCATGTGTCACAACAAGTACCCGGAACTGCTGAAGGACATCCGCGGTCTGACCGAAGAAACCACGACCGGTGTCCATCGTCTGCACCACATGCACAAGCAGGGCAAGCTCGGCGTGCCGGCGATCAACGTCAATGACTCGGTGACCAAGAGCAAGTTCGACAACCTGTACGGCTGCCGCGAATCGCTGGCTGACGGCATCAAGCGTGCGACCGACATCATGGTCGCCGGAAAAGTGGTTGTCGTTTGTGGATACGGCGACGTGGGCAAAGGCTGTGCGGACGCCATGGACGGACTCGGTGCCCGCGTGATCGTGACCGAAATCGATCCGATCTGTGCTCTGCAGGCTGCGATGGAAGGTTACGAAGTCACAACGATGGAAGACGCTGCATCTCGCGGCGACATCTTCGTCACCACCACCGGCTGCTGCGACGTCATCCGTGGCGAGCACATGGATGTCATGAAGCACGAAGCCATCGTCTGCAACATCGGACACTTCGACTCCGAGATTCAGATTGCCTACCTCAATAACCGCAAGGACATTGAGAAGCAGACAATCAAGACTCCGGCCGACGAAGGTGGCCCGGTTCACCGTTACGTCTACCCGGATGGCAAGGCGATTCTGGTTCTGGCCGAAGGTCGTCTCGTGAACCTCGGCTGTGCGACCGGTCACCCGTCGTTCGTGATGTCGAACAGCTTCACCAACCAGGTCCTCGGACAGATCGCACTCTGGACCGAAACCGACAAATTCGAAGTCGGCGTGCATGTCCTGCCGAAGGAACTGGACGAAGAAGTCGCCCGTCTGCACCTCGAAAAACTTGGCGTGAAACTGACCACGCTGACCAAGGAACAGGCCGACTACCTCAACATCCCGGTTGAAGGTCCTTACAAGCCGGAATACTACCGCTACTAAGATGCGGACCGCGTAATTTGATTGATCGCCATGGCCACGCTCTTGCGTGGCCATGTGTCGTTTCGGGCACGAGGCATGTTCGGTTCCGTGGATGATGCGGGGCGAAAAGCGATCTTCCCTGCCAGATCCGCGGGTGATCCGGTACAATCACTCGTCCATGGAAGAGACGCCGGATGACTTCTGCTGGAGTACGCGATGCGCATGATGACGAGATGGATGCTGGCTCTGACTGCAGCCGTGATGATCGGGCTGCCCGTACTGGCGGATGAACCTGCCGCTGTCGAGAAGAAACCGAAGGGCCCCGAAGCGAGGTTTGGTGTCGCTCCTCCGGCCGAGGACTTCATTCCGGACGAACTTCAGGAACCGGTTTCGCAGGAGGAAATTAACGCGGCTCTTAAACGGGGCGTCGATTATCTCCTGGCCGATCAAAACGAAGACGGCTCCTGGGGCTCCGCGACCCGCACAAAGGGCCTCAACATTTACGCTCCCATCCCGGGCGCTCATCATGCCTTCCGCATGGGGACAACCGCACTCGCACTGGCTGCTCTGCTCGAACTGGAACCGCAGTTTCCTGAAACGACCGAAGCGATCGACCGGGCCGAAGGCTTCATGATCGAGAAGCTCCCGTATCTGCGACGAGCCGATCAGACCGCGATCTATAACGTGTGGGGACACGCCTATGCCCTGATGGCACTGGCTCGGATGCACGACCGGCATCCCGACGACGACAAGATGCAGTCGCAGATCGCCGATCTGATTAAGCAGCAGTTCGATATGCTGACCCGGTACGAGTCGGTCGACGGCGGCTGGGGCTATTACGACTTTCGTTACGGAGCCAAGCGACCTTCCAGCGATTCGATCAGCTTCGTCGCTGCGACGGTCCTGGTCGCGTTCAAGGAAGTGAGCGAACGCGGTTTCGACCCGCCCGAAGCCGTCCGCAAGCGGGCGATTGCCGCGATTGAGCGTCAGCAGAAGAACGATTTCAGTTATCTCTACGGCGAGTATTTGAAGTATTCCCCGGTGCATCCGGTGAACCGTCCCGGCGGAAGTCTCGGACGGTCGCAGGCATGCAACCTGGCATTGCGAATCTGGGGCGATGAAGAGATCACCGATGAAGTTCTGAAGGAATGGCTCGAACGGTTGATCGTCCGCAACGGCTGGCTCGATATCGGGCGGAAGCGTCCAATTCCGCATGAATCGTGGTTTGCCGTGGCCGGTTACTTCTACTACTACGGCCACTTCTACGGCTCGATGTGCCTGCAGGAACTGCCGCCGGAAGACCGGGCTCAGTTTGCCTATCCACTGACACGCCTGATGCTCGAACGGCAGGAAAAGGACGGCTCATGGTGGGACTATCCGCTTTACGATTACCACCAGCCGTACGGCACCGGCTTCGCGCTGATGACGCTGAACCGATATCGGGTGGACGCTGAGACGGCTTCTGAGTAGTTGTTAATTGAAGCGGTCTCCTCCGCCTCCACTTAGTTCCCTCGCCCCCGTCGGGGGAGAGGGTTAGGGTGAGGGGGGGGAATGCGGGTGATTTGCTCCACGGGCTGCTTCCACCCAAGTGGACCGTCTTTGGGGGACTTGAGTGACGTGGAATCTAGGGGCCGACGCAGTCGGCACGAGGTCTCCCGATCTCATGATGCATTACGGAATAGCTCAGTCGTCGATTGCGACCTCTTGTGGCTTCGCCCCTCCGGTTGAATCAGCCGGGGCTCCCCTTTAGTGAATCAGCTGCGTCTGTAACCGCTTCCTGGGGCTTTGCCACCCGGACACACGCGTCTGAGGCATCCGGGTTAGGGGCGGCCTCAAAAAATCGGCTGGCCTTCCGAGAGCAGTTTGGCAACGTGGGCGGCTCCCAGTAAGGGGGCACGGTTGGTCATAATGACATACACCGGGACCTTTTTGAGGACCGACTGCAGTCGTCCTTTGTGCCGGAAGGCGTCGCGGAACGTCTCGCTGTCGAGCAACGGCAGAATCTTTGGAGCGATACCGCCGCCGATGTAGATGCCGCCCACTGCCATGATCTTGAGCGCCAGGTTGCCCGCTTCGGCTCCGTAGAGTCCGACGAAGATCTCCATCGTCCGAATGCAGGCCGGACATTGCTCGTCGAGGGCGGCAGCCGTGATGACGGCGGCTGGGATCTCTTCTTTCATCTTGTCGAGCACCGCCTGAGAGGGCTTCTCCCGATAGGTGTTCACGAGGAACTCGAAGATGTTTTCGATGCCGGGGCCCGACAGGACGCGTTCCCACGAAACGTGATGATACTTGTTGCGCAGGAAACTGAGCAGCGCGTCTTCTTCGTACGATTGCGGGGAAAAATCGGCGTGGCCGCCTTCGCTGGCGAAGGGGTGATACCGTGTTCCATACCAGATCCCGGCTTCACCAAGGCCGGTGCCCGCCGCGATGACGCCACGGTTCTCGTCGACCTTTCGGCCTTCATGAATGCACACCAGATCCTTGGGCTGTAACGTTTCGACGGACCAGGCCATGGCTTCGAGATCATTGGCCAGATGGACGCGGTCCGTGCCGACGACCGACGTCAGCTTTTTCTGTTCGACGGTCCAGGGAAGATTGATCGTCTTGCAGACGCCATCCTCGACCGGGCCGGCCAGGCCGAAACAGGCGGCTTCGACCTCGACCTGATGCTTCTCCAGATACGAGGAAACGATCTCCTGCAAACCGGAAAATGTCGCGGAGGGAAATCGTTCTTCATGCAGCGGCTCGCCCGGTCGATCTTTGTCGAACAATGCGAGAATCGTTTTGGTGCCGCCGGTATCACCTGCCAGAAGCATGCGAATCCTCCAGATGCCGTGGTCAGTGGGGGAGAGGTGGCGGATGATATCCCGTCAGAAATGCCCGAACAAGGCTGTCTGCCGCCCGCACTCCCTCCGATGCGTAGACCGTGCTACGCCCCAATCGCTTGAGTTATGCGGGGTTCGAGGGACCTTCTCCTCCGGACGGAGACTGCAGGAAGATCGCGTTATCTTTCGTCTGTTCGTTCGGAAGATCGTTCAGCATGTCGGTCGGATCGTAGCGCTGGCCCTCCATGTTCTGAAGAACCTTCTGAGCTTCCGAATCCTCGGGCGGAAACTGATGCTTCATTCTCGACTGGAATCGTCGGTCACCCCGGCTGTAGGCCGAGACGAGCAGAATGGTACCGAGTCCGAAGAAGGCCGCGAACGCGATGATGTAAGGCTGCAGTCCGGTGCCGCTCGGAGCAACCCGGACGACGACATTCGAGTCGACTCGGGCAGACAGAATCAACGGGGCGATATGCATCCCGCCCTGAGAGGCGTAACTGTATTGCTTGAAGAAGTAACCGATCGCTTTGATGGGTGCATTAACGTTTTCGCCGACCGGGAGACGTTCATCGATCGACTTGGCCACGATCCGCCACGGCTCGCTGCCGGAGTCATCGGTGGTAATCCAGATCTCATAGAGCTTGCGGATTCCGTACTGATTCTCGGTTGCATCGAGCGGAAGAATACGGCGAGCCGTTCCTCGTAACTGAATGAGTTCGCCGCGATAGCGATCCGGCTCGTGGATCAGATTAACGTGCAGCACATCGCTTCGGGCAGACCGGCTCAGCAGGTCTTCATCAAGCCGCGTGACATGCGCGAGAACGCGATAGTAGGAGTCGGCTTCATCGGCTCGGAGTCCGATGTACTGATCGTCCACCTCGGTCAGCCAGCTGGCCGGGATCTCCACCGGAGATCCGCCGGGGGATGGCTTCGGTAGCGAGTCTGATTGCAAAGGGGGGGCTCCGGGTGCGGAAAACGGATTCGACGCTGGAGGAGCAGTATCGCTATCGAACCGGGGGGCCGAATCGAGGTCCGATTCTGGATCGGCTTGGTTCACCGCGGTCTCGTTGTCGGGCGGGATAAGCCAGTACCACGATTCCGGACGAGCCGCCCAGATCACGCCGATGACGACGAATGACAGGACCGCGACCATGCCGAGCAGACGTCGCTGGTCTTGCCGGTTGAGATAGGGAGCAGGTTCGCGGGGATCATCAAAACGCATCGTGGACCTCGGCACCGACGGGGCACCAACTCGGTTTTCGCGGTCAGAGCAGGGCAGAGGACGATTCCTGCTGCACTCAAACTGTAGCGACCGGGCAGCTTAAGGAGAATATCGAAAATATTCTAAAAAAAATTGGCCCGACCGAAAACCTGACCTAGGTTTGAGTAGGACTGCTGCTCAGCATTCCTGACCGGTTGAGCATAAATTTTCACGGGTGTTCGATCGGGCCCTCCTTACGGGTGTCACTCGCGTCTCGACGTCGCGAGAAACAATGTGTCAGGTTAGAAAAATTTAAGAGGTAACCCAGATGAAAAACATCATCGACAACGTGAAGCACTTCCTGGTGTGTGAAGATGGACCGACGGCTGTTGAATACGCCGTCATGCTGGCTCTGATCGTGGTCGTCTGTCTGACCGCCATTAAGGCCATCGGAACGAACGCCAACACCCAGTTCGGCAAAGTTCGCGACGCCATCAGCTAAGTCTGAAGACAAACGATTCTCCGCCGCCCACTTTGCGGGCATTACGTGATCGGAGGAGAGTCTGCAGGAATCAATGGGCTGTCAGGCGTTCGGGTCTGGCAGCCCATGTTCCCGCGCCCGGACACAACCGTTCCGCCGGTCGCGAATGGAATGCTCCCGCTTTTCCCTCATCTCTCTTTAGTGAAGTCGAGAAACACTATGTTTCCCTTCTGGTGCGACACTCTGTTTACCAGCGTCTGCCAGGCATTTCCGGTCATTGTCGGAATGCTGATGTGGCTGTTTTCCTGCACGGGACGCTGACGAATTCTTGCTACGTCCGGCCTGTTCTCTGAAGGGCCGATGCTTTCGCGCGCCTGAATGTGACCGCTCCCGACCACGCTGCGCGGGTGCCTTGCTGCCGTTTCTGTCTCTGTGATCCGCACTCCACAGAATTACGGATTTTTTTCCGCAGACTGCCCAATCGCGACCTATGTTTGCAAAGCAGTCCTTCCGTATTCCGCGACAGAGGAGTCACTGTCGTGATGACTGCTGCTGGAGAAAGACCTCCAGCGACTGAACGATGCCCCTCATCAAGCAGGCCGAAAGGTGACAACTCATGGATTGGCAATTCTTACTCGAAAACTGGCATGTGAAGCTCGTGGCCGTGATTCTGATTGTGGCTGCCTGGATCGATGGGAAGGAACTGCGCGTTCCTAACTGGATCACATTCCCGATGGTCTTCTGCGGTTTGATTTACTCCACCTGGATGGGCGGACTGAATGGCCTGGGCGACGGGCTCTGGGGTATGACCGTCGGTCTGCTCACCCTGCTGCCCCTTTATGCTGTGGGCGGAATGGGAGCGGGCGATGTGAAACTCATGGCCGGCATCGGAGCCTGGCTGGGCGCCGCCGTGACCTGGCACGCCTTCTGTGTTTCCGTAATCGTCGGCGCCATCATGGCCGTCATCATGGTGCTCTATCGCCGCAGCTGGCAGCACCATTATTCGAACTTCCTGATGATCGTGTTTGAATTCCTGACCATCCGGAAGCCCGCCGAACTGTACAAGATTGCGGCTGAACGTAAGCCGCAGATGCTCCTGCTGCCGTACGGCATTCCCATCTGCATCGGGTCGATCGCGTACTTCTTCTACGCCGGCATGATGTAAGAGCGGAGCAGTGGGCTCACTGATCGTTGTGAGCTGGGAAGACTGGGTGGTTTGTGGTGATTGAACGCGAATCCGTCATCTTCAAACCATCCGATACGTCCGTCATAAGTTGAAGAGTTTAACAATCTACAGCCGATGAAGTGACACAGCGGACTTTGCGCCGCGTGTTCTCTCGGTCAATTTCGATCGCAGCGGGGAGCTGCCGGTCAGTCAGGTACTGATCGAGGGGATAGCCATGAAGATGAAAACCGTTGTAGTCCTGGCGTTTGCGGTCGGATGCGGCCTGATCGCCATGATGGGTGTCCAGCAGATGATCGCTCAGCAGTCGAACGATGGTCAGGATGTACCAGTCAAAGTGCTGGTCGCCTCGACCGATCTTCCGCCGGGCGTTCTGGTCAGTGAGGCCAACTGCGAGTTCAAGGAATATCCGGCCAGTATGGTTCCGGAAGATGCCATTCGGTCCAAGGAAGAATATCACGATCGCGGACTGCTCGTTCCGGTAACCGCCGGCGACATTATCCGCGGTGCCAAGTTGGGTGGACGGGGTGAGATCGCCGCCTCGGCGAGTATCCCCAAGGGAATGCGAACCTTCTCGATTAAGGTGGACGATACCAAGACGCACAGCGGACTGCTGCAACCGGGCGACCGGGTCGACCTGCAGGTCACCTACGATGTTCGCACGGCCAAAGGTCTGGTGCAGACGAAGATCGCCACTCTACTGGAGTATATTGAAGTGTTCGCTTCGGATTCGATCCGGAATCTGGAAGCGGGAGAATCGAAAGAGATCAAAGCAAAGAACATCACCTTCCTGGTGACGCCGGAACAGGGTCACCTGATTCAGCTCGCCGAACGGAGAGCCGAAGTGATTCCGGTGATGCGGGCCAAGAACGACACCTCGATCGTGACCAGCGAAGAAGATCAGGCCATCCTGATCGAAGAACTCAAGACCGGCTACGTGTATCAGTCGGATGAGTTCGCCAAGACCGAGGAAAAGAAGAAAGAAGACGAACCGGTTAACGCCGCACAGGCCTTCAAACAGTTCCTCAGCCGACAGGTGGCCGAGAAACCGAAGCCGGAGAAGAAGGTCGAAGTGGTGAAGGCCGCCGAACCTGAAATGTGGACAATCAAGATCTTCGCCGGAGAAGAAGTGATTTCACAGGACGTTCCGTTGCCGGTCGCTATGACGACCAGCGGACCGAGCCTCGGAATCTCGAACACGACTTCGACGACCGATCAGGAAACCGAACTGACGCCCGAGACAGCCACGCTGTCCGGCGAAACGGAACTGGAAGCACCATCGGAACTGCTTGACAGCATCACGGATCGAACCGCCGATGCGACCGCGCAGGGAACGATGACGATGCTCAAAGGATTGATGAACTCGTTCTTCACGCCGCCGCAGGCAGAAGAAGCGAAGTTCCCGACCTCTGAGCCAGAGACTGAAGACGACGGGGAAGTCATGGAAACCGGCGATGAGGACGATTTGCTGTTTCCGACCCGATCATGAGATAAACAGGGATGGGGGAGACAGCGACCTGCTCGGCACTTTGACGACAGGTCGCTCTTTGAAATTGAACTGTCTCGCGAAGGCCAGCGTGGGCTCCGCAGGACGTTTTACGATTGACGGAGTGCAAGGATGCAACCGTTCGCTACTGCAGTCGATATTGATCTCGGTCCAGCCGATCATGGGAGACGCTCCGAATTTCGGAGGCGCAAACCCCGTGGACTGCGGTGGCTGTGTCTACTGTCGATGAGCCTGTTTGTGCTCGCCTGCAATATTCATATTTCGCAGGCTCAGCCCGAAACGCCGCTATCGGCTCACGCCAAGGTCTTTCACGTTGTATCGCCACGCAACGAACTGACACTGACCGAACGCTTCGCCCGCGTGGTCGAACTCGACTCGCGCATCGTTCGCGTCGATGGCTTCGATCCCGCAATTCTGTCCGTTCAGGCGCTCACGCCGCATCGCATTCGCCTGCAGGCTGTTGCGTCCGGTGTGACCACGCTCGTCCTGGTTGATGAATTCGACAAGAACTACGAGATCGAAATCTTCGTCGAAGGTGATGTCCGCCATCTCCAGTCGTACATCAAACGCTTCTTCCCGGACTCCTCCGTGACGGCTGTCAAAGTGAAAGACAGTATTGTCCTTCGCGGCGTGGTCTCTGATCCGGCTCACATCACGCAGATCACCGAAGTGGCCGAAGAGTTCAATCCGAAAGTCATCAATCACATGCAGTTCGGAGCCGCCAACCAGGTTCGGCTGCAGGTGCGAATCATGGAGGCCCAGCGATCCCGCATTCGTCAGCTCGGCTTCAACTGGTCACTGCTCAACAACAATGGATTTATCGCCAGCAACCCGGGGAATATCGGGACGCCGGTTGATGCGTCTCTGGGCGGCGGGGGGAACTCGCTGACTTACGGCGGCGCAGGGCTGTCTGATTCTTCGATCAGCTTTGGCATCGTGAGCGGCGACTCAATCTTCCGTGGCTTCCTCGAGGCTCTCAAGCAGGAAGGCCTGCTGCGGATTCTGGTTGAAACCTCGGTGGTCGCCGACAGTGGTCGTCCGGCCTCGCTGCTTTCCGGGGGGGAATTCCCAATTCTCGTCCCTCAGGCTCTGGGAACACTTTCGGTCGAATGGCGTGAGTTCGGTGTGAAACTCGAAGCCGTGCCTCTGGTTCTCGGACAGGGACAGGTGGTACTCGAGATTGCACCGGAGTTCAGCGAACGGGACTTCGCCAACGCTGCAACGCTGAACAACACAACGATTCCCGCGATCACCACACGGCGTGCCAACACGCAGGTGCGGATGCGGTTTGGGCAGACACTGATGATCGGCGGTCTGATCGCGACGCGATACACCGCGGAAACCGACAAGATTCCAGTTCTTGGTGAACTGCCCTGGATCGGAGCCGCGTTCCGACGGGTCCGGTATGATGAAAACGAAACCGAACTGATTATTCTGGTGACGCCGGAATACGTCGCTCCGCTCGATCCGTGTCAGGTTCCGCAGGGGGGACCGGGAGCCTTCTCCGATATTCCGACCGATCGTGAACTGTTCGGCCAGGGTCTGATTGAAGTTCCCAACTACGGTGGACCTGTCCCGCCGGGATTCGATGAATTCGGTGGGCCGGCAGCAGGCTATTGCCCGCCGGGTCACGGTTACGAAGTCATGGGGCCGGAAGGAATGAGTCTCCCGCCAGGAGCAATGATGGGGGCTCCCGGGCTGCAGCCGCCGGGGCTGACACCGCCACCGATTAACACGCCCCCTGTCTACGGTCCGCCGGAAACGATGCCGTTCCCATCCGAGAAGGACATTGAACCCGCTGTTCCGTTGATGCCGATGCCCGGAGAGGATCCGATGCCGGTCGATCCGAAGTCGACTACACCGACTGTCCCTCTCCTGCCGCCAGCTGCTCCGACGACTCAGAACAATGCTCCCAGCTGGAAGCAGTCTCCCGGAGAGACGGAGGTCATGTTGACGGCCGGAAGCGGCGGAAAACAGACGGCGACTCAAGCTCTTTATCAGACCGGAAGCTCGGGGCAGGCTCCGTCCCTGATCCCGCCGGGAAAACAGCAGGTCCAAACTGCCGATGGCGTTCAGGCGCCGCTGCCGTAGGTGAATCTGCAAGAGATGAGAGTGATGGGCCATGAAAGATAGTGAGACTGTGTCGAGGGAAGGGAGCTGCACATGAAAAGGGTGATACGACTGGCGGTCGTGGACCCGCACGACGTGACACGCGCCCAACTGAAGAATCTGATGCTGGGTGTCGACACGGTCTGGCTGGAAGCCGAGTGCTCCCGCTACGAATTTTTCCTGGACGTCGCCATGCAGACGATCCCGGATATCCTGCTGGTGGCTCTTGACGCCAACAAGGAGGCCGCTCTCGATCTGGTTGGCAAACTGCGTCAACAGCTTCCCGGCAGCGCCATCCTCGTGGCGAGTTCGTCGCAGGAAGGACCGCTCATTCTGCAGGCGATGCGGCAGGGAGCTCAGGAGTTTCTCAACTTCCCGCTTCAGCTCGAAGACTTCCTCTCGGCACTGGAACGGGTGCGTCATGCCTCTCCCAGCGGAGAAGGTGGGGAAGAAGTTCGCGACTCTCAGGTCATTACTGTCGGCGGAGTCAACGGCGGTGTCGGCTCCACCTCCGTAGCCGTTAACCTGGCCTGCGTGCTTGCCCAGGATGAACATAACACGGTCGCCCTGATCGATCTCGACATGGCGCTGGGCGACGCCGATGTCTGGCTCGATATCATTCCTGACTACACGATCCAGGACGTCGCAGAGAATATCACGCGGATCGACTACTCCCTGCTGAAACGCTCGTTGACCAAACACGAGAGTGGACTGTTTCTGCTGCCCCGGCCGGTTAATCTCGACGCCGAGTTCCATCTCGGGCCAGAGGATTTACGGCGGGTGATCGGTCTGCTCAAAGCGACCTTCACGCATCTGGTGATCGATATCAGCAAGTCGTACGGACCGATCGAGATGGCGGCCATCAATGCCTCGGATAAGGCGTTGATCGTGACTCAGCTCGATCTGCCCTGCCTGCGAAACGTCGTTCGGCTCGTGCAGTACTTCGATCACATGGAGATGTCGAACGAGAAACTCAAGATCATTCTCAACCGGGCTGGTCTGAACGACATGCAGATCAGCACGAAGAAGGCGACCGAGATCATCGGCCGGGAGATCTTCTGGAAGATTCCGAACGACTACGCCACAATGGTCGAGTCGCGAAACAATGGAGTTCCTCTGATCCTGCACGCTCCCAAAGCGAAGCTGACCCGCTCGTACGCCGATCTGGCCAGCCAGTTGTCGGGGGTGCAGTTTGAAGAAGGAACCGAAGCGGTCAGCAAGAAGAAACTGTTCAGCTTCTTAAGTCGCTGATCGATCGGAGCGAACAGGCCGGTCGATCCCGCTTCGTGAGATAGCAGGAATCCCGGGATGACACAGAGAATTATCTCTGTGTTGCAAAGCAACAGGAGGCCTGTCTTCAGGGTTCCGTTCTGAAGACGCATTGATCCAACGACTCACTGGGCGAAACCGATGGCAGGAACAGGAGTGATCGTCTGGGGTACGGGGGGGCATGCCCGGGTTGTCAGCGAGATCATCGAACTGACCGAGGGTTTCGAAGTCGCCGGCTATGTGGATGACTTCGCTGAGTCCGAGACCTTTCTCGATCGTCCCATCTTCGGGGGACGCGACCGGCTGCCCGAGTTGCTGTCCGACGAATTGAGCGAGTTTGTCGTCGCGATTGGCAACTGCAAAGTTCGTCTCGAAGCGCTCCAGCATGGGCTGTCGCTCGGATTCCGCAGCCGTGTCTGGGCTCATCCGGGGAGCAGCGTTTCCGCTCATGCGAAAATCGGTCCCGGAACGGTCGTCTGCCCAGGAGCGGTGGTCTGCACGCACGCGGAACTGGGAGCAGCCTGCATCGTCAACACCATGGCATCGGTTGATCACGACTGCCGTCTGGCGGACGGCGTACACATCTGCCCGGGAGCGCATCTGGCCGGGGATGTCCATGTGGGCGAGCGATCCTGGATCGGCATTGGATCGTCGGTTGTCGAAGGTAAGAAGATCGGCAGCGACGTGCTTATCGGAGCCGGTTCGGTCGTAAACCGCAGCATTCCCGATGGCGTCAAGGCCTGGGGCATCCCGGCTCGCGTGCAGAAGGGCGTTTGACCCGCACGGCACGTCTGACCTGGGATCTGAGATCGAACGGTGTCAGCGCATAAAAAAACGTCGCCTGAAACAGGCGACGTTTTTTTGTATTCGGTTCGCTGAGCAGACTAGCGGCTCAGGAAGGCGACGACCTGGTTGACGTCGACCGGGAGGCTGACGTCGTCGAACGTCGGCAGCGACGTGACGATGGCCTTCAGTTCCTTCTCGTCGAAGGAGATCCAGTCGGTTCCTTCCACGGAGGTGTTGTCGACGATGTCGCGGTAAACCTTCTGCAGGTTCGGACGGTTACGCAGGGTGATGACATCGCCCGGCTTCACCATGATCGACGGCTTGTTGACCTTGCGGCCGTTCAGCTGGAAGTGGCCGTGCACAACGCCCTGGCGAGCCTGCGGACGGGTGCTGACGAAGCCGGCACGACGAACCACGTTGTCCAGACGACGCTCGCAGAGAACCATCAGGTTCTCCCCGGTGTTGCCCTTCAGGCGGCGAGCTTCGGTGAAGTACTTCCGCAGCTGACGTTCCCGCAGACCGTAGTAGTACTTGATCTTCTGCTTTTCCGTCAGAGCGGTCCCGTAGATCGTCGGCTTCTTACGACGGGTATGCATCCCCGGTGGGAAATCCCGCTTTTCGAACGCACGCAGTGCCCCAGCATTCTCGAAAACTGCAGCTCCCAGCCGTCGATTGATTCGGGCTTTGGCTCCGGTGTAATGCCCCATCTGATCTCCCTTGGATCCTCTGTCTCTGACAAATGTTCTGACGCGAAATATACGAAATGTGAACGCCAGCGGTGATTTCTGTCCGGCCCGACTCATCGGTTACGGCGGCCGAACGGTGAAGCTCTGCGTGTCACACGACTTTGTGTCGGCAGGATCGAGCGTTTGCACGGAATCGCTCGCTCAACATGCGCACAGTATACTTGCCCCCTCATTGCGGGGAAGCGGTTGTTATCTCGAATCCGCAGCCAAACGTCAACCAATACCGATCGCTCCTCCCTGAAAATCCGCGGAAAATCCCCGTCAGGCTCCTTCGCTGGTTAGATCTGACCAACTCGGCACCGTCGGCGATACTGTCCCGGCGTAATCTTTCGATCTTTCTTAAAACTCTCTGAGAGATACTGAGCGGTCGTAAATCCCGTTCGGCGGGCGATCTCGTCGAGCGTTAAATCGGTGTCGGCAAGCAGATCGCTCACCCGCTGCAATCGGACTCGAAGAATCTCGGCATGCGGCGACCGGTGCAGCAGGGCCCGAATCCCCCGCTCCAGATAACTCCGCGAAACCGGAATCCGCGACAGGATCTCATCGACCCGCAATCCCGAGCAGGCTTCCTGGCGGATCATTCGCAGAGCATCGGCAATCAGCGGATCATCCACGGCCAACACATCGGAAGATAATCGCGTACAGACCCCTTTGCTCGGAACCAGAATCGGCTCGGTTGAGGCGGCGTTGCCTTCCATCATCGAATCGAGCAGTTCCGCTGCTGCATATCCGACCGCCACGCCCGGCAACATCAGGCTCGAAAGAGGAGGCGTGCTCATTGTTGCGAAGGTCTCATCATTCTCGACGCCGACGACCGCGATCTGTTCCGGCACATGCACCCCGGCCCGGTGACAGGCATCGAGCAACCAGCAGCCGAGCTGATCGGTGCAGGCCAGTACGGCGGCCGGCTGTGGCAGCGTCTGCACCCATTCAATCAACTGCTGCTGTTGCCGCTCCCACTGGCTCGGCTTCTCGCTGTGTCCCTTCTGCAGAAAAGCCGAACACTCGTAGCCGGCTTCGGCGAGCGTCTTCACGAAACTGTCACGACGTTCGACAAAAAACGATTCGGTATCGAGTTCGTAGACACCGAAGTTCTTGAAGCCCCGCTCCAGGAAATACTCGGCGACCTGACGACCGGCCACCTGATTATCGACGCCGACGAAGGGGACGTCTGGATCGATCTGCCCCGAAGCCCGCAGTTCGACCATGGGAACGCCGACCTTCTTCACCGCCTGATAAATCCGCGGCGAGCCGGCTCGACTCAGAATGCCATCGCCGTCCCAGTTGGAAAGCCACGGAGGCACGCGCGATTCCAGATCGCGCACCTCGACGAACAGCGACCAGCCGCCATGCGATTCATTGTACTGCTTCACACCACGCAGCAGATCCCGACCGTAGGTTCGGGAAGTCTCGATCAGCAGTGCCACACGCTTCATGAACTGGTTCGATCTGTTCCGGAATAACGATCGTCGTTTCGGAGGTTGTCCGATCCTATCCATCTTTACGAAGGATCAAACTCCGCGGCGATAGGGCGTGACAAGATTGTGTAAAAATAATACGAAAAAACGGAATCGTGTTTGTTGATGAGTTGTTACAATCGGCTCAGCAAATTTGGCTTGTGTGCATCGCGATCGCTGCTCGATTGCGGGACCTGTTACCGGGAATATTCAATGACACAGAACAATCTCTCGCGACGGAACTTCATCTCGACCTCGGCTGGCGTCATCGGAGCGGCTGCTGCCTGGCCCATGCTGTCCATGGCCGACGAAAAGCCGCGGGCCAAAGTCGAGCGGCTCGGCATCGGGGCCATCGGCATGCGATACCAGGGCTCGGTGATTACCGAACAGGCCCGCAAGTACGCCGATGTCGTCGCCATTACCGATGTCGACCGACATGTCCGCGAACAGGCTCGGGCCAGCTTCGGCAGCACGCCACGAATCTTCGAAGACTATCAGGACATGCTCGCCCGCCCGGATGTCGACGTCGTTCTGATCGCGACTCCGGATCACTGGCATACGAAGATGCTCGTCGATGCGGTCCGCGCGGGGAAAGATGTCTACTGTGAAAAACCACTGACGCTGACGATCGACGAAGGCAAGATCCTGCGGAATGTCGTCGGCAATAGCGATCGCGTTGTCCAGGTCGGAACGTGGCAGCGGAGCGATCACAACTTCCGCCTCGCCGTCGAAATGGTCCACCAGGGGCGACTCGGAAAACTGCAGCGGGTCACCTGCACCACCAGCAAGAACCCGACTGGCGGCCCCTTCGACACCATGCCCGTGCCGGAGCATTTCAACTGGGATCTGTGGCAGGGACCGACGCCCGATGTGCCCTACATTCCGCAGCGGGCTCACTACACCTTCCGCTGGTGGTACGAATACTCCGGCGGAAAGATGACCGACTGGGGTGCCCATCACATCGATATCGCACAGTGGGCCATCCAGAGTCTGCCGGTCGAAATCGACGGCCGAGCCACGTTCCCGGATATCGAGAACGGCTTCAACGTCGCCAAAGATTTCGCGGCTGACTACAAGTACGCCAACGGCGTCGAGCTCAAGGTTTCCGACGAAGGTCGCGACGGCATTCTCTTCGAGGGTGACAAAGGCCGCATCTTCGTCAACCGGGGTGGAATTCACGGAGCTCCGGCGGAAGAACTCAAGGATAACCCGTTCCCCCGCGAGTCTTTCAAGGCGTACGACAACGACAACCTCAGCCGCCCGATTCGGACCGGCAAGATCGACGCCATCGTCAATCACATGGGGAACTTCTTCGACTGCGTCGAGTCCCGCAAACAGACGATCTCCGACATCGAAAGCCAGCACCGCAGCGTCAGCACCTGCCACCTGGGCAACATCTCCCAGCGTCTCGGCCGCCCGCTCAAGTGGGATCCGGAACAGGAAGTTTTCGTCGGCGACGAAGAAGCCAACAAGTGGCTCAAACGCGAATACCGGGCCGGCTTCGAAATCGGCTGATCAAAATCGACGGGCGCATGCCCACGCTCGCGTGGGCATGCGCCTCAGAAAAGTGCCTGACATTCGGATGGCACAGAGATTCATCTCTGTGTTGCCACGCAACAGGCGGACTGTCCTCAGCCTTCTCTGAAAGTTGAACGTCGCTTCACGCACAGACAGGAATGTCTGTGCCACCCTGTCGGAGATTCTTTCTGCGTTCAACGGGGCACGTCAAATAGAAGCATGCCGACGCGAGCGTGGGCATGGCACCCTGCTGAGAGCTTTCATGAAACGATCATGCGAATTCCGGAATCTTCACAGCGGCTTCACCGGTCTGCTGATTCTGGTCGCATGGCTGATCGTCAGCAGCGAAGCGCAGGCGGCTACTCCCCCGAACATTGTCTACATTCTCGCTGATGACCAGTCGTTTCAGGACTTCGGGTTCATGGGGAACGACAAGATTCTCACGCCGCATATCGATGCGCTCGCGGAAAAGTCGGCTCGCTTTCCGAACGGCTACGTTCCGATGTCGGTCTGCCGACCGTCGCTGGCCACGTTTCTCACCGGACTCTACCCGCATCAGCACGGCATTCATTTCAATCACCCTCCACCGGGGTTGAGTGAGATGCGAAAGATGTCGGCTGATCAGTACCATCAGACCCGGGCCGTCGCCGAACAGCTTATTCGCGATGTGCCGACCTTGCCCGGCATTCTCGGGCGTCACGGCTACGTCTCTTTTCAGGCGGGCAAGCACTGGGAAGGCGACTTTCGCAACGCCGGCTTCACGGCTGGGATGACGACCGCCCGCCCGGCTGATCGACTCGGTTCAATTACCGGCACCCGGGAGCAGGCCAACGGGGAATGGGTCGCTCATGGAAACGGCGATGCCGGGCTTGAGATTGGCCGCGTCACCATGCAGCCGGTCGAGGAATTCATCGTTGAGAATCGTCAGCGCCCGTTCTTCCTCTGGTACGCCCCGTTCCTGCCTCATACGCCGTTCGATGCTCCCCAGGAATACCGTGACCGCTACGCCGGTCGGGACATTGAGCCGCACATGCTGCCGTATTACGCCGAGATCGCCCGCTTCGATGATACGGTCGGCGAACTGCTGACTGTCCTTGATGAGAATGATCTCCGCGAGAACACGCTAATCGTCTTCGCCGTCGATAATGGTTTTCGCCCGCATAAGACTCGCAAAGAAACTTACAACAGCCGGTCGAAACTTTCTGTCTACGACGATGGACTCCGCACGCCCATTCTGCTGAGCTGGCCCGGCATGATCGAACCGGCGGATCACGAACAGATTGTGCAGACGATCGATCTGATGCCAACCGCTCTGGCTGCAGTGGGGCTTGAAGAAGAGATCACGCCGCGAATGCCGGGATACAATCTGCTGCCGGCTGCCAGGGGGTTGCAGACACTGCCCGATCGGGCTGCGTTCGGGGCAATCTATCCGAACGATGCCGAGGTGCTGGGCGATGCCCCGCGACATGCCCGGGGCGTCTGGATTCGAGACGGCGACTTCAAACTGGTTCTGCCGGGGCCAGGCCCGAAACCTCTACAAGCTGCTCTCTACAACCTGCGGGAAGATCCTGAAGAAGAGAAGAATCTGTTCGGCGAAGCCGCGTATCGTCCACAGCAGACCCTATTGACCGCTCAACTGAAATCCTGGTGGCCGGCGACTTTGCCGACCGCCTCGTCCAAATAGCCTTCATCGACGCCTGAATTCTGGAGTCTGAAATGTCTACCGAAATATCGAATATGTCCCGCCGGTCATTCTGCCAGACGCTGGCCGCCGGTTCTGCAGCCGCGATGGTCCCCGGATTGTCGTTCGCCAAAGAAGCCTCGAAGGGCTTTCAGCTGAAGTACATCGTCGGTTCCTGCATGTACGGCTACAAACCGGTCGCCGAGATCCTGCCGGAAGTCCGTAAGACGGGCGCCACGGCGATCGATATCTGGCCCAAGGTCCACGGCGACCAGCGGGAGCAGGTCGAAGAGATGGGAGCGGACAAGTTCCGTCAGCTGCTGGCCGAGAACGACCTCACACTCGGCTGCATCACGCAGTACAAACTGGGGCCGTTCGGTCTGCAGGACGAGATGCGATTCGCGAAGTCATTCGGCTGCCGGACAATGGTTACCGGGGGCAAAGGACCACGCGGGTTGACTGGCCAGGAACTGAAGAAAGCGGTTGCGGAGTTCTGCGAGCAGATGAAGCCTCATCTGGCCGTCGCTGAGGAAACCGGCGTCACGATCGCCATTGAGAATCACGCGAACAATCTGATCGAGTCGCCCGATTCGCTGAAATGGCTGGCAGAATTGCGGCCGTCGAAGAATCTGGGAATTGCGTTCGCACCGTATCATCTCCCGCAGGATGAAGAGCAGCTGAGTCAGCTGATCAAAGACCTCGATGAGTCGATCGCCATGTTCTACGCCTGGCAGCATGGCATGGGCTGCATGACGAAGTTGCCCAAAGAACAGGAACTGCTGCAGATGCCCGGTCGCGGCGACCTCGATTTCAAACCACTGCTCGCTGCTCTGAAATCGATCAACTACACCGGCTGGACCGAGATCTTCATGCACCCGGTTCCGCGTGGTATTCCCATTCATGAAGAAACCGCCGAAGTGACTGCCGAGATCAACCGGTCCCGTAAGTACCTCGAAAATCTGCTGACGGAAATCGGCTGAGTTAATCCTTTCTCCCGCAACCAGAGCTCCCCAACAGAGAGACTGCTTCCTGATGAAATCGCGTGAGACGCTCGCACTGCTGGCTGTTCTGTTTCTGTCCGCCGGGTTCGCCTCGGCTCAGGATGCCGGCTGGCCCGATCCGACGATCAACGAGGTGCTTCCTTACGAATCGCCCGGCCTGGTCAATGGCCCGTTTCTGGGGCGTCCGAAAGCGACATCGATGCGGGTCTGGCTGCAGACGCTTGAACCGACCGAGTTCGAAGTCCTCTACACGACTCAACTCCCGCTGAATCGCGATCCGATCATCGTGAAGGGGCAAACCAGTGCGGAAGACGGCAACACCGGAATCGTTGACCTGACCGATCTTGAGCCGCAGACTCGCTATTACTACGGCATTCGCATCAACGGCATGCTGGCCGATCTGCGGGCGTCGATGCAGTCGCCGTGGCCCTCCTTCCGAACGCTGCCGGTCGCGGAGAATTTCAAAGACGAACAGTACAACCCGGAAGGCCGCATGAACGTTCGATTCGCTGTCGGACACTGTGCTTCGCAGGATCCGTTCATTTCGGGCGGTCAGTACGGCAGCACGCCGGCTTACTCAAACATTCTCGACAAGCACGCCGACGAGGTGATGTTCGCGATCGTGAATGGAGACGTGATCTACGAAGCCGAGCGGGACGGAACTCTCGAAGGGGTGCGGAACAACTATCGGCTCTACTTCTCCCGTGGAAAGTCGTTTTCTCAGCTCTTCCGTCATGTGCCCGGCATGTTCACGTTCGATGACCACGATGTCGGCTGGGATATCCACGGCTGTGGACAGATCGGCCTGAAGGAAGGTCCGCATCTGATTCGCGACACCGGGCTTCGCGGCTACCGGGAGAATCTGGCGTGGGCCAACTTCGACGGGCCGCAGACGGGCGAGCTCCGCTTTGGCACCGCCAGGGTTGAGAAGGGTTCCGATATCCTGTTCGATCCGAATGCCGATTTCAGCAAACTCGATCCGGCGACGGTCAGCACGATTCATCTCGGCAACTTCACACGAGTCGCGGAGACACCTCGCCGACGCGGACCCGCTCCGAAGAACGCTGGCGTGTATGGGCTCGAAGAGGTGATCGACGCTCAGCATCTGCGAATCACGCCGGCTCCGAAGTTCGATGAAGAACTTTCCTACAGCATTGGCACCCATCATTATTACGACTGGCAGATCTCAAACTGCCACTTCTTCGCTCTCGATACCCGGGGCGAACGCTCGAACCGGAATCCGAAGAAACGGGACGATCCGAGTCTGTTCATCCTGGGGCCTGCTCAGGAGAAATGGCTGCTCGATGGCATCCGCAACACGTCGGCTGATTTCATCTTTCTGATCTCGCCCGATCCCTGGGTGATCTACCACACCGCTGCTCATGTCAGCGATGCTCCCGATGCCGATAAGGACGACAAGGGAGATGGCTTCCCATCCTTCGTGCATCAGCGGGAGATGTTGCTGAAGGCGATGGATGAAGTCGAGAAGCCGATTCTGATCTTCACCGGCGATGTCCATGCCGCTGCTTCGGTGAAGCTGTCGGACAACGTCTGGGAGATGATGTGCGGCCCCCTCGGCTCGACAGGGCATCCGCTCGGGACGCTCGGCAATCCTCCGACGGGCGGCAAATGGTCGAGCATGGGCCGCGAAGTTGAAATCCGCTGGGTGTCAGGTTTTCCCAACAATCTGCCTTACCAGCGGATTCGCAATACGTTCTACGGTGTCGTGCAGGTGAATAACGTCCTCAAGGTCGCTTCTCCAGAGGGCGATGAGCCGCAATGGATGGCTTTTGACGAACCGACAGTCACGGTTCGCTGGCACGATGGCTATAATGGGGCGTTGATGTACGCGGAAACGATTTCGACGATGGACGCCGTGCCTGCGAAGTAGCATCGGGCACAATGAAAGCACAATTTCAAAACCTCGAAAGGTTCTCTACAAGATGTCACAGGAAAAAGAAAAAGTTCTCATCATCGTCGGCGATGCTTCCGAAACGCTCGATACGATGTACCCGTACTACCGTCTGATCGAAGCCGGCTTTCAGCCCGTTGTGGCTGCTCCGGAAAAGCGGAAGTATCAGATGGTGATGCATGAAGTGAAGCCGGGCTGGACCATCACCAAAGAGTGGGAAGGCTACACGATCGATGCCGACATCAGCTTCGCCGAGATCGTGCCGGAAGAGTACGCGGGGATCATGTTCTCCGGCGGACGCGCTCCCGAATACATTCGCTACGACGAAGACCTCGTCCGCGTGACCCGTTACTTCTTTGAAGAAAACAAGCCGATCGCCAGCGTCTGTCACGGCGTCGAAATCCCGGCTTATGCCGACTGCGTTCGCGGCCGCAAAATGGCGACCGTGCCGAAGTGCAAGTTTGATCTCGAAGTCTGCGGCGGCGAGTTCGTGAACGAAGCCTGCGTCGTCGACGGCAACCTCGTCAGCGGCCGCACCTTCCACGACAACGGCCACTACCTCGGCCCGTGGATCAAACTGCTCGAAGAAGCCCGAGCCGCGAAGGGCGAGCCCGTTGAGGCGTAGTTGACCGCAGTCAGTCGATGAGAAAGCCGGCGTCATCCGCCGGCTTTTTTCGTTGGTAACCTCGTAGCGGCGGCATCTCGCTGCCGAATCAGCATGCCATCGCCATGATGCCGGGTGCCATGCTTGCATCGCATCGAAGATGCAGGGCAAGCATGCCGCTGAATAATGTCTTAAAGTGGACGAAGAAGGAAATGTCCGGAGATACCCCAATCGATCTCTCGACGTTCCTTCATTGCCTTCGCTGGAACCGACGTCCATTGGCATGCTTGCCCTGCTGCGCGATGCAAGCATGGCACCCCGGTACGATTGGGGGTGACCGTCTTCGGACGAGCCACCCATGTGTTTCGTCCCTCGTTTTCGTCGGTCACGTTCAGTCGTTACGATTCCTGCAGACACTCCAGAGACTTCAGGAAATGGTTCGCTATGAACAACGCCGTGATTGCCGACAAGTTTGAACAGCTCGCCGATCTTCTCGAACTCGAAGGGGCGAACGCGTTTCGTGTTCGCGCCTATCGCAACGCGGCTCGAACGATCGAAAGCCTGCCGGAGGCTCTGGAAACGCTTGTTGCTGATGACTCGCGGTCGCTGCAGGATCTGCCGGGCATCGGGAAGGATCTGGCCGAGAAGATTCGCGTCATTCTCGAGACCGGGGAGTTGCCGCAACTGGCCGAGCTCAAGGAAAAGATCCCCGCCGATGTCGTACGCATGCTCCGAATCCCGGGGCTCGGGCCGAAGAAGGTGGCGACGCTGTATCGCGAGCTGAAATTAACCTCGCTGGACAAGCTCAAGCATGCGGCGGAGCAGGGGACGATCGCCGAGAAAAAGGGCTTCGGCAAGAAAACCGAGCAGATTATTCTTGAAGGGCTGGAGCATCTGGAACGTTCCGGCGTGCGAATGTATCTGGCCGATGCGAAGCCGTTCGTCGATGGCATTGCCGAGGAACTTCGCAAACTGAAGTCAGTGCATCAGGTCGCTGTCGCCGGGAGTGTGCGGCGGCTCAAGGAAACGGTCGGGGACTTCGACATGCTCGTGACCGCCGAGGATCCGGCCGAGGCGATGGATTATCTGGCGGAGCATGCTCAGGTCGAAAAAGTTCTCGCACGCGGCGAGACCAAACAGCGGGTTCGGTTCAAACCGCTCACCCCCTGTATTACTCCCGATGGCAATCGAATGTCGATGGAAATGGACCTGCGGGTGGTGCCGAAGGAGAGTTTCGGAGCCGCTCTGCAGTACTTCACCGGCTCCAAAGAGCACAACATCGTCACGCGGCGAATGGCGAAGGACCGGGACCTCAAGCTGAATGAATACGGCCTGTTTCGCGGCGAGGAGCAGCTCAACGCCGAGACTGAAGAAGAGGTCTATGCCGCCCTCGATCTTCCATGGATTCCACCCGAGTTGAGAGAAGATCGCCGCGAGTTCGAAGCGATCGAAGCAGGGGGGCTGCCGGATCTGCTGGAGTTATCCGACATCCGTGGTGACCTGCACATGCACACGACGGCGACCGACGGCACGGCCACGATCGAAGAGATGATCGAAGGGGCCCGCGAACGGGGCCTGAAATACATCGCGATCACCGACCATTCCAAGCGGGTCATGATGGCCAACGGTCTCGACGCCGATCGGCTGCGGGCGCACTGGAAAGAGATTCAGAAGATCCGCAAGAAGTACGACGACATCGAAGTCCTCTGCGGCATTGAATGCGACATTCTGGAAGACGCCACGATGGACCTGCCGGACGATGTACTGGCGGAAGCGGAGTGGGTCATCGCCGTGCTGCACTACGGGTTGAAGCAGTCTCGCGAGAAGATCACCGAGCGCTTGCTGACCGCGATTCGGAATCCGCATGTTGACATCATCGGACATCCGACCGGGCGACTCATCGGCAAGCGGCCGGGGGCGGATGTCGATTACGAAACGATCTTCAAAGCCGCGGCCGACCATGGCGTGATGATGGAGATCAACGCCCATCCCGCCCGTGTCGATCTGGACGATGTTCGAGCGGCTCAGGCGAAAGACTTCGGTATCCCGATCGTCATCAGCACCGATGCCCACTCCACCGGCGGCTTCGACAAAATGGTCTGGGGCGTCTACCAGGCTCGGCGAGCAGGACTCACGAAGAAGGACGTGGCGAATACGAAGACGGCGAAGCAATTCTTGAAGATGCTGAAGTGATGGAGAGATTCACGACGGCAGCACGGTGAACTCTTTGGGTCACACGTCGAACTTTGATTCGTCGCGGATGGTGAGACCTCTTGTGACTTCGTCACCCGGCCGAATCGGCCGGGCCACCCTTGTGGTTTACGATGAGTCTTGAGCAGACGCTTTGCAGCAAGCTCTCTGTGACCTCTGTGTCTCCGTGGTTCCTCCGAATCCCGACTACTCCTCCCGGGACGAATACAAGTGCTTGCCGTCTTTGGCGGCCTGGATGGCTTCGTGGGTGTCCATGGGGATGCCGGGGTCGTTCTGGGATTTGAGCCAGCGGTCGAGTTCGGCGGCGAGCTTTTTCTTCTCCTCGGCGAACTGGGAGTCGTCGGCCAGATTCTCCATTTCGTAGGCATCCGACGATGTGTGGTAGAACTCTTCGGGCGGACGATTCATGTAGCGTTTCACGAGGTTATACGTTCGCGGCTTCTCCCAGGCGGTGAAGATCCAGGTGGCCCAGTATGGGTTGTTGAGCTCGCCACGATTCTGTTTGCCCATCAGATGCTTTTCGATGTAAACCTCGCCGGGCGTGAGGTTGCGGATGTAGCGGAACTCTCCGCTGCTGACGGTGCGGATCGGATACGCCGGGCCTTCCGGGATGTTGTTATGAATTCCATAGACGAATTCGCGATGTGAATTCTTCTCGCCACGCAGCACGCTGGCGAAGCTCGAACCATCGACTTCGCTCACGGGCTTGCCGCCGGCCAGATCGAGCAGGGTCGGAACAACATCGGCGTATTGCACGAGGGCATCGGTTCGCTGGCCGGGTTCGATCTTACCGGGCCAGCGGGCGACGAGGGCGGTGTGCAGGCCGGTGTCCCAGTTGGTCCATTTACAGCCGGGAAACTGCGAGCCCTGTTCGGACGTGAAGAGCACGAGCGTGTCGTCTTTCAGGTCGTTCTGATCGAGCACGTCGAGGATCTCGCCGACCTGTCCGTCCATGTACGTGATCTCGGCCAGGTAGCGTCCGAAGTCCTGTCGCGTGACGGGAGTGTCGGCGATGTTGGCCGGGAGTTTGATCGAGCGGGGCGGGTACTGGCTGGCATCGCCCATCACCCAGGGAACGTGAGGTTCGACCAGCGCGACAACCAGGCAGAAGGGCTGTTTCCGATCGCGGCTCATGAATTCTGCAATGCCGTTCAGACTATGCTCCTGTGTCGGATTGCGGACGCAGTTCTGGTCGAAGCCGTCGACGTTCTCGAAGGGATACGCCGAGTCGGGTTTGACGTGAACTTTCCCGGAGATGCCGACGCGATAGCCGAGCGGCTTGAAGTGATGCGGCAGGCTTTTCGTCCCGGGCAGACTGCCGGAATGGTTCCACGCGCAGCCGTTGCCCAGCGGATAAAGCCCGGTGAACAGCTCTGAACGGCAGGGCTGACACATGGCTTCAGAGAGATAGGCCCGGTTGAAGGTCAGGCTTTCGCTGGCGAATTTGTCGATGTTCGGCGTCTTCGCATTCTGTCCGCCGTACAACGGCAGGTCGTTGTACGTACAGTCATCGGCCATGATGATCAGAATATTCGGCGGAGCGGCCTGAGCGTTTGAGTCGGACAGCAGAAACGTCAGCGGGAACAGCAGCAAGAGGGCCAGGATCGTGCGCACGCGGGATCTCCTGAGACGTAAGACTTGAAGTGGATCCAGGGCAAGCGGAAGGGCCGGACGCGGAATTCGCGGTTTCATCGCCGGAGGATCGTGAACCGACATTGCAACAAACTTCGCCCCGTGAAACAATTCCGACAGTTGTATTTGTCCTGTCTCCTGATCACGTCTTCTCCGCATGTCGTATCGTACGATCAAACGTCTGCTCGGCGAAACCAGCCTCGAACGGAAGTGCCGCTTCCTGTTCGGCGGCGGTCTGATGCTGCTGATCTCCGGCAGTTTCTACTTCTATGCGCAGCTCAACGCCCGCATTATTGAGAATCAGAACAAGGAAACCGCCCAGCTGCTCGTTGCACCGATCATCATGGAAAAACACATGAAGGCGGTTGACATCGATCAGGAGCACATCGAGAAGATCGAGGAAATGGCGAGTTTCCTGAAGCCGATCGAGATTCAGGACTACCGCTGGCGACTGCTCAAGTCCGATCCCACGGCCGATTCGCCCGATCGTCCGACCGATGACTTTGGCTACGAAGCACTCGCTCGGGTTCGCAGCGGCGAATCGGAGTACATCATCACGCTGCCCGATCGGCAGGAGTATCGGTACTACGCCGCGGTGAAAGCGTCGAAGTCGTGTCTCACCTGCCATTACCACCGCAAGCCGAACGCGGCTGAGGGGGATCTTCTCGGCATGGTGAAAATCACACTGCCGCTCACGAAAACAAAGAGTCGTCTCGCCAAGAACAATGCGATTCTGCTGGCGATGGCCATTGTGACTTCGTTTCTGGCGATGGTCGCCGCGTATGCCATCGTGCGGTATGTGATCGTCAAACCGGTTCTCCACCTGAAAGATGTCAGTGATGAGATCGCGCGGGGCACGCTCGATTTGCGAGCCGATATTCGCACCGGGGATGAGTTCGAGGAACTGAGTCATGCCTTCAACCGGATGTTGCGGCACCTGGTCACGGTTCAGGATGAGCTCAAGGAAGCCAATACGAATCTCGACCATAAAGTCGATGAACTGGCCCGGGCGAACCTGTCGCTGTTCGAGATGAACAAGCTGAAGAACGAGTTCCTGGCAACGATGAGTCACGAGCTGCGAACGCCGCTGAACAGCATTCTCGGCTTCAGCGATGTGCTCGGCTCGGCATCCAACCTGAACGATAAGCAGAAGCGGTATCTGCAGAACATTTCGACTTCCGGACAACGGCTGCTCACGCTCATTAACGACATTCTTGATCTGGCCAAAATCGAGAGCGGCAAGATGGAGATCCATCCGGTCAAGTTCTCGATCGAAGAGATCGTCGAGCAGCTCTGCTTAAGCATCTCGCCGCTCGCCGATCGCAAGAACATTGAACTGACCTGGTTCTGCGCGCCCGATGTGCCGCAGATGAACCAGGACTCCGGCAAGATTCAACAGATTCTCACGAACCTGCTTTCCAACGCGGTGAAGTTCACCCCGGAAGGGGGGCGGGTACGGGTAACGGTAACGAGCATCTGTCTCACCGGAACGAACAGCAGCCGAACGCCGCCTTCGCAGCATGATTTCGTGCAGATCAGTGTCGCGGATACGGGGATCGGAATCCCTCTGGCCGATCAGGAACGGATCTTCGAGAAGTTCCGTCAGGCCGAGCACGTTCCGGGACAGGAGAACCTGCTCACTCGCGAGTACGAAGGAACCGGGCTGGGGCTGTCGATCGTTAAGGAGCTGTGCAAGCTCCTCGGTGGAGAAGTGACAGTCGAAAGTGAATTTGGCAAGGGAAGCACCTTTATCGTGCGGTTGCCCCGCGAAGTCACGGCGGACATGCAGCGCGACGATGAGACCGCGCTGGAGTACCAGACCATCGAACGAACCCGGTCGCGGGTGCAGCAGCTCGTCGCGCAGAACGACAAAGAAGCCGGCGGCTCGACTCGGGATGCCGGTTAGGGGGCAGCGCCCCAATAGAGCGAACCAGGCGTAATCGTGATATTTGCCGGACTGGTTCGGTACTCCCCATCGATCCGATAGAAGATGGCCTTGTCGGTCTGATAGGACGTCCAGCCGCTGCTGGAACTTCCCCCGAGCATCGCCGAATTCGAATCGTACACACTTCCGCCCCGATAACGGAGACGGATCGGCGTGCCCCACCCGGTCGTTGTCACGGTCACGCAAATCCCCTGCGTGGTACTCAGCCACTGCGATTCCGACATCGGAACGGTAATCCAGTTCGAACTGGTCGAGATCCAGTCGCTGTTAATAGCGTACGTGTCGATGAGCGTGGAAGGCATGTTCGCTCCGTTCGGAAGATACGTAGACACCGAGAACCACCGGTTGCTGTCCTGTCTCCGGCAGTAGATACGCACGCTCGTCACTCGATACATGGTTGCGGACGCAGGGAATGTCGGCTTTGTATATTGCCCCCACCACTTGCCAGCCTGAACGTCATCTTCTGAGTAACTCCACGACGAATAGGATCGCAGTTCCGTCGGGCCGACGGTGCTATTGTCGGAGAACAGGCACGAGATCACCTGCGTCGTCTGACCAATCCGTCCGATGCCATCGAGGCGGAGCAGTGTGTCGCCGTTGCTGAAGCTGCCGTCGCTGTCGGAGACACGCCAGCTGATCGAGCCACTGAATCCCGTGGGAGTGAACGGTGTTGTCTCCACGCCCGAGGCGTAGGAGGTCCGCCAGTTACTGGCCGTCATCAGTTTGTCCTGGGCCAGCTCAACGGCGGACCGCGCGAGACGACGGGCCCGCTGCACTTCAAGTGCGGTCGACATCTCGTCACGCTGCAGGCGAATCAAACTCACTCCGGCGAGCCCGGTAACCGAGACCAGCAGCGAGATGGTAACGACCAGCATATAAAGAGCCGCCCCACGACGTGCGGTTTTCCCTGGCGGGGAAGGGGGCTGATCTTGTCTTGTACTAATCACTGCTCCCACCTCCGCGGTTTGACGCGTTGACGCTGAAGTTTTCGCAGCGATAGCCGACAGCCTGTGCCAGAATCTGATTGTCCCGTTTGACGGTCACGATAATCCGTTTCAACCCGGTATCCGTGATCGAAGTCTGGTTGGGATTCGCTCGCGTTACCCAGGCGACGCTCACTTCGCGCCGCCAGCCGCTCAAGTTGCTGCGGCTGGAATTGTCCCGGTTGCGTGGCGGACTGGCCGACCAGTTGTTGTAGTCGTCGACGTCGTCGAAATAGTTTCGAGGTCCATTCCCGTAGCCGAGCTCCAAAGCTTCCAGGCCGAACAGGGGGAGATACCAGTCTTTGTAAGACTTCTCCATAATCTCGGAGAGCAGCTCGTCGGCCAGCTGTTCGGCAATGGCATTCTGAGCCGTCCGTTCGCGACCGACAACGATGGCACCCATGCAGCGAAGGGAGGCGATCATCAAAACCGCGACCAGCAGCGAAGAGATACTCACTTCAAGTAGCGAGAATCCCCGCCGGTCAGTCCAGGGGTGATGATGAGCAGCCTGCATGAAGCCCGTACTCGACATTCGCCTCATCAGCCGTACTGATAGGTCCGTGGTTTATTGAGGATCGGGATTTCAATCTGAACCCGGTCCGTGGTGTTAGGGGTCAACTGCAGTTCGACGACCATCCCAATCGTGTACGACCCCGAGGTAATATAGCTCAGGGAAAAATGGTAGACGTTGGGAGCGATGGTTCGTGACTGGAAGTTGTACTTTCGGATGAGCGGGGCGCCGGGATAGCCGGACCAGCTGTACTCGACCCGTTCTTCGTAACTGTCCGCGTTCTGATCGGGCAGATAAACGTCCACTTCTCGGGACATATTGTCGCGGAACTCGGTTGCGAACTGCAGCTCTCGCATCTGGTTGAGCACTTCCGTGGTCGCCAGGATGGTGTTCGCGTTCGACAGATTCGGATCGAGCGATTTCATCGTCACATAAAGTGAGGACATCATGCCTCCGACGAGGACGGAAGTCCCGATCAGAGACAGCGACATTTCCACCAGCGTAAACGCTCGGCGAGATTGGCGGCGAGAGTGTCTCATTCGATTGTAACCCATCCCGAGATCGAATCGACCTTCACTTTTTTCGTGAGGGCGCCCGATTCCAGTTCCACTTCGAGCGTGTCGCCAGGATTTCCGAAGCGATTGAAGACCACGGTCTGCCCCGGCAGGGCATCCTTGATCAGGACTTCGAACGGAGACTCCGTTAGCACGACTCCATGTGGAGACTGCTTGTGATCCCGATCCATCACCCCCTGAATCGCGTACGATTCGGTATCTTTATTGAAGACGACGGTGATCGACGTACTGCGGGCCATCGCCAGATGCCGGGCCCATTTCAGGTCCCGGGCCACCAGTTCGCAGGCCTGGTTGAGCCGGGTCGAGTTCTGAACGTCGACGAACCGCGGGACGGCGACCGCCGAGACAATGCCCATGATCAGGAGCACGATCACGAGCTCGACCAGAGTGAATCCGTTGCGTGGGGTGCGTCCTGCAAACATTGGAAACTTAATCAACTTACACGAAAGTCACGGCCGCAACCGCTTCCTGGACGTTGGTAATCTCGCGCTGAAGCAGCTCATGCCAGGCGGTTGAATTGCGGAGAATCTTCTCCTTCTGGCGATTGGCTTCAATCGTGATTTCCAGCACGGTCGGCATGCTGTCGAGGAAGGCGTCGACACACTGGGTATCCCACTGGGTGCCGCGTCCTTCGAGAAGAATGCTGACTGCTTTGCGAACGGGCATGCCATCCCGATACGGCCGGGTGCTGGTCATGGCGTCGTAGGCATCGGCCACGGCCAGAATGCGGGCGTGCAGCGGAATGTCCTCGCCCTTGAGTTGATCGGGATACCCGGTGCCGTCCATCGATTCGTGGTGATGCAGCACGCCGGGCAACACATAGGAGAAGGCCGACAGGTGCTGGAGAATCATAAAACCGATGCGGGGATGTTTCTTGATCTCGTCGAATTCTTCATCCGTCAGCCGGCCCGGCTTCTTCAGGATGTGGTCGGGAACACCGACCTTGCCGATGTCGTGCACGAGACCGGTGATGTAGATCTGCTCGCATTCGTCATCGGGAATTCCCAGGTTCTCGGCGATGATGCGGGCGTACTGGGCCACGCGATCGCTGTGACCGCAGGTGTAAGGATCTTTGGCGTCGAGAGAGTTCATCATTGTGCGGATGACGCCGATGAGCAGTTCCTGCTGTTGCTGGAACAGTTCCAGGTTCTTGGCGTGCGAAGCGAGCAGGCTGGCCGTCGAGCTGACCAGGGTTGCTTCTGACGTTCCAAACTCCAGTTCGCTGATGCCTTCAAGCTCGTCGTGCAGATGGCTGCGGATCTGGCCGCTAAGATCTTTGATTTTGTTGATGGCGACCAGCCAGCCGTAAGTCGACCCGTCTTTGCGAAGCGGAGTTACGATGAAGCTGTTGACACCCGAAGGGACTTTGTCGCGGGCTTCCCGGACGCGATCTCGATTCCAGACAACGGGCTGCTTCTGGGCGTCCTCTCGGACGAGCAGCATCAGATCACGGCAGCTCTTTCGCGGAAACGACTGCCCCCAGAGCAGGACATCGAACTTTTCCGCTTCCTCTTCACGCCGGTTCTGCCGGGGCGTAACGAGCGCGACGGTTTTGCAGCGGATCAGATCGGCCAGCATTTCCAGAGTGGAGCTGGCCAGAGACTCCAGACTCCGCTCGACCGTACAGGCGCCGAGCTGTTGGGCGAGATTCCGCAGCCAGGTCATCTCTTCAAAGTCCGCACTGACCTGGGCGGCGTAGAGATCGAGCTGCTCGGTTTGGGTCCGTTCGCGGGTATGCAGTTCTTCAAGCACGAATTCCTGCTGCATTGCGGTTTGAAGCAGGAAGTCGGAGTTGTTCGAGCTGATTCCGACTGCAACGGTCGGAAATCCCGAGGCCGAATTGATGGGCAGAATAAACAGACTCTGTTCCGGGTTGATCTGCCGCAGGACCGGGCCGGTCATTTCCTTTGACGTGCTGATATAGAAGTGCACATCCACGACCGAGGAGGGATTGAGACGATCATCGCCCCGAACGATCGGCGTCCAGTCGTTGACCTTCCTCCAGATCTCGACGCCACAGTCAAATCGGTTGGAAAGCCGTCCGGCGATCTCACGCAGTTCCGGATGTTCGGTCGAGTTGGCAACAGGTGTCTGAGACATAATTGTTCTCGCAGGTGTGGACTGCTGCCTGAAATCAACAACAGGGGGCAGTCAGGAACATTGAAAGTCTAGGTCAACCATAGGTCACGTTTTGCGGTGAATAACTGCCGGGTGCGGGGTGTGCCTGAAGTTTGTCGAATTTTTTGCTTCGTCCAGTTTTGTGAACTACTGTTGAATCACGGCATCGCACTTCGCCTTGCTCGTAAACACTCAAGAAGTTTTTTTATGGAGCACAACCATGGTTGCTGCAAATCAAATGAAGACTCGGGCGCGACAGGGTTTCTCACTCATCGAACTCGTCGTGGTGGTGCTGGTGATGGGGATTATCGCGGCTGTAGCGGGTCCGAAGATGTTCGACACCGCTTCGGACGCCAAACTCTCGGCGACCAAACAGTCGCTGGCTGTCCTGCGGGATGCGATCGAACTTTATCGGGCGCAGACCGGTTCTTATCCGTCGGCCTCGATCGTGACCGAGCTCGGTCCTTACCTGCGTGGACCGTTCCCGAAGGTTGAAACCGGGGCCAATGCTGGCAGCGCCGCTGTCCGGACTCACTCTGGATCGCCGACGCCGACCGGAACCCAGGGCTGGGCTTACGACACAGCTTCAGGTTCTTTCATCATCAACGATACGACAAACGGCCTGAACCTGCTGTAAGTCGAACGAAGTCTATTATTAGCGGGCTGGAGTTACGGACCATGAATAAGACAGCGATCTTGATTGCTGAAGACAATCGGGTGATGGCCGATGTCGTACGGTTCAATCTGCAGCGGGCCGGTTTCGAAGTGACGGTTGCTCTCGATGGAGCAGCCGCACTCGAACAAGCCCAGGCAAAACAGTTCGACCTCGTCATTACCGATTATCAGATGCCCCGCATGGGGGGCCCGGAACTGATTGCTGCTCTTCGCAATCTGGAAGAGTATGCTGACATTCCAATCTTCCTCTGCTCGGCCAAAGGCTACGAGCTGAACGAAGATGACCTCCGCGAGAAGTGGGGGATCCAGCGCGTACTGCTCAAGCCGTTCAGTCCGACTGAAGTTGTCGCTTGTGTTGAGCAACAGTTGCGGACGGCTCAAGTTTAAGACATGCCGCGCGGGATGAGCCCGGCGGTTTCAAAACTACGGAGAGACACGTGGACGGTGATAAGTTCAGTTCGGTGCTGCGCGCGGCAGGCGTGCTGACGCTGATCCTGGCGATCGCGGCAGTCAGTACGTTTCTGGTCGACATCGAAGCGTACTGGTCGGCTCGCATTCTCATCGCCGCCCTTTTCAGCAGCGTCTTCCTGGCGATGTTCTCGCTGATCCCCCGTCGTCGTTCGGGGCGAGTCGCTCCCGCAATCTACGATCAGCTCGTTGGGGTCAGCGAAAAACCGAAAGAACTGGTGCAAACGTTGCAACCGGTTCTGCAGTCGGATCCTCCCTCGCACGGCTGGAACGAGATTGTGCAGACTGTCCAGGCGGGAGCCGCCCTGCAGCTGCTCGAATCGCGGATCGATCAGAAACTCGATGGTCGCGGCGGAGCCGACGATTCCACGGTGCTGCATTGCCTGGCTGAAGGGATTGCCGTGACTGATCTCGATGGGCGGATGACGTTCGTCAATCGGGCTCTTGAAGCGATCCTGTCGACAGAATGCGATGAACTGCTTGAGGAACAGCTCCTCGAATTTCTACCGCAGGGACTTCCCGAGCACGTTCAGGAAGCGGTCGCGAAACCACAACCGTTGAGCTTTGAATCAACGACTTCCTCGGACCAGGGGGATAACTATCTGCGGTGGAGCCGGCGACCAAGTATTGATGATCGCGGTGAAACGGTCGGTCACGTCTGGACGATTCGCGACGTGACCCAGCAGAAGCTGGCCGAAAAGATGCGGGAAGAGTTTGTCTCGATGGCGACGCACGAACTGCGGACGCCGCTGGCGAATATCTGCGCGTATGCCGAAACGCTGTCCGTTACCGACGAGATCGATGTCGAACAGCAGAAGCAGTTCTACAACATCATCCTCACCGAAGCGACGCGACTCTCCCGTTTCGTGGACGAACTCCTTGATGTCAGCCGGATGGAAGCCGGATCGATGTCAATCGACAAACGCGAAACCGATCTGGAACGACTGCTGCAGGAAATCGGCAGCAAGGTTCGGCCGGAAATGGAGCGGAAACAGATCGACTTCACGATCTCGCTGCCACCGAAGCTTCCTTCGATGACGATCGACAAAGACAGTATCTCGGCTGCCCTGGTGAACCTGTTGGGCAACGCCTGTAAATATACGCCCGATGGAGGCGAAGTCGTCTTTACCGTGGCGATGGAAGATCAGGAGATCTTCTTCCACGTCCAGGATACCGGGATCGGTATCTCCGCCGAAGAACTGCCTCATGTCTTCGAGAAGTTCTTCCGCAGTGAAGATGTTCGTGTCCGTGACATTACCGGCACGGGCCTGGGACTGGCCTTCACACACGAGGTGGCCCGTCTGCATGGCGGTCGCATCGACGTGACCAGCGAACTGGGCGAAGGCTCGACCTTCAGCTTCGTGCTCCCGGTGAGTGGAGGCAAGCGATGATTGAATACACCCGCCAGGGAGCCGTCGACATTGTCCAGCTTCAGGATTCTCTGACCTACAGCAACGCCGATCGGGTTCGAACGGCAATTGAACAAACCATTAAGCCGGGACAGCCCCGGCTCGTTCTCGACCTGCGCGAGATGTCGCTATGCGACAGCAAGGGACTCGAATTGATCCTTGATCTTCGGGACCGCTGCGTCAAACGGGGCGGGATGTTCAAACTCGCGGGGGCCAGTCATCTGTGTCAGGACATCCTGCGAGTGACTGGTGTGCTCGACCAGATCGAACATTATGAAGACTCTGTGCTGGCCGCGGGGAGCTTTGCCGTATGACCAGCATTACCGCACGAAATCGTTCCAGCCTGCGACTGAATGGGACAGGCTCCAAAATGGGCGGCGCACGTCCCCAGCGTCTCGGCGAAAAGCTGATCAACGCCGGTCTGCTCACGCCTGATGAACTCGAATCGGCTCTGCAACAGCAGAGCACGAAAGGGCAGCGCGTCGGTGAGGCCCTCGTCGAACTCGGTTTCATCGAAGAAGAACAGCTGCTGCCATTCCTGGCCGAGCAGATGGAGATCCCGTACGTCATCCTTCGGGAAGGTCTGATCGACCCGAAGACCGTACGCATGCTGCCTCGCAGTAAAGCCGAAGAGTTCGGTGCGATCGTCATGTTCAAGGTTCGCGGCGTTCTCACGGTCGCGATGCACAATCCGCAGCAACTTGATTACATCGATGAGATCGAGCGTCTGACGGATTGCCGCGTTCGACCGATTCTGGCTCTTTCTTCGGCCATCGAGCAACTCCTGCCACGATGTTACGACGAAGGCTTCGAAGTTGACGCCGTGACCGCGGACATGGATCGCGATGCAGTCTCGGTTCAGGACGACGCCATCCATGTCGAGCTGCAGAAGGTCGAGTCAATCGCCGACGGCAGCCCGATCGTGAACCTGGTCAACTACATGATCCTTCAGGCCGCTCGACAGGGCGCCAGCGATATTCACATCGAGCCGGGAATGCACCAGTCAACGGTTCGTTTCCGTGTCGATGGCATGCTCCGTGAAATTCTGCGGCCTCGTCGCGAGTTTCATCCGGCGATCGTGTCACGTATCAAAGTTATGGCGAAGATGGATATCGCCGAGCATCGCCTTCCGCAGGATGGTCGAATCCACGTCGTGGTCGATCATCGCGATATCGACCTGCGATGTTCGACACTGCCCACGGTTCAGGGCGAAAAGGTCGTGCTTCGTGTGCTCGACCGCTCGAACGTGACGTTCAATCTGAACGAGCTCGGGATTCCTGAAGATCAGCTGAAGGTCATGAAAGGGCTGCTTGCCAAACCTTACGGCATGGCCCTGGTGACCGGGCCGACCGGAAGCGGAAAAACGACCACGCTGTATTCGGCCATCGAACTTGTCAAGAGCGTCCAGCACAACATTGTGACGGTCGAAGATCCGGTCGAATACCAGCTCGCCCAGATCAATCAGGTCCATGCCAACGCGGGAACGTCGCTGAGTTTCGCGAAGGTTCTGCGAGCCATTCTCCGGCAGGACCCCGATGTGATCATGATTGGGGAAATTCGAGACGGCGAAACGGCGGAAGTCGCTACACAGGCGGCTCTGACCGGCCACCTCGTTCTGTCCACTCTGCACACGAACGACAGTGCTTCAGCGGTAACACGACTGTCTGATATGGGCATCGCGTCCTACAAGATCGCAGCGGCGTTTCTGGGGGCCATCGCTCAGCGGCTGGTTCGTCGGATTTGTCCCAACTGCCGAACCACGTATTACCCCCCGGCCGGGCAGCTCGAGATGCTCCATTACAAGGGAGATCACAACCGGCAGTTTGTTCGGGGAGAGGGCTGCCACGAGTGTTACGACAGTGGCTACAAAGGCCGAATCGGGATCTACGAGATTCTCGCGGCCGACAACGAATTGCGAGAGTTGATCGGTAGCGGAGTTCAGGCGGAAGTCATCCGCCGATGGCATCGGGAACACGGAGCATCGAACCTGCTGAACGAAGGACTCCGTCTCGCTGAGCAGGGGATTACGTCCATCGACGAAGTGATGCGGGTCGCATTCTTCGACTAATCAGATTCAAACTCTATCGGCAGCCAAGTCATGGCCTACGCATATCAGGCACGATCGAAAGCAGGGCAGGTTGAAACGGGCTTCCTGGAAGCCGCTTCGCTCGCCGCTGCGCGGCAACAGCTGAAGGGGCGAGGTCTGTTTCCGCTGTCGGTCACCGAGCATCGCTCGATGGTCCGCAACGTCGCCCGCCGCTCCGGACGGGTCTCCAAAAACGACCTGATGATGATGACGACTCAGCTGTCGATCATGCAGAAGTCGGGAACGGACCTGGCCGAGTCACTCAAGTCGGTTGCCCGGCAGGTCACCAATAAGCGACTGGCCGAAGCCATGCGGCAGGTCGTTCGAGATATTGAGGACGGAAAGTCGTTTTCAGTCGCTCTGGGCAATCAGGCCGAAGTCTTCGGCGAAGCCTACGTGTCCGGTATCGCGGCTGGAGAAGCGTCAGGGACTTTGGGACAGGTGCTTTCGCGGTTGACGGTTCTCCTGCGTAACGAAGTGCGACTCATTAATACCATTCGAGGCATCATCACGTATCCGGCCATCCTCATGCTGGTCGCGTTCTCGGTCATCAATGCTCTCGTGTTCTTTGTGTTGCCACAGTTTGCCAAAGTCTTTGAAGACTTGGGTAAAGTGCCACCGCCGACCACCCAGCTTCTTCTCTCCTTCGGTTCTTTCGTCAGTGGAAACCTGATGGGCGTCGCCGTGGGAGTGGGGGCCGCCATCTTTGGACTGGTGCTGATGACGCGATCGCTTTGGTTCAAGTCGTGGCTGGATCGAACCATGCTCAACATGCCCGGTATCGGGAAAGCCACCCGAACACTGTTGGCCGGTCGGACCTTCCGATTGATTGGAACCATGATTCAAAGTGGCGTGCCGCTACTCGAAGCCGTTCGCCTCAGCCGGCGATCAGTTCGGAACTCCGAATACACCCGCCTGTTCGATGAGATCGAAACTCAGCTGACCAAAGGAAACGGACTTTCCATCGCGTTGAGCACGGTCGATTTTCTGCCGGACGGCCTGGCACAAATGATTTCGACGGCGGAAGCCTCGGGGGATTTGGGCAGCGTGATGGAGATTGTGGGTGAGCACTATGAAGACGAAGCCGAGCGTCATGTTCGCGAACTCTCGAAAGTGCTCGAACCACTCATCATCGTGCTGATGGGGGGAATTGTGTCCATCGTCGTGATGTCGGTGATCCTGCCGCTCCTCGACATGTCTTCGACGACAGGAGCCTGATCATGATCGTACTCTCGGATGTGATGTCACTGCTCAATGTTCGCAAGTCGCTGGCCACGACCAGGCTCGGCGTCGATTTTCAGTCGACCCAGCTCGTGTTCGCCGAGCGATCGACCAGCGACCGCGGCAGCGGCGGACTGACCGGGCATGTGATTCCGATTCGCACGGACCAGCCCATGGACGGATGGATCGAAGGCGGGGGATTGAAGGAATTGCTCCAACAGAACCGTCGCCAGATCTCGCAGTTCGCGCAGGACTGCATGTCGTGCGTTTTACCGCACGAACTGACACGACTCTACACCGCTCGTCTTCCCCTGACGGTCGATGCCGAAATGCGGGCACTGATCGGAGAAGAACTCAGCGATTTCATGAGTGCCCCGGTGGAAGATCTGACGTACGACTACTGGATCGAAAACGATACCGATGACGAAGGTCTGGCGACCGTTCATGCCGTGGTCGCCTTTCGCGGGCTGATCAATCAGGTGCTGCGACAGTTTCGTTCGGTCGGGCTCCGCTGTGCGACGATGGATTCGCGAACGACGTGTCTGTCGCGGATGATCGGAGAACCCATGGACGGTGTTTGCGCCGTCATTGAATGGGCTGCCGACGATGTGACGATGGTGATGCTTCGCGACGGCATCCCCTTTTACACGCGGCGACTTCGCGACTGTCACTGGCGACTGCTGCCGGATGCACTGATCGAAGAATGGAAGATCAGCCGCAAAGACTGCGAAGTGATCATTCGACGCCTGGGACGTAATCCTGACGCGAGTCGTTCGTTGCTCTCCGGCTACCGTGAATGTGTCGAAGCCCTTGTCGGGCGATTTGCCGAGGAGGTTCAACGTACGTTGAATTTCGCCCGGCAGAAGTCGCGGTTCGGAAGTCTTGACCGGCTGCTGATTGCAGGATCAGGCAGCGGACTCCCGTTGATCCGGGACTCGCTGCAACTTGTCGTCCATGAATCGATTGAATACGCCGGCGAGATCGATCTTCACGCGGCGTTTTCACGCAGCGAATTTGATCTGGCAATCGCGATGACGAACGGGAGGGCCCGGTAATGCCCATTGCTGACTTCAATCTCGTCCCCAAGGTCAACCAGTTCGAACTGATCTCTCACGGACTGTTCCGACAATGGTTGCTTTTCGGACTGCTCACGATGCTCGTGATGTCGATCATCGTTCTGTTTCACGCTTCGGACGCTCAACTGGCTCAGGAAGAACTTCGAGCGATCGAAGAGTCTCATGAACCCGTGCGTAGCCTCCTGCAGCGAAAGACTGAAGTGCGGAGCCAGCTGGCCAGAGTTCTGCAGGAGGAACAGCAGCTCGAGAATCTGATCATCGGACCCACTCCAGTGGATATTCTGGGAGCGATCGCGACTGCCAGTATCGCGACCGACGGGGGCGTGATCGTCTCGTCCTGGTCGGCCAATCTGGAAGACCGAAAGCCGCCCGCTGCAAAAACGAATACACCCCCGGTGGCTCCCGTATCCGAATCGGTTCGCCGCGTTTGCAATGTTTCCATCGTGGGGACAGGCAAAACGGATAGCGATGTCGGCGAGATGATCACCAGTCTGGAAAGCAGTCTGTTCACGAATGTCGAACTGCTTTCGGCTACCCATGTCCAGAACGGGGATGAGGACGAAGGCAAACAGTTCCAGATTCAGGCCGAAGTTGGAATGGAGATCAGTCCATGAACGCACTCGCAGAGAAACTTACAATCCGTCAGTTCGTTCTGCTGGTCCACACCCTGGGAGGGCTGTCGATCTGCCTGATCATCGCGCTGACCACGATCTTTATCATCCTGCCGATGCGCGGACAGATTGAGAACAGTCGACTGCAGGCCGACCAGCTGAGTCGTTTGAGCGAACAGCATGAGACGGCCAGAGCGGAACTTGAGGAGCTGGAGCAGGAACTGGAAACATCCGAGGCGATCCTGGCCGCCAGTCGGTCGCGAATCAGTCTCGGCTCCGATCTGGATGAATTTCTCAAACTCGTCGGCGACGCGGCTCGTCCCTGCGGAATCCGAATTCGGGAACTTCGCCCCGGCACGACCGGAGAGCGTTACGGATACCGGGTTCACTCCGTGCAAATGTCTCTTGAGGGGCCCTATGCAGGGATCTGCCAGTTTTTCGCGGCTCTGCAGTCGCTGGACCGAATGAATCGTGTCATTCAGGCCGGCATGGCTCCGCATGGCAGCGCAGAAGATTCCTATGCGGTTACTTTAACTCTGGAACTGTTTGCAGCGCTGCCGGCCGAAATCGCTGGACGCCCTCAACCCGCCCGGATCACCACGCTCGACGTGAGGAGCAACAATCATGTTCGGTAGGAATTCTGGTGATTCGCAGCTGACCCGTGGCAAACTGATGCTGATCCTCAGCCTTTCGTCGACCTTGGGATATGTCGTGTTCGGCAACTCCGAGGAATCGTCGGACGATCAGCCCTCTCTCGTAACGCAGCTGGCCACTCAAGTCGTCAAGCACGCGGGTGGACCCGATCTGCAGGCTCTGGCTAAAGCTCGGGATCTGCCGAAGTTCGAGCTCGATCAGGTGATCTCCCACAATCCGTTCGCGCCTGGAAAAAGCACGACTGAAGTCGAGGAAGAGTTCTTGCCGACCGAGTCGGAAACGCCCGTGGAGATGTTTGATCCGCAGCTGCTGCGTGTTTCAGCCGTGCTTTCGAACGGGGGAGCACGCATGGCATTGATCGATAACGTGATTTACAGCGAAGGCGATCGCCTGCCAAATGGCCTGATTATCGGGGAAATCACCGGGGATAACATCCGTCTGCTCGCTGAGTAGTCGCTCTGATCCCGTGTTCACAGGGCGGTAATCTGCGTAAAGAGCAGGGAGCGGGCAGGCGTGGGGAAGTCTTCTGATTGCGGTGGGATTCCTGATCGGAGCGGTCAGTAATATCGGCCTGATGTAACGATTGCGCGAATCGTCCGTATTTTCGGGGCCGGCAGAGTCGATGTTAGAGAAGGTGCGTTGTTCGAACGCCACCGATACTCTTTATCCGACTTTCTGTTATTCCGACGTCAAATCCTTATGTTCAACTCACGCAGCAGAAATCAAATCGCCTCCGTGCTGACGGCACTGATGGTCTGCTGCCTCTACGGGTGCCAGACCGACTCGCTTTCTCGAATGGTTCGTAATCCGTTCCGTTCGAACGAGCCTGAACCTGTGATCGCCGACACTCCCGTAAAGCGCGAGCAGGAGATCATCGATCTTCGTCCTGAAGAATACATCGCCTCGGTTTATCACAACGGAACCCCGGACCGTGTCGCGGAGGCGACCATCAGCCGTCCGGTCACTCGTTCGCCGCACACAGGCAGACAGATCGAATCTGTTCAGGCAATGCCGGTGCCGGGGACCATTCGACAACTGGCTGCGGAAGTTCCTCAAGAGCAATCCGGAGATCCGTTCTCGGGACTCAACTGGGACGCTGAGCTTGATCCCGAAATTGGACCGGAACTTCTGCAGGACGAACAGCTACAGGAACTCCAGCGCATGCAGACCGAAGCCGGCAAACTCAAGGCGGAGCAGTGGGAATCTGCTCCTGCCCCGCTCGCACCGGCTCCAGCGGCAACTCAATCTTCGCCCGTTCAGGCGTCACCAGTTCCAGCGTCGCCCGCTCAGGCACCTGCTGTCCCGATGATGCCGACTCCTCGACGGTCCAGCGCCTACAAATATTACGATGTGCCGCTCACGCCGAATGCTCCCGACAATATCAATCTGCAGCGGTCCGGGGACTTCCTGACTCTGGTGGCCCGCGATGCTCCTCTCAATGCTGTGCTGCAAATGATCGCTCAGCAGCACGGGTTGAATCTGGTTCTCAGCGACGACGTTCAGGAAAAAGTGACGGTATCGTTGAACGACGTACCGCTTTCCGATGCACTCGATACGATTCTCGCCGCTTCGAACTGCACCTGGGTGCAGCAGCGGAACATCATTATCGTTTCGCGGATCAGTAAAGAGTCACTTTCGGGACCGCAGATGCAGGGACGCCAGGTCCGCGTTTTTACGCTCAACTTCGTCTCGGCTGAGGAAGTCGAAAAGGTCGTAACGGGACTCCTCTCGCCGGTCGGCAAAATCTTCAGTCATCAGACAAGTTCTACCGACGGGCGACGCTCTCGGGAACAGATTATCGTAGAAGACCTCCCGGAGTATCTGCATCGCGTCGAGGAATACCTGGCCCGCATCGATGTGGCCCCCCGACAGGTACTCATCGAAGCTCATATCCTGCAGGTCGACCTCGATAAGTCGAACCGCCATGGTGTGAACCTTTCGTATGTGACGTCCCTCGCCGGCGCTCAATTCACGATCGATTCCCAGGGCTTCGCCAACCCGGCCGGCAGCCCGGCCATGGTCTTGAACATCGATGGGTCGAAGCTCGACAACGTGATCGAAGTGATCAAAGAAACGACCGATGCCAAGACGCTTGCCTCGCCGAAGGTTCTCGTGCTCAACGGTCAGGAAGCCAAGATCCAGATCGGTAGCCAGCTTGGTTACATCGTCACGACGACCACGGAAACCAGCACCCTGCAAAATGTCGACTTTATGGATGTCGGTGTGGTTCTTAACGTCACGCCGCACATCAGCAACAACGGCCAGATTCTGATGAAGGTCAAGCCGGAAGTTTCGACCGGAACCGTGAACGCAGCCACCGGGGTGCCGGATAAGGACACCACGGAAGTGGACACCACGGTCATGCTGCCGGACGGGCAGGGGATTGTGCTCGGCGGTTTGATTCAGGAAGTCGATTCCGATCGTCAGGTTAAGATTCCCTATCTCGGCGACATCAAGTATGTCGGGCGGATGTTCGGTCGACGAACAGCCGTGCGGGAGCGACGCGAAATCATCATCACTCTGGTGCCGCGAATCGTGCCTTACGGCGACGAATACCGCTGCATCGATCAGGATCAGTTCTATCGCGCGACCCTGCCGCTCCTGGAAGGCCCACTGTGCCCGGTGCCCCGACCTGAACCGGATCTGTTCGACGCGATCGACAATCCTCGCCGGATTCGCCGTCGTAATCTCGGCCCACCTGTTGTGACCGAGCCGTATTGTCCGCCGGGAAGCGAGTCGTTCGTTCCGCATTCACTGCCGCCCGACGGCGGTCCACAAATCTATCCGTACGAACAATCGTACGAATGACAGTTTCCGTGTCCTCCGTGAGTCCGCTATGAAGAATCACGATATGTTGCCCGCTGATCTCCAGCATCTGCTCGAAAAACGTCAGGCCGCCGAACGACGCGATCGCAAAGACCGACGCAGGTCCGATGACGACGTGATGGTCGACCGCCGCTCCTCGAAAGATCGCCGTCGCACGGCTCGCCGCACTGGTGATGAAGTTCGCAGTTACCGCCTGCCGACTTCAGGCCGCTTTCAGTGTCCCGGTTGTGGTCGGAACGACTATGTAATTGGAGAGGTTGAATATCACGAATGCGGCGGCTGCGGGCAGGGATTTGAACTCACGTAAGCAGACACGGCTCGACTCGGAAGAAATCCGAGAACTGAACAGCGCATAAAAAACGGCTGCCTTTAACAGGGCAGCCGTTTTGTTTTGGTCTCGCTCGTCTCCTCAGAAATGTTCTGAGACTGCGAGAGCGACGAAGGAACTAGGACGACGCCTTCGAGCTGTCGGCGGTTTCTTCCTGAGGTTCGTCGTCGATCTGGAACTTCTCCGCAGTCGGCTTGAGATCCTCTTCGATCCGCGAGGTGCTGGTCGTCTTGGCCGCCGGCGGGGGATCGCTGTAGACGGCGGACCGCATATCAGTTTCGATGGTCCGCATGCCGCGCTTGAACTCGACGAAGCCCTGGCCGAGGCTGCGGGCGACTTCCGGAAGCCGCTTGCCGAACAGCAGCAGAGCGATCATGCCGAGGATGATCATTTCCGTCCAACCGGGTGTAAACATGGTCTCACTCCTCTATGCAAATGGCTCACCGGGAGCCGAAAAGGCAACTGACTCTCAACACGAACTACTCGGAGATCTGTTCCGTCTTTTTCTTCTTCGGACGCGGCTCTTCGTCCTCGTCGTCTTCGGAGTCGTCCTCGATGTTCTCGTTCACACCCTTCTTGAACTCGGTAATACTCTTGCCGACCGAGAACATGGCACTGGGCAGACGCTTGCCGAAGAAGATCAGAATGATCAGCAGAAAGATCACGAGCTCAATGCCGCCGGGCATGCCGGGGATGAAACCTAAGCAGGTCATGTTGAGTTTCTCCAAAATGGATTTGGCGAGGAGGGATCGAGGTCCGGTAATATCTGAGACACGGGAAGCCAGGCCGATTGCCGGGGATGTTCACCATGCACGGGCCGTTGAGGAATCTTCAGCAACTGGAGCCGGAGCACAAAGTGACACGGGAAATTGGCAGAAACTGAACCAGTTGCTGCAACACGGCGGAGGGAAATGAGGAATCGGGGAACGAGCTGCGTTCGCCGGCGATCACTGCACCCAGGCGCGGGCATTCCGTGAGATGGCCACCCGGAGATTCCCACAGGAGAGTAGGAGTATGGAGCGGTTTCCCAATTATGCAAAGCGGGCTGGCGATTGTCAATAAGCCGATCTGCAGAAATATCATGGACTTCTGATGCGTTAGTCGCGTTGCTCCGCGGGCCGATTTGGAAATCTGGGCGAAGTCTGCCTGAAATTCCGGTTTTCCGGTCGAGTCGGCCTGCCCGGTTCGTCGATATTTGATCTGGAGCGTTCCTGCTGCGCCGAGCGCCAGTCGCATACAGATCGTGCTGACAGCGCGTCGGTTCGTCTCGCAGGAATCGCTGAAGTGTTGGCCGAGGTGGCTTCACTTTCGACTCTGAACTTCACTTTCGCTCATTCGGTATGTCGGAACCCGGAATCGATTTTGATCGGCTGGCTCAATCGTTCGGCGGAAACTCCGCTGGTCTGACTGCAGCTCTCGTATCAACATTTGGCGGCGACTGGACCGTGGCTTCGGGAGATCAGACCGATCTTGCCGAACTCTCGGCAGACGAATCTCCGCTCCAGGGACCCGGGCTTGTGCTCAAGCTCGCGACCAGCACCGGCCGGGTTTTGCTCATCATTCCGCAGGGGGCGCTCCTGCCGGACTGGGTTTCGGAACCTTCTGACGAACAGCAGACCGTGCTGAACGATCTGATTTTCGATCTGACGCAGCTGCTCGACCTTTCCGGCGTCAATCCGACGGAATCGACAACGGACTGGACTGAAGAGCTTTCCGAGGTTTCGGCGTCGTACGAAGACCCTCGGGAATGTGGCGTTCTCCCGCTCGAGGCCTTTTCCGCGAACGACCCCGAACTCGCCCAGGCCCTGTACGTTCTGGCGAAAAAAGGTGAACCGCAGGTCGAGGCAGAAGAGTCCTCGTCTCACGTCTCCCCGGAGTCGCACGAGGTGCCGGAACCGGAGCAGTTCGACGACGGTCCCGACGAGCCTGCTCCCGTGCTGAATCAGGAAGCGCAGGATCTCATTTATCGGGTCCGTCGGGTCATGCCACTTTCGGTGAAGGTGTCGGTCCGTCTCGCGGAGAAGAAAATCGACCTGGGGCAGCTGATCAATCTCTGTCCGGGAACGCTGATCATGTTCCAGAAGTCGTGCGACGATCTGCTCGACCTGTATGTGAACAATAAGCCTTTTGCGCAGGGCGAAGCGGTGAAAATCGGCGAAAAATTCGGACTGAAAATCAATCATGTCGGCGTCGAGAAGTCTCGGCCGCCCGGCGTGTTTACGCTTTGAGGCCGGCTTCAGCGAAGCCATTCGGGGAGGGCTGCTTTACCGGACAGACGACGGAACGGATAATGCGGCTCGAGTCTCTCATGGACCGGCGATCGGAAAACAGAGAAACCTTCGGAAAACAGGGCGTTTTTTGACGACTTGCCCCGGGGTCGACTGTTCAGGATCGACGGGAATATGATATAACTCACTCTTATCGCGCGTGTCACGGCCCGGAACGCCTCTGTTGTTCCGTACAGAGATTTTCCCGATCTCTCCCGAACACGAATCTCTGCTGATCGCGATCGTGCTGGTATCAGGAAGACAGGGTCTTCCACAGCCAAAGGTAACAAGGTCCTATTTATTTTGAGTTAAGTTGACCCGGATCGATGGGTGGCAGAATCGACAGCGGGTTGACGTGGGAATCACATGGTCGACAGGAATCTACTCCGCGAATTCTCGATTAAAGACGAAGAACTCGACTCCTATCTGGCAACCTCGCTGGCAGAGCTGACCGGCGACGAAGCCGACATGGATCTGCTGTACGACGAAACCTCGCGGTCTTTTGACGCGAATGAAATCATCACCGGTAAGATCATCCGGGTCGACGATGACGAAGTGCTCGTCGATGTCGGGGCCAAGAGCGAAGGTCTCGTGCTCCGCGAAGAATGGGAAGAAGGCGAGCCTGATCCGGAGCCGGGACAGACCGTCGAAGTCCTGATGGAAGACATGGAAGACATCCACGGTGTCATCCTGCTCTCCAAGCGGAAAGCCGATCGGATCCGTGAATGGGAACGGATCATCGAGAAGTGCGACGAAGGCGACATCGTCACCGGCAACGTGGTCCGCAAGATCAAGGGTGGTCTGCTGGTCAATATCGGTGTCAACGTCTTCCTGCCGGCCAGCCAGGTCGACATTCGCCGCCCGAACGATATCGCCGACTTCATCGGCCAGGATATCGAGTGCGTCATTCTCAAGATCGACGAACCACGCCGCAACATCGTGGTCTCTCGCCGTAAGCTGATCGAAGATCGCCGCGCCGACCTGAAGCGAAAGCTGCTTGAGCAGCTGGAAGAAGGTCAGCTGCGTAAGGGTGTGGTCAAGAACATCGCCGACTTCGGGGCCTTCGTGGACCTGGGCGGCATCGATGGTCTGCTCCACATCACCGACATGAGCTGGGGCCGCATCGATCATCCGTCGAACATGGTCAGCATCGACGACGAGATCGAAGTGATGATCCTCAACGTCGATCGCGAAAAAGAAAAGATTGCCCTGGGCCTGAAGCAGAAGTCGAAGAGCCCCTGGGAGAACATCGAAGATCGTTATCCGATCAACAGCCGCGTAACCGGCGAAGTGACGAACGTCATGTCGTACGGTGCCTTCGTCCGTCTCGAAGACGGCATCGAAGGTCTGGTTCACATCAGCGAAATGTCCTGGACCCGCCGCATCAATCACCCGAGCGAACTGGTCAACATCGGCGACAAGGTCGATGTGGTCGTGTTGAACATCAACACCGACAAGCAGGAAATCTCGCTCGGTATGAAGCAGACGCAGCCCAACCCCTGGGACAACGTCGGCGAGAAGTACCCGGTTGGCGCCACCGTCACCGGCAAGGTCCGCAACCTCACCAACTACGGGGCGTTCATCGAACTCGAAGAAGGTGTCGACGGCCTGCTGCACGTCAGCGACATGTCCTGGACCCGCAAGATCTCTCACGCCAGCGAAATGCTCAAGAAGGGCGACGAGATCGAATGCCAGATCATCTCGGTCGACGAAGATCGTCGCCGGATCGCTCTGGGCCTGAAGCAGCTGCACGGCGATCCGTGGGAAACCACCATCCCCGACAAGTACGCTCCGGGCACGACGGTCAACGGCAAGGTCACGAAGATCACCAATTTCGGTGTCTTCGTCGAACTCGAGCCGGAACTCGAAGGCCTGCTGCACGTTTCGGAACTGGCCGACCACAAGGTCGACGATCCGGAACAGGAAGTGAAAGTTGGCGAAGAAATCGAAGTCCGCATCCTCCGCCTAGATCTGGAAGATCGCAAGATCGGCCTGAGCCGTCGCCTCGATGCCGACATCGAAACCCTGCAGGCCGAAGAAGCCGCCAGCCGTGCTGGCAGCACGTCGCAGGGCGAACTCAAGGGGGGTATGGGAGCCGGCGGTGGCCCGCTGTTCCAGATGCCCACCTCCGACGCAGACGCCGACGACAGCGAACAGGAGTAATCCTCCGCTGCTAATCTGAAACGAACCACCGGGTGAGATCGAATGATCTCATCCGGTTTTTTTGTGGGCTGGTTGGTCGGGTCAGTTTCCGATGAGTGAGATACAAGGAAGTGAGATGAACGTGCTGAATCGTAAAATAGAATGTCCGCTTGAACTCCTTGAAGACGTCCTGCAAGTCTTCAATTCAGATACGCTCTTGTCGGGCCTGGAGCCTCCATTTCGTATTGAGAAGTTCCGGGGAGACGGTTTCTCTGCGGGGTTCTCAATCGTAACCTTGAATGGCTTCCATAGTGATCTCGACCTGCAAGACGAGGAGTCTTCGCTTGTCATGCTTCGTCGAAGTGTGATGGATAAAGTCGATGGGATGTTCATGATGATCTCCGGATCGGGCGCGAGTCATCTCGAGAAGGACCTCAGCACGGTAAGAAATAAACTCCAAGTCTCGAACGAGGCGAGTTCACGAATTTCGCTCATCGCCAAGAAACTTGAGCAGATCGAAAATTCAATGGGTGGAGCACTCACGGGGGGCTACTTCGAAAGATGTATCCAGATCACGCTCCGTGCGCACTTCGAGTCGATCGCAAAAATCCGCATGTTGACATCGGGAACGGAATTCGTCCCGCTCGAAGCAGTTCTCCATGCCTACAGACACGGTTTGCTTCCTTACGGTTGGAACGCTGATACAGACCGAGTGCTTTGCGTTAATCCCGAATACAGCTGATAGATCGTTCGCCGTTCGCGATCGCAGGAGAATTCAGCAAAGGTGGGTGCCATGCCCACGCTCGCGTGGGCATGCTTGTCACGGGCATTGGCAACTACGTTCCACCCACTTCTTCGGAATTGGAGCCTTCTCGCGTCGTCGAATAACTCTTCGAGGGTGCCATGCTTGCATCGCGAAGCAGGGCAAGCATGCCGGTCGATATGGCTCTCAAATTCGCGGAGACGGACCTGCCTTGAATGACAATTCCACCCGCGTCGTGGAGAAGAATCGTCCAGCGGGCATGCTTGCTCTGCCTCTTCGAGGCGATGCAAACATGGCACCCGGCAACACGGCAGGCTCGGGTACTTTCTACTGGAGTGGAGGACCAACCAACGCGAGCTTCTTCCTTCCACCGCTCCGAAACATTCGATGGGATTGGAAATTCCGATCCCCGTTTGTTATCTCAGAGCCTGGTACCGTCCTCTCTTGGCGCTTTCACCGCGCATGCTGGAGCGTCTGACATTGCGGCGTATTACCCGATGGTGCCACTGCGGGCTTGCCCAGCAGTGCGATCTCACGTTCGACGACCAACGGTGATTGATGGCAAGGTCTCTACATGAGTGGACTCCACGCATAGGTAACAATCGGATCAGGTAGCACTCCGTCACTCTCCTGTTCATAGGACACAGCGATGTTCAACTGGTTTAAGAAGAAGTCTCCGCCGCCGCACGGTCCCGATTTTTCGACGATTGATTCGCAGTCGAAGGCCCAGAAGCTTTGTCGTCAGGGGCAGTTGGAAAAGCTGTTTCTAATGCCGCCCGAATTCGGCGGGCAGGAGATCCCGGACAATACACTCTTCGTTCCGATCGGCGTCGCTGACGCCAAGGCGGGGATCGATAACAATATCATCGCGCCACTCGTCGCGGAGGGGAAAATCACAAGCTACACGGCGTTGCCCGAATACCAGGGCGACAGCTTTATCCCGATCGCCATTCGAATCGAAGCCTCCGAACCAGGACACTTCACCACGACCATCAACATCTGGGGCGATGCGTTGACACGTCGGGACTCAGAAGGGACAGACACCAGGGACTGAGATTGTTGATGACAGGCATGCCCACGCGAGCGTGGGCATGGCACCCGGCACGTGAGATTGCAGTTGATTTCTATTCCATCACGTGGGTGTTGCTGATGGTGAGGTTCTGGATGAAGTCTTTGCCGGGAAGAATGGTGACGACTTCGCCGGGGGAGCCGTGGCGGATGATGTTGGTGAGTACGGAGTCCGCCAGGGAGCCGCCGATCAGAATCGTGTGCTGGGCTCTGCTGGTGACGTTGCTGACGAAGATGCGGTACGTGGTGCCGAGCGGGGCGACTCCGGTGCCGTAGTTCTTATCGCCGATCTTCACGGCGGCTTTGCATCGCATCGTGTCGGGCGAGGTATCGATCAGGCCGTCGAGCATGATGTCGTGCATCTTCACGCCAGACGTGTTCAGGAAACGGACGATGTGATGTCCGCCCCGGCAGTAGCCGCGAACATTGCGGATCATCACGTTGCGAATCTCATCGAGACCGTTCCCACGATCGACGGCCGAGCTGACCATGGTCGAGTCGAGATTTCCGTTCGTGTCTTCGGTACGGGCGATGGCCGTCAGGGCAATCAGGTCATCTCCGGTGGACCCGGTGATGTTGTCGATGAGAATGTCGTGGCAGCCCATTCGCAGGTCGACGCCGTCCTGATTCAGAATGGTTTCGCGTTTGCCCTCGATCTCTTTGAAACCGTCGGACTCGAAATGCAGATCCCGCAGCACGCCATGAGCACAGCGTTCCAGCGAAATCGCCCAGGCGTGTGAGTCGATCATGGTCAGGTTCTCGATCCGGAAGTGCTCGACATAGGCCATGAGGATGCCGATGTTCCGCCAGTCGCCGGTCTGGCTTTCTCCCTCTTTCCCTGCGTCGGTGCCGTAGGTGCGGGAGCCGAGCTTCTTTGCGGCGTCTCCTGTCGCACGCGGATGATCGGCTCCTTCGAGAACGACGTGGCCGATGCCCCGGATGGTGATGTTCTCAATCGGTTCGATCTTCTCGAAACCAATTCCGCAATTCGCGCTGCGAATGAAGTTGTCGCGGCAGCGATCGGAGAGCTTGATGCGGCAGCTGTCGAGTTCGAGAACCGTGTCCCCGGGCAGAAGAATCGCCGAATCGATCAGCCAGAGATCACGGCGTTCGCCATTAACGAGATTGATGCGGGGGATGCGAACGTTGCAGCCGAGTTCGTGAGCTTTCTGCACTGCCTGGTTGATGCGTTCAATGTCACTGCCGTTGAACTCGTTGGGCGTGATGAATGCGGGAATGGAATCGGCTCGAACCCGGTCTACTCCAGAGCTTCCGAGCAGGATCAGCAGAATGGCGAGAGCGGCGAAGGGGTGATGGCGGTGCATAGGAAGTTGTCTTTCTTGCGAGGCGGGAATCGTCGTTGGGGGTGCGGTTCAGTCTAATGAAATCGTTCGCTCATCTCGCCTGCGGTGAAGTTGTGAGCAGTGAAGGATCACATTCTAGGTAGAGCGGGGGTGTTGGGGAGAAACGCCGAGTGAGATTTGTGAGGGGAAAGGGCTGAGGCTGCCGGACTCAGGTTGACAATTTCTGAGATTGAATCAGACTGACGAAATGATCAGACGTCGAGTCCTGAATTGTAGGGATCAAACGACAACACGGACCGGTCAGAAACGGATCAATCTGCCTCATAGAGGAGGCGTTCTGGCCGGGCACAAAGGACGTTGCAACACGAGAAGGAATCAAAATGGCTGACGAAGCAAACCCCTCTGAAGAACCACGCGCCGCCGCTCCCGAAGGACAGCAGATCCGAATCGAGATCGATGACTCGGGCGTGGAAGCGATCTACGCCAACATGTGTCGCGTTTCGAGCACGCCGGAAGAAGTGATCCTCGATCTGGCTCTGAATCCGAACCCGGTTGGACAGCCACCGGAGAAGATTCGCGTTTCTCAGCGGGTCATTCTGAACCACTACACCGCCAAGCGACTGGTTTCCCTGCTGGCTTCAGCCGTGCAGCGTCATGAGCAGACCTTCGGTCCGCTCGAAACCGACATTCGCAAGCGCGTCAAGAATCCGGGAACTCAGGGCTAGTTCCCCTCCGTCTCCGAAGAGCGTGCCACGTCGTTTTCGGCGGGGCACGCTTTCTTTGTGGACTTCGCAAGGCTGCAGGCGGCCGATTACGCGGCGGAAAAATCTGCCCGAGCCGAATTCTGACAGTTAAACCGGTCCGAATCGCAGCGGAAAGTCGTTTCGCATTTCCCACGGCGTCTGATTCAGTCTACGATTGAACAGATGGGCCGATATTAGATGCGATCCTCTCCGTGTTTGCCGGAGATTCCAGCAGAGGAAGCCGCAGTCCGAACGGAGTCAGGCCCCTTGACCCGGTGTATTTCTCAGTGGAGCGAGATCTGTGGACAGTGTGACGATGCAGGAGCCGACCGGTTCTGAAACTCCGGTGCAGCCGCACGTTCGTCCTGTCCGCGCGAAAGACTCTCGCTATGTTCGCGCATCCGAATCCGTACTGCGAGTCGCGAACGAGCACGATCATCTGAGCGATGAAGAACTCTCGCGGCTCGTGCGTGGGTTGCGCTATCGGGTGCAGAATGGAGAACCGTTTTCCGCAGTGCAGGAAATGGCATTTGCTCTGGCCTGTCTGTCCATTCGCCGCACGCATGGCTTCGATCTGCATCATGTGCAGATTCAGGGAGCCTCGGTCATGGCCCGGAATGCGATTGCCGAGATGCAGACCGGGGAAGGGAAAACTCTCACCGCCGTTTTGCCGGCCGTCATGTTTGCCCTGGCCGGAAAAGGCGTGCATGTCGTTACGGTCAACGATTACCTGGCCGACCGTGATGCGACCGAACTCCGACCGATTTATGAACGGCTCGGGCTTTCCGTCGGCTGTGTGATTACCGATATGGAAGACGAAGAGCGTCGGCAGGCCTATTCCCGCGATATCACTTACGGGACGGCCAAGGAGATGGGCTTCGACTTTCTTCGTGACCGTTTGAGGCTGGGAGCGGAACGCATTACCGATGATGCCCGCCGGCTCTTTCAGGGAGACGAAGGCGGACTGGTCCAGCGCGGTCAGTTTTGCGCCATTGTCGACGAAGCCGACAGCGTTCTGATTGATGACGCACGCACCCCGCTGCTGATCGGTACCGCTCAGCCGGAAGCGCCCCAGCGAGTCGCTCTGTTTCGCTGGTGTTCGCGTGCCATCCGCCGGCTTGATCCCCAGAAGGATTATGTGGCAATCACGAAGAAACGTCAGGTCTTTTTGACCGACCCCGGTTGCCGCAAGATCGTGCTTCTCGGAAAGCCTCCGCTGATGGAAGCGGTGAGCATGGAGACGATCTTCGAGAACATTGAACGGGCGCTGGAAGCGAACCTGTATTACATGCGGGATCGACACTACACGTTGCAGGACGATGAAGTCGTGATCGTCGATGAGTCGACCGGGCGGCTGATGCCGGGGCGGAAGTGGCAGAACGGGCTGCATCAGGCCATTGAAGCGAAAGAGAATCTGCCGATTACATCGCCGACGACCGACGCGGCTCGCATTACCGTGCAGCGGTTTTATCAGCAGTATGAACATGCTTCCGGCATGACCGGGACCGCATCCAACGCCCGCAGAGAGTTCCGGCGGACGTATCGGCTCGGCGTGAAGAAGGTGCCGACGGACAAGCCTTGTCTGCGGACAAAGTGGCCTTCGCGGGTCTTCTCGACTCAGGAAGCGAAGTACGCCGCGATCGTTGAAAGCATGCAGTCCCTGATTGAAAAGGGACGTTCAGTGCTCGTGGGAACGCCGTCCGTGGGAGCTTCGGAACGACTGAGCGCGGCGATGAAGGAACGGCAGATTCCGCACGAGATTCTCAACGCGCGTTACCATGAAGTCGAAGCCGAGATTATCTCTCGAGCGGGGCAGCGAGCCGCGGTGACGATCGCCACGAACATGGCCGGACGCGGAACCGATATCAAACTCTCCCCTGAAGTCCGGGAGGCCGGCGGATTGCATGTGGTCGCTACGGAAATGCACAGTTCGGCTCGAATTGACCGGCAGCTGGTGGGGCGTAGCGCCCGTCAGGGAGATCCGGGAAGCTATCAGTTCTTTCTGTCGATGGAAGATGAACTGCTGACAGCGCTGCCGCCGGACAAGGTGAAGCGGCTTCGCGAACGGGCGTTGCAGGCCAGCAAGGGAGAACTTCCTGCGAGTTGGGTGAACGTTTTTCGGCGAACGCAGCGGTTTCTTGAGCGACAGCACTACAAACAGCGTAAGCAGATGATGAAATACGAGAAGAAACAGATGGAGACGTACCGTCGCATCGGGCTGAACCCCTATCTGGAAGCAGGGGATCAATAGCGCAGCTTCACTGTGGTGGACTCTCAAATTTAGAAGACTCTTATTGTCACCAGACGGGGAATTGGTCATTCTGAATCAGTGGCCCCGAACTCACACTTTCGGCATCAACAGACCGTGTTCTACGGATAGTAAATCATGATTAAGCCATCGAAACTCGCCCCCTCCGTTCTATCGCTTCTTCTGGCCGCGATCACGCTGACTGGATCGGCAGTTGCCCAGGAACGCAATGTGATCACGATCGACAATTGTTCGATCACGCCGCTCTACTCCGCGAAGGTCGCCAGCGATCGTCCCGGGGTGCTCGAACTGGTTTCTGTTGAAGAAGGGGATCAGGTCAAAGCAGGGCAGTTGATCGGCCGTCTGCGGGACGATCTGGTTCAGGCCGCGGTGGAAACTGCCCGGAAGCATACGGAGAACGACATCGACATCCGTCTGGCCGAAAAAACGAATGAAGTGGCCGAAGCGGAACACGAACAGGCCGTCCAGGCGAACGTCAATCCGAATCTCCAGGTCGTAACCCGCTATGAACTCCGCCGGTTGAAGCTGTCGGCCGAACAGACAGCCCTGCAGATTGAGCAGGCCAAACACGAAGCGGCGATCAAGCACCTGGAGCTTCAGGAAGCGACCGAGCGTCTGAAGGAGTATCAGATCGAAAGTCCGCTGACCGGAATGGTCGTCCGCCGGTACAAGACCGAAGGGGAAGCGGTCCAGCAGGGAACCGAGATTGTTGAAGTCGTCGACTACAACACGCTCAAGGTCGAAGGTTTTATCGAGGTCGCCGACTCCTGGAACATTCGCGTGGGCGATCCAGTCGTCGTGCGGCTCGAAGAATCGGCCGTGCTCCCCAAACGACCGGACCTGAGCTTCAACGGCAAAATTCGTTTCATCGACGGAGCAGTCACCCCGGTCACGCAGCGAATTCGCGTTTGGGCCGAAGTGCAGAACGATCGCAACGTTCTGCTTCCCGGTCTCCGGGCAACGATGGAGATTCAACCGCCGGCTGATCGTCAGAACGAAACCGCCAATCGCTGATCAGCCGCTCACGCGGTCGATGTACAATGAAAAAGGCTCACCGAAATCCGGTGAGCCTTTTTTGTGCGACACTCTGTCAGGAGCGATTTTCTGCTCTGGCAAGTTCATGAACTCGACTGCGGCGGACGCAGAAAGTGTTCTAGAACTGATAAGCCGGGTTGTTGCGATCGAAGTCAAAATCGGTCAGGCCGGTGTTCGTTCGCAGGTTCGTGTACGTGTACTCTTCGATGAGAGGAGCCTTTTCGCCCGGGCTGACCGGGAATCCGTAACATTCGCAGCGAATCGGCAGGTTGGTTTCCTTGTCGAGGTACAAGCGGGTCGTGCTGTACTTGAACTGACGGCGAGGAACCGGGTGCGAGGTTTCGACGACGCGGCACTCAACATTGCCGAGCTGGGCGTTCGGATAGTATTTGACTTCGCATTCACCATACTGCGATTCGACTTCCCATTGCTCGATCAGCTTCGAAACCATGTTGCGAATACCGATCATGGTGATCGGGTATCGGTTTTCCTTCAGGGCTTCGCGGGAATTGACGTCGAGCGAAACGGTTCCGATGAGCGAGCTGAGTCCCGAGCCTTCGTGAGCGAGGATCTTGCCTCCGTTCTGGCCGGCGACATACAGCACTTCGCGACCGGCATGTGGCTCGCGGAACTTCAGATAGACGCTGAACGGCTCGTGCCGAACCTTGATCTCCATCTGGCTGGTGACCAGTTCCTTGCCGATATACTCCCGTTTGGTCAGGACGGCTTCGTAGTCTTTGACCTTCTGGGTGGCTTCCTGACCCTTCATCGCCAGGTTGATTACCGGCGCGAACGGATGATTGGCCGGCACATCCGACTGGTTCTGGGCCAGGGCCGTTTGTGCGGCGGAGGTGCAGAGGCAGACAGCAGCGACTGCCAGGGCATGTCGGAGCGTACGTTGGAATAATTCGAGTGATCGGAAATTCACGATTCTCTCTCCGTTTCGTCGCCTTGAAACGCGAATGCAGGCTTCCACCTGGCGAACGCCAGATCCGCAGCAGCGGTCGTCTCGACCAGACATACTTCGGAAGGGATGAAGTCGTTCAAGAGCGCACCTGAGGACTTCACGCTGCAATTGTAATGACACTATTAATCATCAATATCGACGGAACTGGTAGGGGAGATGACAGAAGTCGAAGCAGGCGGGGCCGACACAACCGATGTCGGCCGTAAATCTTCTCTAATCCCTCGACTCACCATGTGAGAGTTTCCGAGTGGTTATGCAATGTGGCCTGAGGGAATAGCGTGATTGTACAGGTGAGGAAATCGAAAGCAAACTGCAATTCTCCGGCAGATCGCGATCATTCGCGATTTCATGACTGCGAAAGCAGAGAAGAATGCGGGGACTGGAGGGAATAGAGAGGTGTGTTTTGACGGCTCCGGAAGACGCGGGAAAAGAGTCGCGTTCGAGCCGAGGACTCCCGCGGGGGAGCTTGGAGAGGGACGTTTACAGACCCCCAAACGCAAATCGACCTCAGCAATGCTGAGGTCGATCCGATGCGTGTGAGTCAGTATTCCGTGCGAAGTGGATTCTTTGAGTGAGAAGCGTTGGGAAGACGATTAAGTCCTCCTCGAGGGCTTCGAGGTCTCTTCCACCGCGAGGAAGTGTGTCTCAACTATGGGCTGACGATGACAGCGTCGTCGTCGTCCTGAGCAGCCGTGATGGCGATGGCGGTAGCAGCACCGACAGCGACCACAGCAGCGATACCCAGACCCGTGCGTCCACCGTAGCCAGTGCAGCCGTCATCGCAGCAGTTCTGACCGAGGGCGGTCTGACCGTTGACGAGCAGGATGCTCGACTTGGCAGCCGGAGGTGCAGCTGCACCTTCCCAAACGCGGACAGCAGCCTGAGATTCGCCAGCCGAAACCTGGTACATACCAGTGTTCAGGCTGCTCAGCTGGAATTCGCCATTGGCGTTGGTGACGGCCGTCGAGACAGTCTGGTTGTTGGCCGAAGCCTTAACAACAGCACCCGAGATGACCTGTCCCTGAGCGTCGACAACTTTGCCGCTCAGCGTTCCGTTGCTCAGAGCCACATCGGCGATCTGAACTTTGGCAGCCTGCTGAGCTGCTGGAGCTGCTGCAAAAGCAGGAGCCTGTGGCATTGCCATACCGAGGCAGGCAAGGCCGACCATTGATTTCGTAATCAGATTGAACCGCTTCATCCCCCAAATCCTTTCGCTTGAGTTCGTGCCAGACAGATAACGTAACTCGTCTTCCACATCGCCGAGTTCCGGGCCCTGCATTCCTCTTTCGAGAATGAGTCGTACCGAGCACCACCTGTCCTTAGACGTCACTATTCGACATCGCGAACGGTCCCCACCGCTCAGTCATTACTTTCGGAAGGAATTTGGAACGTGCTCCAATTTTTTGCTTGCTTTTCGACATTTTGTCAGATTCTTCCAACCGCACCCGGTATTTTTACCGAGCTTGAACGTTCGTATCACCGGGCCGGTTGGCAGAACTGGTGTGAAGTCGGGTCGTTTTACGGACTGACGATGATCGTATCGCCGTCGTCCTGAGCCAGAGCAGCACCACCGAGGGCAACACCGGTGATGGCCGTACCGAGGATCACGTAGTCAAACGTGTCTTTGCACTGAGCACGCAGCGTGCTTCCCTGAACGATCAGGACGTTGCTCTTGGCGGCTGGAGGAGCGACCTGGCCATCCCACAGGCGAACGACAGACTGAGTCTCGCCGGTAGAAACCTGATACAGACCACTCTTCAAGTCGCCGACGGCGAACTCGCCTTCTGCGTTCGTCACAGCCGAAGCAACAACTTTGCTGCCCAGGCTCACTTTGACCACGCTGCCGCTGATCTGCTGACCTTGAGAGTCAACAACTTTGCCGCTCATCACGCCGTTGCTCAGAGCCACATCGGCGATCTGAACTTTGCTGGCGATCTGATTGGTCTTCGCACCTTCAGCCGTCACGTTGCTCGGAATGGCCATGCCCAGACAGGCCAGGCCAGCCAGAGCGCTCTTCAGAATCGTAACCTTCATCGTGCATCATCCTTAATTCGTGAAAGGTCGTAAGAATACTCAGAAGCCTCATGGCTCCAGCCCTGCCTTCACGTCCGTTGTTCCTTGTTAACGGACACGAACTGGATCCTCCTGACGGGTAGATCCGGTCAGATGGAACAGTCCATCCTGTCTTAACAGTCGGTCTAATCGGACCGTGAACTGAGCGGGATTGGCGGATCGTGGGTGTTTTGTAAGATTTGCAGGAAGTTCGGGGCGTTCTGATGCGCGATTTTGCGCGTACGGCGTCCGTTCAAATCCTTCGGCAACGTCGAGACGTTCGTGACGAAACGTCTAGCGGTAGAAGCGGTCAATTTCCGCATCGGCGTCAGCGAAGCCGGCGAATATGCGGTCAATCAGCGAGCCGACCACTTCTTCGTTCTGGATTTCCTGCAGATAGCGCTGCAGCAATCCGCGTGAGGACTCGCTGTGGTGCATGAGGAAGTAGATCCATGCCCAGCTGTCCCGGTAATGTTCCGGACGCATGTCCGTCAGCGAGCGAATTTCCTCCAGTTCCCGTGTCCGCACGTCCTGGCGAAAGCGCAGTCGCCATTTCAAATTGGACAGCAGGTCCCGATTCATTCCCGTCTCGCTGTCGGGCACCTCAAAATACTTGGCGAGCCCTTCATCGACCCAGATGGGCAAATAGGGCAGGGAGGCATGCAGCGTGGCATGGGTCATCTCATGCCGCAGGTCCTTCTCCCAGTCCCCGGAGTAGACCACATAAACATAGAGACGATCCGGACCTTTTACGAACAGAGCAGGGCGGGAAGCGGCCTCGGGGACTCGGGGGCGAATGTAAGCCCGGTATTGTGAATGCGAGGAGAAGATAAAGACGTCGATCGTCTCGTTATAAACGTTGATCTGCAGCGTCTCGGCGATCCGCGTCTGCAGAGCGGACAGGCGACGGATGGCCGGCTCGATTTTCTCCGTCGGCACCTGGGCATGAACCGCGAAATGCTCATGGGTGAACTCAACCGGCCAGTTCTGAGCGTTCGCTTCCGCGCAGACGAAGGCCAGTAAACCGGCCATCAGCAGGGCTGAGCCGGCTTTCCGCAGCGCATGCGGGAGTCGAATTGAGAAATAACGCATCAAAGCCGCCGATCCCTGGCTGTTCAGATCCTGAGGCACGTGCAGGGGCTGATTACACGTTTGGGCGCCAGGGTGTCAATCTCAGTTCGAAATTTCACCATTCGATCCGAACGTCGCGTATCTTGCCAAAGCGGCCGGAGAACCCTTCGAACCTGCATAATCGTCCTCAGACTCCCAATCGGGCCGCAATTGCCCGGCGAGATGGGGGGATCGGGAAACGAAGCAGAACTCCCGAGCTACACTTGAATCGAATTGGCCGGGGACGGACTTTCCCCAAGGCTCTGCTATAGAAAACATGGATTTCTATGTCGACCACCGAACTCGAGCAACAGTTAATCGAAAAGGAAGAGCTGGTTGCTGCGCTGACCGCACAGCTCGAGCAGGCCGCTGAGCAGCTCGATCGCATGCAGCGTTCCGGAGGATTGCTCACGCCCCAGCGGACGTCGACCTCGGATGAGTACAGCGAGCAAATTGCCCAGAACGTCGACTACCTCGTCGAGCAGTGGGACACCGCCCAGATGCCCGGCTCGCTCGGTCGCATCGAAATGCAGATCGAAGAGCTTCGCGATCTCATCGTTCGCAGCACGAACACGCCTACGACAATCTACAATCAGTCAGAGCCTGCAGCCGAGTACGTCGAGGACGATCCAGATCGCCGAACGGAAGATGAGATCTTCGACACGCTCGCCGATGTGCTGCTCGACTCTTCCGGGCAGATTCCGGATGAAGACGTAACCGAAGAGGTTACCGAGCCACCTCGGCGACACGCCGATGTCCCGCCGGACCTCGATCTGGAAGGCCTTCCGGAACCGCCGGCTGAGATTAACTTCGAAGAGGCAGACACCCCGCAGCTCATCCACGCGATTCAGGAGCGGGACGCATATATCGAAACCTGCCTGCTGCTGTATCGGGATGTCCGTCGCAACGCCGGGCTTCTGGGAGCCGTCGACTGGGAAAGTCTCAACGAGTACCCCGAGGACCTGCGCGAGCGGCTCGAAACCCTTGAGAAGCATCTGGAAGAACAGTCTCGCGTGAATGAGATCACGCTGTCGCTGGAGCGGGCGCGGCTTTCACGAGAAGCAACACGACTCAATCAGGTCCGGCTGCAGGTCGAAAAGCATGCCAAAAAACACGGCATCGATCTGATCGAACTCGAAGAAGCCGGCATCGTCAGCGAGAAGGTTCGCGAATCGGAACGGGAGCGAGTCGCCGGGGGTCAGAAATGGCTGACCATGCTGCGGCTCAAAGATGGACGCGACAAGTAGGTTTCCGCGATCGCGTCGCGTTAACGGCCTCTGAGAGAGCAACAGGACCCCGAATCATGAAGATCGTGCGGAAGCTTGTCCCCTACGGCAAGAAGAAAATTCTGGCCAATCTGATGCAGGCCTCCGGGGTCAATCTCGCGCTGCTCGGGCTTCCGTCCTGGTCGGGTTTGCTGGTCGTTAATTATCACCGTATCGGTTCGCGCGAGACCTGTCCGTTTGATGGGAATCTCTACAGCGCGACCGCAGAGAGGCTCGAAACTCAACTCCGGCAATACAAACGCTACGGCGACGTCGTGAGTATCGACGACCTCGACGAGGTCGTCGCTGGAAAGCCGGGTAAGCATATTCTCATCACCTTTGATGACGGTTATCGCGACAACTACGACCTCGCCTTCCCGGTCCTCAAGCAGGTCGGCGTGCCGGCGACGTTCTTTATTGCGACCGGTTTCATCGACCGTCCCCATGTCGCCTGGTGGGACGAAATCGCCTGGATCATTCGCAACGCGAAAGTGCCTGCACTGCCAGTCAGCCGCTGGTTTGATCACGGACTGGAAATCTCGCCCGAGGATCCCCGACCGGCAATCGCAAAGGCCGTCGGCGTCTATTGGGGACTTCGCGGCACGGCGACCGAAGAATACCTCGATGATCTGGCGCGTCAGACAGGCTCCGGGCGATGCGGTCCGGAACTCGCTCAGGATCTGTGGATGACCTGGGACATGGTGCGGGAAGTCGCTGAAGCCGGAATCGATATCGGCGGTCACACGATTTCACATCCGATTCTCGCACGGCAGGATCTGGAACGGCAGCGGGAAGAAATCTTCGGCAGCTATCAGAGACTCGAAGCCCAGCTCGGCCAGGCTCCGAAAGCATTCAGCTATCCTGTCGGACAACCCGACATGTTTACCGAAGAGACCAAACAACTGGTGCACGAGGCTGGTTATCAGTACGCCTTCAGTTTCTACGGTCAGTACGAATCGATGGTCGCCATAGACCGCTTCAATATTCCCCGCTGCGCCGTCGACTTTGATCTTTCGCCGGCCATTCTGCAATCGCGTCTGACCTTGCCCCAGGTCTTCGCGAGGAAGTAGACCTGCCCGCGGGGCGTTACGTTTCATCCGCCGGTTGAGTTTCCGGGAGCAATCTTCTAGCCTGATCAAGTGAACCTCACATCTGTTCGCTCTTTCAGGAAGTCTCCCTGCCATGCGACCTTTCACGCTGTTGCTCGCGCTGTCGTTTTTCTGTTGCTTCACGTCAGTCTCACAGGCTGCTCCGCCGAACATGATTCTCGTCTTCATCGACGACATGGGCTGGGGCGATTTCTCCTGCTTCGGTAACACCGATATTGAAACCGAAAACATTGACGCCCTCGCAGCCGAGGGGATCCGCTTCGAACAGTTCTACGTGAACTCGCCGATCTGCTCGCCGTCTCGATGCGCGATTTCAACGGGGCAGTATCCCCAGCGGTGGAGGATTAATTCCTACCTCGCTCATCGCAAGCTGAATGAAGATCGGGGCGTCGCCAACTGGCTCGACCCGGCTGCTCCCATGCTGTCCGACATGCTGCACGACGCCGGCTACGCGACGGGCCATTTCGGCAAGTGGCATCTGGGAGGACAGCGTGATGTCGGTGAAGCCCCGTTGATTACGGAATACGGCTTCGACAAATCGCTGACCAACTTCGAAGGACTGGGGCCTCGCGTTCTTGCGATTTGTGATGCCCACGACGGTTCGCCGCTTCGTCGGCATACGCTCGGCTCAGACCAGCTCGGCCGCGGAGAAATCATCTGGGAAGATCGTTCGCTCGTGACACAGTCCTTCACCCAGGCCGCGCTCGACTTTGTGAAGAAGAGTCAGAACTCCGACAAGCCGTTCTATATCAACGTCTGGCCGGACGATGTCCACTCGCCTTACTATCCGCCCGAAGCGCGCCGTGGCGACGGCTCTCGGCGTGAACTCTACCTGGGTGTACTCGACACGATGGACGAACAGCTGGGTGAACTTTTCGATTACGTAAAGTCTCAACCGGAGTTGAAAGACAATACTCTGATTCTCGTCTGTTCCGACAATGGTCCCGATCAGGATGCTGGTTCAGCCGGGCCGTTTCGCGGGATGAAAACCATGCTCTACGAAGGTGGGGTTCGTTCGCCTCTCCTCGCCTGGGGGCCGGGATTGCTTGCGAAAGACGCGCAAGGGGCTGTGAATACCGAATCGGTCTTCTCGGCTATTGATCTCGTGCCGAGTCTGCTCGACATCAGTGGCGTCGAGAAACCGGAGGGCGTAATGTTCGACGGCGAAAACCTGGCCGGGACGCTGCTCGGGAAAGCGGAGAAGTCCCGCCAGCAGCCGATCTATTTCCGCCGCCCGCCCGACCGGGACGGCTACTACGGCCAGAGCGATCTTCCGGATCTCGCCATGCGGGAAGGCAACTGGAAACTCCTCTGCGAATACGACGGCTCCGACCCGCAGCTCTATAACCTCGAGGCGGATCGCGGCGAGACGAAGAACGTCGCCGGGCAGCATCCGAACGTAGTCAAAGAGATGACCAAAGCCGTCGTCGACTGGCACAACTCCATGCCGCCCGACAACGGAGACACCTGGCAGCCGCCAAAACCGAAACGCAAACCGGCCAAAGCAAAGTCATAACCTTCACCCCGTGCCATGCCCATGCTCGCGTGGGCATGTTTTGCGTGGATCAGTCCTCGACCTGGTCAAATACCAGAACGGGTGCCATGCTTGCATCGCCTCAAAGAGGCAGGGCAAGCATGCCCATGAACCGATGTTGTGCCAGTCATGGGTAAGGGAATCCCTAACGGCATTCCACAACCGCAGGCAGGTCCATTAACGTCGATTCATTCCCCACATCCATTGGCATGCTTGCCCTGCTTCGCGATGCAAGCATGGCACCCAGGAGGGGCTAGGTTACTGATGCTGCCCCGGGATGGCACAGAGATTCATCTCTGTGTTGCCAAGCAACAAGCGGCTGGGAAAGAGCCTTCGAAATCTCGCGACGAGCGTAATCGGGGTGGGCTTTGAACTCGGCGCGATTGCTGTTTTAGCCCCCAAGACAAGCATGCCCACGCGAGCGTGGGCATGGCACCCGTTGGTGAGTTTAGCCAGCGATCACTTTCGCGACGTTTTCGGTGGTCACCGGTTGAATCACGCCCTTTTCGGTGATGAGAGCGGTGATGTACTCGGCCGGCGTCACGTCGAACGCTGGGTTGTACATGTTGATCTCTTTCGGAGCGGTCTGGCGGCCGAAGCCGTGACCGATTTCCGCCGGATCGCGTTCTTCAATTGGAATCGATTCGCCGGTCGGCAGGGACAGATCGAACGTGCTCGAAGGAGCCGCGATGTAGAACGGAATGCCGTGCGCCTTTGCCAGCAGAGCGACCGAGTAGGTGCCGATCTTGTTGGCGGCGTCTCCATTAGCGGCGATGCGGTCCGAACCGGTGATGACCGCCTGAATCTTGCCTTCTTTCATCACCCAGCCGGCCATGGAGTCGGTGATCAGCGTACCGGGGATGTTCGACTGCAGCAGTTCCCAGGCGGTCAGTCGGGCGCCCTGCAGCAGCGGGCGGGTTTCGTCGGCGTAAACGTGAATGTTCTTCCCGGCCTGATGAGCGGCCAGCAGCACGGCAAAGGCCGTTCCCGTGCCGGCGGTTGCCAGCATGCCGGTGTTGCAGTGCGTGAGCACGCCCGCTCCCTCGGGGATCAGCTCGGCTCCGAACCGTCCCATGGCGTTACACATCTCGCGGTCTTCGGCTTCGATCTCGCGTGCTTCGTCGAGCAGACGCTGACGAAGCTCATTCGACGACATCTCTTTGGACTCGGCGACGACATCCCGCATCCGCGCGATCGCCCAGAACAGATTTACCGCGGTCGGGCGGCTCTCGGCCAGGTAGGTCGAGACCTTGTCGAAGGCGGCGTCGAATTCTTCCCGGCTCGCATTGGCGACGTCTTTCACGCCGAGCAACAGTCCGTAAGCCGCCGAAACGCCGATGGCGGGGGCTCCGCGAACGCTGAGACGACGAATCGCCCCGAAAACATCTTCGGGTGTCCGGCAATCGAGAAACTCGGTCTTTTCGGGGAGAGCGGTCTGGTCGAGCAGGCGAAGATGCCCGTCAACATCGCCGATCCATTCAATCGTCTTCATGATCGTAAGCTGGTTCCTGTCAGCAGGTTGATTTCTGCGGGGAATTCCCGTTCAATGAACGGATCGTAGTCGATCCCCCGCCTCGTTCCCACCCACCCGCCCGGGGCGATGATTGCCAAATCAGTCGCGCAGGCTAAGATCATAAAAATCCCGAATGCGACTCCATGAACACCGCGGCTGGCTCCCATTCGCCGGGGACGCCAGCCCGAGCAGGAAAGACACAGATGCTTGAAATTCCCGTGATCCGCTGGGGACAGCCGTACGAGAGCCTCGACAAAGCCGAAGTCGTTCACTTCGAGACCGGTGAGAAACTGGCCGACGTTCATCAGGCCAATGGCGGCCTGGTGAAAATGGACATGCGGAAAGCAGGCAAAGCCCGCGAAGCCCTGCGTCAGATCGATATTTACGATCTGGTCGAGATGTGCGGCAAGGCCGGCGACCTGTACCTGAACGCCACGCTTCCGCTCGGCAATGGCACCCAGTCTCCGGCCGACTTCTGCAAGATCCAGTCGGCGAGCACCGGGCTGCCGGAAAACATGTGTGCGGCCAATATGCACAAAATCGCCTTCGTGTTGAAGAACATGAAGGAGATTCTCGACGCCCTGACTCGTGGCCTGCCGCTCGAGATTCTGCAAAAGGGTTACGGGATGGAAGATCGCGGCGTGATGGTCAGCTACCAGCCGACCTCGCCAGTCCTCGGTCTCGTGCTCCCCTCGAACTCACCGGGCGTGCACACGCTCTGGCTTCCGTGTATTCCGATGCAGATCGGCCTGGTCCTCAAGCCCGGTTCGTCGGAACCGTGGACGCCGTATCGAATGGCCTCCGCCTTTGCTGAAGCCGGGATCCCCAAGGAGGCGATCTCGCTCTACCCCGGCCCTCACGAAGTCGGAAACTCGGTCACCGAGCTCTGCAAGCGGGTCATGATCTTCGGCGGTCAGGCCACGGTCGACAAGTATTCCAGCAATCCCAACGTCCAGGTGCACGGCCCGGGCTTCAGTAAGATTGTCTTCGGCGACGACGTTGTCGACAACTGGGAATCGTACCTCGATCTGATGGTCGACAGCGTCCTTACCAACGGCGGTCGCAGCTGCGTGAATGCCTCGGCAATTTACGCCTCGCGACACACGGAAGAAATCGCAGACGCTCTGGCTCAGCGACTGGCAGCCGTGAAGCCGACTTCGATGACCGATCCGAACGCTCAGCTCGCGGCCTTCACCAATCCGGATGTCGCTCAGGCGATGCACGATCAGATCGAAGATGGTCTGAAGGATTCGTCCGTCACCGAAGTGACCGCCAAGTATCGCGACGGCGAACGACTGGAAAAGCACGAGCGTCACGCCTTCCTGTGTCCGACGGTCGTTCACACGAAGAACCCCTCGGCCACACTGGCGAATACCGAATACATGTTCCCGTTCGTTTCGGTCGTCGAATGTCCGCAGGACAAGATGATCAAGACGATCGGCACGACGCTGGTTTGCACGGCTCTCACCGAGAATGAAAGCTGGTCGGCGGAACTGGTCGATGCGATGAACATCGATCGGCTTAATATTGGCAACGTGCGGACCAACCAGTTGAACTGGCTGCAGCCGCACGAAGGAAATATCGTCGACTTCCTGTTCCGCAGCCGGGCCTTCCAGACTCAGCCGCCGCAGCCTGTTTAATGTTGAAGTCGGGCCGGTTTCCAATCGGCCGGAAATGGTGTTGATCCCCGGGAGTTGACGCAGGCGATTCGAGCATGCTGGACTGGCCTGCATTTCTGGACCCGACAATGAGGCTGGCCTTCTGGACCATCCTCGTCGGGACCATTGCCAATGTGACCTGTGCCGTGCTGGGCTGCTTTCTCGTTCTTCGACGAATGAGCATGCTTGGCGACGCACTCAGCCATGCCGTTCTTCCCGGACTGGCCATCGCGTTTCTACTGACCGGAACCACTGCAGCCGTGCCGATGTTCATCGGGGCGGCTGTTTTTGCGATGCTGACGGCCGGTCTTTCACGATTGCTTGCCACGTACGGGCACACCAGTGAAGAGTCGGGCCTTGGGATTGTCTTCACGGCGTTCTTCGCGCTCGGCATTCTTCTCGTGCAGATGTTCGCCGAGAAAGTCCACCTCGATCGGGATGTCGTTCTCGAGGGAGCGATTGAATACGTCGCCCTGGAAACAATGACCGTCTTCGGACTCCGCTGGCCAACCGCCTTCTGGACCACATCGGCGATTCTGGCAGCTGTCCTGATCTGGCTGGGGCTGTTCTGGAAAGAGATCAAAGCAGCGGTGTTCGACCCGATGTACGCGGCGGCGATCGGCCTGTACGGTCAAACGATGCTCGGCGTGCTCGTGGTTCTCGTCGCGATCTGTGTCGTTGGCTCGTTCAAGATCGTCGGCAGCATTCTCGTGGTGGCCATGCTTATTGTTCCGGGGGCGACTGCTCAGCTCGTCAGCCAGAGACTCATCAACATGCTGGCGCTGTCAGCTGTTTTTGCGGCCATCGCCACTGCTCTTGGATACGCCGTCGCCTGGGAACTCAACACGAGTGCAGCCGGGATGATGGCGGTCTTTACCGGTTTGGGCTACGGACTGGCTCTGGTCTTCTCCCCCTCGCAGGGCCTGCTGGTCACCCGCGTTCGTCGGGCCCGGCTGCGTTCCCGGATCTGGGAGGAAGATCTTCTTGGGATTCTGTTCCGCTGGGAAGAGCAGCGGAAAGAAGTTGATCCGCATGGTTCGATGTCGCTGGAGCAGATGGCCGAACTCACGGAAGATTCCGCTGGGCAAAGCCGAATGCAGTCGTCCCTGAATCGTCTCGAGAATGCGGTTCTCGTCGAGCAGACCCGCGATGAGGGGTACGTCCTGACCGATCGGGGACGTCGGGCGGCGCAGCGGCTTGTTCGCGGGCATCGGCTTTGGGAAAGCTACCTCGGCTCGGAGTTTCAACTTCCCGAAGACCATCTGCACGACGCCGCTCATCAGATCGAGCACTATCTCGATCAGGAGTCGCGGGAGCAGCTCGAACGCGAACTCGGCTCACCGGAATCCGACCCGCATGGCCGTTCGATCCCGCCGCGGGTTACCGATCCGGAGAACTGAAATCGGTGGCTATGGATTCTCCTGCTGCTGCGATATGATCGAATCTGGAGAACCGGAACTCGACCGGCCCTGTCTCAGAGAATGACAGAGCGTTTCCCGTCAGATCCAGAGAGTAGAGAAAGCAGATGGCCAAACTTGGAGTCAACATCGATCACGTCGCCACCGTGCGACAGGCCCGCAAAACCGTTGAACCGGACCCGGTCTGGGCGGCCGCTCTGGCGGAACTCGGCGGAGCCGATGGGATCACGGTCCATCTTCGCGAAGACCGCCGGCACATTCAGGATCGCGACGTTCGCATTCTTCGCGAAACGGTTCGGGTGAAGCTGAATCTGGAAATGTCGATCGCCGACGAGATCACCGACTTCGCTCTCGACGTCATGCCCGACCAGTGCACGCTGGTCCCGGAAAAACGTGAAGAAGTGACCACGGAGGGCGGCCTCGATCTGATCGCCAACGAAGATCGCGTTCGACGCTGTATCGATCGGCTGCTGGAAGCCGGCATTGAAGTCAGCCTGTTCATCGACCCGGATGAAAAGCAGATCGCAATGGCCGACAAAATGAACGTCCATGCCGTCGAACTTCACACCGGACAATACGCCGATGCGGTTGACGTCGACACGCAGACCCGCGAACTGGATCTGCTCAGCGAAGCCGCCGAACAGGCGAGGTCGCTGTCGCTGCTGCTGCATATGGGCCACGGCCTCACGTATCGAAACGTCGGGCCGATCGTCGAGATCCCCGAGGTTTCAGAGTTGAATATCGGTCACAGTATTGTTTCGCGAGCCGTGATGGTCGGGATGGAGCGGGCGGTGCGCGAGATGAAAGCTCTGCTCACCCCTCCGGTTCAATTGATTGCGGAATGAGTTCACCCCCCGTGAGAGAATCGCATCGGCCGCTGATCGGATGGCTTTGTGCGCTGCTCGGTGTTATGGCGTCTCTGCCTCAACCAGCGGCGGCTCACCCGGTTCCCGTGTTGGCGGTTCAGGCGCCCGAGTCGAGTTCTGATGTCGCCGAAGAAACCGAGATCACCGAAGAAGATCGCGAACGCCGCAAGCAGATGCTGTCGGTTTCGTGGATCATGCTGATCGGAATTGCGTTGCTCTGCGGGCTGACTCTCCTGATCGTCATCTATCTCGGCTCCCGAGCCCGGCGAATCGCCCGAACCTCGCGGCCGCAGACTCCCTTGAAGAATGAGTTCTGGTATCTCAAGAAAGAATCGGCTCCCGAATCTGATCCAGATAAGGACGAGCCGGCATGACTGACAAGGCAGGTTCGGAGATTGGTCTGCGGTTTCTGCACGAATTCCGCATTCGATCCGGCGACGATTTCGAACAGATTTATGCCGGCAAGCAGCGGGCCGGCGACCAGCGGCTGTTGATCTTTGGCCTCCCGAACGACCGTGCTTACAGTCGCATCGGACTGAGCGTCTCGCGGAAGCACGGAAATGCCGTGCATCGGAACCGCAAGAAACGACTGCTCCGTGAAGCCTTTCGCCTGTCGCGGCCGAAACTTCCGACCGGCTTCGACTTCGTTCTCATTCCTCGCGTCGGCGAGCCTGCAAGTCTGGGGGAATACCGTCATTCGCTAAAACGGCTGATGAAGAAGATCGAGAAGCGATTCGCAACCAACGAAGAGTCTTCGACATGAGCCGCTTCGTGCGTACCTTCCGCGAGTTGCCGTCCCGCATTCTGATCGGCATGGTGCGCGTCTATCAGTGGACGCTGAGCCCGATCATCGGCCGCCAGTGCCGCTATCAGCCGACCTGCAGCCACTACTTCATCGGTGCCGTTGAGAAATACGGTGCCTGCCGCGGTGCCTGGCGAGGAATCAAACGCATCTGCCGCTGCCACCCATGGGGCGGCCAGGGATACGATCCCCCGTAGTCCACGGAAGTGGAGGACTTCATCGTAGCGACGGCATCCTGCCGCCAACGCGACGTGTCACAGCCAGCAAACCTTCGAGCCTCCAGCTATTCCCAACCCGAAGCGCGAGCGAGGACAGCTTCGAAGGGGCCCTCGCTCCCGCTTCGGGATGAGAAGTTGTTCTTCATTCCCCGGTGTGGTGTTGCTCGACGGTTCCCTGCTGTCGGTATCGGAAGGGCGTGCTGAGCACAATCTGCGTAATCAACTCTCGTGGAGTGTCGTTGCCATTCAGCAGGTGTTCGGTCAGTTGATTGATGACGCAGTCATCGCGGTCATCCAGGCTGCGACCCAGGGCGAAGCCGAGCATTTTACGAGTGGTCTGCCGATAGAAATCGCTCTTCCGTTTAACCAGCATCTCCTTGAGGCCGGGGAGCCCCTCGACCGTATCACCGGATGGAAATGTTGCCGTGGCGTCGATTGGCTGACCGTCCTCTTTTTCCCGCCAGCGGCCGAGAACATCGTAATGGTCGAGGGCAAAGCCGGGCGGATCGATAAGATTGTGGCACGCCGAACAGGCCGAAGGCTCGCGATGCTTTGCCAGCTGCTGACGGACGGTCAGCTTCTCTTTCTTGCTCGGTTTGAGTTCGGGGATATCGGGCGGAGGATTGGGAACGTGAATACCGAGCAACGTTTCGAGAACCCATCCGCCACGCAACACCGGGCTGGTGCGGTTCGGATACGACGTAAGCAGATGCACGCCTCCCATGCCGAGAACGCCGCCGCGTTGTCCGTTTTCGACCGAGACCTTTTCAAACGGACCATCCGATTTGAGCTGCGGGTTCGGCGACCAGGGCCAGTCCGCCTTGTCCTTTTCAGTTTTTTCTTCAAGTCCGTAGTGCTTTCGCAGGCGCTTGTTGGCGATGACATAATCAGCCGTCACCAGCTCCATCAGACTGCGGTCCTCTTCCAGAATGTAAGCAAACAGCTGAATTGGTTCTTCACGAAAGCCAAGCAGAAGTTCGGTCGTGAACTCGCCTTTGAACTTCCCGGTATCGGGAGCGACACGAGCGCCGACTTCACGGGTGCCGAGCCATTGCCCGACGAACTCTTCCGTCAGGTACCGGCTGCGCGGATCGGCCAGCATACGTTCGATCTGCTGCCGCAGCGTCTCCTCATTCTGCAGTTCCTCCTCCACCGCGAGTTGCCAGAGTTCATAGTCCGGCATCGAACCCCAGAGGAAGTAGGACAATCGGGAAGCGAGTTCGAAGTCGGAAATCGGCTCCGGCTCCGGCGATGACGGTGGAGTTTCGACGCGAAACAGGAAGTGCGAGGAAACCAGTACCCCTTTGATGGCCAGCTTCATCGATTCCAGATAGGGCTCGTCGCGCTCTGCGGATCGATCGAACAACTGCAGATAAGTGTTAATCTCGGCTTCGGTGGCAGGGCGTCGGAAGGCGCGGGAGACGAAGCGGGTCAATTGTTTGCGAGCCAGTTCACGAGGTTGGTCGGGTGTTTCATCGCCGCTCACTCCGGTGAGCTGGCGATAGAACTTCTTCTGTTCGTCATTAAGGTTTCGCGATCGTCCTTCGATCTTCAGGCTGTTGAGCTGAACAGGGGCCGGTCCACTGCAGCGGAGTTCGATCGCGTGAAAGCCTTTGGAGAGCTGGATCGACGTTTCGTAGCTGACGGGGAAATTGCCCGGGTTCTCTCGGGCTTCCACCGCAAACCGTTCCGCGACAATGCCGTCGACTTTCACGACGATCTCGCTGGCGGCTTCAACAGCCTGAGCCTGCAGTCGGAACGAATGCTTTCCCGGTGCGTAGATGCGGGGAAAACAGCGGACACTTTCCTTGCTCTTCAGAACCCGCAGGTTCTCCGTTTTTTTCTCCGTGGGGGTGAGTTCATACGGATCGAGTCGGAGCGACAACGGCCTGGACGGCAAGGCCTCGTCGACAATGTTACTGGCAGCTTCGAGATACCGTTCGAGCAGAATCGGCGGGAGGAACAGGGTCTCGCCGTTGTTGTCGAAGCCTTCGCCGCCGGAACCATCGACCGGGAACGTGACCGCAGCTTCTGTTTTGACGCCGAGAAGATCGCGAATGGTGTTCGTGTACTCGATACGATTCAGGCGACGGGTCGTGATCGAGCCGGCGAATAGGCCCTGAGCACACGCTGTCTCCCGCAATGTCTCGTCAATCCACCCGGCCAGTTCAAGGCGTTCCTGTTCGCTGGGCTGCTCTTCATCTGGCGGGGGCATCGTGCGGTTGTTCAACTGCTCGGCCACGCTGGCCCAGAGCGATCGCATCTGGCTCAATTCTTCGACCGAGGTCGCCTTCAGAAAGAGAACGCTTTCCTCGGAGTCATCGTCGGCACTGTGGCAGTCGCCGCAGAACTTTGTCAGGGACGCGTGGACCTCTTCAAAGGTGAGGTCGGCTGCGAACGCGGGCGAAACAAAGGTCGTAACCAGGGCAGCAACGAGCAGCGGCGACGTCTGGGAAATCTTCATGAGTGACCTCATTGCCGAGGGCGGGCCGACGTTTGGAAGTCACCGGTTTAACGCGGAATTACTTCGACAACGTCAGGAAGTTTTTCAGCAGGGGGATGCCGGCTTCGGTGAGGAAGCTTTCCGGATGGAATTGTACGCCGTGAATCGGGTAATCCCGATGGCGGAGCCCCATCAGTTCGGAAGGCTGATCCTCGTCGTCCGACCATGCGGTGGGAATCAGGCAGTCAGGAAGCGAGTCTTCCGGAACGGCCAGACTATGATAGCGGGTCGCGACGCAGGGACATTCGATTCCAGCGAAAACGCCTTCGCCGTTGTGGCGGATCTTCGACACTTTGCCGTGCATCAGCCGCACGGCTCGCTCCACTTTCGCCCCGTAAACGTCGGCAATCGACTGATGTCCCAGACAGACGCCGAGCAGCGGAACCTGCGGCCCAAACTCGCGGATGATATCTCGCGACAGACCGGCTTCTTTCGGCGTACAGGGCCCCGGCGAGATAATGATCCGCTCAGGCTGTAGTTCGGCAATCTCATCCAGCGTCGTTTGATCGTTGCGTTTGACGACGATCTCGATCTGCGGATCGATTTCCCCCAGTCGCTGGACCAGGTTGTAGGTGAATGAGTCGTAATTATCGAGAATGAAGATCATATCGGTCGAGAACCGGAATCAGAGCCGGCGTGGGTGGAGGGCCAGAGTTTCAGCGTGCTGCCTGAGTCTCTGGACGCCGGAAAGCTACTCCCGGTTCGCGCCGGCAGCAGCGATACTCGATCAAACTCAGCCGGCAGGACGACGCGGCGGGGCAAATTTCACTTTTTCGATGTACCGAATCACCTGACCGGTCTGGGGGCTGACATACCCGGTACTTGCGGAAACAGCCGCGATCACGTGACGGTAATGCAGATTGTAGTCGGCGTCGATCTCGACCTCGAGTTCATCGAGATACGGGTTGTCCCGCCGTCCGACCAGTTTGCCAATCTCCGCGTTCAATCGGTCGAAGGCCAGATTGTCGTTGCCCAGCGAGACCTGCCGGAACTGCACGCCGGCCAGGGTCCCATCGGCGTTCGCCGTGAGGCGGACTTTGATCGGCGGAATCGGCACATCGGGACTCTCGGTCGCCTGTTTACCGAGTGGCATGTTGATGTTGAAGTCGCCTTCAATCGGGATAATTTTCAGCGTCAGCATGAAGAAGATCAGGAGCTGAAAGACGACGTCGATCATCGGCGCCATCTGTGCTTCGATTTTCGTTGCTGAGACGCGGGAACGTCGCTGACCCATCGCAAACCTCGATATTGAACTTCTCGATCAGGAGAAGAGAGTTTATTTCACCAGCTGTTTGGCTCTCAGCGAGAACTTCTCGAATCCGTTTTCCTGAGAAAGCTTGATCAGTTCCTGTATCAGCCCTGTCGGGGTTTCGGCGTCCGCTCGTATCTCGATGGTCATCTCCTTGACGCCATCGGGACCGTACAGGGCGTTGGCGACCCGCTGTTCTTCCTTGAGGCGACGGCCGAAATCGAGAACGGGAATCAGTTCATCCCCCTCGAAAATGTAGGCCTGCGGATCGGTCTTCTCGCCTTCGCGGTTCCGGTTGAACCCGATGTTGACGACGAGCACTTTTTCGCGGGCGACTTCGGGCGGACGGGCCAGCTGATCGCTGGGCAACTTGACCCGCTCATCGGCCTGCGTCTGCTCGAAGTTCGTCACCAGCATGAAGAAGGCGATCAACTGGAACACGACGTCGATCATTGGCGTCATGTCCGGTTCGAGCACCGTGGACTGTTGCTGCTTATAACGCATGGGAAGTTCTCATGTTCCGACGGTAGGGAGGACAGCGACGAAGCGTCGTTACGCCTGAGGAGCCTGCGGCTTGGTGATCGGCAGACGGCTCATCAGTCCTTCGCTGATCATGCCGACTTCGAGCATGTAGCGAGCGACCCGGTTGCGGAGAATGCTGTAAGCGACCATGGCGGGAATGGCGACGGCCAGTCCTTCCAGCGTCGTGAACAGAGCGGTTGAAATCCCGTCGGCCAGTTCGCTTGGCTTCGGAGCGACGGTCGCGGTCGCGATCTTCTGGAACGACAGAATCATCCCGTAAACGGTACCCATCAGACCGATCATCGGAGCGACCGAAGCGATCAGAGCCAGATAGCTCAGCTTGTGCTCGTAGTTCATGTTTTCTTCTTCGCCCAGTTCCTGCATCGCTTCCACGGCCGAGGCGTAGCCGCGATCGAGTCGGCCCATGCCGACGGCGAGAATGCGGGCGATCAGGGAGTCGTCGGCCTTGGCCAGATCGTAAGCTCCCTTGTAGTCCTTGGCATCGAGCTTGGCCCGGAATTCGTCAACAAAGTCCTGCGGAACGAACACGGCCCGTTTGACCTGCATCACGTTCGTCATGATGAGGGCCATCATAACGACAGAGAGAATCAGCAGGATGCCCCCGAAGATTCCCGAGGCTTCAATCATCCACATCAGGAAGCTCTTCTCTTCCGGACCGGACGACTCACTGGCGGCCGGAGCGGCTTCCGCCGGTGCTTCTGCAGCAGCCGGTTCGTCCTGTGCGTGAGCAACAGACATCCAGGGAGTGGGAGCGAAGACCTGCAGACCCATCAGAACGGTCAGGCTCAGCACGCAGAACAGGCCGAAGCGGCGGGCAGGTGCGGAATTCGTGTCGGAAAATTTCACGGGGTTGTTCTCCAGAACCGTAGGCAGTTTGTTTTCAGCGGTTGTCGAGTTATGGGTAAATTGCACTTCGGACGGCAGCGAAAAAGTGACGTCCAATCATGACGAACCCGAGAAGGGGAAGCAACTGGCTAGGCTGCAATTCTTGGATCGTTAGATGATTTGATTCGTCTTAAACGCCACTCAGCTTTTTCGTCCACGGGCTGTTTGGATATTTCGATTCGAGCTGGGCTCGCGCTTCTTCAGCACGACCGGGTTGCCCCAGCGACGGCCACAGCTGAGCGAGGTTATACAGAGCTTCGGCGTGGAAGTCCTGCTGGCCGGGAAACAGAACGTCAATCTTCAGGTAGGCCAGGGCGGCTTCGAGATTCTTTCCCTGTCCCAGCAGAGCCGTTCCGGACAGAGCACAGGCTTCGGCCTGAAGTCGAGCGTCATCCTCAGCCGCTTCTTTCACGATGCTTTCGAGCAGGGTCAGAGCATTGTCATACTGGTTCTTGAGGTTCAGGCACTTGGCTTTGCCGAGCTTGGCTTCGAGCTGTCGCTGTTTGGAAGCATCGTCCTTGGCTGGCGTAGCGAGCACGGCATCGAAGGCGGCCAGAGCCTGATCAACCTGATTCTGAGCCAGCATGACGCGGGCTTTGGAGGATTGAGCGGAGATCTTCCAGTCTTCAAAACCTGAATTCTCGACCGAGGTGAAGGCGGCTTCGGCTTGCGGATAGTTTCCGGCGGCCAGATGCAGACGGCCGAGGAAGTCCATGGCTTCGTAGTAGTGGTAGCTGGTGATGTTGGCGTCGGTGAACGCTTTCATGCGGGCAATGGCATCCGGCAGGCGGCTCGTATCGGCCAATGCAGCCTTGGCGAGGTTGCGGGCGATGAAATAATCGGCATCGGTACGGATATTTGTCGCCGTTGCTGGAAGTCCTTCCAGGATCTTCTTCAGCGCGTCGATGGCCTCGTTGTAAGCTCCGTTCGATTCCTGGCCGAGAGCAGCCTTGAGCGTGGCGGGAGCCGCGTCCCATTCGATCAGGGCGATATCGTTGGCTGGCACTTCGACTTCGCCACCCGTCTGCTGTTTGATCTTCACACCGGACTTGGACACACCAGTGATCTCGCCGGAGAGACGAGTCGACTGGCTTTTACGGGTGATGATATCAATCGCCCAGGCGGGGGACGCGGTCAGGACGGTGAGAGTCAACGCCAGTGACATCAGGCGGAACGAGTTATTGATCACGGGAATCTCCGTCAATGAAATATGCTGTTATCTGAGAGGAAGTCGGGAAAGCGAGACGCCGGGCCTGGCCGGTTTATTCCGGTTTCGGCTTTTTGCGGCGAGCTTTCATTTTCGCGATTTCTTCCGGGGTTCGAGGGCGACTCGGTTTCTTCTCCGCATTACGGGCTTTGGCTCCCGAAGGATCGGGGGCGGCGACCGTTTTCGGTCGCGTTTTTCCCGCAGGAGCTTTGCTTTCTCCGACGGAAACACTTTTCTTTGAGATCGATTTGGGCATCGTCGAAACCATTTCCGCGGTCGAACGCTTTCGAGGTTTCTTCATGCTCGTCATCGTGTAGCCCAGAATACCGATGGCAAAGATGGCAACGAATCCAATCAGGGCGTACGTGCCGACCTTGCTTGGTGGAGCGGCTGGCTTGGCCGGGGCGGCAGCCGCCTCGGTCACGGGAACGGTTTCCGCCTCGCCACTGTCGTAGTTGCTTGACGTTGTTCCCGTTGCGGCCAGCAGGGAATCCGGATCCGGCTTTTCCAATGGCACGGCCGCTTCGCCAAGACGGGTCTGAACGGTCTGGTAGAGTTCGTCGAACTGGTCCCACCACGGCGTTTTCGTCAGCTCGGGGCTGAAGAGAGCGTAGGTGAGAATGTCGGCTTTCGCCCGCTTGAGCTGTTCTTCGGCGGCTTTCTGATCCGGGGCCAGATCCGAATACTCCAGACGCGATTCGGCCTGACGATACTGGACTTCGCGATTGCGTTCGACGTACTCCGGAGGAGCCTGTCCTCCGTCGATAATCATCTGTAGTCGTTTGGCGATGTTCGCCCATCCCCAGATGACGGCTCCGTCATCAAAGGTTTGCCCACGAACGGCCAGCAGAGACTTCTCGGCGTCGTTTTCTTCCTTCCCCCAGGACTGATAAACCGAAGCCGCAGCGATCTGGGCATCCAGGGCCTTCGGGTTATCTTTCAGAACGAGGCGAATCGCTTCTTCTGCTGCAGGATAGTCTCCCTCTTCCCGTTTGCAGTTGACCAGTCGCAGGCGTACCGCGGTGAGCCGACTTGGGTCGAGGAACTGAGGGTTGTTCGACGCCCGACGGATGATTTCTTCATAGGTCTGCGAAGCCGATGTGTAGTACTGCTTGGCCTTCTGAGGATCTTCCGCAGTCCCTTCGGCCAGGCCGAAATACGTTTCGGCGATCCAGATGAGCGAACCGTAGGTCTGCCCGTCTTTCCGTTCAAACAGTTGCTTGAGGAAGCTTTCGAATCCACTGCGGACCTGGTTGAGTCGCTCCTGGTCGCCCTGCTTGTTGAGCCGCTCGAGTTCGTTCTGAAGTTCTCGGCCGAGTTCCACATACACGGCCGTCAGGGCTTCGCCGCCCGACTGCCCCGCGATCTGCTCGAGTTGAGTGCGGGCCTCTTCGGCTTTTTCGAGTTGACGGGTACCGATGTAGGCTCGCAGCAACTGCTGATAGGCGAAGCTGGCGAAGGCGGTGCTCTTGATGTTCCCGTCTTCTGAGGGACGCGATTCTCCGTCAGCAACGGCCACGGCCTTCACGACCGAGTGCGGCTCCTTCGTGATCAGCTCGACCGCACGACCGTCGTTGCCTCGCATGATTTCAATCTGCGAGAGTGAAACTTTCGCACGGACCAACTCAGCTGGAGTCGCTTTGTCCGCCGGGAGTCCTTTTTCTTTCTCTTCGATTCCCTTGGTCAGGAACTGAGCCGCCTGGTTCTGCCACTCTTTCAGAGTCGCAGTCGGTGTCTCCTGTTCTTCTTTGATGATGGCCGACAGATAAGCGTTCCAGTACGCCTGCCCGGCTTCAAGTTGAGCCGTGGAATACTGCGTCGCGGTCGGGGGGACATCGCCGTACCACTTCGCAGCGTCGAGCGGTTGATCGTACTGACGGTAGATGCGTCCCATTTCCATGCGGGCGTCGGTGGCCCGGTCGGAGTTCGGCCACTGCGTCGCGATCCGCTCGCAGATTTTGACCATCATATCGAGGATATCGTTCTTCGAATTCTCGGGGGCATCGTTGACGGCCTGAGTGAGTCCGGCCATCGCCAGATAGGCTCCATCCAGAGCGATTGTCGGATCGCCATCGATCGAATGCGTCGAGAGATAATCGCCAACGACTGCTGTCTCAAAGCTTTTTCGCTGAAGATAGAACATGTAAGCGAGACGATACCGAGCCGCGTTAATCTGATTCGGTTCGATCTGGCTGGTTGCGAGATTGAGTGCCAGACGGTACATCCGCTCGGTCTCGCTCAGGAGAGCCTGCAGTTCATCCTGCACGTTCTTGATTTGCTCCTTGTCGCCTTTCTGTTCGGCAACCTTCAGGTTCTCGCGAAGCTTGCCGATCTGTTCAAGCATGGTGTTCGCGGTGCCGAAAGCGCCGTCGAAGTCGGTCGGATCACCCGGTTCCCGATCGAGAGCCACGAGCACGCGTTGAATCATGCTGTTGGAGACATCTTTATAAGGACCGGCGTACTTGTTGATCTCGCGGGCGTTTTCGAGAGCCTGTCGCAGCAGTCGCGTGCGGTCGAGTTCCGGCGTGGTGCGGGCGAGTGCGAGGTTTTCCTGCGCCTGGGCCATTTCCCAGCGAATACCGAGTCCGGTTGTCGTGCGGACCGAAGCCCGATTGGCCTTCATCCACTCGTCGGCTTCCATGATCACGAGCTGATAATCTTTCCGGCTCTCATGATTCAGGCAGATCAACCGGAAGTGGCGGACCTGGCTCTGCAGTCGCTTGAGACCAGCCGAGGAACCCGGATGCCCAAGCAGCTCGTCGTAAATACCGAGTGCTTTGCGGATGTCGTCCTGTTCTTCAAAGCATTTCCCCTGCATCGTGCGGGCATACAGTCCGGCGTACTGGCTGCGATACTTGCTGTGCAGTTCTTCGAATTCGAGCGATGCCTTCTGCAGGGTTTCCTTGAACTTGTCGGAGTCGACGTCGTAGGTCTGAGCTTCCTCGTAAGTACAGGTCGCCAGGTCGAGCTGAGCCCGCATGTAGAGACCTTCGGCATTCTCACGCTTGGCACGTTTCTCGCGTTCGTCTTCTGGAATGTAGACGCCGTAGCTCTCCCATTCCTTCTTGTACGCGTCGTTGGCGGCCTGGTAGATTTTGCGAGCGTCCTGAATCAGCTTGCGGGCATCCTGCTGAAACTTAAGGCGGTTGTCGACGTTCGAAGGTGACTTCGATTCCCAGATCAGCACCCGCGCTTTGCCAAGCATGATGTTGGCGAGTTCGGTGTTGGCTCGCGGAACCAGTGCATGGTTTGGACTGTTCTTGATGAACTTTTCCAGGTGAGCCTGAGCCTGATCGAGCTGCTCGGTTTGAGCCTCAGGGTTCTGCACGTAGTTTGAACTCTGGAGCAGCGTGACGGCTCGTTCGTAGGGAATGATCGTCTTGATATCGGCCGGGACTTCTTTCCGCTCTTCGAGCGTGTCCATGTAAGCCATGGCCATGTCGAAGTATTGCCGTTCGCGAAGTCCCTGCAAAAACTTGAGGTAGGGCTCTTCGGCGGAAACGCGAGCCGGTGCCATACAGAGGACAAAAGCGAAGAGTGTTGCCCAGCAGCAGAGGTGACGGACAAAGCGGGATTTCGAAGCGGGCGAATTCTGTAGCCAGCGAATCGTCATGCTTGAACTCTTACGTAAGGAACAGATCACGAGCCTGAAGAAGGCCGGCTCGATCGTTGATGTGAGAAATACGAGGGCGATCGCCCCGTCCTGTTACATTATTCGATTTCTTGATGTGTTGGCAATCGACTGTCGATCATGGGGTTCGATTGTGGGGAAGTTTGCAACAGGCAGTCTGGCAGGCGGGATCATGTTCGCCGGATTTGTTCCAGCTGATCCAGGAACCATGTCAGTTCATCCTGAACGTGGTCCTGAAGTTTACCCATGCGGATGTGAAGAAATGCCGCTGCGATGACAAGCGGAATGGCGATCGCCAGACCGAGTGCGGTGGTAAACAGAGCGAAGCTGATCTCGCCGGCCAGAGCCGAGGGATCGCCACCGGTCTTTTGCGTATCGGCGATCTTGGCAAACGCCTGAATCATCCCGCTCACCGTACCAAGTAATCCGAGCATCGGAGCCGACTTGACGATCGTGTTGATCCAGGAGGCACCGTATTCCAGTTCGGCGACGACATCGCGTTCAAAGCGATCAGCCAGCAGTTGTCGCAGCTTGGCCGGCGGTCGGTCCATCTGTTCGATGGCAACGAGAATCATCTGAGGCACGGCTCGCGACCAGTACTCCGGCGAATCGCAGAGTTCGGCTATCGCCTGCCAGTCGCGTCGGTCGAGAAATTCCTGCACGGTTTCCCGAAAGCGAGCCGCCGCGGCGGGCGACATCTTCTTTTCGGAGATCTTGCGTGCCAGCAGGATCACCTGAAATAACCCGAACACGGCGACGCCGGCCAGCGCGATATAAATCGCATTGGCAGACGCTGCGAAAATGGGAGCGAGATTAAATTCCATTCGACGGAATGCTCACAGACTGAGGCCCGGTGCCACTTCGTTCGTTAAAGATCACTCCATCAAAGCGAGACGCCGTCACCGACAGCTCCCAGGCAGCGAACTCCATCCGCCGCGAACATCTTCGCCAATGCACGAAAAGCAGGGCCGATTCCCAATCGTCCCTGCCAGACTGCAGGACACTTATTTGTACTCCATTCCGAGCTCTTTCACCAGAAACGCGTAAACGTCGGCGAGTTCTTCAATAATCTTTGAAGTCGGCTTTCCCGAGCCGTGCCCCGCTTTGGTTTCAATGCGAATCAGCATGGGTTCGTCGCTCGCGTTGTACTCCTGAAGGCGAGCGGCGAATTTGAAGCTGTGACCCGGCACGACTCGGTCATCGGTGTCAGCGGTCGTCACCATCGTCGCCGGGTACTTCGTTCCCTTTTTGAGCTGATGGTACGGCGAGTACTGCATGAGGACCTTGAACAGTTCAGGATCGTCCGAGGAGCCGTATTCATCGACCCAGTAACGACCTGCGGTGAACTTCTGGAATCGCAGCATGTCCATCACGCCGACGGCTGGCAGACAGGCTCCGAACAGATCCGGACGCTGTGTCATGCAGGCTCCAACAAGCAGCCCGCCGTTGCTGCCCCCCTGAATGGCCAGTTTCGGGGTGCTCGTGTACTTGTTGTCGATTAACCATTCGGCGGCAGCAATGAAGTCGTCGAAAACATTCTGTTTATTCTTGAGCATTCCGCCTTTGTGCCACTCTTCACCGTACTCGCCCCCGCCTCGAAGATTGGCGACACAGTAGACGCCCCCCATTTCGAGCCACTGGGCGCGACTGATCGAGAAGTACGGCGTGAGCGAGATGTTGAAGCCCCCGTAGGCGTAAAGCAGGGTCGGGTTGTTCCCGTCGAGCTTCAGCCCTTTCTTGTGGGCGATGAACATCGGCACTTTGGTGCCGTCCTTGCTCTCGTAGAAGACCTGCTTCAGTTCGAATTTCGATTCATCGAAGTTGATCTCCGAGCGGCGAAACAGTTCGCTTTCTCCGGTAATCATGTTGTACCGATAGATGCTCGGCGGAGTCGTAAAGCTGGCGAATGAGTAGAACGTCTCGATGTCGGTCCGTTTGCCGTCGAAGCCCGACGCGGTGCCGATTCCCGGAAGTTCCACTTCCCGCAGCGGCTTCCCGTCGAGGCCATACATCTTCACCTGCGTTTTTACATCTTTCAGCAGGCTGACGACAAACTGGTTGGCCACCACGTTAATCGATTCCATCGGCTCTTCGGCTTCGGGAATCACTTCGACATAGTTCTCCGGCTGCGGATGGCGAAGGTCGATGGCAATCACACGTTTGTTCGGGGCTTCAAGGTCGGTCTTGAAATAGAACTTCGAGCCGTCGTTGGTCAGGAACGTGTATTCGTTCTCAAAGTGGTCGATCAGCGGAACCGGGATGCCGTACGGCTCGGTCAGGTCCTTCACGAAGACACGGTATTTGTCAGCCGTGCCCTTCCAGACCGTAATAATCAGATAACGGCCGTCGTCGGTGACAGTCGGCCCGAAGCCCCATTCCGGTTCATCCGGGCGTTCGTAAACGAGCACATCATCGCTTTGAGGCGTGTTGACGCGGTGATAGTAGAGCTTGTGATTCAGGTTCAGGCTCTGAAACGCTTCTCCTTCTTCCGGCTCGTCGAAGCGGCCGTAAAAGAAGCCTTTGCCATCGGGAGTCCACTCCGCTGAGGTGAACTTCAGCCATTCCAGCTTCTCGGGCAGCAACTCCCGGGTGGCGACATCCATGATATGCCAGGTTCGCCAGTCCGAACCGGCGTCCTGAACACCGTAGGCGAGATAGCGACCATCGTCACTAAAGGACATGTTCGACAGAGCGACCGTGCCGTCTTCGGACCACTTATTGGGGTCGATCAGCACTTCCGGCTCATCGTCCAGTGATTTCATCGTGTAGAGAACGGCCTGGTTCTGCAGCCCATCGTTCTTCTGAAAGAAGTAGCGGTCGCCGACTTTGGAAGGAGCCGAGTATTTGGCGTAGTCCCAGAGCTCGGTCAGCTCCTGCTCAATCCTGTCTCGAGCGGGGATCTGCGAGAGGTACTTATCGGTGACCTTATTCTCGGCTTCGACCCATTGACGAACTTCCTCGGATTCGCGGACGTCCTCTTCCAGCCAGCGGTACGGGTCGGGGACTTCGACACCATGATAGGTGTCGACCTGATCAACCTTTTTGGTCTCGGGATAGCTGAAATCTGCGGCCATGGGACTCCTGCCACTGGAACCGAGAAAGAATGCGCTAAGGGTGAACGCAACCGCATGAGAAAGCCGGAACGTCATGTGAACTCCTTGGGGACTTCGGAGTGAAAAGGCGTCTTTGATGCGACGCAGTGATGATAGCTGATCTGAGAGGAATGTCACGCCGACCGGGAAATCCCCCAGCTCCCCGGCATTCCCGCCCTCATCGTTCAAGCCGATAACGCTGTGGTTCGCGTTCTAAAGTCTGATTTAGTAGAGGGATGAGTCGATTTTCTTTCCTGCGGGCATCTTCGGACTTATTCGCGATGTGGGGAAGATTGGAGCGCAAACGGGCGGCCCGTGAGGGCCTCGGATCCTTCGTAAAGCCCGCTGTTTAACAATCCCCGGCGGGCTGAATTTGTGCCGATTCCCGCGTCCGCAGAATTTGCGAAAGTCGTAATCGATTGCCTCACAATCAGCTAAGGCGATTCGGTCCGATGGAACTTCTCAAACCGCGAAACCAAACCTTGACGGGGGCGACCGGCAGGGTAAATTGGTGCCGAATGGTGAGACGTGGGGAGAAATGGGGAGATGCCCTTAACCGGAACATTCGAGCGTTCGCTCGATGAGAAATTTCGACTGGCGCTGCCCAAACCCTTTCGTGATCAGATCCTGTCCGAGACTGAAACGAGCCTTTATGCCGCTCCCGGAAACGATCGCTGCGTGGCGCTGTATTCCCGGAAGGCTTTCGAAGAGCTTGCCGACCGTCTCACGCGGCTTTCGTCCGCTCAAAGCGACGTTCGAAACTATCTGCGAATCTTTTATTCCCAGGCCGAAGCGGTGGAACCCGATAAGCAGGGGCGGGTTCGCCTTCCCGGGCGACTCGTTCAGTTTGCCGGCCTGGAGAACCAGGTTGTGCTGGTCGGCGTTCGCGACCATGCGGAAATTTGGGACACGGCGCGCTGGGAGCATCTGCTCGCTCAGCATGCCGACGAGTTCGACAACCTCACCAGCAAAGCGATGCAGTCACTGGAGCAGTAAAACGAGAGCACCTCATTACGAGTTTTAAGGCTCGTTCTTAATTCTTCCCGCTGCCTTACCGGGCGACGTGGAACAGGGCCGGAAAGGATTCCAGCCTCAGAGGGCTGATTTGATCTGCAGATCATTTCAGCAAGTTTTCGATCGGGAAGGACGGATCCTCGCCCGATCGATTTTACTGCGCCGCTTCCCCGGTTCTGCCAGCCGCCTGCTCTCGGCCCTCTCTTCAGGCCGGCCCGCTCCCCTGATCGCTCTTTCTGCACTGATAATGCACGTGTCTGTAACTTTGCGCAGTGTTTCTTTGTGCGTGTTTTCCCCAAGGTTGGAAAGCTAAACGGTAGCACCCTCCTCAGGGTTGTTACTTATTCCATATCAAAATCGGCTTAATTTAAGTTGCGGAACGATTCAGCCGTAGTTAATATCAGAGTACGCTTGAACGTTCTGTTCTGTTTGATTCAGTCTAAATTTGATTCGTTCCATCTTCTTTTCGGAACGATCTCGGTCACTTTTCTGACCTTTCATAACATCTCGTCGGAGAGTCTTCTCTCCTCTTTTCTTCTCTTGTCTCGAGACTGTAAGGACTGTGTAATGCCCGGAACGCTGCTACAACTCAAAACGAAAAAGGGATTTACGCTCATCGAACTGCTGGTGGTGATCGCGATTATCGCCATCCTGGTAGCCTTGCTGCTGCCGGCAGTGCAACAGGCGCGGGAAGCTGCCCGCCGTTCCTCCTGTAAGAACAACCTCAAACAGCTCGGAATCGCACTTCACAACTACCACGACACCCACACCTGCCTGCCTGGTAACCCGGTTGCTGCCATCTCCGACGGTGCCTACCGCAACAAAGGCTGGGAAGGCTGGAGTGCCATGGCCATGCTGCTCCCCTTCATCGAACAGGGGGCCATCTACGACCAGTGTGATTTCAATCGCTACTGGAACAGCACGGCCGGGAACAACAACCGGAACACGACCAACAACCTGATCGCCACGATCTGCTGCCCAAGCGATCCGATGGCCATGCGTCGTCAGGAAGGTAACTCGGCTCCCTTCTCGTACTGCTTCTCGGCTGGTCCTGCGACCAGTTGGAACCTGCAGAACAACGCACCGGGACCGTTCAGCTTCGAGTCGTCGACTCGCTTCCGCGACGTCACCGACGGCCTGACGAACACCATCTTCATGTCGGAAGTGAAGATCGCGACCAACGGTCAGGTCCGCGACGAAACCTTCCGAGTCAGCACCGCCGGGGACTTGACCTCGTCCACGGGCCATAGCCGCGTCTTCGAGAACAACGCAGCAGATCTTGCTGCGATCAACTCGTACTACAGCGCCTGTGCCGCTCAGTGGCAGACAAGCACCTTCCACGGGGACGACGACGGGGCACAGCGATTCTGGGCTTCCGATCGCTGGTTCTGGGGACCGGCCTTCAACACGCTTGTTCCGCCGAACCCGAAAGGCCCTCACTGTGACAACGATACGTCGGTCACCGAAATGCGGGTCAAGTCGGCGACCAGCTACCACAAAGGTGGTGTGCAGGTGCTGATGATGGATGGTTCGGTCATCTTTGTGAGCGAGAACATCGATCAGGGCACCTGGATCGGAGCCGGTTCGATGCAGGGTCGTGAAACGACTTCGCTCACTCAGTAATCGAACGAAATGTCTCTCCCAGTTGCGCGGGGCGGCGTACGCGCTGCCTCGCTCTCTTTTTACTTTGATTTACTCCTGCGGAAAGGTCTTTCTGAAATGAAGTCCAGTTGGCTGGCTCTCTTTTTGTTTCTCGCCATGTTTACATTTGGGTGTGGCGGCGGAGACGCTGTGGTTCCTCCCGATGCACCGGGTGAAGACACCCAGATCACTGAGCCGGAAGAGATTGAGATGGAAGAAGGGCTTTCCAACTAGTAAGCTGGAACGGTCTGAACTCAACAGAGGAAGCGTCGCTGAGTCAGCGGGGCTTCCTCTTTGTTTTTCGGAGGTGAACGGACGGACGAAGGTGAGTAAAGATAGTAGTGTCGTCAACAAGTTGTCCCGGCTGCGGCTGGTTGTCGCGCTCGCTGTCTGCGCGGCGTCGACGACTCTCCTGGGGTGGACTCGCGTCAGAGAAGAGCTCCCCCGGCACCCATTGAACGTCTCTCAAGGCTGGGCGAACGAAGCGAGTTGTGTCGACTGTCACGCCGAGGCTGCCGATTTTGGCGAGACCGGCCATGCACGAACGCTGCATCGTGCAGAAGTCGAACCGTCGCTTTCCATTCTGCAGTCGTTGAAAGGCTCAAAACTCCCCGCCGCTGCCGACGTTTTGATCGTCCAGCGCGATACGGGACTCTTTGCCGTGCATGGCGACGATGCAGCCTCGCGTGAGATACCGCTGGAATGGTGCTTCGGCTCCGGGCATCATGCACGGACTTGGGTCGGATGTCTTTCCGACAGCTGGGGAGCCGCGGACCTGGTGGAGTTTCGGCTGACCTGGTACGCAATGAACAACGACTTCGAGATCACTCCCGGCCAGCCGGCCGATCCGCCCCCCGGATATTTCCAGTATTTAGGCGCTCTGTTCGACCATCCCAAAACTCGCCGTTGTTTCGCCTGTCATGCGACCCAGTTGCGTGTTGTCGATGGTCGCGTCGACTTCGATCACATTCATCCGGGAGTCACCTGTCAACGCTGCCACGGCCCGCGAGCCGAGCACGTGGCCAGCGAAGGTAAGATCTCCGATTTCTCGTGGCGGGATATCGATCAGGTCGAGTCTGTCCATCGTTGTGCAGAGTGCCATCGCCGCGAAGACGATGTCGATGGGGAAGACATTCATGAAGACAACCCGCATATCGCTCGCTTTCAACCCGTCGGCCTGATGCGGTCGGCGTGTTTCCGCTCGCCCGAAATGACCTGTCTGACCTGTCACGACCCCCACACCCCGCTCGCAAAGCAGAAGCTGCACGAAGACTGGCAGTGCAGTCAGTGTCATCATGAGAACCCGAAGGGGACCGCTCAGCCGCATTGCGGAGCCGGTGAGGAATCGGGATGTATTCGCTGCCACATGCCGAAGGTTCGCTCGGAATCACCCCTCGAGTTCACGGATCACTGGATTCGTGTCCGCTCTGATACGGATGGCACGCATGCAGAGTAAGGAGGGGACGGGACCGGCGGCTCCGGAAACAGGCACGACACACTCGAATGGGCGTTGGGCGGCTTTCTGGCTGATCGCATTTCTACTCCTGTTGAGTCAAGGAGGGACGCCCGGCGAAACGGTTCGTTTGCTCGACTCGCGTGAGCCGACCCTTTGGGGAGGAGCGGGCTGGCAGGTTCCACTGTCGTGGACTTCGGCGGTCGATCCGTTTGTTGAGGTTCCGTTCCTGATTTTCGCGATCGGGGGCGCCGCCCTGGTTACGGCCCTTGCCTGGAGTCAGCAGTCGCTCTTTCCGATTCCTATGTTACTGCTGGGAACGGCGGCACTGGCTTTGGGAATGAGCCCTGAGTTCACCCTCGCGGCTGGGGTGTTTCTTGGCGTCAATGTCGCGGTTGCGAAGCTGAGTCACCCGGGACAGCGGCTGGGGGTTCTCTTCGCCGGGATTTTCGCAGCGATTCTCTGCACCCAGGAATTCGGATTGATCATCGTCGGCCTGCTGTTTGGGCCCGGTGCTGATGTGCTGCGAAGTCTGAAACGAAAGCAGGCGGCGGCAGCCGTAGTCCTGCTGTTACTGGCCCTGACTGGCTTTTCTTTCATGACGGGATTTTTTGAAACGGGAGCGCGGTTTCTGACCTCGGGAATCACGCCGCATGCCGAGAGCCTGATTCCCTCCACACGCAGCGTGATAGCTCTGGAACGGTTGACGGCGGGTGAGTGGTTCTTATTAGCTCTTCTGGCGATGGTCGTCGTTCATGCTGTTCGGTCTTCCGATCGGCTCATGCCGACGGCCGCGCTCGTGCCCATTGCATTGTTCTGCAGTCACTATCTGTGGCTGGTTGCGTTTCTTCTCTGTGCGAATTTTCAAAAACGGACAGCATGGCCTGAATCGCCGCGGGTGGACCGCCTCGCGATTGCTGCCGGGGTAATCCTGGCAGCGTTCCAGGCTGTACCGCAGTTTCCAGGCATACTGGGCTTTGTTCTGGGCGATGCACCTGAGCATCGACTCGACGTTGCCGCCTGGGAAAGCCGCGGACACGTCCTGCTGATGAATCTTGATGATGCGAACGAATGGCAGCTGAGCCGAATGCAAAAGAGATACGATCTCGTCCTCGATGATCGCTGGGAACGAGGCGATCGGTTTGAGGACTACGCGGCGTTGTGTCGCGATTTGAACGAAGGTCGAGCGGGCAGCTATTTGCGATCTGACCTCGGATGGGGAGGCTACGCGGCTCCGTTGGACCGGATCGAGCCGACCCTGCTGGTTCAGTCTTCCGACAATCTGATTGAGATTCGCCGGCTATCCCTGAGTCCACACTGGCGAATACTCGGAATCGATGCCGAGCGAACTTACTTCGGCTACACCGATGACCGCACGATTCAGCCGCAGGGGCGACGGGCCATCGAACTGCTCAATCAACTCGAGTGGCCACGCGGCAAAGCCGAGAGTTTGCCCGCGAATACGATTGTTGCGGACTCCTGGGAAGACTCACTGAAGGTGTCGGCTGTCATTTGTGCGATCCGTTTTCCCTACGCCGCGATGCGGTACCTGGCCGATGACACCTCGCTGGAGACTCTCAAGCAGCGATCGTGGTGTTGGGTGGAGATTGCCCATCGGGTCAGACGGCACGCCGGGACAACATCGCTGCTCGATCAATCCCGGGCGATTGCCGGCTTCCGCAGGGCCATGGCGGAGGGAGCTGCTTCGGCTGAGGAACTGCTCGATATGGCGATCAGCCTTCACGTACTCGAAGCTCCTGAAGCCGCGATCGAGTTTGCCGAGGCGAGTTTGCGGGAGGGAGCTTTGACGTTGGAGCGAAGAGCGGAAGCCGAAGCGTTCATCGTAAAGGCCACGGCCGCCGGAGATTCACAGGCGAGCTCTGTCCGCGAGCCCGAGAAGCTGTTACGGCTACACTTGAAGCGGGGAAATCGTGAGCTTGCAACCGAGCTTTATTCGCAGCTGCCAGCTGATCGACAACCGTTTTATTCGTTCCTGATCGGCGTTCCGGATCGATCCACGGTCGAGCTGTATCATGAGCTGAGCGGTCTTATCGACGCTGGCCGTATTCCGGGCGATCTTCTCGATGAGGCCCGGTTCTATCAGGGATGCCTCGGCCTGGAAGCGGGGGATACGTTTGCAGCGGTCACGGCGTTCCAGGCAAGCCGCGAGGTCGCTCCCGAGTCCCGCTTCGCCCCACTTCGCGAGATGTACCTGCTGCGACTTGGACGGTAGCGGACGCAAGATCTTTCTCTCGACTTACGCGGCGAATGACACCCCCGGCATCGTCTCCTTGAACACCCTCTAGCCAGAGGGATTGTTTCAGCGCTACAATTGAGGGACGGACTTTCCACTCGCTCGGGGAAATGACATGCATCCTGTTTATTCTGCTGGAATCCGTATTTCGCAGTTCCACTTCGGAGACCGTTCCGTGTCTCCCATCATGGCTCGTGCTCAAACGAGTCTCTGGCCGCCTGCCCGTTGTGGAGATCAGCGACTTCCCTGGCTCTGACCGCCTGTGGATCGCGAACGAACAATCTCTGGACGCTGCTTCCCGTTCCCGCTGATAAAGGCATTGTCGTATGGCTCGCAATCCGCTGTATCCTGAGATCGCAACGAATGGAAAACTCGCGGTTACATTTCGCGGCTACAACATTACCAACGCCGGAAAAACGGCCGCTCTCCTGGACCATCCTCTGCTCGGTCAGTATCTCCATCATCGCCTTGAACAGGCAGACGCTCTCTGCTCTGACGTCATCAATCGGCATACCCAGATTCGGCAGGATCTCATAGAAGGCCGCCCGTCCGACCTCGACACCTACCCGGCTGATCTGGCGATGATTGTGGCCGTGGAACTGGCACACTGGGATGCTTTGCAGGAACTTCTCGGCGAACAGAGGAGCAACGTCAAGGTCCTGGTCGGGTACAGCCTCGGAGAAGTCACGGCTGCGATTGTCAGTGGTTTGATTGACTACGAAGCCGCGATGCGTCCGGTTCTCGAACTCTCACAGGACGCTGCGGCCCTGGCCGATCGCGTGACGATGGGGATTGTCTTTTCCCGAGGTCCGGCACTCGATGTCGAACTGGTTCGGCAGAAGTGCGAAGCCATCACGGCGGAAGGGAAAGGAGTGATAGCCGTCTCGACGTATCTGGCCCCGAACACAGTGCTGCTGATGGGAGAAAACGAAACGGTCGACCGATTCGGTTCAATGATGTCGGAATTCCTTCCCAAAGCGACACATCTCCGGAAGAATCAGCATCTCTGGCCGCCTTTGCATACGCCGATCGTGCTGCAAAAGCATTTGCGTGATCGGGCAGCCGTGACGCTGCAGACGACCGAAGTCCATCCTCAGCCGCCGGCGATTCCCATTCTTTCGTGCGTCTCCGGGAATCTGGGCTACACCGGGTTTAACACGCGCAAAATGCTCACCGACTGGGTCGACCATCCCCAGCAGCTCTGGAAGTGTGTGCATGGAATCCTCGATCTGGGGATCGATCATGTCATTCACCTTGGCCCGGAGCCGAACATCATTCCGGCGACACTGACCCGTATCGCCGACAACGTGCTTGCTCAGATCAACCAGCCGAGCTGGATGGGGTACGGCTTGCGGACGTTCTCGAAGTGGGCGGGCTACCGCCGCTGGCTGAACAATCTTCTCAGCCACGACGCCGTTCTGCTTCGGGCACCATATGTGATTCAGACGGTGTTCGAAGATCGTCTGCTGGAGCCGCAGAAAGCCGAAGTCGAGGTGCAGCCTCGTTAGGGTGCACTCGGGTGGACCAGCTATTCTTCGAAGAGCACGATGCTGGTCGTGAAGCCGTGGAGATAGCTGCGACCGCCCAGCGGGCCGATTTCGCCCTGCGCGAAGAACCCGGCCAGGGGGATTTCGCCGTAGGCTTTGCGGAGAGCGGCGGCATCGTGATGGGGTGTTCCGAAGAGCCGTTCCCCGCGTCCGTTGCAGTTGAAGAGCAAGGCCCCTTTGACCGGCTCCTGATGAAGCTTGCGGTCCTGCTCAATCATCAGCAGCAGGTCTTCGTCGGCGGTCACGGAATCTCGCACGTGGAACTGAACGGTTCGCCCCGCCCGAACAGGCTGGCTGACGGCGATGGCTCCGGTTTCCGGATCGCTGCCGAGGACATTGGAGACGAGGAAATCGCCGCGTTGAAATTCGTTCTTATACTCGTTGGTGACTACCCCGAGATGAGGCCCCTGTCGCACGAGTTCCTGATCTTCTTCACCCAGATCCTCGAACATTTCCCGGAACTGCGTCATCGTCGGTCGGCCACCGAGTTCGTAAATGATGTTGCGCTCAGCCCGGGTAATTACAAAGGTATGGCCAATCGGCCGGCACCCCTGAGAGACGATCGGGCGAACTCGATGTTCGCCCCGATACACCACGCCCACGGCTCCAAAGTCGATCTTCTCGCCGTTAAGGAACAGGCAGCTTTCCCCGGGGCCAATGCCGCCACTGGCGATGCCACCGAAAATGGGCGTGCCGTTCAGGCCTTCCGTCAGCTGTGGCAGACAGACGTGGGGCGAGGAACTGTACGGCTCACAGAACAGGAAAACGGCGCCATATGGGCGATCGTTCAGCGAGTTGATCAACGGATGCCCGAAGCACTCGATCTTCTCCTGATCCTGGTCTCGTTCGAACTGCAGATGGAACGTTTGAAACTCGGCGTCCGTATCGGCCATGGCCCAGAGAACGATGCCGGGAAGTCCTTCGTTTTCCGAGGCGCCATGAATGACCGCTTCGGTGGTACAGCCGAGGAGATCGGTCGCGTTGAGGCGAGTCTGGATGGTGCCGGCGAGGGTTGAAAAATGCTCTTCGTGATGGTGCGTGACGAAGAGAAAACAGAGCTGAGGCGTCTTTCCCTGAAGTGCGTCCGTCATCTCCGTCAGCAGATTTTCCACCGCGCGTGGGGTATCTGCTTCGTTGGTATGTCGGACATGAATTTCCATCAACACAACTCCGTTCGGCTCGGTCGCATCCGCCACGGCAGAATGGGGGCGTTTGCTCGCCTCCAATTGCGAAATCGGCAAGGCGGACCTCGATCCGTAGCTACGGAGACGATATCCTGTGAATACCTTTACGTTCAAGCGAAGCGGGCTGTCCCGCTGACATCAAGCACCGACCAAGTCGGGGAAGAGTTGACATGAGCCACCGCACCGTTGCGATTCTCGGCGCCAGTGAAAACCGGGAAAAGTTTGGCAATAAGTCGGTTCGGGCGCATCAGGCGGAAGGCTTCGAGGTCTTCCCGATCAATCCCAACGCGACTGAGGTCGAAGGGCTGAAATGCTATCCGTCGCTGAAGGCCTTGCCGGTCAATTCGCTCGACCGGATCAGCGTCTACGTGCCACCCAAAGTGGGGGTCCAGCTGCTCGATGAGATTGCAGCCGCGAACGCGAAAGAAGTCTGGTTCAATCCCGGCAGCGACAGCCCGGACCTGATTGCCCGGGCTCGAGAAATGGGCATTAATGTCATTCAGGCCTGCAGCATCGTGGATGTCGGACACATGCCAGGGGAATTCACCAGCTGATCGATTCGCTCATCACAAGAGTGGTCGGAGACCGGGGCGAAAACGTGGCAACCGGCCGCGGAACTCAACGATCCAGCCATTGCTCTATTCGGTCGGCACAGGCTGCAGGATCAGGTAGTCCGGATGCGGCTTCAGGGAAGCGTTCTCATCTCCGGGGAGCATCTGACATTCCTGACAGTCCCCGTCGACTGGACACGAGTGTGGTTGCGGCTGCTCAGCTGATGTGTTGTGAATCACTCCCTGGGGAACGGCTTCCTGACGCTCTTCATAGTGAGCGTTGGTAATTTCGGGATCCTGAATTGCCTTGGGAACTGTTCGAGCAGGCGTCGGCTGGGGGCGATGATCCTTCGTTGCCTTGGGAAGGGTACGAATTTCGCCGCTGGCCATCTGAATCATATTCTGCTGGCGAGCCGCCACCAGATCCATTCGCATCGTCTGCTTCAAACGGGTGGCGACCGGATTCTCCGGGGTGACGACAATTGCGTCATCGACTCGCAACAGTCCCTGTTCCCGGTGCAGGAGGACCTGCATCGTACCCAGTTCGCTCTTCACAGTGACAATTGTTTCTTCGACATCGGCTACGTACCGCTCGATGAACGAGTTCCCCGTGCCGGGCAGCGTTTCCGCCGTTCGCAACTTTGCATCGATCGCTTCGCCGGGCTTCCGCTGACGGACTTCCAGTGTCCCGTGTGTTCCCGCTGAAACGTGCTTCAGGAACGTGTACGCGTTCTGAGGCATCGTCTTGGTCAGGGAGAAGACGCGGTCGTAGAAATCGTCGGTCACCAGGCGGATTGTGCTGTCGACATGGCTGTGGTGAATTGCGGCGGCCAGTTCGTAAACCGGAACGACTGCCGTCAGGTGATCCTTAAGCGATTTGTTTTCACTGACATCGGCAGCGGAGGGACGAACCAGGACATCATCGACGACCACCCGTCCGCCCTGATCGTGCAGGACCACGGTGAAGCGATCCGCTTCCGACTGCATGTGGATATGAGTGACATTCCCCAGGAACTGCGTTTCGCGAATTTGAGCACTCTCGAAGGCGGTGAAGGGCATCGGAACGACCGACAGGGTTGCATCCGAAGCACGATTCCAGACCTTCTCATGGAAGTTCCGCGTCGAACTGTACTGCAGCATTTTGCGATCTCGGGTCCGGAGCGCTTCGACGAACAGAGTCGCTGCCGGACGAGCCGTGAGAGCCGCAGTCAATGAGAGCGTCTGGTCCTGATGGCGATCATACAGGGTAACGTCGGTGATCTTGTACTTGTCGGTATCGACCTCGGCGATGGTCATCCGGATCGTCTGGTCGGTTCCAGTCACAATGACATCGGACGACTTGTCCACGATTTTGACGTCGACTTTCCCGTTGATCTCCATGGAATCCGGCAGAGTCAGATCCGACAGATTGGCCGGAGCCAGTCCTGCTGTGTAGAACTTCTCGTTCGTCAGTTCTTTCAGCGTCTGTTTGTCGTTCCGCTGCCAGGCATCGAGGAACGCGATCGATTCGTTCATGATCTGGGTCGTCTTGAGCAGCGAAGGAACGTTGTCCTCTTTCTCCGACGTTTCCAGGCCGAGGTCTTTCACCGTCCAGTCGCTTCCCGACTTTTCCATCGAGAGCATGAGCTTGCCGTGCGGACGATTGATTTTGACCGCCGCCCGTTCGCCACTGATGAGGACTTCTGGACGGAAAGCTCCGCCTGGATTTGATTTGCCCATCATGCCGGAGATTGTTTCCGACAGAACATGAGGCGGCAGCTTGGCGAGCTGTCCGGAAAGGTCCCCACCACACTGGTCGAGAGCCTGCTGGCGATCGGTTCCCATCCACGCTTCGTAAAACTCGCGCGACGACAGCAGCACGTCCATCTGATCGGTGACCGGCATCGTGATCGATTTGCTTCCCGAGCGTTGCCGCAGATAGATATCGTCAACTTCCCACTTCTTCGTCTTTTCATTGCGGACGAGGTGGTACTGGATTTTACGTTTCGCATCTTCGCCGAAGCCGAGAGTGACTTTCTTCTCGGTCTTGGAGACATCTTCGACGTGCAGAACTTCGAACTTCCCATCCGGGATCTTCAGCTGTTCCAGCGACTCGTTCGATTCGGGATGACGCAGAGCGAGTTCGTGAAATCGTGAAGTCGACTTCTCGCGCAGCGCGACAATGTCCCCGGCTTCGAGCCCTTCCTGGAACGCGTTGATGGTCCGCTTCTCATGGAAATTCGCGCAACCACTTCCGACAACGATCATGACCAGCAGGATCGCAGGGCAGGAAAACGCAGTGAGTGAATGGCCAGAACATCGTGGGCAGAACGAGAACGTCTGCCAAACGGCGGGCGGCATCAGACGCATGGGGTGAACCTGACGTTGAGTATGAGAAGAGGATCTCAGGGGGGAATTCCGCGGAGGGAATTGCTGTGATGGGATCGGAACTCTATGCTGACGGGTTGTCGCCGGTCAAGGTGAGCCCGACGCAGGCCGGATCAGCGATCTGCAAGCGATTGTTCATGCAAATCTTACACATCGAATCGACCATTTCGCTCCCGTTTTCACAGGGTAGTCTCCATGCGATTCCTTTGTTTCTGCCTGTCTCTGCTGTTTTCCTCAGTTGCCTCGGCTGCCGAACCTGAGTTCATTCTAACCGTCGTGGCGAAGGCAGAACGTCGGGGGCATCTTCCCGTATCCATTTCATTGCCCCCGGAGATCCGCGACGGAACCTGGGAACTGGTCGAGACGTCCACCGGTCAGCGAGTCTCGGGGCAGACTGCCGATCATCAACTCGTCTTTTCGCAGCCCGAGGTCTGGGAAGCAGGTTCGTCTCACACCTTTGAAATACGGGCCGCTGCTGAAAAGAAGACTTCCGACTTCAACTGGACGGAGTCGGGCGGGGACCTGACGGTGTCGTGGAAGTCGCGGCCGATTCTGAATTACAACGTGGCCGTCGATGAGCCACCCGCCGGACTCGATCCGCTCTACCGGAAGAGCGGCTACTTTCATCCCGTCTATTCACCCGCGGGAAGTATTCTCACAGCTGACTTCCCCGCCGATCATGCCCATCAACATGGTATTTTCTTCGCCTGGGTGAAGACGGACATCGCCGGGCAACCGATCGACTTCTGGAATCAGGCGAAAGGGACCGGGACGATTTTGCACCAACAGCTTCATGGAACTCAGCAGGGGACTCAGTTCGCTTCGTTCTCAGCCGACCTGAAGCATCTCATGAACGCCACGACGAAGCCCCGGACGGCACTGCGCGAGCGATGGTCCGTGAACGTGTATCCGTCGGATCGGTTTCACATCTGGGAACTCCAGTCTGAACAGCGAAACGTGCTCGATGTACCGGTGACGCTGGAGAAGTATCACTACGGCGGCATGGCATTTCGTGGGCGCGTCGACTGGATTCTGAGCGAAGAAAACCGCGACTGCACGATGCTCACCAGTGAAGGGGCCAATCGCAAACAGGGAAATCACGAAGCGGTCCGCTGGGTCCAGATTTCCGGTCTTGCCACGGATGGCAAATCGAAGCCGTCACGCTGTGGGCTGGTGATGATGTCTCATCCTGAGAACGTCCGATCGCCTCAGAAAGTCCGCCTGCATCCGACGAAACCGTACTTCTGCTTCTGCCCGGTTGTCGATGAGCAACTGACTCTCGAACCGGGCGACGTGCTGCGCAGTCGATACCTGATGGTAACCTTCGATGGCGATCCGGACCCGAGCGAGTTCGAAAAACTCTGGAACGACTATGCCTGCTGTCTGGACGTGAAGATCGACTGATGCGACGCCTCGATCAGATGCGAACGTCCGGTCGAGAGATCCGCTCCAATGTGGCGACTGCTCGGCGAAAAAGCGGTCATTCACATTGACGGATAGAACTGAGATGTCAGGATAGTTTTCGCCGACGAATCAATCCTGTTGGCACTCTGTTTCTTACGACCGGTTCTCGGTCGCACTGCACCGCGGGTTCCCTGAAGGAGACATCATGAAGCTGACCGACTTTTACAACGAAGTTTCTCGCCACGTTGACACCGGGAAGACTCAGATCAACGTTGCGGAGACAAAGCGAGTCCTGGCGACGGCGTTCGAACTGCTGTCGAAGATGTCTGCCGATGAAATGGCCGACACAATTTCCAAAGGGCTCACCCAGGCCAAGAAGCGGTCGATGAAGAAATAGAGTGATTCCACGAAGAAAGAGCCGCGAAGATCATTGTCTTCGCGGCTCTTTTGCGTTCCGTAGTTCGTTCTGAAAAACTAGAGCACTTTCATACTTCTACTGCAGTCGCAGGGACGTCCATCGTTTGCAGGGCTTGAGTTTGCTTCCGCAAACGCCTGCCGTGCGATTTAGAACTCACCCATGACTTCGCCGGCTCCAATGGAACCGAGAGCACCCAGCACGCCGTAAGGCGAGGCGGTGCCAGTCGTCTGGCTGATCTGACCGGTCTGATTGCCGGCGTCGATGTTTTCGCTCAAGAAGCGAACCGAACCATCGGCAAGAACAACCTGAACTCCACCCTGGTGGCGGCTCGACAGTGTCGACAGGCTCCAGTTGTCCCCGGTCGTCGTGGACAGGCAGGCCGGACCGTTTGGCGACATGGCGAACACAGTGGCCGAGTAGTGCGGACGTCCGTCCCAGATGCGACAGCCGCGGCAACGGTTGGCACCACCGCCAACGATTGTGGCCGAAGCCAGGAACTGCTTCGGATTGGCCGGATCGACCAGGGCACGGCAGCGAGCCGGGGTCGCATCGGCGACGGCGGTGGCCGGACTGAAGGTGGCCACGCCAGTCGTTGTGTCTCGTGTATCGGCCAGACCCATCACCACTTCAGCGAACAGAGCGGTGTTGCTCAGACCGTCGGTGATGTCGCGGAAGCCGGTTCGCCCGTTTCGACGGAATACGCCGCGGGTGATCGAAGCTTCATCGTTCTCGAAAATGTGGTCGCCCACGCTCGCCTTATAGCTCAGTGCGCCGTTCACGAAGGCGCTGGGGACGATGTCCGAGGGACACATCAGCCCTGCGATCGGAGTCGTGTTTGTGCCCAGGAACGTGAAGGCGTTGTAGGAATACGGCAGACCCGTTCCGGCGGCCTGGCCCATGATGGCGTCGTAAAGGGCGCTCTGCTCGATATACGGCAGGACGTGGAGAGTCCAGGCGTACTGATGGTTACGGTCGGTTCCCAGACCGGCATTGCTCAGCGGAGGCAGGACGCCATGGGTGTCGTGATAGTTGTGCATTGCGATGCCCAACTGCTTCAGGTTGTTCTTGCAGCTCGAACGACGAGCCGCTTCACGGGCCTGTTGCACGGCCGGTAAAAGGAGTGCCACAAGGATCGCGATAATTGCGATCACTACGAGAAGCTCAATCAGTGTGAAAGCCTTGCGGCCAGACGACAGTTTCGCCATCGAAGAGAGTCCTGTACTGAGGAACAAGGGGGGTAAGGTCCGCATAGGGGGCGCGGTGCATCAGTGCGTGGTGTGCAGGTTCTGAGCTCAGAACCTGTTTCTTTGGTGGGTCGCGGCCACCGGGAAAGCCCGCAGAGCAACGATCATCGTGATTCCCGGCCGGAAATTACCTGTTCGGGAATCACCCCGTAATTAACCCACGATAACGGACAAGGTTGCAGAAATTCCGCGCATTTTCCGGAAAAATCCTGACCCACGTTTCTTATCCGGTATTGAACCGGGCGTCGGTTACGCTTCCGTGTCGTCAGGCCGCTTCGTTTCCGTGTTCGCCTGTTCCTTCGGCTTCCGGTCCTGCTTTCGCGTATTCTTGGCTTTCAGGACGGAAATGACCTCCTGAACGGGCGTGGTGACTCGGCGGCGGTCTTCATAAGCGATGATCACCTGCCGGCTGAGAATCTCCTGACCGATGACCTTGCCCTGTCCCTCGCGGGTCACGACTTCGGCTCCGATCTTCGGCAATTCCCGCCGGAACTCTTCATAGGTGTCGTACTCGTACCGAAGGCAGCACTTGAGGCGGCCGCAGCGACCGGAGATTTTATTCGGGTCCAGGGTCGCTTTCTGGACTTTGGCCATCTTCATCGAAACCGGCGGCATCTCGGTCAGGTGCGTGTTGCAGCAGACCGGCTTCCCGCAGTCGCCATAGTCGGCCAGCAGGGCCGCTTCGTCCCGGATGCCGATCTGACGCATCTCAATTCGCAGAGAAAACGTCTTTGCCAGTGCTTTCACCAGTTCGCGGAAGTCCACTCGTTTCTCGGCAACGAAGTAGAAGATGGCCCGTTCGCCACCGAACAGCTGCTCGACATCGACCAGTTGCATCTGCATTTTCCGCTCGGCGATCATCTTCAGGCAGCCTTCAAAGGCTTTCTGCTCGCGGAGACGGCATTCGTCGCGGGTGTTGTAGTCGTCGGCGTTCGCGAACCGCTGAATCTTGCCTTCAGGTTCAGGAATCTTCAGAAATGAGATCGCCTGAGGCGTTGCCGGGCCGAGGACTTCGCCCCATTCGTTGCCCCGCTTCGTACGGATGATGACATCGTTCCCCCGCCGCGGCTGCTCCCGCCCTCGATAGCTGAACACTCCCAGTAGACGACTTGCACCGTAGCGGACAATATATTGATCGATCGGTTGATCGGTACTCATGGACTCTCTCAAGTGAGAAAAACTGCCTTAACGGCAAATTAAGAAGAGAGCCTGATTATGACTTGTCCGCAGCAGTCTTCCAAGTCGGGCGGAGCAGCATTTCAAGATCGTGGTAAAACGTGTCCAGACAAAGCGGAACACTCGCTTTCCGGTCAATCTGCCGGGCCGCCTCGAAACAGCAGTCCAGAGCATCCAGATACCGGTCCACCGTCACGCTGTGGTTGGGTGTCTGGTTCGAATCGCCCAGCTGGCGATGAAAATGTTCCAGACACGACTGAACAATGACCAGTCCGGCTTCCCGTTGAGAACTCGTATCTGTGCCAGCTTTGCTGAAGATCTCGTCTCCAGCCGCGGCCAGATCGGCTGCCAGAAAGCCGGGGCGGGACAGAATTCGGCCGAAGCCTTCCCCGTCGAGCAGATCTCCCGAACGCAGTCGCTCCAGCGCTTCAAGCCCCCTTGCGACCGAACCATCCGCCAGATCGACGGCTCGCTGGAGCCGCGTGGCGTCGGGCATTTCGCCGCCTTGCTCTTCGGTCACTTTCGTCAACGCCTTGGACAGAGCTTCGGGAGCGAGTCGACTGAAGTGCACCTGCTGACAGCGGGAGCGAATCGTGTTGATCACCTGGTCGGGATCGGACGCAATCAAAATCAGAATCGACTTCGGCCCCGGTTCCTCCAGGGTTTTCAACAATGCGTTGCTGCTGGCGACGTTCATCCGGTCGGCATCGTCGATGACCGCAATCCGGTATCCCCCCTGCATGGGTGAGAGAGCCAGATCGTGGCAAAGTCCCTCACGACCTCGCTTCTCAGGGGAACCGACGAAGACTTCGATCGGCAGCTCCGATTTGCCTTCAGGGAGTCCGGCGGTCAGCAGATCGGGATGCGTCCCCGACAAAACCTGCCGACAGCTCGGGCATTCATCGCAGATGTGAAGGTCTTCGGAGGTTGAGTTTCGACAGAGCAGCGCCTGAGCCAGCAGCCGGGCGAACGTCCGCTTGCCGATGCCAGCCGTCCCCGTCAGCAGATAAGCATGCCCCAACCGCCCCCGGCTGCTCGCCCGGCGGAACATCTCCTGCTGGAGATCATGCCCAATTAAATCCTGCCAACTCATCGTTCTGCTTCAATCTGCCTGTAGGGTCCGCTGTGCGGACGCGTATTGCGGGTTGATCGGAGACCTGGGGTGTCAATGTTTCTGGAACGGTTTCGGGAGCAGAGAGTCTCCACTCTGCGTTGAATGTCGTTTCCGCGTCCGCCGAGCGGACCCTACGGTTGTGGAACCTCAATCCTAACCCGAAGCGTGAGCGAGGGACATGCGTTTGCAGCCGTCGCTGACGTGTCGGGTTAAGAAGTCGATGACCGTTCTGCGGCTCCATGCTAGAGAATCCGGCGTGAAGGGCAACAGACTGCCGTTCGGTTCACGTCTGGCTCTCGGTGAAGCCGCCGACTTCGGTGAGGGCCTCGCCGAGGCGGCGGACGCCTTTTGCGAGATTGTCGATCGGCTGCACACCGAAGCTTAACCGCATTGTTCGGCTCGCATCGGGATCATCGGGATCGCTGTAGAACAGTTCGCCGGGCACGAACATGACCTTCTGATGATCGACCGCGGTCTGGAACAGTTTGCGATCGAAGTTGGTTTCGCAGTTGGCCGCGGTGCATCGCAGCCAGACATACAGCCCGCCCTCGGGGCGTCGGGCGTCGGTTTCCGGAAGCGGCAGAATGTAGTCCTCAAGTCCCCGCCACATCGCCTCGGCTTTGTCCCGATACGAACGCCGCACCTCGGCCACGTGCCGGGCGTATTCTCCGGTTTCGATCAGGTTGGCAATCACGAACTGATTCAGATGTGGCGAGCCGAAGTCGTGAATCGACTTCAGATCCGTCACCGGTTTCACCAGGTCTCGCGGCAACACACCAAACGCGGTCCGCAATCCCGGTGAGAGTGACTTCGAGAACGTCTGCGTGTAGATGACGCGGTTCTTGTGTCGATCGAGGCTCAGAATCGAGGGTGGGGGCGGATCGTCGAACCAGATTTCGCGATAGGCCGCATCTTCAAGCAGATAGATGAACTGCCGATCGGACCAGCGAATGAGCACTTCGAGCACCTGCTTGCGGCGTTCGAGTGTCATCGTGATGCCGCGGGGGTTGTCGAAGTAGCTGACGAGATACAGCATTTTCACCCGAGGCAGCTGCCCCGCTTCGTCGATCTGCCGAAGTCGTTCGTCGAGGGCATCCGGACAGATGCCTTCGTCGTCGCAGGCGACCGCGACCATCTCGACGCCGATTCCTTCGAGTGTACTCAAGTAGACAAAGTAGCTGGGGGCGGTGACGAGACAGATATCACCAGGATCGAACACGGCCTGACTGACGAGATCAAGAAACTGCTGGGAGCCGGTCGTGATGAGAATGCGGTCGGCGGGAATCTGTTCCGGGCGGGTTTCGGTTTCATCGAGCTCGGCCAGAAACTCGCCGATCTGATGGCGGAATGTCATCGACCCCGGCGTGGTTCCATACTGCAGAGCAGCTCGGGCGCGAGCGGGATCGCTGAGGATTCGCTCCATGACCGTGTGCACGAGTTCGACCGGGAGCGACGAGTAATCGACCAGGCCAGCCGCCAGCGAAAGGCAGTCGGGATGATCGACTCCCTGCTGCATCAGATAACCAATTTTCTGCCGGGCTGCCCATTCGCCTCGTCGAGTCATGATCTGTAAGTCCTTCGCTCTCGGCGAATCATAAAGCGGCCAGTGAAAAGCCGGTCCGTGGGTTTAATTTCTGCGGATCGCATCCATCGGATTCATCCGGGCCACCCACCAGGCGGGGTAGAGTCCGCTGAGTCCTCCCAGAAGCGCACTTGCGAGCAGAGACACCGTGAGTAACGTCGGGCTCGCATAAAGTTCGAATTTCGCGGGGAAAGAAGCGTTCACGATCAAAGTGAGTGCCCAGCCGATCAGGCAGCCGAACAGTCCCCCGATTGTCCCGAGCGTCAGGCTTTCCCAGCCGATGAGCCGGACGAGATCGAGCTGACTCCAGCCGTTGGCCCGGAGAATTCCGAACTCACTCAATCGCTCGGTCACGCTCATCAGCATCGTATTCACAATGCTGACCACCGCAATGATGATCCCGAGACTCGTGAGCAGAGCCAGGGCGAGGTCGAGGTCATCAATGAATTCATCGAACCGACCGGCCCAGTCCGCGGCAAGCCGAACTTCCATCGGATCGTCGCTGAGTGCGTTCTTGCTGTTCTCAGATCGAGGAGCAGTGGAAGTCGTTTCGGGATTCCCAAGCGAAGAGGAGCCATCGCCGGCCTGTTTCAGATACCGGTCGATGGCCGTGACCAGCTGCGATAACGGATTGGTGCCGGATGCCGAGACGAGTGATGTTCCCTGCCAGGCCTGGGGGCCACGTCCGCGAAACTGATCCTGAATTCGCTGCAGGAGTTCTTCGTCCGGAACCGAGCCGTCCTGTTCGATGTAGAAGTTCGAAACCGTGCTCTCATCAAAGCGGGCGATTTCCCGGAACAGGGCGTCGTCAATCATAATGGCGACATCGAGCATGAGGGAGCCGGTGTGGTAGATGCCGATGATCTCCAGTTCGTGCCCGTTCACCTCCAGCGGGTCGCCGACTTCTTTCTGCTGTTCTTCGGCAATCTGTCGACTGATCACGCAGTGGCGAGTGCCGACATCCTGAGGCTGCAGGAACCGACCGGCGACAATGTCTTCGCGGAACAGGCCGACCTGCAGTTTGGATCGGCGTTCAATGTCGGTGCCGCAAAGCAAGCGGGGAGGAGAGACGACGATCTCCCCTTCGATCACGTTTACGCGAGCCCAGCACTCTGAAGTCGCCGCACGAACGCCGGGAATGGATTCAATCTCCTCGATCCACGATCTAGGGAGCGTCGAAAAGAGAGGAATCGGAGCACCACGCTGCATGGCGACGAAGCCGGAAACGCGGTTTAAGGTGTTCCCAACGACTCGATCGAGTCCTTCGGCAATGGAGAAGAGTCCGACCATCCCCATGATGGCGACGGTCATTCCCAGAATCGCCAGTCCGGAACGGACCGGGCGGCTGAGAACATTGTGGAGCGCGAATTGAAACATAACGTCGTGAAATCCTCCGCCGGCTTATCCGCGGAGGACGCACGGCGGGTCGTCAGGGCCAGCCGGTCGCCTCCCGAGTCTATCGAGCGGGAAAGCAGACGCAGACCGGGGCAGGGATCTCAATCGATTTGCCGGTCTCGACAAGCTGGCCAAATTCCGAATCAATTTTAAAGACGACTATATTATTAGTCTTCTGATTGGCGGCGAGGAGCCAGTTTCCGCCCGGAGCAAGATTAAAGTTCCGAGGAACCTGCCCGCCGGTCGGCATATGCCCCTGCGATTCCAGTCGCCCGGTGCAGCCGACGACCTTGAACACGGCGATCGAATCGTGACCGCGATTGGAGGCGTAAACCGTTTTACCCGAGGGGTGCATCACGATTTCCGCCGTGCCGTTGTTCCCGTCGAAATCCTTCGGAAGTGTGCTCATGGTCTGCAATACGGCCAGGGCCCCGGTTTCCCCATCCCGTTCCAGCAGGGTAATTGTGGAGGCCAGTTCATTCAGCACGTAGACACAATCGCCTTTCGCGTTGATGACGAGATGTCGCGGACCGGAGCCGGGCTCCAGATCAACCGAGTCGGGCGATGAAGGAGTCAAACGAGCCGTGGAGGGATCGAGCTGATAAATCATCACCTTGTCCGTTCCCAGATCGGCTGCGTAGACGAACCGATTGTCAGCAGACACGGTGACGGAATGCGCGTGCGGAGCTTCCTGGCGGCGTTCGTTCACACTGCTGCCTTCGTGCTGCATGACACTCACGGCTTCCGACAGCGAGCCATCCTGCTGAATCCTGAAGCTGGCGACTGTGCCCGAGCTGTAGTTGGCAACGACGAGCGTCGATCCAGTCGAATCAACATCGACGTGACAGGGAGAACCCCCAGCCGAAGCCACCTGATTCAACAGCGACAGAGTGTTGTCGACTCTGTTCCATCTGTAAGCTGCGACGGCCCCAGATTTCTCCTCGTTGAAGTCGCGGACTTCGCTGACGGCATAGAGCACCGGTTTTGTCGGATGCATCGTGAGAAAAGACGGATTCGGCAGATGGACCGGTTTGCCGGCTTCAGTCAGTTCTCCCGTGACCGTGTCGAAGCGGAGTGTGTAAATTCCCTGGCTTCCTGCCGTGGTGTAAGTGCCGACGAAGACCGTCAGCTCATCCTGCCTGTTTGGCTCCTCGGCGAAGCCAATTGTTGCGACGCAGCACAGCCAGAATCCGACCGAAAACCAACGCATACCGCTACTCCTCGACCCGCAGACGCCACTGATGGGCATGAGAACAACCGCCAGCCCGCGAGCTGCCACCGGCGATTTTTGAATGGATCTCAATTCTATAACGGGGCGAAGACAATCAACAGCGAAACCGAGGAAACTTCATCGAAATCTGAACACTGCCGAGCGTTTCGCCCATGAAAACAGGGCTCGTGAGACGGATTTCATTTGCCTGTCTGGTCAGCCGCTCATATAATGACCGATGGATCGGTGCCCCGCTGGTGCCGATCCATTCCTTCCTCATTTGCTGCCTGCCTTCGCGTCCCCCGCGACCAAGAGGACGATTATGGTTGATGCCCGATTCCACGCTCGATTTCGAATTCGTTCAGGAGTAGTCCAACTTCTGTGCGCAATGCTTTTTGTCTGCGCCGGCAGTATTGCCGAGGCGGACGACAAGCAGCTGGAGAAAGGCAAGCTGATCTACAGGCAACAGTGCGCTGACTGTCACGGAGACCAGGGGCAGGGGGTGGCGTCGGTTTATGCCGAACCATTGATTGGCGATCTGGCCGTCAGCGAACTGGCCGATTATATCTCGGCTGCCATGCCGGAAGGGGAACCGGAAGCCTGCGTTGCGGAAGATGCCGAGGCGGTCGCCGCCTATATTCACGGCGAGTTCTACTCCATCATCGCTCGTGTGCGGAACCAGCCTCCGACGGTCGACTTCTCCCGGCTCACCGTGCGTCAGTATCGCAACAGCGTGGCCGATCTGGTCGCCAGTTTTCAGTGGGGCAATCAGTTCGGCAACGAGCAGGGACTCGAAGCCCGCTACTATAAGTCTCGAAATCGCGGCAAAGACAACATTGCCATCGAACGGATCGACCATGTGATCGATTTCGATTTTGGTGAAGCCGGTCCTGATCCGGAGAACATCAAAGACGAGCAGTACGTGATCAACTGGTCGGGATCGATTTTCGCTCCCGAAACCGGCTATTACGAATTCATTGTCGATTCCTCAAACGGCGGCGAACTCTGGATTAATGGCGGTTCGGAACCGCTGATCGACTTCCGTGTCAAATCGGGCGATCAGACTGAATACCGGAAAGATATCTTCCTGATTGAAGGACGTGCTTACGCACTTCGTCTCGATTTGAACAAAGCCAAGTCCGACAAAACCGTCGGCATCAAACTCAAGTGGAAGCCGCCGCACGGTCCCGAACAGCTCATTCCGCCGCACGTGCTCTCCAAGGCGACGTTCCCGGAATGGCTGATTGTGGAAACCAACTTCCCGCCGGACGACAAAAGCGTCGGCTACGAACGGGGCGTGCAGGTTTCTCCGGAATGGGATGAGGCAACGACCGCAGCGGCCATCGAGGTCGCCGACAAGATCATGGCTCGGCTGGATTCGCTGATTAAAGTTCGCGAGTTCACCGCCGAGACCGAACCGAAACTCAAGCAGTTCTGCGTCGACTTCGCGAGTCGTGCGTTCCGCCGGCCGCTTTCCGATGACGTGCGGAAATTGTACGTCGATCAGCACTTCGAAGGAGCCCCGGATCTGGCCGCTGCCGTGAAGCGTTCAATTCTGTTGACGCTCAAGTCACCGCGATTTCTGTTTCCGTACGTTGGCAGCAGCGAGTTCGATGACTACGACTACGCCGCCTGGATGGCGCTGACCCTGTGGGATTCGATTCCGGATGCCTCGCTGCTGAAGTCGGCTGCTCAGAAGAAGCTCGTTAACGGAGCTGACCTGCAGTGGCAGGCCGAGCGGATGGCGCAGGACATGCGGGCGAAGTCGAAGGTCCGAGCCTTCTTCCATCAGTGGCTCTACTTCGATCACTTCGCGGAGATGGACAAGTCCGACGAAGAGCACGCCCAGTTCACTCCCGAGCTCGCCAACGATCTGAAAGCATCGCTGGAACTCTACATCAACGACATCTTCTGGACAGAAGGTTCCGACTTCCGCAAGCTGCTTCAGGCCGATGCAATCTTTGTCAGTCCGCGGATTGCGAAGTTCTACGGACTTCCGGAAGTGAAAGGGCCGCTGTTCGAAAAGGTGCCGTTCGAGCCGGAACAGCGGTCAGGAATTCTGACGCATCCCTATATGCTGGCCGGACTGGCGTATGAAGATGCGACCTCGCCGATTCATCGCGGCGTGTTTCTTTCCCGCAGTCTGCTGGGCCGTTTCCTCAAGCCGCCCCCGATCGCCGTTTCACCGACGCCGCCGGATCTTGATCCGTCACTGACGACACGCGAACGGGTTGCCCATCAGACCGCACCGGTTGCCTGTAAGTCCTGCCACGGTCTAATCAATCATCTGGGGTTCGCATTGGAGAACTTTGATGAAGTTGGTCGATACCGAACGAAGGAGGGCGAGAAATCGATTGATGCCTCTGGTTCCTACGTTTCCCGTGAAGGCGAGGAAACGAAGTTCAACGGAGCCGAGGAGCTCTCCAAGTTCCTCGTGACCAGCGATGAAGCTCACCAGGCGTTCATCGAGCAAATGTTTCAGTATCTGACCAAACAGCCTGTCCAGGCCTTTGGACCGGAAATGCTGAGTCAGTTGCATGAAGACTTCCAGAAGAACAATTTCAATATGCAGCGAATGCTGGTGCAGATTACCTTGAAGTCGGCCCACCAGCGGCGGCAGACGCGTCAGGACCAACTGGCGAAGACTGCCGAGAACTGAACGAATGAATCTATTGCGGTTCCGTCCCCCTAAACGCGGAACTCCTGTAATAGTAGGGAATTCGGCTGTTCATTCATCAAAATAGCTGTATAATTGAAAGTGACCCACCTTACTTATCCTGCCTTAGGATCTTGCCATGACATACAATCTGCAGCGTCGTGACTTCGTTAAGCAACTCGGACTGGGCGCACTCTCCGTGCCGTTCCTGTCGGGGCTGCCGAGCTTGGGATTCGCCGGCACGTCTGCCAAAAAGCAGCGGATGGTGGTGATCTTCAGCCCGAACGGCGTTGTGCCTGATCAGTTCTGGCCGGAAGAAGAAGGCGAAAACTTCACGCTGAAGCCAATTCTGCAGCCGCTCGCTCCGTATAAGGACAAGATGCTGCTCCTGCACGGTGTCAGCGATAAAATCGGCGGCGACGGCGACAGCCACATGCGTGGAATCGGCTGCCTGCTGACCGGAACCGAACTGTTCCCGGGCAACATTCAGGGTGGTTCCCACACCCCGGCCGGTTGGGCCAGCGGTCTGTCGATCGACCAGGAAATCAAGAATTACCTGCAGTCGAAGCCGGAAACCAGCACTCGTTTCGGCTCGCTCGAATTCGGTGTTGTCGTTCCGGAACGGGCTGACACCTGGACCCGTATGGTCTACGCCGGTGCGAACAAGCCCATCGCTCCGATCGACGACCCGTACAAGATGCTCAGCAAGCTTTACGGTCAGATGAAAGACCGCGAAAGCCTGAAGAGCATTCTCGATCCTTTGCAGGCCGACCTTGCGAAAATTCGCTCGATGGTCAGCTCAGAAGATCGTCATCTGCTCGATGAGCAGACCACGTTCGTTCGCGAAATGGAAAAGGAACTGAAGCAGGAAAACCCGGCTGCCGTCGGACACGCCGTGCCTCAGCTCGAACTCGGTGTTCGCGATACCAACGAGAACATGCCGAAGATCAGCAAGATGCAGATTGACCTGATGGTCAACAGCTTCAAATCGGACTTCGCCCGCATCGCCTCGCTGCAGTACACTAACTCGGTCGGTCAGGCGAAGATGACCTGGCTCGGCATCGACGAAGGGCACCACTCCCTGTCGCACGAGCCGGACAGCAACACCGACGCCATGGACAAGCTGACCAAGATTAACACCTGGTACGCCGAGCAGGTCGCTTACCTGTGTAAGAAGCTGGCCGAAACCCCGGAACCGGGTGACAACGGCAGCATGCTCGACCACACCATGGTCATCTGGACCAATGAACTTGGTAAGGGAAGTTCGCACACGCTGAACGACATTCCGTTCGTCATGATCGGCGGCGGCATGGGCTACAAGATGGGCCGCTCGTTGAAGCTCGGCCGCGTTGCCCACAACCGTCTGCACCTGGCTCTGGCTCAGAGCTTCGGCCACGACCTCAAGACGTTCGGTAACCCCGATTACTGCGGCGACGGAGCCCTGTCGCTCAGCTAAGTCGACCGAGACTGTTAAAGCGAAAAGCCCACTCTGAACGAGAGTGGGCTTTTTTAATGGTCCGCTGTAAGAACGCGTCTGTAAGAACGCGTGCTGAGTGCCGCTGGCAATTACCTGACTGGCTGCTTCAGGAGCAATCAACCGGGAGCACTCAGGCTGCACCCCCTGGTCGATCAGGACCGTTAGGGTCGAGTGCGGTTACTTCTTTCGCCGGGCTTCGATGGCTTCGAGTTTCTTGCGTTCCTTTTCGAGAACGTCAGCCGGAATCTCGGCCGGGGTGAAGTCGCCCGCTTTCACTTCTTCGTCGGCTGGGATTTCCCGCATGCGGATATTGCGGTACCAGACCGGATCGCCGTGATCCTGCAAAGATAGCTTGGCGCCGCGGGCTGTCAGGTCGCCGCCACGACGCTTGAGCAGATCGACGTTCCAGGCCCATTTGGGATCGGTGTAGTCGAAGTCGATGACCTTCTCACCATTCAACCAGTGTTGAATGACCGTGCCCTTACAGACAATGCGACCGGTGTTCCATTCGCCGACGGGCTTCGTGGCATCTTTGGACGGCGCCATGCAGAAGTAGACGGAAGCGGCACTGGTTCGTGGATTCTCGCCGTCGGCATGGCGGGAGTTATCGAGGATCTGATACTCGTACTGCGTTGGACGGTAGTAGACGCCGGAGTTACTTTTCGGGCCGACCTTCCATTCGAATCGCAGTTCGAAATCATCGGGAACTGATTCCTTCTGATAGACCAGGCTGCCCCCTTTACCCGAACGGGTAATCACTCCGTCTTCGACCTTCCAGTTGCCGGAGTGCTGCCATCCTTCAAGATCCTCGCCATCGAACAGCAGTCGAAATCCCTGCTCCTTCTCTTTGGGGGTGAGTTCATTCTGATCCGCCGCGCAGGCGAAAGATCCCAGCGACAGGGACAACAGGCTCAGCAGAACAACGAGTTTCATAATTCGTCCTCGAAGAGAGTTCCCAGTGAGAGCCGAACTGCGGGAGCAGTCGGAAGAGTGTTCGCTTCAATTCTGCAGAATTGATCCTGTTTTTTCCACCGGTTCCGAACAGCCCAATGTCCGCCGGAGAGTTCCGTGGAACGGAGGGGGCGGGTAAACTTCGGACAGCGCTTTGTCTGCCCGCCTCACCCGGAATTGCCCACCGCATGGAGTCTCCCCGATGAAATGGACCACATTGCTGCTCGTTATGCTTGCCTCGTCCACCACGTTCGCCGACGACTGGCCGCAGTGGATGGGGCCGAATCGAGACAACGTCTGGCGGGAAACGGGGATCGTCGATGAATTTGGCGACGAACCACGTTACGTGTGGAGAACCCCCGTCGCCGGCGGCTATGCCGGTCCTTCGATTGCGAACGGCCGGGTTTACGTCACCGACTATGTCACGAAGGACAATGTCAAGGTTTCCAACTTCGAACGGGAGCTTTTCACCGGCATTGAACGGGTGATGTGTCTCGATAAGAAGACCGGGAAAGAAATCTGGAAACACGAGTATCCGGTGCAGTACACAATGTCCTACCCGGCTGGTCCGCGTTGTACGCCCACTGTGCACGGCGACCATGTTTATACGCTTGGCGGAGAAGGAAACCTGATCTGCTTCAAAGCGAAATCGGGAGATGTGGTCTGGTCGAAGAATCTCCCGGTCGACTACGCCACGAAGACGCCGCTCTGGGGTTACGCGGCTCATCCACTTATCGAGGGCGACACGCTCATCACCCTGGCCGGCGGTCAGGGAAGTCTGGTGGTGGCTCTCGACCTGAAGACGGGAAAAGAAGTCTGGCGATCGCTCACGTCGAAGGAGCAGGGGTACGCTCCGCCGCGAATTATTCAGGCCGGCGGCAGGCGGCAATTGATTGTCGTGTATCCGGAAGGGTTGTCGGGGCTGGATCCCGCGACCGGGAAGGAGTACTGGACGGCTCCCTATGAGGCCAACAACGGCTCGATCATCATGACCCCCGTTCACGCCGGGAACTATGTGTATGTTGGTGGTTTCAACAATAAGAACCTGCTCGTCGAACTTGGAACAGACGAGCCTACTGCGAAAACGGTCTGGCGTGATCAGCCACGACTGGCCATGAGCCCGGTCAATGTTCAGCCATTCCTGACCGATGACAAAACGCTGGTCGGCTTCGACCAGAGCGGGCAGATGCTTTGTCTCGACCTGCTGACCGGCGAACGGATCTGGCAGTCGACCGAGCCCTTGAACATGACCCGCCCCGTCAATTCGGGCACCGCGTTCATTGTGAAGCACGAGGACCGATTCTTCCTGTTCAATGAACAGGGCGAACTGATCATCGCCCGGTTGTCTCGGGAGGGTTATGACGAAGTCGATTCGATGAAAGTCATTGAACCGACGAACCTCGCCTTCGGTCGCGATGTCGTGTGGAGTGCCCCGGCTTATGCCGATAAGTGCGCCTTCATTCGGAATGACAGGGAAATCGTCTGCATCGACCTCTCGGCTCGCTAGGCCGATGAGCAGAGTTGAGTTTCCCTTTCACCACAGATACGATCACCTCAATCCTGCGGAAAGCATGTCCAGGGACCATAGCTCAATCGGTTAGAGCAGCGGACTCATAATCCGTTGGTTCTCGGTTCAAGTCCGAGTGGTCCCACTCTTTCTCTTCTGAATGGCCTGCCGAATGAAATTCCTGTCGACTGCTCTGCTGACCCTCTCGCTGGTTCCCGCTTCGGGATTTGCGCAGATGATCGTGGCCCATCGCGGGGCCTCGTTCGATGCACCCGAAAATACCCTGGCCGCGTTCGAACTGGCCTGGGAACAGAATGCCGATGCGATTGAGGGGGATTTTTATGTTACCGCGGACGGCAGGATCGTCTGCATTCACGATAAGACCACCAAACGGACGGCTGGTCAGGAACTGAGCGTCGCCGAGTCGACCTACGATCAACTCAAAGGGCTCGACGTCGGGACCTGGAAGGCCGAACGCTATGCCGGCGAACGGATTGCATTACTGGAAGATGTTCTCAAGGTAGTGCCCGAGGACAAAATTTTCCTCATCGAACTGAAGAGCGGACCGGAAATCGTGGACCCGCTGACGAAAGTCCTCGAGAACTCCCCGGTTCCCCGTGAGAACCTGCGAATCATCTGCTTCAACGATGAGGTCGTCGCACAGTGCAAAAAGGCGATGCCGGACATCAAGGCCTTCTGGCTGACGTCCTTCAAACAGAACGGAGAAGATCGAACCTGGTCCCCGACGGCTGCGGAGATTCTAACGACTCTGAAGCGCCTCAACTGCGAGGGCGTTGATACCAAAGGGGAACGAGCCGTAGTGACGCAGAAGTTCGTCGACGAGATCAAAACCGCCGGCTACGAGTACCACGTCTGGACGGTCAACGATCCGGCCGATGCGAAGTACTTCATCAAAATCGGTGTCGACTCCATCACCACCGACCGTCCGGAATTCATCCGCGGGGCGATTGGGAAGTAACATCTCGGGTGCCGGGTGCCATGCCCACGCTCGCGTGGGCATGCCTTGTCTAGAAGCTCTCACCGCAATCGACCTGTTCTTCCATGCTTGAGGAAGAACGGCGTCGACGTCCCTCGGTGACGCATCGGGTTGGGGTGGAGTGTGAAACGTGATCTGCTCCAGATCCTAGGGTGCGTCTTGACGCACCGGTCCAACGTCACCTCGCAATCCAACTTCGCCACTACGCTCCGAAGGCCGATTCGATTTCTCCCAGACTCCAACAATGGATCGCGCCCGGAACTTCGATCCGATTGGTGCGTCAAGACGCACCCTACAGGAAGTCTACTAGAGTGGATTATGCTTCCTTTTCCTGTTTCTCGCGTTGTTTCTCGGCCTGATACTGGGCTTCCATCTCGACGAGGGTCGCTTTGTCGATCGACATGCCATTGCGGGCGAGGCCGGTTTCGATGGCGCGGAAGCGGCGTTTGAACTTCGCGTTGGTTTTTCGCAGCGCTTCTTCCGGGTTCAGTTTCCAGCGACGGGCGATGTTCGCCAGCACGAATAGCACATCGCCGAGTTCTTCTTCGGCTCGCTGACGACGGGCTTCGTCTTCGATCGGCACATCGAGCGTATGCTCGGCGTCGATCGTAATCTCCATCGCTTCCGACGGTTCGGCTTCGTAGAGTTCATCCCGCAGTTCGTCGAGTTCTTCCTGCAGTTTGCTGAAGAGCATATCGCGATGCGGAAAGTCATATCCGACGCGGGCTGCTTTGTCCTGCAGGCGGGCGGCAGCCGCCAGGGCGGGCAGATCCTGCGGAAGTCCATCCAGTTTCGATTCGCGTTTCGGCTTCCCCTCGGCCTGCTTGATCTTGTCCCAGGTCTGTTTCACCTGATCAGCCGTGTCGACCGATTCCTCGCCGAACACATGCGGATGACGGCGAACCATTTTCTCCCGGAGCACACGCACGACATCGACGATATTGAAGCGTCCTTCATCGGCCCCAATCTGGGCATCGAGAACGACCTGAAGCAGCACATCGCCAAGTTCTTCGACAATCGCTGCATCGTCGCCCGAATCGATTGCTTCGAGCAACTCGTAGGTTTCTTCCAGCGTGAATGGCTTGATGGTCTCGAGTGTCTGCTGACGATCCCAGGGGCAGCCTTCCGGGGACCGGAGATGGGCGATCACTTCGCAGAGCCGCCAGAATTCCCGCTGAACTTCGGCTTGATCGGGCGGGTGGCCCATGGACTGATTGGACGTCGACGTCATAGGATTCCTCGTATGAGTTCCGCCGGTTTCGCTGAAATCGCGCGGATGATGATTTGCGAAGCAGACGCGACTATACTGAAGTCTGCTCGTGCATCTCAACGCACCACTTCCCCGGAGATTCGAGGAGTCTAATCGTGTTCAGGTTCTCTGCACTGCTGCTCGCCGCCTGTCTGTTCGTCCCGTCCGTGGCCAACATTTGCTTTGCCGATGATGGGAAACAGACCCCCAGGGTGTCTCGCCAGGAAGCCGAACAGGCGTTCGTGGAACAACTCTCAAACGTCGCCCTCGTCGGTTACTTCTCCGTCGAAGGTGCCAGCGACCGGGACAACAAGCCGGAACGCTACGAGATTCGCAAGATCAATAAGGTCAACGAATCGACCTGGATGTTCCAGACCCGCATCAAGTACGGTCAGGTCGATGCCACCGTGCCGCTGCTGATCCCGGTCGAATGGGCCGGCGACACGCCGATGGTCTCCCTCACCGATTTTACGATTCCCGGCATGGGAACATTCACCTGTCGCGTGCTCTTCTACGAAGACCGCTATGCCGGCACGTGGCAGCATGGCGAGAATGGCGGCCATATGTGGGGCACGATTGAGAAACTTCCGGAACAGCAGGACGAAAACACCGGCAGCCGCCGCAGCCGGGAAGGTTCGAAGGGGAAGTAGGTCCACGCAAGTTGAAGTCGCGTGGATAAGCCGGGAAACCCTCAGCCTGCTTGCAGCAGGTCAAACAACTTCGGGCCGAAGATGATCAACCCAACCACCACGGCTGTCATCGAACACATCAACACCGCACCGGCGGCGATGTCCTTGGCTTCTCCGGTGAGAGGATGATGTTCGAGGCCGATGCGGTCGAGGGTGCGTTCGAGAGCTGTGTTGAGGAGTTCGCTGACCAGCACGAAGGCGATGGTCAGGATGAGAGCGATCCATTCCCAGGGGGCGAGTGACAACGCGGCTCCAAGGAGGAAGACCGGAATCGCGAACGCGACCATGATTTTCAGGTTGCGTTCGCGTCTCAGCGCTCCGGTCAGCCCACGGATCGCACAGAGAAACGCCGCCGGCAGGCTGATCTGCCGATGCCGCTGTGATTCACCGGGCTGTGGATCGGCGATTGTCATTGCTTCATCAGAATCGGTTGAGGATTCTCAAAGATGCCATGTGGCCGCACCTGATCGCTCGGCTTTCCGCGATCTCCCAACATCTTGCGGCCGTTCTCAGCGAGCGCGGTCAGGCGTTTTACAATTTCGGGATGTTCGTCGGCTACATCGTTCGACTCGCCCGGATCGTTCGCCACGTTGTAGAGCTGCTCGGGCTGCTGACGCGATCGATCGTTCGACGATCGGGGTCGTGTTTCGATTGGTAGGAAGAGTTTCCATTCCCCGGCGCGAACGGCTTGAAGCTGGTCCATCTGATAGTAGTAGAATGCCTCATAAGGGCTCTCGACTTTCTCACCGGTCATCAGTCCGAGAATGTTGTGGCCATCACGGCGGGCATCGGACTTGAGCGGAGCTCCGCTCAGTTCAACGAAGGTCGGGTAGAAGTCCATCATCGTGGTCAGTGCATCACATTCGGTACCGGCCGGGATGGTGCCGGGCCAGCTCATGATGCAGGGAACCCGCTGGCCCCCTTCATTCGTGGTGTAACCCCAGCCGCCGAGTGGTCCGTTGGAACCCTGTTCCGGATTGCGGCGGGGAGCGCCGTTGTCCGACGTCCAGATGAGCAGCGTCTTCTCCGTCAGGCCGAGCTCTTCGAGCGTTTTCACAACCTGTCCGACGGACCAGTCGAGTTCCTCAATCGAATCGCCCCAGGGACCATTCTTTGATTTGCCGCGGAATTCGTCACTGGCGAAGGGAGCCTGTGTGCTGCCCGGCATGCATTCGGGCATGTAAACGAAGAACGCCTCGTCTTTGTGTTCATGAATCCAGTTGCAGGCGGCTCGATTGAGATCTCGCGTCAGTAGATTGCGGTCGACGGGAGCAGAAACGACTTCGGTGTTCTTCATCAACGGCAGTGGAGGCCAGATCTGACCTTCCCGCGGCGTCATGTCGTCGCTGTAAGGGATGCCTTCGTAATGGTCGAATCCCTGACTGGTGGGGAGAAACGGCGGCTGATCTCCCAAATGCCATTTGCCGAACGCGGCGGTCGAGTAGCCGGCCTGCTGCAGATGTTCGGCGATGGTCCACTCCTGCGGATTCAACCCGATCGGCGAAACGGGACGCAGGACCGCACCATCGGTAATTGCCATGTCGACCCGCTGAGGATAACACCCGGTCATGAGAGCTGCCCGACTCGGAGTGCAGACGCCGCTGGCGGAATAAAAGTGCGTGAACTTCCGGCCGTCCTTCGCGAGCTGATTCAGATGCGGCGTGCGATGCTTCTCGGAACCGAACGGTTCAATGTCCCCATAGCCGAGGTTATCGCAGAGGATGAGGACGATATTGGGGGGTGTTTCGGCTGCTCGAGAGGACTCGGCGGCAAACGCCAGCAGCGAAAAGATAGTAACAATCAGCGGAATCGACGAAGTTCGGTAGTTCACGTAGCAGTGCTCCTCGTTACAATCGAGACAGAGGCCGTTGATCTCAGCGATCACGACGCGGGCGCCAGCCTAATGTCAAACGGTCTGCCCGCCCCGAGCGCTCCGCACAGCCTACCAGAGAATCCTACGTGTTCGCGACTCAACGCCCTCGTGGATCCAATTCCGTTCCGAATGTCTGAAACGAATTCAAGCCGTGCCAGCTCGCGCCCCAGGCGTGCCCGAGCTCATGTACGGAGGTGACTCCCATGCCATTGGATGATCAAGCCCGTCTGTTCCTCGATGCGATTTCGATGTTCTCTCCCCGGCCGCTGCACCAGATGACGGTCGAAGAAGCCCGCGGGCGGAAGCAGCCGACTCTCGGCGATCTGGAGCCGATGCATCAGATCGAAGATGTCCAGATCCCCACACGAAACGGCTCGATTCCCGCCCGGGTGTATCGCCCGAAAGCCGCGATCGATCCGCATGCTCCGCTCATGGTCTTTATTCACGGTGGCGGCTGGGTGCTCGGCAAGCTCGATGATTACGACCAGCTCTGTCGGGCACTGGCGGCGGCGACCGGTTCCGTACTCGTCAGTCTCGATTACCGGCTCGCACCCGAGTTCCCGTATCCGTGCGGACTGGAAGACTGCATCGACGCCGTCGAAATGCTGACAGCAACCGAATGGACGGCTCACATCGACAGCCTGCCGAATGCCGACAGCGTGGTGCTTGTCGGCGACAGTGCTGGCGGAAATCTGGCAGCCGTGGTAGCTCATTCGTATCACGGACATGGCCACGTGCATATCGCCGGACAGATTCTGCTGTACCCCGTGACCGATTGCGACCTGGGCCGGGCGTCGTATCAGACCAATGCCGAGGGATATCTTCTCACGACAGCGACCATGAAATGGTTCTGGGAGCATTACTGTCCCGATGAGCTGCAGCGGGGGCTGCCGACCGCTTCACCACTCCAGATCGACAGCTGCGAAGGACTGCCCCCGACCTTTATCGTGACCTGCGAGTTCGATCCGCTCCGCGACGAGGGCCACGCCTATGCCAACCGTTTGATCGATGCCGGCACCGAGACGATTCACCACGAAGTCCCCGGTATGATCCACGGCTTCATGCGTTATCTGCACACCTTCCCACAGGCTCAGCATCTGGTAACCGAGATCGGGGAATGGGTGAGCCGGATTCCAGTTCCGAGTTCAACGCTTCGCCGGTAATCGAATCGGGCACGAGGAACTCTGAACCAAAGAAGACTGTGACACGTGTGGGGTGGCCCTTCCGCCCGTTTCGGACGGGCCCCCGTTGAGGCAAATTGCGACGTCTGGGGAGTTGCTGACGTCGTTGACGTCGCGAAAACGTATCTTTACTATCTGATGCCTTGCTGTGGATCGGTTCCCATTTTAATGTGACTGTGCTCGTGATTAGAGCAGCTTACTTTATGGTGTAACCGTTCCGTCCGCGAAAGATACAGCGTTTCAGGCCAATCGACGTTCATTCGCGGACATAGGGTAGAGCGATCCGCTCTAGGCATTTCGCCGGGGACTGCGACAGTCCTCAGCCGTAAACGCCCCGGGGGAATTCACCCGGTTCACCGCGAAAACTTCGACGAATACAGTCTCTGGGAGCCCACCATGTCTGCGACCGATGCCGGCAATATCGAAAGCGTTCTGCACGAAACCCGCCTCTTTCCGCCCCCGGCCGAGTTCGAGCCCCGTGTCAGTTTCCGCTCGGAAGCCGAGTACCAGCAGGCCTGGCAGCACGCCAAAGACAACCCCGCCGAGTTCTGGGGCGATCTGGCCAAAGAAAATCTGGCCTGGTTCGAGCCGTTTCAGAGCGTGATGTCGGGCGACATGCCGGAAACGAAGTGGTTCGAAGGCGGCAAGATCAACGCCTGCTACCAGTGTATCGACCGCCACCTCGAAGCCGGTCTGGCGAACAAAGCAGCCATCATCTGGGAAGGCGAACCGGGGGATACCCGGGTGTTGCGTTACCAGGATCTGCACCGCGAAGTTTCCAAGTTCGCCAACGTCCTGAAGCGAATGGGCATTGAAGCCGGCGATCGCGTCACGCTTTATATGCCGATGGTGCCGGAACTGGCGATTGCCATGCTCGCCTGTGCCCGCATCGGCGCGACACACTCGATCATCTTTGGCGGTTTCAGTTCGGATGCCGTCGCCGACCGTAACAACGATGCACAGGCGAAGCTCGTCATCACAGCCGATGCCGGGTGGCGTCGTGGAAAAGAAGTTCCGCTCAAGGCAGCCGTGGACGATAGCCTCGAAAAGTCCCCCAGCGTCGAGAAGGTCATCGTCTATCAGCGAACCGGCTGCGATGTCACCATGGTGCCCGATCGCGATTACTGGTGGCACGAGCTGATGGAGAACGAGTCGGCCGACTGCCCGGCTGCCGAGCTCGACAGCGAACATCCGCTCTTCATTCTGTATACGTCGGGAAGTACCGGAAAGCCGAAGGGCGTGATGCACACGACCGGCGGCTACATCCTGGGTGCGATGATGACGACCCGCTGGGTCTTCGACCTGAGCCCGGAAGACACCTACTGGTGCACCGCCGACATTGGCTGGATTACCGGACACAGCTACATCGTCTACGGTCCACTGGCGAATGGCGCCACGACCATGATGTACGAAGGAGCCCCGAACTGGCCGGACGAAGGCCGCTTCTGGCAGCTCGTCGAGAAATACAAGGTCTCGCTCTTCTACACTGCTCCGACCGCGATTCGGGCCTTCATGAAATGGGGCGATCAATGGCCGCAGCAGTACGATCTGTCGAGCCTCCGACTGCTCGGAACCGTCGGCGAGCCGATCAATCCCAAGGCGTGGATGTGGTATCACACAACGATCGGTGGCGAACGCTGTCCGATCGTCGATACCTGGTGGCAGACCGAAACGGGCGGCATCATGATCAGCCCGCTGCCGGGTATTACCGCAACGAAGCCGGGCAGCTGTACCAGGCCGCTGCCGGGCGTCGTGCCGGCCATCGTCGATGAGCAGGGGAACGAACTTGGCGAGAATCAGGGGGGGCTCCTGGTGATGACTCAGCCGTGGCCGCACATGTTGCGAACGCTTTACGGCGATCACGAACGCTTCAAGGACACGTACTTCTCCAAGATCGACGGCTGCTACTTCGCCGGCGATGGAGCCCGGAAAGATGAAGACGGCTACTACTGGGTGATGGGCCGCGTCGACGACGTGTTGAACGTTTCCGGGCATCGCCTGAGCACGATGGAAGTCGAGTCGGCACTGGTGGCTCACGAAGCGGTGACCGAAGCAGCCGTGGTCGGTTTCCCACACGACCTGAAGGGCGAAGGGATCTGCTGTTTCGTCTCGCTGAAGACCGGCGAAGGGGACGACGAGCTTAAGAAGGAGCTGACCCAGCACGTCCGCAAGCAGATCGGTGCGATCGCAACGCCGGATCAGATCCGCTTCGCGGCTGCTCTGCCGAAGACCCGCTCTGGAAAAATCATGCGACGCCTGCTCCGCGATATCGCCGCCGGCCGCGAATCGGCGGGGGATACGACCACGCTGGAAGACTACACCGTCCTCGCGAAACTGCGGGACAGCGACGAGTAGTTTTCGACGCGATTAATGCAGAAACGCCACTGCCGTTCGTTCGGCCGTGGCGTTTTTTTTCTGGGCTTGTTGGGGCGGCGAGCCGTCGGCGAAGTGGAGTTTGACAGGGCAGTTCAACAGGACTTGGTGAGCGATTACGCGGAGTGCAACGTCGCTTATTGGAGAGCGTCGAACGGCATCCTCCGACGGCTGCGCCGCCCTGATAGCGAGCTATCAGGGCCAACCCGAGATCGCCTTTATCGACGTGCGAGAGACTTTGTGCCGACCCTAGCGCAGGTTATTCGTTCGTGGTCTCTGGTGGTGAGACGTATTCGTCGCCGAACTGTCGCTGATATTCAACCTTCAGGCGATCAACGGCCTGTGGACTGGGATTGCTGTGTCGTGTGGCGAACTCAATGAGACGACCGAATTTCTCGCGGTCCAGAGGCGGCTCGTGAAACCGGTTTTCCAGATGGAGATCCGCACCGTTCTCGATGAGCCAAAGCAGCCGTTGGATCTTTTGCTTCCAGGGAACAATTCCTTCGAGCAGCCGGTGGGTGACGGTCTTCTCGTCGTGTCCGCGATGATTCACGTCGATCGGGTATTCCTGCAGGATCTCGAACCACGGACCATCCATGGCAGCCGCCAGCGTGAGCACCGATTCGTCCGGCGGAATAAGACCATAGTTCCGGAATTCGACATGGATGGGAATCGAGGGATCAGCACCTGCATCCAGCAGCAACCGGAAGATCTTTGCGTCATGTCGAAACGCGAGAAGCAGCGGCGTTGTGCCGTCGTCTCGTTGGATGTTCGGAGAGACGCCGCGGGCGAGCAAAGTCGAGACCGCGTCGGCATCGTGAGCGGCAATCGCTTCATGCAGTGCTCGCAGATCGGGGGCCTCAAAGCTGCCGGCCGTCCAGTTACGTCGCAGGGCCTCCCACTCGGTTAGAAAAACTGCAGGGGGCGACTTCGCCGTATCGAGATCGGAGATAACTCTTCCAGCAAGGAAGACGCCGCCGGTGGTCGCCGCGATGAGAATCATTCCGACAAGGAACGCTTTACGCCGTGGGATTCGGGGAACTGCGGCAGTTGATGAGGTCCCGGGCATGGAGCAGGTTCCGAACGTAATCTGAATGATCCACTCGGAGTAACGGCGCCTCGGGGACAGATTCAACACGGGAAACCAAATCGGCAACCAATTGTGGAGGTCGTCGGTCCCGGCGACGTAAGTTCCCTCGCCCCCTTGGGGGAGAGGGCTAGGGTGAGGGGGAAATGCGGGTGATATGCTCCACGGGCCGTTGATTCTCATTTGTATGGAGCATCGCCGGTTGATCGCCCCCTCATCCGCCCTTCGGGCACCTTCTCCCCCTGAAGGGGCGAAGGGACACGATCCACGCAATTACTTGAAATGGAAAGACTATTGGGTTGTCTGGTCGGAACCCTTAGAGCCATAGATCCCCCGGTCGTCGAGCAACCGGGGCGCCCCTTTGCACTTTTAATAAGCTTGGACCTGAATGCCCGGAACCGCAGTTTTCAGGGCTTCGATTCCTTCGTCGGTTACCTGGGTGTTGCCCAGATTGAGTCGCTTCAGGTTCTTCAGGCCGTGCAACTGCTTGAGTCCTTCGTCGGTGACGCCGGTCAGTTTCAGGTTGAGGACTTGCAGATTCGTAAGCGGCTTCAGGTGTTCCAGAGCCGCGTCGCCGATCTGAGTGTCTTCAAGGTTGAGCTCGACCAGATTCGTGAGACCGCTGATGTTTGCCAGACCGGCGTCGCTGATGCGGGTGAACCACAGTTCGAGCACGCGAAGTTTGCTCAGGTCCTTCAGATGAGCCAGTCCCTCATCGCCGATAAAAGTCTCGTTGAGGTCGAGGACTTCGAGCGTCTTCAACTTGCCGACATGAGCGAGCCCTTCATCGCCGATGACGGTATCGCGAATCAGCAGCGTCTTCATGTTGGGCAGCCCGGAGATGTACTCGAAGCCTTCATCACCCACGTCATCACGCCGCAGGTGCAGTGTGTCGAGATTCTGGAGTTTGCCAATCGGCTCCAGTGCGGCATCATCAATCGAGGTGTCGTCGAGTTCGAGTCCCTGCAGTTCGGGAATCGCTTTCGCCAGAGCAATGGCACCTTCGTTGGAGACAACGGTCAGGTTCAGATTCACGCGACGAAGTGTCGGGATCTCGGCCAGTGTTTTGGCCCCTTTGTCGGTGACATTGGTCCGCTCGAGTTTCACGCTGGAAAGCGAGTCGAGCTGTTTGAGGTGGGGCAGGCCGTAGTCGGTGATGTTCGTGAATCGCAGATCGAGTTCGCGAAGCTTGTCCATGTCGGCCAGGTGCTGCAGTCCGTCGTTGGAGATATCGGTCTGACGCAGACGAAGAACGACCAGATTCTTAAGCGGAGCCAGCTCCTTCAAGCCGGAATCACCGAACAGGGTTTTCTCCAGCGAAAGGAATTGCAGGTTCTCCAGGGCTCCAACCGCAGCCATGCCCTCATTGGTGAAGGCCGGGCCAGACAGAGTCAAATGCGTGAGAGAAGGGAGCTTCTCGAGCAGAGGCAACGTCTCATTCGAGCCCTGAGATCCGGCGAAGTTGATGGCGGTGATGTTCCCGGCATCGTTGCGGGTGAGAGAGGCTCCGGTCTGTTCCAGCTGAGCGACCGCTTCTTCATCATCTGGTTCGGTCGGAGGAGCGGTGGGAGTTTCGGTGTTTTCGGACACATTCGGAGCATCGGCTTCCGGGCTGGTCGGTTGCTGGGGGGCACACCCCGTGATTGTCAGAGTCGTCACCAGCAGGGCGGGAAGGAAGCGGAGGAGGATTTTCATCGGTGGCGAGCTTTCGCGGCAGTGGATTGGAAACTAATCGATGGAGAGTTCGCGTCTCTTTCTACGAGATTAACGCGTGTCGAGGGTCTGTTCAAACAGTCTTCAGTGAGGAATCGTAAGTTTGGGCGGGCGTTGAGTTTTCCGGCGGGCGGTCGAAATGTCTCTGGAAGACTTCAAACTCTCCACGGAGAAATGATACGATATGATCAGGATAATCTGATGTGTGGATCGGAGGCGGGGATCGTGCGCGACTCTCTCAGCGTCTGCCACGCAGCCTTCATAGAAAAAGGAACATCGATGACTCAACAGAATTCAAGACGCGACTTTCTGAAGACCTCAGCTGCAGTGACTGCTGCGTACTGGGTCGGCGGTTCGACTCAGAAATCCATGGCCGATCAGACTCCGATGCAGAAGATGAACTTCGGCTGTATTGGCGTGGAAGGAAAGGGCTCCAGCGATACCGATTCGGCCGGCCGTTACGGCAACGTGGTCGCCCTGTGTGACATCGATGCCGATCGTCTCGACAAGAAGGCTCGTCGTTATCGCGACGCACAGAAGTTCTTCGATTTCCGCGAGATGATTTCGGAAATGGGCGACAAGATTGACGCCGTGACAGTCAGCACGCCGGACCACACACACGCTGTCGCGGCTGCGACGGCCATGAAAGCCGGTAAGCATTGCTTCTGCCAGAAGCCGCTGACCTGGTCGGTTCACGAAGCCCGCGTACTGCGTCAGATCGCCAACGATCAGGGCGTCGCGACTCAGATGGGAAATCAGGGGACCGCGGAGAACGGCCTGCGTGAGGCTGTCGAAGTTGTTCGCGATGGCGCCATTGGCGATGTGACCGAAGTCCATGTCTGGACGAACCGACCCGTCTGGCCGCAGGGCGAAGGACGTCCTCCGGGACAGGAAGAGGCTCCGGAAGGCATCAAATGGGATCTGTTCCTCGGACCCGCTCCGGAACGGCCTTACAGCCCGGCTTACCATCCGTTCAAATGGCGTGGATGGCTCGACTTCGGCACCGGGGCTCTCGGCGATATGGCCTGCCACACCGCCAACATGGCTGTGATGGCTCTGGACCTGTTCGATCCGGAATCGATTGTTGCCGAGTCGACAGGAATCGTTGAGAACGAAACCTATCCGAAGTCGTCGACTATTACCTTCAAGTTCCCCAAGACCGACAAGCGTGGTCCGATCACGCTGTACTGGTACGATGGCGGACGTCGTCCGGATCTCGAAATCCTGGAAGGCGAAGACGTGCCGAACAGCGGTTCGATCCTCATCGGCAAGGAAGGGGCCCTGTTCTCTCCAAACGATTACGGTGCCCGTTATGTGCTGCTGCCGCGTGACAAGTTCAGCGACTACAAGAAGCCGGAACCTTCGCTGCCCCGTTCTCCGGGACACTTCGAAGAGTTCGCCATCGCCTGCTCGGGCGGACCGGCTGCCATGTCGAACTTCAACTACGCTTCCCGTCTGACCGAAACCATCCTGCTGGGCAACGTCGCTCTGCGAGCTGATGGCGAAATCAAATGGGACGCCAAGTCTGGCAAGGTCACCAATAACGAAGCCGCCAACAAGTTCATCACTCGCGATTACCGCGACGGCTGGTCCCTCTAAGACCACCGGTGACAACCTGAACGCGAAAGGAGCCACTCAACGGGAGTGGCTCCTTTTTTGCATAAACCCAAACGTAGGGTCCGCTGTGCGGACGCGGAAACCGAGTGGAATGCAGAACGGGGTTTCAATGCTTCCTGGCGAGTCTCAAAACAAGGAGGCCCGATTGCTTTGAGGAGCACGCAATACGCTACCTGTAGGTCCACTTCTGTAGAGTGTGCTTGCGTTGCTTATAGGATCTCAACCCGAAACGTCAGTGAGGGACCCCAACGAAAACGGCATAGCCGCCCTCGCTCACGCTTCGGGTTAAGATTGGTCGAGAAAGCAGGGAACGGAGGGGCGGATCGGGAGCACATTCTGCAGTCAGACGACCAACTACTGGAGTGGAGTGTGCTGGAAAAGTAGGGTCCGCTGTGCGGACGCGGAAATCGCGTGGAACGCAGAACGGGGTTTCGTTGCTTCCTGACGGGGCTCAAAACAGTGAGGCTAATCCACTTTGAAGACGACGCAATACGCGTCCGCACAGCGGACCCTACGGGGGCACGGCGGTAGAGTTGTTTCGCTTAGGATGATCTATTTAACGGACGAGTTCGTTGTTGCGGCGGGCTGCACGCTGGGTGAGAATCGTGAGCCACGATTCGGACCAGCGGGTTTCGCATTCCGCTCCTCGCTTCTTCGTCTGGCCGCCTCCGTTCGCGTCTGGGAGCATTCGATTAACCAGTGCCATAGCATCGGCTCCGAGATTCGGCAGCAGGTTGTAAAGCTTCTCGGTCGCCCACATCGGAGCGCCGAGCACGGCAAAAGCATCGCCGTACTGACAGGCTCGGATGATCTTGCGAGCCGCGTTTTCGGCTCCAATGGTGAGGACGGGAATCGAATCGGAGATCTTGAACAGTGTATGTTCCAGGCGATGCTGCCCTTTGAAGTAAGCATTTCGCACGCTGCCAGTCCGCATCAGACCGGGGCAAATCGTGGTCACGGAAATGCCATCTTTCAGCAGTTCGGAACGCAGTCCCAGCGAGTAGCCAACGAGCGCAAACTTGCTGGCCGTATAAGGCAGCAGATGAGGAATGGCGATCCGTCCTCCGATCGAGGAGATATTGACGATTCGACCTTCGCCACGCGCCCGCATTTGCGGGAGGACTGCTTCGGTCACATACAGCGGTCCGTAGAAATGCGTCTTCATCGCTTCGTCGTAGTCCTCCAGGTCCATCGACTCCGCGGGACCAGCCTGGATGACTCCTGCGTTGTTGATAAGGACATCGATCTCGCCAAAGCGGGAGTTGATCTCGTCGACCATCTGTACGACCTGTTCGCAGTCGGTCACATCCCACCGGACACAGGCGACATCGGCTCCGCGGTCGCGCAGTTCGCGACCGGCACGATCCAGGTCCTCTTCGTGACGGGCACTGATGACAATCCGCGCCCCGGCATCGGCCAGACGTCGAGCAAGCACCAGTCCTAATCCGCGGGAACCGCCGGTGATCAATACGGTCTTGCCCGCGAAGTCGTACCGGGTGAAGCGTCGATAAACCGCTCGGCCCGCCAGAGCCACTCCTGCGCCGGCAGCAGCGTATCCAAGGACCTGAGGCCAGTAATCATTGTCCTGCCACGATCGCGTATTCATACGTCTCTTTCCAGTTCCATCAGGGTTTGAGGACGACCTTGATGCAGTCGTCTTCTTTTTCCATGAACGTCCGGTACATCTCCGGAGCTCGTTCCAGCGGCATGCGATGCGTGATCAGATACGATGGATCGAGTTCCCCTTCGCGAATGTATTCAAGCAGCTTGGGGAGATAGCGATGCACGTGAGTCTGCCCCATCTTCAATTGAAGCCCTTTGGCGAACGAAACCCCGAGGGGGAATTTATCCAGGAAGGCTCCGTAAACTCCGGGGATCGAAACCGTACCCCCTTTTCGGCAGCTGTGAATGACCTGGCGAACGACATGCCCCCGATCCGTCGCAAGCATCATTTTCTCTTTAGCCAGATCGTACCAGGCATCGAGAGTCAACCCGTGCGCCTCCGAGCCGACCGCGTCGATACAGGCATCGGGACCGCGACCGGACGTCATTTCCTGGAGCGTTTCAAACACGTCCACTTCTTCGTAATTGATCGTTGTTGCTCCAGTGTATTCGCGGGCGAGCCGGAGTCGTTCCGGAAAACGGTCGATGCCGATGACCCGTCCGGCTCCCAGTTTCCGTGCACTCCACATGGCAAACTGCCCGACAGGTCCACATCCCCACACGGCAACCGTATCCCCTTCCTTGATGTTGCAGTTCTCGGCGGCCATATAACCGGTCGGAAAAATGTCGGAAAGAAAGAGAACCTGTTCGTCCTCAAGGCCCTCCGGAACTTTGATGGGGCCGACATCGGCAAAAGGCACTCGTACATATTCGGCCTGTCCGCCTGCGTAACCGCCCAGCATGTGCGAGTAGCCGAACAGGCCGGATGGGGAATGGCCATAGATTTTTTCCGCTATCGCGGCGTTGGGGTTCGAGTTGTCGCAGAGGGAATACAGGTCGTTCTTGCAGAAGTAGCATCCGCCGCACGAAATGGTGAACGGGACAACCACGCGATCGCCAACACTCAGATTGGTGACTTCCGAGCCGAGAGCGACAACTTCGCCCATGAACTCATGTCCGAGAATATCGCCCGATTCCATTGTCGGGATACGGTTTATATAGAGGTGCAGGTCGGAGCCACAGATTGCGGTCAACGAGATCTTCACGATCGCATCACGGGGATTCACGATTTGAGGATCAGGAACGTTTTCAACGCGGACGTCTTCCTTACCGTGCCAGGTGACCGCCTTCATGTTCGACTCCTTTTGCGTGTGGTGTGTTTAAAAAGCACTTCAGGATCGGCCTCGCAGCTGATCCTGAAGTGAAGTGCGGTCAAACTTTCTGAACGCGCCGCTGAGCGTTGGTTGCGATCTCGCCCGTTTCGCAGATCTGCTTGAAACGCCGCAGATCTTCCTGCAGGTCGTCTTCCAGGCCTTGTCCCACGAGATGAGCCAGTTGGGCGACCATGGTGCCTCCCGGTGGGTCGTACTTAAGCGAGACTTCAAGGTCGGTCCCCTCACCGTTGTTGGCCTCACGGAAGTGCACCGATCCGGCGGTATCGACTTGAGACCCCGGGAGCGACTGCCAGGCGATCATTTCGCCGGGCTTGTCAGCAATAATCTCGGCGTCCCATTCCAGCGTCTGTCCCATGGGGCCGCGTGCCGTCCAGTGCGAGCGCTCATTATCAATATCGCGGACAGACACGAGATGGCTCATCACGTTAGGCAGATTGCCGAAGTCTCTCCAGAAATCATAGAGTTCCTGTCGATCGCGATTAATGTGGATCGACCACGTCACACGACGCCCGTGTTGAGCTCGTACGCCGGGGCGCTCGTGGTCATCTTTGGTGTTGATTCCCAGCTGATCGTAGATCATGCAATGCCCGGTCCAGCCGCGGTAAAGCAGAGAACCCCCGGCCAGCATTCCGAGCCACGATCCGCGGCGAAGCCCGTACAGAAAGACCGCTCCTCCTCCGATCAGGGAGGCCCATTGTTCATTTCTGCTCACGTTCTCTGTTGTGCAGCAGGTGGAGGAAGAGGATTGGCGCTGGGGATGGGAAAAAGACTTGTCAGTCAGCATGGACATGCTCATAGCAAATTCCTTTTGTCGAAGCTCGACATCGTGTTATGAAAACCGGATGCGAACGACGCAGCCGGGGTGCGTGTCTGTACGATGGTTTACTGTCGGGGCCGGAAGGTTCCCAACAGGGCCGCAGTGGCGAAGCCGACGGAAGCCAGGATCGCACCGGTGGCAACCGGATGGGTAACCGCCCGTGTGTAAAGGCTGCTATTGAGGACCATGCCTGGATGGCTGCCTCGAACTCTTCCATCGCGTCCCGGTCCGGTCAGTGCGCCGACCGTATCCCGGGCGGGCTCGTTTCGCTGTTGCTGTTGCATCAGATACCGTTCGCCGACCCAGTCGAAAACCCGCGGCATTACGGAGGCCGCCGTGGTCATGACCTTCCCGGCTCCACCGACGTTGATATCGCGGCACTTGTGTTCTGCGGCGTAGAGAATCGCCCGACCTACTTCATCCGGCGGGTAGACCGGATCAGGAAGCCGCGGCTCCCGAGGCATGTAGTTGCGAGCGTGCTGCGGGAAGGGCGTATCGATCGAAGCGGGCTTGATCAGGGTTAGTGAGATCGGCAGTTTTTCTTCTTCCAACTCCATCCGCAGTGCGTCGGTGAACCCCTTCACCGCATGCTTGGTCGCTGCGTACATCCCCTGAAGGGGCAAAGCAACATCGGACGCGATACTTCCCAGGTTGACGATCGCTCCGCCTTCTTTTTCCAGATAACTCGCGGCGGTAAGTGAACCGTAGACGAGTCCCCAGAAGTTGATGTCGAACAGCGTACGCAGATCATCTTCGGAGATATCTCGAAGCCGCCCAACGATGGAGAGCCCGGCATTGTTCACCCAGGTGTCGATGCGGCCATATTTTGCCACCGCGGCTCGAGCCAGCGCTTCGACCTGATCCCGTTTGGAAACATCGGTCGGAACCGCGATCGCTGAGCCCCCCCGTTGGCAGATTTCGTCCTCCAGCTCCTGGAGAGCCTCGGCGTTTCGGGCAGCGAGAACGACGCAGGCCCCGCGTTCGGCGGCCATTCGCGCGGTCACCAGTCCGATCCCGCTCGATGCTCCTGTTATGACAATGACCTGCTTACTGATCGGCTTGAGCTTTAGACTCATCTCTCAGGATTCCTTCCAACAGGGTAGGTATGCACGTTCTCTGTGAATCGTCGCACAGGTCCGATTCGCAAACCGTATGCCGGGCGAGGCCAATCGCCCTAAACAGACCCGCCCTGCTGCGAACCGTCGGTGATTCAGAACGAAAACGGGCCTCTAAAGCGGTTCTGACGCAAGAACGGCGGCGACGGCAACCGCTGCTCGCAAACTGATCATGGCGGATCATCAGAAAGCAATGTCGGAACGGATCGCTGAAGCAGAGCGATGCGAGAGCGAAGCCTTTCAGAGCGGAAACAGCGTTGGCATTACGATGCCGGGGAACTCCTAAGGTCGACCGTTCACAGAGGCCAGCGGAGCGGTATGTCGTTTGCGGGAATACTGTCCATGCAGAAATTCGCGACTCGAATCGGGCAGTGAACACCTGCTGTCTCCAGATTCGGGCGATTCGGGTGATAATTGCTGTGAGGAGGTTTCCCGATGCATTTGCCTTCAACCGTGGAGCGGGTTCCCGCTCATACCGCCGACGAGATTAACGCTCAGATCCAACGGCAGACCGCGCAGAACATCAGCCGCTACGCCGCCCAGGGACCCGATGCGACATCGAGGCGGCTTCGGGAACTGGATGAAGAATGGGATATTGAGCGGACTCTGGAAGCGAATGCAGCGACGCTCAGTCTGGTCGGATTAGGACTGGGGGCTCTTGTCGACCGCCGCTTTTATGCACTGCCGGCGGCCGTCGCGGGATTCCTGCTGCAGCATGCTCTGCAGGGCTGGTGTCCTCCCGTCCCGGTCTTCCGCCGACTTGGCTTCCGCACACAATCTGAAATTGAGCAGGAATGCTATGCGCTCAAAGCTCTTCGGGGTGACTTCGAGGGAGTCGCACATACAACCGGTCTGACGTCGTTCCCTGATGTGGAAAAGGCGCTCCAGGCCGTTCGTCGATAGGAGTTCGGACTGACGTTGAGCCCCTGGGAGTCAACGGACGTCATTCACGAGTTGTCTCTGTCGTAATGACGGAAGGAGTCACACCATGAAATGGCAATCGGCGACCCTGCTGGGTGAAGCGGCAGGATCAGTTACTCAATTCCTTCTCACCTCTGCACGCGATGCCGGTGTCGGAGATCAGCTGGCTGCGGGAATCTTCGCGGAGAACTTGGGAATCACGCTACTTTCCCTGCTTCCGATCCCGATCGTAATCGGCGCAGTGGCAGTGGTTCACTATGCCTTCCCCGAAGATGACAGCGAACTGTCGGGAGGACTCTGGTCTGAGCCCAATGACTGCGAAGCCTGTTCGTAGTCATGGTGATTATGCACTCCCCGACTCATCTTCGTGTTACGGCCTCCAGACCCGCACCCGGTGATTGGAGCTGTCTCCGATATAGACTTCGCCGTCCGGTCCAAAACAGACACTGTGCGGCCGGTTAAGGCGGCAGTTCGACGGCGTTCCATCTGGCCCGTCGCCTTTTTGGCCATTCCCGACCAGAGTCGTGATGATCTGGGTTTCGGCATCAATCCAGCGGATGGTGTGGCTTTCGGTGTCGGCGATGACCACGTTTCCGTGATCGTCGACCGCAATGCCTTTGGGGCCTGCAAGACGCGCTTGCCTTGCAGGGCCTCCATCACCGCCGTATCCATTCTTCCCGCCTACGCCGGCGATATGCGTAATCTGTTCTGTTTCCAGGTCGATCTTGTAAACGGCGTTGCCTTCCCGCAAAGCCAGCCACATCGATTCTCCATCGAAGAAGAGGGCACGCGGTCCGCTTACGGGAATTGCCCCAAGTGTCGCATTGGCGGGAAGGGGTTTCTTCTCACCATTCCCAAGAATCGTGGTTACGACGCCCGTTTTGGCGTCGACCTTCCGCAGCCGGTGATTTGAGATGTCGCAAATGTAGAGGTTTCCGGCGGCGTCGAAGTCGATGGAATGCGGGCGATCGAATTTGGCTTTCGTGGCTGGTCCGTTGTCGCCTGAGAATCCTTTCTCGCCCGTGCCGGCGACGGTTGAGATCGTTCCGTTGCGATCGACCTTCCGCACGATGTGGTTCATCATCTCGACAAAGAACATGTTGCCCTGCTTGTCGAAGCGAACTTCATACGGTTCGAACAGCTGCGCGTTCGTCGCCGGTCCGCCATCGCCTGAGTAGCCTGCCTTGCCGGTCCCGGCGACAGTCGTCACTTCATGCGTTTTCAGGTCGATGCGGCGGACCGTATGGTTCTTGGTCTCGCAGACATACAGAGCTCCATCGGGGCCGACGACCACGCCGAACGGTTCGTTCGATATCGCCTGGCCCGCTTTCCCGCCATCGCCGCTGTAGCCGGGCGTTCCGTTGCCGAGCAGTGTGACGGCTTCGGCCGCGGAGAGGGAATGCGTAGCCAGCGAGAACAGAAACGCGACGAGCAGGATGCGGGAGAACGTTCTCATCAGTGGCCTTTCGATGGGGAGATTGAGTTCAGAGCCAGTCCGCCATGATATCCATGATCTCCTCAGCCTCAAGCGTTTCGTGAGCCACGAGGTGATCGACCAGAGCCGCGGTCGCGGCCCAGCCGGAGTCGCTGTCGAAGAATCGATAGAGCTCCAGGGCCGTCTGTTCGATGTACTGCATGCGAGGGCGGTCTTCCTTGAACAGCTTCCCGGCCCACCGCCAGGCATCCCGCCAGTCCATCGCCCATTCCGGCACCACGGCGGGATGAAACGGCTCCTGACGATAAATCATCTCAGCGACCGGACCGGCCAGCGCGACCTTCACCCGATGCTCCACGCCGCTTTTCGTCAGCGGGCCATCGGGCCAGCAGATGGTCACATCGCCGTAGCGTTCCGGGCCATCGTCCCAGTCGGGATCGATCGTCATCGACTCCACTCGAGCGCCCAGCAGGCAGGCCATCACGGCATGGCCGGCTTCGTGATAGGCATTCAGTTCATCCATGGTCAGTTCGTTCTTCAGGTTGGAAAGCAATCGGGCAAAAACCGGCCCGTCTCTTGTCTCTTCGCGGCAGAGATGGCAGAGTATAACGACCTGCCGGCAAACTCCTCATGCTTTCCTCACGCGAAAGGGCTGCCATGTTCTCTCCGATACGGATGCTGCTGCTGACTCTTCTGGTCTGCGTTCCCGCCAGTCTCTCCGCTGCCGATGCCGAGGGCAAGAAACAGTTTCTTGCCGGAGCCGCGACCAGCAATATTACGCCTCCACTGGGCGAACCGATTGTCGGTGGCTGGGCCCCCGTGCCGGCTCGCAACATTCACGATGAACTCCACGCCCGTTGTCTGGTCCTGAACGATGGCAACACGAAGGTCGCTTTCGTTGTCTGCGACATTCTGTATATCGCCCGCGAAGTATGCGACGAGGCCCGGCAGTTGATTGCCGAAGAGACCGATATTCCCGCCGCGAACATCCTCATCTCCGGCACGCATACCCATTCCGCCACGCCGGCGACGAGTGAGAACTACCGGCCGTTCCTTGTTCGACGAATCGCGGACGGTGTTCGCCGAGCGATCGAGAATCAGGTTCCGGCCCGCATTGGCTGGGGTTCAGTCGACGAGCCGAGCGCGGTCTTTAATCGCCGCTGGTACACGACCGATCCGGAACAGCTCAAAAATCCCTTCGGCGGAATGGACAAGGTGCGGATGAATCCGTCCCGCGGATCGGCCACGCTCATTCGCCCCGCCGGCCCGATCGATCCAGAAGTTTCGTTCCTCATTGTGCAGACTGCCGAAGGTAAGCCGCTGTCGCTGCTGGCGAATTACTCGCTGCACTACGTTGGGGGAGTCCGCAGTGGAGAAGTGTCCGCCGATTATTTCGGCATCTTTTCCCGCCGAATCGCCGAACTGCTGGGCGCCTCAGGCCCCGATTCCGGCTTCGTCGGGATGATGTCCAATGGAACGAGTGGCGACATCAATAACATCAACTTCAAGGAAAAAGGAGAACGCCGGGCGCCGTACGAACAGATGACAAGAGTCGCCGAAACGATTGCTCAACGGGTCTATGAGGCTCAGAAAGAAGTCGAATATCAGGACTGGGTTCCGCTCGGAGCGGCGACCCGGGAACTGACTTTGAAGCATCGCAAACCGGACGAAGCGATGCAGAAATACTTCGCGGAGATCATGAAGCAGCCGGAAGACAAAGTCGTTTATCATCGCCACGAACGGACGTATGCCGGCCGGGTGCAGAAGCTGCTCGATGGGCCCGATTCCAGCGACATCCTGCTGCAGGTCATCCGCATCGGCGATCTGTGTATTCCCGCGATTCCGTTCGAGACGTTCGCCGAAATTGGTCTGGAACTCAAAGAGAAGTCGCCATTCGAAGATACCTTCACCATTGAGCTGGCCAATGGAGCCGGCGGGTATCTGCCGACGCCGGAGCAGCACGAACTGGGCGGCTACGAAACCTGGATGGGAACGAACCGGGTTCAGCTGGACGCTTCGGAGAAGATTACCGAAATTCTGTTCGACCTCATGGCCGACCTGCATGAAACGCAGAAGGTCGCCGCCGACTGAATAAACTCATTTAATGTTTGAGCCGGAGGACTTCGCTGCTCGGGTCACGGCATCTCTTGATCTGGTGCTGCGAAATGCATTTTCAGGTTCTTGCAACCGATTACGACGGAACGATTGCGCACGACAGCCGCGTTGACGAGGCGACGCTGCAGAGTTTGCGGCTTCTCAAGGAGTCGGGCCGAAAGCTCGTGCTCGTGAGCGGGCGGCAGCTGGAATCGCTGCAGGGCGACTTTGCCCATCTCGATCTTTTCGATCTCGCGGTCCTTGAAAACGGAGCCCTGTTGTTCGATCCGGCTACGGGTGAGGAGTCAACTCTGGTGGCCCCTCCGCCGCCGGAGTATGTCGCGCGACTTCGGGAACGCGGCCTGAATGACCTGGCGCTCGGTCGTGTGATCATCGCCGGCCGGGTGCCCGATCACGAGATCATGTTTGAGACGATTCACGAGTTGAATCTCGAACTGCAGGTTATCTTCAACAAAGCGGACGTCATGGTCCTTCCGACCGCCGTCAACAAAGCGACCGGTTTGCGGGTGGCTCTGGATCAGCTCGGTTGCTCCCCCTGGAATACGGTCGGCGTTGGTGATGCCGAGAATGATGAAAGTCTGTTCGAGTTCTGCGGACTCTCCGTAGCCGTGGCGAATGCATTGCCAGCCGTTAAAGAGATGGCCGATCTGGTGATGGATCACGAACGGGGAGCGGGTGTCATGCAGTTGATCGAGCGGATGCTGGCCACGGACCTGCAGAATCATCGATAACGACGCTGGCCGTTAACGCATACGACGAAAACCGGGAAGCGCTCCACCATGTTTCGACTCGTTATCATTCTGATCGTTCTTGTTGGCCTCCCGCTGGCCACGTCGGCGGCTGAGCCGACGCCGCAGGTGCTCGTGCATTACATGCCGTGGTATCGGGCGAAGCCGTTCAGCGAAAGCTGGGGCTGGCACTGGACGATGAACCATTTCGATCCAGAGAAGTCCGAGAACGGCCAGCGGCAGATCGCTTCGAAGTACTACCCGCTGATCGGCCCCTACGATTCCGCGGACCCCCATGTGCTGGAGTATCAGACGATTCTGATGAAGCTTTCAGGCGTCGATGGGGTAATCGTCGACTGGTACGGTCGGACAGATCTCTGGGATTACGCCCAGCTGCATCGGAACACCGAACTGCTGATCGAGGCGGCTCGCAAAACGGAGCTTGGCGTCGTCATCTGTTACGAAGACCAGACGATTCCCGCCCTCGTCAAGGAACAGCGATTCGACGAAAGCGAGCGGGTGTCGCACGCCGCTGGCGAACTTCGCTGGCTGACTGAGAACTGGTTTCATTTCGACAATTACATCCGCCTTGATGGCAAACCGGTGCTCCTGTCATTCGGGCAATCCGGCCTGAGTAACGAGGAGTGGACGGCCTGTCTTCAGTCGGTCGAAACGCCGATCGCCTATTTCAGTCAGAATCATCGTCGCTCCGCTGCGATTGGGGCGTTCGACTGGCCGCTGCCGCAACGGGGACTGGCGGCGATCGAACGTTTCGAGAACGATTCCCGCGACTGGCCGTTTCGGATTCCCGTCGCCTTCCCGCGTTTCGTCGATATCTATGCCGAAGCGGGCGTGCACGAGAGCTGGGGCCGGATTGACGATGCGTCCGGACGCACGTTTGAAACCACCTTCCGGCAGGCGCTCTCAATGTCACCGGAGCTGATTCAGATCGCGACGTGGAACGACTGGGGTGAAGGCACGCAGATCGAGCCGAGTGTTGAAATCGGCTATCGGGATCTCGAGATGCTGCAGTCGTGGAAACGATCGCGACAGGAACGGTTTACCGCCACGCCCGCCGACCTGCGGCTGCCTCAACAATTGCTCGAACTGCGTAAGAATGGCGAGGCTCCCGAGGAACTCCTTGATCAGATCCATTCGCATCTTATCAAAGGAGAAATCGAAGAGGCTCGCCAGTTGTTTCCTGCTGTGGAATGAGCAGAACCGTTTACGGCTTCTGCAGCCAGCCGAGTGAGACGAGGAAGTCATCCATCTTCTCGACGGTGTCCTGATAGTCTTCTTTATTGCGGCCGTAGTTGAAGAATCCATGGGGGCGGTCGGCGTAGCCATGCAGTTCGCAGCGGTGCCCGGCCTTCTTCATCGCTTCGCAGAAACGCTCCACGTTCTCGAACGGCACGGTCGTGTCGCCGGTGCCGTGGAAAATGATGGCGGCTGGCGTGTCCTCGTGAATGTGCTGCAGGGGGGAGAGTTCTTCAGCTCGATCACCGAGTTTCCTCGCACCTGCGGCCCAGCCTTTGGCGGTCGTATCAACCACCGGATTGAACAGCACGAGTGCGTCCGGCTGCGATGAGATGCTTTTATTCTCACTCGCGGCGTCGAAGCCTTGCAGCGTGGCGGTTGAAGCGGCGACGTGTCCGCCGGCCGAGCCCCCGCCGGCTGCGACCCGCTTCGGATCAATCTGATAGTCGGCGGCATGCTCACGAACCCAGCGGATGGCGGAGTTGCCGTCTTCCACACACTCGAAGGGGGTTGTCTCGTGCTTGTTTTTGATGCGGTACTCCGCGGCGATGGCGACCATGCCCCGATCGGCCAGATGGCGGCAATGCGGGTAGAACTGCGAAGGCGATCCGCTGACCCAGCCGCCGCCGAAGAAGAAGACAATCGCCGGACGCGGCGACGACGATTCCGTTTTCGGTTTGAAGATGTGCAGCTGCAGTTTGCCCTGTGGCGTGGTCTTGTAATCGACCGTCTCATCCGGCTGCGGCAGAGACGATTTGCGATCCGCCGCTGAGGAATCGGCTGGGGAAGCCGCGAGTAGGAATCCGACGGAAAAGACGATGCAGAACGCGCGAACCGAAGCGGAGAGCATGAGCGGGGTCCTGTCTAAGTTGAGAGCATGCAACGAGTTGCGAAGTGCGGGCCGGCGAAGGCCGGTCAGGTGAACTTGCATCTTAGGTGGGAAAGCGGGATGATCCAAGAAAGAACATCTGTTTTTCCGTTAGGCCGTTGAGAGCTCATGGACGTATCACTGCCGGATTCCCCGCACTTTCGCAATCTTGTCGCCATCGTGTTCGGTCTTACGGCTGGGGCGATTGTCGTCGGTTCGGTGGAAGCGGTCGGACACGAACTCTATCCCGCCCTGACGGAACTTGATTTCGACGACGAAACGCAGATGGAGCAGGTCCTGTTCGAAGCCCCGGCCTCCGCATTTCTGTGGGTGATTGCGGCCTGGGCTCTCGGAATCTGCAGTGGATGCCTGGTGGCGGGAGTCATCGGAGCTTCGCAGGGAACGTTCTGTTGTGTTGTGCTGGGAGCCATCTTCGTATTCATGGCGGTCACGATGCTGTCGGAAATCCCCGCACCGCGATGGTTCGTCTTTTTCGGCCTGCTGACACTGGTGCCCGGCGGAACTGCCGGCTGGTGGCTCTCGCAGAAAACACTCGATCGCCTTCGCAGAGCCGGCTGAGTTCCAGCGGGCCGATCTGCGGTTGGTGTCCTTCTCTCTTCCTGTTGACGTAGAAACTCCGGAGTAGCCTCGATGAGATTCGCGCTTGTTCTGTTCCTGGCTTCGATCACCGCCTCGGCGGTTCACGCGGCTGATGACTATATTCTCGGCCCCGATTCCTATCCGCAGGCTGGAGTCCCGAAGGGGGAGCTGACCAAGCATTCCTTCGCCAACAGCAAGGTTTTCGAAGGCACGGTCCGCGATTACTGGGTCTATGTTCCGGCTCAGTACGATGGCTCCGAGCCAGCCTGTGTGATGGTCTTTCAGGATGGCTGGGCCTACTGCAATCCCGATGGTCAGGTGCGGGTGACGAACGTCTTCGACAATCTGATCCACAGTGGCGAGATGCCGGTCACTATTGGACTGTTCATCAACCCGGGCGAGTTTCCGGCGAAGAAAGAAGGACAGAAACCGGGGCGGAACCGCAGTTTTGAGTACGATACACTCAGCGACGATTACGCCCGGTTCGTGATCGACGAGATGCTGCCGCTGCTGGCGAAGGACTACAAGCTGACCGATCAGGCCGAAGGCCGGGCGATCTGCGGAGCCAGCTCCGGCGGGATCTGTGCCTGGACCGTGGCCTGGGAGCGGCCGGACTACTTCCATAAGGTGAGCAGCCACATCGGCAGCTTCACGAATATTCGGGGCGGACACGTTTATCCGGCGTTGATTCGGAAAACCGAGAACAAGCCGATTCGGATTCATCTGCAGGACGGTTCGAACGACCTGGACAACGAGCACGGCAACTGGCCGCTGTCCAATCTGCAGATGGCGGCTGCTCTGAAGTTCAAGAATTACGACTACCATTTTGTGTATGGCGATGGCGCTCACAACCGCAAGCATTCCGGGGCGATCTTCCCGGACGAGATGCGGTGGCTGTGGCGCGACTGGAAAGAAACGATCAAATAGATCCGCGAGCAATTTCGCGGCTGTGGTTTTTGAAGCGGTTTCCGCACGAGGGTGTTGAATGCGTTTGGGTGAATTCATTTCATGGTGTCTTCCGGTCGTCCTGACGGTCGCAGTTCAGGCCGCCGATCCGGTGTTTCAGCCTCAGATCGAAGGACCATCGGCCGAGGGTAAACAGGCGATCGACTCGTTCCGACTGGCTCCGTCCACTGGCGTGGAGCTCGTGGCCGCCGAGCCGAATGTGGCCAATCCGGTCGCGTTCGCGTTCGATGAACAGGGGCGGATTTACGTCTGCGAGACCTTCCGGCAGAAGAAGGGGGTCGAGGACAATCGCGGCCACATGTACTGGCTGATGGACGATCTGAAAGCTCTCACGGTCGAAGACCGCCGGGCGTATATGATCAAGCATCATCCGGAACTGCAGGAAGAGTGGACCGCGAATCACGATCGCATTCGTCAGTTGTCCGACAGCGATGGCGACGGTCGCTATGAAACCGCGACCGTCTTCGCCGAAGGCTTCAACGATCTCGTCGCCGGCACCGGGGCGGGCGTGCTGACCTTCGAGGGTGCGGTCTATTACACCTGCATTCCCGAATTGTGGAAGCTGGTCGACACCGATAACGATGGCGTCGCCAACGATTACAACGCTCTCTACACCGGCTTCGGCGTGCGTTTCGCCTTTCGCGGACACGACATGCACGGCCTGGCGTTGGGGCCGGATGGGCGAATCTACTTCAGTATCGGCGACCGCGGTTACAATGTGGAAACGCCAGATGGCCGCACGCTGGTGAAGCCGGACACGGGAGCTGTGTTCCGCTGCGAACGGGATGGTTCAAATCTCGAGGTCTTCGCCTACGGACTGCGGAATCCGCAGGAACTGGCGTTCGATGATGAAGGCCGGTTGTTTACCGGCGACAACAACTCCGACAGCGGCGACAAGGCTCGCTGGGTGTATGTCGCGGAAGGTTCCGACTCCGGCTGGCGGATGTACTATCAGTACCTCGACGATCGCGGCCCCTGGAATCGCGAGCGGATGTGGTATCCGTATCAGGAAGATGATGAGACGACCGCTGTGCAGCCGGCGTTCATTCTGCCTCCGATCGCCAATCTGGGCGATGGCCCTTCTGGTCTGACATCGTATTATGGCGTCGGCTTGCCGGATCGTTACGAAGGCCACTTCTTCATGGCCGACTTCCGCGGTCAGGCCGCGAACAGCGGGATTCGCTCGTTCGCCAATGAGCCGGACGGAGCGGGCTTCAAGCTCGTCGATTCTCATGAATACCTGTGGCAGACGCTCGTGACCGACGTCGATTTCGGGTACGACGGACAGCTCTATTTTTCCGATTGGGTGAACGGCTGGGACGGCATTCAGAAGGGCCGCATCTATCGGCAGGTGATGGAAGACAAACAGCTGACGGCTGCCGGTCAGGAAGTCGCCGAGCTGTTCAAAGCCGGTTTCTCGGATCGCACGACGGACGAACTGGTCAGATTGCTCGATCACGCCGATCGTCGCGTGCGACAACGAAGCCAGATCGCTCTCGCAGAAAAAGATGCCCGGGATGTGCTGGTGAAGGTCGCGCTCAAAGGCTCGTCCGAAGCAGCTCGACGCCATGCCCTGTGGGGACTGTGGGAGATCGCCCGGAAGTCGGCGGATGCCGAGGTGCTCACGCCGATCGCGCCGATTCTGAAGGGCAACGATGCTCCGCTGATCGCTCAGGCTCTGCGAGTCATTGGAGACAGCCGGGCTCACGTCGCGGATCAGCAGGTCATCAAACTACTCGCTCATCAGGATGCCCGCGTGGCCTACACGGCTGCCATCGCAACCGGCAAGCTGGAACTGAAAGAGGGGCTGCAGCCATTGCTGAAACTGGCGGATGCTCGCGCTTCGGAAGACGAAGTGATTCGTCACGCCGTGGCGATGGGACTGGTTGGCGTCGCAAACGCCGACGGGGTTTCGGTCGATTCGCTGACCTCCTCGAATGCTGGTCCGGCCGGGCGACTGGCGATTGTGGTCGCTCTGCGTCGTCTGCAGTCTCCGGCGATCGCGAAGTTTCTGAATGATGACGCTGCGAAGGTCGTGCTTGAGGCGGCTCGTGGGATTCACGATGAACTGATCGAAGAGGCTCTACCGGCTCTCGCGAAGCTGTCGGGACCGAAGCTGACCGATGATGCGTTGATCCGCCGGGTCATCAACGCCAACTATCTGGTCGGCGAGCGGTCGAACTTTGAGAATCTGCTGGAGATTGCACTCAATCCTGAAGTCAACCAGGCCCGGCGGGTCCAGGCTCTCGAAGCGATGAGTAACTGGGGAACTGGTAGTGAGCTCGACGCCGTGACCGGACAGTATCGTCCGCGGCCGGCTGCAGCGACTGAAGGGCTGGCCGAACTGGTTGCTCCTTCGCTGGAGAAACTGTTCGCCGGAAAGCCTGAAGTGCAGAAGCAGGCCGTGCGTTTGGCCGCCGAGCTGAAGGTGGCTTCTTCGCAACCTCGGTTGCAGGAGTACGCTTTGAACAACTCCGCTGATACGCAGTTGCGGATCACCGCCCTCAAGGGGCTCGATCAGATCGCCCCGACGGAAGCGGAGTCGGTTGTCGGCAAACTGCTGAAAGCCGGCAAGCCGGAGCTGCGAAGTGCGGCTCGCGAAATTGCCGTGGCTCGTCAGTATCCGCAGGCGACCGAACTGCTGCGGTCAGCGATTGACAAGGGATCGGTTTCCGAGCAGCAGTCGGCGATCGGTCAACTGCAGCGCCTGAGTAAGGGCGATGCCGAGTCGATCCTCAGCAATCTGCTCAAGAAAGTGAAAACGGGTTCGCTTCCGTTGGCACTGCATCTGGATGTGATGAACGCCGCGGAAGCGGTCGGGGGCACCGAGCTTGAAAAGCTGCTCGCTGAAGTGAAGGTCGCTCAGAACACCGGCGACCTGATGAGCGAGTATCGCGTCTGTCTTGAAGGGGGCGATGCTGAGCGGGGCAAGAGCGTTTTCTTCGGCAACGCAGCGGCGTCGTGCCGTCGTTGTCACGTGGTCAACGGGCAGGGGGGCGGCGTGGGGCCGGACCTTTCTGCAGCCGGCAAGAAGTACGAACGCAGCTATCTGCTCGAATCGATCGTGAATCCCGATGCCAGGATCGCCAAGGGATTCGAGACGGTGCTCATCGTTACGATCGAAGGGAAAGTGATCTCCGGAATTATCCGCGAAGAGACGGATGAAATGGTAACGCTGGTCAAACCGCTCGGCGAGATCGTTCGTATTCCGCAGGACGACATCGAAGATCGGGCACCCGGGAAATCGGGGATGCCGGCCGATCTGATCAAGCAGTTGACCAAAGCGGAGATCCGGGATCTTGTTTCTTACCTGGCGACGCTGAAGACGGAAGGCAACGTCGAAGCGCACGGCGAGGGAGAGTGAGATGCCCGACGGCGAGACCAGTGAAGAGTGGTTTGACATTGTCGATGCTGAAGACAACGTGCTTCGCAGTGCGCCTCGCAGCGAGGTGCATGGCGACAGGCATTTGCATCGAGCCACCCATATCTGGGTTTTCAATTCCGCCGGCGAACTGCTCATTCACAAGCGGACAGCCGAGAAGGAGGAGGAACCACTGCGGTGGACTTCCTCCGCGGCTGGTCACGTGAGTGCCGGGGAAGACTACGAGCCGGCAGCCGAGCGCGAGCTTCGGGAAGAACTGGGGCTGGAAGGGGAACTCTTCCGCATGCACAAGATCTTCTCGGGACCGGAGGTCGGGTACGAGCACACGGTCCTCTTCCGGTGCCAGTCCGACGAGACGCCGCAGCCCGATCCGAGAGAGATCCTTGAGTATCGCTATATCCGCATGTCCGAACTCGCAGATTGGGTTGAGGCCTCTCCCGGCGACTTCACCCATCCGTTTCGGGCGTTTGTCCGGTGGTACACGCAGAGTCAATAGGCGTCTCTCAGGGTTTCCGTTGAGCCACGGGCGTTCAGTTTCTGTTCACTTTTCGAAAAGTTGAATAAGAATCTCGATTGGATCTTGGCGGTCAGAATTAGCTTTCGTAATATGCAGGAGTATCGATGTGACTACCCGCCTGGCGCGGCAAGGGAGTTCCGCTATGAAAAGCACGAAACTGAAGTCAGAGTACGTAAATGAATGGGCCTCGTCCGAGAATGTTCGAGGCACGGGAAGCCCGGAGTCGTCCGGTGCTTACTCGATTGAGAAGGAGTTGGCGACACATTTGAACTCGCTGGCGGGGCTCGATTTCGACAGCCTGGTCATCCGCCGTCTGGGCAACAACTCGCTTTGTCTCGAAGGGACGATGCGAACCGACGATGCCGAGTTCGATCTGAGTGACTATGTCCGCTGTGCGCTCGGAATCGACGGACTCGTGAATCGGGTTGTGACGCAACCACGTTCGCGAGCCGGGGAAGAGACGTCCTACTCCGGAGAAGACACGGTCGTCGACTGGTGCTAATCGTCGCGACGGGCTGACCGTCTCACAGAAACAAAGACTGCATTCGACTTGGTCGGAGGCAGTCTTTTTTCATGCGCTTGACTCGATGCGATTTCAGTATACGGCCGTAACCCCTTGAGTTTGTGGCATTTTGAACTTGCTCCGAAAGTCCTGAGCGATGCGGCGAACTCTCTTGGTGAACAGGATTTCAACAGAGTCGGCAACCGAAGGAAATCCCTCGTCAGAATCGTTACGACCCTCCCCGTTGTTTCCCCGGACTGAAGAGAATGCATTTGCATTTGCCAATAGGACGTGATTGCAGGACATAGGCTTGAAGTGCTGTGTGCGACAGCTTGGAAACCACGTAACGGTCGATCCGACGGGAGTCGGTTGGAAGCTGCGAAACGGTTTATTCTCGACCTGTGCAGGCCTTTGGAATTCTGTCGTGAATCATTCCCTCTCAACATCTCGAGCCGTGCTGAAGGGGCTTCGCATCCCTTTCAGAGACGCCGAATATTGCCTGGGCTGGATCAGTCAGGCATATCAGGCCCGCTTCCAGACATACGAATGGCGTCAACGCTGGAGACGGACCCAGGACCACAACGAGGACTGGTCGTCCGGTCATCTGGCCGCCGTCAGCCTGCATCTGGATCAGCGTGGTCCGGATCTGGACGCGGAGTCAATCACGCTGGAAGGACGGGAGTCGCTGGTTGTGATCCCGCTGCACAGTCCAAAAGGAACAGCCCATCGAATCGCCGTCGGCGTTCTTCCTCACGATTGTGTCCGCAGCCTGCCCCATGTCATTGAGCTCCTCTGCCGGCAGACCGATCTGTACCGTTCCAATCGCCAGCAGCTACGTTTACTCGAGCAATATTCGGAACAGGCTTCCGTCGACTTTGAAGAACTGAGCTGGTTCCGAACCCTGGTTGATCAACTTGCTTTTCGGGAGGATGCCTGCGGACTGACGAACTCAGCAATCCAGGCTCTCAAACGTATGAATCAACTCACGGGAGCGGAATCTCTCGTGCTCGTGTTGCGAACACCTTCGACCGAAGAGGAAGAAGAGACCCAGCAGATCTATCAGATTGGTGAGAAACCGATCCATGCCAAGGACGTTACCCGGCTGCTGGATTTGGCGGGTGCCAATGCCGTTTGCGAGACCTATATCGACCAGCAGGTTCGGCAGCTTTCCGTTTGTCCGTCCGGCCATTCCCAGGGCGTGGTCATTGTTCCGGCGATCTGTTCCCGACGGAGTTTCGGCTGGCTGATCGCCATCAGTACGCCGCGAAAGGATGACGCCGAAGAGTACGTCTGGGAACTGCAGTCGTCCGAACGACGTTTCAACGACCGCACGGCTCTCGTGATGGAATCGGCGGCCAGTATCCTCGCTACGCAGGCCCATAATCGTAAGCTCCTTCAGGAGCAGCAGAATCTGTTGCTCGGCACGGTTCGTTCGCTGGTCAATACCATCGACACCAAGGACCGCTACACCTGGGGGCACAGCGATCGGGTGGCTCAGATCGCCCGGGCCATCGCCCGGGAGCATGGGCTCTGCAATCAGGAATGTGAGAAGATCTATCTGGCCGGCCTGCTGCACGACATTGGCAAGATTGGCGTCCGGGATGAGGTGCTGCAGAAGGCGGGTGGGCTGACGGAAACCGAGTTCGAGGAAATCAAGCAGCATCCAATTTTCGGTTTCGAGATCCTCAAGCATCTCAGCCAGCTGAAACACGTTTTGCCCGGCGTGCTGCATCACCATGAATCGTGGGATGGACAGGGCTATCCCCATCAGTTGCGAGACTACGAGATCCCGCTGGCTGCACGCATCCTGGCCGTGGCCGATGCCTACGATGCCATGACGAGCGATCGTCCCTATCGCAAAGGGATGCCGGCGGAGAATGCCGAACGGATTCTGCGTGAGGGAGCCGGCAAGCAGTGGGATGTTGATATCGTGGCGGCATTCTTCCGCATCATCGATGAGGTTCACGAAATCTCGAGTCAGGCGTCAGCGCCGCTGGTTCCGTATGCCGGGATGGATCCAGCCGAACGGATCAAATTGATTCGCGAACGTCATCTCGATCCGCTTCTGACGGCCATTCTGACAACGACCGCAGAACACCAGACCAAAGCGGCCAGCGATGGCCCGAGCCGTGATCATCTGGAGGACACGTCGATCTTCACCGATACCCAGCTCTTCTCGATGAGTTCGTATCGCCGTCCCCCGGAACTCTAGGCTCCCGGGAGCGGGAGTCTCGCGCGCTGCGGTGACAAACGCCGACCTAACCGATACTGTAACGTCCTGTTTCAGCCCGCTCGACGTTACTTACTGGCTCTCGGTTTCACTATGCCTCTCTTCGGATCTCATCTTTCCATTGCCGGCGGCTACTACAAAGCCGCCGATGCCGCCGCCCAGCTGGACATGCAAACGGTCCAGATCTTCACCAAGAACAACAATCAGTGGCGGGCCAAGCCTTTAACCGACGACGACGCCAGTCGCTTCAAGGCCGCCGTGCAAAAGGCCGGTCTGCAGAAATGCTGTGCCCATAACAGCTATCTGATCAACCTCGGCAGCGCAAATGTGGAGCTGTTCGAGAAATCGCGGGATGCCATGATTATCGAGCTCGAACGAGCCGAAGCGTTGGGCCTTTCGGGCGTGGTGATGCATCCCGGCAGCTTTGTCGACGACACCGAGGACGGCGGGCTCAAGCGGATCGCCAAAGGGATCGATCAGATTCACAAAGCCACCAAAGGCTTCCAGACGGAATTGTGGCTCGAAACGACGGCCGGGCAGGGAACCTGTCTGGGGCATCGTTTCGAACATTTGCGCGAGATTATCGATCGGGTGAAGCAACCCGAACTGCTTGGCGTCTGCGTCGACACCTGCCATATCTTCGCCGCTGGATACTCCATCGGCTCTGAAAAGGAGTATCAGGCGACATTTCAGGAGTTTGATGACGTAATCGGTCTTGAACGGATTCGGGCTTTTCATATCAATGACAGTAAGAAACCGTGCGGCAGCAGGGTCGATCGTCATGAGCACATCGGAGAAGGGCATCTGGGGCTGGAGCCGTTCCGGCATCTGGTTAACGACCCGCGATTCGACGAACTTCCGATGTATCTCGAAACAAAAAAGGAAAAGCGCGACGGCGTCGAGATGGATGCCGTGAACCTGAAAACGCTACAGGGGCTCCTCAAGAGAAAGGGCCGGGGTCAGGTCCGCGGGAGTCGGAAATAGCGCCGAAGAAAGGCAGGCATGGGCAGCAGTCACCGCGTCGTCATTATTGGAGGGGGATTTGGCGGACTGTCCTGCGCTCAGGCTTTGAAGAAAGTCCCGGTCGATATCACGCTGATTGATCGCCGCAACTTCCATCTGTTTCAGCCTTTGCTCTATCAGGTGGCCACCGGAGATCTGTCGCCCGCCAATATCGCATCGCCCCTGCGAGCCATTCTTCGACATCAGAAGAACTGCCGGGTGGTTCTGGGGAACGTGGAAAGTATCGACGTCCACGAGCAGGTCGTGAGCACGACTCGAGAGTCGTTCAGTTACGACACGCTCGTCGTCGCCGCCGGTTCGACACACAGTTATTTCGGTCACGATGAATGGGCGGAATTCGCCCCCGGCCTGAAGACGGTTGAAGATGCCACGAAGATTCGCAACCGAATTCTGGCCGCCTTCGAAGTCGCAGCGCTGGAGAAAGATCCCGCCGCCCGGAAGGCCGCGCTGACGTTTGCAATCATCGGCGCGGGCCCCACAGGTGTGGAACTGGCCGGTGCGCTCTCGGAGCTGGGGCATTATCTGCTGCGGAATGACTTTCCAGGAATCGACCCTTCAGAATTGACGATTGTGATTTGCGAAGCGGGAAAAGAACCGCTCGAGATGTATCCCGAACCGTTGATCAAGAAGACGCGTCAGGCTCTGGACCGCCTTGGCGTTCGACTGATGACCGGCGGGAAGGTGACCGAAATCCACCCGAATCACATTGTGATTCAGACCGGGAAGCAAACCTGTGAAACGCTGATGACGAGCAATGTCATCTGGGCTGCGGGGGTCGCGGGGTCGCCGCTTGGAAAAACGCTCGCGGAGTCGACAGGCGTGGAGCCAACGCGCGCAGGAAAAATTCCCGTCCAGCATGACCTTTCAATCGCGGGATATCCGAACATCTACGTGATTGGCGATCTGGCTGCCGCTCAGTCCAAAGAGGGGCAACCCCTTCCGGCACTCGCGCCGGTGGCCATGCAGCAGGGACAGTATGTCGCCGGTCGAATCCGTCGGAAGGTTCACGGAGACCCGGAAGTCACCGACAAACCGTTCGAGTACCGGGATCGCGGAAGCATGGCGGTGATCGGCCGGTATTCTGCGGTCGCGGTCGTCGGCCCCAGAAAGTGGCAGCTTTCGGGCTGGCTCGCATGGCTGGCGTGGTTGTTCATTCATCTGATGGAAATTACACAGTTCCGCAACCGGCTCATTGTCCTGATCCAATGGGGGTGGACCTACTGGACGCGGGATCGATCCGCTCGACTCATTACGAACCGCGAAGGGCTCGACCGGGACTGAGTCAATTCCCGCCGTGGAATTGATAATCTTTCGGGCAGCGGTCATATTGGAATCCGCCAATGTTCTGGCGTGAACCTCCCTTTGATCAACGACTTTCCTCTCAGGAGCCTGCCAATATGCATCGTGGAGTGAATGCATTCTTTCTCTTTCAACTCGCGTTGAGTTCGACTCTCTTCCTGTCCCAGTCCGCACTGGCAGAGAACTGGCCGAGCTGGCGTGGCCCGACCCAGAACGGAATCTCGAACGAGACCGGAATCCCCACCGAATTCGCCGGTGAAAATAACAGGAACGTCGCCTGGAAAGTGCCCCTGCCGGGGCCTGCTGGGGCAACGCCGGTCGTCTGGAATGACCGCATCTTCCTTACGTCTCCGATCGAAAAGTTCGACACCAACGACGAGGGCGAGAAAGTTCCCTCGCAGGAGCCTCAGGAACTGGTTCTGATCTGCCTGAACACGCAGGGCAAGGAACTGTGGCGGCGAACCGTGGGGGTCGGAAATGCCGTGGCGCGTGGGGACGAAGGGAACTCCGCTTCACCGTCGCCGATTACCGATGGCAAGTTCGTCTGGTCGTTCATGGGAACGGGCGATCTGGCCTGTTACGACTTTGACGGTCGCGAAATCTGGAAGATGAACCTTCAGGATCGATACGGCAAATTCGACATCCAGTTTGGGATGTCGTCCACGCCGGTCGTCGACGGGGATTATCTGTATCAGGCGTTGATGCACGGCTCGATGTCGTCGGGCGAAACCGGATTCTCAAAGATTATCTGTCTCGACAAACGAACGGGGAAGGAAGTCTATGCGGTGAATCGCGAGAGCGATGCCACGCACGAAAATACCCATTCGTATGCATCGCCCATTTTGTACCAGGACGACGACCAGAAGTACCTGATTGTCCATGGGGGCGATTACACCACGGCTCATAAACTGGAAGACGGCAGCGAGATCTGGCGCGTGGGCGGCATGAATCCGGAAGAGAACTACAACCGCTACCTGCGTTTCGTGGCGTCTCCGTCCTTCGGAGATGGGGTTGTGGTCTGTCCCACTGCGAAAAATGGTCCCGTGGTCTGTGTTGACGCCAATTCGAAGGGGAACGTGACGAACGACCCGAAGTTCGAACTCTGGCGGGCCGATAAGACGACAGATGTCCCGTCTCCGCTCGTGTACGATGGACTGGCCTACATCTGCCGTCAGGATGGCAACGTCTTCTGTGTCGAGGCACGGTCGGGAGAGGAAGTTTACCCGCTGCAGAAAACGCATCGGCAGCGCCATCGGGCATCGCCAGTCTATATCGATGGCCACATCTATCTGACAGCCCGGGATGGGCGGATTACGGTCTTCAAAGCAGGCCGGAATTTCGAAATCGTCGCCGAGAATGAACTGGGGGAAGATATGTCGTCTTCACCCGTTGTATCGAATGGGGTTATGTACCTGCGTTCATTTGGGCATCTCTGGGCGATTAAAGCCGGGGCGAACGGAGGAAAATAAGGGTCGGATCAGAGTTTGCCCGTGCGTGTTGGTTTGACGATCGCCGAGGAACTCGATATCCTTCCCGCTTGCTCATTCCCGGTCCGTCACAGGAAAGGGACTGGGAATGTATTGATGGTCTGTCGAGAACGCCAGGTTCTCCAATGTTTATAACCACGTAAATGTCTGTGACTTAGGGTCAGCAAGAATGCCGACAATCAATCAGTTAATTCGCAAGCCACGCAAAAAGCAAGTCGCGAAGAGCAAGACTCCCCTTCTCGAAGGATGTCCTCAGAAGCGCGGCGTCTGTCTCCAGGTGAAGACGATGACGCCGAAAAAGCCGAACTCGGCTCTGCGAAAAGTGGCTCGTGTCCGGTTGTCGAACGGCAAGGAAGTCACGGCTTATATTCCCGGTGAAGGCCACAACCTTCAGGAACACTCGATTGTTCTGGTTCGTGGCGGTCGTGTTCGCGACCTTCCCGGTGTTCGCTACAAGATTATCCGCGGCGTCCTGGATACGCTGGGCGTCAGCGATCGTCGTCAGGCACGCAGCCGTTACGGCGGAAAGCGGCCTAAATAGGCGGCTGTGGCGATTGACGCCATAGGAAATCTGTTGCCGAAGTCGGCATTTCTCACATACCTCATTCCTAGACTATAGATGGTTCATGGCAAAGCGATTTACTGCCTCGGCAACTCAGCTGAAACCCGATCCCCGCTTCGAATCGATTCTGGCCTCGAAGTTCATTAACTGCCTGATGCTCGACGGGAAGAAGAGCACGGCTCAGCGTGCGTTCTACGATGCTCTTGAGATCATCAAAGAACGGATGCCCCAGGAAAGCGAAATCGAAGTCTTCGAACGGGCTGTCGAAAACTGCAAGCCTTACCTCGAAGTTCGCTCCAAGCGAGTCGGTGGTGCAACCTATCAGGTCCCGACGCCTGTTCGTCCGAAGCGTCAACAGACTCTGGCTATCCGCTGGATCCTGGCTGCTGTCCGCGGTCGCAAGGGCCGCCCGATTGCCCAGAGCCTGGCCGAAGAATTCATGGCAGCTTCCCGCCGCGAAGGCACCGCGATGACCACTCGCGAAAACGTGCACCGCATGGCTGAAGCCAACAAAGCTTTTGCTCACTTCGCCTGGTAAGCCCCGGCATTCGAGCAATCGAAAACAGAAAAACGCGTTCGCAGGTCGAACGCGTTTTTTTATGCGCTGATCGCAACTCAGAACTATAATCCGGTGCTTGATGCCCCGCAGCGTATTCCGAGTGACCCGACAGAAAAGGTGTTCCCATGGCCGGCGAAACTAACCAAGACGCGATCCTGCTCATTGCTCACGGCAGTCGTCGCCAGGAAGCCAACGATGACCTGTTTCGGCTTAAGGAGATGGTGCAGGAGTCGCGACCGGGGCAGATTGTTGAGTGCTCGTTTCTGGAGCTTGCCGAGCCAACCATTCCGCAGGGGGCCGAATCGTGCGTCGCCGCCGGAGCAAGTCGCGTGTTGATGTTTCCTTACTTCCTTTCCGCCGGAACCCATGTCGCCAATGACCTGACAGAGTTCCGCGAAGAGTTCGCGCAAAAATGGCCCGGCGTCGAGTTTAAAGTCTGCTCCCATCTGGGCCTGCACCCGCTCATGGTCCAAATCGTGTTCGATCGGATCGCGGCTGCGGAGTGACCCCTCCTGAATTGCGGGCTTTGCTCGCTTCGAGCCGGTATCCGGTTTCGCATCGGCTGTCGCTCTATTCCTTCACCTCATTTGACAACGCATCAGGCAATTGTTATCCATAGTCTATAGACTTATATGGATTAGCAGCCGTGAGCGTTTCGATGGCGAAAACACATTCCCGCAGGGCCTACGATTATCTGAAGGCTCAGCTCGTTTCCGGGCAGTTGCCTCCGGGATCGCGGATCCTGTACGGGCCTGTCGGGAAAGAGCTCGGCATCAGTGCCACGCCCGTTCGGGAGGCGATTGGCCTGCTGGTGAACGAAGGCTTCGTCGATCTCGTGCCGCAGCTGGGAGCCGTGGTTCGCACACTTGGGCGGCGGGAGATTGTCGAGCTCTACGAAATGCGGGAGGCCCTCGAACCGTATGCAGCCGAGAAGGCCGCTGAGCGGATGGACGACGATTGCCTCGAAGCGGTGCGGCAGGAGTTTCTGGCGATGCAGGAGATCGCCGACCACGCCAACACCGGCCAGATCGAAAGCGACGACCGCAGCGTCATCCGGCGGTTTGAAGAACACGACCTGGCTTTTCATCGATTGATTCTGGAGTCGTGCGGCAACGAGCTGATGATTCGCACGATTGAGAACTCGCATGTGCTTTCGCGAATCTTTGCAACTGACCGGCATCAGTACGACGGCGAGATTCTGCAGGCAACGTGTGAGGACCATGAGCAGATTCTCAAGGCACTCAACGGGCACGACGCCGTCGCTGCTCGCGTTGCGATGCGGGAACACATTCGCAAGGGGCTCGACGTGACGCTGCGACTGCCGATCGAAAAATCGGATCGACGCTGGAAGTAACCGGACCTCATCCAATAACAACTTGCAGGCGGACCAGAGACGACATGGCAGACCGGCAGAAGGTATCACTCGGACTCGATTTCGGCACCCTTTCGGTGCGGGCGCTACTCGTCTCACTGGATGGCACCGAACTGGCCTCGGAGGTCGTGATCTACGAACACGGACAACTGGTCGAGACTCTGCCCGGCACCGGTGAGAAGCTGCCTTCCGAGTTTGCTCTCCAGCATCCGCAGGACTGGATCGACTCTGCCGCTGCCGCGGTGAAGAAAGCGGTTCAGAAAGCCGGCATCACAGCCGAGCAGATCATCGGCATCGGCGTCGACTTCACCAGTTGCACCATGCTCCCTGCAGCCGCGGATGGCCGCCCGCTCTGTCTGCTGCCGGAGTTTGGTGGCGAGAAGTACGCCTGGCCGAAGCTGTGGAAACATCATGCCGCCCAGCCGGAGACCGATCGACTGAATGAGGTCGCTCGCGAGCGAAACGAAAACTGGCTGGCCCGGTATGGCGGAATCATTGGCCTCGAATGGTTCTTCCCAAAGATTCTGGAAACGCTCACTCACGCTCCGCAAGTTTACGACGCAACCGAAGTCTGGCTGGAAGCAGGCGACTGGTTCGTGTGGCAACTGGTCGGTGGCGAAGCAGCAAGCCTTCCGCGTTCAACCTGCCAGGCCGGTTACAAAGCGATGTGGCATGCCGAGGAGGGCTTTCCTTCTTCCGAATACTTCGGAGCGGTCGATCCGCGAATGGCAAACGTCGTCGACAAGATGCCGGGCCGCTTCTGTCCGCCGGGCTCGAAAGCCGGAACACTGACCGACGCCATGGCCGAACGTCTCGGACTGCAACCGGGCATTGCCGTGAGTGCCGCGATTATCGATGCCCATTCCGGCGTCCCGGGCGTCGGGGCTTATGAGCCCGGCACCCTTGTGCTGGTGATGGGCACGAGCAGCTGTCACATGCTGAACTCCGAGCAGGATCAGTTCGTGCCGGGGGTGGCGGGGATTGTGAAGGATGGCATTCTCCCCGGCTACTTCGGGTACGAAACCGGGCAGGCCGCAGTGGGGGATTCGTTCGACTGGATTCGCCGTCTGACTGGCCACGAGGACTTCAAGACCCTCGATGCCGAAGCGAAGCAACTCGCTCCCGGCTCCGAAGGCGTCCGCTGTCTCGACTGGTTCGCCGGATGCCGCACCCCGTTGATGGATGGTTCGCTGTCCGGTCTGTTTCAGGGACTGAAGATGTACCACGGGCCGGCTCATCTTTATCGAGCCACGCTGGAAGCCTCGGCGTTTGGCGTCCGCTGGATTGTCGATCTGCTCCGCGAACATGACGTGCCGGTCGATCGCTTCATCGCCACGGGCGGCCTGCCGCATCACAATCGACTGCTCGTGCAGATCTACGCCGATGTGCTCGGGTCGCCGATCGAAATTCATCCCTCCCAACAGGGCCCGGCCCTCGGAGCGGCGATTCTCGGGGCGTTCGCCGCAAAGGAAGAATCGGGCTTTGCCGACATCGGCACGGCTATCCGACAGATGGCCCATCGCCCCGATCAGATGATCGTCATGCAGCCCGACGAAGACGCTCGCGCTGCCTATGAACCTCTTTATCAGGAATACCGTCGGGAAGCAGCCCGCTTGAGTGGAAAGCAGCTATGAACGCAGCCAGTAACAACAAGACCGTGTACCTGCTCGCCAGTGGAGACCTGCGGCTGTCGGCCAATCAGGTCTGCTGGCCGGCTCAACAGCAGATGGAAGCCGCCCTCACCGAAGCGATTCGCAGCATGGGCTGGGAAGTCGAGCGAGCTCACGAGTTCGACGAAGCCGCCGGGCATGGCTTCATCTCCTCGCAGCGGCAGGGGATGGAAGTCTTCCGCAAACTCGATCCCGATCGTCCGCTGATTGTCGCCGAGGCGGTCTGGCAATATTCGCATCACGTTCTGGCCGGGCTGACGACACATCGGGGACCGATCCTGACCGTCGCCAACTGGTCGGGGCAATGGCCGGGTCTGGTCGGCATGCTGAATCTGAACGGCTCGTTAACGAAAGCCGGCGTGGACTATTCGACGTTGTGGAGCATCGATTTTCAGGACGAATACTTCCTGTCTCGTCTGAAGGACTGGTTGAACACCGGAGTCTGTCGGCACGATGAGAGCCACGTCCGCAGTTTCGGCGGAGCGGACAATGCCGAGGCGAGTGAAGTCGGCAGCCGCCTGGCCGAAGAACTGCTTCGCGACAAAGCGATTATGGGTGTCTTCGATGAAGGCTGCATGGGAATGTTCAACGCGATCATTCCCGATCATCTGCTCCACTCGTGTGGAGTCTTCAAGGAGCGGCTCAGCCAGTCGGCTCTCTATTACGAAACGATGCAGACATCCGACGACGAAGCCCGCGAGGTCCGGAAGTGGTTCGATGACGCCGGGATGACGTTTCATACCGGATCGAATCACGACAGCGATCTGACCGAAGACCAGATTCTGCTGCAGTGCAAAATGTATATCGCAGCCGTGCGTATCGCCGATGACTTCGGCTGCAATCTGATCGGCATTCAGTATCAGCAGGGCCTGAAGGATCTGCTGCCGGCCAGCGATCTTGTCGAAGGAACTCTCAACAACACCAGCCGCCCGCCGGTTCGCAGTCGCGATGGCAGCCGCGTGCTGTTTGAAGGGCAGGCCATTCCACACTTCAACGAAGTCGACGAGTGTGCCGGGCTCGACGCTTTGATGACCAATCGCGTTCACGCGGCATTCGGCGAACCGGTCGAGACCACTCTGCACGATCTCCGCTGGGGCGACTACGACGCGACCGGATCGGTCGACGATTACATCTGGGTTCTGCTCATCAGTGGAGCGGCTCCTCCCGAGCATTTCATCGGCGGCTGGAAGGGAACGGAAGGCTTTCGTCAGCCTGCGATGTATTTCCCCAATGGTGGAAGCACGGTTCGCGGCATCTCCCGTCCCGGCGAAGTCGTCTGGTCGCGGATTTACGTGGCCGATGGTTTGCTGAAGATGGACCTGGGACTGGCCAAGGCGATTGAACTGCCACAGGAAGAGACGGAACGCCGGTGGAAAGAGACGACGCCACCGTGGCCAATCATGCATGCGGTTCTGAAGGGGGTCTCGCGGGATCAGATGATGGCCCGTCACAAGAGCAATCACATTCAGGTCGCCTACGCCACCAGTGAAGCGAAGGCAAAGCAGTTGCTGCAGGCGAAAGCTCAGATGGCGGCCGAGCTCGGCATTGAAGTTTCGCTGTGCGGGGACGTCGACTGAATTCCGCGATCGGTTCGGGAACTCCTTCCCTCTTGAGATTAGAAGACAGGCGCTCTCATTCAACTTGCATCATTCGACATCATCGTGTTTGCGGTCTACGTCATCGGCGTGGTGGCGATGGGCTGCTGGTTCGTCCGCTCCAGCGACTCGACGAAGGAGTTCATGGCCGCCGGCGGTTCGCTTCCCGGCTGGGCCGTTGGGCTGTCGATCTTCGGCACGTTCCTCAGCAGTAATACCTTTCTCGGCGTGCCCGGGAAAACGTACGGGACGAACTTCAACGCTTTCGTCTTCAGTCTCACGCTGCCGATCGCGGCATGGGTGGCGACGCGATACTTCGTGCCGTTCTATCGGAACTCGGGAGAGATTTCGGCTTATCATCACTTCGAAGTGAAGTTCGGCAACTGGGCCCGAACGTATGCCGTAGTCTGTTATCTGCTGACACAGATTGCCCGCATGGGTGCGATTCTGTTCGGAGTGGCTCTGGGGTTGTATGCCCTCACCGGATGGGATGTCTCGACGATCATCGTTCTCACCGGAATCCTGGTGACGGTTTACACGCTGCTCGGCGGAATTGAAGCGGTGATCTGGACCGACGTCGTACAGTCGATCGTGCTCATGGGCGGAGCGTTTGTGATCTTCGGAATGCTGCTGTTCGGCATGCCGGAAGGTCCGGGGCAGGCGTTCGCGATTGCCGCTGAGCATGGCAAGTTCAGCCTCGGCAGCTGGATGCCCGACTTCACCATTTCCTCGGTGTGGGTGATGCTGCTGTATGGTCTGTTCATCAATCTGAATAACTTCGGGATCGATCAGAGTTACGTGCAGCGATATCACACGGCCAAGACCATCGAATCCGCTCGGGGGGCTCTCTGGCTGGGAGCGTTGATGTACGTTCCGATCTCCCTGCTGTTCTTCCTGATCGGGGCGGTGCTGTTTTCGTATTACGAAACTCATCCCGAGATGAAGTACGAAGTCCAGATGCAGGTTGCGGCTGATCTCCCGCCGAACGCGGCTGACCTCGATCAGCCGATCGAGTCGCGAGCCGCCCTGCTGACCGATGCCCAGATTGGCGACAAAGTTCTGCCACACTTTATCTCGACGCATCTGCCGCCGGGCATGGCCGGGCTGATGATTGCCGCAATTTTCGCAGCGGCGATGAGCAGCGTCGATACCTCGTTGAACTCTTCGGCGACCATCATTCTCAAGGATATCTACGAACGCTACTTCAATCCCGAGCCGAGCGAAAACGCGGCAATGAAGGTGCTGCGTATCGCGACGGTCGTCACGGGCATCATCGGCACCGGGACCGCGCTGGCCATGATTGGCGTCGAGAGTATTCTGCAGGCCTGGTGGACGCTGCAGGGGATTTTCGCCGGCGGACTGCTTGGCCTGTTCCTCATCGGCATGATCGTGCGGCAGCCCTCGAAACATGGAGCGATGCTCGCCGTCACCATCGGGCTTCTCGTGATTACCTGGATGACTTTCTCGGCGAAGATCGAATCGATCCCGCCGTACCTGCGAAACCCGCTGCACGCCAACATGACGATTGTTGTCGGCACGCTCACCATATTCCTCATCGGCATCCTGACGGTCCCCCGGCCGCGGCCCGATTCTCCTGCCCATTCAACTGAAGAGGTCGTCTGATGACAGCCAGTGAAACAAAAACTCAGCCACGGTTTCAGGGCATTGTCCCGCCGATGGTGACACCGCTGATGAGCCGGGACGAACTCGACGTCCCCGGCACGAAGCGACTGATTGAACATCTCATCGCCGGCGGCGTGTCAGGTGTGTTCGTGCTCGGAACAACCGGCGAAGCGCAGTGTCTTGGCTATCGTCTGCGTCGGCAGTTGATTCAGCTGGTGACGGAAACAGTCGCCGGTCGCATTCCCGTGCTCGTCGGGATTACGGACACGGCGTTCGTCGAGTCGGAAGATCTCGGACGTCACGCCGCGGCCTGGGGAGCGGATGCTCTCGTGCTGACGACGCCGTATTACTTCCCGGTGGGACAGACCGAACTGCTCGGCTACACGCAGCGACTGCTCGACCGTCTCATCCTGCCGGTCGTGCTCTACAACATGCCGAGTATGACGAAAGTCTGGTTCGAAGTGCCGACACTGGAAGAGCTGGCGGATGATCGTCGGATTGTCGGGGTGAAGGACAGCAGCGGCGATCTCGATTACTTCGCCAAAGTCACAGCTCTTAAAGAGAAGCGGCCGGACTGGTCAGTGCTGGTCGGCCCGGAGTCGCTGCTGATCGAGTCACTCAAGCGGGGCGGCGACGGCGGCGTTAACGGCGGAGCCAACTTCTACCCCGAGTTGTTCGTGGCCTGGTATCGCGCCTGGAAGGCGGGCGACGCCGCCGGCGTTGCGGCCTGTCAGGAACAGGTCGACAAGCTGCAGGCGATTTACGAGATTGGCAAGTACGACTCCCGCTTCATCAAGGCAACCAAGTCGGCTCTCGGGATTCTGGACATCTGCAGCGATCACATGGCCGAGCCGTTCAATCATTTTCTGGAGCCGGAACGTGAACGCGTGAAGGCGATTCTGGACACGATCGATCTCAGCAAACTCCCTCAATCGAAATAAACCCTGGCACCAATTGGAGTGGATTCATGAAGCTTTCAACCCTGCGGGCAGCCGTCTGTTCGCTCTCTCTGTTCGGTTTGCTGTCGGTCACGCAGGCCGGCGATCTGGAACGACTGCAGTACAACAACCCCGGTCTCGAAGTCGATCTCGGCGTCGGCCTCTGGGGATGGCCGCTGCCGTTTGATTACGATGGCGATGGTGATTACGACCTGCTCGTCTCGTGTCCCGACGTGCCTTACAACGGCATCTACTTTTTCGAGAACACCGGGAACGATCCCAAGCTGCCGACGTTCAAGCCAGGGAAACATCTTGGCAAAGGACAGTCGAACATTGCGATTTCGTACGTCAACAACGAGCCGCGTGTGCTGGTGCCGGGAGCGGAGTTGACCGAGATTACCGACGGAGATGTCGGAAAGCGGGAGAAGATCTACAAGCAGTCCGATCTGATGAAGAAAGACGGAACCAAGCTGCGGGCCCGGCAGTGGAACTACGTCGATTACGATGGCGATGGAGATCACGATCTGATCGTTGGCCAGGGGCACTGGGAAGATTATGGCTGGGACAATGCCTTCAACGAGAAGGGCGAATGGGTTCGCGGGCCGCTGCACGGTTATGTCTATTTGCTTACGAATAACGGCGATGACAACTCGCCGGACTACGCTGAACCGGAGTATGTCCACGCAGGTGGAAAGCCGGTCGATGTCTTTGGGATGCCAAGCCCGAACTTCCGCGATTTCGATGGCGATGGCGATCTCGACCTGCTGTGTGGTGACTTCCTCGATGGCTTCACGTATTTCGAGAACACCGGCAGTCGCAAGCAGCCGGTGTATGCGTCGGGCCGTGAGCTCGCCCGCGATGGCAAACTGATCGAAATGCATCTCTGCATGATCGTCGTCTCCAGTCTCGACTGGGATCGCGATGGCGATGTTGACCTGATCGTGGGACAGGAAGATGGCCGCGTGGCGTTTCTTGAGCACACCGGAAAGGTCGTCGACGGCATGCCGCAGTTTGCCGATCCGGTCTTCTTCCAGCAGGAAGCCAGTGACCTGAAGTTTGGAGCACTCGTCACGCCGGTCGGCTTCGACTGGGATGCTGATGGCGATGAGGATCTCGTCTGCGGGAACACGGCTGGGGAGATCGGCTGGTTCGAGAACCTTGGCGGCAACCCTCCGAAATGGGCCGCCCCGAAGCTGCTGCAGGCCGACGGCAAAGACATTCTGATCATGGCCGGTTACAACGGCTCCATTCAGGGACCGGCCGAGCAGAAATGGGGTTACACCACGATCGACGTAGCCGACTGGGATGGCGATGGGCTGCCCGACATTCTCGCGAATTCGATCTGGGGCAAAGTTGTCTGGTTCCGCAATACGGGGACCCGCAAAGAACCGAAGCTGGCCGCCTCGCAGCCGGTGACCGTCAACTGGAAGGGCGAAGCTCCCAAGCCGGAATGGAACTGGTGGACGCCCGAGAACGGCGAACTGGCGACGCAATGGCGGACGACCCCGGTCGTCGCCGACTGGAATGAAGATGGCCTTGCTGATCTGCTGATGCTCGATCACGAAGGGTACCTCGTCCTGTTTGAACGCGAGAAATCAGACGGGAAGCTGCAACTGAAGCCGGGCCAGCGGATTTTCGAAGGCGGGACCTTCAACAATCGCCAGCAGGCCCAGAAGGGGGATTCCTCACTGCTCCGACTCAACAATGGGTTTGCCGGAGCCAGTGGACGCCGCAAGCTTTCGCTGGTCGACTGGGACGGCGATGGCAAGCGGGACCTGCTCATCAACTCGGTGAACATCAACCTGCTGCGAAACGCCGGCACGAAGGACGGGAAGACCACGTTCGTTGATGAAGGTCCGCTGGCGGAGCGACGTCTGGCCGGGCACACCACCAGCCCTACCACAGTGGACTGGGATGGCGACGGGCAGCGTGATCTGGTCGTTGGAGCCGAGGACGGCCTCATCTACTACATGCCCCGCGACTCGAAATAATCCCGCGAACTCCCCGAACATCGAAAGAGGAGAATCGGATGCGTTCTTTGAATCACGCCTTCGCCGCCGGTCTGGCCGTGGCGATACTGGGCAGCCTCTGCTGTTCCACATTGAGGGCCGCCGACCGGCCCAACGTGCTGTTCATCGCGGTCGATGACCTGCGTGTCGAACTCGGCTGCTATGGCGATTCGATCGTCAAGTCGCCGAACATCGACAAGCTGGCCAAACGCGGTTTGCTTTTTGAACAGGCGTATTGCCAGCAGGCGGTTTGCAATCCTTCGCGGGCGTCGCTGCTGACTGGGCTCGGGCTCGATACGCTCGATATCCACGACCTGCCGACGCATTTTCGCCAGCGATTTCCGGACATCGTGACGCTGCCGCAGCACTTCAAGCAGAACGGCTACGAGACACGGAACATCGGCAAGATGTTCCACAACTGGGTGCAGGAGGAGTACAAGGGCGACGCCCGATCCTGGAGCAAGCCGGCGATCATGCACTATGCCAATCATGGTGCCGACAAGCCGATGGTTGATGGCGATCTGCCCGAGAATCTCAGCCCGGTGCCTCGCACGGAAAATCGTGATGTGCCTGATGAAGCATACTTCGACGGCCGCATCGCTCAGCTTGCGATCGAGACGCTTAACGAAATCAAAGACGAGCAGTTCTTTCTCGCGGTTGGCTTCTGGAAGCCGCATTCGCCGTTCAACCCGCCGAAGAAGTACTGGGATCTGTACGATCGTGATGAGATCGAACTCGCCAACCATCCCGATCCTCCTCAGAACGTGCCCGATATCGCTTTGCACGATGGCCGGGAAATTCGCCGGGCGTTCAAGGATCGTCCCGATGGGCGCCCCACGGCTGAAGAAGCCCGGGCCCTGCGTCACGGTTATTACGCGGCGACCAGCTTCGTCGATGCACAGATCGGCAAAGTGCTCGACGAACTCGAGCGGCTCGGTCTGAACGACAACACGGTCGTCGTCTTCTGGTCCGATCACGGGTTCCACCTTGGCGAGAAGTCGCTGTGGGCCAAGACCTCGAACTTCGAACTCGATGCCCGCGTGCCGATGATCATCGCTGCTCCCGGGCAGGATGAAGGTTTGCGAACCGAAGCAATCGTTGAACTGCTCGATCTGTATCCAACGCTGGTCGACTTCTGTGGACTCGAGCAGCCGCCGCATCGACTGGAAGGAACGAGTCTGCGTCCGTTGTGGAACGATCCGAACGGTCAGGTCAAACCGGCCTCGCTGACACAGCATCCTCGCCCGGCCTATCCGGCCGCCGGCGAAGACCCGGATGTCATGGGCTTCTCGATCCGCACGCCGCAATATCGCTACACGGAGTGGCGCGATTACAAGAGCGGAGACGTCGTGGCAGCCGAGCTCTACGATCACCAGAAAGACCGCTGGGAAACGCGGAATATCATCGACACCGAACAGGGGAAGAAGCTGCAGCCCCGCCTGCACAAACTGCTCGATCAGACCCGCAACCGCGAAGCCAGAAAATCTTAGAACGACAAAGCGAAGGGTGCCGTGCTCACGCTCACGTGGGCATGCATTCGCGAGCCGAAAAGCGTTCCACTCCAGTAGACATATTCACCCAGACCTGGAAAGCACGAACATGAAACTCAGATCTGCATTGATCGCGGCCCTGCTGGTCGCCTGTTGCGGCGTCCTGACGACGGCGAAGACCGTCGTTGCGGCGGACAAGCGGCCGAATATCCTGTTCATCATTACCGATGATCAGGCTCAGGAAACGCTCAGCTGCTATGGCGACAAGTACTGCGATACGCCGAACCTTGACCGTCTTGCCGCCGAAGGCATGGTGATTGATGACGCTCATCACATGGGATCGTGGAGCGGAGCGGTCTGCACCTGTTCCCGGACGATGATCATGACGGGAAAGAGTCTCTGGCGGATTCCCGATAAGAACAGGAAGGGGCCCAAGGGGACACCGGAAGCCCGAAAGCAGGCTGCCGAGCAGAGCATGCCGGCGATCTTCAACCGGGCCGGCTATGCCACGTTCCGAACCTGCAAAACCGGGAACAGCTTCGATGAGGCCAATCGACTCTTTCAGGTCAGTAAAGTGGCCATGAAGCGGGAAGGGACCGAGGAAAACGGCAGCGCCTGGCATGCCGAACAGGTGCTCGATTACCTCAACGATCGGGAGTCGCAGAAGGCCGAGAAGCCGTTTCTCATCTACTTTGGTTTTTCACATCCGCACGACCCCCGCAACGCCATCCCCGAACTGGCGGCCAAGTATGGAGCCAGCAACGAAGGCCCGGGCGACAAGCCAGCCAGCAAGGCTCCGCCGCTGCCGGATAACTACCTCCCTGGTCACCCGTTTCATAACGGGCATCCCGGACTGCGGGATGAAGAGAAAGTGCAGGGCGTGCTCACGCGTCGCGATGAGGCGACCGTTCGCAACGAACGCGGCCGCGAGTTTGCCTGCATCGAATATATCGATCAGCAGATTGGCCGTGTCCTCGAACGTCTCGAAAAGATGGGCGAACTCGACAACACGTATATCTTCTTCACCTCCGATCACGGGATGTCGGTCGGACGTCATGGTCTGATGGGCAAGCAGAACCTGTATGAGCACACCTGGAAGGTTCCGTTCCTCGCCAAAGGTCCGGGCATCAGAGCCGGCAGCCGGGCCGCGGGAAACATCTACCTGCTCGATGTCCTGCCGACCATCTGCGATCTGGCCGGAATCGATGTGCCGGAAACCGTGGAAGGCAAGAGCTTCCGGGCCGTTCTGGAAGGGAAGAAGGACACCGTTCGCGATGTGATGTACGGCGTCTACTGCGGTGGAACGAAGCCGGGCATGCGGTCGATCAAGAAGGATGGCTGGAAGTTGATCGAGTACGATGTGCTCGATGGACAGGTTCGCGAAACCCAGCTGTTCAATCTGCAGGATAACCCCCGCGAATTTCTGGTCGAACACCACGATCCCAAGCTCGAGAAACTTCTCGGCATCGGTCCCGGCCCGCATCAGATCGATCTGGCCGAGGATCCCCACTTCGCTGACAAGCGAGCCGAACTGGAAGAGCTTCTGGCCAAAGCGATGAAAGAGTTTGACGACCCGTATGAATTGAGCCCGAACCCCGCTCCGACGAAGGTCACCTTCGAACGCGACAAAGCGGTCCTCGAAGAAAACCGGATTCCTCACGGCCCGCTGCCGGAGAAGCATCAGACGCATGCCTCGACAATCACTGAAGCAGCCGATGGAACACTGCTGGCCTCGTGGTTCGGCGGGACCCGCGAAGGCAACCCGGATGTCAAAATCTGGCTGAGCCGCAAGCCGGTCGGCGAGCCCTGGTCGGAGCCGGAGATGATCGATTCCGGCAATCGGATGGTCGATGGCAAGGAAACCGAGTTCGCCTGCTGGAATCCGGTCCTGTTTACGCATCCGGATGGCACCATTTACTTCTGGTACAAAGTCACCGGCTCCAACGAACTGGTCGGTCCGCAGAACTGGTGGGGAGCCGTGCGGACGTCCACGGACAACGGAAAGACCTGGTCGGAACGGACCTGGCTGCCGAAGATTGATCCGACCGGAGACTACAAGGTCTTCAAACCGTACGATGGCATCCTGGCGGGTCCCGTGAAGAATCGCCCGGTGATTCTGCCGGATGGTCGTCTGCTTTGTGGTTCCAGCACGGAAACCACGCACGGCTGGCGGGTGCACTTCGAGATCTACCCGGCCGACGACTGGACCGGACAGAAAGGGAAGGTGGAAGTCACGAAGCCGCTGATGGGCGGCAAGGAAGGGATTCAGCCGAGCTTCCTCGTTCACGCCAAAGACATGTCGGTGCTGCAGGTGCTGACTCGCGAAGACGGACAGGCCTGGTCTCACGATGGCGGTCACACCTGGACCGACGTCGTCGCCGGCCCGGTCGATACGTCCGTCGGACTGCACGCTGTCACCACGACCGACGGCTGGCATTTCCTCACGTTCAATCCGGTGAAGCGGTCCCCGCTCAGCCTGGCCCGGTCGCGCGACGGCAAGAACTGGGAAACGATCCTGCCCGAGTTGAACTACAACGAGGGGCAGCCGGTCGATTATCCGACCATTATGCAGGCTCGCGATGGCAAACTGCATGTCGTCCACAGCTGGGGACGGGAGCAGATCACCCATCTGGTGCTCGATACCGAGTATCTGCAGCGGACGGCTTCGGCTGACGGGAAGTAAGCGGCCGCTCGCAAACGCAAAAAAAAGCAGCAGGATCACTGGGATTCTGCTGCTTTTTCTTTTCAATACCGAAGGCGGGACTCGAACCCGCACGGGGTTTACCCCCATCGGATTTTGAATCCGACGCGTCTGCCATTCCGCCACTTCGGCTCGCAGTTCTTACCGTGCAAGAGTCGCAAAATAACTCATTTCTGCACAAATCTCAAGCAGGAACCTGACCCCGGTTTTCGGCTGCAGGTTCGCCACGACCGGGTTGTATTTTTCCGTCCGGGGTCGCTCCGGACGATACTTTCGGCGCGACGCAGCCGCCGGAAGGAGCTGAGAGAGGTGGCGAAACCGCAAACTTCGATCCAGCCTTTCTTCTCCGTTTGGACCCCGTTATTTTGGACTCTTTCAGACCTCACACATTACAGAGACCGATCCGAGGAACGACATGCGCAATCGCTCGCTGATTCTGTCTGTTCTGTCGCTGTTGATCGCGGCGACGGTGTTCACGCCGGCTGAAGCTGGCCAGCCGAATATTATTTTCATCCTGTCCGATGACATCGCTCAGGGGGATCTCGGCTGTTACGGGCAGAAGCTGATCCAGACGCCGCATCTCGACCGGATGGCGGCTGAGGGGACGCGGTATCTGCAGGCTTACTGCGGCACCAGCGTTTGTGCCCCTTCGCGTTCCTCGCTGATGACCGGACTGCACATGGGACATTGCCCGGTCCGGGCGAACCGCGAGATCCAGCCGGAAGGGCAGATGCCGTTGCCGGAGGGGACGTACACCGTCGCGAAGTTGCTTCAGGATCAGGGCTATGCGACGGCCTGCATGGGCAAATGGGGCATGGGAATGTTTCACACGTCGGGCAGCCCGTTCAAGCTCGGTTTCGATCACTTCTACGGCTACAACTGTCAGCGGCACGCTCACAGCTACTTCCCGACGTACCTCTACAACGACGATCAGCGATTCGAACTCGAAGGCAACACCGGCAAGCCGGGACGGGGCGAGAAGTACGCTCAGGAGTACATCGCCGAGGAAACCGTCCGATGGATCCGCGAGCAGGGAGACAAGCCGTTCTTTCTGTTCTATGCCGTCACGCTCCCTCACGGTCGCTACGAAATCGATACCCAGGGGCAGTATGCCGACGAGCCGTGGACCGACAAGCAGAAGAACTATGCCGCGATGGTGACGCGGCTCGACAGCGATGTCGGGGCGATTCTCGATGTGCTGCGGGAAGAAGGAATCGCGGAGAACACGCTGGTCATCTTCTCCGGCGACAATGGCTCGTCGTTCGATCCCGATTCCGAAATCGGCAAACTGTTCGACCAGACGATGGGCGGCAAACTTCGCGGCTTCAAACGGGGCATGTATGAAGGGGCTCTGCGACAGGCGGCTCTCTCCTGGTGGCCCGGCACGGTTCCGGCCGGTCGTGTGACCGAAGAGCCGTGGGCCTTCTGGGATTTTCTGCCGACCGTGGCCGAGCTCGTTGATGCCGAACTCCCGGAAGATGTGCACACCGATGGTGTTTCGCTGGTCGAATTCCTCAAGGGAGGATCGGCTCCCAAGCGGGAGTACTTCTACTGGGAACTGCACGAGAAAGCGTCGATCCAGGCGATCCGATTTGGCGACTGGAAAGCGGTCCGCAATGGTCCCGATCAGCCGGTCGAACTCTACAATCTGAAGAACGACGTCGGCGAAACGAATGACCTTGCCGACGAGAAGCCGGAACTGGTGAAGAAGGCGACCAGCATGATGGCTGAAGCTCGTATCGAAGACCCGAACTGGCCAATGCGAACCGCTCCAGTACGACGAAAAAAATAGGACCAGTTTCAACCGACAGCAGACGGCATGACATTCCGAAGTGTGCCACTGGCTCTGCCAGTGCCCTCCGGAGTCGACGTAATACTGTGAAGCACTGGCGGAGCCAGTGGCACCCAACGATGAGAATCAATCGAGAAAATGGCTTGGTGAGAATCCGGCCCCATAGTGTGAAAGGTTACTGATGAGTGGACGTCCCCCGATGCCGCAGACCCCGGATGAAGAACCGAGCATCAAGCTGCATGAAGGCTGGCACTGCCTGCATATCTACTATCGTGTGAATCAACAGGCGTTGAATGCGCTCTCGCCGGAAGACCGGGCTCAGGGGCGTGAAGAAGTCGGCCACTGGCTGAATCCGGAACGTGAGGGGGCTCCGGAGCGGCTGCAGGTTTCGGTGACATCAGGCCATCGAGCCGACCTGGGCGTGATGATGATGGACCCCGATCCGCTGGTGATCGATGCCGTTTGTCAGGGCGTCCGATCCTCGAAGCTCGGCACCGTGCTGGAGCCAACATACTCGTTCGTCTCACTGACGGAGATTTCCGAATACGTTCCGACCGTTGAGCAGTTCTCGGAGAAACTGCAGCGGGAAGGGGCCAATCCGGAAGACGACATGTTCAAGGCTCGCGTTCGCGGCTACGAACAGCGACTGCCGGCCATGAACAAGCAGCGAATCTATCCGGACATCCCACCGTATCCGGTCGTCTGCTTCTACCCGATGAACAAGATCCGCGACCCGCATGCCAACTGGTACGATCTGCCGTTCAGTGCCCGTTCGGAACTGATGGCCGAGCATGCCACTTCCGGAATCAAATTCGCCGGCAAAGTCTCCCAGCTGATCACGGCCTCGACAGGCCTGGACGACTGGGAATGGGGCGTCACGCTCTGGGCTCGCAACCCGGCCTACATCAAAGACATCGTCTACACGATGCGTTTCGACAAAGCCTCCGCTCGATACGCCGAGTTCGGACCGTTCTACATCGGTTATGTGATGTCGGCGAGCGAAGCTCTGGAACACCTGCGGGTGTGAGCAATGCGATCGTTAACCGCAGTCGCTAACCGGGTGCCACTGCTGGCTTGCCCAGCAGTGCGTTTCCTGACGTTGCTTGTTTAGGCGAGTGGCACACTTAACCGTGCGGTTCACGCCGGTGACGGTTCGATCGATTTGACGAACGCGGGCAGGTCGGCCAGTTTGGGGCAGTGGGTTGAGAACGGGATCTTCTGCAGGAGCTCCCGGGTCACCGCCTGACCTCCGACGACGATCGAGGCGAGCCGGCCGCAGTCGGCGTAGAAGTCTCGGTATCCGTTGACGACCGCCTCTTCATCTTCAATGTAAGTCAGGCTGAACCAGACGAGCCGCGGATGCAGGACCCGGGTCGCTTCGGCGAACGAGGTGAGAGGAATGTTCTCTCCCAGGGAGATGGCCCGCCAGCCGAGTTCCTTGAGGACGGTTTCGACCATCAGGGTCGGCAACCGGTAAGGATCACCCGCCACGCCGCCACCGATCGCCAGCGGGGCTTCCGTTGGCGGAGTCGGCAACAGCCGTCGCAGATCGTGCACGAGAAGGGCGGCGATCTCGCAGCCGCGTCGCTCGTGGTACACATCGGCTTCACCACATTCCCAGCGGTCTCCGATGAGGTTGAGAGCCCGTGCGATGACGTTCTCGCAGATCTCGAGCACCGGTTTGCCGGAGAGGTAAAGCGCCGAATTGATTTCGCGGCACCGGTCCTCGTCGAGGGAGAGCAGGGCGTTGCAGAGTTCGGCTGCGGAGTCGTTCTCGCTGAGTGACGCCAGATCGAGGATTCCGGGCAGCCCGAGAATCTCCGGGTGCACCAGCGGCCGATGGCTGTCTCGTAGGAAACGCAACAGCGTCGTGGTGCTGATGCGACGATGTCCACCACTGGTGTACTGTGTCTCTACATCTCCCTTGTCACACCAGCGTTTCACAGAGGATTCGCTGACCTGCAAAGCCTGGGCAACTTGTCTCGGGCTCAGAAACATATGCGACAAGGAAAGAGTAACTGGGGATGTGAATGTTCTGAACGATTTTGGATATCTGTAAGTCTTTACTATATGAGGATATCGGACGAAGGGCGACTGCGTTGTGCAGACGGAACCGGAAAATTTGTGAATGTTCGAAAATGTTCTTGAAAACGGTTCCGACCTGTCTAAGACCCCGTAAACGAATTGAACGAATCAAGTCGAGAATGGCATTTGGTCAGGTGAACGACGCTCGCCGGGCCCATGTCACGACAGTGATCGAAGGTGATCCGATGAAGGAGACACTCATGGGGAATTTTAAAACACAGGCTCTCGCTCCGTCTGTCAGTAAATTCGGTCAAGTCGACCGTTCCGATAATGTTGAGATGATGGTGACCGGCGTTACCCGTTCGGTGAAACGCAAACGGATGACGAGCCGCCGTCTTAAAGAACTGGCTGCGTCGCTTGTCGAGATGGAAGTCGACTTCATTCCGGACAAACGCTATCAGCGGAAGAACGCTGCTGCGGTATTCCAGAATGACGACGTGTTCGGCTATCTGGAAACGACTCCTCCCGAGCGTAAAGACAGCCTGTCTCAGGAAGCGTCTGAAATGGCCTCTCGCGTCGCGCAGATGCCGCTGCTCTCGCCGGAGAACGAACAGAAGTACTTCAGCCAGATGAACTATTTGAAGTTCCGGTTTAATCAGCTTCGCTCGCGCATCGATCCGGATCAGCCTGACCGGACGCTCGTGCTCGAAGCCGACCGGACCATCCGTCATGCCTATGTGGTTCGCGACCTGCTCATCCGCTCGAACATGCGGCTGGTTATCTCCGTCACGAAGAAGTTCGTAACCTCGCAAATGTCCTTCGACGAACTCTTCAGTGACGGAGTGCTGGCCCTGATGCAGGCGGTCGAAAAGTTCGACATCGGCCGTGGCTACCGCTTCAGCACCTATGCTTACTACTCGGTGTCGCGAAGCATGTATCGATTCACCAAGCGACTGCGAAAGCGGATGCTCACTGTTGATACCTTCGATCGCGATCTCGGCGAAGAGAAGCCAGCCGAAGCCCTGTGGCCGGAACAGACTTGGTCGACTGTTTCAAAGACTCTCACCGAAATGATCGCGCATCTGGATGAACGTGAGCAGTGGATTATCCGTCAGCGATTCTCGCTTGATGAGCCGGGCAAGACGCCAACGTACAAATCGCTGGCCGAACAACTGGGCGTCTGTAACGAACGTGTCCGGCAGCTGGAGAAGCGGGCATTATTAAAACTGCGAAACATGCAGGAGTCGATCCAGCTCGAGGATCTGACGGCGACTCTTCCAGTCTGAATGACTGCTGAATCCGAGTGTGTGCGAAGATCCGCAGCGTGGGACGCTGCGGATCTTCTACGTTTGAGGGAGATGGAAAATCGTCGAAGCGGCGATTTTCCTGTCCCTGACGGGTGGCTTATGATATAAGTGGAGGTGCGTTTCCGGTCCTCCGGAGCGTCTCTCCTGAACCCGACCTCATCGAGCTTCCGCCCCCTGCGGTAATACCGAACGGAACTGTCATGACCGCCAAGCACATCGTTCTGATCGAAGACGATCGCGAAATCTCCACCACCCTCCAGGCCGTGCTTAAGAACGCCGGATACCGTGTTACCCCGTGCAGTAACGGGATCGAAGGTCGCAAGGCGATCGAAACGGAATCGCCGGATCTCGTCGTGACGGACATGATGATGCCCCGCATGGGCGGTTTCCCGGTGCTTGAGTTTCTCAAGACGATGGACAGTCCTCCCAAGGTGATCATGGTCACGGCCAACGAAGGCGGCCGGCATAAGGCCTATGCGGAAATGCTCGGTGTCTCGGCGTATCTGCGGAAACCGTTCGCGATGGATCTGTTCCTCGACACGATCAGCGAAGTTCTCGACGACACGGAAGACTCTCCGCCGCTGAAGCGTAAGTCCCGCAAAAGCTAAGTTCGCCGCTGTTCAGACGTTGAGCTGGTGACCGTGAACAAACTGCAGCTGAGGTTCCGCCCGTGAATTCCAAGGTTTATTACGACCCGAAGACCGGCTCGGTCACGCCACATCGTCAGTTTGCGACCTCTCGGCGACAGATGTTGCAGACGTGTGGGGCGGGTTTCGGAATGCTGCCGCTCGCGTGGTTCAACGCTCAGAACGCCAACGCGGCTCCCGCTGCAGCCGCTCCCGATCCGCTGGCTCCGAAGCAGACTCACTTCCCCGGCACTGCCAAACGGGTGATCTACCTGTTCATGGAAGGGGGCCCGAGCCATATCGACCTGTTCGATCCCAAACCGGCTCTCAAAGATCTCGATGGCAAACCGCTGCCGGACAGCTTCGAAAAAGTCATTCTGGCAATGGGGGAGTCGAACGCTCCGCTGCTGGCCAGTCCCCGTAAATGGAAGCAGCATGGTGAAGCCGGGACATGGGTTTCCGACTGGCTTCCGCATACCGCCGAATGTGTCGACGATATCGCGGTGATTCGCTCCTGCTGGGGGAACGGGATCAACCATGCGGGCGGCGTGTGTCAGATGAACACCGGTCAAACCCTGGCCGGGCGTCCTTCACTCGGGGCCTGGGTCACGTATGGGCTGGGCACGGAGAATCAGGATCTGCCGGCCTTTGTCGTGCTGAAAGATACTGGCAGCGAGGTCGTGAACGGACCGCGAAGCTGGGGCACGGGATTCATGCCGGCTGTCTATCAGGGGACCGTGCTGCAGTCGGAAGGAGATCCGATTCCGAACCTGTACCCGCCGAAGTCGCTGGCCGAAGAACGTCAGCGGCGGAAGCTGGAGTTTCTGAAGCAAATCAATCGCGAGCATGCCGCCGCCCGTCCAGAGGAAACGGAACTCGATGCGCGGATTCGCAGCTACGAACTCGCCTTCCGGATGCAGGCAGCCGCCCCGCTGGCGGTGAACCTGGAGGAAGAGACTCGCGAAACGCATGAGATGTACGGCACGAACGACAAGACAACGAAGCGTTACGGCGAGATGTGTCTGCTCGCTCGGCGACTGGCCGAACGGGGCGTGCGATTCATTCAGCTCTACCACGGTTCAGGGAGCAAATGGGATTCTCATTCGAACATCGAAGGGAATCACTCCAAGCTTTGTGCTCAGATGGACAAGCCGGTCGCGGCTCTCCTGAAAGATCTCAAGCAGCGTGGCATGCTTGAAGATACGCTGGTTCTCTGGGGTGGCGAGTTTGGCCGCACTCCGATGAGCGAGCAGGGGAACGGCCGCGATCATAATCCGTCCGGCTTCACGATGTGGGCCGCCGGCGGAGGTGTGAAAGGGGGCCAGACGCTCGGCTCCACCGACGAGATTGGTCTGCATGCCGTCGAAGACCGGATGCACATTCACGACCTGCACGCCACCTGGCTGTCACTGCTCGGGCTGGATCACATGCAGCTCGAATTCCGCCACAAAGGCCGCCCGGAACGCCCCACGCTCAATGAAGGGCACCCGCTGAAAAAGCTGACAACGGGGTAAGAAACGCGGCATGATAGGCGGCATGCTGTTTCGCTTATGTTTATAGCGCGGTGAGGAACCGTACCGTGCCGGTTGTTGAGACATTCAACTGGCAGTCTCCTGCGGCTTCGCCGCCCTGATAGCGGAGCTATCACGGCCACCCCGTGTCGTCTCAAGCCCTGCAGGGATGACTCAGACGCGTGCGTCAGAGTGGCGCAGCCACAAGAAGTCGCTGACCGACGTTCTGCTGATCGCACACACCACATTTTGCTTCATCGTTTCACAGCTTCTTCCTGTGACTTCGTCACCCAGACGTGCACGTCTGGGCCATCCTTTTGAGGGCAATGGTTTGCGAGCCTGAGTCTGGTGTGCTCGGCGTTTCGGTCCCTCATTTCCGTCCGTTCACGGGCCTGCTGAACAGTCCCCCGGGAAAATCGCTTCAAGCGGCATATCCTGAATAACCGATACAGTCGATAGCGCAGACTTCAGCGAGCGCGATTCGTTGACGCTGAAGTCCTGCCTTTCGATGAGGCCGCGGGGTCGGTTGGGGGATCAGCCGTTACGCGTTTCCGCTGTGGAAGAAGTCATTGGACAGATGCAGCGGACGGAAATCACTGGGGATGTGGGCGAAACACCTGCGAAGTTACGCAGAGACGACGATGGTCTGCCAGCTCGACAGGCCAGGCATCGTGGTTCGCAAGGGGACAGTCATGCGACGGGTATCAATTCTGTCTGCACTGGGGGCGATCATCAGCCTCTGGGCGCCGCTCACGGCCTGTCAGGCTGAGGACCCGGCGACAATCATCACGTCCCGGGACGAATTCACCATTCCCTTCCGGTATGACCAGCAGATGCTGGGTCGGCTCTCGGCTCGCGAAGTCGTGCTTTCCGTGTCTGTCGATGGTGGACGCAGCTGGAATCAGACTGCTGCTCAACCGATTGATCAACAGGACTTTCAGTTCGAACCAACCGCCGAAGGGGAATACTGGTTCGCGGTTTCGGTGCGAGATACCGAAGGACGTCTGCATCCAGATCCGAAGCGAACGCCTCCGGGGTTGAAGGTGATCGTCGATCGGCAGAACCCGGAACTGCAGCTGAAACTGCATCGCGAACAGGCCGATCGAATTGGTTTGAGCTGGAAAATTCGCGATGCTCATCCCGATGTCGAAACTCTGCAACTGGAGTATCGCAACGCTTCCGATGAGACCTGGAAGCAGGTTTATATTGCGAAGGCGCTTTCCGGACAGACCTCCTGGAAGATGATGGCTGGTCAGTTACCGGAGGTTCGCGGCCGCGTATTCGATACGGCTGGGAACGTCACGCAGACGGTCGTCTCGCTCGAAAAAGAACCGGCGCTTCCGAAACCGAAAACGCAGACGATTACGGCGACCGATCCGGTTCAGCTGCCCGTTCTCAAAGAAGCTCCTGAAGAATCGCCGGCGATGCCGCTGATCATGCCGCAGGAAACAGCGACCGTGAATAAGCCGGTGCAGCTCAACGCTCCGCTGAACGTTCCGGCTCCGCCTCAAGGGGCTCCGACACCCACACCTGTGGAAACCGAACCGGCGACGCCGCTGGCCCCGACTCCCGAGTGGACTCAGAATCATCCGGGCAATCTTCCACAGGTCGCCTGGGATGAAAGCACGCTTCCTGCCGAAGTGCTCGATCTGCAGGAAACGCGTACCCGTCACGTAAACGCGCATCAGTTCCAGATCGACTATCAGGTTGCGGGGGTCGGCCCTTCAGGGGTCGGAGCCGTGGAACTGTTTATCACCCAGGACAACGGCGTCCAGTGGTGGCGGTACGGGGTTGATCCTGATCTGAAGAGTCCGATGGAAGTCAGCGTGCCGGAAGACGGTCGCTATGGATTCCATTTCCGGATTCACAGCGGGGTCGGCAATGCCGAAGCTCCTCCGCAGCCGGGACAGGCGCCGCAGATCGATGTCATTGTCGACTCTCTGCCGCCCAAACTGAACCTGGTTCGCAGCTATCAGGGGCACGGGCCGCATATCAATCAGTTGACCGTGCAATGGCAGCTGGAAGACGAGTATCCCTCGGCCAGGCCGGTGGCGTTGTATTACTCAGGGAATCCGACCGGACCGTGGCAACAGATCGACGGGGGCATCCGGAATACCGGCAGCTATACGTTCCGCTTGCCACCCCATGCTCCAACACGAATGTATCTCCGCATGGTCGCGACCGACAGTGCCGGAAATGCAAGCGAGCAGATCACCCGGGACCCGCTGCTGATCGACCTGTCTCGACCGACGGCCCGAGTGATTACGATCGACGCAATTCGCTGACGCGGGCCAGGCTCAGACGCTTTTCTTCAGTTCCTGCTGCCCGCGTTCCAGCAGCGAACGCAACGATCGGCAGCAGGTCTGCATCGACAGGACGGCCTGTTGAAAGTTCGTATGCGTCGATGCTTCCGGAGCATCGATCGCAAACTGTTGCGTTGCCTTTTCGAGCTTGCCGATCTTCTTGCTCAGCATCTTGAAGTAAGCCGCCGGGTCATCGACGCGGGTTTCCAGTGCCCGCGAGGTGTCGAACACGCTGCGGGCAATCCCCATCAGCTCCGGGAAGTCTTCGGATTCGTCGGAGTGTTTGACGAACGTGCGGACCATCCACGCGTGGGCCATGACCATCTGACAGTCGTGGACCAGTTCTTCGAGGGGAGAGACCTCGGGCTTCGAATCGGCGGTCTGGTTCTCGGTTGGCTCGTTCATTTCCATGTTCCGTTCCGCGGCGTGCGACTTACGGATTCTCATCCTGATAGTGAATCAGGCTGCAGACATCGTAGTCGGCGAGATGCCGGCGTCCGTTGAGGAAGTCGAGTTCGATCAGGAATCCACAGCCGACGACCTCGGCACCGCACTGCTCAGCCAGCTTGGCACAGGCCTGAATCGTTCCCCCGGTCGCGAGAAGATCGTCGATGAGTAGAACCTTGTCGCCTTTCTCCACGGCATCGATATGGATTTCGAGGCAGTCGGTTCCGTATTCCAGTTCGTAGTGAAACGCGTGTGTGTCGAACGGCAGCTTCTTCGGTTTGCGAACCGGAATGAAGGAAACGTCGAGCTCCATGGCCAGCGGTGCGGCGAAGATAAACCCGCGTGCTTCGGCGGCCATGATCTTCGTGACGCCGGACTCGCGAAAGTGATCGGCAAACTGCCGGACGCTTTCCCGCATTGCAGCCGCATTCGCGAGCAGCGGGGTGATATCGCGGAACATGATTCCCGGCTTGGGGAAGTTCGGCACCGAACGGATGTATTGTTTCAGATCAAGAGTAGCCGTCATTAACTAGAGCTTTCTGTATTTCGCAGCAGCTGACGAGCTGCATCCACTTCGTTTTGAGAGGTCGAGTCCCCATCATACAGTTCGATCAGGCTTCGCAAAATTGAACGAGCCTCTTCAACCTGGTCCTTCTCAAGCATTTCACGGGCTCGATTCAATGCCGTTGCCGCGAGGGGGCGGGAATCGCTGGTCTGTTGAGTTTCGTCGACCTGCCGAGTTAAATCATCGAGAATCTCGCCGATGGCCCGACGCAACTCCCTGTGGTCCTCATCTCCCTCGAGGAGACCATACAGGTTCCGCAGAACCTGTTCGGCGGCGACGCGATCGCCCAGTTTGTAATACTCGCCCGCCATGCGGAGGAACCGTTGGGCATCGGAGACGCCGTGGACGCGTTTTCGGCTCAGTCGGGTGACGCCGAAGTCCTGCTTGAGTTCCTCGACCATGATCTCCGAAAGCATCGGGCTGACTTCTTCTTCCCAGCGATCGGGATCTTCTTCCACCAGTGGGGCGAGGTATTTCTGCCGAGCTTCCGGCCAGTAGAGTTTGCCTTTGTCGAAGAGTTCCTGCCCCCGGGCGAACTTCTCTTCCGGAGAAAGGCGGGTCTGCTGAAACCAGTAAACGCCACCCGCGATGACAGCGATCAGGAGCAGGATCAGTACCCAGGTGTTGTCGAAGTAACGGGCCAGAACCGATCCGGAATCAGCTCGTTCAATCTCCGCTCGAATCAGATCCCGCATTAGCGTGCCGCCGACGGCGTTGGGATCTTCTTCAGTTCCGGCGACGATTGTCTCTGCCGTGCCGTCGAGAATATCACCAGCCGTGTCGTCGTGCAGAGTGCCCGACATCGACAGGTCGACCTTCTTGAGAATCTCCTTGAGTCTCAGGGAGAGCACATAAGTGTCAGGAAAGCGTTTGTCCGGCTCCTTCTCAAGACACTGGCAGACGACATCGTCCAGCCAGTGCGGAATCTCCGGAACGTAAGTCCGCGGGCGATCGAACTGGCCGAAGCGATGCTTCTGAATGACTTCCATCGAAGTCTGGCCGCTGAACGGGGGCCGTGCCGTCAGCATGACGTACATCACCGCTCCCAGGGAGTAGATGTCGCTCTTCTTGGTGGCCCGGCGTCCCTGGGCCTGCTCTGGCGACATATATTCCGCGGTCCCGATAATGCCACCGGTCTTGGTGAGACGCGACGAAGCGAACACCTGAGCGACACCGAAATCGAGCAGCTTAATGTTCTTCTCGGGTGTGATCAGCAGGTTGGAGGGTTTGAGATCGCGATGGATGACCCCGGCATCGTGAGCAGACTTCAACGCCTGACAAACCTGAATGGACAGTTCGATTACCGTTCGCCAGGGGATGCGTCCCTGATCGCGAATATACTGATTGAGCGTCTGTCCCTCGACGTACTCCATGGCGTAGTAGTACGTCTCGTGGTCATCAACGCCGCTGTCGTAGATCTCGACGATATGCGGATTGGAAACCGACTGCATGGCTTCGATCTCACGAGTGAATCGCAATACGAAGCCTTCCTCCCGGGCCAGCGAAGCGGGCAGGACTTTCACGGCGGCGACCTGGCCGGTTTCGACATGGTGCCCCAGATACACGGTGCCCATGCCGCCGGATCCGATTTTGCGTTCGATCTGATATGGGCCAACCTGATCCGGAATCACAATTCACCTGAGACATACGCTGGAAAGTACGGGGCAAGGATCAGGGCAGTCTGGCGGAATTGCTGGTCGAATTCAATCAGACCCAAAGTCGACGCGCCAGTTCGACAGAGTTATTATCGAAGGTTCACCAGCGACGTTACGGACTTCAACGAGGAACGACCGACCATGCCGACAACCCGCCTGACCCGCCTTTTGTGCATCATTATTCTGGCGCTCCACACCGGCGCCGTACTGAAAGCGGCTGGCGAGCGTCCGAACATCCTCTGGATTACCTGCGAAGACATGAGTGCCCGGCTGTCGTTCTACGGAGACGACACCGTGAAGACGCCGCGACTGGCTCAACTTGCCGAGGAATCGGTTCGCTACAACCATTGCTACGGGACGTACGGCGTCTGTGCCCCGAATCGGCATACGCTCATCATGGGGATGTATCCGAGCACCACCGGGGCGATGGCAATGCGGACCTGGAAGCGGACTTCCGCCCTGCATCTGATCAAGGATCCCGAGCTGCTCGCCATTCCCACCTACGAAGCCACGCCGCCGGCCGGGGCGAAATGTTTCACGGAGTATCTGCGGGCCAACGGCTACTACTGCTCGAACAACTCGAAAGAAGACTATCAGTTCCGGACGCCGATTACCGCCTGGGATGAGTCGAGCAGGAAAGCTCACTGGCGGAACCGGCCGGACAATCAGACGCCGTTCTTCTCGGTCTTCAATTTCACGATCACTCATGAAAGCAAGGTCCACAAGCAGTCGTCACCCACTGTGGTGGACCCGAAAGATGTGGAGCTTCCGCCTTATTATCCGGACACTCCAATCATTCGCCGCGATCTCGCTCGGCATTACGACAACATCATCGCCCTTGACAGTCAGGTTGGCAAAGTCCTTGACCAGCTTGAGGAAGATGGACTCGCCGATGATACGATCGTTTTCTTTTTCAGCGACCATGGCGACGGACTGCCCCGGGCCAAACGCTGGGTTTACGACTCCGGCATCCATGTGCCTCTGCTCGTGCGGTATCCCGATGGAAAGGGAGCTGGTACGACGAACGATGATCTGGTCAGCTTCGTCGATTTTGCCCCCACGGTTCTTTCGCTGGCCGGCGTGTCGCTACCCGCTCATCTGCAGGGAACCGCATTTCTCGGGCCGGCTGCCGGGGAGAAGCGGGAGTACATCTTTGCTTTCCGCGATCGGATGGATCCGGCCACGGAACGAATTCGTGCCGTTCGCGATCATCGATTCAAGTACGTTCGGAACTACCGCCCCGATCTGCCGTATATCGCGTTCCAGCCGTATCGCGATCTGATGGAACTCATGCAGGAGATCCATCGACTCAATGAGGAGGGAAAACTCAACGAAGACCAGTGGCAATTCACGGCCCGGCACAAGCCGCTCGAAGAGTTTTACGACACCCGGAACGATCCCCATGAGATCCACAATCTCGCGGGCGACCCGAAGTGGTTTTCTGAGATGGCCCGGCTGCGTGAAGCGCACGAGCGGTTCTATCTCATGCTTGGCGACCTGGGTGAGCTGCCGGAAACGGAACTTGTGAAGCACCTTTGGCCGCCCGATGGGGAGCAGCCCACAACCGCTGTTCCCGTGATCAAACAACAGGGCGACTCGATTCAGGTCGGCTGCGATACCGAAGGCGCGTCGATTGCGTTCCGACGCCCCGGCGATAAGAACTGGCAGCTTTATGTCGAGCCGTTTTCCGCTCCGGAAGGGGCCATTGTGAAAGCTCAGGCGATTCGGCTGGGCTGGAAGCCGAGCCCCACCGTCGAACATAAGGTCCAATAAGCTGCTACCGCAGTGGAGTTACGCGCTCAGGCGGTTCGGGCCGTTTTGATCCCCTTCAGGGAATTCAAGCGTGTACCCGTGCTCCAGATCGTCGTAATGATCGAGTTCATCAAGGAGCTTGAGCTCCTGTTCGATCTTGTCGACGAGTTGAGCAGCGGTCAGTTCCTGCAGCTTCTGCGGTTCGAGCTGATTCGGCACCACGGAGTGATCAAGCTTCGAGCGATCGTCTCGCGGCGCGACCGAATCGGTTGTACGAAGCTCGTGTTCGACCTCGGCCATTAGATATTCGAACCGGTAGGTCCCGATCTGAAACTGGTCGCCAGGCCGGAGCAGAGCTTTACGGGTCTCTCCCCCGTTCACCAGCAGTTTCGGCTCGGGGTGCATGGCTTCAATGAGATGCCCTTCCGCGTCTGGCGTAATCATCCCGAACATCATCGGGATCTCGCCAGCGGAAAGCTGCAGATGACACGTGCTGCCGGCTCCGATGAGATACTGCTCGACATCGAGTGCCCGGACCGGAAATTGTGTCTTACCACGAACGATTCGAAGTACCGGCTTGTTGATCCGCATCTTCATTTCAGCATCCTGCTTAAGTCTCGATCCGTCAGTCGTTCGCCATCAACGTACGAACGCAGCGGGCGTACCCCGGCCACTTCAGATATATCGACCCGGGATTGAGCAAATCTCAGGGAGGCTCGGGATCTTAACCACCAAATTCAGAACGTCTCAATCGCAATTCAGTCAGGGGGTGTGTGGACAGTGGGAAGAATGGGGCGAGTGGGTAAATGGCGTTGTCTCGCAATGTGAAGAAATATCGATTGCGTCGATAATGTGCTTCATATCGATTCTTCGGGCCGCCGATCTAAATTACAGGCCTCGTTGCGCCCGCGTTCCGAATTGACTGTTTTCAGATTCCGAAGCGTTCTATGTCACGTCCCGTCGATTTCGATCTCGCCCTCCAGTTGCATCAGCAGGGGGATTTCTCCGCCGCGATTGATATCTACGATCAGCTGCTGCAGACGAGCCGGTCGTCTGTCGTGCTGCACGTGCGCGGACTGGCCGATTTCCACCGGGGGCAGCCGGAGGCCGCTCTTCCTTTCTTGCTGGAAGCGCTGGCGGGCGATCCTCAGGTCGCGAAGATCCACAATAATCTGGGCCTTGTTTATGTTGCGCTCGGTCAGTTGCGGGAGGCGGAAGCGGCCTTCCGGCAGGCCACTGCTCTGAATCCTGCATTGGCCGAGCCCTGGAAGAACCTGGGAGAATGTCAGCTCAAGACCGGGCAGGTCGCTGACGCCGCAGTCAGCTTTGAAGCCGCCGTGAATCGACAGCCCGACGATCTCGCGATTCTTCGGTTGCTCGGCACGGCCTGTCTTCAGGCTCGAAATCTGGCCCGAGCCGAGCAGGTCAGCCGTCGCGCATTGGAACTCGCTCCGGAAGACCCTCACCTGCTCAACGATCTGGCGAATGTTCTGTGGCAACAGAAACGCCTGCCGGAAGCAGCGGACCTCTACGAACGAGCGACACGAATTGACGTCGGCCATGCCCGAATCTGGTCCAACTACGGGGCGGCTCTTCACGAACTGAAACGGCTCCCGGAGGCGGAAACCGCTCTGAAACAGGCCGTGCGACTGCAGCCTCGCTACGGGGGAGCCCACTTCAACCTGGCCAATCTGTACCGCGATATGCTCAAGCATGAGCTTGCTCTGGAGCATTACCGGCAAGCCGTGCAACTCGATCCGGAGGTCAAAGATTTCCGGCTGAACTATGTCACGATGCTCAACACGATGGGCGACTTCGAGGAGTCCGCCGTGCAGTGTCGGGCACTCATCGCTCTCGACCCCGAATTCGCTCCGGCCTATTACAGCCTGTTCACTTTCAACTTTGCCACTGTAACCGAGGAAGAAGTTGCACAACTCGAACGACTCCTGCAGCAGCCGGGGATAGACGGCCTCGACAAGGCGAATGCCTACTTCAGCCTTGGTAAGCGTTGCGATCAGCTGAAGCGCTATGGCGAAGCCGCCGTGCATTTTCAGAAGGCCAATGCACTCACGCCGCGAAGATATCAGTTTCGCTACGAAGATTTGCAGGCCCAGCTGGCCCGCATCCGCGCCGCGTTCTCAGCCGAGAACGGACCCTGGAAACGACTCCGAGGATCCGCGAGCGTTCAGCCGATCTTCATTTTGGGAATGCCACGTTCCGGGTCCACCCTCGTGGAACAGATCCTGACCAGTCATCGTTCAATTGGTGGAGCCGGCGAGTTCGATGGAATGCGGCATCTGATCAACAATTTCCTTACGTTGCCGTTTCAGCGTCGAAACCCCGAGGGCGCCGGCTATCCCGACAGCGTGCAGGAGATCACGCAGAACTACCTGGACGAGATGGCGGAGGCGTATCTCAGTCGGATGGTCGAGACTGCCGGAACAAATGCGGAACGCATCACCGACAAGATGCCGAACAACGCCTTTCAACTGGGGTTGATTGCGACACTGTTTCCTCAGGCCACCGTTATCTATACCAGCCGCGAACCGCGGGACATCGCGCTGTCCTGCTATTTCCAGAACTTCACGACGCATCACGAGTTCAGCTACGACATGCGGAATATCGGCAAGTTCTATCGGGAACACGCGCTGATGATGGACTACTGGCGAGCGGTGCTGCCGATCACCATTCACGACATTGTTTATGAGGAACTGGTCGACGACCAGGAGGCTCAATCGCGAAGGCTCGTGGAAGAGGTGTGCGGTCTGCCCTGGGATGAGAACTGCCTGCAGTTTCATCGCAACGAACGGGCGGTCCATACCGCCTCGTTGTGGCAGGTCCGTCAGCCGATCTACCGACAGTCGGTGCAGAAGTGGAAGAACTACGCCTCTCTGCTGAAGCCGTTTGAAGAAGAATTGGCCCTGCTGGAACAGCAGCGGTCTGCCGCTTCCATGTGAAGGACGAAGGATTCGTGCTTCCCGTTTTGAAATTTAGCCAGCGAGGACAAGGACGTTGACTCGCCCATCCGATCAAACCCGCACTCAACCCATCGGTTCGCAAACCTCTCCTGAGGAGCATGCGCCCCATTTCGTTCTGCCCGGTGATGCTCTGTCTCAGGCGATGGCGACGCATCAACAGGGAGACCTCGCGACCGCGATGCAGACCTACGAGCAGATTCTTGGCCATGAGCCGGATCACGCCGATGCCCTGCATCTTTCCGGAATTGTCCTGCATCAGCAGGGGGAACACCGGGCGGCGATCAAGCGAATCGAACGGGCGCTGCAGTTGAAACCTGCTTCGATTCTGTTCCGGAAGAATCTGGCCTCCGCGACGCGGGCGGCGGGAGATCTGCCCCAGGCCAGAGCGCTGTGCGAAGAGGTTCTGGCAGCAGAACCACACGACGCGATCGTCCAGCAGATGCTTGGTCGGATTCTCGAACAACAGCACGAGTACCGACGGGCTCTGGAGCATTTTCGGAATGCGCTTGAGGGGGATCTGAACGCCGCTGACCGATTCGACGTAATGATTCATGCCGGGGATTGCTACTCCCGTTTGGGGGAGCGAAAGCAGGCGATTCAAATCCTGCAGCAGGCACATCAGGAACGGCCGCGTCAGCTGCTGGCGAATCATAATCTCGGCAGGGAGTATCACTTTGCCGGCGACCTCGCTCACGCCGAGAAGTTCTATCTGAAGGCCTTGGAGATCGATCGGAATTGCGCGTCCGCCTGGAACAATCTGGGGGTCATTTACCAGACGCGAGCCGAGTATCAGAAGTCACGAAACTGCCTCGAAGAGGCGATGCGGATCATGCCGCAACTGGCCGATGTGAGTAACAACCTGGCCAACGTTCTCGAAGCCTTCGGGCAAGACGATCAAATGCAGGCTCTCTACGAGCAGGCGATTCGGCTGCGGCCGGACTACGCGGAGGCTCACCATTCGCTTTCGCAGGTCCATCTTCGCAACGAAGATTTTGTAACCGGCTGGGAACTCTATGCCTGGCGACGCCGCAAGCAGGATCATGATCATCGTCCCTATGAACATCCCCTCTGGAACGGCGCTCCGGTGAGCGACGGAAGACTGCTCGTCTATTCGGAACAGGGGATTGGCGATGTCGTCATGTTCGCGACCTGTCTTCCGGATCTGCTGAGTCAGACAGGGAATGTCACTCTCGAGGTCGATGCTCGGATGCAGGGCCTGTTCGCCCGGTCGTTTCCCGAGGTGGAGACAGTTCCACGACCGGACATCGATCCCGCCGCTCCGCTGACGCTGCCGGGCGTTTCGTCGCAAATCTCGCTGGCCGACCTGCCGGCTCGGTATCGCATTGCCCGGGAAGAGTTCCCGAGACAGAAGTCGATTCTGGTCGCCGATGAGAGCTTGAGACGCAAATGGCGCAGCCGTCTGGACGAACTGGGCGACGGACTCAAGGTCGGCATCTCCTGGTTTGGGGGCAAGAATCCCGATCTGCAGACGCGGCGGGCGATTCCGTTGCGGCAATGGGGACAACTCCTGCGGATGCCGGGGGTTCATTTCGTGAATCTGCAGTATGGCAACCGCCAGGAGGAGATCGAGCAGGTTTCTCGACGGGAAGGCATCACCCTTCACGACTGGTCCGACTGTGATCCGCTGACCGATCTGGAGAATTTCGCGGCTGAGATCGCCGAACTCGATTTGGTAATCTCAATCGACAACGCGACCGTTCATTTCGCGGGAGGCCTCGGAACGCCGACGTGGAGCCTGTTGACGAAGCTTGCCGACTGGCGGTGGTTCCACGACAACGAATCGACTCCCTGGTACGAATCGCTGCGCATCTTCCGTCAGGAAACTCAGGGCGAGTGGGAGCCCGTTCTCCTTCGCGTGGCCGAAGAGCTTGCTCAACTGACTGGGGGCGTGACAGTTCCTGAAGCTGCAACGCCGGATATCGAACCGACGGTGCCGCCGACTCCGGTCCTGAAGACCGCGGCGGTCCCATCCGGGCTTAAGCCTCGTTGTGCGGTGATTTCTCCGGTCGGGCCGGGGCATGCCGAGATCTATTCCCAGGCGGAGAGTTCGATTCGCAACGCGGCTCTGCAGTCTGCCGGTCCGTTTCGTGAGATCATTCCGTTCCGTATCGATGACACCGCGGGGAAGATCGGGCGGTCTCGGGCTCGGAATCATGCCGTGCGACGCGCCGCCGAGATGGGAATCGAGTGGGTCTTTTTCCTCGATGCCGATGACCTGATGGTGCCGACGGCCTTTGCCGCTGTTGAACCGTATCTCGATCGGTACGATGCGATCTGGGGCCAGATTTTCAGTTTCGACGACGGCAGCCAGCACGCCGTGCAGCGAGAGAATCAGCTCGGACAGACCGATCGATTCGAGGACGTTCTCCAATGCGATCCTTTTCTGTCGTTGCAGATCGGGCATTTTGTCAGAACAGAAGTCGCCCTTCAGCATCCGTTTAATGAAGCACTCGATGTCGGAGAAGACTTCGATTACTACCTGCGGCTCTGGGAGTCGCAGCGGTGCATCAAGACCGATCAGGCTTTCTTCGCGAATCGCCGCGGTCGGCATTCGACGGGCCCCCGAGCCGGAACCGGCCGCGACTGGACCGTCCGCGTCAACGAGATGATGCGTCAACGACGGGCGAATCTTCTCTCGCCAGCGGGAAGCCTACCAGCTCCTGCAGGGGCCGCGACTGCGCCGATGAAGGTCGCCATTTATGGAATGATGCGAAGTGGTACGACGCTGCTCTGCGACAAGCTGACCGTGCCCGGCCGGGGTGTTGTCCTGCTGGAACCGAACATTCACATGTCCGGCTGGCCGTTTCATATCTGCAAACAATTGAACGACTTTGGCGTCGCCGTTCAGGAAGAGGACTGGAAGCAGGCCTCGCAGTCGGAATCGTTTCAGTCATACTTCAATCGTGAAGTTCTGCCCCGTCTCGAAGAGCTCGACTACTGGGGCGTGAAGATGGTGAACTTCGCCGACAGCGACAGGTTCCTGACCGCCTACCCGCCCGAACATTTGATTCTTTGCGTTCGTGATATGCGGGATGTAGTGCTGTCCGCCCAGGACCTGGCGCCGAAACTCGGCAACTTTGTCGATGAAGCCTGGATCGAAAAGCGGGCACTCGAAACTGCAGAGGCGCTGGTGAAAATGGCCCGGCGTCCGCATACGCTCATGCGATACGAGGACATGTGCACGCGGCCTCGATTGATTGACGATCTGGCGGCTCGCATGGGGCTTCCGCGACCGGGGGATCATCGACTCAGTCTCGAAGCCGTGCCGCATCGACTGTACGAACACACGAAGCATGAAGGCAAAGTGTCGAGCAAGTCGATCCAGCGGTTCGAAAGCGAACCGGAAGGTCCGCGTAAGGATCTGGCCCGGAAAGTATGGGAGCAATGCAGCGAGTTCAATGAGCTGTTCGGATACTCCACCCGAGTAAAGTCCACTCCCGTGGCAAAGTCGGTGGGGCAGAGTGGCGATGCCAGCATCGTTCAGCATCTCGACAGTTTCTGGAAGCAGGATCAGCTGGCGAACATTATTCCGCGAAACGAGGAGTTGGGAGCGTTTCCGGAGGGCTGGGATGTCCGTCCGCATCTCTGGGAGTTGCTACGGATTCATCTGCAGCGGCGGGTTGTCGAAGTCGGCTGTGGTTACGGGCGTCTCTGTCAGGCGTTCCCGACGGATTATTACCTCGGCGTGGACATCAATCCGGAAGCGGTCGAACAGGCCGGTCGTCTCCATCCGGGCTATGAGTTCCAGACCATCGATTTCTGCGACGACTATCCGCGAGCCGACGCGATTATGGCCTACACCGTGCTGCTGCACATCGACGACGACACGATCGGCTCGATGCTTGAACGGATCTGCCGATCGACCGACGTTGTTCTCATCGCCGAGATTATGGGGGAGGCCCGCTGGCGTCGCGGCGGAAATCCACCCGTCTTCAATCGCGATGCGGAGGAGTATGTCGCGCTCATGAGGGAGCGGGGATTCTTCCTCACCTGTCAGGAAGAACGGCCCTACAAACATTATCCGGATACGAACATCACCTTCCTGAAGTTCGAACGCTCGAATCAGTCATAGGTTTCCGGCGGATTCGGGTTTCAGGAACTCTTTGTTGGAATCACAGTTAGAAAGTTGAGGCGGTCATGGGCACAGGGTATTTGCCGGACGACGTACTGAGCAATCTGATGAACGAGCTGGTTAACGTTCCGGGCGATTTCGCGGAAGTCGGTGTGTTTCGAGGTGCGTTGTTCAAGCGGCTCGTCGCGGTGGCCCATGTGCTGAAACGGACCGTCCATGGCTTCGACAGTTTTGTGGGGATGAACGAGCCGACCGCCCATGATCAGGGACGGTATCAGAAGGGAGAACTGAGCGTGGGAGGCGTGGAAGCCTTTCGCAATATCATCAATCAGTCGGTCGCTCAGCATCGCCAGCTGTCGCTGCGGTCCAACGTGGGAGCAATGTCGAACGAGATCCGGGAAGATCGCTATCAGCTCTGGGAAGGCTATGTCCCCGACTGTCTTACGAAATGTCCCGTGCAGCAGTTCGCCTTCATTTATCTCGATCTCGATCATCACGATCCGACCGAACAGGCTCTCGAATGGGCCTGGCCGCGACTGGCACCGGGCGGAATTCTCGGGTTCGATGACTACTTCCCGGGCCGCGATCGACTCGCCTCGCCGCCGATCGACCGGTTTCTGGAGAAGGAGTTGGGTCAGCTTCGTCTCGTGCAGTTCTCCAACAATCAGCTGTTCATTCGTAAGCGGAATGAAGCAGGGGAGCGACGCAGCGTGGCCTGAAAACCGGCAAACGTTCGCCAGATCGCCTGGTCGCGATAACCGTTGCGATTGCTGGTGTCCCCGTCCGAGGCCCGCAATTTCGATCAACCGGACTCATGTCGGTCTCGGGATTCGACCGGTCAGGCCGGAGATGCCGATACAGAAGATGAGCGAAGCGAATTTGATCGGGCCCGGATCGCTTTCGACCTCGAAACATTTCCTTCAGCTGGACGGAACCCCTTTTCGGGATTGAGTCATGTCAGGCTTCAGCATCTCGACCGGACTGATCAGCGGTCTCGACATCGCCGGGCTGGTCGATGCGCTGTCCCTGAATCAACAACAGGCGATTAAACGTCTGGAAGCCCGGACCCAAGAGTTCACGATCAAGAAAACGGGCATCAACGCTCTCGAAGCGAGCCTGCTCACTCTCTCGACGACGATCGCTTCGCTGAAGAACAAGGTCACCTTCGAGCAGCTGAAGGTCAACAACGCCGGCTCGGATCAATTCTCGGTGACCGTCGACAAGACGGCCGTTCCCGGTAACTACGTTTTTCAGACCGTTCAGCAGGCGTCGGCTCAACAGTCGCTGTCGCGAGGCTATGCCGATACCACAACCCAGACGATCGGCACCGGGACACTCACCATCGCTCAGGGGGGATTTCTCGATAAATCGACGCTGCTCGAAACGCTGAACGATGGCTCGGGCATCCGCCGGGGAATGATCCGCGTTACCGATCGCTCAGGATCGTCAGCGGTGATCGATCTCACCGATGTCATCAGCGTGGACGATGTGCTTGCCAAGATCAACGACAACGTCGACATCTCCGTCTCGGCACGCGTCGTCGATGGTCGCTTTATTCTCGAAGACACCAGTGGTAGCACAGCCCTGAACTTCACGATAACCGATCTGAACGGCGGCAAGACCGCGACCGATCTGGGGATCGCCAAGTCGGTGACGAATTCGACACTGACCGGTGACGAGGTCTATCAGGTCACCGAGAATTTTCTGCTGGAGCAGCTTAACGACGGCAACAACGTCCGTCTGCTGACCGGTGCAGCCGACATCCGTATCAGTCTGGCCGACGAGTCGAATCTCGAAGTCAAGCTCGACGGCAGCAAAACTCTGAAGGACGTTCTGGCCAAGATCAACGATCATGCCAGCAATGGTGGTAAGGTAACCGCCGAGATCAGCAATGGCCGACTGGTTCTCACCGACAATACCGCCGGCAGTGGTTCCCTGGCCGTAACCGATATCAACAACGCCAAAGTCACCCGTCAGCTCGGACTCGATGCCGCCAGTGCAGGCGGTGTTCTAACCGGAAACCGCCTGACAGGCGGACTTGATTCCGTGCTGTTGCGGAATCTTCGAGGCGGGCAGGGGATTGAAACGCTTGGCGAGATCTCGATTACCGACCGTTCCGGACAGACGGCAACGATTGACCTGTCAGGAGCAGAAACGCTGACCGACGTCCTCGAAGCCATTAACAACGCCGTGGACGACGTCAGTGGCGATCCATTGAAGATCCAGGCTTCGATCAATGGCCGGGGAAACGGCCTGGTCATTGCCGACACCTCGGGCGAAACCGCGAGTAATCTCGTGATTTCCGATGTGGGAGGCTCGACGGTCGCAGCGGATCTCGGAATCACCTTCGACGCGGCTACCGATGAAGTCGAATCCGATGCCCTTCATCTGCGATTCGTGAATGAAGCCACGTCGGTTTCGAACTACGCCCCCGATGGTCAGGGCATTCAGGTTGGAATGTTCCAGATCACAGATACCGCCGGGAATGTCGGGATTATCGATATCACCTCGGCAGTGAAAACCGTGGGCGATGTGATTCAGCGAATCAACGCGAACACGTCGATTTCGGTGCGAGCGGAACTCAATGAGACGGGAGACGGCTTTGTCCTGATCGATGAAGCAGCCGGAGCCGGCACACTGGAAGTGACAGAATTCGGCGACACCACCACGGCGGCCGACCTGCGACTGCTGGGGGAATCGTACACCGGCGGCGATGGGGCTCAGCGTGTTTCGAGCCGGAAAGTGACACTGATCGACATTGAAGCGACTGATACGCTCGACGATCTGGTGACGAAATTGAATGGGGCCGGTTCCGCCGTAAAGGCGAGCGTGTTCGACGACGGATCGAGCTTCAACTCCAAGCGATTGAGTATCACATCGTCCACGACCGGGAAAGACAGCCGGTTGTTGATTGATGATGGCGGACTGGGATTGAAGTTTGGAGCCGTGGTCGAAGCCCAGGACTCGCTGCTGCGTGTCGGTGCCAATCCGGCGTCCGCGTTTCTCGTTTCCTCGTCCGACAATCGCTTCGACGACGTGGTCCAGGGAATCGACATTGACGTTCGCAATATCGGACTGACGGCGGCAACGGTCGAAGTGGCCGTGAACACGGAGAAGGTCAGCGAGCATATCAACAATTTCGTGTCGATCTACAACTCTTATGTCACCGCAGCCGATGAACTGACGCTGTTCGATGTCGAGGCGAACAAACGAGGGATTCTGCAGGGGGACACGTTCGTCCTTCGCGTCTCCAATCGTCTGACGCAGTCGCTGACCGCGCGATTCAATGGCGTGTCCGACACAATCAGTTCCCTGTCGGGGATCGGGCTGAAAATCGGCTCGACGGGGAAGCTCGAACTCGATGAAGACAAGCTGGCCGATGCTCTGCGAGATGACCTGGCGAACGTGAAGAAATTCTTCACGACTGCGGAAAAAGGATTCGGGGCCAAGTTCGAAGCAACGCTGAAATCGTTGACCGACATCGTGGACGGAACGTTCACGAACGAAAAGAACGTGCTCGATGCTTCCATCGATGCGACGACCGAGCGGATCTCCGAGCTGAATGTTCTGTTGGAAAGCAAGAAGGCGCGGCTGCTCAATGAATTCGTGCAGATGGAAAACATTCTGAGTTCGCTGCAGTCGCAGCAGACGGCGTTGTCGTCAATCTCGTCTCTAAGGGTGAATCCGGCTCCGACCGGGGTCGCCTGATAACAAGTCGGTCCGAACCGTTACGGCAATCGCCCGCCGGCGGCTCGACCAAATTCTGATTTAACGACTGGAGAATTCGATCATGTATGAAGACGCCTACCTCGAGACTCAGGTGCTGACGGCACCGGGACCGCGGCTGCATCTGATGGTGGTCGAAGGGGCCCTTCGCAGTGCGCGACAGGCTCAAACAGCTCTCGAACAGAAAGAGTTTGAGAACTCGCACCTGCTGCTCGGCCGCTCGCGGGAGTTCGTCTCCGAACTGATCGCGGGTCTCAATCCCGAGGTCGCCCCCGAAATGGTCGGCTCGTTGAAGCGCCTGTTCGCTTACATTTACCGGGCTCTCGCACTGGCCGATATCGACCACGAGTCGGGGCATATTGCCGAAGCCATTCGCCTGCTCGAAAGCCACCGGGACACGTGGCTGGAATTGCTCGAACAACTTCCCAGAGAAATGCTCCAGAGCAACGACCCGGAAACCAACTGGGAAGGCTGAAAGTCAACTATTGAGAGTGGGTGATTGGAGTCACCACAGAGGCACAGAGATCACAGAGGGCTTTCGAACCATTCCGCGTTGATCCGAAATCGTTCGACCGTAAAGAGGCTTACGATTCAGTTTGGATCGTATTGAGCCAATACATCCTCCGTGTTCTCTGTGTCTCTGTGGTTAAAGAACTCAGAGCACCCGCCTGCGGATTCCGTCCTTCAAGACTGGAACATTGAAGTTAATGAGTAGGCCAGGCTGCTTACTGCTCAATCTCAGGTAACTCAATAACTGAGCTTCATGGACAGGCTGGATACGATCGACCGATTTGATCTCAACAACGACGAGATCCGCGACCAGCAGATCGATTCGATACCCGGCATCCAGCTTCAGTCCCTTGTAGCAGATGGGCAGCTCCAGTTGCCTCTGAAAAGGGATCTCCTGCAGACCCAACTCTCTACACAAGCAGAGTTCGTAGGCCGATTCGAGAAGGCCGGGACCAAGGGCCCGGTGTACTTCAATGGCCGCTCCGATAATCTGTTCGGTTAACTCGCTGCCAGTCACTAATTCTGGGCTCCGCCGCGAGTCACACTACTCCTGGGTCCAGTAGTCGACAACCAGAACGTCGGCCAGGATCGGTTTCAGTTTGACGGTGAAGGCCTGATGGGCCGGGTGGGGGAGATAGGCGTCGAGGTCGGCCTTGCTTTTGAAGGTGACCATGAAGCAGTGTGTGAAGCCCTTGGAGAGTTTTTCCGGGCTCACGTCGGTGCCGTGTTCGTAGCCAATGATCGTGTCAATTTCGTTCTGCAAAGCGCCGAAGGCTTTCACGATTTCGTCGATCTGTTCCGGTTTGGCGTCTTCTTTGAACTTGAAGAGAACAACGTGCCGGTAGAGACGCTGCGAGTTGGCTTCCCCGGATTTTGCGTTCTCCGGAGCGGGGTCTCCCTGAACCATGCCAATCATTCCTGCCAACAACACACACGCGGAAAAACCAACGAACCTGAGCATGCCCGAGTCTCCTGGCGAGCGACGTCCAAAGACGCCTGAATCTCTAAAGTGAACGTAACTCCAATTAACGCCGCACCCGGTCCGGACACTTCGCCAGAGTGTTCCAAAGCGATACGGTTCAGGCATACCGAAACAATTGTGCCTGTCCGACTAGGGTAGCGATCCCGTTTCTGGCTTTCCATGGGCCATTCCGGGAAATCGATAAAAACCGACTGATGCCACGGCCCGGGAACGGCTCAGCCGAGCCGAAGTTCACAAATGTCGGCCAGATGCCGATAGTCGTCGTTGTAGTCCAGCCCGTATCCGACGACGAAGTGATCCTCGATTTTGAAACCGAAGTAGTCCGGCTCGATCGCGAATGTCGTGCGGCACTGTTTCCAAAGCAGAACGGCGGTTCTCAGCGAGGCGGGATTCAGCGTTTCAATCTTTTCGGTCAGCCGCTGAAGAGTCTGCCCGGTGTCGAGGATGTCATCGATCAGCAGGACGTTCCGGCCTGAGAGCGGGGGCAGAAAATCGAGGTTCACCGTCAGCTGGCCCGAAGTGGTCGATTCGCCGCAGTAGCTGGACGCCTGAATGACGCCGACCTGATGAGGGACTTCGAGGGCCCGCATGAAGTCGGTCAGGAACATCAGGCTCCCGGTCATTACGCCAAGGAGCGTGATCGGCTCACCCTGCAGATCTTCCGAGATCTCGATTGCCAGTTTACGGACCCGGTCCTGGATCACCTCGGCGGGAATCATGACGGTCAGTTGCGGATCAGCCATGGTGATGGAGCCCGATGGGAGATCGGGAAGAATTAGTCGTTGGCACTCGCCGGCGGTTCGAGGATGTCTTCCCGCCATTTCATGGCCCGATCCATCGGCTCGATTCGCAGCACGACGACACCATCCTGAAACAGTCGCACAGTTCCTGTTGATTCCGAGACGGCGATCGCGATTGCTTTCGTCGCCTTCGAAATGGCGGCCGCCGCCCAATGGCGGGAGCCGAGTCCTTTGGACAGCGTCAGGCCTTCGGCCGGAGCATCGAGAATACGGCCCGCTGCGACGACTGTGCCGTCTGACCCGATGACAAACGCTCCGTCGATCTGGGCCAGTTCTTTTACGCTCTCTCGAACACGCGGGTTCCGGAGTTTGCAGTCTTTCCGACTGTAGCCGCGAAACGGATCGTGAACCTGCTCGTGAGACATTTGCATCACTTTGCGGTGATTGCCGACCACGAAAAGCGTTCCGACCGACTTTCCTTCGCGTCCTTCCCGGCCGATTTCACAAGCCAGATCAACGACGAGCCGCAGCGTTTCCAGCGGAACCTGGGTTTCGAGTCGTTGCAGATCGCGGGAGGTGAGCCGCGAGAGTTGTTCGCCCAGCGGAATCACGCTGATCGTGTCGATGTCGTCCCGATCATAACCGGCGTACAACGTCACGACGGTGTCGCCGGAGCTGATCAGTTCGTCGGCAATCCCCTCGAGCAAGGCCTGACCGAGTTGATTCTGCCGGGTCCCGGGCTCCTGCAGCAGTTCGATCAGGTCGATGTCGTCTTCTCGAACCGCGTCCTGAATCTCCTGCTTGTCGGCGGCGACAATCAGTCGTGTATCTTTGAAGGTCCGCTGGATCGCTTTGAAGTCGTAAGCGGATTCGGCCATGATGAGCACGGCATCGAGTTCGAGCTGATCGGTCAGCAGCTTCGCCGCTGTAAGGAGGCTGCCAACGTGTGTCGAGATCTCGGCGCGTTTGTCGGTCACGGAAAACTCCGGAGACGTTGCTCGGGAGGCAACAGAGGAGTGGGGAAAAGACAACAGACCGCAGTTGCCAGAGCGGCCGCGGTCTGAGTGAGTGTAGGCAAACGGGATGCTCCGTCAAGCAGTCCCGATGGTTCTGCAATTATTTCTGCGAGACCTTCTCGGCTTCCGCCACCGGATCTTTCTGTTCGATCAGCTTCTCGACCCGATGGCTCTGAGCTTTGACGAGCGTGCCCGAACCAAACGCTCCGACGACCTGATCGTTCACGTTCTGCTGTCGCGAGAGCATCACGCCCCGCTTCATGTCGAAGGCGATCGAACCGGACGGCGTCATCTGCATCAGGCGCGTCTGGACTGCTGGATCGCGCATCAGAGTGGCCAGCGCGGTCGATACATGAATCGTCGCCACGTCCCCTTCCACGCCTTTCAACGTGTACTTCCGGATCAGTTTCACCTTTTCCTTCAGGCTGTCGGTGACAGGGACTTCGACTTCCAGGGTCTGATTCCAGGTATCGCCGATCGTGATGTCGCGATCCGGGAAGACAACCAGAAAGTTGATCGCCGGATCGTTCTTGGTATCGGTGTTGGCCTGAAGCCCCTGGACGTGGACCATTTCGCCTCGGTTGTTGACTCGCATCCGGCAGAGCGGCACGTTGATCGAGTCCATGATCGACTGCATCTTGGCCGGCTGCAGATCGGGATTGGCACTGTCGAACAGAGTCGGGCTCGAGTCGTCAAACTGAGCCATCATCCGCACGCGGTCGATCATCAGTTCGAGCGTCGCTTCGTTATTCTCATCGACGCTGACGACTCGATAGTGACGCCACTGCTGCGATTCATTGCGAACCGTCTCGGCGATCTCGTTCTTACGGGTCGTGTAGACCGAACGATCGTGCACCTGGTACTTGACGAACTCACCCTTCTCGAACTGATACGACAGGCGATAGGTCTGCTGATCCGTTTCTTCCGCGGCGGCGGACTGTTCGCTCTCGGCTTCCTCAGCTGCGAAAGCATTCAGATTGAAGCCGGCAATCAGGCAAGCTGCGCAAAGAATGTAAAACCAGTTGGATGTCTGCCCGGGCATGGCGTCGCGTCCCTGCAAGTGTCGAAATTCGGCGGAAACTCCGAAATCCTTTTTCGGAGCGGCCGGATCGTAGCAGACATTGCCGATGCGGACGAGGCCAATTTGCAGGCACGACCGGTCAGGGAATGATGAATGCCATGCCAGTGACGGCGGTCAGTTCGACGAGAATCGCCTTGTACGTCCAATCCGGCTTTCGCGGAGCGTACGGCGTGACGGAGCCGGGGTCGCTCTCGGACAGCTCGTACTGCACCGAGTTTGGCGGATCGATCGTCATCAGCCCCGGCAGCAGGGGGGCCGTGGTAAAGAACTGCACACCTGAAACGAGCGGCTGCCAGTATCCCCGCGAGTAACCGTACCGTTCGAGGTTCGGCTCTTCGAAATACAGGGGAGCATGTGTCGTCTGTGGGGCATTCCAGTGCTGCTCGTGAGCACACCAGTCCCGCTGAGTTCCCGGCAGATGCACAAGGACCGCCCGTTCCGGCTGTTTCGCTGTCCGATCTTCCGGCATTGGACCCTGCTTCGGCCTGATATCGAGCCGAGCTTCGGTCAGCGGACGATCGTCGTCCCAGCGAGCCCGATTCAGAGCCGGAACGCGGGCTCGGCCTTCGATCGGAGCACACGGATTGAGTGGCTCCAGATAACTGGTCGACCCCGGCACCTGTTCTCGCTGAAAGACGTTCGGCCAGACGGGGCGACGACCGGCAAAAGTCCGGCTTTTCGGGATCAGTAATTGAGCCGGTGCGAGTTCGTCATTCTCGTACCAGACTCGATGCGGGCACGACATTCCGGGGAACAGAGGCTCGGACAGCGTGTTGCGAAAGCAACGCGTCCCATTATCCAGCCATCCGGCCGGCATCACGGTGTCTTCCGTTTCCGCCAGGTCGTCGCTGACCTCGTAGTCGGCGTGCTCGGCTGTCTCGGCTTCGACAACTCCATCGCTGTCCTGCCAGCCAGCCGGGCTGACTTGGGAGAATGCCTTTTCCGGAGCGTCAGAGGTTTCGCTGGCAAGTGTCGGCATGGCGGCCTGCGGAATTCGTTGCGGATTTGTCCGAATCCACAAATCGGCCGGAGCCTGTGCATCCTCACTGGAGAGCGAAAGCCACGCGGAATCTCCGGCAGCCGGGAACAGCGGAATCGTCGTCCGCCCCGGTGGTTCCTGAGTTTCGGCGGCTAGACTTGATGCGGCGAACAGCATCAACAGGAGGGCCGGCGTCCACGATGGGACGGACATCGCGACTTGTCGAATTCGCCAACGGTCCTTGGACATGCTGTTCAGGTGCCAGTTCAGGTTTTCTGTGTCGTCGTCCGCTCATTAATTGTGCGCATTCGAACAGCGCACGCGGTCCCTCTGCAGTCGTCATCGGATCCGGGGAATCGCAAAGCTGAGAGAATTCAAAAAAACTGATACAAAACACCTATCCTGCCGGAATTTCTTGCATTTGCGGGCGTTCAGACCGGTAAGATGAAGTCGAACGTGAGTCGCGGGCCAGAGGACATCGCAGCGGCTGCTTGGCTGCGATGGTGATGTGTCAAACCGAAGTAAAGACACAGTTTTCCGGGAAAACCGGGCGGAATCTGGCCCCTCAGGACGGCTGCATATGCCAGAGTTAATCAGGCGCCAGATCTGCGCGAAGGGGACCGGTGCGCCTTAACCGGTCGACACGGACGATGCCCAGTCGTGGCGAGACAATACGGCCAATCAATGGAGAGGGAATACGTGCAACGGAATTCGGACAGCCAGTGGACGCGGGAGCAGGGAGTCGCCGGACTCCTGCTCAGCCGTATCGGACTGCGGAAGTCTGCTCAGCGAGCCACGTCTTCATCGCAACCGGAGGGATCGTGGAGTGACCTGTTTCTCCGCTGGCTCGGACAACGGCAGCCCGTGCCCGCCCTCGTCCCGGTTCATCGCCCGCTGCGAACCATTCGCCTCGAAGAACGCCGCCTGCTGAGCGTAACCGCCGGCGTGAACGGCAACGTGCTTGAAATCGTCGGCGATGGCCTCGGCAGCGATGAGACCGTCCGCGTCGAAGTCGACTACATGTCGAATACGCTCGAACTCTTCGACGAACTCAACAACAACATCCTGATCGACGGCAACCTGTCGGTCTCGCTCGGATCGATCATGGGCGGCCTTGAGTTTGATCTCAAGGGCGGAAACGACACAATCATCACCGCTCCGATCGAGATGATTTCGATTACGGTGATTGACGATCTCGGCACCGACGACGTCCAGCTGACCGGCGACAACACGGTTACCGGGGGAGCAATGAACATCGCAGCCGAGGAGATCACGCTGACGGGCGACTTCGTGCTCGGCGGCGACTTCACGGCGAATGGAGCGGTGGAAGTCCTGGCCGCCACGACGTTCAACGTCACCGGGCAGATGAACTTCACCGATACGGTCACTTCTTCAACCGGTTCGGAATCTCTGACTCTGACAACCACCGGCTCGGTCACGTTTCAGGATGCCATCTTCGATCTTGGTCTGCTGACGATCGATTCCCAGAGCTCCGTCTCCCTCGAAAGCCTGCAGCACTCCGCCAACACCGGCCAGCTCGATATCACGAACTCAACCGGCGTGCTTGTCACCGGGGCAATTTCGGGCTTCGAACAGATCGATGTGCAGAGCTCCGGACTGGTCGACTTCAACGATGCCATCTCCCAGGCTCCGGCCTTCGCAGCCGGCAGCAATATCGATATCACGGCTGATTCCGTCGACTTCGATGCCGATGTGAGCGGCTTCAATTCGGTCGCTGTCGATGTTGGAACCGAGTTGCGAATTGCAGCCGATCTGTTCGGCATCGATCAGTTCACCGTCACGGGGGCGGGGCAAACCCGATTCAACGGTGCGGCCATTCAAAGCGTCTCGGCGGACACGATCGACATTCAGGTCGACACGGTACTCGATCAGCACGTCACGCTCGACGGCGAATCGTCTGTCACGCTGGCGAACGTGGCCGATGGGGGAGCCGTTTCGAATCTGACAATCGAATCGGAAGAGATCATCACAGGCAGTATCAACGGCGTCGGCACGCTATCGATGACCGCCATCGCGCTCGGCCCGGCCGGCGGCAACATCCTCGTGCAGGGCGATGTGACCAACGTCGTGAATGTCGCGCTGGAAGCGACGCGACTTGTGACCTTCGAGCAGACACTCACCGGAACGGGAGCAGGGACGTTCGAGCTGAAGTCGGCAACGACGGCCACCTTCAATCAGAACTCCGGCGGCCTGTCGGGCTTCACCCAGTTCGATGCCACGGCTGATGACGCCGTGTTCGTGGGAGCACTTTCCGCGCTTGGTCCGGCTACAGTGACCGTGCAGAACAGCGTCGACTTCCAGAACACACTCAGCACCGTCGCGTCCCTCGCGCTCGACGGCAACGGCACGGGGGCGTTCGGAGCAAACGTGTCCGTCACCGGGAACATCGACATCACGCTGGCCGGCAACACCGACTTCGATCTCGCGACTCTGTCCGCCCAGAATCTTTCGGTGCAGAACACGGTTTCCGTCAGCAACTCGGCAAACTTCACCATTGGCAGCCAGCTGGCTCTGATGAGTTCGCTGACCGGAGCAGCTGGAGTCAATTTCACTGCCTCGGCAGATACCGTTTCAATTGACGGGGCCATTCAGACCTTCGATCAGCTGCAGTTGACCGGAACGACTTCGACCTCTCTTGCCGGGAACATCTCCGGCGTCGGAACGCTGACGCTGCTCGGCGGCCCGGTGGAACTCTCGATGGCCACGATCACCGCCGACAACATCGCGATCACGCCGCAGGTGACGGTCGTCAATTCGCTGACGATCGATGCCGATCAGGCCATTTTCAACGGAGTCGTGCAGGACAGCGGTGCCAGTGTGACACTGCAGTTGATCGACGGCACCGACTTCGATTTCAACGCCAATGTGAGCGGATTTGATCAACTGCTCATCACCTCGGCGGCCACAGAGGTTAACGGTGTTTCCAACATCAATACCGTGGCTCTCAATGGAGCAGGAGTTACTCGCATCGCCGGAAATCCCTGGACAAGTATCGGGGAAGCGACCTTCTCGACCACGGTCGAACTGACGGGGGCGATCACGTTTGACGCCGTCGATCAGCTGCATTTTCTGAATACGCTGTCCGGCGTCACGATGGCCGATTCCCTCGAGATTCTGAACGGCACGGCTGTCGATTTCGTGGCGATAGATAACCTCGTCACGCTTGACGTTCAGGCGACCGATACGATCGACTTCAATGATACGGTCACGAATGTCGGCGACTGGATCACGGATGCCGGTGTTCTGACTACAGTCGACTTCGCTCAGCTTTCCGTCGACTCGGCCGAGTTCTACGGCCCGGTTGAGTTTACTCAGACGCTGGAAATTCTCGCCACCAGCAGCGTGCTGATCGAAGGACCGCTGCAGGGAAGCACCGGAGCAGAAGACCTCACGATCGACGCGACCGATATCGATCTCGGCGAGTTCAGCCAGATTTCGCTGGTCACCCTCGACGGTTCGGATTCAATCCGCTTGAGCGGAATCCAGTCAGCCGCGACATTTGCAGCCACGACCACCGACTTCACCGGCGAAAGCCAGCTGACAGTCGGCACCGGCACGCTGACGGTGACGGCTGAGACCATGGACATTACCGGCACGGCGACTCTGACCGCCAACGCGGGAATCGCTCTGATTCCGTTGAACACAAACACTTCGGTTGGGCTCGGTGGAACAATCGGCGATCCGGCGGCAGGGACATTCAATCTGACGGCAGACGAGATCGGGCGGTTCGCTTCGACCGGCACCATGACGATCGGCCGGGCTGATCTCGCCGCGACGATTACGACTCATGAACTCGACCTCAGCGGCGAGCAGTTCCATCTCACGCTGCTGGCCGGAGCAGGGAGCGATCTGAATATCCTTCAGGCTCTGACGATGGGGACGAACAATCTCCTCGTCACCACGCCCACGAGTATCACGATTGCCGACGCAGTCTCAGCCACCGGGGCAGCCACGATCGATCTGAATGCGATCGATGCGATCACGTTCACCGACAATGGTTCTGCTTCCACGGCCACCGGTCAGCTCGAGTTGACGTCCGGCAATACGATCACCTTCGAGCAGTCGATCGTCGATGTGCTGACAACCACGGGCGGTCAGCTGCATCTGATGACGAATGAAGTGCAGATCGACGCGAACTCGGCCTTCACAACCGGAGCGGCAGGCGGCAACATCGTGCTCGATGCAGCCGTGACATCGCAGTCGAACAGCCTGTTTGATCTCTCCCTGACAGCCGGCACCGGCACGGTCAATTTCAACGATGCCGTCGATTCGCTGGATGCGTTGACCGTCAACTCAGCCGACGATGTCGTCTTCACTTCAACAATTACCGACCTCAATCTGCTCGCCGTGACGGCTGACAATCTGACCCGCTTCCAGGGCGATGTCACCGGCGTTGGCCAGTTGATGACCGCTGCAACGGGAACGACTCAGTTCGAGACAGGCATTTTCAGCGTCGGCACGGCGAACTTCGGTAACGATGTGCTGCTGATGACCTCCGTTGATTTCACGGCGACCGGAGCGGTGACGTTCGCAAGTCGCGTCGATGGCAACGCGGCGACGCATTCACTCGTGATTGATGCCGATGGCGATATTCGTTTTGAAGACGAGGTCGCCACGCTGGACGAACTCAATGTCTCGACCGTCGCTGGTCAGGAGATCGTCTTCGTCGGACAGGTCTCGATGATCGGGACGCTTACGACCGGAGCCGGCGGACGGACAGTCATCGAAACCGATCTGATTTCCGCGAACGTCGCGACGTTCAACAATCCGACCTGGATCGAGAACGATGTCGTCATGCAGATCACGGGTGCATTGCAGTTCACGGATGCAGGCGAGTCGATCAACTCCGCCAGCAGTGGCTCGCTCGATATCACAGCCGGCTCGACGCTGGTGGTCGGATCGATCTCCAATCTGACATCCCTCGACGTGACGGCGGCCGGCGAGACCCGCTTTAATGGTGACTTCACCAACGTCGCTGCCGTGCAGACTGACGGTGGTGGCGAGACCGTGTTCGGCGGAATGCAGACGCTGGACATTGGCACGGCCACGTTCGCTGATGCCGTCCGCATGCTCGATGATGTGACGATCGACGCCAGTGGAGCGGTTGAGTTTCAGAACACGCTCGATGCCGATGGAGCCGATGTCGATCTCGATATCACCTCCGCCTCCGCCACTTTCACGGGGATCGTGAGCGACTTTGCTTCGCTGATGGTGACTGCAGCCGGGACGACGCGATTCAATGCGAATGTGATCGATGTCGACGTTGTGCAGACCGATGGCGGCGGCTCGACCGTCTTCTTGGGGAATCAGACCGTCACGATCGGCACCGGCACCTTCGCCGACCAGGTCGACTTCGAAGGAGACGTTTCTTTCGATATCGGAACCTCGCTTGTTTTCCAGAGCCTGATTCAGGGAACGGTCGCCGATGTCGATCTGGAAATCACCTCCGCGTCGTCGGCTCCTGTGACATTCGGGGCGGGCATAGCCGATCTCGAATCGCTGCTCGTGACAACCGCCGGCACGACCCGCTTCACGGGCGATGTGACGAACGTAAATTCGCTGCAGACCAGCGGAGGCGGAAACACGGTCTTCACCGGAACTCAATCGCTGCAGATTGGACAGGCGTTGAACGATGCCGTCGAGCTGGAGGGCAATGTCGATATCACGGCGACGGGAGCCGTCTCGTTCCTGAATGGAATCACCGGAAGCAATGCAGCCGAGCTGTCGGTCGACGCAGCCGGGACAACGCGATTTACGGGAGACATCACCGATCTCGCTGTTCTCGAGACAACCGGTGGTGGAGAAACGGTCTTCACCGGAAACCAGACGCTCACGATCGGCTCGGCATCTTTCGACGACAATCTTCGGCTTGAAGGCGACGTCAATCTGAATGCCACTGGAGCGGTCGACTTCAATGGAGAACTGGCCGGCGACACGGTCGCGGAACTCGTTATCAACTCCGATACCGATGTGACGTTCCATGATGCGGTGTCCGATTTGGCGCTGCTCGATGTCACCGCCCTGAATGAAGTGCGGATCGTCGGCACGGTGACCGACGTGACGACTCTCGATGTTGACGCCGCCGCCCGAACGATTCTGGAAACGCCGAGCATCTCGGTCGGCATGGCCATGTTTACCGGCGATGTCACCGTGCGAACCTCGCTGATGCTCAACGCGGCTGGCGATGTGACGTTCAACGATCCGGTCAGCGGAGAGACCGGCACGGAACAGCTGCAGATCACGTCCGGAGAAGACATTGTCTTCGGCGATACGATCTCCCGGCTCGACACGATTACACTTAACGCGACTGACACAATTCTCTTCTCAGGGAATCTCACCGACATCGGCACGCTGGTCGCGACCAGCGGCATGGGGACGACACTCGATGCGGCCAGCTTCAATATCACGGATGCGACCTTCAATGGCGATGTCCTGCTGGCTCAGAATGTGACGTTCGTCGACGGGGCTTCGCTCGTCTTCAATAACAACGTCCAAGGCGTGACGGGAGCCGAGTCGCTCTTTATTGGTCCGACCGCGGGGGATGTCACTTTCGTCGGCACCGTCAGCAATCTGACCGATCTGGTGCTGAACGGCCCGGATGATGTCGATTTTCAGTCGGCGGTCACGGTCTCCGGTCTGCTGCAGATCATGGGGGCGACCGGCAACATCAACTTCAGTGGGCCGGTGAGTGCCGGCACGATTTCGCTGGCAGCCGACACGCTGGAGATTCACGATGACATGACCGCCACGACGGGCGGCGTCACGCTTTCAGCCGTCGACAGCATTCTCATTGATGCGACCCTCGAAACCACTTCGCCTGCGGCTGCGGCAGTTTCGATCGAAGCCGGCCAGCTGATTGAGTTCACCGCTCAGGGGCATGTCATCAATCAGACCGGCGGCTCCATGACGCTGACAGCCGATGATTCCGCGCCAGCCGGTACGGGCCAGATCCTCATGGCTGATGGTTCGTCGATCGAAACCATGGGCGCGATCGAGATGAACGCAGCCGGGGATATCACGGTGGCGCACGTGCTGTCGGATACGTCGCTGGTGAATGCGATCACGGTAACGAGCCGCAACGGAGCGATTATCGATGCCGGCGATTCCGCTCGGGAGTTCGTGACGGACGGGCGGCTCACGATTCAGTCGGCGACGGGCATCGGTTCAGCCGACACGCTGGAGATCAACACTGGTGAAGTGGATTTGGAAAACGCAGCCGGGAACATTCAACTGACTGATGCGACGACGCTCGATATCGTTAGCATCTCGCAGACGGGACTCGGCAATGTCTCGGTCATCACAGAAACGGGCCTGATGACGGTCCTCAGCACCGGGACGGGGGTCTCGACTGTCGGCGGCTCGATCACACTCGATGCCCAGGGGGGCGGCTCTCTGCTGATCGAACAGCAGATCCGCTCGCTGGGCGGCGATGTCATGCTGCTGGCTGATACGGGCATTCAAACGGGTATGAGCGGGGCCGTGGTGACGACGGGTAATGCCGGAGCGGATGGCGGTGACCTGCAGCTCGAAGTTCGCGGCACCGGCGATGTTCTGCTGGAACAGCGGCTCGAAACGACGGCGGCCAGCGGCGGTGCAGGTCCGGCGGGAAATGCGGGAGCGATCACCATTACCACGGACGATGGGAGTGTCTTCACCGATCGGATTCTCGCGAATGGCGGCACCGCAGCCGGCGGCGATGGGGACGGCTCGCTGATCACGATCACGGCCAACGGCGGGTCAATCGAACTGCACGGCGAAACAACGACCGTCGGCGATACTGATGGCGAAGTCGTGATGACCGCGACCGGATCGATTCTTGATCGAGCAGATGGTCAGACGCTGATTACCGCCGGCCGGGCTTCGTTCACGGCTGGTCAGTCGATCGGCGAAATCACCGACTTCGGGATGGCGACCGGGAACGCGATCGATCTGCAGCTGTCAGTCGCTCTCGATGGAGCAGAGGTTCAACAGGCGGGCGGCGCGATTCATCTGCACCATATTGGCGATCTGGTCGTCTCGAATGGAGCCATTGTTCTCGACGCCGATGGAGCAGCCGATCTGGTAATCACATCGACGGGTGGACTCGACATCGGCACCGACGGCACAGGGCTGATCACATCCAGCGGTGATGACGTTCATCTGGTCTCAGGGACCGATCTGGTTCTGCAGGATGCCGGCATCAATGTCGGCGATGGTCAGCTGCGATTGACTGGCGTGAACGACATTCTCGATGCCTCCGGCCGTGAACTGGGGCTGCTGACCGCGCAGGATCTGTTTGTTCTTTCGGGGAGCGCCGGCGGGGAAACACGCCTGCTGACCAGTGTTGATACGCTCGACGCGGAACTCACGACGTCGGGGCGCGTGCTGACGGTTGTCGAGAACGACGCCATCGTGCTCAACCGAATTCATACCGTGGATGCCGATTTCAATCTGGAAGCAGCGACGGTCGCCGCTGGTGATATCACCGTGGTCGATGTTCAGGTCGGGGCCGCGACGGTCGAACTGATCGGCACCGACAATACGAGTCGCATCGTGAACGGTGGGGGAACAGCGCGAACGATTCAGGCCGAGTCGCTGGCGATCTCCGTGACGGATGGCGTGGCCGACGGCGATCGTCTGGCTGTCGAAGTCGACAACCTCGCAGTGGAAACCGCCCGGGGCGACCTCCATCTGATCGACCTCTCCGGTGGCCTCACAATCACGAACGTCCGCAGTGTCTCCGGAGTGTCGATTACAGCCGGGGACGCCAATGATGACATCGATATTCGCACAACCGGTTCGATGCAGGTCGATTCCGACGTTCGGAACAATGGCGGCGGAAATGTGCTGCTGGCTGCGACCGGCGAAACGGATGCCGATCTGACGGTTGATGCCCGCGTTGCTGCCGAGAACGGGACAGGAAATGTCACACTCACGACCGTCCGCAATATCACGCTGGATGGAGCGGCGGCGATTGAAACCGATCAGACGGGCGAGATTCTCGTCAGTGCCGGCGAAGACCGACTGCTGACCGGAACGGTCGATGGTGTCAACGACGCCGCGATCTTCATGAATGCGACCTCGACCATCGCCTCCGATGCCGGCAACGTCCTGCTGCGGGCTTCGGGTGATGTCACGATCTCTTCGATCAACGCCGATGCGGACGCGAGTGGCGGGCGAGGGAATGTGACGCTCATCGCCGACTTTACCGGTGTCGACGGCACGCTGTTGCGAGGGCATGGAGCCGTCGCGGAAAGCACGCCGGAAGGTGTGACGAACATTACCGGTGACGCCCTTGAGATTCAGGCCGCCACGGGCATCGGCAGCGGAGATGATCTGCGAACCGATGTCACAACCCTGCTCGCGGTGAATGATGTTTCTGGCGATGTCCGGATCTTTGAGATCGCCGGAGCTGGCGACAACGACCTGACTGTCCTCGGCATCACGAACACCATGGGAAGTATCGATGTGATGACCGGAGACGGCTCACTGCAGGTGACCGGAGCGGTCTCAACGACGGCCGCGGGGCAGATTCGAATCGTCTCGGGAGATGCCGATGTCGATGGCAACGGCGAACTGACGATCACGGCGGATGTCACGTCCGAAACCGGTTCCATCGCTCTGCGGGCAGACGGCCAGCATTTGACGGTTTCCAACGATGCCCAGATCTCGACGACGGATGGCAATATCGTGCTCCGCTCGGGAGCCACCGGCGATGGCGACATCATGCTGGTCGATGGAACAGGCGTGAAGACCAGCACCGGCACCGTCTCGGTAACGGCGTTCGGCGATCTCTCTTTGAGCCGCGTGGAATCGACGACTGGAACCGCAATCAACATCACGGCTGATGGAGCGGTTATCGACTCGGGCGATCAGGGAACGCACGATCTGGTGGCCGAACAGGGACGGGTCACGATCACGGCTGGTCAGGGTGTCGGTTCCGGGAATGCCCTGGAGACGGCCATCGGGCGGCTGGTCGTAACCAATGGAACCGGCAACATCGAGGTCTTTGAGAGCACCGGACTGCTGGTCGATGGCATTAGTCAGGGAGCAGGGGATGTCATCCTCTCCAGCGGCAACGCCTTCACCGTGACCGCTGCCTGGACGGGGATCACGACCACGGGCGGCAATGTTGAACTGACGATGCGGGGAGCTGGCGAGCAGTTTGCGTTGAACCAGGATCTGCAGACGAACGGTGGCGATGTCCTGATCAACTCGGCCGGCGGAATCGGTGTGGGGGCGGGGACGGATCTGCTTACTGCTGGAGGAACGCTGAACGCGGAAGCCGCCGATGCGTTTGTGATGAATCCGACTTCACGGATTAATACGCTCAACGGAACCATCAACATCACAACCGGCCAGAACATCGTTGTCAGTCAGATCGGCACGACCAGCGACATTACGCTCGATTCCGCGAACGGTGGCGTTGTGAATGCGATGAGCGATGCCACGGTGAATCTGCGGGCCGAGCGGCTCGCGATTTCTTCCGCGACCGGCATCGGTTCGGCTGCGGCGATGCAGACGGACGTCCGGACTCTGGCACTCGATAACGATCAGTCCGGCTCGATCCGCATCGTCAATCAGAGTACCGATGAACTCGTGATCGGCCAGTTCGCCGGCGTGACCGGGATTTCGAATCGGGGTGGAAGTGCAGGCAATATCGATCTCTTCAATGAGGGATCGCTGACAGTCAATAACGCGGTCAACAACCTGAGTGGAGGCGATATCACACTCACCGCTGATGCGAACGCCGCGGCGACCGATCTCACGGTGAACTCGATGATCTTCGCCACACCAACCGGTGCGATCACGCTCAATGCCGGACGAGACCTGTTCATCAACGACAGTGGAGCAGAGTTCGATATCTTTGGGGGCTCGATTACTGGTTCGGCCGGGGAGAATGTTGAGATCGCCGACGATGTCATTATCCGGAGTCGAACCGGTTCCGTGGTGCAGGATCTGCCGCTGCTTGAGAACATTGTCACACCTCAGGTGCTTGCCACAGGTGATGCGAGTGTCTCGGGCGACTTCGGACGTCTCTTCGAGCAGAACTACACAATCTTCGTCGACTGGGCCGATGGTACGATCGATGCAAACGTCGAGGGCAATCCGACTCCCGACAGCTTCACCTATCGCCATACGTACGATGGCAATCCGAACGCGGCCAATCCGGCTGCTCCCATTCCGATTACGGTACGAATTATCGACGATTCGAATATCACCTTCTTCGAAGGGGGCGAGGAAGTTCTGCTTCCGTCGATCACGTCGGTTGCCGACGTTCCGGGGGAAGGGCTCGCCTCGGGGTTCGTGTACGATCTGAGCATTGAAGTTCCCGAACTGGGAGCGGTATCGAGTACGTTTGCGGAAGTCGTTGAGACGGAGCAGGGCGATACGGTTCAGGATCAGGAAACGAGCGAGACGACCGGCGTGACGGAAGAGGTTCAGACGCTTGAAGAGCGCATCGTCAAGCTGCGGATCTTCAACGCCGCTGGCGAGGTCGCCGAAGAGATCACCCTGAAGGGGGATAAGGCGCTGATGATCCTGAACGACTTTGTCGGATTTGTCGAAGAATATGATTTGCCCGACGGTCGCTACCAGATTCTGCAGCAGGAGCCGGGGGAATCGACGCCTCGCGTCGTGTTCGATTTACTCTTGAGAAACGGCCGCCCTGCTGACAATAGTGATGGTTTGCAGGACCGTCCGCCCACGGCCGAGGAGTTTATGCAGCGAAATGGCGAGGAGGCCTTCCCAAACCGAGAAGGCGACACTCCGCCGGCAACTGCGGACCCATCCGAACCTGCATCTGAAAAGGCCTCGACGACAGATGCGGACGGCGTTTAGCCCTGGCTGCGGTCGTCAGCACGGGCCACTTCCGTGCAGCGGATCTGTGCACCTTGTAAAATCATCAGTACTGAATCCTCCGCGGGCCCACGCGGGAGTCCCAATCGGATAGCATTGTGAATTCCGAAGACGAATCCATCCAGCAGCGTCGCGACGCGGCCGATGACTCCCGGGGAGATGAAACGCTCCCTGAGGGGGATTTTCCCGTTTCGTCCGATTCCACGGAGGAGCCGGGTGATCAGACCGTCATGTTGCCCGATGAGCCGACCATCGATGCGCCCGAAGACGATCCCCAGAAAACGCTCGTCGATGAGGATGCGTTCCCGGTTCAGCCCCGGGACGATCAGCAGACCATCGTCGAGATGCCCGACGGCCAGTCGACCAATGAGCCGGACAGTGGAGCGGCCACGTTTATCTCCGATGGCGACCTGATCGACTCTGGAGCCGCAACTGTCGTCTCCGATGAACACGGCGAACTCGGTCCCGATCAGACTGTTGTCGATGACAGCGGCATGCACGATTCCGACCTGAAAACAATGGTCGAAGACGATTCGCATGTCGGCGAGAACCAGGATTTGAGCAAGACCTGGGGATTGCAGATCAATTCGATCACCGATCCGGGAATGACGATTCGGGCCGCCGAAGCAAGTCCGCCCGTTGCCATCCCGGCCCACTACTCCATTCCTCGACGCCATTTGGCGGAGGGGGCTCAGCCCGAAGAATCACGACCCGAATACGAACTTCTGAAAGTCCTCGGCGAAGGGGGCATGGGAGTTGTCTGGGAAGCGCGGCAGGAGTCGATTCAGCGCAACGTCGCGATCAAGATGATCAAGGGGAACATCGCGCAGAAGCCCCGGCAGGTCGAGAAGTTCATTGCCGAAGCAGTTGTGACGGGCGACCTCGATCACCCGAATATCGTCCCGATTCATGAGCTCGGACAGGACGATGAGGGCAATTTCTTCTACGCAATGAAGCAGGTGCAGGGAACGCCGTGGAACAAAGTCATCCGGCAGAAGTCGCTGCACGATAACCTCGACTATCTGCTGCGGACCTGCGACGCCCTCGCGTTCGCCCACGCTCGCGGCATCATGCACCGCGACCTGAAACCCGAGAACATCATGCTCGGGGAATACGGTGAAGTGCTTGTGATGGACTGGGGTCTGGCTCTGCCGACCGACGAGTACACGAAGAAAGATCTGATCTGCAGCTTCCACGGCATGGGGGGCACGCCGGCCTATATGGCTCCGGAAATGGCGACTGGCCCGCTGCATCGAGTCACTTATGCCAGCGATATCTATCTGCTCGGCGCAATTCTCTACGAGATCATCACCGGCCATCCGCCGCATCGGGGACGAACCTCGCAGCAGTGTCTCGCGGCGGCCATGCGAAACATCATCCAGCCTTCCAAAGAACAGGGAGAGCTGGCTGAAATCGCGATGAAGGCCATGGCGACCGATCCGGCCGAACGGTATCAGACCGTCAAGGCGTTTCAATCGGCCATTCGCAACTATCTGGCCCATGAAGAGAGTCTGCAGCTCTCCGCCCGGGCCAGTGATGAACTGTCCCGAGCTGAGTCGACGCGCGACTACGCGAACTATGCCCGCAGTCTGTTCGGCTTCGAAGAAGCGATCGTCCTCTGGGGAGACAACGAGGAAGCCCAGGCCGGCCTGCGGAAGGCGCAACTCGCTTACGCGGAAGTCGCTCTCGATAAGCAGGACTTCGACCTGGCCGAGTCGCTGGTTCAGCCCGATGACGATGCGTTCGCCGATCTCGTTAAGCGAATCCGGGACGCCAAGCTCGACCGACAGGCCCGCAAGCGGATGTTGCTGCTGGCCAAGGGGGCGATTGCCGCTCTCAGCCTGGCGATCATCTTCATCGTGGGTACGTCGTATTATCTGATCAGCAAGGAAGTCGAACGGGCTCTCGCTGCTGAGGAAAATGCGAACACGCAAAAGAACATTGCCCTTGAAGAAAAGAAGGAAGCCGAACGGCAGCGGGGCATTGCCCAGGAAGAGCGGGACAAAGCTGAAGAGAACCGAATGCTCGCCGTGGCGGCTCGGACCGAAGCCGAAGAACGGGAACAGGAAGCACGCGAACAACGACAGATCGCCGTTGAACAGCGGACGGCTGCCGAAAAAGCCAAACAGGCCGAGCAGTACGAGTCGTACATTGCCCGCATTGGACTGGCAGCCGCCAAGGTCGAGGAAAATGCCTTTGCCGATGCCCTTGCTCTGTTGCTGGAGTGTCCACCTGAGTTGAGAAACTGGGAGTGGGGGCGGCTGATGTATCTCTGCAGTCAGAGTGCAGCCACCTATCGTTCCGATGCTCCCGTCGATAGTCTGGCGTTGTCGCCGGATAACACGAAATTCGCGACCGCGAGCTGGGATGGCCGTGTCCGCGTCTGGGATCTGAACTCCGAAAAAGTCATCCAGACGATGCCCCATCAGGGAATCTACGTGCATGCCGTCGACTGGTCGCCGAAAGCCAGCGTCATCGTGACCGGCAGCGCGGATCGTGAGGGGAACGTAAAGGTCTGGAATACCGATTCCGGGGAACTGCTGCACCAGGTTCGCGGCCACGACGACGCGGTGGTTGGCGTGCGTTTCAGCGACAACGGACAGTGGCTGATGACCTGCTCCTACGATAATACGGCGACGCTCTGGAAGGTCGGCGGGGACTTCAGTCTTGAACGGGCTTGTGTTCTCAAAGGGCATACCTGGTGGGTTTGGGACGCGGCATTCATCCCCAATTTCGATCCGAAATCCGCCGAACGGAACCGCATCGTCACCGTCAGTCAGGACGGGAAAGCGATCGTCTGGAAGATCGCCGCAGATGCGAAAACCGCCGCCCCCGTGGTGGAATATGTCGAACATGATGGTCCCGTTTACAGTGTCGACTATCACCCGGCAGCCCAGCAGGTGGTAACGGCCGGCTATGACCGCAGCATTCAGGTTTGGAATCCGGCCAAGGTTCGTCCCTTCGATTTCGATGCAGCCGTGCAGGGCGGCAAGGTTGCTTCACAGGAGTATCTGAAGTTCGAAGAACATACCGGGCCTGTTCGCAGCGTCCGCTTCGCCGGAAATGGAAAGCTGATCGTCAGTGGAGCTCAGGATAATGCGGTCAAAGTCTGGGATCTCGAATCCGGTCGGGCGATCAAGACATTTCGCGGACACGACAGCGCCGTGCGGGATTGTCAGATGACCAACGACGGACGCAGTCTGCTGTCCTGCTCGGAGGATCAGAAAACGATTCGCTGGTCGGTTGATGATTACGCCGAGATTCAGACGCTCAACGGCCAGAAGCTCGACGGCCATCGCGACGCGATTCTGTCCGCTCAGTTCACACCGGATGGTTCTCAGGTACTGACCACGAGCCGCGATCGCTCGGCCTGGCTCTGGAACATCAATTCGGGAACACCCGATGTGATCTTCCAGGAGGGGCATCGCTATCTCAGTTCGTCGGCGTTGTTCCTGAAAGAAGAGCGTTATCTGGCGACGGCCGCGGCGGACAACTCCGTCCGACTCTGGAATACGGAAACGGGAACGGAAATTGTCCGCCTTCCTCAGACGGGACGTTCGGGACTGGTCGCCGTTTCTTCCGATGAGAGTCGCATGGCGACCGGCAGCGAAGAAGACAGTGTACTCATCTGGGATCTCTCCGGACTCGAACAGGACAAGCAGCCGAAGCTCCTCGGCGAACTGCGGGGGCATAACCATCCAGTCACGGCTTTGACCTTTATTCCCGGAACCCATCAGCTCGCCTCGGGAGATGCTCACGGTCGATGTATTCTCTGGGACACCGACACCGAAAAGCCGATCTGGTCGGTTCGTCATAACACGCTGAAAATCTCGGAACTCCGCAGCACGGGAACTCCGCCGGTGCTGCTGTCAGCCAGTCACGATAACACGATTGGCGTAATCGATGTTGCGAACGGCAAGGAACTGGTCGATCGTGTTATGAAGCACGATCATGCCGTGATCTCGGTCGATATCGCTTCGAAAGCGAATCGACTCGTCTCAGTCACTTCGCCGCCACAGGAAGAAGAGAACGGCTCGTCGATCTCGAAGCTGCATCTCTGGGACATCGGAGCAGGCAAACTGCTGAAGACCGTTCCCCTTTCGGGCTTTGCCGTCAACGATATCGTCACAACGGCCGATGGGCGTCTCTGTTATGCAACGTGCAGCGATAATACCGTCAAGCAGATTGATCTTGAGACGGGCAGTGTCGAACTCCTGATCGATGGTCATCGCCACGGCGGGTTGCTCTGGTCATCGCTGCTCAGTGGCGACGGGCGTCGACTGCTGACTGTGGGCGGGATTGATGCCCGGTTGTGGGATGTCAACTCGCGTCGAGAACGGATGTCGTTCGGACCGCATGGAGCCGTGGCTGCTGCTGCGGTTCATCCGGATGGCCGCACGGTCGTGACCGGCAGCTGGGATCAGTCGTTGAAATTCTGGGATGTCTCGACCGGCCAGTCGAAGCGAAAGATTCCGGAAGCTCACAAGGGGTACATCAACAGCGTCGATTTCTCACATAACGGGAAATACATCGTCACGGGGGGCGACGACGGCGTGGCGATTATCTGGGACTACGCGAAGGCGGAAAAAGTGCGGACTCTCGAGGGGCATCGCTCCGGCGTGAATCTCGCGATCTATTCGCCGGATGACAAGGTGATTCTCACCGCATCGCGGGACCGGACATTGCGGCTGTGGAATGCCAACAATGGCGATCTGATCCAGGAATTCGCTGATGGCCATGAATGGGCCGTCCTTTCGGCTGGCTTCTCGCCGGATGGCTCCCGCATTGTTTCCGGCAGCGAAGACAACAAGGCCGTTCTCTGGGATGCGATGACCGGGGAGCAGATTGCTCAGATCAAGGGACACACTGCTGCGGTGACTTCGGTCGCCTTCTCCAACGACGGCCAGCGAATTCTGACCGCGAGCCGCGATAACACGGCGAAACTCTGGGACGCCTCGCCCGGCTATGAAGGGCAGGAAATTCTGACGCTGAAGAACCACCAGCAGGAAGTCACTGCAGTGGACTTCTCCCCGTCCTCCCTGCAGGTACTGACCGGCAGCCGGGATGGCACGGCAATCATCTGGCCGGCAGTGAACTGGCGCGAGGAACGACCACGGGTGGTCGATGCAGACGCCACTCCGTGATGATAGTTTCTAGGCTGGGATAGCCGCAGGCGTATCCCAGCTTATCGACCATCCGGAGGTGGGATAGAGTTATCATCACATCATCTCAACCCGAAGCGTCAGCGAGGGCTGGTTGCGCATAAGACGTCGATTTCCCTCGCTGACGCTTCGGGTTAAGAAGTTATTGGCCTCGCGATTGGGTTATCCCAGCTGTCGGGTGATGACGTCGCGGGCTTCTTCGCAGAGGGCCGTGGCATCGTCCGATGTGGGAGCTTCGGAGATCACGCGGACGATGGGTTCGGTGTTGCTGGCGCGAACCTGGACCCAGCGGTCGTCCCAGTCGAGTCGAAGTCCGTCGCCTTCCGTCGGCACGGCCGTACTGTAATGGCGGCTCAATGCCTGGCAGGCTGTCGGCACGGCTTCCCGCGGGCAGGTTAGTTTCGATTTCACGATCGCGTACTTCGGAATCGAGTCCACCCAGGTGGAGAGGGACTGATTGCGAGCCGTCAGGCCGGCCAGAACATAGGCCATCGAGACAAAGCTGTCCCGCACGTAGCCGACACGCGGTTCAATCACGCCACCATTGCCTTCTCCGCCGATGAGGGCATTGACTTCAAGCATCTTTGCGGTGACGTTGGCTTCGCCGACATGCGACCGATGGAACGGGCAGCCATGGCGTTCGGCCAGATCGGCAGTAACGCGGCTCGTGGAACCGTTGACGACAACGGGCCCCTTCTGCGTGCTGAGCACATGATCGACGGCCAGAGCCAGCGTCAATTCTTCGCCGATGTATTCTCCTTTTTCGTCGACGATAGCCAGTCGGTCGGCATCCGGATCCTGAGCAAAGCCGACATCGGCTCCCACTTCGCGGACTTTTGCGCACAGGCTGGTCAGATTCTCAGCCAGCGGTTCGGGAACATGTTCGAACTGCCCGTCGGCAACGCCGCCCATCACAATCACTTCGCAGCCGAGTTGTTCGAGCAGTCGCGGCGTGGCGACGGCTCCCGAGCCGTGATTGCAGTCGAGAACGACTTTGAACCGCTTCTGTTTGATGCTCGCTGCATCAACAAGTTTGAGCACGCGTTCGATATGCGGCCCGGCGGCATCGGCGAGTTGTTCGACGGTGCCGATCTGGTCGTGAGGAACGTAAGCAAACTTCTTCGAGTCGAGCAGCGACAGCAGTTCGAGACCTTCCGCCTGGTTGTAGACTGAGCCCCGTTCATTGAATGGCTTGAGCCCGTTCCAGGGGACTGGGTTATGGCTGGCGGTAATTTGAATCCCGCCCTGAGCGTTGTAGTGGGTCACAAGCACGCCAGCCGTGGGGGTCGTGGCGATGTCGGCGTCGATGACTTTGCATCCGGTGGCGAGCAGTCCCGAGAGAACGGCGTGCTTGACCATGGTGCCGCTCGCGCGGCCATCTCGGGAAAGGACTACGGTTCCGCCCTGGGCGCGGGTGCCAACGGCCGCTGCAAACTGACAGAGAAAATCGGGGTCGAGTCCATCACCTGCAATCGCGCGGAGGCCGGAGATGCTGAGGATGCGTTGCATGAAGTAGGATCCTTCCTGGAAACTTCAACGTCCGCGTGCGGCTCCTGCCGGGACAGGCAACGTTCTACCGGACGAAGGCAAAGTAGTAGAAGATAAGTCCAGTGATGGACGTCATTGTCAGATCAATGGCACTGGCCCATCCCAGAAACGCATGCTTGCGACTGTGTCGGGCGGGCGTGACCGGGCGAGGGAATTTCCGCAGGGCTTCGAACATCGTCCACCCCCAGAGGAACGGGGTCGAGATAGCGAAGACGAGGTGAATATACAGGACCTGCGCGACCTCGGAAAGCTCTTCTGGCGACATCCGAGGTTCGGAGGGATCCTTATTGATAATCGCCTGCCAGCCGCCATGCAGCTGCATGTCGATCTCGAAGAGGACGACGGCGACAAACAACAGCAGCGAGAGCAGGATCTGCAGCTTTTTGTGCAGATGATACTTCTGGCGGAATTTGACCGCCCAGATGCTGTAGCAGAGAATCGGGACGACGAGCACGAGGGCGCACACGACCACGTCGAGCATCAGCGACGCGTCATAGCCCAGAAAACCCCGATACATGCACGTCCCTCAGGAAGAACCAATAAAAAAAGCCGCATGCAAGGATGCGGCTTTGTGTCATAAGCGACAGCTTAGCTGGCCGAGGCAGCCGGCTCGATATTGATCCGACGACCTTTGCGGTCGAAGTAAACCGTGCCTTCGGTCAGAGCGAACAGCGTGTAATCGCCACCCATGCCGACATGCTTGCCAGGATGCCACTTCGTGCCGCACTGACGGATCAGAATGTTGCCGGCCATTACTGATTCGCCGCCGAACTTCTTCACGCCACGACGCTGTGCGTTGGAATCGCGACCGTTACGACTGGATCCTTGTCCCTTCTTATGTGCCATTGCTCAAATCTCTGACGTTCTACGCGGTTATGGAAATATGTCTGGAATTCATCCGTGTTGTTTCAGGGCTCCACATAATATCGGCCTCTAACCCGGCTTTCAAGACCGCAGCCGGGTCGATTCGAGCGAAATCTGGCTGCTCGCTGATCGACCAGTTTCCCCACTGGACGACCGAATGCGGGCCGGGGAGGAAAAACATCAAAGAGTTCCGATGCGATCCTGCCTCAGGCTGCCACACGAGCCGGGGTGGTAACCTGTAGGACTTCTGACGGCTGTGCCGCGACGAGTTCCGGAAATCTGAAGCCGACGGAAGCTTTTGGTTAAGTTGCCTCAACCCCCGGAGCTATCCTTGAGGAAAAATCGGAACACCGATGATGAAAACGATCAATATTCGTTTCGAGCGAGGAATGAGGTTTGCATCGTCCCGTCTGCCAGGATGATAATGGACGGTCTAGGTCAGCGAATCGAGTTGAAATGTCATGCTGCAGGAGGTTGCATTGACTGGAATTAATTTTTGCAACTGTGAGGGGAGAGGGATAAATGAAACGCTTGATTGCTGGGGTTGCTGTCCTCCTGACGGCAATGTCGGCTGGGGTCGCCAATGCGAATGGCCTGTGCGGGGCCTGTAATTACAACTGCTGCCCGCCGGCCGCCTGTCAGCCGTCCTGCTGTTACACCACCTGCAAAGTCGAACGTCAGACCTGTTATCGAACGGTCTACGAAACTGTCTGCGAGCCGCAGCAGTACACTGCCTGCCGAACTGTCTACGACACTGTTTACGAAGACGTTCAGCAGACCTGCTACCGAACTGAGTACGAGCAGGCTTGCCGCACCGAGACCTACACCGTCCAGCGGCCCGTCTACGAAACCAGCTTCCGTGAGCATACCTACACCGTGCAGCGTCCGGTGTACGAAACCGCTCAACGGGAATGTCACTACCAGGTTCAGCGTCCTGTCTGGGAAACGCATCAGCGTCAGGTTCAGCGGGTCGTTTGCCGTCCGGTGACCGAAACGATTAACCGTCAGGTTTGCCGCACGGTGTACCGCAATGTGACCGAAACCGTGAATCAGACACGCTGCTACACGGTGATGCGTCCGGTTACGACCTATCACACGGTTCGCCGCGATTGTGGTCAGTGGACCTGTCAGCCGGTCCATATTCCGGGACCGCGTGTTCCGCGCGTCGTTTGCGATCCCTGTGGCATGCCTCGCGTCTGCATGGTGCAGTGTCCGGGCTACACGGTCCAGCGTCGCGTGTGGTGTCCGAACATTGTCGAACAGCAGGTTCCCTGCACTCGCTACGTACCGCAGGTCGTTCAGCAGAACTGTCCGGTCCAGGTATGCCGAGTCGTTCCTGAGCAGGTTGTCGAGAACTGCCCAGTTCAGGTAACTCGACTGCAGCGGGATGTTGTGACTGAGAATGTTCCGGTTCGCGTCTGCCGCTGGGTTACGGAAACCAAAACTCAGATGGTCCCGTACCAGACCTGCCGCATGGTTTCGGAACAGAAAGTTTGCCGCGTCCCGGTTCAGACCTGCCGCATGGTGACTGAAGAACGGACCCGTCAGATTCCTTACTGCGTCGCCAAGCAGGTTCCGTACACGGTCACCCACCGTGTCGCCAAGTGCGTGCCGCGTCAGGAAAACTACACCTGCACCCGCATGGTTGCCAAAACCGTGCCTCGCCAGGTGGCTTACGAAGTCTGTCGTCTCGTCCCGGTCACCGTTTGCAACGACAATCCCTGCAACACAGGTTGCAGCGACTGCCAGAACAACGGTACCTATGAGTCGAACTACCTGACTCCGGGCACGATTTATGAAAACGGCACCATCCAGCCGACTCCCGATGAAATCGGTGGCGATGAAGCCTGATTGATCCAGAGCCTCGGCTCTGAGAATTAAAGCGTCTTCCGGCAGACGGCCTTTCCTGGGCCGTCTGCTTTTTTCATTTTCCGCCGGAGATGACGGTCTCATCAGGAAAAACTCGACCCGAAGCGTCAGTCCGGGTAGACTGATCGACAGACGTGATGATCAGAACACGCCATCACGACTCACAATCCAATCCGATTTCCAAGGCCCACGTTTCCGAACATCCTCGGCACACTCAAGCGATCACTAGCGTGAAAGAAGCACTTCTCCGCCACTCCAGGCGAATACGGCGACAGCTTTTCGACGAACAGAATCGGCTGACATGGACAACCGAGTAGACAGCGCCACCGACGTGCCGACGCGAGTTTCATCGCGAAATTCAAGCTCAGGCTCAGGAACCTGGCTCCCGGCCGAGATCCCGGGGATGTCGGTTCTCTCCCTGCTGGAGAACATTCTCAACAATACTTCGCTCGTCCTCTGGGTCATCGATGCCAACGGGACATTCCTGCTGTCTCGCGGGGCGGGGCTTCAGGATATCGGACTGGCCGATGACGAAGTTGTTGGGCAGTGTCTGTTCGACCTGTACGCGAATTACCCCGACGTTCTGGATCAGATGAAACGTGCTCTTCGCGGAGAGACGTCTCATGAGTTCACGGATGTCGAAGGGGCCTGTTTCGAAAACTGGTTCTGCCCCCTGGTCAGTGAAGATGGCGAAACACTGGGCATGGTTGGAATCTCGAATTCCGTCACGGAACTCTCGCAGACGCGGGAGCGCCTGAAGGAGAATCGGTCCCGGTTCGAAGCGATGTTCAACCAGGGCCCGGCGATGATGATCCTGGTAGCCCACGAATCGGGAAAGATCATCGAAGTCAACGATGCCTTCACCAGTCTGACCGGAGTCTCTCAGGACGACGCGGCTGGCCGAAAACTCGAAGATCTGGATCTGTTCAACTCGGCCAGTCTCGAGACCCTGGACAACCCGACGACTGAAAACGAACCGTTCGAGCTGACGACGCGCGGCGGGGACCGACGGCTCTTTCGGCTGAGCACCCGCACCTTTCGCTACCAGGGGGTGCTGTCGTGTCTGGTCATCGGTCAGGATGTGACGGAAGAAGAACTGGCCCGGGCGGCTCTGTTCGAAAGTGAGATACGTTTCGAGACTCTGGCGATGCAGGCTCCGGTCGGCATCTTTCAGTGCGATCGCGACGGCAGAATCTTCTTCGCGAATCCTCATTTCTGGTCCTGTTTCAACCTGGAAGACCTGAAAGAGCATTATCCCGCCCTGGAAGAAGGAACGATCGACCCGGAGCTGGATGTCTGCTGGTTCGATCTGTTTCAGGATGAATACCAGACCTTACAAACAGTCTGGCGACGTCGGATTAGCCAGAAGACGCCGTTCCGGATGCGGCTGAGTCCGATACTTCCAGCTCGGGACGTGGAGACCGTTTCGCTGCATCTTCAGGAATCCGATTCCGGCCGGTTTCTGGGGACGCTGATCGATATGACGGGCGTGGCACGAGCGGAAAGTGTTTCCGCTTTGCGTCAGCGAGAACTCGAAAAGGCGGTTCGAACTCGCACTGCTGAACTCGACCATCTGAACCGTAAGCTCACCACGGAAGCCGAGTCCCGTAAACAGGCCGCAGAAGAACTGCAGCTCTCTCAGGGCCATTTGCAGGCCGTGCTCGAGAACGCCGTCGACTTAATCTGTCACGTCGACCGGGAAGGCCGAATCAAATACGTCAATCGTGTGGTCACGCCCGGCGTTCGCCGACAGGATGTCATCGATTCAGTCGTCTTCAGCTACATGAAGCCGGAGTATCAGGAGCAATCGCGGGAAGCGTTGCGGGCTGTTATCGAGCAGGGAAAACAGGTCGAGCTCGAAATGCAGGTCGAGATTGGCGATGAAGATCGCTGCATCAATTCCCGCTGGGGCCCGGTCTACAGCGGTGGAGAAGTCGTCGGGGCCACAATTGTGGGAACCGATGTCACGGAAATCCGACGACTGGAAGCAACCGCGAAACAGCGTCAGGATGAGCTGGCTCATCTATCCCGGCTTAGTCTGATGGGTGAAATGTCGGCACGGCTGTCTCATGAGCTTAAACAACCATTGATGTCGATCGGGAGTTTCGCTCGGGGCTGTCTGTATCGCGTGCGATCTGGCGAGATGCAGCAGTCTGAACTCGAAACGATGCTCGAACAGATGGCTGATCTTTCGCTGCAGGCCCGAAAGATCGTTCAACAGACGCGGGATTTCGTCGCCAATCGTCCGTTCCAGAAGACGCTCTCAGACTTGAGCGAGATCGTCAAACGATCTTTCGAGCTCGTTCAGGCGGAACTGTCGAATGTTCCGGTCGGTATTCATGTTTCCATTCCCGAGGATCTGCCGCCGATCAACGTCGATCCGACTCAGATTCAGCAGGTCTTCGTCAACCTGCTGCTCAACGCGATCGATGCCATTCGGACGAGCAGGAAAGCGGTCAGCCACGAGATCTCAGTTTCCGCCAGCCGTCAGCGGGAAGGTTATGTGACAGTCAGAGTTCAGGACACAGGGGACGGGATTCAGGGAATCGACAACGATCGGCTGTTCGCCGCGTTTCAGTCGACCAAGGAACATGGCCTGGGGATGGGACTGGCGATTTGCCGCGGAATTCTGGAGAATCACCTCGGGGAGTTGCGGCTCGTTTCGACATCTGAAGAAGGGACCATCTTCGAAGCTGATCTCCCCGGTTGACTACGACGCGTCCCCTGTAGAAAGGCTGAACTGTGGCTGAGGAAAAAACGATCTTCGCCCGGATTATCGATGGTGAGATTCCTGCCGACATCGTGCATTCCGATGATCTCTGTATTGCCTTCCGCGATATCAATCCGCAGGCTCCGGTGCACATCCTCGTCATTCCCCGCAAACCGATCGCGTCCCTCTTCGATGCCACGGCCGAAGATCGCGAACTGCTCGGCCATCTCATGCTTGTCTTGCGAGATCTGGCGTTGAAGGAAGGACTGGAGGAAGGCTTCCGTACCGTGCTGAATACCGGAGCAGGCGGCGGACAGGAAGTCTTTCATCTGCATTTTCATCTGCTCGGAAAACGCAAGCTGAACTGGCCCCCGGGCTAGATCCATTTCCGACAGGACGCGACCTTCATCGAGGTCGACCGGCCCGTTGAAATGCCGGCGTTCTTAGTTACTCCGTGACCGGAGTAAACAGTTCTCGAGGCCGTTCCGCCGCCCGCGGTGCGTTTGGAGGCGTAAGAGCCGGAGCAGCCGATTGTGTGTTCTCTTCCGGTACTTCGGCTGGTTCCGGGAGAGGGAGCGGGGCCGGTGTCTGCTCGAACTGGTCCGAGGGCAACTCATGATGGACCGGTTGGGGAGCAGGAATTGCCATCGGCTCGCTGATGATGACCCGAGAGTGCGGATCAGATGTCGTGCCGTGGCTGATGATGTTTGGCTCGTTGATCCAGCCCGGCAGTTCTTCACGCGGATATTTCCGGCGCTCCATCCGAGCCGCGTGAGCGTACGCATCGTCGGTCCAGGGGCCTTCGGAAACGTGCACGGCACAGTATTCGAGATACGTCCCTTTCTCGAAGTGCACATTGCGGACGGCAAGGTTGTATTCAAGCACAGAAAGATAGTAAGCACTCTTGGCGGCTGAGTAGCGACGCTGGGCTTCCAGCAGGACGTTCACGGGTGCCTGATCGGCTTCGTAAGCCGCCATCAACGCGTTAACCTGGTCGGCTGCCGCTTTGAGTCGATTTCGGACGGTCTGAAGAACTTCCCAGGCGCGAATCGCTTCGGTCATCGCATTGCTGAGATCGTGAACGATCAACCGTTCCTGCTCCTGCAGCAGTTTGCGGGAGCGAGCCACCTGGAATTCGGCATTTCGAACGCCAGCGTGAGCACGACGGTTTCCAATCGGAATGTCGAGTTCGACGCCGAGCTCCCATTCCTGAAAGCGACCGGTCGCCAGATCTCCCCAGGCACTGTCGAACTGAGGGGCTCCGCCATCGCTCGGGTTGGTGAGCGTTTCTCCAAATCCACGCCAGCGATAAAGGCCAACCGCATCGAGTTCGGGCAGCAGCAGTTTCTTGGCAGCGACCAGTTCGAGTTCCTTCTGCTTGACCACCCATTTCTGGCGGCGAAGTTCGGGACGCTGCTCGACGGACTCGAGCAGACTGTTCTCCCAGTCGAAGCAGACAGGAGCCGCCAGTGGTTCATCGCAGGGACGAAGCAGGCAGCAATCGTTGATCGGCATGCCAATCATGTAACGCAAACGCCGTTCCGCCCGGAGCACGCCGCCATTTCCTTTGAAGGCACCGCCCGAGGAACCATTGAAGGCCTGCGTGCCATCTTCCGGCTTGCCGTTCAACGCATTCTGGACATCTTCCTCGAACCGATAATACTGCTCGCGTGCCTGGGCTTCCTTGTCGGCTTCGCCGCCAGCTCGTCCGAGTTGCTTGAGCGTATCGATCCGCCTCCAGAGCTCAAGTGCCGAGTCGCGAGCAGCGATTTTGGCGTCGAGATCGCGGTAGGCGAAGTAAAGGTCCCAGTAGGCGTTCTCCACGTCGGTCAGGAAGTCGCGAACTGCGATTTCGAATTCGCTCTGCGAGATATCCGTATTCGTACGGGCGACGAGCACCCCGTTATACAGTCCCGGCGTCTGACTGTTTCCCACGGTCTGCCAGTAGTCGATGCCATACCCTTGAAGCAGCGGCTGACGAACTTCGGTTTCCAGCAGCGACGTCCAGGCTCCCGGAAAGCGGTTGCCGGGAGCATTGTTCTTGTCGTAGTCGGTAATGTTTCGCAGATAGTATTCGGTACCGACGGCACTCTGCTTGGCGAGCTGAGCCTGAAATACGGTCGCTTCCTGCTGCAGGAGTCGCGTGCCGCCGCCGAAGAACTGGTTGTTGAGTGCCCGGTCGTTGTTCTGATGAAAAACGCTGGCTCCGAACGAGGCATCGAACGCGCTTAAAGCCGCCTGAACACCGAATCGAGGATCGGTTTCACGAATCGCCGGGTCGAATGACGTCCTGACCGCTTCCGGTGCCCGCAGCACGGTGCCGCCAAGATTGCGCATCACCTTCGAGTTCTCAAGGGCGAGATGCACGGCATCCTGCAGAGCAAGATCGCGATAACTGACCGAGTTCAGATCCGTGACCAAACTGATTGGCGAGGTATTAAGCAGGGCATCGCCGGGAACCGGCTGTTCCAGTTCCGGGTACTCAATCTGGCTGGCCCGGGCCACGTAATGCTCATGCGATTCGGGCGTGACGCTCGCAGCATGCTTCTTTGAAGACTGACAGCCGGTCAGTGGCCCCAGTACCGCAGCCAGCACCATGCAGCTTGCCCAGAAGGCGCAGCGGGGGCCCATCCCGATCAGATCGGTCGCGAATGAGCGCGGTGGCTGAGGTTGACTGGAGTGAGAGATCAAACTGGAGCCCCATCCCTGGGCTGGCGGAAAACTGGGTTCGCATCCATGCAGACCGTTTCGCCCCGAACCGACAGCGCAGGCTCAGGGCGGTCTTTTCCCTTATCGATCTATCGGTTGTACACACCGAATGCGTGACAGATTCCTCCGGCTTCGGGGCCGTACGATCAGAATGACCGGAGAATTCTTCCTGAAGCCCCCAGTCTTCCATCCTTCACGGGCTGTCAGTGAATCGTGGGGAGCGTCGTGAAAATCGAGGTCCAGTCTGGTAGAAGTGAGCACATTGCGGACAATTGTTCTGGTCCGCGTCCCTACGTTCTGGCAAGTTCCAATCGTTCATGAGTTTCTCTCCTGAAATCCAGCAGGAAATCCGTCAACTCCTCGGTTCCTCGACGGCCTGGCTGTTCTGGAGCCGAGAGGGAGGCTCGCCATTGTTGCTGCGAGCCGCACACGGGTTCGGCAATCAAAACATCGAATCGCTTCAACGGGAATGGACAGGCCATGCGGAACTGCTGGAGCAGAGCCTGGAAGCCGGCAAGCCGCTGCGGGCAGAAGCGAGGACGTCCGCGACCGACGATCATACTTCGACTGTGGAGCTGATTGCGGTTCCGTTCGTGACCGACGACCAGCAGGGCGTGCTCGAACTCTGCTTCACCTCGCCGGAAGCCGCCTCGCAGTTTCTGCACTCGGAACAACTCCAACAGATCGAACGGCAGGGCCCCGGCTGGCTCAAGCGTTCGACGCTCCGGGAATCGTCGGCCGAGCCCGCCGGGGCTGATTTGTTGAGGGACCTGAATCGCATCCGTGAGATCACCCCCGCCGCCGAGACCCTGCAGGCCTGCCTGGACGAACTCGTGACCCGCCGAGTGGCCGACCGGTGTTCGATCGCTGCGCGGAGTCAGGGGAAAACCCGGATCCTGGCCGTGAGCGGAGCAGCCTCGCCCAACGCCCGTTCTCAGGTCATTCGCTCACTGCGAACATTCGCGGACTCCATCTCGCCTGGCGATGCGGAGTCGCGACTGCAGTTCGACCAGGCCAGCCTGAATGCTCATGGGCTTTCGGCTCGCTCAGCGACCGTTTACGTCCTGCAGACAGCGAATGAAGTTCGTCGTCCCGACTGGCTGCTGATCACGGAACATTTTCAGGGCGAATCGACTTCCGGCACCAGCGAGTTCGAACACCAGTGGCCGCTATGGAAGCTGGTTCTTGCGGGAGCCGCCGGCACTCATGTCACTCGCCGACATGGATTCTGGAGCTGGAGAAGCGGTCTGGCGGTCGCGCTGTTTTTTGTAGCGGGGTTCATCCCGGTTCCCTTTTCGATCACCGCTTCGGGAGAACTGGTCCCGGTAGAACGGCAGAACGTTTATGCGCCTGAGCAGGGATTGATCCGGGGAGAAGACCTGAAACTGCCCGTCACCGGAGCCGTCTCTGCTGAGGAAATCCTGCTCAGAATTACCAGTTCCGAATTGCAGCGGCGTGTCAGCGAAGTCGAAGGAGAGATCGCGACTGTCAGCGAACAGATTCGCAGTCTGCGAAACACACGACCGGGGCTGGAACGGACACCCGGGAACGATCGGACGGTCGACCTCGATGTGGGAATCCGTCTGGCGGAACTGACTGCTCGACTGGAAGGCTTGCAGGCCGAGAGGGAGTTACTGAATAAGCGTGTCGAATCACTCGCCGTCCGCAGCCCAATTAACGGTCAGATCCTGACCTGGGATGCGGAGCGTGTTCTGAAGGACCGTCCCGTGGAACGAGGTCAACTCTTGTTGACTGTTGGCGACCCCGAGGGGGACTGGGAAGGCATTGTGCGGATCCGCGATGTCGACCTGCAGTATGCTCGAGAGAACATGTCTCAGGAACGTGCCGTCGAGCTCACGGCTTCGGCAGATTCTCAACGAACGTGGACCGGCCAGGCCGTACGAATCGCCAGCGTGGTTGAAACCGAACCTTCCGGTCGAGCCTTCGCCCCGGCTGCGATTGCCGTGGGCGATGTGAACGCCGACCAGCTGCGACCAGGAATGCGGATCGACGCCCGATTCGACTGCGGTACCGCGCCTTTGTTCTTCGTCCTGTTCCGGGGACCAATTGAAACAGCTCGTGGCTACCTTCCCTGGTGATCGCGTTAACGTCCTATGGAGTCAGAGGTTGTGTTGATTTCTGGCAGTGCGGTTGGTCGTGATTCGTAAGATATGCACGACTTCGGATGTGGTTAATCGCGTTGGGCTCTACTAGATCTGGTGGCTTTAAATTAATCTTGCACAAAATCATCAAAACGCTTTACAGGCCGTTGGGGCGACGATAAAACTGCGACACCTTCATCGAACTGATCTTGACGAGCCCGTAAGGATGCGGGGGGCGATGAAGGCGAACGAATGTCGTTCAATCGGCGCACGCTGTCAGGGAAGATAAGCATGCCGGGGTTGCTTCCAGCAGACCGATCGCTTTCGGCTGTTGCAAACATGCTTCCGTTTGCTCGCTGCACTGACCGTCCGTCTGTTGCGACGTTCTCTCTTCTGCAGACCTTGAACTGATCGATTCCGATCAACGTGTGACAGGACGTTACGGAATTTCATCGACAGGGCAGGGTGTAGAACCAGCCTACGGAAGGATCCATCATGTCGACCAAACCCATCATCGGAATCAACTGCGACTTTCGGCCCGCTCGCAAAGATGCAATTGCTCTCAGCTGGATTAACACCGGCTACTACGACACCGTGACCGCTGGCGGGGGAATTCCGCTCGTCTGCCCGCCTTACGCCGATGACAACGACCTGAAGCAGTTCCTGAACATGGTCGACGGCATCGTGCTGACCGGCTGCAAACTCGACCTGGATCCAGTTCGGATGGGACTCGAAAAGCACCCGGCCACCCGCGTCATGCCCCAGCGTCGTGAAGACTTCGACCGTCGTCTGGCCAAAATGGCTTACGAACTCAAGATTCCCGTGCTCGCTATCGGTTCGGGCATGCAGCTGATGAACGTAATTTGCGGCGGTTCCCTTTACACCGACGTTTCCGAAGCCGTTCCTCGTCCGCTCCATCACCGCGACTATGTCGAAGATACTCTTCGTCACGTTCTGGAAATCGTCCCCGGAACCCGGATGGATGACATCTACGGCCCTGGCGAAATTCGCGTCAATAGCGATCATCACATGGCTGTCGACCAGCTCGCCCCAGTCTTCCGCGTGAGTGCGACCACGCCGGACGGCATCATCGAAGCCTACGAAACGATGAGCGACGACTGGTTCTGCCTGGGCGTTCAGTTCCATCCGGAAAGCGAAAGCGCGTCCGCTCTCGATATGCAGGTCGTCGATGCGTTCCTCGAAGCCTGCAAGGAGCCGACTCCGGAATTCCTCAGCTTCACGCAGGGTCGTGCAGCCTGAGTTGCGTCGATCTGACAAACAGCGAATCGAAGAAGAAAGCCGCGGACAGGAGTTCGCGGCTCTCTTTATGCGCCCCTGGCGTTTCGCACGAAGTTCGCCACGAGTTCGCGATGCTTACGTCCATCCTGCTCGACGCCGCTGGCGGTATCAACACCCCAGGGCTGAACGGCGGCAATCGCCTCCGCAATGTTCTCGGGCACGAGCCCGCCCGCCAGGATCAACGGAGGAAATGCTTCCCGATCATAGCCGGAGGCGAGCGCAGGCCAGTCGACTGTGACCCCACTGCCACCGAACTGGCCGGGGACCCGGGCATCAATCAGACACGCGAACGGTTTCACGTCCTGAGCGGCGAGCTCTTCGAGTTCGCGTCGCAGCGGATCAAGTCCGTCGGCCCCGAGCCGGTGCACCCAGATTACCGAGCGATGAGCCAGCTTTCCGGCATCGCCCGCGGTGTAGTCGCCGTGCAGTTGCACGTGGTCCAGCTGCAGTCGGTCTGCCAGCGTGTCGATTTCCTCCGGTGTCGTGTCCACGAAGACACCGACTCGCTGAATGTCCGGAGGGATCTGCTTCGAAATCGCCGCGGCGGTATCTTCCGTTACGAAGCGAGGCGTCCTGCTGTAGAAATTGAGTCCGATCGCATCGGGAGCAGCGGCGGCGACATCCGGTGCCTCGTCAGGCGTTCTCAATCCACAAATCTTGATCCACATCGGCAAATGCTCTCTTGGAGACGCGACACGCGCGACTGCGTGAACGTTCGAAGTCGAATAATTTGTTAAGCCGGGGAATGATCACTAAACTGCGGCTGGAGTGCAAACGTCACTCGCTGGACTGGACAGGATTATGAACGTCGTCATTCTTGGAGCGGGCACGGTCGGGACCTCGATCGCGCAGCTGTTGTGTGAAAATGGACACAATGTGCGCCTGGTCGATTATTCCGCGGAGGCTCTCGAACGCTCGGGGGAAGATCTCGATATCCAGACCATCGTCGGCTCCGCCTGCGATGCGGTCACGCTTTTTCAGGCCGACGTGCTCAACGCCGATCTCTGTCTTGCCGTCACCAGCAACGACGAAGTGAATCTTGTTGGGGCTTCACTCTGTAAAGCGATGGGGGCCAAACGCAGCATTTCCCGCATCTTCGAGCCGCGTTATCTCGATTACAGCACGTTCGATTACCGTCGCCATTTCGCGATCGATAACCTGCTGTCCCTCGAACAGCTGACCGCCCTCGAGCTGGCCAAAACGATCCGCGCGAACGGGCTGTTCACGCTCGAAAGCTTCGCCCGCGGCGGGATTGAGATTCAGGAAGTCGAAGTGCAGGGGGGCTCCAGGGTGATCGGGCAGTCGCTGCGAGCCATTCGCATGCCGGCGAACGTTCGTATCGGACTGGTCACCAGTGGCAAGCGGTCCTTCATTCCGCATGCCGACGACGCCTTCGCTGAAGGGGACCGAATTACCCTGGTGGGCGAGCGGGCTGAAATTCGCGGCGTGGTGAAACTCTTCCAGATCAAGGCCCCGCCCCATCTCGATATCATCATCGCCGGGGGCGGCAAAGTCGGCTTCTACCTGGCCAAGTCGCTGGAGCGGGAACGTTACCGCGTCACCATTATGGAGGTCGATGAGGAACGCTGTCACGAACTCGCCCGCCAGTTGCCCGAAGCAACAATTCTGCATGCGAATGCCACCAGTCAGGCGGAAATGCGGGAAGCACGGGTTGGGAAGGCCGATGTGTTTATCGCCGCCACAGGCCGGGATGAGGACAATATCATTTGCGGCGTCGAAGCCCGCGAGCTGGGCACGGCTCGGATTCTCAGCGTGGTCCGGCGGCCCGATTATGTGAACGTGCTCGAAAAGCTGCAGATCGATTTCGCGGTCAGTCCCCGGCTGGTAATGGCTCAGCAGATTCTGGGCATGGTTTCCGGCGGCCCCATTCTGGCTTCGGAAGAGACCGCCGACGGCGAAGTGCTGATCTGGGAAGTGGAAGTTCAACCGAACTCCCCGGTCACGCGGATTCCTTTGAAAGAGCTTTCGTTGTCTCAGACGCTCATCGCTGCCATCGTGCGGGATGATTACGTGAGAGTGCCGACTGCGGAAGATGTCCTCAAGCCACACGATTCCGCCGTCGTGCTGGTCAATCGGCAACTGGCCTCCGAAGCCATTAAACTGTTCATGACAACAAAAGACTGACTTGTTGACTTTCGCACTTGCTGCGACGAAGAATTGCCCATGCCCGAGCCCATCGAAATCACCTTGAACGGAGATCCGCGGACCGTTTCAGACGGAACGTCGATAGCCGATCTGCTTCAGGAATTGAATCACGATTCCCGCTATCTGGCCGTGGAACGCAATCGTGAACTTGTGCCTCGTCGACAGCACGCCGCCTGTCAGCTACAACCGGGGGACGTGGTGGAGATCGTGACGCTGGTCGGTGGCGGCTGATGTCTCATTCCGCTGTCGCCTGAAACCAGACTCTCAGATAGCTCTCGCCCAACGAAATAGAATCATGTCCGATGCATCCTTTGCAGACCAGCCGCTTCAGGTTGGCAGCCATACGTTCACGTCCCGCCTGATTGTCGGAACCGGGAAGTACGAAACCTTCGATTTGATGAAAGACTGCCTCGAACTTTCGGGCGCGGAAGTCATCACCGTTGCCGTGCGCCGAGAGCGATTGATCGATGCTCAGGGACGGAACATTCTCGACTACATCGATCTGAGCCGGTACACGATTCTTCCGAATACCGCAGGCTGCTTCAACGCCGAAGACGCTGTGCGGGTGGCCCGCCTCGGCCGCGAAATCCTCGAAGGACTCGAAAACCCCGGAGCCGATTGGGTGAAGCTCGAAGTTCTGGGGGATACCAAAACACTGCTGCCAGACCCGGTGGCAACCCTGCAGGCGACCGAGCAGCTGGTGGCGGACGGTTTCCAGGTCCTCGTTTATACAACGGACGATCCCATCACGGCCAAGCGTCTTAAAGATGCGGGAGCCAGTTCGGTGATGCCTGCCGGCAGCCCGATCGGCAGTGGCCAGGGAATCTTGAATCCCAACAACATTCGCATCTGTCTCGAATACTTGAAAGAGAACGACCCGGACTATCCGGTCATTGTCGATGCGGGTGTCGGAACCGCCAGCGACGTTTGCCAGGCCATGGAACTCGGCGTCGACGGGGTTCTGCTTAACACAGGCATCGCCGGTGCCCGGGATGCCCGCCGGATGGCGACCGCGATGAAACTTGCCTGTCTGTCTGGCCGGGCGGCCAGTGGCGCGGGGCGTATTCCCCGAAAACTCTACGCAACAGCCTCCAGCCCGGAGCAGGGAACGATCACCTGATCAATCCCGCCCTGGCCGCGCATCACTTTCCCACCCATTGGGGTCCGCAACGCGCCCGCTGCAGGCCTCCTTACCGATTTTTGAATTTTCTCTCCCACCGCTTCATTTAGCTTTTATGGATGTTCTCTGTTTACTATTATTCGGGAATTGTGCAAAGTCTCTATTTTAACGGCTGTGCACTATGGAGTCCGGAAACCCCTCACCATGGAAATCTTTCCGAGCCTGGTCTTGCCCCTTAGACCAGGTCGAGGAAATCCCCGATTGACGCAGAGCCTCCAGGTTATCGCGAACGGGCTCAGGATCGGGGCGAGCAACCCGCGGAATGAAGTGGCATTCATGGAAAAGTCGTGAGTTACGTGGTGTAGCTCACAGAATTCATGCCCCAAGCTCGTAATAGTTCCAGCGATTAAACGAACCGCGTTATTTCAGGACGCGACGGCCCGAAGGCATGATTCATGCACAAGGTCACATCGGAGATTTTCCGGCAGGCATCAAGCAGCTTTTTGCCTGTTTTTCAGGAGACGAAGGAGAAATGATGCTGCAAAAGTTACCAGGGATTGCAAAAGTTACAGCCACGATGGCGATTGTCTGTGCACTCGGTTCGGTGGCACAGGCTGGTTCCCTGAAATGGGAAACCGACTACGATAAGGCCCGCAAGCAGGCACAGACGGAAGGCAAGCCGATGCTTGCCATGTTCACTGCATCGTGGTGCGGTCCCTGTCAGCGAATGAAGAGTTCGACTCTGTCGGACAGCCGGGTGGAGCGTCAGCTCGAAGAGCATTTCATTCCCGTGATGATCGACACCGACGCCAATCCTCGTCTGACGCGGAAGTTCGGCGTGACCGCGATGCCGACGATTGCTGTGATCGATCCGGTTTCGGAAGACGCCGAGAAGTCCCGCGGCTACCAGGGCACCAGTGAGTTTCTGTCCTTCATGGACCGAAACAAGATGGACATTCAGCTGGCTTCCGCGAGTATGCCGGCCCTCGAAAAGGGCAATGGCGAAGCGCTGACCAACTACTGCCTGGTAAGTGCTGTCGAAGACGGCAAGCTCGTGATCGGCGAGAAAGACATCACCGCTACCCATGAAGGTTTTGTCGTTCGCTTCGCATCGAAAGAGAACAAGAAGCAGTTCGAAGCTAACCCGGAGACGTACTGGCCGCAGATCGCGGGTAACTGCCCGGTGCATCTCGCCGAGACTGGCAAGCTGGTCCGCGGCGAAGTTCGCTGGGTGATCAAGTACGAGAATCAGCTCTATATGTGCGATTCCGAATCACATGCCGATCAGTTCCTGAAGTCGCCGGCGAAGTTCATCGACGCTGTGCGGACGCGACTGGCTTCGGCTGCGACGGAAGGCGTGCGTCGCTAAGGAAGACGGCTCTGGCCCCTCAGTCAGAGCTGACCGAACCATAAGAACAGGCGAACCTGAGAAATCGGGTTCGCCTGTTTGCGTTGATTCGTGCAATCTGCAGACATGGCCAGACCGAAGCTCCGCCGGGTGAATGACTTTGGGGCTCCGCCGGGGCCCGGTGTGGCCATCGAAACTGGAACGCTGATTCTTCCAGTGCGTTGATGGCGGGGCCTCTGTTCGCTGATGCGATCGGCCAAAAGTTGACCGGGCCCCTTGCTGAAGCTGGGCGAGAGACTACTGGCAGCCGGCGGTGAACTTGCACAGCTGTTCGAGCTTTGAGCGGGCGGCTCCGGAGTCGATGGCTTCCGAGACCATCTGCACGCCCTGCTGAAGCGACTCGGCTCGTCCGGTCGTCCAGAGTCCAGCTGCGGCGTTGGCGACCGCGAGATTGCGAGCGGGACCGGCTTCGCCGTCGAGAATGCCGCGAATAATCATCGCTGATTCCTGGGCCGTCGCGACGCGAACGTCTTCTACCTGGCAGCGGGGCAGGCCGAAATCTTCCGGCGTCCACTGATGCCGTGTGACGGCGTCGTTCTCGACCAGAAACACATGCGTCGGTCCCCAGAGGCAGACTTCGTCGAGTTCGTCGTTCCCGCACACGACAGCCGTTCGCGTGGTGCCGAGTCGGCTCAAGGCGTGAGCCAGCTTCTCGGCCCAGGAAATCCGAATCGTTCCCAGCAGCTGGAACTCGGCATGGGCAGGGTTGGTAAGAGGCCCGAGCAAATTGAAGATGGTCCGCGTCTTCATCGCTTTACGAATCGGCACGACATGCTTCATCGCCTGATGCAGCAACGGAGCGAAGCAGAAGCCGATGCCAACTTCATCGATGCAACGGTCGACCTGCTCTGGCGTCAGCTGAATGGCAACCCCGAGTTGTTCGAGTACATCTGCGCTCCCGCTCGTGCTCGAAACCGAGCGATTGCCATGCTTGGCAACCGGCATTCCGGCTGAGGCACACAGAATCGCAGCGACCGTGCTGATGTTGAAGGTGTGCAGTCCGTCGCCACCGGTGCCACAGGTATCGAGCAGACCAGCTCCTGACTCGCGGATGGGCGTGCATTTTTCCCGCATTACGCGAGCAGCGCCGGCGATTTCGGCGACGTCTTCTCCGCGATACGCCAACACGGCCAGCAGGGCAGCGACCGGAATCGCATCGCTGCGGCCTTCCATCAGTTGGTTGACGACGCCCCGCATCTGGTCCTCGGACAGCGTTTTGCCGGCCATCACATCTTTCAGAGCCGTATGCAGCGAATTGTCCATCAGCAGAATCCAGATACGTGAGAGTCAATGAACGAGATCAAATGCGAAATCGCATTATGACTGCTCATTCAGTGGGGGCAACCCGACGCGGGGGCAGACATCGAGCAGAGGGCATTCCCGGCACTTCGGCCGGCGGGCGATGCAGATTTTTCGGCCATGATGGATGAGACGATGCGAGAAGCCGATCCATTCCTCTTCGGGCAGCAGCTTGATCAGATCCTGCTCGATTTTCTCGGGCTGTTTCGCGGTCGTCAGGCCAAGCAGTTGAGAGATCCGCCGGACGTGGGTATCGACAACAACGCCCGTCGGAATGTTGAACCAGGTACCAAGGACGACATTGGCAGTTTTCCGTCCGACTCCCGGTAGCGCGACCAGTTCTTCCAGGGTTTCCGGGACCTCGCCGTCGTGCCGCTCCATCAGGCCGTTGGCCATGCCGAGCAGATTGGTCGCTTTCGCACGAAAGAAGCCCAGCGGACGGATGATCTCCTCGACATCTTCCTGCTTCCCGGCAGCCAGCTTGCGGGCGTTCGGGTACTTCCTGAACAACGCCGGCGTCGACTGATTGACGCGGGCATCGGTGCATTGAGCAGAGAGGATCGTGGCGACAAGCAGTTCATACGGATTGCGATGCGTGAGTGCACACTCCGCAACCGGATACGCCTTGCGCAGTCGTTTGAGGATTTCGGAAACGGTTTCCGGAGTGACCTTCCGCCTCCGGGGTCCAGTTCGCTTTTTCGCAGGCATGAGAATAGTACGATGCAGCGAGAGCCCTGTCAGAGAGACGTCAGGGACTGCTCGCTGCTACGCACTCTCCTGCGGTGAAGTCGATGTGCAGTTCCGGAGTCGGTCTAGCTGAAATCGCCCGGGTTACCGAACAGCCCGCCGCCGGTGCCTTCGCTGATGCCCCCCTTGAGGGTTTCACGACGCTTGGCGGCTTCTTCACGGCGACGACGATCTTCCGCGGCATCCGCTTCGCGGCGTGCCTGTTCTTCCGGCGACAGCTGCGGCTTGGCCATGTTGGCCTTCAGCGACAGGGAAATCCGCTTCTTGTTCTTGTTGACTTCAAGAACCTTGGCTTCGACTTCCTGGCCGACGGAGACAACCTCGGAAACGCGACCGACCCGCTTGTGATCGAGTTCGCTGATGTGGATCAGGCCTTCAAGTCCCGGCTCGATTTCGACGAATGCACCGAAGTCGGCCAGCTTCTTGACGGTCCCTTTGACGACTGTGCCCTTCGGGTACTTCTGGTCGGCGTATTCCCACGGATTCGCCTGCAGCTGCTTCATGCCGAGGCTGATTTTCTTCTTCTCGCGATCGATGTTCAGCACTTTGACTTCGATCTGCTCGCCTTCCTTAACCACGTCGGAAGGATGATTGACCCGAGTCCAGCTCAGTTCGCGAACATGCAGCAGGCCATCGACGCCGCCGATGTCGACGAACGCCCCGTAGTCTTTGACCGACTTTACCGTTCCGGTCCGCTGCTCACCGACAGTCAGAGCGTCCCAGATGACAGCCGCATTCTGTTCCTGTTCTTCCTGCAGCAGCGCCTTGCGGCTCACGACGAGATTCCGCTTTTTGGGATTCACGTCGATCACACGCACGGTCAGCTTCTGGCCGACGAACGGTTCGAGATCCGAGACAAAGTGTGTATCGACCTGACCGGCGGGCATGAACCCCCGCAACTGGCTGACCATCACCGACAGTCCGCCTTTATTCGTTTTCTCGACTGTGCATTCAACGGTCTGACCGACGGCCAGTGCATTCCAGTCGCCGCCAGCACGATGGACCGAACGGGGCAGAATGAGATGAATGACGCCTTCGGCCGTATCGACCGATTCGACCATGACTTCGATTTCGCTGCCGACTTCAGGGACTTCGCCTTCGGGCAGATGGCGACGACCCAGGATTCCCGAAGAACGGAAGCCGAGTTCAACAACGATCTGTTCTTCGTCGACCGACTCGACGGTTCCCTTGAGTTTGGTGCCCGGTTCGAGTTCCGAAACATCCTGAGGCATTCCGGCCGGGGCCGAGTTCGAGGCTCCGCTGGCCGAGGAATCGGCGGATGATCCGCTCAGGGCCGCTTCGAGCTGCGATTCGAGGTCGCCGTCCAAGTCTTCTTTGCCGGGAATCTCGACCGGGCCGCGATTCGGTGTCGCCTGGGCGGAAGCGGGCTGAGAAGCCACCGGGGCGGCTCCGTCTTCAGCCGGCTGGTTGGCGTCCATCGTTTTGGGGGCAGCAGGCGCGATCGAAGGAATGGCCTTCGCGCTTTCGGCATCGACCTGCGGGTTCAGTTGAACCTTTCGTTCGGGCGCTGCGGTGGACTCCTCCGTAGTGGACTCAGGCGTTGCCGGAGCACTGGCGGGAGCTTCGGTCGCGGCCTCCGCTGCCACGGGTTGCTCGGTGGCTTCCGTAGCCGGAGAGGCGGCAGGCTCCTCTTCGGTCTTCACAGATGGCCCGCCCGCAGGGGCTGGCGACGCGGAGCCCTCAGTTGCAGGCGTCGTGGGATCGGTTTGTCCCGCCGTGTTTTCTGTGACGTCCTGTTTCGTACCCGATTCGCCGTTCAACGCTTGATCGTCCAAACTCATGACTTCTCTGCACTGACTCAGGTCAGCATTAAAAAGGAATTGACTTACTCGTCCCGGGGACGAATTCGTAGCAGTTCAGTCGGCACCAGGGCGGCCGACGCTGGCACAGATTCTAACATGCGCTTAAATCGGGCGAAAAGCATAGGAACGAAAATCCGTAAGGGATTTTAGAAATCGCTCAATGATAAATTAGCGAATCTTCACGCGGAAATTGTCAGGTTTCGAGTCAGTTCGAATGGTCGCCAGGCCGTCTGGCTCACTCCCCGGCCAACCCTTCGAACAGCCCGGAACCGATGCGAATCAGTGTGGCGCCTTCCTCGATGGCGATCTCGAAATCACCCGACATGCCCATCGACAACTCGTTCAGAATCTCCGGTGTGTTCAGTCGAACGCGAGCCTTATCGCGCAGTTCCCGCAAGTTGCGGAACGTATCTCGAACCACATTTTCATCGTCGGTGTGTGGAGCCATTGTCATCAGTCCGGCAACCGTCGTGTGCTCAATTGCTGCGAGCCGACTGCAGTGTTCAAGGAACTCCGAAGGAGCCATTCCGTCCTTTTGTTCCTCTCCCGCCACGTTGATCTGCAGCAGAACAGAGGCTCGCTTCTGCAGCTGTCCGGCGATGTTGTCAACCCGCTCGAGCAGCTTCCAGCTGTCAACGGAATGAATGAAGGCGTCCGTTTCCAGAACGTGCCGGACCTTGTTTCGCTGCAGATGGCCAATGAGGTGCCAGCGGACGTCCGACCACGATGCAAGCAGATCGGCGCGTTGAGCCAGCTGTTGCGGCCGGCTCTCGCCAAGATCGCGGCATCCCAGTTGAAGCAGGGCTTCGACCCACTCGATTTCGGCGTATTTTGTCACCGCGACCAGCCTGGGAGCGGGGCCATCGAGTCGTCGCCGGTTCAGGGCGGACGCCATCTGTTCATGGATGCGGTTCAGATTGCGGCTGACAATCTGTTCAATCTCAGTTTGGGAAAAACTCATGGAACGTTCGTGATTTACCGATTCGGCGTGACAACGATTCTCACGGATGGCGCTTCGGGGAGGCGATCTGGTCGGGAATCGGGAGCTGACTTGAAAAAAACAGGGTCCGGGAAAAGAATTGGGGTTCGCAGTCCGCCAGCTGGACTGTCGCTTCTCTGACACCGGGTCGCTCTGCGGAAAGACATCGCGAACTAATGTACGATCAACTTAGCCTGATGAGCGGACGGGCCAATCCTGCTCTCGCCCAGGAAATTGCCAGTTATCTTGGAGTCGAACTCGCAGCGGTGTCGATTGGCAACTTCCCCGACATGGAGTTGTCGGTTCGTCTGGAACAGAATATTCGTGGCCGGGATGTCTTTATCCTGCAGCCCACCAGCCCGCCCGTCAATGATCACCTGATGGAACTGCTGATCCTGATCGACGCCTGCAAAAGGGCCAGTGCCGAGCGGATCACCTGTGTCGTCCCTTACTTCGGCTACGCCCGCCAGGATCGCAAAGACGCCGGGCGTGTGCCGATTACGGCGAAACTTGTTGCCAATCTGATTACCAAGGCGGGAGCCGACCGTGTTCTCACCGTTGATCTGCACGCCGCTCAGATTCAGGGCTTTTTCGATGTGCCGGTCGACCACCTGTACGCCGCCCCGGTAATCGACCAGTATTTCCAGTCGCTGGAACTCTCGCCGGATGAACTCGTGGTCATGAGTCCGGATGAAGGAAGCATCAAACGGGCGTTAAAGCATGTCGACCGCATTGGCGGTTCGCTGGTGATCGTCGACAAGCGGCGCTCGAACGCGATGGAAACGCGGCAGGCGAATCTGATCGGCGGACCCATCGAAGGCAAGACGGTGGTCATCTTCGACGACATGATTGCTACGGCCGGGTCGATTTGCGGAGCAGCCCGGATTGCCATGCAGCACGGGGCACGCGATGTCTTCGTAAGTGCGACACACGGCGTGCTGTGCGGTCCTGCTCCTCAAAAACTGGCTGAGGCTCAGGTTCGCGAAATCGTGGTCACGAACAGTATCGCTCTGAAACCGGAGCAGAAACTGCCCAACGTGAAAACGATTTCGATTGCCCCGCTGCTGGGAGAGGCCATTCGCAGAATTCACCGCAACGAATCCGTGAGCTATCTCTTTTCCTGATACGGACAATAAGCTGCTGATTCCCCACGACCGGCACAGAGGACCGGTTTCCGTATCAAGAGGTTCAGGACGAAAGACATGACTGTGGACGAAGGTTCTCCGAAATCGGAGCTGCGGAGTTCGCCTTTTATTAATGGCATCATGACTGCAGCTGCGGTTGTGGTGGTGATCGGCGGGATTCATCTGGCCCGGGCGATCGTCATTCCGTTTCTACTGGCGATCTTTATCGGCGTGATTATCTCAGCCATTCTCGAATGGCTTCGTCAACGGGATATCAATACAGGGGCCGCCATCTTTCTGATGATGGTCTTCATGGCCGTTTCCTCCCTGGTCGTTATCTCTGTCGTCGCGACTTCAGCGAACGAACTTGTGAGTCGGCTGCCGGAACTGAATGCTCAGATCAATCGAGCGGAGGAGCGAGTCGTCGACTGGCTCGAAGCTCGCGGTTTCAGGGTTCAACAGCAGGATAACGAGCGACCGCCAAGTCAGTCCCTTGAAATCTCGGTGCCCGGGCTCGTTCCCCTGCCGGAAACTTCGAGTGGGGCTGTCCCCTCTCCGGAAGGAACGTCTGCGCTCCCTCCGCCCTCAGGGACCAGTGCCCCGTCAATTCCAACGGAAACCGACCTGATGTCTCCGGAAGGGACTTCGACGGTTCCGAAAGCCGAGATGCTGATCGAACCGGACGAGGCGATCGAGGGCCCGGAAGATCCTGCTGACCCGGATGACGGGGGAATCGGCGAACTGACTCGACCAGGCCGGCCGGACCGAGATGATCCGAGCGTCAGTGAACCGATTGTTGTTGAGTCTCAGCCGACAGGTCCGCTGGGCATTCCCGGCTACATGTTCGGCGAACAGCGGCACGTCATCGAGTTTCACCCTACGGCGGTTCGCAGCACGGCGACGAGAAACGAGGGCGTGCTCAACGTTCTGTCTCCCGTGCAGATTTTTCGCTCGTTCCTGGAGAGCGTTATGGGCATGCTCAACTACACGTTGATTGTGCTGCTGATGCTCCTGTTCCTGCTCTTCGAATGGTCGCGGTTTGGCAAGAAACTGGAAGCCTTGCCGGGCGGGTCCCAGCTTTCCATGGCGCAGGTGACGGCGGTTCTGGCTGCCATCCGGAAATACATGCTCATCAAGACGATCGTCAGCGTGATGACTGGCGTCCTGATCGGGTTCGGGCTCATGCTCCTTGGGACCGACTACGCGGCTCTCTGGGGCGTGATCGCATTCCTGTTTAACTACATTCCGACGATCGGTTCGATCATCGCCGGCATCGTGCCGGTGCTTTACGTGCTGGTCGATCAGGATCCCTGGGCCGCCAGTTATGTGGCCGCGGTGTTCCTGTCGGTGAACTTTATCATTGGGAATGTGCTGGAGCCGCGAATCATGGGCGAAGGGTTGGGGCTTTCGACGTTTGTCGTCTTCCTGTCCCTGATCTTCTGGGGCTGGGTTCTCGGTCCGGCGGGGATGCTGCTGGCTGTGCCACTGACGATGGTGGTGAAAATCGTCCTGGCCAGCGACGAGCGAACCCGCTGGTTCGCTCTGCTGCTGGGCTCAGGGACGGATATGGAGTCCGTTTCTCACATTACCGAATAGCGGGGATGCGTTTACGCGCGATTCTCGGCTTTAAATTCGCAGGCCTTATGGCTCCCGTCGCAAAACGGGCTGTTTTTCGAGGCGCTGCAGCGGCAAAGAGCGATATTCGTCTTGCCCTGCAGATCGATCGGGTTTCCCGCTCCGTCGATCAGTTTGATGTCGCCGTTGATGAGAATCGGTCCGTTGTCGCGGAGCGTGACGGTCACTTCAGACATTGTTGAGCCTTCGCTAGAGTTGAGTATCGTCTGGCTGTCGGCGGCTGCCCGCCGAGGTTCGTTCGTCAGTATGGGAGATGCTGCCGATGAAGACCAGCGTTCTCGAATCCTCCTCTGCTGGAATTTGATCCGCTCATGTCAAACCGCTTCTACTGCCCGCCCCCCTGGACCGAAACCGTGGAGGTGACAGGGCCGGATGCTCATCATCTGCTGCACGTGATGCGACTGAAACCTGGTGCAGAAGTGGAGGTGTTTGATGGAGCCGGACGTTCGAGTCTCGGCGTCATTGAAGAAACTGATCGAAAGTCGGCAAAGGTGCGGCTCTCAGCCGGAAGCGAACGAATCGATCCCGAGCCTGAGCGCCGGCTGATCCTCGCAACGGCAATTCCGAAAGGAGACCGGTTTCGCTGGCTTGTTGAGAAGTGCACCGAACTCGGCGTTGACGAAATTCTCCCGCTGGAGACGGCCCGCTCGGTCGTTTCGCCTCGGGAGTCGAAGATCGACAAGCATCGCCAGTACGTGCTCGAAGCATGCAAGCAGTCGGGACGCAACCGGGCCCTTGAACTTCACGACATGCAAAGCTTCGAAGCGTTCTGTGAAAAGATCGCAGCAAACCAGTTCTGCCTGATTGGAACGCTCTCCGATGAGCCTGTGGCGCCTCAGAAACTTCAGGAAGAACTTTCAAGAACTGAAGGCCCGGTTTTCCTCGTTGTTGGGCCGGAAGGTGGCTGGACGGAGGAAGAACTCGCGCAGGCCTGCCAGTCGGGAATGCGACCCTGCCACCTGCCCGGGCATGTGCTGCGAACCGAAACCGCCGGCGTCGCCCTTTCTGCGTGCCTCAAAATGCTGTTGCCATCGCAGTAACCGCGAATCGCCGCCGACGCTTTCGCGACCCTGCCGCTCCGGTTGAGGTCCAAAGTGCAATCCGCGCATGAAAAAACGCAGTGAACCGCGGAGGTCCACTGCGTTTGAGTTCTCGCTGCCGGTCGAAGTTACTTCGTGGCCGGGAGCTTGTTTTCCTTCAGCAGGTCGCCGAAGGTTTTGCCGGAGACAGCGCTCGGCTTGGCTTCAACGTCTTTCAGAGCCTTTTTGATCTGTTCGACGTCTTTGGAGTTCTTGGCGTTCAGGGTCATGCCGTAAGCCATGCCGTAGTTGTTCTTATCCTTCTTGCTTTTGCCTTCGTGGCAGACGTTGCACTTCTGCTCATCGAGGCCAGCGACATCCGGATACATATCTTTGAACTCAGAGTAGTACTTAGGACGTGCTTCTGCAGTTGAGAGGGCGAAAGTTGCACAGAGTGCGACACAGCCCAGGCTCAGAATCGCTTTCTTCATTTGGTCATCTCCCAGTTTTACATTCCAGACGTACGACGCTTCCGTGACGCGATGGTGCGTCCTCCACGATGCCAGTTTCGAGAAACGTCGTATTTCTCCCACATTAAAAAGCACTGATACGGGCAAGTCAACCGAGGCCTGAAATGGCTATCCACAAATTGTGAACAATTTACAGGCGTTCGCATCGCGCTTCGCATTGGACTGACACAGGCGAATTCCATGCCAGAGTGACCGGGGTCGCAGCTGCATCTCGCTATTCTTTCCCTGTCTGATCGAGCAGGGAAGACATTTCCAGGACTGTGCTCATCACATCCTGCAATTCACTCTGCAGATCCTCACTCCGACCGGCATAACCCATTCGTCTTGCCAGATAATCAAATTCATCGGTTCCCGGGCTCGGAACCGTGAGCTCACCTGCGTTTCCGCGGACCATTCTAAGCGCATCGATCAAATTTCGTAAAAATCGGTAACAGTCTCGCAGCTTGATGCGCTCCTCAGAGGTCAGCACGCCCACGGCTTCGAGCTGGCGTAATGCTTCGCGGGTATTTGTCGTTCGCAGGCTCGGATGCTGATATCCGTGGCTGATCTGCAGGCCCTGCACCAGATATTCGCAATCGACCAGGCCACCGGGGCTGAGCTTGGCATTAATCGTTCCCGGCTGGACGAGTTGCCTCACCTGTTTCTCCCGCATCCCCCGCATCGCAGTGACATCGAACGGCTGGCCGGTGTAAACGAGCCGGTCACGCAGCGCGACCACGGTTTCGGAAAAGCTGTCGAATCCAACAATGGGCCGCAGCTTGACCAGCGATTGCCGTTCGTAGGGCCAGGCGGCACCCTCGGGGCCGAAATAGTTCTCGAAGGCTTCGAGCGAAACAGCGAGACTGCCCGCATTGCCATAGGGACGCAGTCGCAGATCGATTTCGAAGATCCCATCGCTTTTCGCGCGGATCATCGAACGAAAGTCTTTTACGAGTCGGGAGTAAAACTCGACTGCGGTAATGGAACTGACACCGTTGGTCACTCCCTTGTCTTCGAAGATGAACATCAGCTCGATATCGGAGGCGAAGCCCAGTTCCCGGCCGCCGCCTTTTCCGAGAGCGGCCACGCAGTAACGACAGGGGCTGCCATCGGGAAGCAGCGGTTCGCCATGTTCCCGTTTCAGATTCTCATAGGCGATTTCGACCGCCTGCCGTGTTACGACTTCGGCGATGTTGGTCAGCTCAATTGAGAACTCACCGAATGTCGTGTTGTATTCGAGAATGTGTCGCATATCGCTGCGGACCAGTTCGCGATCCTTGAACGCATTCAGGATTTCGATCTGCTCATCAAGCGATTTGATCCCTTTGAGCTGCCTCCGCAATTCCGATTCGAGCTCCGGCTGCCCCTTGGCAATCTTCAGGCTGTCGATATCGGTAACCACCGGAAACAGATTCGCATACTGGAGCCGGAGGAAGTCTTCCCAGAGGAAGTCGCTGACTCCCAGAACCTTAACGAGTGCATCGAGCACGGAAGGGCGTTCGAGGGATGACAACTGATCGGCCCAGTCAGGCTGGTCAAACAGTTTTTCCAGAAGATCGCGGAAGTGAAGCAGGGCTGATTCCGGATTCGATGCGGTCGGCAGAATATGGGCGATGTGCTTGATCAGCACGATCGCCGTCCGCAGCAACTGCAGTTTGCCTTCGTCTTCAATCTTCTCGCCGCCAAGCGACTGCACGTACAACCGGTCGCGGACGCGTCCCTCTGCCGAGTCGATGATCACGCGGGTCAGCTGCACTCCTGAGAGAGCCAGCCCGGTGGTCAGACCGTACAGGAAGCCAGGGACATCTTCGCCGGAAATATCGATGGCGGTCGCGTTCTCATCGACATCGTTGCGAATCTGCAGTTCAACAGGCAGCAGAGAGCGGCTCGGATTTGGCTTGTTTTCAAGCGCTTTTCCAACGCGGCGGGCCAGAATTCCCTGCACATCCCGGATCTGGCCCCGGTGCAGCATATGGCTGATCTCGCGGCATTCCGCGAGATACTTCTGCCAGACTTTCTCGTCCGTCTCGGCATCGTGGGCTTCGACTTCGAGTACCGTGACAAAGCGACTGTGAGCATCACGGTATTTCTCGCCGGAGCTCTCGCGGGAGTATTCGGTGGGGAACAATCCGGTGAAAACGTGCCCGCGGACGATGTCGAACCCGTTGGCGAACAGCAAACCACACGTCACGGAAAACTGGCCGACGAGATCTTTCCCGACCACGATCAGTCGCCAGCTCTTATCGGAGAGTCGATGCGTGGCGATGTGAATGAATTCCCCGTCGGGAAGCTTGTCGATCAACTGGGCATGCAGCTGAATTTCTGTCTCGGAGAACGTCGAGGCATAGTCAGGCTGGGCTTCTGCCACGAGTTCGAGCAGCGGCCTGGCGAAGGCGATCTCTGTCTCGACATCGGCATAGGGTTTTTCGAGATACTTTTCGTAGATGCGACGAATCGAGGCGGAGTGCCGTTCGTAATACGACTTAAATGTTTCCGAGTCCGGAAAGTCGAGCTTTCGGGCAAGATAGGCCAGTTCACGCGGCTCACTCGGGATGTGATGAATCTGCTTGTAATGGGTCAACTGCAGTGCATGTTCGATGGTTCGAAGAAAGACGTACCCGTCGGAGAGATGGCGAAATTCGTCGACCTTGATCAGCTTGTGCTCGACGAGTCTCACGAGGCCATCGAGGGTATTGATGCTGCGAACTGTTGGGTCGTCTCGACCGGCAATCAACTGCAGATACTGCACACAAAACTCGATGTCGCGAATCGAGCCTTTACCCCCTTTCACTTCCCCATAACGGCGGCCCTGTTTCTGCAGTTCGCGTTCAATGTTCCGCTTCATCTCCAGAACATTCTTGCGGACATCTTCCGGAGCGCTGTCGAAAACAATCGGTTCGATTCGCTTCAGGAAGCGCTCTCCCACCTCGAGATTGCCGGCAATGGGACGCGCCTTGAGCAGCGCCTGCTTCTCCCACAGCATGCCGTGCTTCTTCAGATACCCCTCGTAAGCATCTTCCGAACAGACGAGTGCTCCCGACCGGCCCCAGGGGCGCAGACGCATGTCGACCCGGTAAAGAAACCCGTCAGCCGTGGCCTTGGTAATGGCTTCGATCAGCGTTTGTCCGAGCGGCCAGTAGCGAGATGCGTCGTTCAGGGCCACGAAGACCAGATCGATATCGGAACTGTAGTTGATCTCTTCGCCGCCGAGCTTGCCGAAGGCCAGTACGACGAACTCATCGGTCGGCAGATTCTCTTTTTCCGCGGCGAACTTCAGGCAGATCTGCACCAGGGCATCAGCCAGCAGGGAGAGCTGCAGAGTAATGCTCTTGAAGTCCATCAGGCCGAAGGAATCGCAGGCTCCGATTCGCAGCAATTCCCAGTGCTGATAATGACGCAGTGCCGCGATGCGGCCGTAGAAATCGGTTTCGTTTTGCGTGTAGTTCTGCGCTTCTTCGTAGAAGTCGCTTCGGCTTTTGAAGTCAGCCAGACGCTTGTGGTTCGTAAGATCTTCCAGATAACCGGGATTCCGAAGCAGAATCTCGGTTAGAAACTGGCTTCCGACAAACAGCCGCATCAAAATCTCAACGGCGCGAGGATTGGCGGCCAGAAAGTTGAGGAGTTCGGCTCGGTCGTCGTATCGCTGCAGATAGCGTTCGAAGTTCAACAGAGACTGGTCGGGATTGGCTGACTCGGAAAGCGAATAGAGAAAATTGTTGAAGCAGGATTCGAGGGTACGCCGCTGCTCATCGTTCTCGCAGATTTTGAGCATCCGTTGCGTCGCGGTCTGCAGATCGGTGAACCCGATCTGAGTCAGAATCGCTTCACGCTGTTCATCTGGCCCGTTTCCGAACAATAGGAGTTCGGCCGGATTGCCATCCCAGGACTCGTTCACAACGTCGCTTTCGTCTTGTTGAGGTCTTTCGATCGGATCGATTCCGTCGGTTCGTCGTGGCTGTGCCATGGCCGGACTGTCCCATTCGCGGGATTCGATGCGAATGGCCGCCGGGCCAGAGGGCAGGACTGTCAATGTTACAAGCGATTGTAGCAATTGCAGAAATCCGCGGCAGTGAGGCTGCGAAACGTCATCCCAACATCGTGCGGCAGACGCTTCCCCGTCGCAATCGAGGCCTCCAGCTCATACGGACGGTTCGTTCAGCGGGACGGGCAGGGGCTTCCCAGTTCTCCGCGGCTTCCAGGTTTTTCTAACCGGATCTTTGTCGGCATTGAGTTTCGGCAATCCGGTCCGTCGACAGCGCAATTCACGGCGACCGGCAATCGGGGTGCTAGATTTGAATGTGTCCCTGATGCCGCCCGGAGTCAGCGAAGACCTGAGCGCCTGCAATGCAGGATGAAGCCGATCGGCGGGACATATTCTTCGACAATGACGTTTGAAACGAATTTACCGCCAATGCGATGTCGAGTCGGAGAGTCGAGCTTTGTGTTGACAGTTCACGATTCCGAATCCGCTCTCCTGAAAAACATGTTCTAGGTTTGGAGAGAGTGGAAAGTCACCTGAGGGTGACCACGACCCGAAGGGGTCGCGAGCGAATCTGAATTGCGTGCAGAGAGCTCACACAGGATTGGTGGGAACGTGCTCGGGCGTTCCTCCGGAAGGCCGAATTACTCGGTGCTTCTGAAGTTTGACTGGGCGTTGAAAGAACGGATCACTATGGGATTCCTTAAGCGAATTATCAAAAGCACTCATCGCGATGGTGCCCTGGCTTCGCAAAAAAGCAGCTTTGATCACCTGACCGAAGAGCAGTTGGAACACCATCTCAGCATCTCCCGTTACGGGAGCTTCAAGCTGACCGATGCCGTTCGTCCGTCGTACAACCTCGACGTCGTGCCCAGCGCCGGCTACCGGAAAGACAAGTACTACGACAACGAAACCGGTGCCGAGATTCCCGTTCTTTTGATTGCCCAGACCAGCGAGCGATTGATGGACCTGTTCGTCGATCTGCTTGATCCGCTGGGGGAAGAAGTCGACCTGGTACTGGAAACCAGTCATCAGCAGGCCGCGGGCGTGCACCGCGATCTGTACCGGGAATCGATTGATGCCCCAGTGCTGAAAAGCATTCTCTGGGATCACGAAGAACTTCTTCTCAACGACGGCTGTGCCGGCATGGCGGTCCTCAATCCTCGCATTCCATACGAAGTGCAGTTCGATGAGCACAAGCTCATCATCGTCTACGGACAGGAACTGACTCCGTTCGAAGCAATCCTGCGGGAACATGGGGTCGACTGCCGTCGCGAACTGAAATTCATCACGGAAGCCGAACACGTTCATTCTTCCACGGCTGAATACGCCGAGGAGTTTGAGCAGCTTTGTTACACGTTCGGGATCGAACGTTAACCACGCGGGGGTTCGGCTCCCCGCAATACTGAACTGTGGCTTTATCCGGCAGGATGCTGGAGAGCCGACACTCGAATCGGTGCGATAACGCAAGCTGCTCGTGGATGAGCAGAGTCGGCCGGCTCGAACGATTCCACTCACGATGCGCATTGAGGCAATGCATCATGTTCGCACGCTACAACCGCAACCGGCGGCGGGAGCAATGCATTCGGGACGCTCAACAGCAGCAGAACGCGCTGCCCGATGAGCAAACCGATGTCGCCGCAGAAGGTTCTTTCACCGATGCTGACGTCGACTCCATTGACGTGGAGTTCGAACGCAAGCCAGTCCCGGTCAAGCCTCCTGCTTCCAAACCCCGACCGCAGCGAACGATGCCTCCTGCTCCGAAGCGCTCCAGAGCGAGCACTCGACCCATGTTTGCAGTCCTTCGCCATTTTCTCGCCGTCGCGATTCTCTGCGCCTGCGGCTACGCCTACCAGAAGCACCAGATGATGAGTGCGCCGGCAGGCGAGGAAGCCGCCGATGCCTTCGATCCGTTCGCCGAATGGGATCAGTATGGCAATGCCCCGGGCTTCGGCTCCGGTTCCGATGCCATTCCATTCAACAGCGACGATCTGCCCGACCCGATCCCGTTCCCGGAAACAAACTCGCGAACATTGCCGACCGATCTGGTCAGTCACGGGCAAACGACCGCGGAAGATGTGCTTAACGGTCGGGCTCAACCGCGGGTGACTCAGAAGCAGAATTCCGGAGGGTTTTCTCCCTTCGAAAACCATACGGATCAGCCGCCGGCATCTCGCCGGTCCGGTTCGAAGAAGTCCCTGTGGGATGAACCCGTGGTCAACCGTGGGAGCGAATCGATTCCAAAGTTTGAAGAGAAACAGAAACCCACGACCGAATCTCGGCCGTCGTCGTCCGCCCCACAGAAGAAAGGGGCCTTCTCGACATTTACCGATCAGCTGACGGATCTGTTGCCGGGAAGCCAGAAGTCGAAACCGGCGACGGTCGAAAAGGTCAGTCCGCCGCAGAAGCCGAATCCCTCCACTGCAGCGGCTGCCGAGTACTGGCGTCAGTTCACCCTGGGGAATGGGCAGGAGCGGACGGTCTGCGTGATCGATGAGTCGGTCAGCCGCGATCCGCTGTTGCTCTCGGCGATTTTCACTGGACTGCGTCGTGAGTGGCTCGGCACCGATGGCAACAGCACGCTCGACATTCTGGTGGAGCATCCGGAAGGCGGCACGGCTGGACCGGAAGGGCGATTGAGTGAGTTGAAACCCACCCGCGTGGTTCGCGTTGTTCAAGGGCAGGAAGAACGCGGTTGGATGCGGTTCTCCTCCGAAGAAGAATCGATTGCCGCCCTCGTTTCCGTTCCGGGAACCTATCGGGTTGCGTCGCTGACGGATTCCAACATCGCCGGAGCGCGCCGCGAAGCCGCGTACTCGACGGTCGAAGTCGAACTGCCGCGAGATTCCAGCCAGGGGCAGGCCGAGATGGCTCAGCTCCTGCACGCGGCTCTGCGAGGAAATTGGACGCCAGGCTCGTTGACATCGACGCCGCGAGTCAACAAGCCGACCGTGAATGTGGCCGGAAAGTCGGAACCCGTTCAGGAAAAGAGCGGCGACGAACAGGCGTGGAATCCGTTTGAAGCCCTCAGCGGAATTCCAAGCATGCTTCTCGAAATGGAGAAGCCGAAGAAGGACCAGGAGCCAACCGGCCAGGTTCCCAATCCGACCCCGGAACCGGATCGAGGCTCAAGCAGCGGGTTCGTGGATTCGCTTCCAACGCCGATGGCTCCTCGCAGCAATGAGCCGACGGAATCCTCGTCCGGAGAAAGCCTGAACGGGTTTCGCTCGACAGATGAGTACCTGTCGAGCCTGCTCCCGGATCCTGCATCGCAACCGATGACGCAGACGCAGCAAAACGTGGAACGGATTCTGGAGGAGACGCAGGCCGTGGCACGAAAGATGGGAGCGGTCTCGAAAGTTGAAGTGCTCCAGCCGCCCCCGATTTTCCAGAGTAAATCGATGGTACCGCAGGAACCTTCACCCTCCAGATTTTATCGGTTGCCGCCTCCGCCATCCGGCAAGTAGCATCGGAATCGTGAATTCGTTCTGGCGTATCCCTGGCGTAGCGGGAAACGCAAAAAAGCCCCGACCTTCTCTGGAAGGCAGGGGCTTCTCGTTTTCCTGTGCGTGACTGGGAAAGCGTTAGTCTTTCCAGCCTTCGCTGACCGGTTCATCGCAGCCGATGTCACACTGGTTGTTGTCGCATTCGTCGATCGTGTCGTTGAATGCGGAGCCGCGTGCGTAAGCTTTGTAGCCGTAGCCCATCGACTTCTTCGAAGAGAAGCCAGAGTACATGTAGCTCTGGTTGAGGGCACCGACAGCGTCGGCAACATCGTTCATTTCGCTAACGACGGCGTGCTGGACTTCGCTGAGTCCAACAATGAGTCCCAGAACGACGAGAGTCGCAATGAGGATCAGTTCGGCAGAGACGATGAAGCCCGCTTCATCGTGGAGAAGTTGTGCAAACATGATACTAGGTCCTTTGACCGGAGGTGCTCGAATCTTTCAACGTGATACGGAATGATTCTGCTCAAGCAGCATCGCAATGATCGCGATGTTTGTCGAAAGTCAGGCATCCCTGTCGGTCGCATCCACGACTCACTGACCTCGACCTCTGCATTCCAGACGCAGGTACCAGTCGTTGCAAGCAGGCATGGAAAACGCGGGGGCAAAAACCTGTGTTCCCGGCGGCGTCGTTACATGTCTGCGGACCGGTTGCGAAAAGGCAACACGAATGCAGCCGAAACGCCACGGTCCGGGGACGGCCGGACCCCGGTGTCGAGCATCCGGCAGGGGCGTTACGCCTGCTTTCGCAGCAGACGGGCGGCTTCCACGGCGAAGTAGGTCAGAATCCCGGAGGCGCCGGCACGTTTGAACGCGACGAGACTTTCGAGCATCGATTTCTCGCGATCGAGCCAGCCACGTTCGATTGCGCCCATGATCATCGCGTACTCGCCGCTCACCTGATATGCGAACGTTGGGACGTGAAACCGTTCGTGGATTCTCCGGACAATATCCAGATACGGCATGCCCGGTTTGACCATGATGTAATCGGCTCCTTCGGCGATGTCGAGTTCGACTTCGCGGAGCGCTTCATCGGTATTGGCCGGATCCATCTGGTAGGTCCGTTTATCGCCCGAGCCCAGATTCGATTTCGAGCCGACCGCATCACGGAACGGACCGTAGAAGGCGGAGGCGTATTTGGCGGCGTAGGACATGATCTGCACCTGCTCGAAACCGGCATCGTCCAGAGCGATCCGAATTTCGCCAATTCGTCCATCCATCATGTCCGAAGGCGCGATGATGTCGCATCCGGCCTGAGCCTGAACGATTGCCTGCTGGCAGAGCATATCGACTGACTCATCGTTAACGACGTATCCATCGCGGACCAGTCCATCCTGTCCGTGGGTGGTGTACGGATCAAGGGCGACATCGGCAATGATTCCCAGATTCAAATCGAGTGATTTGATCTGTCGGATCGCGCTGTTGATCAGATTGTCCACATTGATCGCTTCCTCGCCGTCCGGCGTTTTCTTCTCCGCCGGCGTTGCGGGGAAGAGGGCAATGGCCGGGATACCGAGCTCGGCGGCTTCGCCGATGACTTCCTCCAGGCGATCGAGAGAATGCCGATAGACGCCGGGCATGGAATCGATCGGCACCTGCTGATTGGTGCCTTCGCAGATAAATACGGGCCAGATCAGATCATCCACCGACAGTTGGTTTTCACGGACCATGCGGCGGGACCAGTCGAACTGACGCGGACGACGAAGGCGAGTTTGGGGATATTCAGTCATAAACGAGCTCTGATTCGGCAGGGGGAAAGTCAAGGGATTCTCAAAAGCCGCCCGGGACGCGTTTGGTCCACTGTGGATCAGCATTGAGAGTTCGCAGGTTTTTCATTATCGTAGAGTACGAACTAAATAAACGGGCTTGAAGAGTTTGCCAGTCAATTAAAGAGGTTTGTCATGTCAATGTCTCGCGCCGAAGCCGTTGCCGAAATTCTGTGGGAACTGAAACGGGCCGATAAGCTTGGAACGTTCACGGAAATCGCCAACCGAGCCGGCTTTAACCCAGGCGCCAACGGCCGCACGATGCTGTCGTGCCTGAAACTGGTCCGTAAGGACTGGCCACACCTGCAGTGGTTCCGAGCCATTGATGATGATTTGCGCATCAGCAAGGGGAGTGAACAGGAAGTCTGTCTGAAGGAATCGGGTTACCCGCTCGAGGAAACCGATGATGACGAGACGCTGGTCCTCGCGAATCCCGAAGAGAATCTTCTGAACTGGTCCGCTGTCGAAGCTCAGTAATCGGAACCGGCTCATGGTTCCACTGCGTCAGCGGACGTGAGCTCACGCAGTTCGCTCGTTCGTACATCGAACTGATACAGCCTGCGCGCCGGGAATAATTCCCGAAGCTGCGGTATCTCGAATCGACCCGGCAATCGGTGCGCCCGCAGAACGGGAGCATCCAGTGCCGGATCGTTTACGACGTAGTCGAGATGCAGATCGTTCGGATCCGGAATGATGAACAGCACCGCCGGCGTCTCCGGAATGGTGCTGACCATCTGATTGAACGTATCGTGCTTCTCGCGGGCGTAGCGGATCTCGCTAATTCCGGCCGAGAGTGTCGACTGCCAGAACGGCTCGAATGTTGTGTAGCTGATCAGCATTCCCATGACCGGAAGTCCCAGCCACCAGCCCGCCAGCCACGGGCGGTGCAGCTTCCAGCTGTTGCGAACGATCAACTGCGTATCGCGGGCGAACATGAGCGCCAGCAGGGGAGCCGCTTCGAAGACATAGTGCCAGTGCATGATGCCATCGAACCAGTACGGAAGATGCACAAGGTGCAGCGACAGAATGGCAGCCGGAATCAACCACCACTCGGGATGATCGCGATGGCCAATCGCTACGAAAAAGAGAACCGCGGCTAGCGTCGGGATGATGCCCAGCGTCCATTGACCGGTCGAAACGAGACGGTTCAGCTCATTTTGAAATGCGCCTCGCATCGTCAGGTTCGTTGCCCAGCGGTCGTAGTTTTCAACAACCGGGAGTTCGATGCCAGCCTCGGCCTGCTCGGCAATCCATGCTTCACCGCGAACCCGGTTGTCGAAACCGTAGACGTGTCGGGGGGTGTAGTTCTGCGTGTACTGCTGATACGGCGTGAGAAACGGATTGCCGGTGGTTGCCGCGTTGTACGGCAGCAGCATCAGGAGACCGACCGCCAGGGGACCGCCCATCGCCGCGGACTGGAAAAGACGCTGTTTCCAGGTCCGCTCACGCAAGAGCCCGACGAGGAACCAGAGTCCGTACGGCAACCCGATGCCAAAGGCAGTCATCGGGCGGCACCACATTGCGTACGTCAACCCGATTCCAGCGGCTAGAGCATAAGTCAACTGGGGTTGGATTATGTTGCGGTGGAACGCCCAGAGAAACAGGGAGAGCCCGACCAGGCCCGGGTGGTGGGCCAGCAGAAGATTACTGAACAGCATCATGCCGGGCATGGCCGCGGTCAGCAGTCCGGCCAGTAAACAGGCCCCATTCCCGGCCAGGTCTCGAGCCAGAGCCGCAATCAGTCCTGTAATGAGCCCCTGTGCGATCGCGTATCCGAAGTATGGAATCCCGAACGCAAGAAACGGAGTCAGCCACAGCCCGGTTCCCGGAAAATAGCGGCTGACAAAATGGCCGGGTTGCAAATTCAGAACATGAATCTGGTCGAACAGTTCCGGAGCAGGTTCAAAGCGAGGGTTGCTCAGCCGTCCCTGCAGAAACGTTTCGGCCTGAAACAGATAGCTGTATTCGTCGTGAAAGGCAGGAGGCAAATCGCCGAATTGATGTCCCACCGCGAGGGTATTCAGAAAGCCGAGCAGTCCCATCGCCGCGGGCAGCACCCATCGCCCCTTATGCGGAGCACGGGCGGCCAGATCCCGTTCGCGAGCGGTTCGGGTAAAAAATGTGCCCGCGTGAGCCCACGCGAGAAAGCCCCGGGGTGTCGATTCAAACTCGGGAATCCGTTTCATCCGCCAGGCGAGCGGAAGCAGGAACAGCCAGAGAAAATAGAGTGAGGTTTCCCCGCTGAAGTTGGCCATCCAGGCGGTCAGCGGCTGCGGACTCTTAAACGTACGCCGATAATGCTGCCACTCGATCGGAACGATGAGGATCAGCAGGCCAATCAGAGTAACGCCGGCTGCGATTAACAGTCGTCGTGAACTTCGCAGCGGATCGGGACGGGACCCGTGGGGGTGCTTACGAACTTCAGGCGACGGCTTTGGATCTGGCGACACGAAGGAACGGCCTCGTTCAGAATCTCAGGCAGGCAGAATCATTGATACTTCGTTTATATCACAACCAGCTCTCAGAAAAAGCTTTCGAGCTGAGATCGGAGTCGATTCCTGCGTTCCGGTCGCGCATAAAAAGAGCCCTCTGTCCTTCGACAAAGGGCTCTGCAAGCAAATCACTCCCTCGATCAGCCCGCGTTGACCTGAATACGGACCGGCTGGGCTTCCCGCCGTTTCGGCAAGGTCACCGTGAGGACACCGTTTTTCACGGTTGCTTCGAGAGACGTCGGATCGACTTCTTCCGGCAGGCGGAAGATGCGTTCATACAGACGCTGATCCGATTCCTTGTAGACGTTCTCGAATCCTTCCGGAGCGTATGGACGAGTCGTGCCTCGAATCGTCAGCACCTTCTTTTCCACGGTCACTTCGGCCGAGCTTTCATCAATACCCGGCATGTCGGCCTGAAGCAGATAAGCGTGATCGGTTTCACGGATATCGGTTCGAGGTCGGGTCATGATCTGATGAGTCGTTTCCGGAATGTGCTGAACGTCGCAGTTGGTTTCTTGAGGTTCGGTCACTTTTTGAAGTTCTGACATGGGACAAACTCCTTCAACTGTTATGTGAAAGGTGAAGAACTGGCCTGGAGCAATCACCGGGGCTTCACCGGGATTCGCTTCGGAGCCAGGTCTTCCGCCATGACAAGTTTCAGTTCCAGAATTCCGCGTTCGTAGCTGGCGACTGTTTTCGACGTGTCGATGGGAGAGGCGAACTGCATCTCTCGCTGCAGCCGTCCAAAGGGACGTTCCTGCTTCAGGTTTTCACCGTTCGTCTGATCCGGAGCCTTTCGTTCGACGGTAATACGGACCTGATCGCCAGCGACATCGACTTCAATGTCCTCCGCGGAAACGCCCGGGAGTTCGAGTCGAATCAGGAACTCGTTGTCTTTCTTATAAACATTCATGCTGAGCGCACCCTGCGAGGCCATCAGGCCATTGCGGAACTCGATCAGCGAATTCTGAAGCTCTTCCTGGAGACGCTGAGCAACGTCCGGGAGTCGCGATTGTTTTGGCAAAGCAAATGAACCCAACATGGTTGTTCCTCCTTTGCATTTCGGGTCGATTTGAATCCGATGCCAGTTCGCATCAGACAACAATCCGGATATGCAACGGACGTGCCAAATTATGGAATGTGAGTCTATTGTTGCGTTAAGTTGTCTGTGGGTAACATCTTGCGGCCAACTGGTGATTCGGTCGCGTGTTGAACTGATTGGTGCCATAATGGCATGTTTTCGACCACGGCTTGACTGGATGGGGCCCTGCCGTAATGGCATGATGGCAATCCGTAACGATTAGGAAAGGACTGCCAGCGCGGAGGACGAGAGCCTCTTGGATCGGGGGAATACATTGCAGCCCGGTGGGTAAGGAATTCGATCTGAAAGATACGATCCGGATTGCGGTTCCTACGGACAGGATGCGCCCGGATCGCGCGTATTGAGACTGATGGACCAGGGAAGGTCAGCAATGAGTGTCAAGTTTGCCGGGTCGCGCGCCGTCGACGACCGGCGTCGCCGACGTCTTGTCAGTGAGAATGAAAACCTCCCGGAAGCTCCCCAGAAGGCGAGCCGTTCGGGAGGATATTGGCATATCCGTCGACTCGATGAAGAATCGTACGATCGCCCCCGCTCTCCGATTGCCAGCCTGATTCCGTTCAATCCGGTCCGCATCTGGTTGATCTGTTGCTGCCTGCCGGTCCTCATGCTGGCTTTGGTCCTGATTTGTGCCGCCTGGCCGTTGCCTGCCGGACATCCACTGCATGTTTCTTTCGATTTGCAGTCGGGACACATCTGGCGATTTGTCACGGGTCTGATGCTGCTGGCCTGTGCTTCGGCCTGCTGGCTCATCAGCTGGTTCCGGGCGGCCAGCGTCAACGACTTCGAAGGCTGCTTCAAATCGTGGTACTGGTCCGGATGGGCCTTTGCGATTATCGGCGTCGCAGCTGGTTGCGAACTGCACAGCATCTGCAGTTCGATGGTTGCCAGCTATGCCCGGATTGAGATTCCTTTATTGTGTGCGGTGCTGTGGCTGGTGCCGGTTGCCGGGATCATGATCGAACCGGTACGGGCCTTTACCCGGGAGATGTGGCATTGCCGACGAAGCTGGCTGATGCTGCTGCTATGCGCGAGTTCGGCCGTACTCTATGCCTACGCGGAGTGGATGCGGTTTCAACCGGAGTATGTCAACTTCCAGGATGTCATCGGCACGATTCTCTCCGCAACTGCTTTGCTGACGCCGACCCTGATGCTCTCGGCTCTGGTCTCGCAGACCCATTACGTAATGTACGTCTCCTCCGATCCGGTCCGGAAACGACAAAGCTGGTTGATCAGCGGGATGCTGCAGGGCTACTCGCGTCTGAGCAAGACTGTGGGGACTGTTGGAAAACGCCGTCGAATGACACTCGTTGAAGCTGAAGCCGCCGCAGAAGAAGCCGCCGCTGAAGAGGCGCGGGCGGCCTCGGAAGCCCCGGCTCCGAAGTCCCGTCGCAAAAAAGCGGTTGAACCGAAGGCCGAAGAGGAGATTGTTGAAAAGAAATCGACCTCGCCGAAGCGCCGCAAAACGGCGGAATCGGACTCTGCGGATACCGACGACGGAGTCGATGACGATCAGCCAGGCGAGGAACGTCCCGCTCGACGTGGATTGATGAGCCGCCTGTTCGGGGCTCGTCCGGTGGTCGCCGTTGACGAGGAAGATGGCGAGGCCAAACCATCGCGGGCCGAACTTCGACGTCAGGCTCGTGAAGCCAAGCGGGCGGAAAAAGCGGCCAGAGCGGCTGCCCGGGCAGAAGAAGCGGCTCAGAAAGCTGAAGAAGCCAAGGCTGCTCGAGCCGCCAAACTGGCCGAGGCCGAAGAATCTCGCAAGGCCGCCATCGCAAAGAAGGAAGAGGCAAAACGAGCTGCGGAGGCGAAGAAAGAAGAAGCCCGTCTGGCAGCCGAAGCGAAACGGGAAGAGGCTCGTCTTGCTGCTGAAGCTAAGGCCGAAGCGAAGAAGGAAGAAGCTCGTAAGGCTGCTGAAGCCAGGAAACAGGAGGAGGCTGAGCGAGCCGAAGAAGCCCGATTGGCCGCCGAGCAGAAGGCAGCTGAACGCGCCTCGAAAAAGAAGCCGCGGATCCGCGTCAAAGGCGCGACCCGCAACGAAGACCCCGACCAGCAGGATGTCGCTGAAGAATCCGTACCGAATGAGCCGGCCGCCAGTAAACCGGCTGGAAAGACGGTTGCTGCGAAGAAAGCCGTTGTCGATGACTTCCCACAGTCGGACGACGATTACGACGACAGCGACAACGACGGGGATTTCCAACAGGGCTCGATCGATATGGAGAAATACATCAGCGGCGATCAGCTTGATCCCAACTCGCTGAAAGGGTTGAGTAAGAAGGAGCGTCGTCGACTGCGAAAACAGCATCGGGATCAGCAGCGGGCCAAAGCCGGCTGATCGGCGGACGTCGTTTCTTTCCGAACCTGCGATTACGAGCTAAGATGCACGGGACAGCCGTGGAAAACCGATTCCGCGGCAGACCGTGAATCATTCGGAAAGAAGCGACGGGTCGGATGCCTGAAAATAGCGTTGAGGTTGGATCCTATCGGTGCGGACGCGGCGAACCGCTGCTGTTTGTTCTTGGCCCCTGCGTGATTGAATCGCGGGAGATGATTCTCGATGTCGCCGGTCAGATCCGCGGCATCGCCGATGAACTTGGCGTCAACGTCATCTTCAAATCGAGCTTCGATAAGGCCAACCGCACGAGCATCGAAAGTTTTCGGGGCCCGGGACTGGAGAAAGGTCTCGAGATTCTGCAGGCCGTTACCGAGCAGTACGGTCTGGAGACGACGACCGATATCCATTTGCCTGAGCAGGCAGCTCCCGCGGCGAAGGTCTGCCGCATTCTGCAGATCCCGGCGTTTCTGGCCCGGCAGACCGACTTGCTGGTCGCCGCCTCGGAGTCGACACAGGCCAACGATGGCGTCATCAATGTGAAGAAGCCGCAGTTCATCGCCCCCGCTGATATTCAGCACGTTGTGAACAAATGCCGTGAAGTGGGCCAGTCCCGGGTTCTGTTGACCGAACGGGGGACAACCTTCGGCTACGGGCATCTTGTAAATGACATGCAGGCCATTCCGCTGATGCAGGAAACGGGCTGTCCGGTCGTGTTCGATGCCACTCACAGCGTGCAGCGTCCGGGCGGAAAGACAACCGGCGGGAATCGGAAAATGATCCCGCATCTGGCCCGGGCGGCTGTGGCTGCCGGGGCCGACGCCGTGTTTATGGAGACACACCCGAATCCCGATGCGGCTCCCAGTGATGGTCCAAACATGCTGCCTCTCAAGGATTTGAGAGAGATTATCCAACAGTTGACCCAGATTCGCGTACTTGTCAACGAGTGGTCGAAATCCGCCTGACGGCTCGATCAGACAACCTGTCATGCCGCCGGGAATTCCGGTGGCTTCCCCTTCTGAGACTCAGCAGAGCTGTAACGACACCATGGTGCGGCCCCTTCGAAATACGTTCGGCTGGAGTATTCCAGTTGTCATGATGCTGGCGATTCTCGGCTGTCAGAATCAGAGCGAGACCCCCAAATCGCAGACGGAAGAAAAGACCGGCTCCAGCCAGGCGAGAGAAAATCTGGAGCGGCGAAGAATCTGTAAGGCCAACCTCGATAAGGTCTATCAGATTCTCCGGCCCAGCGCGGAGAACATGGACAGCGAACCGACTTCGGCTCTGGTCATTCTGAACCAGTGGTTCGGCAACTGTGCCGAGATGCCGGAAGAGAAGCTCGATGTCTCAACCCCCGCGTTTGCGAGTCTGGGCGATCCGCAATCGCTGGCCAGCCTCAACAATTCCTCGGCTTCCATCGCCGACATTCATTACCTGCGTGACCAGCTGCTGATGCGGCAGATGGTGACCGAACTGGTCCAGTATTCGCCCACGGATCTGGAAAAGGTTCGGGCGGTGATGGCGTATGTTCGTCGGAATCTCCCCGTCGATGAGTTGCTGATCGACACCCGTCTCGCGTCTGCCGGTCTGATTCCCCAGGAAACACTCGACCAGCTTAATCCTTTCAGCATTCCACGGGTGCTGCAGGATGTGGCCTTGGCCGGACGCGGCCTGCCGTATGATCGAATCTGGATGACCGCGGCTCTGCTGCGGCAGCTCAACATTGAATCGCTGCTGCTTTCGCATGATGCCGATCTGACATTGCGGCCGGAAATCCCGGCTCTCCTGTTGATCCCGCTCGAATCGCAGGTGGTCATCTTCTGTCCGCAGCTCGGAATCGAGATTCTGCCTGAAGGAGACGCGGCCGCCTGGGATCTGGGCACGCTGACACCAGAACTGAAGAATCTGTTTGCCGGACTGGATGATGTCAGCTGGCCGGAAGATTCCCCCATCACCCGGATGAAGAACGCCGACTGGACGAAAGCGAAAGTGCAGCTGCCCCTTGCACCGATTTCCGCTTCGCCACGAATGGAAGCGCTGCAGATCGATTTCGTGGGAGACATGGCCTGCAATCTCCATCAGGCGGAGGCTGTCCGTGGGGAGGATGGGCTGAAAAAATCGCTTGCGGCGGTCATCGGCGATCGTCAACTTGAGTATTGGCCGTATCCTCATCGCATGTATCGCGGCCTGCTCGATCCGACCGAAGAAGAGTCGCGTTTGCGACAGTTGACGGTGGCGACGCTTCTTAAAGAAGTGCAGTCGATTCGCGCCAGTCAGGATCAGAACGAGAAAACCTCCTACCGGGTGAGCATGGAGCGAAAAATGCTCAAGGCTCGCGTCGAGCAGTTGATCGCACGCGATGTCGAGGCGCTGCAGACCTACATGCGGATTCGCCTGCAGTTCCGCGTCCCGGGGCAGGGGGCCCAGGTGGAACACGAAAATCTGATGCGTTTTCTGCAGGCCGAAGATGCCCACTACTGGAGCGCGGTCGCTCAGTTTGAAACCGAGCAGTACCGTTCCGCCAGCGATACGCTGCAGAACTATCTCGAGCGCTATCAACAGGGGCACTGGGTGAACTCTGCTCGAATGCTGTGGGCTGAAGCGGAAGCAGCAGAAGGGAATCCCGAACGTGCAATCGAGATCCTTCAGCAGGGTGAGCTGCAGGAAGACCAGAAAGTCCGCCGCGAGTTGTTGATCCACGAATGGAAGACGGCCGGCTAAGGCGGGCCGCTTTGCAGACGCGAGCTGGCCATTCAATGGCGGAAAGCGCAGTACGATTACCCGGTTTCTGATTCAGCAATGGTTTCTTCTGGCGCTGGCGATTCTTCTGCCCGCCGGCATCGTTTTGGGGCAACAGGTCCCCGGGCTGGATCGATTCGTCCGTGAATCGGTCAACACGAGCGTGATCGTGTTCTTTGTTCTGTTCGGCATGGCCTTCACGCTTCCGACCGGAAACATCCGCACGATTCCCTCCCGCCCGACCGGTGTCATCGCGGCGATGCTGATCAACACTGCCCTGTTGCCGCTGCTCAGCTGGGGACTGGTCAGCGTTGTGCCGCTGGGATCATTCTCGTCCGGTCTTCTTATTCTTGCAGCGGTGCCGACAACGCTTGCTTCTGCTGCAGTGTGGACTCGCAAAGCCGGGGGGAACGATGCGATCCCGTTGATTGTCACTCTCGTTTCGAACGCCTTGTGCTTTCTTACGGTGCCGTTCTGGCTGACGCTGACTCTTGGTCAGTCGGTTCCGATCGAGCCTGTTCCACTCATTCAACGGCTGTTGATCGTGGCCGTTTTGCCGATGGTGCTCGGCCAGTGCTGCCGGGCAGTTCCTTCGCTGGCCCGCCTGGCGACGGAGAAGAAACCGCTGATCGGGGCTGCCGCCCAGATAGGGATTCTGGCGATTATCTTCGTCACCTCAATTCGCACCGGACCGATCTTTCAAAGCCACGCCGAGGGGCTTTCCCTGTTGCAGTTTATTACCGTCTTCGTCTGCGGCCTGTTAATTCACCTTGTCGGCCTGGCCGCAGGCTGGGGACTGGCTCGGGGCTTGAAGTGCGATTGTGCCGATGCGATCGGCGTGGCATTTTCGGGCAGCCAGAAGACGCTGCCGATTGCCATTGAAGTTGCGACGGCTCCGCTCATTCTGGCCAGCGGGATCTCCCCGGTCGCCATCATGCCCCCGCTCATTTATCACGCGACACAGTTGGTTGTTGATACGTTGATGATTGCCAAGTTCCGCAAAACGTGTTCTGATAACGCGGCAACGAATCCGTAGTCTTTCGTTGCGACTGTGAACTGCTGAAACCGTGCTGTGAAGGGTGATCCCATGATGCGTTTGACCGGGAAAGTTTTCTGTTTGGTCGCGGCCTGTCTGCTCGCGACTTCGATTGTTCAGGCGGCTGATGAGAGCAAGCCCCGGGTGTTGATGGTGACCCAGAGCAGGGGATTCGTTCACAACCCGGTCAAACGGGCCGAAGATTCACTCGCGACTTCCGAAGTCGCCATGATTCAACTTGCTCAGAAGTCCGGGCTGTTCGAAATCGACTGCACTCAGGACTGCGCTTCCGATTTCACGAAAGAGAATCTGCAGAACTACGACATCGTCATGTTCTACACGACGGGCGAGCTTCCGATCGCTCCGGAAGACCGGGATTACTTCATTAACGACTGGCTCAAGCAGCCGGGGCACGGGTTCATCGGCTTCCATTCGGCGGCCGATACGTATCGAGCCGGGAACCCGCAGAAGAATGAGGAATTCCGCTGGTACTGGGACATGGTCGGTGGCACGTTTGCCGGGCATCCCTGGAACGCTGGTGCGACTGTCACAATGACCGTGCACGACCCGGAACACCCGACGATGCAGCCCTTCGGCAAGGAGTTCACCCATCAGGACGAAATCTATCAGTACGTGAACTGGCAGCCGGAGAAAGTCCGGGTCCTGATGAGTCTCGACATGTCCCGTTGTACGCCCCAGAAGCCATATCACGTGCCGGTCGCCTGGGTGAAGAACTGGGGGGAGGGGAAAGTCTACTTCAACAACCTGGGCCACCGGGACGAAACCTGGACCAACGAGGCGTTCCTGACGTCGATCGCGAATGCTGTTCGCTGGATTGATGGAGAGGTCGAAGGCTCGGCCGAACCGAATCCGGAAGTCTCTGCAGCTGAAGAAGATAAGGCCCGCAAAGTCGCCACAAAATAGCGCGATTTGGGGATCCAGGAAGAATTTTTGGATTCTCTGTCTTAATTTTGGGCTGGGAGAGACGTAGGATGAGAGCCTCGACACCTGTTCTCACCTAAGTTTCTCCCAGGTTCCCTTACTATGCCAGTTGCTACGATTCTCGCTCAGACTCTGTCCCGACTTATCTGCACTGGAAAGAGCCGTCGGCATCATGGTCGCAATTGCTGTCTGACGGCTGGAGAAGTGCTCGAAAGCCGTACGCTGCTCGCCGGAAACGTGTCCATCTCGCTCAGCCGCGGACACATGGAAATCCAGGGGGACGATGCCAGTAACGATGTCCTGATCATTGCTGAGAATGGCAATCTGATCGCCCGCGGACTCGACGGCACGACCGTCAATGGACAGACCGGCGACGTGACGCTGCTCACGGGAGCGACCTCGATCGAGAAGAATCTGAAAGCCCGAATGAACGGGGGCGACGATGTCCTGACTCTGAGCGGGGTATCGTTTGGTCGCAATGCGAAGATCTGGGGCGGGACCGGGAACGATAAGATCGGTCTGAATGACGTTTTCGTCGGCAACGATCTGAAGATCTGGACGCACAGCGGTAACGATGGTGTCTGGTTGAACGATGTGACCGTCGATGACGATCTGCGGCTCGATACTGGCAAGGGTGACGACATCGTCTTCGTCGACAGCACGGCGACCGGCGACGATATGCGAATTATCGCCCGCAAGGGGTCGAACGATGTTCGCATCGATTCCGCGCAGGTGGGCGATGATCTGAAATTGAAGACCGGCAACGGAGCTGATGACGTCGCAATCACCGATACCACGGTCTCGGACGATCTCAAAATCAAGACCCGTTCCGGCGATGACGTTGTGCAGGTGACCGGCTCCGCAGTGGGCGACGATCTCAAAGTGAAAGCCGGTCGGGGATCGGATGCTGCCGAGATCGGGACCGATGTCACTGTCGGCGATAAGTCCAAAACTGGCTCCGTGGAACAGGGAATCACTGGAACGACCGCCGAAGACCGTCTCGATGATCCGACGACCGGACTGTTTGCCGTGACGGATGCTTTGGCTGCGGAATTCACGGGCCGGATTTCGCCGGCCGACCTGACTCTCACTCTCGATCTGCTCTCGGATCGTGTCGTTCAGTCGAACGGAACCCTGCTGACCGATACGGCTCAGTTCGTGATTGAAGGCACGACGACGGCCGGCGCGACCGTGGCCATCGATGCCGATGACGATGGTGAGTTCGACGATGGCACGGCTGTGGCCGATGCAACCGGTCTGTTCTCAATCACCACCACGCTCACGCACACCGACGCCAACAACGGCGCCAATCAGATCACGGTGAAAGCGACTGATGCGCTCAACCGCGAAGTCGAGGAAGAGATCGATGTTCATTACGCGATCGGCACCGTGAGCCGGTTCGTGACTTCGCAAGGGACGTTCGATGTCGAGCTGCTCGATGCTGACGCGCCCATCACCGTGCAGAACTTTCTGAACTACGATGATCGCTATACGAACTCGATTATCCACCGCTCCTCCTTCTCGCAGAGCGGAGGTGACTTCGTGATTCAGGGGGGCGGGTTCGTGCTTGATCCGAATCTCCAGCCGATCACGACCGACGCCGCCATTCAGAACGAGTTCAACGCGGCCAACTCCAATGTTCGCGGAACCTTGTCGATGGCTCTGGGAGCCTCGCCGCAATCGGGAACGAGCCAGTGGTTCTTCAATACGGTTGATAACTCCTTTCTGGATGCCAATCAGCACACCGTCTTTGGCCGCGTAATTGGCACCGGAATGACAGTTGTCGATGCGATTCACGACCTCGACACGTTCGACCTGCGGGGCGTGTTGAATCAGCCCGCTCTCGGGGAACTCCCACTCGACGGTTACACTCAGTTGACCGAAACGATTACCGGCACGGTTTCGACCACGCTCGGCAGTGCCACGCTGACGGGAACCGGCACCGCCTTCACGACCGAACTGGGCGTCGGCCAGCAGATTCTGGTGGGCGATGAGATCTTCTTCGTGCGGAGCATTACGAGCGATACCGAACTCACCTTGAACGTCGCTGCTCCAGAAGCAGTGACCGATCTTCCCGTTCGTACGGATGCCGAGCCGGCAGCTGATGAATACGTGACGATTACCGATATCAACAATGCTCTGTTCAGCTGATCTCAGCGATGAGCACTGTTTGGGCAATGGCCGGGGCTGCTTCAGTTCCCGGCCGTTTCGTCGTTTAGCACCTCGTATCGACGGGCCTTCCAATACGCGGCAAGGTGGTACATGATTCCGCAACTTGCGTTCTGCTGATAATCGAAGCTGCAGACTGTTTCGGTCAGGGCGTCTCTGAACTCGCTGGACGTGGTGCCGGGATCGATCATCAACACCACCAGAGCGGACTCGCCGACTTCCCGTGTGAGATGCCAGACTTCGCGAAACTCGCCCCACTGCGGATTCTGGTATCCGTTCTGGTTTCGCCACTCACTGACAGTCCGCCAGTCCGGGCCGCACATTCTCAGTTCCGCCTCGGTCTTGCCCTGCAGACGCTGCTGTGTCGCCTGAAAACGATCGAGGGCCAGTTGCCGAACGTGCTGCATGGTTTGGTGGATCGTCTGTTTCATTTCTGGGTCTGGTTCCAGAGTATGCAACAATTCGAGCGAACACTGCATCTGCAACAATGCATATGCGGGAGTTGAAGGAGCGGGGGTGGCTGACTGTTCGACAGCTGTCGCGATGTAGTGACGCCAACGTTCGCGATAAAGTTCGTTGCCCGTGAGTTCCCAGGCAGCCGCGTAAATCATGGGAAGGCGAGCCGCTTCATGGGCCTGAACATTCCACATTCGGCAGATTCCCAAAGGGCAGCGTGACCCATCGGCCCGACAGAAATCGTAGTCGTTCTCAGGGGTGACAAACTCAATCATTCGGTCCGCGACCGAAGACAGAATTCGACCCGTGTCTTCTCGAGTGGACTTGTCTGCGAGAGGACTTCGAGCGTACTTCCAGAGACCGTGGACGAAATGCGTGTATTGATCACGCGACGAGTTGATATACACACTGGTCCGATCCTCGCGACAGACATTCCTGGCCACGAAGCCGGGAACACCGTGTACGGTGACGCAGCGTTTCAGCCCCAGAAACACCGCCGCGGCCTGCTTCCGCATCGCTTCGTCCCCCGTGACGGCGAATCGGTCGCAAAGAATGCTCAACATCGCCCCTCCGAGAATGGCACCATCTTCCATTCCCGTGCTGTAGCCACAGGGGTTGGGGTACTGGCGCTTGACCTCTTCCGCAGTCGGCAGATGCTGTTGTTCCTGACCCGGTTGATAGCTGCTCAGATAGTCGCCGAAGGTTTGGACCTCGGGAATGAAGAACCGCTCCCAGATGACCGACCAGGCACGATCCATCTGCCTGGACAGGTTGGCCGGAGTTCGGTCGGCAAACGTCGGTTCACACGAGTGATTCACTGCGAAGAAGACCAACGCCAAAAGAGCGATGCTCAAAGCAATGCGAACAACCAGACAAGGTTTCATGGCGGCTATTTTCCAGAGTGAGTCAGCAACTCCTGCAATCGGTGGAGCAACTCGGCTGTGCGTTCCGGCTCGTTGACGGCGAGATTGTTCACATCGAAGCGATCGTCCGGTTTGATGAAGAGTCGCGGCCAATCGGTTGAAAACTCAAGTGCAGCGGGGTCTTCGAGCAGTTTCCGAGGTGCGACCAGCAGGCGGTCGGGGGTTCGGAGACCGCACGTTTCACTGTCGGTCAGCAAAAGTTCAGAACGATGAGTCTCGTCGAAAGCCGAGAACTCATTGGATCCCGCAGAGCGGGGGATTTGCAGCACATCGTAGATCGTGGAGATCAGGTCTCCAGTCGTCAACAGCTGTTGATGCCGACGGGCGTTGCGGTCACGATCCGGACGGACAATGATTAGCGGCGCCCAGAGCCGTCTGGTCAGGCTTTCGGCAAATGCTGCGGTGAAGCCTGCGTTCAGGTCCTTCCATTCTTCGAGATCCCCGCCGCGATCGGCAGTGATGATCCACCAGCAGTTCTCCGGAACCGCGAGGGATTCGAAGACCGCTTCCACGTATTTCTCCACTACGTCCGCGGGAGCCGCGTTGTCAATCTTTAGCTCAACCCGGGTGAATGAGCGGGGCGGGACCATGTGGTTCTGGATCGCGTCGGCGGACTCGATGCTCAGGCGAACGGAATTGACCTGTGCGGACTTCAGGTCCTCGAGCATGCGATCGAGTTGTGGCGACAGGTATCCGGGTTGTGCGTAGAACTCGTAGTAGACATCGGCACGCTTCAGCATCTCGTCGAAGCGGGGCGTGTCGGCATCTTCGTTCCCGTAGGCGGTCAACTGTAGTGGAGAGAGGCGGTCAAAGGTCAGCAGGATGAGCGCGGCATCGTCGGTCATGGTCATCCTTCTCTCGGATCTGGTCCCTGGCCGCGAAGCCAACGCTGGGCTTCGGGACTGTCCGGAAGGACGGCCTGGATGTGAACCTGGAAGGAGTTGGACGGTTGCGGCACCGTGCCCGGGATCTGCTCCTGAGCATACTGCTTCTTCAGAGGCACGACGCGGCTCGAATCGACCGACGGGAGAATCCACTGAGCATAGGTATTGCCGTCTGTCACAATACTGACCGCGAACGTCAGACTCCGCAGCGGGTTCATATTGCGAATCCGTCCCTGAACTTCCAGCAGGCCCCCCCGGTCCTGCCGATTTAATGCGGTCAGTTCGATTTCGGCCAGTCCCCGCTGGGCATTCAGATATCCCGGCTTCTGGGGAGGTTCGCGAACATTGCGTTGTCGCCGCATGGCGTTCCGTAATGCCAAGTTGAAGTCCTGGCGGAGCTGCTGAAAGTCATTGCCGAAGTGGTCAATGAATTCCTGGGTTCGCGTTTCATCGTCTTCCTTCGCGAGTGGTTCCTTTTCGCCAAGCATTTTCACGTATTCGGTGTATTTATCTGGACGTTCCGTAACCAGCAGCCAGTGCAGGCACCACGCCAGACAATAGGCGTCGCCCGCCATGACATCGCCCTGGAAGGCCAGATCTTTGGAGACAAGATCTTCCCAGCTGACCTGCTCGACCGAGGACACCTGAGCAGCATATCGGGAGTGGACCTTGGCGGGACCCGACTGAATGCGGTCCTTGTTTGCTTCAAACCCGGTGGCAATTCCCTCATTGAACCAGCTGGGGATCGGAGCGAGCCGCTGCAGAATCCCGCGATTGTAGACCTGTTGATGAATGGCCTCGTGCAGGGGAACTTCGAACGTGGCGCATTCCGCCATCCGGATGGCCAGGTAGTTGGTCATGCCATCGTAGAAGCCGGAGATCCTGCTCACCGAGAGCCCCTGTCCTTTAGTGACGCTGGCCGCGTAATCGTTGAAGTCTTTGTCGGATTCAAAAATGAGCAAAACGAGCGGCGTGTCTGGCTCTTTCGTATCGAGTCGCATGTCCCGCGCGAACGACGAAAACACGTTGTTGACATTGTTCATGAACTGCGCCGCCTTCCGCATGAACCCGCTAGCGGGACCTTCCGCCGAACGGTCGAGCGGAGCCATGAGCACCATGCCGATCACGAAGTCGTCATCGACATAGCTGCGAAACAGCTCGGGCGTGAATCGTTCGGTCAACTGGTCGACCATTTCGTCGGTCGTGAAGGGAGTCCAGTCGACCGTATTGTCTCGCTCGATTAGGGCTCCCTGAGCGATGACTTTCATACTTCCGTCGCGACGCTCGATCGCGTACGCTCCCTGTCCACTGCCGTGGAGGCGTCCGACAAGTTCGGTTTTCTCCCCGGTTTCGTCGACGAACACGAAGCAGTCAGCCAGTAAGGCCGAGGGAGAGCCAAGCAGGCATCCAGCGAACGCGATGCTGAGGACCGCAACGAGACGCGAGCACGTCGGGAGCGGACGGAGTGCCGGAATGAAGTGAAGCATGGGACGAGCTCGTATCTGGCGTCGTGAAACTGTCATCTGCGACAGCGACTGTTTAAGATGCTCGGCATGCGAACTGAACGCAGCCGGCGACCCTGAAAAGGATGAGCGATTCCATGGCCGAATTCAACGGTAAGTCCTCTGCAAAAGCTCTCTCTCATGCGAAGTCCAGTGCTATGGGCTGCGGCTGCTTTTTCTTTTTCTTCTTCGGCATTTTTTTCATTGTGGGCCTATTCGGCTGCATGATCACGATGTCGGATTTGCTCTTCCCCTACGTCGAAGTTCTGGGCTGGTCCGAAACGCCCTGTACGATTACCGAATCGCAGGTCGATGGGGTTGGAGATCTCGTGCTGGAGTACCAGTACACCTACAAGGGGATTGAGTTCGCGGGCACGGAATACACCTACGACGCTGGGACCTCCGCTTCCCTTGATCCAGAGGAATTCGTGGCTGAGCACCCCGTCGGTACGGAAACGGTCTGTTATGTCGATCCGGACAATCCCATTGAAGCCGTGCTGAACCGCGAGTTCCGTTCGGAGATTCTGTTCGCGTTTATTCCGCTGCCATTTGTGATCATCGGGCTCGTCGGCATGATTGTTGGACCAATCCTGTCTCGGCGATTGACACGGAAGATCGACCAGCTTGACGAAAAGTTCGACCTCCCTGCTACCGCCGCGAAGTTTACCGCCGTGCTCTCGAAAGGCGATCAGGTCGAATGGCGCGACAGCGACACGCCTGGTGGTCCACAAGAGTTGAAGTCGACCCAGAACCCGAAGACAGCGTTTATCGCCTGTCTGGTGTTCTCTCTGTTCTGGTGTGCGATCGTCTCCTTTCTTGTGACGGAAGTGATCGACGGCTGGAGGAACGGCGATAACCCGATCTTTCTGACATTGTTCGCGCTGCCGTTTGTTGCCGTGGGGGTCGGAGGCCTCTGTTTTTCGGTCTACTTGTTTCTGAAGATGTTCAATCCCGTTCCCAAGCTGGTTGTGAGCGAACGGAAGATTCCGCTTGGGGATTCGATCCGACTCAAATGGGTGATCGACGGAAAGGTGTCCTCAATACGCAAACTCACGGTGAGGCTCGTCGGTAAAGAGTGGATTCAGTATCGGCAGGGGACGAACACGTACACCGACACCGCCGATTTCTACACGCACGATATCGCTGTACTGGAGGATCCGTTCGCGATGGAGGTCGGAGAAGCCGAGGTCACCATCCCGTCCGGAACGATGCATTCGATGCGTGCTCCCAACAATCAGATTCGCTGGGAACTGCAGATCAAAGGCGACATCGCCTGGTGGCCGGATATCGACGAGAGCTTCAGCATCATTGTGTTGCCCCGGTCGGCAGTAAGAACATGATGAGGGATCGGTGATATGCCGGTTTGCTGATGTGTAAAAATGCTATCCCAGACTGCCTATTTTTTACGACCGTCATATTGAATTTTACCATGCCCATGTTACCCTGATTTTCTGGCCTGCCAGTGCTGAACATTGCGTTGCAGCGTTCGTAGAGACTTTGACTGTCGGTCAGATGTTGACCGCGGCGGCACTGGTTTGTCCTGCCAGGATGGCTTGAGGTTAGTAACAACACATCAAATGAGGGGGCGGTTCATGGTCAAGTCAGGAGTGAGTCTTGCCTGGTTGAAGGGGTTGGCAGCAGTAATTTGCTGTGCGGCTCTGGTCTGCGACACGGCAGAAGCCCGTCGCTGGGGTTCGTCCGGCAGTAGTGGAAGCAGCGGCAGCTGGGGCAGCAGTGGCAGCAGCGGGGGAAGCAGTGGCAGCAGCGGCAGCCGTGGGCGTCGCTGGGGCTCCTCAGGATCGTCCGGCTCTTCGGGATCTTACGGTTCCTATGGAGGCGGTTACTACGGTTCGAGCGGATCTTCCGGCGGCTATGTGACCAGCTACTACGGTTCTGGTGGTTCGAGCGGATCGACTGGCTGGTATGCTTCGGGCGGAACCAGCTATGGTTCGTCCGGCGGTTCTTCGGGAGGATACTATCATGGCGATGTGATTCATGATCACGGCCACGATGCCATCCATCATCCGGGACACGGCATTCCTGGCGACACGATTCCTGGTGACATGATTCCTGGCGGGGGTGTCCAGCCGCTGCCGGAAGGCGAACTTCGCGGTCCGGCCGACGATGACTCGGCTCAGATTCTCGCTCCGGGCTTCCCGACGAGCGCGGTCGACAAAACCGTCCGCCTTCGCATGTCGGTTCCCGAACAGGCCGAGGTCTATCTCAACGGTCAGAAGATGACTTCAGTCGGATCGGTCCGAAATTTCGTTTCGCCGAAACTTTCGACCGCTGGTCCCTACGTCTATCAAATTCGAATTGAATTAACACAAGATGGTCAGGAACTTGTGACCGAGCATCAACAAAAGGTGACCACTGGTCGACAGTATGAACTAACCTTTGCTCAGCAGGACGGTGCTCTCGTACTCGTTCCCGCTGATCAGGACGCCAAACTGGCCAGCCGTTAAGGTTTGACCGGTCCAGCGTCCGCCACGAGCAGGACGCTCGTCTTAACAAAAGACCACGGAGAGGAGGTCCGTACCTTCTCTCCGTTTTTCCATTTTGCAGTCGATCTCCCATTCTGGTGTTCAGAGAACGAGATGATTCAGCACGGAGTCGGACAATGACTTCAGACATGACCGCAGCACAACCGTCAGTTCCAGCAGCCGAGGCACGTCCTCGTCGACGCGGCTGGTCGCTGGCCGGATTTGTTCTGCTCAATCTCTGGATTGTCTTTCATTTGCTGGCGATTGTTTCCGCGCCGCTTTCCGTTTCTCCCTCGTCGAACGTCGAGCGGGGACTCTGGATGGCCATGTCTCCTTACGTACAGATTCTGTATCAGAATAACGGCTTTCACTTCTTCGCTCCCAATCCGGAAGGTTCGAACTCCGTTCGATATGTCCTCGAATTCGAGGATGGCCGTACGCTCGAAGGGAAGTTCCCGAATCGCGATATCTGGCCCCGTCTCCTGTATCACCGCTACTTCATGCTCTCCGAAACGCTGGGAGCAATGGGCGGCGAAGCGCGGGAACGAATGGTCCGGGATTTTGCACGACAGCTGTGCCGCGATTATGGAGCCGAACGAGCCACGCTCTTCCTGGAATGGCACGAGCTGGCGCGGCGGGAGCGAATTCTGGCAGGGGGATCCCTGTTTGACGATGACCTGTACCAGGTGACACCACTGGGAACATTCACATGGGACGAACTGTCCAAATCATCCAACGCGAATGTCGCGACTACTTCGGCCGAGTAGTCGATAACTGGAACGACTTCTGGTTCACGCCCCGCGATCCCTTCTCCATGTCGGTGATGCGGATTCTGGTTGGCTGGATGGTGTTTTACACCACTCTGGTCTGGGGCATGCGGCTCGATTCGTTCTTTAACGCCGATGGCTTCAACTCGATGGAGATGCTCGAACGGCATCTGTTTGTCGATGAAGGTCCGCTTGCGCTCTCGTTCTGGTACTGGGTGCCAGAGTCGATGGTCTATCCGGTCCACTACCTCAGTCTGGCCGTCACGTTCTGCTTCATGATCGGATTGTTCACGCGCTGGACATCGATTCTTTCGCTGATCGTCGTGATTTCGTACGCCTACCGGGCTCGGTATGCAAACTACGGACTCGACCAGATCAATGCGATCCTCACGCTTTATCTCTGCATCGCTCCCTGCGGCGCCTACCTGTCGGTCGATCGGCTGCTGCGTCGCTGGCGACGGCAGAAGAGTAACCCCGGTGTCGAGGTTGCCCCGGAACCGGTCTATCCAACGTTGGCGACAAACATCGCCACACGGATGACGCAGGTCCACTTCTGTGTCATCTATATGTCAGCCGGGCTTGGCAAACTGTTTGGCGAGACCTGGTGGGACGGAACGGCCATGTGGCGGGGGCTGGCGAACGCCGAGTATCAGACACTCGACATGACGTGGCTGGCCTACTTCCCTTGGTTCACCGAGTTGATGACTCATATGACGATCGCCTGGGAGGTCTCCTTCGCCTTTCTGATCTGGCGTCCGCTGATGCGTCCGTGGATGCTGCTCGTGGGAGCGAGCATGCACTTCGGCATCGGATTGATGCTCGGCATGTGGACCTTCGGTTTCTGTATGATGTTCGGTTACCTGGCGTTTCTCGATCCGCTCAAACTTCGTGCCGTGCTTCAGTACGTGTTCGGCACCTCCTTCGGTCCGGACGATGTTGTCGTTGTGCCATCGGCTACAGCACGTCCTGCGCCTGCAGGAGCCGGCACACTTGAGCATGTTGTCCTCCTTGATCACTCCGAGGAATCCGCGGGAAAGACAGCGGCCGAACTGGAGCGGCTTGGAGCGGAGGCGCGTGTGGTCTCTGGTCTGGATGAACTGATGGGGGCGTTGGAAGATGAGCCCGATTCAGCCGTGATCGCGAACCTGCAGAAGGTCTCGAGCGAAGATGTGGAGCGGTATTTCTGCTCGCTTCAGCCGCTCGCTCTGCAGAATCGTCCGTGTGTTACGCTGATGCGTCATCGTCAGACGGGCTGGCTCGACTCTGTATCGATGCCGGACCATCATCGGATTTTGATTCTGCCGTGCGACCGAAAAGACGTGATCAATGAACTTTCGAAGGCAGCCGCCTATCTGAGTTCCCAGGAATCGCGAAGCCGAGCCGAACGGGCGCCGGCCGTCGGCATGGCAAGCCTTTATTAATCGCTGACTGAAACAAACGGAATGTCGGCCCGCCTTCTCGGGTCTTCCGATGATCGATCAAGGAACTTGAGGGTCTTCTCATGCGACGCTGTATGCTTTCGCTGGTCTTCGCCGCCGCAGCAGGCAGCCTGGCCGGCTGTTACGATGTCGATAATCCCATGGTGGGCCGGCACAAGGCGCTTCTCGCCGAGCAGCAGCAGGATTACGAACGGGCGATTGCCTATCGCGATGAGGTTCTCGAGAAGTTTCCGGACTATCCATTCCGATGGGAAGTGACCTACGAGCAGGGCATGGCTTACCTCGAAATGGGGCAGCCGGAAAAGGCTCTGGAATACTTCGACCGAACGATCGAGATCGATCCGCTCTATAACTTTGCCTACATTCGTCGGGCCCAATGTTACGAACGCATGGGCGTGACCGACAAAGCGATTGCCGACGGCAACCGGGCACTCGAGATCAGTGATATCAGTGACGAGTTCGGCGAATTGTTCCTGACGCGAGGCAGCGCTTACGCGCAGCGGGGCGAGATGATCCGCGCCTCTCACGACTGGAACCTGGCTCTCGAAATCATTCCGAATTCGACCGAAGCTCTGTACCACCTGGCCAGTTATTATCTGGATGAGAGTCGAGCCGGCGACGCCCTGCCGTTGATCGATCGATATCTGGAGATCCGGAATCAGGATCCGGAAGTCAGTCTGATGCGGGCGATCGCGCTTGCGGATTTGAATCGTCCGGAAGAAGCCGCGGCCGCGCTGGCGCGAGCTCGCGAATTGGATCCCGAAGGACAGATGGAGTTCCCCGAGACGATCGAAGAACTGATGGCCGAGGTGAATCAGCCGGGGCCAGGCGAAATCCCCGGGGAATCGAATGTGGAAATGACTGACGCGGGCACCGACCAGGCTTTACAGGAGAACGCCTGTAAAATCAGCCGAGAGTATTTGACGCAGTCGGGCTATCAGTGCGCAGATCAGCAACCGGGAGACTTCGATTTCATCCGCTGCGAAAAAGAGGGCGAGTCGTATGTCATCCGTGTTAAGGCCGTTGTGAAAGCGGATGCCGGTTCGTTCTCGCTGACCCAGGGCGAACTGGACGAGATGATGCAGCAGGATCCTCCAGCCGGGCTGATTGTTGTGACCGGCCTGGTATCGAGCGAAGACCCGAGTTTCCCCGTCAGCCCGGGCGGGCGTGTCTCGGCCTTCACCAAGAGCTGGCGACCTGATCCCGCTCGTCTGCAACCGGTTGCCTACCGGTATCCATTGCCTCAGCCGGACAGCGAATAAAAAAACCGCTCGCAATGCTGACACATTGCGAACGGTTTCTGTTATCGGTCCGCGAGCCAAACTACGCGGCGTCGGCGTCGTAGTAGTCGGAAATGCGGTTGGTGATCGGAATGATCGACATGTTCGTTTCATCAACCAGACGATACCGCATGATGTAAGCGTCTTCGCAGGTGTCGTCGTAATGGTTTCGCAGAACGGTGACGGCCATGAAGTTCTGCTGCTTGAAGAACAGTTGCGCGGACAGATTCCGTTCGCGGACTTCGAGCAGAATTTCCTTGCGACGCTGCAGCGACAGTTTGTCGATGAGCCGCTGCACCATCTTCGTGCCGATGCCCTGGCGACGATGTGAATCGGCGACGGCGAAGTTCAGCACGTGCAGGTTCGACTTGTGCAGTTCGTAGATCATGAAGCCGACGATCTCGTGGTCGACTTCAGCCACCATGCCGATGCAATTGCGCTGGCGGAGAATGCAGAGAAACTCTTCTTCGGTCCAGGAATACTCGAAGCTTTCCTGTTCGATGGCGAGGACTTCTGGCATGTCCCGACGAATCAGCCACCGGATTTGAAGAGAAGATTTTGGATCACTGAGATGACTGAAACTCACCGCGGCCTCCTTGCCCATCGATAGGTATCGTCGCTCCGAAGAGCCATCATAGTCTTCGGTCTGGTATCCCCTGGGGGGCTTTTAACGGGAATTCGAACGCCGCTTGCAAGTGATCGCGTTGCTCACGGGGTTTCTTGTTTCCCGGCTTCATTCCATCAAGCACCAGTCGAGTCATAGTCATACCAGCATCATAAGGGTCTGGCAAGACTATCAGGCCGATTTGTAACACTTACCCATGTAGTCTCGTCATTGTCGGGAGCCTGTTATCAGGGGGTTTTCCCGGTTGTGCGGGAATTGCAAAAAATTTCTGCATAAGGTGAACACCGTACGGTCGGACGCTTCACCTGCGAGAAGGGCGTGAAGAAAAGAAAGCAGACGCCGTCGCTGTGAACCTGGTCGGTTCAACAAACGGGGCTGACCGGTTATCGGCGAGAGAATGGGAGCGGAGGAAAGCGGTCGCTCAGGCGATTTCCAGCTGGCGGGCAGCGGCGCGGCGTTCTTCGATCAGTTCTTTGATCTTGCAGCGGCAGCACATGCAGCCAGTTCCGGCTTCCGTCATTCTGGCCACCTGTTCGACAGTGTCGGCCGAGAAGATCGAGATCGCTTGTTCGACGGTCTCGCGGGAGACGCCGAGACAGCGGCAGAGCGGCTTGGATTCTGACACGGGATACGCCTCGGGGAGTTACAACAACTTGGGCGGGATTCGCGGGGGTCTGCAATTGAGACTCAGTCTCATTAGCGGAAATTGTCCGCAACAGGGGACGCTCCGTCAATCAGAACTTTTGCATATTTTGCGAAATCAGTAGAAAGACTGAGATCCCTATGGGAACGCATGTTCTCGTGATTGCACGGAGTAATCGTCGTAACTCCCTTTATCCGCAGAGCTTCTCGTTCCCCATGGCCCTCGGCCCGGCAAACGGGGACTTCTCCGCTGGCGACGCAGACCTGTCCTATACTTGCAACGTTGAGTGATGCCGCGCCGCGACGCCAACTGACCGCAAGTTCAGGTACTTGCCCGGCTCACGCGCGAATCGTTCCCCCATTGCTTGCTTGATTACACAGGACATTCCTTTGATGAAGTGGCAGCTTAAAGCCGGAATCCTCAGGCACCTGAGTCGATGGCCGGGCGGTAAGAACGCCTACCTCGCGATTCAACGGCTGCTCGGAACGACCCGGCCGCAATCCCGTCGCGATCTGACGCGTGCCATTGAGTTGATCGATCTCATCCGAGAAGCCGGCCAGCAGGTCGAGGGGCACCGAGTCTTTGAAATTGGCACAGGCTGGCATCCCTTTACGCCGCTCGCCTTTTATCTGGCGGGGGCGGAACAAATTGAAACCGTCGACGTGAATCCCTGGTTGTCCCTGGCGTCGGCGAAATCCGCCGTCGACAGTGCGGAACGGGACCTTGAGTGGTACGCCGAGACACTTCAATTGAACCAGCAGTCTGTTCGGGAACGCTACGAACGTATTGAGTTCGAAGCGAAGACACTGGATGAGTTTCTCGCGTCGTTCCGTTGTCATTATGTCTATCCGGGAGATGCGACCGCGTCCGGTCAGCCCGCCGACAGTTTCGATTTCGTGGTCAGCTCGAATGTTCTCGAACATATCCCGCAGGAAGTTCTGAGTCAGATCAGCCGCGAAAGCCTCCGGATTTTGAAGCCGGGCGGCCTCGCTGTGCATCGTTTCAATCCTGGCGACCACTACGCCAACGACGACCCCCGTATCAGCACCGGGCATTTCCTCCGCTTTTCTCCCGAGCAGTGGGAGCGATACGGCAGCGGACTGGCCTATCACAATCGTCTTCGCTGCAGTCAGTACTCGAAGCTGTTCCGTGAGGCCGGCTTTCTGGCACTCATTGAAGAGACTCGTGTCGACCCGCGTGTACTCGAAGAAATCAAAGCAGGTTCCCAGCCACTGGCGCCCGAATTCGCCGAGTTGGTGCCGGAAGATCTCGCGGCCGATTACATGTGGACCGTTGGGATGAAGGGGCATGTCGAGATGCCTGTGGTGAACGCGAAGGACTCCCGTTCCGAACGTCCGGCATCGACAACTCAAGACGTTTCGGATTCATTCACCTCCTGAAGGGAAATCGCATCATGGTCCAGGCAGTTTTCTGGGTATCGATCGGTCTGATCGTCTATTCCTATGCGATCTATCCCCTGTTTCTGTTCGCCATGGTGCGACTCCAGCGGAAAACAGAATCGATTGTCGCTTCGCCGTCTGCGCAGGAACTTCCGAAGGTTTCGCTGATCATCGCTGCTTACTGCGAAGAAGACGTGATCCTGCAGCGGGTTCATAACGCGTTGATGCTCGACTATCCCGCAGATCGAATCGAAGTTCTGATCGGCGTCGACGGTAATCTGGATGCCACCGGAGAACTGGTCGAGTCGGTGAAAGACGATCGAATCAGGCTGCATCAGTTTCCAATCCGTCGCGGCAAAGCGTCGGTCCTGAACGACTGCGCCAAGATGGCCACCGGCGAGATCCTGATGTTTTCTGACGCAAACACCTTCTGGGATGCCGACGCCGCGAAGCGTCTGGCAGCTCCCTTTGTCGACGATTCGGTCGGTGGAGTTGTCGGTCGACTGATTTTGACCGATGCCGTGACCGGTAAGAATTGCGACGGTCTCTACTGGAAGTACGAGAACCTGCTCAAGGAATGGGAAGGGCAGATCGGGGCCCTGCTGGGAGCCAACGGAGCAATCTACGCACTGCGAAAGTCCCTTTGGAATCCGATTCCTGGTCATACAATCGTCGACGATTTCCTGATCGGTATGCGGGTGCATCGTCAACGCAAGAAATTGCTGTACGACAAGCAGGCGATTGCTCGGGAGGAAACGGCACCGACCATTCACGACGAATTCCGCCGCCGGGCTCGAATTGGAGCAGGGGGGTTCCAGTCACTGTTCTGGATGTCGAAGCTGCTGTCGCCGACCTACGGCAAAGTCAGTTGGGCCTTCTGGTCGCACAAGGTCCTGCGATGGTTTGGTCCGTTGCTCATGATCACCGCGTTCGGCACCAACCTGGTGCTGGCCGATCAGCCGTTGTACCTGAATCTGCTGATCGCTCAGGGACTGTTCTATGCAATCGCCCTGTGCGGAGCGCTATTGCCGTTCCCGGGGGTTGCAGGGAAGCTGGTTCGCGTTTTCTGGATGTTCGTGAACATGAACGCAGCACTGGCCGTCGGTTTCTTTCGCTGGCTCTCTCAGGCTCAGTCGGGAACGTGGAGTCGCACGAACCGTTCTGCAAGTGAACTTCGTGTCGATCCGCCGGAAGCCGTTGTGAAATAAGGCCATTTCAGCGAAGCAAAAGAAAAAAGAACCCCGAAAAGAAAGCTCTTTCCGGGGTTCTTACTATGCAGGACCTGAGACCGGGCCACAACGCGACAGGTGTATCGCGCCTCGAAGTGACTCGCTGCTTAATCACTTCGAGAGGACTTCACAGATCCAGCAAAGTTCGCTGCTGGACCTAGAAACGCAGGCTTATTTCGGAATCTACACGGAAAAACAAAAAACCGACGGAAATTTGTTTTCCGCCGGTCTCCGGTGTTTTTCGCTTCCCGAGTCACGGGGCTTTTGTTCACTCGGGAACTTTTCGTGGAGCGGCCGGTTCGCTGTCAATCGGGCGATCAGGGTTCCCGGCTGGCGCTGGGGCTTCGAAGGGGATCGCGGGAGTGTCGACGGGATCCGGAACATCATCCTCGGCGGCCCGGGGTGCGGCTCGCGGAGCAGGGCGAACGACTGCACCTTCCGGCAGATCGATCGATTCGAGCATTCGCAGGGCTTCTTCTTCATTCCATTTGGATTCTTCCATAAAGAGAAGGAAGACGACCTGCTCGCCTCCCTTGCCCGGCAGCAGACCGCTCACGGCCCGGATATCGATCGGATCTTTCCCATCCGCGGGTTGCGTGCGGCCTTTGGAGAAGGTGAATTCCACCTCCTGACCGTCGATCGTGACTTCCCGTGTTTCGCTTTCGGTCACCTCGTAATCGGCATTGCCGACTCGTTCTCGCAGCGATTCTCGCACCTGATTCATGAACCGTTCGTCCTGAGCGAGGCGTCCCTGCATCCCGACGACGATCAGGGCCCCCTGATTCTCGCCAACCTCAACAACCGTGCCGCGAACATTCCCCAGCCCCATCAGGTTCATCGAGGCCGACATCTCCGGGCTGTAATCTTCTGGAAGTTCGATATCGATCAGATCGTTCAATGTCTCTTCAGCCACCTGAGGGTCTTCATCGATCGTCGGGGCCAGCGAATACAGCGAGATACCGACGCCGCAGCAGCAGAGCAGCATGGCGGCTCCGATTCCGGCCAGCCCCAGCAGAAGGCAGTTCATTCCGCAGCCCCGGTCTGAACGACGGGGCTCCTCTTCCTCAGGGCGAAATACATCGTCGTCGTCAGCAGCCATGAGTTCACTCTCAGTCAGTCGGTCAAGGCATTTCGATCAATCCCCGCTGGATTGTCGTATGCCTCGATTTTAAATCGGCCGAGCCGAAATGGCAGGCCAATTCTGGCCGAGCAACGCAGATCGATCGCTCTGTTGGCAACAGACTCAACGACAAAAGCCTCCACACCAAAATGGCGAGGAGGCTTTTGTGATCTATGATGATCAGATCTTATCAGACCTGTTTTTTGGGCAGCGCGATCGAGTAAAGCACCGTGACTGCACCCAGGGCGAGAAGAGAGAATGGCATCCAGTCAGGTGGAGCCAGCTCGTGCTGATGGTTGGAGTTCAAGGAGGTAAAGTTCTTCAGCACCGGGATTTCGCTGACCTGCGGGTAACTGGCGTCGAAGACAATGCGGTCCGTCACGAGAAACATGCCTCCGCAGAGGACAACGAATAATCCCAGTGACAGAAATACGGACCGGATCATGGAAACGCAGTTGGTTCGTGAAGTGCGGTTGGTAGTCAGTTTGATCCCTGAAGCACCTGTTTTATCGGCTTCGATCGCGGCTGCTGCTGATTGTGATCGCTCGAATCAGGCATTTTCGTCGCTTGCAGTTCCGACTGTGACGGCTATGCTTGCAGGTCAGAAAACAGCGATCCTGTGGGCCGTGCTCTCTGCTTGCCGACAGGATCATTTCCTTTGACGACCCTCGAACATCTGACTCACTGAGAAAGCTTCTGCGATGCGTGCGAATCTGGTCCTGTTGCCCGGCGATGGAATTGGCCCCGAGATTGTCGCTGAGGCCGAAAAGGTGTTGCGTCACATCGCCAGGGAGCATGGACACGACTTCGAATTCACCACCGGCGAAATCGGCGGCTGTGCTATCGATGCCTACGGCGATCCGCTGCCGGAGAAAACGCTCGAACCGTGCCGCACGGCCGATGGCATTCTGCTTGGAGCTGTCGGCGGACCGAAATGGGACGATCCGAACGCCAAGACTCGTCCCGAAGTTGGTCTGCTGAAGATTCGCAAGGAACTCGGCCTGTTCGCCAACCTGCGTCCGATCAAGCCTTACTCCGCTCTTATCGACGCTTCTCCGCTCAAGCGATCGATCATCGAAGGTGTTGATATTCTCTTCGTCCGCGAACTGACTGGCGGCATCTACTTCGGCGCCTCCCGCACCGAACAGATCGACGGCGAAGAGTCGGCCACCAACGAGATGACCTATCGGGTCTCCGAAGTTGAACGCGTTGTGCGCGTTGCCGCCAAAGCCGCGCAGACCCGTCGTCAGCACCTGACATCCGTCGACAAAGCTAACGTCCTCGAAGTTTCGCGCCTCTGGCGTCGCACGGCCAAGAACATCGTCGACAGGGAATTCTCCGAACTGCAGTACGATGTCGTTCTTGTCGACGCGATGGCGATGCACCTGATTTCGCGTCCTCGCGATTTCGACGTGGTTGTCACTGGCAACCTGTTCGGCGATATCCTCACCGATGAAGGCTCGATGCTGCCTGGTTCGCTGGGACTGCTGCCGTCCGCTTCTCTGGGTGAAGATGGTCCGGGACTGTATGAACCGATTCACGGCTCCGCTCCCGATATCGCCGGCAAGGGCATCGCCAATCCACTGGCCACGATTCTTGCAGCCGCCATGATGCTGCGTCACTCGCTCGGCCTGCAGACCGAAGCCGATCAGATCGAAGCCGCGGTCGAGAAGGTCCTCAACGACGGCCATCGCACCAGGGACATCGCCGCTGGCGGCACCGCCATCAATACGACCCAGATGGGCGAAGAAGTCCTCAAGGCCCTGCAGGCCGCGAAGTAGTTCCAGCAATCCTGGCACAGGGCCGGTTTCCCACCGGCCGCCACCGCTGATAGAATCGATCATCCCGTATGGCAGACCGACGGTGAGTGTCGGGCAAATCGTATCCCTTCGCCCCCTTCAGGGGGAGACTGAAAATATTCGCTGCGAAACGCAGCAGGCCCGAAGGGCGGATGAAGGGGCGATCAACAAGCGACGTTGTCCTTAAATTGAAAACAACGGCCCACGAAGCATGGGACCCGCATTCCCCCTCACCCTAACCCCTCCCCCACGGGGGAGAGGGGATTCAGGCGAACTGATACTTTTTGATCGACTCGCCACTACTCGAGTTGACAGCCGTTGGGGGTGCCACTGCTGGCTCGTCCAGCAGTGCGATGATTCGACCAGTCGTGACTGCCAGGAGATTCTGATGCGTGCTCCATCGTTCACCGAGGCGGAACTCGAACAGTACCGTCGCGACGGGTTCCTGCTCGTCGAAGATCTGCTCGATCCGGAAGAGACGTCGCTTCTGCAACAGGCGGCCCGAGCCGATGCCGTGCTTCAGCAGGCCGCGATGGATGTCAAAGATGCCTCCGGCCGCAAGACGAACCTTTCACTCTGGAATCATCCCGGCGACGATATCTACGGGACCATCGCCCGCAGCGAACGAGTCGTGAATCGCATGGAGCAGCTGCTCGGCGGCGAAGTCTATCATTACCACTCGAAACTGAGTGCCAAGCAGCCTCGCGTCGGCGGCGCCTGGGAATGGCATCAGGATTATGGCTACTGGTACAAGAACGGCTGTCTGTTGCCGACGATGGGGAGCTGTTTCATCGCCATCGATCCGGCCACGAAAGAAAACGGCTGCATGCAGGTGCTGACCGGCTCGCATCGCATGGGGCGGATTGATCACAACTTTGCCGGGGAACAGACCGGAGCCGACCTCGAACGGGTCGAACTGGCCAGGCTTCGCTTTCCGCTTTTCTACTGCGAAATGAAAGCCGGCACCGGACTCTTCTTCGACGGCAACCTGCTGCACCGGTCCGATGCCAACCTGAGCGATCAACCCCGCTGGGGGCTCATCTGCTGTTACAACACCAAAGAAAACGACCCGCTGATTCCGCATCACCATCCGCAGTACACGCCACTCATCAAGCTGCCGGATACCGCCCTTCGCGAAGTCGGTGTAAAAACGGCGACCGAGAACAGCAAATTCCTCCGTCAGGAAGAAGACCGCACCTCCCGCGTCATGGATCAGTAAGCCCCTCCCGTACCGGGGGCATCCTGCCGCCGAGTGGACGCTGAAACCGGGAAAGCCGAACATCCGAAACGATACGCATCAGTGCAAAACACAGCCAACAGGGGTGGCCCGTCCGTCACGGGCGGGTGACGAAGTCACAAGAGGCCGCACCATGCGCGAGGCTCATTCGAAGGCCCACGATTCCAGTTCAAGACGCGGATGGCGCAGCTTCTTGTCGCTTCGCGACCCGCCCGCTGAGGCGGACGGGCCACCCTTCGGTTTCATTTAAGGCATGTTCGTCCGAATGGGACAGACGTATCCAGATCCCGTGAAACAACCGGGCACGACTTCGAAACAATCCAATGTCGTCTGATCTGCAACATCGATTCGGCGGCAGGATGCCGCCGCTACGGAAATGAACTTCACTGAGTCTGGAGCCAACCATGATCCGCGCCGGCGACTACCAGCTCGACATCCACCCGAAACTCCCGGAGGATCGTTCCGTTCCCATCGGCTGCATCGGAGCCGGCTTCATTATGGCTGACTGTCAGTTGCCGGCGTATCTGGCCAACGGACTGACACCGGTCGGCATCGCCTCCCGTACGAAGTCGTCCGCGGAAGCGGTCGCGGTTCGACATGGCCTCAAAGTCTACGACTCTCCCTCGGCACTGCTGGCCGATTCTTCGATACCGGTGATCGACATTGCCGTACCGCCCGATGTGCAGATCGATGTCATCCGCGAAGCGGTCCGGCAGCCACACATTTGCGGCATCCTCGCGCAGAAACCTCTCGGCATGAACCTGCCACAGGCCCGCGAAATTGTCGAGATGTGCGAAGCCGCGGGCGTTACGCTGGTCGTCAATCAGAACATGCGATACGACCAGTCGGTGCGAGCGGCGAAATCGCTGCTCAATCAGAACGCCCTCGGCGAATCGGTCTTCGCCACGATCGATATGCGAGCTGTGCCGCATTGGATGCCCTGGCAGGAACGCCTCGGTTGGCTCACGCTCCGCGTGATGTCGATTCACCACCTCGACACATTCCGCTACTGGTTCGGCAACCCGCAACGCGTCTTCGCCAGCATCCGTACCGATCCCCGGACGAAGTTTCCGCATCAGGACGGAATCTGCACCTACATCCTCGAATACGAAAACGGCCTCCGCGTCAGCAGCTGGGACGACGTCTGGGCGGGGCCGATCTCCGACGGACCGGGGAAGGACATCGGCATCAACTGGCGGATTGAAGGCACAACCGGCCTCGCTCGCGGCACCATCGGCTGGCCCGACTATCCCGCCCGCTCCCCGAGCACCCTCGATTTTGTGACGACCGCCGAACCGGAGACATGGCATCAACCCCGGTGGAGCGAAGTCTGGTTCCCCGACGCCTTCGCGGGCCCGATGTGCGAACTGCTCCGCTCCCTCGAAACCGGCACCCCCGCCAACCTCCACGCCCGCGACAACCTCTGGACCATGGCACTGGTCGATGCCTGTTATCAATCCGCCGAAGAACACCGAGCCATCGAACTTGCAGAACTGATGAGCGAATAAGGTTGGCCCAGACCTGCACGGCTTGGTTCCGCAGGAACAGGAAGCCGGTCACCAATTCCGATGAAGAGACCAACGCCCCGCCTGTTTTTTAGGGCCGTTTAGGGCGATGGACGGACTTCCTGATAGTTATTCTTTTCTGTCTCGAAGACGTTGGATTATCGAATCCCAAAGCTGCGTCGAATCTTCGCCGGCTTCCACGTAACCCACTACGCCGAGTCTCTCATCGACAGAAGTGCCGTTCTCGTAGACCGAAAGAAACTCCGTCAGTGCCTGTTCCCGACGCTTGTCGTCGCCGGCTTCTGAAAGAGCGGCTTTCAGAGCCTGGCGGGCGGCCCAGTGGTATTGCTGCCTCACAGCCGGATGAGGATCCGTAAAGCCTTGAGCGAGCAGATCGATCAATGGAATCAACTCTTCGGTGGGAACACGCCCCCTCTGAATGAGCTTGCTCATGTGGATTGCGGCGAACGCCCGGATGACGGCGTTTTCATGCTGTAGCGAAGTGGAAAGCATTTCGGCGGACCAGTGGTCAGTTCTGCGAAGGCAGCCGTACGCATAGCTGGCCATTCCGCTATCCGAGTCCTCCAGGAACTCTTCCAGGATCACAAACAGATACGAGGGTAACTGTCGCACCGCAGGACCATCGCACTCCCGCTGCAGGGCCTCCATGGTCACGAGACGCACCGTCGTATTCTGATGAAACAGCAACTGACGGGCAGCAGTTTCCGATGTCTGGAGCGATTCCAGAATCTGCCGACGGATTCGGCTCGCATCGTTCCCATCGGCCTCCAGGTCGATATTGCCTGGGTCATTCCAGCCGCCCCAGTCAACGCCATTCGTGGTGCGGAGCTCTCCAGATCGGCGATGAATTCGTAAATAGTTGCGATCCACAGGAGGCGGCGAACGGTACGACATATCGACGAGCACATAGTCGGCGAGCTGGCGTTCCAATTCGACGGTGTCGAGAGAGGATTGCGGATCCTCCCTGGAGAGAACGAACCCAATGATCAACAACAGAATGAGTGTTCCGATGACAGTGTTGGATTTCCGAAGAACTCGCATCACGTCGCTCCTTGTTGAGTCACTGTGAGTCCAGTCTCCCAGGGCCAGCAGGATCACCACGGCACCCACAACGAGCCCGAAACCGAGCTGCCCGGTCCGCTGTCCTCTTGCCGTTAATCGATCGTAACCAAAGAAGTGCGTCGGTTGAAACCCGGGGCTGGTCTGAAAGATGTACGAGAACAGAATCAGCCCGAAGCCGCCGGCGAACATCAGGATCAGAATCGCGAGAATGAGTTCAAACGGCATGCTGCCGACGAAAAAATGAAGAGGAGTTATTACTCAAAGTGTGAACGGTATTTTAACCGGTGTCTCGTGAAGAAAGCGAAAGGGAAATATCTTAAGGCCGAACTTAGATGACGTTCCTTCGGGTTGACTCAGACGCGCACGTCTGGGCGCCGCAGGAACAGGAGGCCGGTCACCAAGGCGGATGAAAATCCAGACATCGAAGCCATATTACGGAAGGCGTTCCCGCCACTTGGTCGGCTCGCGCGCAGTGTGAAAAACGCTGTAGACCGTTACGACCTCGTCGAGGTATTCGTAAAAGATTACATAAGGAAACCGCCGAACTAACGCACGACGATAGTTCTCGTGAATGACGGCATAAATTCGGGGTGATCGGCTAAGCACTTCGATGCAGGCATCGACACAGCCCAGGAACTCTTCGCCGAGACCTGTCCGTCGCTGTTCGTACCAGGCGTAGGCTTCTGCGAGATCCTGCTCCGCTTCTGGAACGATGACCAACTTAACGGCCATAACGACTGCGAATTCTGTCTTTGACTTCGTCCCATGAGCTTCCCGACGTTGGATGCTTCATGAGGTTCGCTTTTCTGCGAGCAAGTTCTTCCAGCTGCCATTCGTGAACGGGCACGTTCTCGGGGATCGCTGCCAGATCGTCCCAGAGATCCTCGACTAGCTGAAGTTTCTCGGAGGGACTCAGATCAAAAATCGACAAATCACTCATCGGCGTTTCCACCATGTTCCTCGGTGAGACGGGGAAGATTTCGGATTCGAACCTTTCTTTGATTCAGAATACACCAAATCCTGCGTCTCTGTTATCGAATCTCAGCAATTGTCTGTGCCGCAGCAAAAGAGAATTTCCATGCACAGCCCAGTCACCAATGATTCGTAACCCTCGTGCATTATCGCTCATAATCTCTCTCATTTGCGATCCTCGAACCCAACTACAGCGAGATGGCCCAGACGTGCACGTGTTCCGCAGGAACAGGAAGCCGGTGACCGATGCGGATGAAAAGGCACACCTCGAACACCCGCTTCCTGTGGCTTCGCCACTCAGACGCACGCGTCTGAGCCATCCCTTTCGAAAGAACATCGCAGTGACCGCAAACCTCGCCTAATCCAACAACGGCTTCAGCACTTCTTCAAACGCGTCCGCCTGTCGCCAGAAGCCGAGGTCGGTGGGGTGGGAGCTATCGACGGTGCCTTCGTTGTCGTCGCCGAGGAGGTGTTCGCCTTCGAGGTAGTAGAGGTGCTTGACGCCTTCGGACTGGAGTTCGTCGTACATCTTCTTCAAGGCTTCCCGGCTCGTTAGATTGCGTTCCCGGTTCGAGGTGACCAGGAAGCCATTGGAATAGCTGCGATCTTCGACGAGCAAAATTGGCGTTTCGGGATGAGCTTCGCGGAGGATGCCGACGACATCTTTGGTCCGTTCGAGGACTTCCTTGGCGCCGATGTTCGGCAGGCAGTCGATGACATACACGGCGGCATCAATCTCGGCGATCAGTTCCGCGACTTCCGGTTCCATGCGTCCGTTGCCGGAGAAGCCGAGGTTGATCACCGGGCGATCGAATCGGCGACCGAGAATCGCGGGATGTGGCATGCCGGGACGGGAGGCACAGGCTCCGTGCGTGATCGAGGTGCCGTAGAAGATGATTGGCTTCTGATGCCCTTCCGGACGCTCAGGGCCGGGAGCGATTTCGTTGTTGGCAGGAATGCCGACTTCCACGGACGTGACGCCGTTGTAGAGCGGGAGATAGATCATGTATTCCCGCGTGCCTTCGGGAATCTTGCTGATGGCCGTCGTTGTATTCTTCTGGGCGGAGGGGCGGGCACAGTTGAGCCAGCGCCATTCGCCGGCGTCGTCGCGGACGTACAGATCGATGCCGCTCACGCCGGTCGCCGCCATGTGGGGCATTTCGAGACGCGAACTGGTCAGCTCCCAGCGGAGGTCGATCTTCGTCGCATTCGTGACAAACCGGGCTGCGATCCCAGCCGAGTGACGGCTCAGACTCCAGACGGACCCACGCACTGTCTTTTCTGCTTTGGGAGGCAGCCGATCGTAAGGAGCTTTCGTTTCGGACCACCCCTGGCCTTCGATCGTAAGCAGTTTGGCGTCGTACCAGGCGATATCGCCTTCGCCCATGGTCGACTTCGAAACGTCGAGCCAGTTCGGTTCGGTGGCGTGAAGGGCAGGGGTGATCAGCAGAAGAGATGTCAGCAGAGCCAGGTTTCGGAGCATCGGAGGGACCTCATCGCGGGAAGAGTCAGGATGGAAATGCGCATCGGCGACGAATTCCCATCATACCGGCTCCACAAACCGCGATGTAAGTCACCCGACTGCAAACGACGCCACCCCGGAGCGGCGGCAACCTGCCGCCGGAAAAGCGTAGAGAGCTCTCACGCGATGAGCCGCTAATCAGCGTCACATATTCAAGAAGTCCACATTAGTGGACATGAGGTGTGATCCGTTCCCTCGTCCGTTCGGCGGCATCCCGCTGCCGAAACAGGTCTTACTCCTGAGCGTCGGGAGTGAACTGCGGCTGCTGGCGGGCTGGAAGTTTCAGTGTTTCGGGTAATTCCGGAACGAGCTTCTTGAGTCCCTGGACGTCATCGGTTCCGTTGAGATAGGACCAGCTCTGCCCCTGATCGCTGGAGATGCCGATGAGGTACGACTGCGACTTCAGGGTGCCGCCAGGGACCTTCATCGTCAGGTCGAAGGGAACGGTCAGAAACCATTTGTCGCCGCCGGCGATGGGTGCAGACGGCTCGGCGACGGTGGCCTGCTTGAACGAGAAGCCCTGTTCGTTCATGTTCTTTTTGCCGGTCTCCATCAGACGAAGCATCGGCTCGCGTCCTCCGGCTGCCTGAACGGCGGGTGGATACATCAGGTCGACAACGGTTTCAAACTTGCCGTCGATGATGGCGTTGTTGATCTTGTCGACGTCCTGTTTGACCTTGGCATTCAGGGCGGCGTAGTCAGCCGCCTGCAGCGTGAGGCAACAGGTCAGGAGGATGGCGATAACGGAAAGGCTGGCTCTCATAACTGACTCTCGTATCCGGCAGAACTTCGCGTGAATTCCCGAGGCAGCGACCGTCTGTCCGCCTCGACTCGATTTAACATAGCAGAGTCGTCCCCATGCACAAAGGGGGAACGGAGCTCTGTCGGAATTCCCTGGTCGAGATTGCGTTCGGCGTGAACGCGGTATGATGAACTCATACGATCCGTGATCCCGCACTAAAGGCCAGCCGTAATGATCACCGAGTCCAGAGAAGAAGATTTAATCGGCGATCCCCGCGTCTATTACGCCGCGGAACGGACTCTACTGGCGTGGATTCGGACCGGGCTGGCGATGATCGGCTTCGGCTTTGTCGTGGCCCGGTTCGGGATGTTTCTGCAGGAGTTCCCGTCGCAGGGGGACTCGTTGCCTGCCGATACGCAGGAATTCTCGCTCTGGTTCGGAACGCTCCTGGTCGCGCTCGGCGTGCTGGTGAACCTCTCTGTCGCCTTCAAACACTGGCACACACTCAATCGGTTGAGGCGTGGTCTGCCTTTGCGGTTTCACCGTGTGTCCCTCGGTGTTGTGGTGGCAGTCCTTCTGGGATTGTGCGGCATTATTCTGACGGTCTGGCTGCACTCCGGCGGGCGATGAATCGACGAATCGACAAATAGCACCCCGTCCGGCGGGGCGTCTGGTGTGAGAGCGCACTGGCGAGATGCCAGTGGCACCCCGTTGCATTACGATCGCAAACAGGCGTCAGGCGGCTTCGCGGTCGGTGCCGTTGTCGAAGCGGGCGGCTTGAACGATCTCGATGTCACAGCGAAGGCAGCGCGAGATCTCTTCGTCGGTCAGGCCGGCGGCGATCAGCTGCTGAAGCCGTTCCTGATTGACCGGCTCAGAAGGCGATGACGCCCGCGACACGCTGAGCAGATCTTCGAGTCGCGTTACTTCGCTCTCGGCATCCATGATCAGCCGATCGAGCAATGTGAGCGTCGTTTCGACCCGGCCTTCGACTTCGCGGCCGTAGTCGAACAGGCGGACTTCCATGTCGTGGATAAGAGCTTCCGGCGACTGGGATTTTTGTTCCCGTTCCCGGGCGAGATCGCGGATCGGGTCCTGCCGGGCGATGCGGTTACGGGCAGCGTTCGTCTTCCACAGCAGCAGTCCACTGCAGAGGAGGACGGCGCCGAGCATGATGAACGCGGATTCCATTCCATTGAGCATTCGAGGGATCCTCCCGGGAACGCGGGCAAAGACGTTGAGTGGCTATTTATCGTGATCGTGATCGTGATCGTGATCGTGATCGTGATCGTGATCGTGATCGTGATCGTGATCGTGATCGTGATCGTGATCGTGATCGTGATCGTGATCGTGATCGTGATCGTGGTCGTGGTCGTGGTCGTGGTCGTGGTCGTGGTCGTGGTCGTGGTCGTGGTCGTGGGGCGCGGCTGTGGACTGGTGCTCGGCAAACACGCTCTGAGCGGTTCGATAGACATCCCTCAGCGGAATGTCGTGCTCGCTCGCGGCTTTGGCACAGTCTTCGAATTCCGGCTGGAACCATTCGGTCCGTCCGACGGGGCGGGTGACTTTTCCGCGAATCGAACCGTAGATGGTTTCCACGGTGGCGATGGATCTCGACAGCGTGGCCCGTTCCAGCGGCGAGATGCGGATACCGAGGGTGCCGGTCTGTTCGAAGATGATGTCCTGCAGGTCATCCGACAGCAGCGGCTGGCAGAGAACACTCAGCAGCACGCCAGGCCGGTTTTTCTTCATGTCGATCGAGGTGGTATAGACATCGAGCGCACCGGCTTCTTCGAGCAGCTGCCGCGTGTAGCCGACGACTTCCGGCGTGGTGTCGTCGAGATTGGTTTCGAGCAGCACAACCGTTTCACGGTCTTTCGTGGGAATGCTCTGGCCAACGAACAGCCGCAGCAGATTCGCCCGCTGGGGGAATGTCTTGGTTCCGGCTCCGTAGCCGATCTGCTCGATAGTCATCGGTGGACGCGGTCCGAAGCGATCAACAAGAACACGAACGATCGCGGCTCCGGTCGGCGTCGTCAGTTCGAACTCGACCGGGACATCCTGCAGTGGAATTCCCTTGAGGAGTTCGGCGGTGCCGGGCGCGGGAATCGGGCAGATACCGTGATCGATGTGAACGAGACCGTGTCCGGTTGGAATCGGGCTGCAGCAGATCAGATCGACGTCGAGCAGATCGAAGCCGATGGCCGCTCCGATGATATCGACGATGGAATCGATCGCCCCGACCTCGTGAAAGTGGACCTTATCGACGGTCGAGCCATGAACTTTGGCCTCGGCTCCGGCAATCGCTTCGAAGATCTGCAGAGCCAGCTGTTTCTGGTTGTCGGTGATGACATCGGAGCGGGAGAGAATCTCGCGAATGTCGCTCATGTGTCGGTGAGCGTGCTGCTTCGGATGCTTGACCGTGACAGCCGTGGCGGCAAAGCCCCCCTTCATCACTTTCTCGACATGCAGTTCGACGCCTTCGAGTTTCAGGGAATCGATGCAGGCTCGGATCTCGTTGGCATCGACGCCGGCGTCAATCAGAGCGCCGAGCGTCATATCGCCACTGATTCCCATCTGGCATTCGAGATAAGCAGTACGCATGTCGTTTCAATTCAGGGCGAAAAGAGATAATGTGCAGCGGGGGCGTAGTGTAGTCATCCCCGGAATTAGTCTGAAGATCAGTTTCATAAGGGAAAAGCGTGTCGGAAGGAACTGTTCCGAACTGGAAAAGTGTCTGCGTGTTCGCCGGTTCGCAGCTGGGGAAGGGGAGTGAGTTCCGCGAGGCGGCTCAGAACCTGGGCCGGCTGCTGACGCGAAACCGCTGGTCACTCGTTTACGGGGGCGGCAGCGTCGGGCTGATGGGAGCGATCGCGGATGCCGTTCTGGCGGAAGGAGGCTCGGTGACCGGGGTCATTCCGACCTTTCTGGCCACCAAAGAGCTGCTCCACACCGGCCTGACCGAAGTAATCGTCACGCCGGACATGCACACCCGCAAGGCGAAAATGGCTGACCTCTCGGATGCCTTCATTGCTCTGCCGGGCGGGCTCGGCACGTTCGAGGAGTTCTTCGAAGTGATGACCTGGGCTCAGCTGGGCGTCCACCGCAAGCCACTGGGACTGCTCAACGCGGGCGGATTCTACGATCCGCTGGTGTATCTGGTCGAACACTCCATTGAATCGGAATTCGTGCGGCCGGAGCACCGGAATCTGGTCAGTGTGGGGGAGAATCCGGAAGAGCTGATCGGCAAAATGGCAGCCTACGAGCCGCCGCCGGTCCCAAAATGGTTCAGTATGGAGGAAACCTGATGGAACAGGCCATTCACCCCTGCCGGCTCGAGGAAGAAGATCTGCTGGCCGAATGCGAGATCAAACGCCAGCGACGCAGCGGGCCCGGCGGGCAGCATCGCAATAAAGTGGAAACAGCGATTCGCGTCCGGCATCTGCCGACCGATCTTTCGGCCATGGCGAGTGAACGCCGGTCGCAGATCGAAAATCAGAAGCAGGCCATCGAGCGGCTGAGACTCCAGCTCGCCCTGTCGCACCGCACGCCGGGGGAAGCGTTGCCCGATGGGACTTTGTGGAAATCCCGCGTTCAGGGCGGAAAGATCGTCGTCAGCCCGCATCACCGCGATTTCGCCACGCTGCTGGCCGATGCTCTGGACGTTCTGCAGGCGGCAGATTGGGACCATAAAGCAGCCGCCGAGCGGCTCGGAGTGAGCAGTTCTCAGCTGATCAAACTGCTGAAACAGGAGCCCGAGGCCCTGAAACAGCTGAACGACCGCCGCAAAGAACAGGGCCAGAAACCGTTGACGTGACGTCTGGTTCCGGTTCTCCCGCTCTTTTCGCGTCACCCTCAGTCGGTAGCACAGACATTCCTGTCTGTGGACAAGAACCGTCGCGGCGGCAGCTGATCTCTTCGTGAGGATGTTCCTCGGCCCGCTCCATGGGGCGCCGATCCCGCACAGGCAGGAATGCCTGTGCCACCCTGCCGGAGTGTTTGAGCTTCTGGGGAAACCTCGGTTAAGGTCTGCCATCATGGCAGATTCTGTCTTCTGCCAGATGTCGGCTGCAAAGCAGACTCTGGGACTCTTTGGACAGAATGCCTGAAAAACAAGGGGTTTTCTACGGGTGTGGAGCGTCCCGGCTCACGTTCTCTTCATTTGGCACGGCTGTTGCCTTAATGATCCGCCGTGGAAATATACGCCCCGTCTGACGTCCATTTTGGCAGCGGGGTGATTGGGTTTTTCTCTCTTAACGAGCATCAGCAAGCAGACATCAGGAGCATGTCCCATGGCAGTGAGTTCGGCAGTGAAGATCGTTCCTCTGGGCGATAAGGTCGTTTTGAAGCGACAGGAAGCAGAAACCAAAACCGCAGGGGGAATCGTTCTGCCCGATTCCGCTCAGAGCAAGCCGCAGCGTGGCGAAGTCGTTGCCATCGGCGACGGACACACGAAGAGCGACGGCACCAAGCTGCCGCTGACGGTCAAAGAAGGCGACAAGGTCATCTTCAGCTCCTACGCCGGCGATGAAATCAAGCTGGGCGACGAGACCTACCTGCTGCTCCGCGAGAGCGACATCCTCGCGACTTACTAGTCCTTCGGTGGGCTCTGATGTCGTTCAGCGGGTGCCACTGCTGGCTTGCACAGCAGTGCTTTCCCAGCCTGATATGACGTCGAGACACGATTAAAGACGGCAAACTGAATTCAGCCGGCGGCCTGCTGGCCCGGCGCTCGCCCGAGTGGGCTCTCCGCCCGACCTCGATTGCGATTCGAATACTCAAGACTTAAACCTTCAGGAGAGATACAGATGGCAAAGATGATTGCTTTCGATCAGGAAGCACAGGAAGCGATGCGTCGCGGCGTGAGCAAGCTGGCTCGCGCAGTCAAAGTGACGCTCGGACCCCGTGGCCGTAACGTGATTCTGGAAAAGAGCTTCGGTTCGCCGACCGTCACGAAGGACGGCGTTTCTGTCGCCAAGGAAATCGAACTCCAGGACAAGTTCGAAGACATGGGCGCCCGCATGGTTCGCGAAGTCGCCAGCAAGACGTCCGACGTCGCTGGAGACGGAACCACGACTGCGACCATCATGGCCGAAGCCATCTTCAACGAAGGTCTGAAGTCGGTCGTCGCCGGCGTCAACCCGATCGACATGAAGCGCGGCATGGATCAGGCCGTTTCGGATATTACCGCCGAACTCCGCAACATGGCCATCGAGTGTAAGACCAAGAAGTCGATCGCTCAGGTCGGAACCGTGGCCGCCAATGGCGACACCGAAATCGGTCGCATTCTGTCGGAAGCCATGGATCAGGTTGGCAAAGACGGCGTCATCACCGTCGAAGAAGGCCAGAGCCTCGAAACCAACTTCGAAGTTGTCGAAGGGATGCAGTTCGATCGCGGCTACCTGTCGCCGTACTTCGTCACCGATTCGACGAACATGGAAGTCAACTTCGACGACGCTTACGTGCTCATCCACGAGAAGAAGATTTCCAGCATCAAGGACCTGGTTCCGGTTCTGGAAAAGGTCGTCAACTCCGGCAAGCCGCTGCTGATCATCGCGGAAGATGTCGAAGGCGAAGCTCTGGCGACGCTGGTCATCAACAAGCTCCGCGGCACCTTCAACGTGGCAGCTGTGAAGGCTCCGGGCTACGGCGATCGCCGTAAGGCCATGCTGCAGGACATCGCCATCATGGTTGGCGGTCAGGCGATCTTCGAAGACCTGGGCATCAAGCTGGAAAACATCCAGCTGAGCGACCTCGGTCGTGCCAAGAAGGTCGTTGTCGACAAGGACAACACGACCATCATCGAAGGTGCCGGCAAGACGTCCGACATCAAGGCTCGGATTGATCAGATCCGTCGTGAACTCGAAGCATCCAGCAGCGACTACGATCGCGAGAAGCTCGAAGAGCGGATCGCCAAGCTGTCCGGCGGCGTGGCTCAGGTCAACGTCGGTGCAGCCACCGAGAGCGAAATGAAGGAAAAGAAGGCACGCGTCGAAGACGCCCTGCACGCCACCCGTGCAGCCGTCGAAGAAGGCATCCTGCCTGGTGGTGGAGTCGCCCTGCTGCGTGCTTCCTCCAAGGTCGAAGGCAAGAAGCTGAATCACGACGAAAAGGTTGGTTACCAGATCATCCTGCGTGCCTGCCGTGCTCCGCTGACTCAGATCGCCAACAACGCCGGTCTCGACGGCAGCGTGATCTGCGAGAAGGTCCTCGAACAGGAAGGCAACGTCGGATTCAACGCCGCTGTCGACAAGTACGAAGACATGGTCAAGGCTGGTGTCATCGACCCGGTCAAGGTGACCCGCACAGCTCTGCAGAACGCCTCCAGCGTGGCGACTCTGCTGCTGACCAGCGACGCCCTGATCGCCGAAGCTCCGAAGGACGACAAGCACTCCGGACACGACGACGACCTGTACTAAGCCGAACCCGCGAAACGCGGTTTACCATATGAGAAAGGTGCACTCCCCGGAGTGCACCTTTTTTCATGCGCGGAACGATTTCGAAAGACCGCCCCGGGTGCCATGCCCACGCTCGCGTGGGCATGCAATGTCCTCGGTGAGCTCAATGGGATGGTACAGAGATTTATCTCTGTATTGCGAAGCAACAGGCGGCTGGGAAAAGACGTTCAACTCAACGAATCGATCGTCACGATCTCAACCCCAACAAACTGCCGAAGTTCATACCATCGGGCCGAACTCCATTTCCAGTCGATCGGTCTCTCCACCAGACCTGCACGAACCGGATTGAGGTGCACATACTCCAGCTTCTCCCGGTATTTCTCTGCACTTTCGATCGGGAAATCGTAAGAGCGTCGCTGCCAGAACGGATCACCTTCCGGGAGTTTCTCGCTCAGTCGCGGCAGGAACTCTTTGATGGTCTTGCGGGCATGGAACGAAGTCTGATGCTTCCACTCTCGTAGAAACGAACTGATTCGACCCGCTTCTTGAAACTGGACGAGAAGATGCACATGGTCCGGCATCAGGACAAAGCCGTGACAGTTGCCTTCGTGTTCTTTGAGTTGTTTGCCGAGGTTGCCCAGGACGATTTTGCAGATGCGGTCGTGTTCGAGGAATCGACGGCGTCGGTAACAGGAGAAGGTGATGAAGTGGACGTAGTTCTGGTCTTCGAATTTTCGGGGAAGTTTGGACATATCCGCATCATGCCTGAAGAACTACGCTCAAGACAAGCCTCTTGTTGCTTTGCAACACAGAGATGAATCTCTGTGCCATCCCTGCTGGATCGTTCTTCAGACAAACTCTCACCAATCGGGAAACTCCGATGGTTCGTTCGCTTTTCTTTTCGCCCTCTGTCAGAATAACGCCCTCATCTCGACTTCTCGACGAAAGGGTTTCTGATGCCGCTTCGCATGCTGGGGTGTCTGCTGCTTCTGTGTTCTTTTTTTGTGGGACCGGTGGCCCAGGCTGCGGAGGATCAGCCGAATGTGTTGTTCATTGCTGTTGATGACATGAACGACTGGATCAGTCGGCTCAACGGGCATCCGCAGGGGAATACGCCGAACATCGACAGGCTCACTGAGATGGGAGTCCTCTTTTCGAAGTGCTACTGTGCGGCTCCGGCGTGCAATCCGTCCCGGGCGGCACTGATGTGCGGGCGGCGGCCCTCGACGACCGGCATCTACTTCAATGGTACGCCGTGGAAGCCGGCGCTGGAGAGCATGACGACGCTGCCGCAGCATTTTCAGAAGAGCGGCTACTACGCGCTCGGCTCCGGGAAGATCTATCACGGCGGCCATCCGCCTTCCTGGGATGAATACGCTCCGTCCAAAGAAAAGCACACGTTCGGAGCCGACTTCAAATGGCCGCACAACGTGAATGGCCTCAACAAGTCGCACTTCGACTGGGGCCCGGTTCAGCAGCCGTCGAGTGAAATGCCCGACAGCAAAACGGTCGACTGGGTCATCAACGAGATGAACAGGGAACGGGATCAACCCTTTTTCCTCGCCTGCGGTTTCACGCGGCCGCACCTGCCATGGTTCGTGCCGCAGGAGTACTTCGACAAGTATCCGCTCGATGAAATTCAATTGCCCGAAGTTAAAGAGAACGACCTGAGCGACATCCCCGCTCCCGGGAAGCGGATGGCTCGTCCTGAGGGCGATCACGCGGCTGTCGTGAAGGCGGATGAATGGAAGAAAGCGGTGCAGGGGTATCTGGCCTCAATCTCCTTCACGGATGACATGGTCGGCCGTGTGCTGGAAGCGTATGAGAAGAGCCCGAACCGCGACAACACGATCATCGTATTCTGGACCGATCACGGCTGGCACCTCGGCGAAAAAGAGCACTGGCGGAAGTTTGCGCTCTGGGAAGATACGACGCACGTGCCGCTGGCGATTGTGGTTCCGGGGACGAAGAACGCGGGAGCCGTCTGCGATGTGCCCTGCAATCTGCTCGATATCTATCCGACGCTCATCGACCTGTGCGGGCTGAAGCCGAATAAGGATCTCGATGGACAGTCGCTGGCGAAGTTCCTCACGAATCCGAATGCGAAAGAGGATCGGTTCAGCGTCACGACGCACGGGAAGAACAATCATGCGGTCCGTTCGGCTCAGGGACGGTATATCCGCTATGAAGATGGCTCGGAAGAATACTATGATCATGCCAGCGATCCCAACGAGTGGACCAACCTCGCCGGCAAGGCGGAGTACGCCGAGGTGATCGCTATGCACCGCAAGGCGCTTCCGGAGGTCAATGTCGACGAGATCGGCAAGGACGGAGAGGCGAAGAAGCGGGCTGGCAAGAATCAGAACAACAAGAACAAGAAGAAGTCGAATTCCAAGTCGAACTGAGCACCGGACTGTGTGGCTGATATTCGGACTGGCGGTCGTCGCCCGTCTGATTGCAGCCGCGGTTCTGAACATCGCCCTTGATCGGATTCCCGACCGTCAGTTCCTCATTGAAGGAGACGCGTCGGGATACTGGATTCTTGCGCACAAGATCGTGGCGGGCGAAGACTTCTCGCTGTACAACCCGCCGCGATACGTGATGCGGATGCCGGGCTTTCCGGCTGTGCTGGCCGGCTCGATCACGGTTTTCGGAGACAGTCTTCATGCCGCCCGGTATCTGCTGGCGTTTCTGACGAGTCTCGCGGTCTTTCCCGCCTGCTGGCTGGGATTCCGGCATTCGAAGTGGGCCGGCTATCTGGCCGGGCTGATTGTCGCGGTGATGCCCTCGTTCGTGGCGTTTTCGGTGACGATTCTCAGCGAATGTCTGTTCGCGGTGGCGATCATCTGGAACATCTGGGCGATGGTCCGCTGGATGGAAGCGGGCAGTTCCTGGAAGACCCAGCTTGGCTGGGCGGCTCTGACCGGGGTGCTGGGGGCGATCGCCGTTTACATTCGCCCGAGCTGGCTGCTGTTTCCGCTGGCGATGGTTCCGATCATCGTGCTCTGGTCGAAAGCGAAGCTGGTGATGCGACTTCTATCGCCCCTGGCGATGGCGGCCTGTCTGTTCCTCACGCTGCTCCCCTGGGGGATTCGCAATCAGCAGGTGACGGGGCATTTTGTGCTGACGACGTTATGGATGGGGCCAAGCCTGTATGACGGGTTGCATCCGCAGGCGACCGGCGACAGCGACATGACGTTCTTCGAGCAGGACAAGGTGCTCGAACGAATGAGTGAATACGAGATGAACCAGTATTACAAAGACCTGGCTCTCGACTTTGCCAAGGCAAATCCGGGCCGGGCGCTGGAGCTGGGGCTGATCAAACTGGAGCGATACTGGAACCTGCTTCCGAACGCGGCTCAGTTTCAGCATCCCGGAATTCGCTGGATTCTGGCTCTGACAGCGGTCTTTCTGTTTGCCGGGGCGATTTACGGTGTCTGGGTAACGCGGAGATCGCTGGGGTTCGTCTTCCTCTGTACCCTGCCTATCGTGTATTTTTCCGCTCTGCACACGCTGTTCGTCAGTTCGCTGCGATATCGGCTGCCGGCGGAGTACTCGCTGGCGGTCATCACCGCGATCGGATGGATCGCGCTGGCGGAACGATTCCGTCGCACGAATTCCGAGCAGCCGCAGACGACCACCGACTGAGTTTCCGTCGCCCGACGGACCGATTTCGACAGTTGAACAGGGACGTTCCATGTCGCGTCAGACCTCTCTTCTGCCTCCGCAGAGCATCCGGTTCGCCGCTGGAATTCCCTCCCGAACCGCGATTGGCAGCGTCATGCCCGCCGATTGCGTCGATACCTTTCCTTAGAGACAGCTGTGTCGCGAGTTGCGGCACGACCATGATTTGACCCTCGGGACATTCCGGCCAGATGCGTTTCCGACGATCCAGACCGAAGCCTCCGCGTGAGACACAGCCGCCAAAGAAGCGGCGGCGCTCGTGGTTTGGTTTCTTTGGAGAGTCGCTGATCGGGTTCGTGTTCTGCGCGGCGATCGTTGCAGCCATCGGCCTCGGTCTCGTGATGTGGGGCTGGTCTCAGCGGGACCATTTCCTCACGCAGGAGATCCGCAAAGCTCTCAAGTCGAAGTTCCCGGAAGCGGAGATTGAATTCGCTTCCGCCGAGTTCGATCAGCGGGGACGGATTGTGATTGCCGATTTCCGGCTCGCTTCGGAACCGGGGGGGCAGCCGATTTTCGCTGCTCCGGGAATTCGCATCACGGTTGATCGCGATCTGTTGCTCAAGCAGCAGAAGGTCGATGTGCAGACCGTGGAACTGGATCGACCCGAGTTGACCATCGTTCGTCGCCCGGATGGTTCGTGGAACTGGGAGCAGTTCGCGACCGCTGGCGGAGAAGACGCGGCTCTGCCGTTGATTCGCATTCGCGATGCCGGCATCGTTCTGCAGTGGGAGCACGAACAGTTCAGCCGTGCGATGCGGTTGAAAATCGATGCCGTCGATACCGACCTGATTCCAATCGCCCGGCACCAGTATCGGTTTTCGGGCATTGGTCGCGAAGAGATGCTGGGAGCCTCGCAGTTCTACGGCGAAATCGATGTGCTGCATAAGACCTGGGATCTGTCTGGGGAACTGTCGCAGTTGAGGATCGACCAGCCTCTGCTCGAAGCAGCCGCGATGATTTCTCCGGAAGCCAGTCGCGTCGTGACTCAACTCCAGACCGGCAGCCGCCCCGCGGAAGGAACTCCCGGCAAGTTCGCCAGGGGAGAAGCTCTCGAAGATCGCACGGTGCTGATCGACGCTGCTCCTAAAGCGGCAGAGACGTCGCTGGAACTCACGGCCAGCCTGCAGTTCCATTCCTCACGGGCAGCGGGGAAGCCGCCTGAGTATTCCGCGTTCGCACAACTTGTGAACGGCCGCTTCCGTCATCCGGATCTCCCCGTGCCGCTCGATCAGATTCGCGGAAGCGTAGCTGTCGACGGCCTCGGTCTGCGGATCGACGACATGCTGGTCGCTTCCGGGAAAACGTCGGTCAGACTCGCCGGAGCGTGGGGCTGGCAGCAGGGGATGCTTCCGGCTCATGTCAGCGAAGGGGTCGATGTTTCACTGGTGAATTATGCGGTCACGCCGGAAGTTCGCGACTTCCTCCCGAAGAGTCTGCAGACCGTCTACGACGAACTCCAGCCGCGGGGCAGCATGAGTGCAAAACTGAGGGTCATCCGCAAGCCGGATGCGACCATCGGAGCCAGTCTGGTGAACGCGACCGTGCATGAGGGGAACGTTCAGCACGAGATGTTCTCCTACCCGGTACACGGCATCAAAGGGACGATTACGCGGACCGACGACGATGAAGGCCCGGAAACGTGGGCACTCGATTTTCGAGGGCTCGCCGGAGATCGTCCGGTGAAAGTGACCGGCACAGTGATCGATCCCGGTCCCGACTGTGAAACAGTGATCGATATCACGACCGAGAAGATCGCCATCGATGAGCAGTTCTATCGAGCATTGAACGACAAGCAGCGGGAAGTGATGCGGCATCTCGAACTGGCGGGAACAGCCGATGTGCACTGTGTTGTGCTACGAAAGCTGAGCAGTGGCCGCAAGCCGATCGTGCGGCTCGCGATCGATCTGTACGACGGCAGCATGCGGGTCAAAGCGTTTCCGCTGGCGATTCGCAATATCTCCGGGCATCTCCTGTTTGATGAAACCGGCTGGCAGTTCACGCGCGTGATGGGATCCCACGGCGAAACTCCGATTCGCGGCTATGGCACAGTGGTGCCAGTCGGAAGTGAGTGGAAGCTCGAGATGAACGTGAGCGCGAAAGACGCTCAGTTCGATCGGGAACTTTACCTCGCCAGCAAGGCGGCCGGTGAAGAGTTTGTCCGGGTATGGGATCTGTTGAGACCGCGAGGTTCGTTCGATCTCGACATGCGACTCAACTGGACAACGGGGCAACAGGTTATCACCGAGATCCCGCTGATGAAGCTGAAGAACTGCGAGATCAATCCGACCGCGTTTCCGTATCGACTTACGGAATTGGAATCGACCGTGACCGTCGGGCGGGACCATTCGGTCGCCTTCCAGAATCTCACGGCTCGACACGATCAGTGTCGGATTGAAACTTCGGGCTCCTTCACGCCGCACGCGGGATACTGGCAACTGCGGTTTGAACATATCGACGTCGATGATTTGTTCCCGAACCACGAGTTCCTGGCAGCCTTGCCGGGGCGGATGCGGGAGATTCTGGAAACGGCTCGCCTGCGGGATCCGGTTTCCCTTGCCGGGCAGGTGGAGTTCAAAGGCGACTACACGGGATCATCCGTCACGGCGGCCTGGGATGGACAGGTGGTGCTTAATCAGGCCGATCTGTTCCTGGGTCTCGACGTGAACGATGTCAGCGGCACGGTAACGATGGCGGGGCGAATGGATCGGAATGGCGTCGTGGTCGCTCCCGTCGGGAAGCTGGCGATCGATTCCTGCTGGGTCATGGGCTATCACGTTACCGATGTGCACGGGCCGTTTGTGATTACCGAGAACAAGATGACCATTGGCTCGCCGAAGATGTTCGAGGGTGAAGAAACGGGCGAGGAGTGGGCCACGGTGTCGCGCGAAGAACGTGTGACCGGCCGGATTTTCGGCGGTGAACTGTTCCTCGATCTCCTTGTCCATCGCACACCGACAATGCCGTATCTACTGCGCTGCACGCTGAGCAGGGCCAGCCTTGAACAGTGGGCCATTGAGAGCAATTACGGACAGGCCAACATACGCGGTGAGATGAATGGCTACATCGATCTCGCTGGAGATGCCGTTTCGACGCGGCAGATGATGGGCAATGGACGGCTCCTGATTAGCCCGGCGGCTCTGTATGAAGTGCCGGTGCTGTTCCAGATGTTCCAGTCTCTGCGGTTCGCCCCGGCTGATGACACGGCCTTCCGTCACGCCTACGCCGAATTCCGCGTGCTGGACGAGAAGTTCGTGTTCGACGAAATCGGTCTGCTGGGCGATACGATGAGTCTGTTCGGCCAGGGGCATATCCGCTTTGACCGGACGATCGATTTCGACTTCGTCTATCGCCCTCCACGTCGCGGCGGCATCAACCTGGCCAGTCAGGTGATGAGCAGGCTTGAAGGCGTGCTGCCAGTGCTGTTCACGGTCGATGTCGACGGCACGGTCGATGTGCCGCGAATTACAGTGAACGACGGCATGCGGGAAACGCTTCGAGGGTTCCGCCGACTGCTCGAACAGACTCCGGGGAACATTCGTCCGCCAAAGATTCTGCCGCCGCCACGGGTCCAGATTCCGCAATCGAATCCGGCCAACCCGGCCGGCGTTCCGATGGCTCCGTAGGAACGATCCGCGAATTCCCATCGAATCGGGGCGGCGTCCTTCGCTTTTGCTCGCTGCCAAGATGGCAGCTGTCCTGTTTCAGGAAGTGTCCCGCTGCGGGGCTGTTCTGCGAAAACCGCTGGAAATAGCGGATTTCTCTCCTCTTTCAGGCTCTGGCACGTGAGTTGCGTTCTTGTCGGGCGCAAGAGAAGTAATGTGCCAATCCTGCAGCCCGACTGCGGGGATGTGCCATTTCTGCGTAGACCTTTGAAGGCTGAATGTCCGCCGGCCCGGAGCGAATGAGCCGGGCGGAGAGGGACTCAGCGGCGGTCGATTACGGCAAGCGATCGAATATAAAACTGGGTTTTGGAATCTGAAGTAGTGAGGAAAAGCCGTGGCTAAATTGTTGAGCTTTGATGAAGATGCGCGAAAGCAGCTCCTGGAAGGAGTGACCAAACTCGCTAACGCCGTCAGCAGCACGCTGGGGCCTCGCGGGCGGAACGCTGTGCTGGACAAAGGCTGGGGCGCTCCCAAGGTGACGAAAGACGGCGTGACGGTTGCCGAAGACATCGAACTGGAAGACAAGTTCCAGAACTGCGGCGTTCAGCTCGTCAAGGAAGTTGCTTCCAAGACTGGTGACGTTGCCGGCGACGGAACGACGACTGCAACCGTGCTGGCTGAAGCCATGTTCCGCTCCGGTCTGAAGTACATTGCCGCCGGAGCCGATGCCATGTCGCTCAGCCGCGGGATGCAGAAAGCTGTGACGGCCGTGACCGAGCATCTCAGCTCGATGTCGAAGCCGGTGAAGGCCAATGATCGCGACGCCATCAAGACCGTCGCTTCGATCGCTGGTAACAACAACCCGGAAGTCGGTGAAATTCTTGCCGACGCTCTGATGAAGGTCGGCAAAGACGGCGTCATCACCATCGAAGAAGGCCGTCACATGACGACCGAAGTCGATCTGGTCGAAGGGATGCAGTTCGATCGCGGATTCCTTTCGCCGCACTTCGTCACCGATCAGGACAAGCAGACCGTCGAACTCGAAAACTGCCGTATCCTCATTCACGAAGAGAAGATCAGCAGTGCCAAGCTGCTCGTTCCTCTGCTCGAAAAAGTCTCCCAGGCTAACGTGCCGCTGCTCATCATCGCTGAAGACATCGATGGCGAAGCTCTGGCAACGCTGGTGGTCAACAAACTTCGCGGCATTCTGCGGGTTGCTGCTGTGAAGGCTCCGGGCTACGGCGATCGCCGTAAGGCCATGCTGGAAGATCTCGCCATCCTGACCAAGGGCACGGCTCTGTTCAAAGATCTGGGCGTGAACCTGGAAACGGTTGAGCTCAAGGATTTGGGCGTTGCCAAGAAGGTGCTGATTTCTTCGGACAAGACCACGGTCGTGGAAGGAGCCGGTTCCAAGGCTTCGATCGAAGGCCGTGCCGAGCAGATTCGTCGCGAAATCGAAGCGACCGATTCGGAATACGATCGTGAAAAGCTGCAGGAACGTCTGGCCAAGCTGGCCGGCGGTGTGGCTCAGATTCGTGTCGGTGCAGCCACCGAAACCGAAATGAAGGAGAAGAAGGACCTCGTCGACGATGCACTGGCCGCAACACGTGCCGCCATCGAAGAAGGCGTTGTCCCCGGCGGTGGAACGGCTTTGCTCCGTTGCCGCGAAGCTGTTGAAGGGTTGAAGCTGAAGGGCGACGAAGCTCTGGGGGCTCAGCTGGTCGAAGGCGTGCTCGAAATGCCGCTGCGGAAGATCGCTGAAAACGCCGGTCAGGACGGTTCGGTCGTCGCTAACCGCGTCCGCAAGGGGAAGGGCAAGGCCTACGGATACGATGCTCTGAACGATCGCTACGGCGATATGTACGAGTTCGGTGTGGTTGACCCGGCCAAGGTGGTTCGCACCGCTCTGCAGAATGCATCGAGCGTCGCTTCGCTGCTGATGACCACCGATTCCATTGTGGTCGATGCCCCGGCTCCAGAAGCCGATCATCACGACGATCACCATCACGACATGGGCGGCGGCATGCCGGGCATGGGCGGAATGGGAGGCATGGGTGGTATGGGCGGCATGGGAATGCCGGGCATGGGCGGAATGGGCTTCTAAGTCGTTCAGAGAGTGTGGCACTGGCTCTGCCAGTGTCATCGCTCAGAAGCCGTGGTTTCCGTCGCACTGGCGGAGCCAGGGGCACCCATCAGAAACAAAGCAGAATCAACGGTTCCTGCGGGAGCCATTTCGAATAAAAGTTAAAAGCAAATCCTAGAGGAGTTCTTTCAATGCAGTTGAATCCACTTGATGACCGTGTCGTTGTGCAGCCTGTCGAAGCTGAAGAAGTGACCGCTGGCGGCATCGTGCTGCCCGATTCGGCCAAGGAAAAGCCGCAGCGTGGCAAAGTTGTGGCCGTTGGCCCAGGTCGTCTGCTCGAGAGTGGCGAACGTTGTGCAATCGCTGTCGCCAAGGGCGACGAAGTTCTGTACGGCAAGTACGGCGGAACCGACATCGAAGTTGAAGGCACCGAGTACAAGATTCTCCGTGAAAGTGACATCCTGGCCAAGGTTGTCTAATTGACATCGCTTACGGGCATCCACCGGTCAACTGCGGTGGATGCCTCTCGAAGCCTGTCGCTGTTCCAGGTTGTGCGAGAACTGTTCATCGAAATAACAAACGCCGGTTTCAGCGGATTGCATCCGGCGATGCACATTGAGGAGATACAACGTGGCTAAGCAAATGCTGTTTTCTGATCAGGCTCGCGTCAAGCTGCAGCGCGGCGTGCGAGTGCTGGCAGACGCCGTCGCCGTGACGATGGGCCCAACCGGACGCAATGTCATCATCGACAAGAGCTTCGGTAATCCCGTCGTGACCAAGGACGGTGTGACTGTCAGTAAGGAAGTCGAACTGTCCGACCCGTACGAGCACATGGGCGCCAAGCTGGTGAACGAAGTGGCTTCCAAGACCAGCGACATCGCTGGCGATGGAACGACCACCGCAACCGTGCTCGCTCGGGCGATCTTCGAAGAAGGTCTCCGCAGCCTGACCCTGGGGGCCAACCCGACCGTGGTTCGCCGCGGGATCGAACGGGCTGCACAGGCCGCTGTCGAGAAGCTCGAAAAGATGGCCAAGCCGGTTTCTGAAAAGTCGGAAATTGCCAGCGTCGGAGCCATCTCGGCCAACAACGACGATACCATCGGTGAGCTGATCGCCAACGCCATGGAAAAGGTTGGCCGTGACGGCGTTATCACTGTCGAAGAAGGCAAGGGAAATGAAACCACTCTCGAACTGACCGAAGGGATGCAGTTCGACAAGGGGTACATCTCTCCGTACTTCGTCAACGATCCGGAAACGATGTCCTGCATCCTGGAAGATGCCTACATCCTGCTCTTCGAAAAGAAGATCGCCAGCCTCCGCGACATCGTGCCGATTCTGGAAAAGGTTTCTCAGACCGGCCGTCCGCTGCTGATCATCTCGGAAGACGTTGAAGGGGAGCCTCTGGCTGCTCTCGTCGTGAACAAGCTTCGCGGCGTGCTCAACATCTCCGCCGTGAAGGCTCCGGGCTTCGGTGATCGCCGCAAGGCGATGCTGGGCGATATCGCTGTTCTGACCGGCGGCACCCTGATCTCCGAAGATCTGGGACTGAAGCTGGAAAACATCGATGTCAGCCACCTCGGCCAGGCACGTCGCATTGAAATCACCAAAGATTCCTGCACCATCATTGAAGGGGCTGGAGATCCGAAGGCGATTCAGGCTCGCGTCGATCAGATCCGTAACCACATCGAAAACACCGACAGTGATTACGATCGCGAGAAGTTCCAGGAACGTCTCGCCAAGATCACCGGCGGCGTCGCCATCATCTCGGTTGGGGCCGCGACTGAAGCCGAAATGAAGCAGACCAAGGCACGCATGGAAGACGCTCTGCACGCCACCCGTGCAGCCGTCGAAGAAGGCATCCTCCCCGGCGGTGGTGTCGCTCTGCTGCGTTGCATTGATGTCGTCAAGAAGCTCGAAGCTGAAGGCGACGAGAAGATCGGTATCGAAATTGTGGCCCGCGCCCTGCAGGGACCGATTCGTCAGATCGCCGAAAACTGCGGCGTCGACGGAGCCGTGATTGCCGACGAAGTTCTCGGCATGTCGACCAACGAAGGGTACGACGCCAAGCGTGGCGAATACGGCGACATGGTCAAGAAGGGCATCATCGATCCGGCCAAGGTGGTGAAGACCGCCCTGACCAACGCCGCTTCGATTTCCGGCCTGATGCTCACGACTTCGGTTCTGGTCACCAAGACCGACGAAGACGACAAGGGCAAGAAGGTTGAGGGTGTGATCCGCTAAGGTCAGACAGCGTTCGCAAGTCACGCAGGGCAGGCTCCTGCCTGCCGTGCGATTTTCATGCGAACGTGTCCGCTACGGAACTCACCGGAAGTAACGGGAAGGGTCATCGCGTTTCGATGACCCTTTTTTTCTGAATTTGAAGGGTCCTCGCCTGTTGAGAATGAATCGGCAACTGCGCACAGCCGGATCAACGGACATTCACGGGCGGCTCAAACCCAGAACGAGATAAGCGATGATGGTCGATAAGCGAGATTACTACGAAGTACTCGGAGTCGAACGGACGGCGACGGTAGAGGAAATCAAAAAGGCGTATCGGAAGATCGCAGTGAAGAATCACCCGGACCGCAATCCGGGCGATGACGAAGCTGTCGAACGCTTTAAGGAAGCTTCCGAAGCCTACGATGCTCTCAGCAATCCGGACAAGCGAGCTCGCTACGATCGCTACGGACATGCCGGTCTCGGAGCCGGCGCAGGAGGTGGCAGCCAGTTCCACGATATTCAGGACATCTTCGATGCTTTCGGAGATTTCTTCGGCGGAGGCGGTCGCAGCCGGTCGCGTTCACGCGGGCCTGCCCGCGGCGATCATCTGCAGGTTCGACTCACACTCGACCTGCTGGAAGCCGCCAAAGGGTGTTCGAAAACCGTTAAGGTCAAGCGGAACTCGCTCTGTCACACCTGCGACGGCAGTGGGGCGAAGCCGGGCACGCAACCGGTGACGTGCGAATACTGCGGCGGAGCAGGTCAGGTCGTTCAGAGCCAGGGCTTCTTCCGCGTCCAGACCACCTGTCCCAATTGCGGTGGGCAGGGCAAGGTTGTCGAAGAGAAATGTCAGACCTGCTGGGGAAGCGGGTTTGAGTCCGAACAAGTGGAACTTGAAGTCAAGATTCCGGCCGGGGTCGATACCGGCATGCAGCTTTGTCTGCGAGGCGAAGGAAACCCGGGACGTGGCGGGGGACCCCGCGGCGATCTGTTCGTGCAGATCCAGGTTCGCGACCATCCTCTGTTCCATCGCGAGGGGACGCATCTGATCTGCCGTGTGCCGATTACGTATGCCCAGGCGGCACTCGGCACCGAGATCGAAATCCCGGTTCTGGATGGCAAGACGAAACTCACCATCCCGGCCGGTACGCAGCCCAACGACACCATTCGGCTGCAGGGGCGGGGCATTGCCGATCCGCAGACCGGCCGCGTGGGCGATCTGCATGTTGAGTTGAATATTGAGGTCCCGAAGAAGCTGAACGCGGAGCAGCAGCGACTGCTGCGGGAACTGGCCGAGCACGATCATGTGCACGTTTCGGCTCAGCGAAAGACCTTCTGGGATCATGTGAAAGAATTCGTGAACTGGGATGCTGACGACGACGCCAGCTGACCTATCAGATAGAGATAACGGGAGTAAGCATCATGGCGCAGGATGTGGAGCGCAATGAAGATCCGGCTGAAGAATCGCAAGCTGAGGCTTCGAATGCCGAAACACTGAATACCGGCGAGGAAGCTGCGCAGGAAATGCCGGCGGACGACGCGGCTACAGGGGAAGAAGCGGACGAGACGGTGGCGTTGAGCCTGCAGATTGCCGATTTGCAGTCGGAACTGGCCGAAATGGAAAACCGACTGGCCCGCTCGCATGCGGAGCTGGCGAACTTCCGTCGTCGAGCCGCCAACGAGTCGGAGCAGTTCCGGAAGTATGAAGGGATCAATCTGATCCGCGATCTGCTTCCGACCATTGATAATCTTCGTCGGGCAATGGATGCCGCTCAGCAGGCTTCCAGTATTGAAGACCTGAAGACGGGAGTCGACATGGTCACCCGCCAGCTGATCGATACGCTCGGTCGCCATAATGTCGAACGGATTCCCGCCGAAGGGGAAGCGTTCGATCCGAACCAGCACGAAGCGGTTCAACAGTTGCCGTCCGACGAGATTCCCGCCATGCATGTCATGCAGGAGCTCGAAACCGGCTACCGTTTGCACGACCGGATCGTGCGGCCGGCGAAAGTCATCGTTTCCACAGGGCCTGCCCAAAGCTGACCCGCTGCCTACAATTAGGTTGATCTCCCGTGGCTGTGCTACTGGACCAGGCAGCTGCGGCGAGATTTTTCGTTCACAATTGTTTCGCGAGAAGCACGAATGCCGACATATGACTACGTTTGTGGCGCCTGCAGTCACACCTGGGAGCTGTTTCAGTCCATTAAAGCCTCGCCGGTTCGTAAATGTCCCGAATGCGGCAAGATGAAAGCCAAACGCCAGATCGGCACCGGGGCTGGCGTCATTTTCAAAGGGTCGGGGTTCTACCAGACCGACTATCGCAGCGATTCCTACAAAAAGGGAGCCGAGGCGGCCAAGAAGTCGGAATCAAGTTCCAGCAGCGATTCGTCCGCCAAGTCAGAATCGAAGTCGAGCAGCACGGAAAGCTCAAAAACGAGCGACTGATTCATGATCAAGCCACTTACGTGTCCGGTCTGCCGCAAAACGTTGCCGCCCCAGGTGACGGAAAAGACGGAGACCTTCCCATTCTGCAGCGACCGCTGTCGCAATGTCGATCTGTTTCGCTGGTCGGAAGGGAAGTATTCGATCGTGGAAGATCTGGCAGACCGGCCGGATGTGGTCGAGAAGCATCTCGAAGAACTTGAGCGGGCGTTCGAAGAAGAGACGCCCGATGAGGGAGAGAGCTGGTGAGCCAAGCGGGCGAAGGACGAGTTCTGATCGTCTGCGCTATTCGGCTCGAATTCAATCTGCTCTGCAAACTGCTTCGCGGAGCCCGTCGCCATCGGGAGGACGATCTCGAATGGGTCACCGGACGCCTTCGCGATGTTCCCGTCGTCGTCTGCCTGACTGGCGTGGGGGAAGCGAAAGTTGCCGCCTGCCTTCCGCGAATGCTGAATCGCTTTCCCGTCCGTCTCGCAATGGTTGTCGGACTTTGCGGCGGACTCTCCCCCGATGTCACTCGCGGTCGGGTTTATGCACCCCGCTTCGTGAAACATGTTGATCAGCCCGAAGAGGTGGAGCAGCCGCTTGTTGAGGCCGTTGATCTCGCTCGATGCACGTCGCTGGTGACGGTCCGGGACGAGGTGGTTTCCGTCGCCGCGAAGCAGAAGCTGCATGTCGAGACTGGGGCATCACTCGTCGATATGGAAGCCTTTGCGGCTGCTCAGATTCTGCAGGACGCCGGCGTGCCGTGGCTGGTGATCAAGGCCGTCAGCGATGACGCCGAGACGGCGATCAATCCCCGCATTACCCGGTTGCTTCAGCCCGACGGCGGCGTGAAATGGAATGCGCTGTTCTGGGAAGTGTTGACCCATCCTTCGCTGATTCGCGAATTGGTTCAGCTGGGCAAGGGGAGTGGCGAGGCGATGAAAAGTCTCACCCGGGCGGTGCAGCAGATCGTGGTCGAACAGACCTCCGTGACCTGATGAATAAAGGCTTTCTGCCCGGCTCCTGATTTGAGACAATACGATCATCCTTGATGTGCATTGGAGAAATGGAAATGGCAACGCAGGTGCAGGACTGTCTACGGGAGTGGATCCGGGCTCGAGTGGAAGAGCCGGTTAGTTGCTGGATCGATGAAACGACACAGAAGATTGCCGCAGGAGATCTGAAGCAGCTCTACCTGCGGTTTGGTCTGGCGGCTCGAAAAGTGCCGAAGTCAGACCTCAACCTGAGTGGAGAAGAGTTGGCTGCAGCCGAGTCGGTTCGACCAGGGTGGGCACCCGACAGCTGGAGTCTGATTGACGCCGTGCGAACACTGTTTGTGCTCTCGATTCCGGCCACCGATGAAACTCAATATGTCGCCACACTCGATCGCCTGTTCGCCGCTGGAGAAGTGCATGAACTGGTCGCTCTCTATCAGGCTTTGCCGCTTTATCCCTTTCCGAAAGCTCACGTGAATCGTACCGGGGAAGGCATCCGCACAAACATGCGGAGCGTCTTTTGCTCGGTCGCTCACCACAACGTATACCCTTCCGAGCAGCTTCCGGAAGGCCTCTGGAACCAGATGGTTCTGAAGTGCCTGTTCGTGGAGGCGAGCCTGTTCCCGGTCGTTGGGCTGGAGGCACGGAACAATGTGACGCTGTCGCAAATGCTTAGCGATTACGCGCACGAACGCTGGGCCGCGAAGCGGACCGTTCATCCCGAGCTGTGGCGATGCGTCGATATCGATCGCTACGAACCGGCTGCTGCCGATTTCGAACGGGTGCTCGGTGAGGGGAACGAGATTGAAAAGCAGGCGGCTGCTTTGGCGCTGAAAGGCAAGACTTCCCCGGCGGCAAAGACGCTGCGTGAGGCGAACCCCGAACTGATGGCTCAAGTCAACTCGGGTGAAGTGACGTGGGAAACCGTCTATTACCGGCTCTTTGAGTAGCCTGGAATGTTGATTGTGATCGGCAGGAATTCAGGCTGGGGTGGATGGTATTGAGCGATTCGTCGCAACCGCTGTGAGTGACGTCGCTTCGGCGGCAGGATGCCGCCGCTACGGGTTAGTCGCTCTTGTCCGCGAGGCAAGTTCGGTTCTTATCTCGTAGGACGCCCGGTCCGTCTCAGCGGGCGGGCGCGATTGCGACAAGAGGCTGCGCCATCCGCGTGTTGTACTGGAATCGTTCGCTCCTGGATGAGAATCCGCTCATGGTGCGGCCTCTGGTGACTTCGTCACCCGCCCGTGCCGGACGGGCCACCCAAATTCGTGGCAACAATAATGTGGAACGTCCGTTACGGATTGTTTGCTGACCGAGGGAGAATGCGGAGATTTGGGACGCGGGCTCGCTGGAGTTCGTCTTCCAGGGTCTGGATGTTCTGGTCGGTCGTGCGGACGGCCATACCCGGTTCGAGGATGTCGAGGTTGGTCATGATGATCTGGTCGCCTGACTGGAGCCCGGAGGATACGAGACGAATCGACTGGATGTCGGTGACCTTATCGATCGCCGCCTGAGCGACCTTGCCGTCTCGAACGACGAGGACGGAATCGTCGAGGATCGCATCCCGGGGAATCGGGATGACGTTCTCGTGAACGGGGCCTTCGATCTGCACCGTGACAAACGTGCCTGGCAGCAGTGGCGAATCGTAGCGTTCGTTGTCGACGACGATGAAAACATCGACAGTCCGGGTTTCGACATCAGCTACCGGCGAAGCGCGGGTGACGACGCCGATCCATTGTGCATCCTGCGTGCTGCGGGAAGAGATGATGGCTCGGGGGTAATCTCCCTGCCGAATCCGCGGCACCATCTTCAGATAGTCGTTCATTGCCACGCCGATCGGGATCTCGACCTGCCGGGTGCTCGTGACAGTTACAAGCGGATCGCCGACGCGAACGTACTGTCCCCGTTCGACATTGATTTCTGAGAGTTGCCCATCGATGGGTGACATTACGGCTGTTCGCCCGAGGTCGAGCTTACTCAGGTCGAGATCGTTCCGCTGCGTACGTTGCCGCGCTTCGATCTGCAAAATCTTCTGCGGCATGAGCGCGAGTTCGGTTTCGATCTGAACTTTGGCGTCTTCGTACTTGCGGAGGTCGAGTTCGGCAGCCGTGAGGTCACTGGAACTGGCGATGCCCTGCTGCACGAGGGATTCGATGCGAGCGTATTCTTTCTGATAGGCGTCGAAGTTCTTGCGGGCGATCGCGAGCCGCGTCTGCAGATTGGTCTGTTCCTGCTGCAGTCGAGCCAGTTCGGCTTCGTTCTCGTTCAACAGATCTTCCGCCTGCTCGACCCGTTCCTGATAGGTTTTCGGATCGATGCGGGCGATGAGGTCGCCGCCGGAAGGACGGGAAACGCCATCGGTTCCCGTCTCGTAGGTCGCAGCCGCCACGGGCTGACCGATCTTGAGTGGCGTCATCGTTTCGACAATTTCCCCAGCAACCTGAGCCGAGAGAACGACTTCCTGCATGGCCCGAGCGGTGCCGAAGGCGGTGACGAGTTCTTGAACAGTCGCCGTTTCAGCCGCGAAGGTCTGCACGGTCTGAATTCGCTCCACCGGTTCCGCGCGTTTGGGAGCTTCCCGCATGGAGGCAATGAGATACGTCACGACCGCGCCGCCGACGAGAATGCCAATGACGAGAATCACAGAGAGCAGACCGCGAGCGATCCCACCTCCGTGATGCGCCTTTCGAGGGCGCGACGGCGTGGTGCCCTCGTGGGTCGTCTCGTCCGGGACGCCTGGAGATTCGGCGACCGTTGAATTCTGCACGGAAAAGTCCTCTGGCCGGCTGGAAATGTCGGGATGGGGCGGCAAAATGGTCCCCGGATTATAGTCGTTTCACAGGTTTCGTCAGTATCGATTTCTTATGCCCGTTACACGGATTGACAATCTCGATGATGAACGTCTCGTTGTTTATCGCGATACGCGGAACAAGGCGTTACCCCGGCAGTCGGGCCTGTTTATCGCTGAAGGATGGCGGGTGGTCGACCGACTTCTGGATAGCGGATTCACCGTCGAATCGGTACTCATCAGCGAGCGTCGAATTGACGCACTCGGTCCAATGTTCGCCGATCGGGCGACGGTCTATGTGCTGCCTCAGGACGAAGCCGAAGAGCTTGTCGGCTTCAACTTTCACGGCGGCGTGATGGCCTCCGCGAGACGGCCTGAAAATGTGTCGCTGGAATCACTGTTATCTCGTCCGGGACTGATTCTCTGCTGTCCAAAGATGACATCGCCCGACAACCTTGGTTCGCTGGTGAGGCTGGCCGCGGGCTTTGGCGTGACGGGACTGCTGCTGGGAGAAAGCTGCTCCGACCCGTGGTTGCGGCGCGTCGTCCGAGTTTCCATGGGGACGATCTTCACGATGCCGATCCGAGTCTCGACGGATCTCAGAAGAGATCTGCTCACGCTTCGCGAGCGGGATTACGCTTTACTTGGTGCCGAACTGACCGGCGATTCGAAAACCTTGAACGAGTTCGCCGACGAGAGCTGGCCGCCGCGAAAGGTTCTACTGCTCGGGAATGAAGCCGAAGGACTGGATCCAGCATATACGGAACTGCTCGACGCCACGTATCACATCGCGATGGCGGAGACCGTCGATTCGATCAACGTGACCCACGCGGCTGCGGTGTTCCTGTATGAGATGACACGAAGCTAGTCAAATGAGCTCGTCTCCGCTGGCTGGCCACTCGGAATATCGGCCCCTTCGGTGTCCGGTGGATCAGCCAGTAAAAAAGGCATCGCTGACTTTCAGCGATGCCTTCTGACATTCGTATCCCTAAGGCGAACTAGTTGTTCGACCGGGTCACCGAGCTGTAGAGGTTCGTCGGCTCTTCTTCGCGCACCGGTTGTGAAGTGGCGTCACTATTCAGTTCAAGCGAGAACTGAACCTGGTCATCCGACGTCGCTTTCGCGCGAATGTACCAAGTCACCTGATCACCGGGTGCAAGGGTCTTAATCTTTCCGAAGCTCAGCTGGCCGTTATTAAACGAGACCTTCGAAGCTCCGCGCCCTTCGACGAATTCCATCGATCGCGGCAACGTACCGGTCAGGCTAATGTTCGTGTCTTTCGCGGTTCCCTGGTTCTTGACGCTGACTTCGTAAACCGTCTCGTCTCCGACAGGAACCGGGTCAACCTTGTCGACGGCTTCCAGGCGAATGGCCGGAACGCCTTGCACGTTCGCGGTCACTTCCTTTTCAACGGCATTGACGCAGTAGCCATCGGCTTTGGCTCGAATTTTCAGTCCTTCCATGGGGTTATGCACGAGCATTCCGACCGTGTAGCTGCGAGTCTCACCGGGTTTCAGGCAACCGATTTCAATCAGCTGGCCTTCCTGCAGTTCGCCGTTGTTAATAGACATTTCGGCAACTTCGCTCGGCACATTGATGATCAGGCGAGTGTCCATCACCGGAGCATCACTCGGGTTGGACACGTCGACCTTATACTGAGCCCGACTGCTCGCGTAATGGGTTCCCGGCTGCTGCACGGCCACTTTGAGTTGCGGCTGAAGAACCTTGAGCTTCAATCCGTCCGAAGTCCGTGCTTTCAGTTCTCCGGCGGTCGCTTTCACGGTGATCGGAGCGTCCTGCTTCAGAGCATTGGGATCGTGAACATACAGCTGCATTGTCCGTTTCACGGTCTCACCGGAGGCAATGGGACCGACATCGATCTTCTGATTCCGAGCCTGATTGTCAGCTGACATGGAAAGTCCCTGAGGAAGCTTGACGTCGATCGTGGCTGGTTCAGTTGGTCCTTCGCCCGGATTCTTCGTGGTCACGAGCAGCTCGATCGTATCGCAGGCGTAAAAGCCATCGACTTCCTGGCAAGGCTCGTAGTGCAGGTTGCGATTAACTTTCAAATCGGCCGTCAATTCCAGTTCAGGGTCGACAACTTCAAAGGAGCTGCACATGGCGTTGTCGGAGTTGAAATCGACCCACAGACACGACTGAACGTTTCCAGCTTCCGGCGCGGTCGCGGCCACAGTGATGGTTTCCGACTGACCGGCCTCCAGAACACCGATAGTGAAGTCGTATCGATTCGGTGACTGAATGTTGGCTGAGGGGTTCTGTGCCCGCATGGGCTGTGATCCACTCTGTTTCTCGCGTGCGGCCTGCCCCTGTTCGGCTCCGGTCAAATTCTTCTGACTGGCGTTTTGGTTCGAGTTGCTACTCTGGTTCTGAGCGGACTGGTTTTGGTTACCAGACTGCCGACGGTTCTTGTTCTGAGACGGCGCCTGGGCGTTCGACTGTTTTTTGTTCTTGCCCGCCCGAGCGTTCTCCTGGCTGCCAGTCACCTGCTTGATGTGCAGTCCGTTGCCGGATTTCTCGTGAACGACAACGCCGTGAACTGGAGCACTGCTGACATTCTCGACACGAATGCGGTACTCGAACGTATCTTTGGCCCGAATCCGATCATCGATGATCCGGGTGACGGACAGAATGTCTTCACCGCTGTTGTTCTGCAGTCGCATTTCGGATTGACTGCGGTTGTCCGCCTGGCGTTGTGCTCTCGCCTTACCGTCGAAATCGACGACCTGCCATCCCAGCAATAGTGCGATGGCGAAACTGAGTTTTCCGTACATGTGCTTTCCTCCTGTGTTACGTCCGTAGCATTGCATTACCTCCAGCATTCAAATGCTGCCCGCAGTTGCCGGACTGCAGCGTCTATTCCATTTCTGGCTAAAGACGGGAATCGGTAACGATTGGACGTTCTACTTGGGGAGCGTCCGCAACGGCCGCTGGGAGAAACCCCCAGTAGCTCGGGATTGCGGTGACGGTTGAGCTTTCAGGGCGCTCGCTGATAACCCAATGCGTGGTGTCAGTCCGCGCTTGTATCGGCGGGTTCGCCGATCGGAATGTCTGCGCCCTCGGTGTCCGGCGGATCGGCCAGAACCGGATTGTCTTTGTCGACCAGCGTGATGACCTGACCCGAGTTGCCCATGCTGGCGGTGAGCGAGTTCACCGTCCAGCGACCTTCGGCGAGTGTCGCTTTGATGATCAGGCGAGCGCTTCCTTTCGGTCCCCCAATCGGAATGGTGCAGTCGGCGGTACCATTCATGTTGTCGTCGTCAGCCTCGATGGTGCCTTCGGTGATGAAGCCTCCTTCGATCGGTTCGCCGAGTTCCGCGACCACTCGCTCGTTCTTCCGGGCCAGTTCCACCACTTTGCTGTGGAGGGGGTTCTGTCGAATCGTCTGGATCAGGTTCATATAGATCAGTCCGACGCAGCCTCCGCAGAGCGAGAAGACGAGCGCGAGCACGATCGGAATCATCAGGAGCTTGTGCTCCCAGGCCCAGTCGAGAAAGTACGGCGAATGCGGCTGGCGGGGCGAAGGGGGCGGAGTTTGTTCAGACAACGGAGAGTTCCTCAGGGATAGCAGCGAATCGAAACGGAGAACGTATCAGATCTCCGAAGAGCCCTGCAGAGTCAGGATGAGGCGTCGGCGACCGCCGTGATTGCGGTGTTCGCAGAGGTAGAGGCCCTGCCAGGTGCCGAGCAGCAGCTTCCCTTCGCGAACGGGAACCGTCAGCGAGGTTCCGATCAAAGCGGCTTTCACATGAGCCGGCATGTCGTCGGAGCCTTCCATCGTATGCACGTAAGGAAAGTCCTCGCGGGCGATTTTGTTCATCGCCATTTCGAGATCGGTCTGCACGTCGGGATCGGCGTTCTCGTTGATCGTCAGCGAAGCCGACGTGTGCATGATATGCACGTGTAACAGGCCGATCTCGACATCTTTGAGCTGAGGCAAGGCCTGTCGCACGTGATCGGTGATCAGATGGAAGCCACGGCGGAATTCGGGAAGAGTGAGTTCTGTCTGGTACCACATCGCACTTATTCTCCAGCCGGTTCGAGTCCATCGCAGATCTCGGAGCACTGGGCCCGCCAGCGCAGCAGATGATCGGCCAGCGTGATTGCGACCATGGCTTCGGCCATCGGGATGAAGCGGGGCAGCAGGCAGGGGTCGTGCCGGCCTTTGGTGCTGATCGTGGTCGCTTCGCCTTCACGCGTCACGGTCTTTTGATCGCGGGAGAGGGAACTGGTCGGCTTCACCGCAGCCCGCAGAACAATTGGCTGGCCGGTCGAGATGCCGCCGAGCATGCCGCCGTGGCGGTTTGTTTTCGTATCGATTCCCGGATTGCCCGGCACGAACTGATCGTTGTGCTCACTGCCCCGCATGGTCGCACAGCCGAAGCCGATGCCATATTCGACGCCGAGCACAGCCGGGAGGCTGAACAGAGCTTTGGCGAGATCAGCTTTCAGTTTGTCGAAGACCGGTTCTCCGAGACCAGCCGGGATCCCGCTGGCCACAATTTCTGCCGCTCCGCCGATTGAGTCCTGATCCATCCGCATCCTGTCAATCAGTTCGATCATCCGATCGGCAGTGGCTTCGTCGGGACAGCGAACGATGTTCGGCGAGCCGTCACTTCGTTTCTCAACCTGTTCGAGCGTGACGTCCCCGGGGTTGGCGATCTCGGCTTTGATCTCTCCGACCTGAGTCACATAACCGATGACCCGGCCGCCACAGAGCTGTGCCAGGATCTTCTTGGCGACAACACCCGCAGCAACTCGAACGGTCGTCTCGCGAGCACTGGAGCGTCCGCCGCCCCGGTAGTCGCGGAAGCCGTATTTCGCATCGAAGGAATAGTCGGCGTGGCCGGGACGGTAAACATTCTGAATGTTGCCGTAGTCTTTACTCCGCTGATCCTGATTGCGAATCAGAATCGCCAGTGCCGTTCCGGTTGTGCGGCCTTCGAAGACGCCGGCCAGGATCTCCGGCTCGTCGGCTTCATTCCGCTGAGTGACAATTTTGCTCTGTCCCGGACGCCGTCGATCGAGATCGACCTGCAGGTCTTCGACGCTCAGTTCGATTCCCGGGGGGACACCATCGATGATCACGACGTTCCCGGGCCCATGGCTTTCCCCGGCGGTGGTGATGCGAAACGAGTGTCCAAACGTATTTCCCGGCATGTCGATTTGTTTTCAGCTGTGAACCCGAGGTCTGTTGTGCCTGTCGGCTGGTGCGGAGCGTGCCTTATTCGTCGAAACGGCCCGCCTCTGGCATTCTAGCGAATCCGAAGGCGGGAGCCAGCCGGGCAAAGTTTTTGATCCGCTTGACGGACTGCCGGAATCGCGGACAATCCGCCCTGATTCGGGCCCATTTGAATGATGGAGCCGGATCGACGATAATCGTTCGCGGAACGCCGGGGCGGACCCATCCTGAAGGTCGACCGGTGCACTCATTAATCTTCCAACTCCTGTAATTGAAGAAGAAACCACTCCGCCATGAAATTCTCTCCCGCCGTCTCCCAGCTTGCTCCCTCCGCGACGATTGCTGCCGCCGCCAAAGCGAAGGAACTGAAACAATCGGGAATCACGGTCTACGACTTCACGCTCGGAGAGCCCGATTTCAACACGCCGGCTCACATCTGTGAAGCCGCGACCAAGGCGATGTACGACGGAAAAACGCATTACACGCCGGCTGGCGGGCTGCCGGAACTGCTGCAGGCGGTCTGCAACGCCGCGAAGCGGGATTACAACCTGGCGATCGAGCCGAAGAATGTAATCGTCTCCAACGGAGCCAAGCATTCGATTCACAACGTCCTCACCGCAATGTGCCACCCGGGCAGCGAAGTGTTGATCCCGACGCCGTACTGGGTCAGCTACAGCGCTCTGGTTGAACTGGCTGGCGGGATTCCGATTCTGGTGGAGACCGACGAATCGTCCGGATTCCTCCCGACGGTTGAACAGATCGAAGCCAAGGTGACCGGCCGCACGCAGCTGATCATGCTTAACAGTCCCTGCAATCCGACCGGCGTCGTGTTCCCGAAAGAACTGATGCAGGCGATCGGGGAACTGGCGATCAAGCACGACTTCTACGTGATGTCCGATGAGATCTACGACAAGCTGATTTATCCGGGCTGGGAAGCGACCTGCATGATGACGCTGTCCGATGAAATCGCCAAACGGACGATCATCGTCAACGGTGTCAGCAAGGCCTACGCGATGACGGGCTGGCGAATCGGCTGGACGATCGGCGATCCGGCTCTGATCAAGGCGATCAACAAGCTGCAGAGCCAGCAGACGTCGAACCCCTGTAGCGTCAGCCAGTTTGCGGCCATCGCTGCTCTGAATGGACCGCAGGACTGCGTGACGGAAATGCTCGCCGCGTTTACGAAGCGTCGCGAATACGTCCTCGGCCGCCTCCGCAAGATTCCGGGCCTGTCGTTCGCCGATCCGGGCGGAGCGTTCTACGCATTCTTCAATGTCTCGGAGTACTTCAACAAGCCGCTGCAGAATGGCGTCACCGTTTCGAACGCCTCCGACTTCTGCACCGAACTGCTCGGCAACGGCCACGTGGCGCTGGTGACGGGCGATGCCTTCGGAGCGCCAGGATACGCCCGACTGTCGTTCGCGACCGACATGAACACACTCGAAGCCGGTCTCGATCGGCTCGAGAAGTTCCTCGCGGGTTAAGCATTAGAGCGTTTACTTTATGGTGTAACCGTTCCGTCCGCGAAAGATACAGCGTTTCAGGCCAATCAACGCTCATTCGCGGACATACGGTAGAGCGATCCGCTTTAGCAAAGGTCCTCCTGCGGTACAGATCCGCCGCAGAAGGTCTCTCTACGATTTGGCAGACCTCTTGCCGACGGGGAAAGTGGGATTTATTGCTCAAAGGTATTGAAAGAACGACTTTGGGGTAGCCCCGGTTGATTCAACCGGGGTGGCGAAGCCACAAGAGGTCGCACTCGACGCGTGAGTTAAAGCGAATTCATAATTCTACTTCCGATGCATGCACGGGCACGCTCAAGCATTTCAGACTATTGGCGACCGCGCGACTGCAGGGAGAGCATGAGAATACTCGATTCCGTGGGCATCACGAGAACGGGAGACCTCTTGCCGACTGCGTCGGCCCCGGTAGCGGAGCAACCGGGGCTACCCAAAAAACTCTCGTTGCTGTAAGTCCCGCATTCCGTTTCGGCCTCAAGGGCGGAGCAGTCGCGGTGCCTATTGCTTCGGAAAACCGGGGTGGACCCATTCGGTGGTGCCGTCGGACCAGTGCTCCTGTTTCCAGATCGGCACGGTCTTCTTGATTTCGTCCATAAGGAACTGCGTGCCGGCGAAGGCTTCGGCCCGATGTGGAGAGCTGACGGCAATCGCGATTGCGGTTTCGCCAAGTTCCAGATGCCCGAGACGATGCACGATGCCGACTCGCTTCAGCGGCCAGGTCTTGCGGGCTTCGCCGACGAGTCGCTGCAGTTCGCGAATCGCCATCTCGTGATACGCCTCGTAAGCCAGCGAATCGGTCTGTCGTCCCTGGGTGAATTCGCGAACCGTGCCGAGAAACAGCACGACCGCTCCACAGGCTGAGTCGCGCACCGAAGCCGTGAGGGCTTCGTGGTCGATCTCGCTTTCCGTCAACTCGATGGTCAGGTCATTTTCCGGCGACTGATACGATCGGTGTTCCATGATCAGCCTCCACTCACGGGAGGAATGAACGCGATCTCATCACCGGCATTGACTTCCGTTTCGCCGCTGCAGTAGCTGCCGTTGCGGGCGATGAAGACCGACTTCAGGTAGGGACGAAGCCGGGGGAAATCGGCGGCGACCTGCTCTTTGACTTCAGAGACACGCATGGCCTGCTGGCAGAGAAGCTGCGTGTCGCCTGTTCCGGCCAGGTCTTTCAGCTGCGCGAAGAAGCGGACCGTGATGTTCGCGGTTGATGCCATGAAATCTACTTCTGTGTGACGCGCGCCTTCTTGTCGGAATCGAGCGACATCAGCCCATAGGCAGCCGCCAGAACCTTCAGCGGATGCAGAATGTTCTTCGTCCCGGGATGCTGCATCTGCAACTGGCAGGCCGCACACTCACTGCTGCCGAGATCGAAATCGTCGTTGATCACGGCGTCAATCAGCCCTTCGCCAATTTTGACCGAGGTTTCGAAGTTGGCATGCGTCAGTCCGAAATGGCCGGCCATGCCGCTGCACCCCTGATTGATGAAATGCAGCTTGAGTTCCGGGATCAACGACAGCAGTTTCACATACGGCTTTTCATTCCGCAACGATCGCTGATGACACGGTTCATGATACGCGATCGTGTTCGGGTAAGGCGAGAACTTCGTTTTCAGAAGTCCCTGCTCCTGCAGTTCGACCAGAAACTGACCGGCTTCGACTGTCTGCTTCGCCACGGCCTGGACATCGGGATGCTTGAGCAGCATCGGGTATTCCTGCCGCAGACAAACCGCACTGGCCGGTTCGATGCAGAGGATGCGATGGCCTTCCCGGGCGTACGGACCGAGAACGCGGATGTTCTGCTCGGCTTTCAGGCGAGCAGGTCCGAGGTCGCCGACGTTAATCAGCCCCATGCCCGAAACAACCTGTTCTTCGGGCACGATGTAGGGAATGTCGTGATGCCGAAGGATCGCTTCGAGCGCGAGCATCGATTGTGGATCGTGGTAGTTGGCGAAGTAGTCGACAAACAGCACGACCGGCTTCGTGGAGCTTTCATTTTCAGTGCTGGCAGCTTTCTTGCGGTTTCGACGAAGCACCTGCTCCAGATACGGCTTCGAGGCCAGATCCGGGAGTTTGCGGCGGGAGTCGATGCCGATCGTTTTCTGCAGGAACCAGCGACCGATCGGGCTGCGGAACATCTGGTTGACGAGCCAGGAGAATCGCCAGCCGAACTCGGCCAGTCGATCGACGCGGGTCAGATACCAGTCGGCTCGGCTCAGTCCCTGCTGCTGGACCGAATTGGCTTTCGCTTCCAGCCACAGGTGAGGGATATCGACTTCGCTGGGACATTCGAGTTGACACTGCTTGCAGTTGAAGCAGGAGTTGAGCACTTCCTCGGGGCTCAATGTCTTCAGCAGATCAATGGCTTCCGCCGGTTCCACCTGAGTGCTCTCGAACAGATAGTTGCGAATCGTGTTCGCTTTGCTTCGCGGGGAAGTGAACTCGTTGCGATCGATATGGTGAAAGGGACACATCCGGAACTGTGGCTGCTGGGTTTTGCATTGCCCGCAGCCATTGCAGGCGGAGGCTTCGACCGCCATGTCGGCCGGAGTCCAGTTGAGCTGAGTTGTCGCGGTCGTCGAAAGTTGAACGAGATTACCATCGGGCCGCAGATGGCGAATCGACAGGTGCGGATCGCCGCTGATGATCTTGTCCGGATTCAGTATGCCATGCGGATCAAACAGCTGCTTGATCTGTTGGAAGACGCGGTACAGCGGACCGTATTGCGAGCGAATGAACGGCGTACGCGACAGGCCGTCGCCATGTTCACCTGAGATTGAACCACCCGCTTCATTCACGATGCGATACAGATCGCGGGCCAGCGATTCGTAGGTGTCCTGATTGTCCTTCGACGGCAATTCCAGAAACGGTCGAAGATGCAACTGCCCGCTACCGGCATGCGCGTAAAGCGAAGCCGTAACCTGATAGCGCTGCAGTGTTCGTTGGGCATTATGGAGGAAATCGCCGATGCTGCCCGGTGGGACAACGATATCTTCGATGAACGGAACCGGGCGGGCGGCTCCCTGAATACGGGCCAGCAGCGGCACGACCTGTCGCGGAAGTTTCCAGAGGTTCTCGACCTCTTCAACCGTGTTCGCATGCAGAAGAATGCGGCCCCCGGGGAGATCGTTCTCGAGATAACTGCGGAACGATTCCATCCGCTTTTCGAGAGCAGCGGCCGTGGAGTCTTCGAAGGCGACAATCAGCGCGGCTGCCGCGTGCTGCGGAATTAAATCGGCATAGGCGATCGACGATTCCCGGGCCAGTGTCAGCAGTCGCCGATCGAGCAGATCACAGGCGACTGGTTCGTGCTGAAGAATCCCGGCGACACTCGACGTCGCTTCGTCGAAACGCTGAAAGGCGAGTAGAAATCCGTGTCGATGCTCCGGCAGCGGCAGCGTATGCAGTTCCGCCTGTGTGCAGATGCCGAGTGTTCCTTCCGAACCGACGAACAGCCGCGGGAAATCGAGCACGCCGCCCCGCAGAACATTCCTCACCATGTAGCCGGCACAGTTGCGGGCCAGAAATGGCTGATGCGTTTTGATCAGCGGCTCATTCTCTTTGAGGATGCCAGCCAGTCGTCGCAGGATCACCCGGACCCGAGCGAACTGATCGTGATCTCCGGTCGTGAGCGCCGGAGTGGACCCGTTAAGCCCCAGGTCGATCAGTTCCCGGGAGAGTTCGTGCTGCGAACCATCGGAAAGGACGACGTTGAGCGCTTTGACATGATCCCGGGTGGATCCGACGCCAACTGCATGAGCCCCCGCGGCATCGACGCCGATCATTCCTCCGATGGTGGTAATGGCCGCGTTCGAAGGGTCCGGGGCGTAGTAACGTCCATGCAATTTGAGTTCGCGGTTCAGGTCATCGAGGACCACGCCCGGTTGAACGACGACGGAACGGGAGCGGATTTCGACAATCCGATTCATCGAACGGCTGAAGTCGATTACGATGCCAGTGCCGAGACATCCCCCCGCCAGACCAGTTCCCGAGCCGCGTGGCAGGACCGGAATCAGATGATCGGCTGCATATCGCACAACAGTGGCGACATCTTCCTCCCGCTCCGGGAAGACAATCGCCAGCGGAGTCGACTGATGGAGGCTCGCGTCCGTGGCGTAGAGCGAAAGCGTACCGGTATCGGTCCGGATCAGACCGGGAAGCAGGCCACCAAGATCCTCCTGGATCTGTTGACTGAGTCGCTGTTGTTGCTCGGAGGTGTATCTACGCACGTCGGGTCAGCAGGAGCGTTGTGGCACATTGCAGTGAGAGTCGGCCAGCCGCGCAAAGAGGCCGGTCGGGGCTCTGGAGTATCCCTGAAGCGGCTGGAATCATCCCGAGAGAGCTTGGAGCGGCAGCTTCGCGCCAGGCCGGGCGCGTTGAATGGCATTATAAGGTGCGGCAAGGGGAAGAATAAGATTCTCCCGGAGTTATTCCGCCGAAATTCGAGGGGCCTTCGTTGCAGTCGCGCCAGTCGAAACGCTTTTCCGCCGCAATCTCTTCGCAGGCTGCCTCGCCCGCATAACTGGACAAATCGCTCCCGGCGGGCCTTCACACTTCCCAGCCGACTTCCGCGTGCGATTCACAAAACTCGGCGATCCGTTTCAGAAAGATCTCGGCGTACTGATCGGCCTTTTTCTGTCCGACACCCTGAATTCCCAGGAACTCGGGGAGAGTCGTCGGGCGGCGGCGGACCATGTCGACCAGCGATGCATCGCCAAAAACGATGAACGGGGCGATCCCCTTTTCCGAAGCAAGCTCCCGGCGAAGCAGCCGGAGTTCGTCGAAGAGTTCGCGTTCCGCGGGCGAGAGTTCGCTGGTGTCGGGTTTGGCCGCTCGTGCCTTCTTCTCCCGGGCGGCTGCCTGAAGCAGGCGGGGTTCGTAGTCGCCATTGAAGACTTCGCGACTCCGCGGGCCCATCGCCAGCGTCTGGTATTCGCCCTGGCGAACGAGGCAGTCCTGATCGATCAGCTGGTCGATCCACTCCCGGACGGTTGTCTTTCGATAACCCGGCAGCAGATTGTAGGTCGACAGTTCGTTATGTCCGTTGTCAAGAATCCGCTGGTCTTTTGAGCCGGTCAGAACACCGGCGACATAGTCAGCTCCGAATCGCTGATCAACGCGGTAAACGCAGGAAACGATTTTCTGGGCCACGACGAGCGAGTCCTTCATCAACTCGACTTCGCCCAGGCAGACATCGCATGCTCCGCAGTTTCCGCCCTCGTATTCCTGACCGAAGTGCTCGACCAGGGCTTTGTGCCGACACTGCAGCGAATTGCAGAACCGGGACTGTAAACGCAGCTGTTCCTCGGCGGCCTGGGCGGCTTCTCCCGTAAGGTCGTCGAGCATGCGTCGCCACGTGGCGAAGTCATTGCCGCTGTGAAAGAGCACGCATTCCGACGGCAACCCGTCGCGGCCTGCCCGGCCAGTTTCCTGCTGATAGTTCTCGATCGATTTAGTCGCCGAGGCATGCAGCACGTAGCGGACGTTCGGTTTGTCGATTCCCATGCCGAAAGCGACCGTCGCGACCACGATGTCGGCTTTCTCGTTGAGAAACGCATCCTGTGCCTGTTGCCGGTCCTCGTTCTCGAGCCCGGCATGATAGGCGACCGCTCGATAGCCCGACTGACGCAAATGAGCAGCCAGTTCGTCGACCTGTCGGCGGCTGATGCAGTAGATGATCCCTGCTTCGTCCTCGTGCCGGTCGATCACCTCCTGCACCTGATCGTGCAGTTTCTTTCGACGCTGCACACGATAGGTGAGATTCGGGCGATCGAAGGAACCGACAAGCACCATCGGATCATGCAGGTGCAACTGGCGGCAGATATCTTCGCGGACCTGCTCGGTCGCCGTGGCAGTGTAGGCGTGAAAATCGATGTCCGGCAGATGCTCGCGAAGTTCACCGAGCAGACGGTATTCCGGCCGAAAGTTGTGCCCCCACGAACTGATGCAGTGGGCTTCGTCGACGGCCACGGCTGAGATCTGTTGCCGCTTCAGGAAGTCAATCATCTTCTCGGTGCAAAGTCGCTCCGGAGCGGCGTAGAGCATTTTCAGTTCCCCGGATTCGACCCGCCGGACGATATCGCGGCGTTCATCGAAGGAGAGCGAACTGTTCACTGCTGCAGCCGGGATGCCGATTTCGGTCAGGGCATCGACCTGGTCTTTCATCAGGGCGATCAACGGCGAGACGACGACCATCAGGCCGTCTCGAACCACGCCGGGGACCTGGTAGCAGAGCGATTTTCCTCCGCCGGTGGGCAGCACGACCAGCGAGTCGTGCTGGGACATCACTGCTTCCATGGCCTGCTGCTGAAGTGGGCGGAAGTCGGGGTAGCCCCAGTATTTCTTCAACGCGTCCCGCAGGGCGTCTTCATGTTGTCCGGCGGTGTCTTCAGAACTCACGGGGATCGACTTGCGGCAGGCGGGCGAGGAAATCTGGCGTTTGGAATCGGAGCCGTCGCGGCGAGCGGAAAGTTTCCGGAGCGGGTTGCTGGATCATTTCCGGCGGTCCAATTAGCATCTCGCAGACACGACGTTTATGATAGTCTCTCGACTGAGAGATCAGGAAACAAGTGTTCCTCTGCCCCCTTGAAATCGGCGGAGTCGAATACCGAAATCCGTTGCGGCAGGCAGCGATTGGAATCAGACGCCCGAACGGGCACAAGGCTTGAGCGAATGACGGCAACTCCTCGGATCTGTGTACTCCGGGCCCCCGGTACAAACTGTGACCCTGAAACGTGTTACGCGTTTGATCTGGCCGGAGGAGCCGCGGACAACGTGCATCTGTTCGAGCTGCTCGAAGCACCGCAGCGGCTGCGGGACTACCAGATTCTCTGCATTCCCGGCGGCTTCAGTTATGGCGACGACATTGGAGCCGGCGTGATCTTCGCTGCTCAGATTCGGCGTCAGCTGGGCGATCTGCTTCACGAGCATCTCGATCGCGACACGCTGACGCTTGGAATCTGCAATGGATTCCAGGTCCTGTTGAAATCGGGCATTCTTCCCGGCGGCTCCAAAGACTGGACACCCGGTCCGGAGTACCAGCGACAGGCGACGCTCACCTGGAACAACAACGGAAAATACACCGCCCGCTGGGTCGAACTGGTCGCCGACAGTCCGCAAAACGTCTTTCTCACGGGGATCGATCGCATTGAGATGCCGCTGGCTCATGCCGAAGGCAAGCTCTGCGTCGCCGATCCTGCTCTGGTCGACAACTGGCGGGAGAACTCCCAGATTGCCCTGCGTTACTGCGATACCTCGGGCAAACCGTCGGACGATATTCTCGACGAACAGTTCAACCCGAACGGCTCGATCGCCAATATCGCCGGACTCGGAGACGCCTCCGGCCGCGTGCTCGGCCTGATGCCTCACCCGGAACGCTTCATCAAAGCCACCCATCATCCGCAGTGGACCCGCAAGAATCTGTCTGGTGAGGGGGATGGGCTGAAGCTCTTCCAGAACGCTGTTCAGTACTTCGCGTGATCTCGAAGGCATCTTTCCAGCAGGATGACGAAGCCGCGCCATTGAGGCGATCAAGCTAAAATTGTTCGGCTCTCAGCAGTTTCCAGGCGGATGGCGCAGCTTCTTGTCGCTGGGAAGGTATATGTTGCGGTGAGTTTTCTGCGACGCAACGATTGTCTCATCATCGAGACATGTCATCAAGACCTGGCAACCTAGTCCCCTCGCCCCCGTGGGCAACGAATTGCATCTGCGGGGAGGATTTTTCAGTAAGTCTATAAAAGCAAAGAGCCTACGCCCACAATGACCTTGTCAAACAACATGTCTCTCGACACGGAGGTCGTCGTGGAACGTAAGCTCTT